>Ga0111538_10000008_pt1 | contig 490740 bp, 431 predicted proteins | sample SoiMethybrSBSTD1_FD_79669 | JGI IMG/M metagenome (GOLD analysis project Ga0111538, IMG submission 79669) | Bulk soil microbial communities from a Populus tree surrounding site in Tennessee, USA - Soil MetaG P. TD hybrid SBSTD1 (version 2)... | ecosystem: Environmental > Terrestrial > Soil >... | reverse complement strand
GGATGCCCCTACCCTATGCGGCCCTCATGCCGTTTTTAGGACTGACGGAAGATGTTTATAATCAGTTGATTACGAGATTTGTCTAATAATGAACCGTGTGCGGGTGGGCGGCTGGCGCACACGGGCGATCGCCCCACGCACATGTCCAGGTAACTATCTGAGGCCGAGTCGGTCGAGCTTTCGATAGAGGGCGCGGCGGCTGAGACCGAGGAGCTGCGCGGCGGCTTTCTTGTTCCCCGAGGTTTCCCCGAGGACCCGGGTGATGTGATCCCGCTCCGCGTCGGAGAGCAGATGTGCGTCAGAGGACCTGCCGATCGACGGGGGGCTCAGCGTGGCCTGCGGCGACGCCTGAGGACCAAGGCACGCCATCGTTTCTTTCTCGGTGAAGAATCGTTCGTCGGCAAGCATGCAGATGCGTTCGATGGCGTTCCGCAGCTCGCGGACGTTGCCTGGCCAGGGCGCGCTCGAAAGCACGCGCTCGGCCGCAGGCGTGGGACCCAGGATCGCCTTTTCGAATTGGGCCGCAAAATGCTTGACGAAGGCCGACGTGAGATACGGAATGTCCTCGCGGCGCTGCCGCAGCGGCGTGATGTGGAGCTCGACGACGCTCAAGCGGTAGAACAAGTCCTCTCTGAAGCGGCCCGCGGCAGATTCGACGCGGAGATCGCGGTTGGTGGCCGCAACAACTCGCACGTCAACGCACCGCGTATCGAGTCCGCCGACCCGCTGCACTTCTCCTGTTTCGATCGCTCGCAGCAGCTTCGCCTGTGCGGCCTGCGGCAGCTCGCCGATCTCATCAAGGAACAACGTACCGCCGTCCGCGGCCTCGAACAATCCCGGCTTCGAGTCGACGGCGCCGGTGAACGCGCCGCGGACGTGGCCGAACAACTCGGTCTCGAACAGCGATTCGACAACGGCCGAGCAATTGACCGCGACGAATTTCTTGTGCGCACGCGGTCCGGCCTTGTGCAGCGCGCGGGCCACGAGCTCCTTGCCTGTACCGGTCTCTCCGGTCACGAGCGCCGTTCGAACGTGCGGCGCGAACCGGCGAATGTGTTCGAACAACTCGAGCATGACGGGGCTTCGCCCGATCATCCCGTGAAACTCGAGCTGCTTCACGATCCGGCTTTCTGCGGCGAGCAGCGCGCGCCGCCGATCGAGCTCACCGTGGATTCGACTGAGCAGCGATTCGAGACGATCGAAGTCGAACGGCTTGCTCAAATAGTCCATCGCGCCGTGCTTGATCGCCTCGATGGCGGTTTCGATGCTGGCGTGACCGGTCATCAGGATGACCTGGCAGTCTGGGTTTGCCGTCCGGATCCGCTTGAGCACCTCGAGGCCGTCCACGTCGGGCATGCGCAGGTCGACGAGCGCGACGGCCGCGTGCTCGGTCTGCAGCTTCTGGAGCGCCTCGTGTCCGGTTCCAGCCGTCACCACCTCGAACCCGATCTTGCGGGCGAACTTCTCGATCAGCCGCAGGATGCCGGGCTCGTCGTCCACGACCAGGAGAATCGGTTGCGAGCTGGTCACATGCGCTCTTCAGCCGGGGACGCGTCGGCCCAGCCGTTGAGCAGCGCGAGCGCGCTCTCACCGGCTCTTCTGATCTCGTCGACGTCCTCTCGCTTCGGATCGCCGGCGGGTATCTCCTCGATCAGGAGATTGCTGTACCCGATGACAATGCCGAGCATGTTCTTCATGTCGTGAACGAATTTGCGATCCTCAGTCAATGTGACAACCTTTCGTCGATCACCGCCACCATCTTGGACACCTCGAAAAGCGTGGTCAGATACGCCTTCACAGGTCGCTACGATCTGCGAACCGCTCCGCCGGGAGGTGGCTCGTTGACCACAGCCCAGAATGCGCCAAGCTGGCGAACGGCGTCGATGAACGAACGGAAGTCGACCGGTTTCACGACGTACGCGTTCGCTCCGAGCTTGTAGCTGCGAATCAGATCCTGCTCTTCGCGAGAGGAGGTGAGCATGACGACCGGAATCGTCTTCAGCGCGTCGTCGGCCTTCAGCGCCCGCAGCACATCGAGCCCATCGACTTTGGGCATTTTCAGATCCAGCAGCAGCACCGCCGGATGGCCGGCCGGCCGGTCAGCATACGCGTTGCGCCGTTGGAGGTAGTCGAGAGTCTCGGCGCCGTCGCGCAGGACCACCACTTCATTCGCGAGGTTGATCTCGGCGAGCGCCGCCAGCGTCAGCTCGACGTCATTGGGGTTGTCTTCCGCCAGCACGATGCGCTTGAGTTCGGTCATGACAGCTGCCTCCGGTCGAGAGCACGCCCATCCTTCGACGCTTTCCTTACGTGTTATCGGATCGATCAGCACGTGTGTGCATGTGACTTGTCGCAGTCTTGCCGCAAATTTTCCGAAGATGGCTGTCAGGTTTTCTCTGACATCGCATCAGGTGAAGACAGGAGATCGGCCTTTTGATGGATGGAGTCGTCGCTCCGGCGGCTATACTTACGCGTCATTGCCTGTTTGTTGACCAATAAGACTGCACTTGGAAGATGACGCGAACGCCCGCGCCACGCCGCCGGGCCCGGCGCACGCGCCCTGCCTCGCGCGGTCACGGGCTTCATCCGCTCGCGCTTCGACTGGAACTCGCGCGAGAGGAAGAGCGGGCGCGAGTGGCCCGAGAGCTTCACGACGAGCTTGGCCAGGTGCTCACGAGCCTCAAGCTCGAGTTCAGTTGGCTGGTCGATCAACTGCGCAACGCCGAGCCGAAGCCGGGCATTCAGCTCGTCAACAAGCTGCAGTCGCTGATCGGATTGATTGAAGCGAGCATTCAATCGGTCCGTCAAATCTCGAGCGAGCTTCGACCGGCCGTTCTGGATCATCTCGGCCTGCGAGAGGCGATCCAGTGGGAAGCGACGAAGTTCGAGGCCCGGACAGGCATTCGATGCCGGGTGTCGTGGGAGCTGAAAAACGAACCGGCGGATCGCACGCGTCAACTCGCGATGTACCGCATCCTGCAGGAAGCGCTCACCAACGTCGTGCGGCATGCGCATGCGGGGGCGGTTCGTATCATGGTGCGGGAGCGCGGCAGAACGTTGACGCTGACCATCCGCGACAACGGGCGCGGCATCACGAAAGCCGAGTTGGCGAGCATCGAATCAATCGGCCTGCTCGGCATGACCGAGCGCGCGCGCCTTCTGGGAGGTCGCGTCACGATTGCCGGGTCCCCGGGCCGCGGCACGGCCGTTACCCTGACCGTTCCGTTGAGCGCGAGGCGACACTGACACACCGGGGACAGAGGAAGCCCACAGATCACTCATGACACGCATCCTACTCGTCGACGATCATCCAGTCGTTCGCCAGGGCATCAAGCAGGTGCTGTCGGGTGCGTTCTCTCCCGCCGTCGTCGGAGAGGCGGCGAATGCCGAGGAAGGACTCACCGAGGTCCGCAACACGGAGTGGGACGTGCTGGTGCTCGACCTCACGCTGCCCGGCGTCAGCGGGATCGAGCTGCTGAAGGACTTGCGCCGCGAGCGGCCGGAGCTGCCTGTGCTCGTCCTGAGCATGCACCCCCCCGATCAATTCGCGCGCCGCGCGATGAACGCCGGCGCAGCGGGTTACTTGACCAAGGACAGCCCGCCGACGGAGCTCGTCAAAGCCGTCACCGAAGTGATCGCCGGACGCCGCTATCTCAACCCGGCCGTGATCGAAGAGCTCGTGCTGCATCAACAGCCCGAGCGATCGCAGCGCCCGCACGAAGCGTTGTCCGATCGCGAATATCAGGTGCTGCGCATGATCGCGTCGGGCCTGACCGTATCGCAGATCTCGGCACGGCTCACGCTCAGCGTCAAGACCATCAGCACCTACCGCGCGCGCGTCCTCGAGAAAATGGGGATGAAGACGACGGCCGAGCTGATGCATTACGGCATTCAGCAGGGCCTCGTGGACTGAACCGTGCTCCTGACCGGAATCTAGAATCCCAGCTTCAGCGCCACTTGCACTTGCCGCGGCGGCCCCGCCTGTGTGAACTGGTCAAACGTCGGGGCCGGGCTCGAGGGATACGAGCCCGTGCCGAACACGTTGTTGACCGCGGTGAAGTTCGAGCGGTTGAAGAGGTTGAACAACTCGAAGATCGCGTCGATGGTCATGCGCTTGATCGGAAATCGACGCGCCAGCCTCAGATCGACGGTGGCCTCGGCGGGTAGAATGCCCGCGTTTCGCTGAACGGACGTCTTTATGTCGGAAAGCGTGCCGCGCGCGCGATCGGTCGCGCCGCCGTCACCATCAGCGTTGAGATCGACACCAGCGAGGATGTTGTACGGCCTGCCCGCGCCGATCAACACGATCGCGGAGAACTCGAGCGCTTTCGGCAGAATATAGGTGCCGCTCGCGACGAAGCGGTGCCGCTGATCCTGCGCCGATGCGCCCTTCTCAGAATCCGGGTCGAACTCGAGTGGGAGTCCGTTCACGTCGGCAGGATTCCGGCCGCGGCCGCTGTCCTGCGCGATGAACTCGCTTTGAAAATCGGTGCCGTTGTCTTCGGCTTTCGACAGCGTGTAGCTCAGCATGAACTGGTGCCGATCGACAAAGCGGCGCGACGCCGACACGGTGATGCCGCGATACCACGTCTCGCCGAACGATGTGTACTGCAGCACCGACGCTGAGGTCCCGGGCACGCCGTTGACGTCGGCCGGGCGTCTGTTCGTGCCGAGGGCGGCGACGAGCGGATTGTAGTCGAGCGTCGAGAGTTGCCTGAAGCCGCGCACAAAGACCACATTGGTTGCGAGCGCGATATTCCCCGGCAGCTCGCGGTCGACGCCGGCGGAAACGTGATGCGCATGCGGAGTTTCCAGGCCGGGGTCGATCGAAATGACGAGGCTGGGATACGTGTTTGCCGGCTCCGGCACCCGTCGACCGGGGGCATTCCACGCGGTGATCGTCGACGGCAACGACGACACGAGCGTCCTCACGCCGCTCTCGCGCCCGTTGATCCCTTTGGTGACTCCCGCGACACCGGTAATGAGGTTGTCGAAATACATCCCATAGGCCCCATGTACCGTGGTCTTCCGATCGCCCATCGGATCCCACACCAGGCCAAGCCGCGGCGCGACGTTGTTTCCGTCGCCCGGGAAAATGTACTCACTCGGGTAGCCGCTGACGTTGTAGGTGATATCGGGCCATGCCTGCACCTGATATCGAATACCGAGCTTCGCGGTGAGGCGCGGGGTGATTCGCCAGTCGTCCTGGGCAAATAACGAAAAGTCGCTGTAGGGGTATGGCACAGCGGAATTGCCGTAGCCTTGCACGTAGCGCGCGGGAATGCCGAGCTGCACCGCGACGATTGCCGGAACTTCGACCGCCGGCAGCCCGAGCTGCGGCGCGAGCGCGGCGGGAATACTGCCGAAGATATACCGTCCACCAAAATGCAGTGGAAGGTTCTGGGTGGTCGCGTTGATGTAATTGAAGTCGAACCCTCCCTTGAGCTGGTGCGCCCCGGTGACGTAGCTGACGGTGTCGAGGACCTGGTAGCGCACGTCCTTGCGCGGCTGCGGCGTAAACCTGTGGCGCCCGACGCTCGCGACGCCGAGCACTTCCAGGGTCGGCCCGCCCTGATCCTCGAGTGTGCAGACGGCGCCCGGGCACTTCGGGTCGAGCGAGTTCACAGTCTGGTCGCGGTGGGCTATCTGGAAACGGGTTTCGTTGACCATCTTCGCCGAGCCGACCCACAGATGCGACAACGCGAACATCAGGTCGTTGCTCTCGAGCACAGCGCCGCGGCTGCGCGCGATGTTGCCGCCAAACGGCTCGATGTTCTCGTTCAGATCGCTGGCCCAGTTCACGCGCGTCGTCAGGGACTGAGTCGGGTTCAGCTGGTGATCGAGTTTTCCAAGAACCTGATTCGAGCGGATGTCGTACGGCACATGCCCCGTCTCGACCTGGAAGCCGGCGCGCCCGAGAATCTGCGCCGGCGTGCCGTAGTTCTGCCCGAGGAAGGTCACGTTGTTCGTGTTGTCAATGGTGACGAAGTTGTGCGCCGCGATGTCGAGCCGTTCGTATGAGAGGAAATAGAACGTGCGGTCCCGCCGGATCGGTCCGCCGAGCGTGGCGCCGTACTGCTTCTGCTTGTACGGAGCCTTCTCACGGTCGATGGGCTCGCCCGCCGGATTGAATCGCTCGAAATGAGCTTTCGAATTCAGCGCGGAGTCGCGCAGGAAGAAAAACACGTTGCCCGCCGTCGTGTTCGTCCCGCTCTTGGTCACGATGTTGACGACTCCGCCGGAGGCCTTGCCGAACTCGGCCGAATACGAATTCGTGAGCACTTGAAACTCGCGCACGGCCTCCTGGCTGAACGTCGCGCGCACACTCCCGACGCTGGCATCGTTATTGTCGAGCCCATCGACCGTGATGTTGTTCGACCGGGCCCTCTGTCCGGCGAACGACAGACCCGATGTGCCGGACGCGCCCTGCTGAGGCGTGCGATCGGTCACGACGCCGGGCGCAAGCAGCGAGAAGCCGATGAAATTCCGTCCGTTGATCGGCAGATGCTGAATTTGCGCCTGAGAGATGACGCTGGAGACGACGGTCTTCTGCGGATCCACGACGGGCGCATCGCCGGACACCTCCACGACCTCCTGGCGGCCAGCGATGTTCAGTGAGAGATGCAGATCGATCAGACCGCCCAGCGTCAGCACGACTTCGTCGAGCGTGCGGGGGACGAACCCCTGCAATTCCGCGCGTACGCTATACGTGCCTGGCTGCAGCGCCGGAATCAGAAAGCGTCCCTGCTCGTCGGTCATCGCGCTGCGCGCGTAGTTGGTCTCGATGTTGTGTGCGGTCACCGTCGCACCGGGAAGCACGGACGAAGATTGATCGACGATCGTCCCGCCGAGGTCAGCCGTTGTCGCGCGCGTCTGCCCTGCCACGAGAGTTGGAAGACCAAGACAGCACGTCGCGAGCGCGACCGCAAATCGTCGTACCATGGAGATGACCTCCAGATAAAAGGAAAGCGACGAGAGTGTAACATGGCAAAAATGCCGTCTTCTCCTCGTCGAATACGATCCATGGCCGTCCTCGGCGCCGGCACCATGGGCGCGCAGATCTCCGCACATCTGGGCAATGCCGGATATCCGGTCGCCCTCCTCGACGTATCGGCCCAGGCCGCGCGTGAAGGACTCGAACGCGCACGAAAGCTCAAACCCGATCCGTTTTTCTCAGCTGACGCCGCGGCTCGCATCAGAACGGGCGGCTTCGACTCGGATCTCGAGTGGATTGCGGACACCGACTGGATTATCGAAGCCATCATCGAGCGGGCCGACGCAAAACGGTCCCTCCTCGAGCGAGTCGAGGCGCTGCGCCGCGAGGGATCGATCGTCAGCTCCAACACGTCGGGGCTTTCGATTGCCGCCCTGGCCGACGGGCGCAGCAGCGATTTTCGCCGACACTGGCTCGGGACCCACTTCTTCAATCCACCTCGTTACCTGCCGCTCCTCGAGATCATCCCGACCGAGTACACAGACCCGGCAGTCGTCGCTGCGGTGCGCGACTTCGCCGATCGGCGGCTCGGCAAGAACGTCGTCGTCGCGAAGGACACGCCGGGATTCATCGCCAATCATGTGGCCATGCACGGCCTCGTCCGCATTTTTGAAGCGCTCGCCGCTGGCACATACACGGTCGAAGAGATCGATGCGATGACAGGCGCCGCGATCGGCAGGCCGAAGAGCGCCACGTTTCGTACCGTCGACATCGCCGGACTCGACATCCTCGTGCATGTCGCAAACGACCTCGCCGCGCGGCTTCCCCCGGACCGAGGCTCCCAGTTCGTGTTTCCGCCGTTCGTGCACGAGATGGTCGCACGGGGATGGATCGGCGAAAAAGCCGGAAAAGGTTTCTACGAGCGCAAGAAGACCGATTCCGGGGAAAGCGATATCTGGGCGCTCGACCCGGCGAGCATGGAATATCGGCCGCGGCAACCTGTGAAGCTGCCGTCGCTCGACGCAACCGCGCCGCTGCCGCTGCCGGAGCGCATGCGGAAGCTCTTTGCTGGCAACGATCGTGTTGCCGAGTTTCTTCACGCAACGCTACCCGCGACACTGCGGTACACCGCAGAGATTGCTCCCGAGATAGCCCATTCGACAGACGACGTCGATCGCGCGATGCGTTGGGGGTATGGCTGGCCGCTCGGTCCGTTCGAGCTGGCCGATGCAATCGGGATCGGAAACCGTCAACGCTCCTCGCCGCTCGCACCGGCCGGCCCCGAGCTCGAGTTGCTACGCAGCGCTCGCGATCGCAACAAGGTCGTTGAAGCCAACGCGGGTGCCAGCCTCATCGATCTTGGCGACGGCGTGCTCGCGGTGTCGCTGCATTCCAAGATGAACGCGATCGGGGGAGATGCGCTCGACATGCTCCAACGAGGCGTGCGCGAAGCCTCGAACAATTTCGCGGCGCTCGTGGTCACGGGTGAAGGGCCGAACTTTTCCGTCGGCGCCAATCTCATGCTGCTGCTTCTCGAAGCCCAGGAGGAAAACTGGGACGAGATCGACGCGATGATCCGCTCGTTTCAGAGATCCACGACCGGCCTGCGCTATTCAGAAGTGCCCGTGGTCATCGCGCCATTCGGGCTGACACTTGGCGGCGGCTGCGAGATCGTGCTGCACGGCGACCGCGTGCAGGCGTCCGCTGAGAGTTACCTTGGCCTGGTCGAGGTCGGTGTCGGCCTGATCCCGGCTGGCGGCGGAACAAAGGAAATGCTGTTGCGGCTTGGCCCGGAGAAAGCCTTCGAGACGATCGGGTTCGCTAGGACGTCGACATCTGCGCCGGACGCGCGCCGCCTCGGATACCTCCGTGACGTCGATGGATGGACGATGAACCGCGATCGTGTCGTGTTCGATGCGAAGCAAGTGGCGCTGAAGCGCGCGCAGGACGGCTACAGGCCGCCGTGTCGACCGTCGCAGATTGCCGTCGGCGGCGACGCCGTGCGGGCAACGCTCGATCTGGGCGTGCATCTCGCGTGGCGCGCAGGGCGCATCTCGGATCACGACGCGCTGATCGGCCGGAAGCTGTCATGGATCCTGGCCGGTGGCTCCTTGCCGCACGCCGGGACTGTGAGCGAAGATCACCTGCTGGACCTCGAGCGCGAGGCGTTTCTGAGTCTGTGCGGCGAGCGGAAGACGCTCGAGCGTATCCAATACACGCTGAAGACCGGCAAGACGTTGAGGAATTGATGATCGATGTGGGTGCGGGGGTTCCATTGGTGCTCGTTCCGGGAATTCAGGGACGGTGGGAATGGATGGCGCCGTCCATCGATGCGCTGGCCCGTGAGTGCCGGGTCATTACGGCGTCGCTGCCCGGAGAGCCAGGCGTCAACGCGGGATTTGATGCCGACGCAGACTTCGACGTGTTCGTTCGGCACCTGGACGATGTCCTCGATGCATCCGGGGTCGCCGACGTTATTCTCTGCGGTGTGTCGTTCGGGGGACTCATCGCGCTGCGCTATGCTGCCATGCGCAGTCATCGTGTTCGCGGGTTGATCCTGGTGTCGACTCCAGGCCCGAGTTGGCGGGTTGAACCCCGAGGCCGACTGCGAGCGCGTAAAGGTGCCGACGCTCGTCGTGACCGGCGAGAAAGACCTCGACCTGGTCGTACCGTGCGAGGAAAGCATGAGATATCTCGACCTGATCCACGGGTCGAGCTTTGAGCTGTTCGAGCGCACAGGGCATCTTGGAACGGTGCTGCCGCCCGATCAGTTCGCCGCAATCGTTTCGCGTTTCTGCTGCGCCCTATGACAGACGATATACGGGTCATCACCGTCGACATTCCTGGCCCGGCTGGACTGCTCGAAGGACTGATCAACGCCAAAACCGCGGTCGAGCCGCGCGCGATCGCCGTGCTCGCACATCCGTTGCCGACCGCCGGCGGAACGATGCACACGAAAGCCGTGTTCCACGCGGCAAAAGCGCTCGCGCGCATCGACGTACCCGTGCTGCGGTTCAATTTTCGCGGTGTCGGCCGGAGTGCTGGCTCGTTTGCGGACGGCGTGGGCGAGCAGGATGATTTTCGTGCGGCCTTGGCCTTCATGATGGCGCGCTATCCCGATCTCACGCGCATCTGGTGCGGAGGCATGTCTTTTGGCTCCTGGGTCTCCATGACGGTAGGCGCCGGGGACCCACACGTCACCGCCCTCATAGGCATCGCGTGCCCCGTGAACAAGTACGATTACTCGCTGGTGGTGTCGGCTCACAAGCCGACGTTTCTCGTGCATGGCGAGCTGGACGAGCTGATTCCGTTGAAAGAAGTCCGCAAGTTGTACGCGTCGCTGTCCGAGCCGAAAGAGCTCGTCGAGATCGACGGCGCCGGCCACCTGTTCGACGGCAAAGCGTCAGAAGTCGGCGACGCAATTGAGGATCTCCTGCAGGATTTCAATGACTGACGCGTTGATCGTGTCTGCGGTTCGAACACCCGTCGGCAAGGCGCCGAACGGGTCGCTGCGGTCCACGCGGCCCGATGAGCTCGCAGCCGCGGTCATGCGCGAGGCGGTCAATCGCGCCCGTGGCGTCGACGCCGCCGAGATTGACGACGTCATCATCGGCTGCGCCATGCCCGAAGCCGAGCAGGGACTGAACGTCGCACGCATCGCTGGCCTGCGAGCCGGGCTGCCAGTCGAGACCTCCGCAGTGACCATCAACAGGTTCTGCGCGTCGGGTCTCCAGGCGATCGCTTTTGCAGCCGACCGCATCAAGGGCGGATCGGCGAACGCGATTCTTGCCGGCGGAACCGAAAGCATGAGTCTCGTGCCGATGGGTGGAAACAAGGTGGCGCCGAACCCTGCGCTGGTCGACAACTACCCGGATGTCTACTTGACCACTGGCCTTGTCGCCGAGAATCACGCCCGGGACCATCACATCTCGCGCGAAGAGCAGGATGCGTTCGCGCTGCGCAGCCACGAGCGCGCGGTGGCGGCGCTGGACGCCGGCATATTCCTTGGCGAAACACTGGCCATAGGCGCATTCACGGCGGATGAAGGCCCACGACGCGATACGTCGATGGACGCGCTCTCGAAGCTGCGCCCAGCCTTTCACGTCAACGGCACCGTGACGGCCGGCAATTCGTCGCAAACAAGCGACGGCGCGGCGGCCGTACTCGTGACATCAGATGCATTTGCGCGCGACCGCAACTTGAAACCGCTCGCGCGGTTCGTGGCCTATGCCACCGCAGGAGTCGCGCCGGAGCGGTTCGGCACAGGGCCGGTGCCCGCGATCCGCAAGGTCCTCAAGCTGGCAGGGCTCTCGATGAACGACATCGACCTCATCGAGTTGAACGAAGCGTTTGCCGCCCAAGTGCTCGCATGCCTGCGCGAGCTGCCGATGGACGAAGCACGCCTGAACGTCAACGGTGGCGCGATTGCACTCGGACATCCACTTGGCTGTACGGGGGCTAAACTGACGACGAGCCTGATCCACGAAATGCACAGGCGCAGCGCGCGCTATGGCCTGGTCACGATGTGCGTCGGCGGAGGGATGGGAGCGGCGGGTATTCTGGAGCGCGTGGCATGACGACGGCACTCGCGAACAAGGGCGGGGCTTGGTTGTTGGAATCGGGCGATGCGGCGTCGATACTCACGCCGGAGCGCCTGTCCGACGAGCATCGCCTGATTGCTCGTACCTCGCGAGAGTTTGCTGACAAGGAAGTCATCCCGGCCATCGACCGCCTCGAGCAGAAAGACTGGGCGCTTGCGCGACGTCTGCTCCAGCGCGCGGGCGAGCTCGGCCTGCTCGGCGTCGATGCGCCGGAAGAATTTGGCGGCGTAGGGCTCGATAAGGCCGCGGCGCTCGTCGTCAGCAGCTACACCGCAGGAAGCGCGTCGTTCAGCGCCGCCTTCGGTGCGCAGGGGAACCTCGCGATCAATCCGATCCTCTACTTCGGCACGCCTGATCAGAAAACCCGTTACCTCTCCAGGCTGATCTCCGGCGAACTGGTTGGCGCGTATGCGCTGAGCGAGTCAGGCTCGGGATCCGACGCGCTCGGCGCGTCCGCGCGTGCCGTGCGGCTCCAGGATGGTGGGTTCGCACTGACCGGCGAGAAGATGTGGATTACCAACGGCGGCTTTGCCGACATCTTCATCGTGTTCGCAAAAGTCGACGGCGAGCATTTCTCCGCGTTCATCGTCGAGCGCGGGTTCGCCGGCGTGAGCACCGGGCAGGAAGAGCACAAGATGGGTCTCCACGGCTCTTCCACGACTCCGCTCATTCTGCAGGAGGCCCACGTCCCCGCGTCGAATCTGCTTGGCGAGATCGGCAAAGGCCACAAGGTTGCGTTCAACGTCCTTAACTTCGGGCGCTACAAGCTCGGCGCCATGTGCGTGGGTGGCTGCTACGCGGCCATCGCCGAGAGCGCGCGGTACGCGGCGGCGCGCCGGCAGTTCGGTAAACCGATCGCCGCTTTTGGCGCCATCAAACACAAGCTCGCTGAAATGACCGTGCAGACCTACGCCATCGAGAGCCTGCTCTACCGAACAGCCGGTCTCATCGACGCCGCCATCGAACAGACCGGCGGACCGGGCGCCGCTCTCGCGGCAATGGAAGAGTTCGCGGTCGAAGCATCGATTGCGAAAGTGGCGGGAAGCGAGACACTGGACTTCGTGCTCGACGAGAACGTGCAGATACACGGCGGCAACGGGTTCGTGAAGGACTACCCGGCGGAGCGGCATTACCGGGACGCGCGGGTCAATCGTATTTTCGAGGGGACCAACGAGATCAACCGCCTGCTGATTCCCGGCATGTTGATCCGGCGCGCGCTCAAGGGCGATCTTCCGCTGATTCCCGCTGCGCGTAAGCTCCAGGATGAGATACTCGCCGGTCCTCCCCCTGAGGCGCGCGGGGACGCCCCGCTCGCCGATCAGGCGGCCGCCGTGCAGGCGTTCAAGAAGATCGCGCTCATGTCGATCGGGCTGGCGCTGCAGCGCTACGGCGAAGAACTGACCGAGGAACAGGAAGTGCTCATCGGCATTGCCGACATGGTGATTGCCGCCGCCTGCGCCGAAAGCGCGCTCCTTCGAGCATCGTCAGCCATTGGGACCGTGGCGGCCTTTCATGCCGACGCTGCGTCGATCTTCGTCAACGACGCCGCATTGCGCGTGGAGGCGCTTGCCAGGCAGGTGCTTCCGGCGATGTCAGACGGGGACACCCTGCGAACGCATCTGGCCGCTCTGCGGCGGTTGCTCAAGGTCGCGCCGATTGATACCGTAAGCAGGCGCCGTCGCATCGCAGACGAGACCGTTCGGCGTGGCAGTTACATTTTCCAATGAGACATCTACGGGCCATTCTGCTTCTGATTGCCGCCGGGATTGTGGCGGCCGCCTGCAACGCCGGCAACCCTCCTCCTGCGGAGAGTGAAGGCGACTACGCGACACAGATTCAGGCTGCCCGCGCCGCGCTCGATCGAATGTACCGGGATCAGCCGGAGAAGCCAGTGCCCGCGGCAAAGATGAATGAGATTCTGCCGCTCAAGTATTTCCCGCCCGATCCTGAGTACGTCGTGCCGGCATCGCTGACCCCGTCAAAGGAACGCATCGACGTCGAGATGCCGACTTCGCAAGGGAAGATCCGAAAACACCAGCGTGTGGGGACGCTCGAGTTCACGCTCAAAGGGCAGTCGCTCACACTAGGCGCCTACGTCGAGGCCGGCGCCGGCCTGGAACGCCTCTTCGTGCCCTTCAGCGACATGACGAGCGGCACCGAAACCTACGCTGCCGGCAGGTATCTCGAGCTCGATCGCACGTCGTCTGGCGTCTATACGATCGACTTCAACAAGGCATACAACCCTTACTGCTATTACAACCCCGACTACGATTGCCCGTACCCACCGCGCGAGAGCCGGCTTCCGCTGCCGATTCGCGCAGGCGAGCGCCTGCCCTGAATGCTAGAAGCGGTCTTCTTTGATTTTGACGGCGTCATCGCCGACAGCGAGCCGCTGCATTTGCGCGGCTACCAGGCCGTGCTTCGCGCTGACGGCATCGATCTGGATAAATCGGAGTACTACGCCCGTTACCTTGGCTATGACGATGTGGGCCTGTTCGAGACGCTTGCAAACGATCGCCATATACGCCTGACGGCCGAAAAAATCGACGAATGGGTGGCGGCGAAGTCACGCATCGTCGAAGAGATGCTGACGAATGGCTCGGTGCTGTTCCCGGGCGCAGCCGCATGCGTGAAAGCGTTCGCGGAGCGCGTGCCTCTTGCTGTTGCGTCGGGAGCGCTCGAACCCGAGATCGAGATTGTCCTGACGCACGCCGGGCTGCGCAGCCACTTCGCCGCGATCGCGTCGGCGTCGGATGGCGTGCGCGGCAAGCCCGAGCCGGACCTGTATCTGCTCGCGATCGCGAAGCTGAGAGATCGATTGCCGCAGTCCATCAATCCCGCCGCGTGCATCGCGATTGAAGACTCGCGCTGGGGACTCGAGGCGGCCCGCCGTGCAGGGCTGCATTGCGTCGCGGTCACGCACACGTATCCCGCGACAGACCTGGCGGGAGCGGCTGATCTCGTGGTGAACGCCCTCACTGATCTGACAGTGTCGAGAATCGAGGACCTGTTGCGTGATAATAGAGCCACGCGATGAAAGATGTTTTTCTCAGCCAGTTTTCGGGCCTGGTGGCGAGCGCCGACCGCGACCTCGCCACACCTGCGCTGATGATCGCGCGGCTCGAGTGCCCGTCTCTCGATCCCGCCCCGTACCTTCAAAAGCTCGACGACATGGGCGCCGCGGCACGCGAGCGGCTCGTCGCAAGTGGGTGCCTGCAGGACACACGCACCTCCGAGACCGCGGTCGACGTGCTGAACGCCTATCTCTTCGATGAGGAGGGCTTCACGGGCAATCGCGATCGTTACGATGACCCGAGCAACAGCTTTCTCAACGAGGTGCTGGAACGCCGCACGGGTATACCCATAACCCTCGCGCTCGTGTACATGGAGGTCGCGCGCCGCGCCGGTATCCAGATTGAAGGCGTCAATTTTCCGGGGCACTTCCTGATGCGCTTCACGCCGCTCATCCTCGATCCGTTTCATCGCGGTGCGCGGCTGTCGGAGAACGACTGCCGCCGTTTACTGCAGCGGCACGTCGGCGATGAGGCCGCGTTCGATCCGGCGCTTCTGGCGCCTGCAACCAAACTCCAGATGCTGACCCGAGTGCTGCTGAACCTGAAGCGTATCTACGTGAGGCTGCATTCCTTCCCGCAGGCCAGAAACGTCACCGAGCTTCTGCTTGCAGTCGATCCTCCAGCGTTAGCCGAGCTGCGCGACCGCGGGCTGCTCGCGTACCACATGAACGACTTCGCCGCGGCGTTGCGCGATCTGCAGCAGTATCTGCGCTACAGCGCAGGCTCAACGGTGGATGAAGAAGGGCGGAGCGATCACGAGCAACTGTGGGAGCATGTGAAGACGCTCCGGCGCCGCGTCGCATCGCTGAACTAGGTGGTTGGTGGTGCGTGGTTGGCGTTGGTGACAGTACCGGCTATTTCAAGTGGTACTCCACCACGTCCGACACCGGCCAATACCCGATCCGCTTGAAGATGTTCGGCGACGCTGTGCTGGACACGTCGGTATACAGCCAGCAGAACGAATTGCCCTGCTCCAGCTGCTGCCGTGTGAGCGCTTTGACGCAGGCGGTCGCGTAGCCCTTGCCGCGGAGATCACGCGGCGTGTACACGAAGTTGATCCGCACGCCGTTCGGCGTCTTTCCCGTCCATGCCGCCATGGACACCGGTCTGGCGTCCTCCCACACATGCAGACGTCCGCGCTTGATGGCGTCTTCGACGACGCGAGCTGCATCGACGGGCTCGGGCACGCGCGCGTCTGACACGAACACCTCGGTCCATTCAGCCAGCAGCGGGAGATCGGCGGGACTCGCGGGCCGCAGATGGCCCTGCGCGGCGGGAAGATCCGAATCGACGACTTTTCGCGTTTCGTGAATCCGCAGCCGCATCGCGAACGTCGGCTCGACGCCCGACATCCTGCTCCACGCCATTGCAAAATCACCCGCCGAGCGTGCAGGGCCCGTCACGCCGTCGAGCTGGGGGACGGCGTCGAACGCGTCTCGCGCCAGCGCCGCGATCGGCTCGCGGTTCGCGCGCGTGATGACGACTTTGAACGGCGCGATGTGCACGGCACACGCGACGACACTTGCATCGCTTCCGACCGTCGCAAGATATGCATTCGGGGCGGCGGACGGATTTCGGGCGATGCCCTGCGCGATGCCGAGGATCAGATTGTTCTCGGCCTCCGCTTTCAGCAGCAGCGGTTCAGCGGCCTGAAGAAACGCCGCGGCAGTCTCATGTCGTGTCACATTCATAGAATCGCGTCGCATGATTCGGAACAGTACGGCTACACCGCTGGCAGCAGCGTGACGTCGAGCGCGCGTTCGTTCACCGTCCCCTGGTCGATCGACACGTAGTATGCCTTGGCGCCCGGACGCTTCGACACGACGCGCTCGAGGCGGCCGTGCCTGAAGTGCGCTGCCACGCCATCTTCGATGGCATAGCCTGGTTTGACGTCCCCGCGTTCCAGGTACGCGTGGTATGCCGGCCGCCTCTCGACCTCGCCGTCGTAATGCGGGCAGCAGCTGCCCGGCAAGAAGCTCATGCAATCGAGCGGCCGCAGCCGATCGGCCCACGAATCCGTGATGCCCTGCTCGAACCAGCAAATCGCCCCGGCGCTCTGGCCTCCGAGCACGATGCCTCTCCCAGACGCCTCCTTCAGCAGCGCCGGCACACCCCATTCCCGCCACACCGCGAGCATGCTCTTCGTATTGCCGCCGCCGACAAAGATCGCATCCTGCCCGAGAATGACCGCCCGCAGGTCCGGCGTGCGATGAAAGAACGGCAAATCCGCTGTCGTCGCGCCGAGCTCGCCGAACGCCGCGTGAAATTTCCTCACGTACTCCGCATCGTCGCCCCGTGCGGTCGGTATCATCAGCACCCGCGGCCGCTCCTTGCCGGTCCGTTCGAGGATGTACTTCTCGAGCGCCAGGTTTCGTGGCTCGGCGAGAAACCCGCCGCCGCCGATGGCAATGATGTCAGACATGATCCAGGTCGAACTCCTCGAGCGAGCTCAGCCGTCGATCCGCGAGCTCCAGCGGCAGATCTTTCGTGAGCGGATTGGGAATCGCAATGCAGAAAAGGCCCGCGCGCTTGGCTGCGAGAATTCCTGGCGGTGAGTCTTCGAAGGCAATCGCCTCGTCGGCTGTGACGCCGAGCTTCTCGAGAGCGAGCAAGTACAACGCCGGATCCGGCTTGACCGACACGACATAGTCCCGGGTGCATATCGCATCGAACCGCTCGAGCAACCCGAACTTCCGCAGGTTGCCTGTCACCCATTCTTCGGTCGAGCTCGAAGCGACCGCCAACTTCAGACCGCGTGTCTTCGCCTTCGCAATGCACGCGGCAATGCCCGGTAGGAGCGGCTGCTCCTTCATCAGCTCCAGCCAACGGGCGTTGCAGGCATTCTCGAGATCTCCACGCTCGAACGACCGGCCGGATTGCCGCTCAAGGTAGCTGTGCAGGTCGAAACCGCCGATCGTGCCGATGCACGCCGAGTACTTTTCGAACGGGAGCGCGCAACCGTGAGACGCGTAGAGCTCCGACCATGCTCGAAACCCGGGGCCCTCGCTGTCGACGATCAACCCGTCAAAATCGAAGATCAATGCCCTGACCCGTTTAGTTGAACCCAAGTACCTTCTTGACCTCGGTGTTGGCGATTGGCCGCACGCCCGTGCGATCGAGCCGCCATTTATCCATGTACTGCGCCGGCCTCACCACCGTCACGCCTGATGCCTTCAGAATGGCCTCGACGCCTGCATCGGCCCACGGCTTCGGCACGCCGGCCTCGAATGCGCCAAACAGCCCATCCCAGTGAACGGGGAGGAAGGCTTTTGGCTTGAGCACCGGCACCACGAGCTTCGCGACAGGCGCGGCGCTCCCGCCGATCCATAGATCGACGGACGTCAGCTTCGCGTCTCTCATCGCCGACCGCAAGTTATCGATGGGCGCGCCGTAGTTGACGCCGTCTACGACAATCGGCACGTGTAAATCGACGGCGCTCGCCGAGTTGTTGAAGAACCAGCTGAATCGCCCGTTCGGGCCGTCGACGGTAAACAGGTACGCGCGATTGCCGCCGCCGTTCGGGAAATCCTCCGCAACCCCGGCGCGCAATCCGCCGGTCGCCGGATCGCGAGCCGGCACCGCATTCAATTCCACCGGGTTGTGTTGCTCTGGATTCACGGCAGGGTCACCGCTGTGATTCCAGCGCACAACGCGCATCGTCACGCCTTCGGCCAGCGGAATCACCTCGCCGCCAGCAACGCTCCTGCAGCGCTCGGCCGGTAATCCCTCCGCCTGCGCCTGCAGGCACGTCGTTTGTGAGCCGATGATCCGCGCCCCCGTCAGCTTCGACCATGTCGCGGTGTCGAAGGAGTGATCCCAATGGCTGTGGCCAGTCAGCAGCAAGCTCACCCGGCTTGGCCGGCCCAGCGCGTTCATCACCCGCGTCACCGCCGCGACGTCGGGTGTAAACGGCCGTCGCGTCTGCGCAAAGCCGCCACCGCCGCCGAAGAACGCGTCCTGCGGAAGCCGCGTGATGTAGCCATCGGTCACGATGTTGAGTGACCCCAGCTCGTAGTACATGTTGGAGATCGACATCCACGTGATATCGACGAATGCCGGAGGAGCGGCAAACGTCCGCGCCAGCGTGCAGACGGCGAGTACAACCACGGCAGATGCGACACGCGTCACGTTCCGGCGGTTCACGCAGGCTCACGCACGAAGCTTGGCAATCTCCTCGTAGAGGTGTGCCGACGCGATGACCCCGCCGTGGAAATTTCCGAGATCGAGCTTTTCGTTCGGCGCGTGGGCGTTCTCGTCGGGCAAACCGACCCCGAACAGCACGCTCGGGATGCCAAGCTCCTGCTGGAATGTCGCGACGACGGGAATCGAACCCCCTTCGCGGGTGAACACCGGCGTCTTGCCGAACCCTTTTTCGATGGCCCTGCCGGCGGCCCGGATGTACGGGCTGTCGAACTCAGCCATCCATGGCTTGCCGCCATGCAGGCGAGTCAGCTTGAGCTCGACGGTTGGCGGTGCGATTTTCCTGACGTACTCCTCGAACAGCAGGGCGATTTTATCGGGGTCCTGGTTGGGCACGAGCCTCATGCTGACCTTCGCCATCGCGACCGCGGGAAGCACCGTCTTCGGCCCTTCGCCTGTGAACCCCGACAGAAGCCCGTTCACTTCGAACGTCGGACGGCCCCAGACGCGTTCGAGAACGCTGTAGCCGGACTCGCCCGCCAGTTTCGGCGCCCCCCATTCTTTGCGGTACTTCTTTTCGTCAAACGGCAGTTTCTTCCATTCGGCGCGCTCGGCATCGGTGAGGTCGCGCACGTCATCATAGAATCCGGTAATTTTCACGCGGCCGCTCTTGTCCTTCATCTGCGACAGCATCTGAGACAGCACGAACGCCGGATTCGCCATCGCGCCCCCGAAGACGCCCGAGTGAAGATCGCTCTTCGTGCCGCGCAGATCGATCTGGTAATAGACCAGCCCTCGAAGGCCGTAGCAGATCGACGGAATCTCGCGCGCGAACATCGCCGAGTCCGAGATCACGACGACATCGGCGGCGAGCAGTGACTTGTTCTGCCTGACGAACTCGTCGAGGTGCAGGCTCCCGACTTCTTCTTCTCCCTCGAGGAACACTTTAATGTTCAGCGGAAGGCGGCCGCCCTGCTTCATGTGGGCCTCGATCGCCTTGAAGTGCATGAAGACCTGTCCCTTGTCGTCGGCGGCGCCGCGCGCGTAGATCTCGTTTTCGCGCACGGTCGCCTCGAACGGCGGCGAATCCCAGAGTTCAACCGGGTCGACGGGTTGGACGTCGTAGTGGCCGTAGAACAGGATCGTCGGCGCCCCGGGCGCGTTCAGCCATTCACCGTAGACGATTGGATTGCCCGGCGTGTCGAACAGACGCACATGCTCGAGTCCGATGCCTTTCATGTGATCGGCGCTCCACTCGGCGGCGCGCCGCACGTCTGCCTGATGCTGCGGAAGCGCGCTGACGCTCGGAATCGCGAGGTACTGCTTGAGCTCGTCAACGTAGCGATCGCGCTGCAGGTTGATGTAGTCGACGACCTTGTCGATGTTGTCCATTTACGGTTCCTTGGGGTGCTCGATGGGCAGATCGACGCGATCGCCCCACTCTTTCCACGATCCGATGTAATTGCGGACTCGGGGATAACCGATCAGGCGCAGCGCGAGATATGAATGCGCGGCGCGGTACCCGCCCTGGCAGTAGGTGACGACTTCGCGATCGGGCGCCACGCCTGCGCGAGCGTACATCGCTCTCAGCTCGTCCGGGCTCTTGAACGTGCCGTCGGGCGTGAGGTTGTTCGTCCACTCGAGGTGAATGGCTCCCGGCACCGCGCCGCCTCTCGCGGCCCGCACGGTAGTGCCGCAGTACTCGCCATCGCTCCGCGTGTCGAGGATGAGGGCATCTGGACTGTTGAGCCGATCGGCCACATCGCGCCATCCGGCGAGGATTTCCTCGTCGCGCCTGCCGACCCAGCCGGAGGGCACCGGCTTCGGCGCGTGCTGCGTCAGCGGCAGCCCTTTGCGGATCCAGGCATTGAAGCCTCCGTCCAGGACACGTGTGTTGGGATGACCGAAGTATTCGAGAAACCAGAACGCGCGCGCGGCACGAATGCCTGACGTGTCGTCGTAGACGACCACCGCGACCTCGTTCGACACGCCTCGCGAGGCAAGCAGGTGCTCGATGATCCAGAAGAACGCCTTCAGCGGCGCTGGATCGGTGTCGATGCTGCTGATGCCGAACAGATCGAGGTGAACGGCACCCGGCAGGTGATTCTCGCAGTAGTTCTCCACCGGCCGCAGATCGATGAGCAGCGGCGGTTCGGCCGCTGCGAGCTCGCGTGACAGTTGCTCCGGCGTGACGAGCAGCGACATCGTCTAGAAACTATATCTTAGCGTCGCGAGCACGTGCGAGTTGCGGTGGTACTGACCGATGAAATCGCGCTCGTCGCCGCCGATGACCGCGCCGGCGAACGTCGCCCGCCAGTGCGCGCCTACGGCTTTCGAGTACTGCCCCTTGAGCCAGACGCCATCGAGGTTCTGTCGCACGGCGGCCTCGAACGACACGTCGCTCGTGGGACCGATGGTGTAAGCCACTCGACCGAGAAACGCACGCGTCAGGCCTCGATCTGGCGCAAATTCGAAGAACGACCGGTTGGCGGTTACGACCTCACCGGCGTATCCCGCGACGACACTCAACTCGCCCGACTGCCGCTCGAGCTGAATGATGTACACGACCACATCGTCGGCTTCGCTGCTGGTGGTGAAGAGGACGGCGGCTTCTCCCTTGACGGTGAACCAGCGGAGCGGGACCGCCCCGTCAACACCCACCATGCGAAGGGGTGCATAGGTGCGCTGGAGCGCGATGACCGGACGGCTCGACAGCGGGGTGGCCGTGTATTGGGGCAGGTGATTGAACCCGTCAAAATAGGAGACCGACGCCTCGAATCCCGGACCAACCACGTTCCAGCGTGCTCCGTACTGCGAGCGCTGCGGAAAGGTAGCGCCCAGATCGACGAACCCGGCTGGCCCGAAGGTCTGCGGAGGGACCGGTGCCCAACGATGCCCGAGGAGCGGCGTGCGGCTCGGCGTGAATGTTGGAACCCACACGACGTCGAACGATTGTCCGCCGCGCTCGTACTGCCCGCGCGCGCCGGCGACAGCGAGGAAGTCGGCGTCAGTCACTTCGAGAAAATCGCGCGGAGCGAACCGATCTGTGGGGTTGAGGATGTCGGCTTTGCCCCAGCGGACGAATTGCTTGCCCACGTCGACGGCAAGCGTGCCCTTTCGCAGAGTGGCATGCGCATGCCGGATGGAGAATGCCGGGCGCAGGAGACCGCGATCGCGGATGTCGATGCGCCACACCCGTTCGACTTGCTCTGCCGAGTCGATGCGCGCGTCGATCGATCCGGAGAGTGTCAGCCAGGCCACAGGACGATAGGCGGGCTCGAGGCGAAACATCGCCTCGGTCTGCACTCGGTCGTCGTCCTGAGGCGCCGGCTGCACGTAGCCAGTTGACTGCACCTCGGCGAAGCCGCGGTAGGTGAATTGCTGTGCGCCGGCCGGAACGGCAAATAGCAGAAGAACGAGCAGCGGTTTCACACGGGGTTCCGCAGCGCCTGGAGTGTGAAATCTTCGTCCTTCAACGGCACGTTGTACTCGAGCTTTTCGAGCGTGAGTATCGTGCGGCTCTTGCGCCTCAGATCCGACATCTCGAGCCGGCGCCCGGTCCAGATGCCTTGCTGCTGCGCAAAATTGCTGTACTTCAGGCGTCGTACCACTGCGGTCTTGATGTAGCTCTCGACCTGGGCGAGCGCGTACGTGTCTTTCCGGATCCAGACTTCCGATTTGGTGTACTGCGAGATCTTCTTCTCCGACGGCGTCGATTCGATGCGCCAGCACGCAGCGCCGTCAATCACCTCTTCGCCAAGAAGACGGTAGTTGTACTGATTGACATCGCGCTCTTCGAGGTCTTCAAAGCTGAAGTCCGTACCGAAAAACCGGGTTGACCGATCCTGCAGCGCGATGCGCCGCTCGCGCTGCAGCGCGGGCGTCCACATCCACTGGTCGGAGGCACGCTCGGGATGATTCACGATCAGGAGGGCCACCCCCTTCACCTCGGCCGGCGCGACAAACCTGAGCACGGCCTTGCTCTGCCCATGCGACCCCAACCGCGTGAAGAGCCATCGCTTGTCCGCGACCTTGCCCTTGCTGTCGAGCACCTCCAGCAACCCTTCGTACCGCTGCGACTTCGACTGGGTTCTCCGCTGCGCCTCCTCGACAATCCTCCTCGCGTCATCCTGAGCGAACAGCCCGGCTGTCGCATTCGCCAGCGCCAGCGTGAGCACGAGCGCCGTCGATCGACGCTGGACGATGGACGATCGACGATTACTCATATTCCAGCGCCTCCACGAGCGACGTCCGGACGGCAGATTCGGCCGGCCAGAGGGCCGAGAAAAACGCGGCCGCGAGAATCGTCGGAAGCAGCATCAGCGCGATGCTGAAAGGGAATCGATACGGAAGATACATGCCCGACAGATCGCGTCCTGTAATCTGCAGCAGGAAGTACAGATTTGCGGCGCCAAAGAGCAGCCCGAGCGCGAGGCCGACGAGCCCGATGGCAACCGCCTCCATCCAGACCGTTTGTCGAATCTGGCGGCGGAAGCCGCCGACTGCTCTGAGCACGCCGAGCTCGCGCTTGCGATCGATGATGGACACCGTCAACGTGTTGATGATGCCGAGAATCGCCACGATCACCGCGATGAACACCTGGCTGTAGGTCAGCTGCAGCCATTGATCGGTCAATTGCAATATCCAGCTGCGCACCTCGGAGTTCGTGAAAACGAGCATGCGCGGATATTGCGGCGCGAGGCTTTCGAGGATTCGCTGCCTGACCGTCAGAGGATCGGTCCCTTTCGTCACGTACACGCGGACGACGTTGACCGTGTCGTCCTTCCAGTAGCGTTCGTATACCGCGCGATCGAGAAACACCGAGCCCTGCTGATCGGACCAGTCGGTGATGATGCCCGCGATCGGCAGGCTGAGCAGGCCACCCGGCGTCGCCAGGTCGACGCGATCGCCGATCCCCCGCCTCTGAAGCCGCGCGAAGTTGTCGGACACGATCACGCCTTCGCCCGCGCTCGCCAGTTTGTACATGCCTCGCTCATCTTCGGCGACGAGCGCGCGATGCCCCCGACGCTCGAAGCTGGCCGCATCGATGGCGAAGAGCATGACGGGCGTCCCGCCGACCGTCAGTCGAAAGCTCCTAACGGTCTGGAAATCCTCGACGCCAGCTATCGCGCCGATTGCGTTGCCGAGCGTCTTCGGAAATCGGAACGTGCGATCGGACAGATTCTGCGAGCCCGCGACGAACAGATCGGGATTCAGCGCCGTGTCCAGCCAGTCCACAATCGAGTTATAGCTTTCGCGGCCGATGCCGCCGAGCCCGATGACCTGCCCGAGGGAGAGCATCAGTGCCGCGACCGCGCCGGACGTACGCCGTGGTGATTGAATCAGGCTGTCCGCTGCGAGGGCACCCTCGACCGGCCGCAACCACTTGAGCACGGGCCTCAACGCCTTCGAAAACCATAACGCAGCGGTCGGCACCAGCAGGAGCGCTGCAACAATGATCAGCGTGTACCCTGCGTAGAACCAGAACGAGGCTCCGATCCACAGCATCACCAGCGCGGCGGCCATCAGAACGGCCGCGGTCAGGCGGCGCGCGCGATTCTCGCCGGCGGTGAGCACCTGGTATTTCCCCTTCTGCAGTGCCTGAACCGGATCGACGCGCGACGCGCTTCGGGCGGGCAGCCACGCGGCAATCATGCTGGTGCTGATGCCGATCGCGATGGCGGCGCCGAGCAGCCGGGGGTCCGCGGACACCTCCTCCGCGCGTTCGGCGACGCCGTAGATGCCCTCGAGCATGTTCGAAATGGACCCCACCATCCCGCGCGCCATGAAGATGCCAAGGACGATGCCAGCAGCAGACCCAAGGAGGCCGCTCACGGCGCTTTCGATGAGGAAGAGATTTCTGATCTGCCGGCGGGGCGCACCGAGCGCACGCAGGATGCCGATTTCCGATCGCCGCTGCGTGACCGCAATGGAAAACGAGTTGTAGATGATGAACATGCCGATGAACAGCGCGAAGACGCTCGAGATGTTCATCGAGATCGCATAGACCGCCAGCGTGGATTCCAGCTGCTGTCCCCTGGACGCCGGCGCCTGCACGTCGAAGCCCACGCCGAGGGCGTTCCTGAGCGAGGCCTGTCCGGCTTCTACGGCGAGGCCGTTCTGCAGTTTCACGTCGATGCGATCGAACCGCCGACCGCGGCCGAACACCTGCTGAGCGGCGTAAATATCCATGACGGCGAGGTTGCCGCCGAACGCGCTGGTCAGGCCGCCCGACCGCATGATGCCGCGCACCGTGAACGCCCTGTCCCCGACCATTGTCGACAGCGCGACGCGGCTGCCGACCTGTAGTTTGTTGCGATCGGCGAACTCCTTGGTGATGATGATCGAGTCGGGCTGCGCGAGAAAGACCAACGGATCATCGACGACGGCCTCGTCGCCGCTCTCCAGATCGTAGTCGCGCAGACTGCGATCGCCAGTCATGTCGACGCCGAGAATCAGCAGGTTGCCCTGGCCCGAGAGGCGCGTCGCCGCCGGCGCCTCTATGACGGGCACCGCGACCTGCACATCCGGAACTGACTGCACGCGCTCGAGCACCTCTTCCGGGAAGCCCGCCTCACTGGAGGTCACCTGGAGTTGGGCGGCACCGGCGATGCGATCGACGGTTCGCTCGAAGGCGTAGAAGACCGCCTGATTCGCCGTGTGCATCGCGACGAACACGGCGACGCCAAGCACGATTCCCACCACGGTCAGCAGGGAACGGACTGCGTGTTTCTTCAGATACGGCCAGCTGATGAGTCGGAGCAGCCGCATGACTTACCGCCTGGCGTCTTTGTTGACTCGCGGGGACGCCTCCGCAACGTTCGACTCGGTACTCTCACGTGGACCCTGACTCCCAACTCCGTTTCGCTCATCTGAAATGATCCTGCCGTCGCGAATCGTGATCGTCCGCTGACACGTCTGGGCCACGGTGGCGTCGTGGGTCACGATCAGGATCGTGGAGCCGAGCGTTACGTGCAGATCGCTCACGAGCCGCAGGATGTCGCGGCCAGTTTGCGTGTCGAGATTGCCGGTCGGCTCGTCGGCGAGAAGGATCGGCGGATAGACCGACAGCGCTCTCGCGATCGCGACACGCTGGCGCTCTCCGCCCGAGAGCTCATCGGGAAGATGGTCCATCCGCTGGGACAACTTCACCAGGTCGAGGAGCTCGCGTGCCCGATCGTTGATTTTCTTGCGAGGCCAGCCTCGTAAGTGCAGCGGCAACGCCACGTTCTCGACGCACGACAGGCTCGGCAGCAGGTTGAAGAACTGGAAGATGAAACCGAGCTTGTCTCGTCGCACGGCCGTCAACCCATCATCGGCGAGGCCGTCCAGCCGCTGGCCGTCGAGGGTGATCGCGCCGGACGTGGGACGATCCAGACCACCTATAAGGTTGAGCAGCGTGGATTTACCGGACCCCGACGGCCCGACAATCGACACCATCTCGCCCTTTAGAATGGAGAGATTGATGTCTTCAAGAGCGGTAACACGGCGGCGTCCTTCGAAGTCTTTGCTGACGCGATCGAGAACGACGGCTGGCGTGGCCACCTGCTGATTCTGTGAAATGTTTCACAAAGTGTCAAACGGTTCGTCACGGCCGGGACAGCTGGCGTCCCTCGTACTCTTCGATGCGCGCACGCGCCCAGTCAGGAACGGGCACCGGTTTCGCAGCCGTGTAGTCGTAGGTCACCATCACCGCCCGACCCTTCGCGACCTGCTGCCCCTGCTGATCGAGCATCTCGCAATCGACGGTCATGCTCGTGCGGCCGATCTTCGTAATCCCCATCCAGACATCGACGCGCTCGCCTGGACGGATCGGCCGAATGAAATCAGACTCGGCGCGCGCGAGGATCAGGCCGGGCAGCCGTTCGTGAGGCGCTTCTCCGGTCAGCTCACGCCAGTAGGCAAAGCGCGCCTCTTCCATATAGGTGAAATACACCGCGTTGTTGACGTGGCCGAACAAATCGCAGTCGCGGAAGCGCGCTTGTATCTGGTGACGAAATCGGAATGCGGGCATTGCGTGGTATCCAGCTTCAGCCGAGTCGTTGGATAGTGTACTCTGACGCCGTGTCCGAATTCACGCCGGAGGAACGCACTGCGCTCGCTCCTTACTTTTCAAACCTGGACGGTCCTGTCTTCGCGCTGACCAACCTGCCCGACACGGTCAAAGGGGCGCTTTTCTCGCGGTACTCGCGTTCAGCGAAATCGCTGCGGCGATTGTTTCTCGACGAATTTCTCGGCGACTTTGGCGGTGCGGCCGCGGCCGAGAGCCAGGTCGGCGTCGCCCGCGCTGAGAAGCTGTACGCGAAAGTGTTCGCGGAGTACGGCGACGACTCCGTTGCGCAGCTCGGCGGCGTGCACCTCGCCTGCGAGGGTGTCTCGAACGTGCTCACGAAGGTGCTCGAGTGGGGCCGCTTGATGGCCTATCTGGAGCAGTCGACGCGTTACGTGCCGTACACCGATCGCCCCGGCGGCCGTTGGAAGTACTACGTGCCGACGGAACTCGCCGGCACGCCGCTGCAGACCCGATATCAGGCGGCGATGGATCGGACGTTCGAGATCTACGCGCGGTGGTTCGAGCCCATGCAGGAGCACTTTCGCGCCAGGTTTCCGAAGGATTCGGCCGACAGCGACGGCGTGTACCGCGCGGCGATCCGCGCGAAGGCGCTCGACACGCTGCGGGGGCTGCTCCCGGCGGCTGTGCAGTCGAACATGGGGTTATTCGGCACCGGCCAGGCGTACGAAGCGCTGCTCCTTCGCATGCGCGCGCATCCTCTTGCCGAGTCTCGCGACTACGCCGACCTGATTCTCACCGAGCTCCGGAAAGTGATTCCGGCATTCCTGACGCGGGTCGATCAACCGGATCGGGGCGAGCGGTGGACGCAGTATTTCGCCGACACCAGAACGGCCATCGCCGGCCTCGCAGACAACCTGCTCGCTGACACCGAACCGGAATCGCGGCCGGAGGTCACGCTGTCCGACTTCGATCCCGATGGCGAGATCAAAGTCGTCGCCGCCGCCCTGTATGCGGTCTCCGAGCTGCCGGATGACCAGCTTTTCGGAATCGTCCGCAGGATGTCCGCGGACGAACGCGCCGGCGTGCTGCGCGCCTACGTCGGCACCCGCGCGAACAGGCGCCACAAGCCGGGACGGGCGTTCGAGCGCACGACCTATCGCTTCGATGTACTCTCCGACTACGGGGCGTTTCGCGATCTGCAGCGGCATCGGCTGCTCACCATGGAGTGGCAACCGCTCGGCGCGCGTCACGGATATGTCGAGCCCGAGGCCATCGAAGCGGCGGGCGCGCACAAGGACTGGACCGATGTGATGGAGACGTCGGCGGAGCTGCACGACTCGCTGCACGCCGCCGGCCTCTCAGCCGTGGCGCCCTATGCCGTGTCGATGGCGTACCGCATCCGCTACTACATGGAGATGAACGCACGAGAGGCCATGCACCTGATCGAGCTGCGGACCGCGCCGCAAGGACACCCCGCCTATCGCCGCATCTGCCAGGGGATGCACACGCTCATCCGCGAACAGGCCGGCCATCGTCTGATCGCCGACGCCATGAGCTATGCCGATCACTCAGAGGTCGAATTGGAGCGGTTGAAGGCGGAGCGAGCGGCGGAGAAGAAACGCCTCAATAGAACATAGCATTGGAAGATTGGAAGATTGGAGGATTGCCAGATTGTAGATGGATTGAAGATTGTCGATTGGCGGAGTAACTGTATTGAGTAATCTGCGAATCCACAATCTAGCATTCTGAAAACAATCTACCAATCCGCCAATCTTCAATCTTCCAATTGTGCGTCAGTCCCTATCTTCCCTATCCTTTGACCAGTATCGCGAATACTCCTCGAGGTACGAAAGTGTCGCGAACGTGCGCATGCGGTCGAAGAAGAGCACTCCGTCCAGATGATCGGTCTCATGCTGGATGACCCTGGCCGGGAAATCATGAGACGCGATGTCGATCTTTCCGCCGGTCCGATCCATGGCGACAACCCTGATCGCTCTCGCGCGCGGCACGCGGCCGCGGATGTCCGGGATGCTCAGGCAGCCTTCCCAGTCTTCGATGATCTCCGGGCCGGCCGGGGTGATGACGGGATTGATGAACACCATCGGCTCATCATCGGGCGACAATGGGTCGTCGTTTTCCGGGGCGATAGCCGCGACGAAAATGCGCAGACTTTCGTGAATCTGTGGCGCCGCCAACCCGACACCGTGGTACTCGTGCATGGTGTCGATCATGTCGTCGATCAACTTCTGCATCGACTCTTTCTTCAACTCGGCGCGCTCGATCTCGCGGGCCCGCGCGCGCAGCACGGGATGGCCCATGCGGGCGACCTTCAACAGCGACATATAATGATTATCCACCGACCTAATGGTGGCTGCCAGCCGAGCCGATACGCCTAGGATGAAGTTGCTCAAAACCGCGCTGATTCTCACGGCCGCCCTCTCGTCGGGGGCGTGCGGCATCGACACGTTGAAGGACCTCTTCACGTCGCCGACCGAGCCGACGCAGAACAACGGCGAGGTGCGGTCGTACCTGGGGACATGGGCGGGCCCGACAATCGCGCCGGCCGCGCAAAGCTGCGGCAGTCTGGTGTGGAAAATTACGTCGCAGACCGGAAATCAGGCGAGCGGTGATTTTTCTGCGACGTGCGGCGATGACGTCAAGCTGACGGGCACGATGACGGCCACGCACGGCGACACGTCCATTCCCTGGGCGGTCACCGGCACGGCCACCAAGGGCACGGAGACGTGCCCCTTCAGCCTTACCGGTATCGGCACCTTCCAGGGCACGTCGAACATCGTGGTGAACTACGCCGGCACGTCGTGTAACGGGCCGGTCAGCGGGTCGGAAACGATCAAGCGATAGTGACGTCTTTGTTCAGATAGATGTCCTGAATCGCATTCAACAGCTGCGCGCCTTCCTTCATCGGCCGCTGGAATGCCTTGCGGCCCGAAATCAACCCCATACCGCCGGCTCGCTTGTTGATGATCGCGGTCTTCACCGCTTCCTTCAAATCGCTCTCGCCCGATGACGCGCCGCCCGAATTGATGAGCCCGGCGCGCCCCATATAGCAGTTCGCGAGCTGATAGCGCGTGAGATCGATCGGGTGATCCGACGACAGTTCGGAATACACCTTCTTGTGCGTCTTCCCGAAATTGACGGCGTTGTAGCCGCCGTTGTTCTCCGGCAGCTTCTGCTTGATGATGTCGGCCTGGATCGTCACGCCCAGATGGTTGGCCTGACCGGTGAGGTCGGCTGCGACGTGGTAATCCTTTTCCTTCGTCTTGAAGGCCGGGTTCCGCAGATAGCACCACAGCACGGTGAACATGCCGAGCTCGTGCGCCTCCTGGAACCATTCCGTCACTTCCACGATCTGCCGCTTCGACTCTTCCGAACCAAAGTAGATCGTCGCGCCGACCGCCTGCGCGCCCATGTCGAACGCCTGCTTGGGGCTGGCGAACTTGATCTGGTCGTAGGCGTTCGGGTACGAAAGAAACTCGTTGTGGTTCAGCTTCAGCAGAAACGGGATCTTGTGCGCGTACCTGCGGCCCACGGATCCGAGCACGCCCAGCGTCGAGGCCACCGCGTTGCAGCCACCCTCAATCGCGAGCTTCACGATGTTCTCGGGGTCGAAATACACCGGGTTCGGGGCAAACGACGCGCCCGCTGAATGCTCGATGCCCTGGTCGACCGGCAGGATCGACACGTATCCGGTCCCGCCGAGCCGGCCGTGATCGAGCATGGACTGCAGGCTCGTCAGCACGCGTGTCGGCCGATCGGAGATGCTGTAGATCCGCTCGACATAATCCGGTCCCGGGAGGTGCAACGTCTCTTTCGGGATGGTCTTGCACTGGTACTGAAGCAGGCTCGCTGCTTCGTCTCCGAGAATTTCCTCAATCTTCGAACCGGCACTTTGAACTGGCATGTTTTTACACGTCCTTCGTGGCTGGGTATTTTATCACCGGGTAGTTGAAGTCCTCTACGACGGCCGATTCGACGGCCTGCCGTACAAAATCGTCGATCGGCAGGGCCCGTTCTGCCGCGTCGATGTCGCCGCGCCGTGCTTTGGTCGCGGGATGCTTGGGCGTGAACAACTGGCAGCAGTCCTGATCCTCGATGATGGAGATCGGAAACGTGCCAAGCCGTTGCGCCTCTATCGTAATCTCGTCCTTGTCCATGCCGATCAGCGGCCGGAACACCGGCAGCGTCGACACCGATCCGATCGTCGCCATGTTCTCGAGCGTCTGCGACGCCACCTGGCCGATCACTTCTCCGGTGACGAGCGCGCCGGCATGGGCCTGCTCGGCAATCCCCTGTGCGATCCGCAGCATGAGGCGCCGGTAAATCACCACACGCAATGGCGGCGGCACGGCCAGCATCACCTGCTGCTGAATTTCGCCGAACGCAACCATGTACAGCCGCGTGAACTGCTGATACCACGTCAGCACCGCCGCAAGCTCCCGCACTTTCTCCTGCGACGCGCGGGACAGGATGGGATAACTGTGAAAGTGGACCGGGATGACGCGGCACCCGCGCTTCATGATCCGGTAGCACGCCACGGGCGAATCGATCCCCCCCGAAAGCAGGGCGACGACGCGTCCGCTGACGCCGGTCGGCATGCCGCCAGGTCCGGCTTCCTTTCCGAAGTAGTAGAACGCTTCGCCGGTGAGCGCCTCGACGTGGATCGTCAATTCAGGATGCTCGAGTTTGACTGTCCATCCGGTCGCTTCTTTGATGCGGCCTCCCACTTCGCGCTCGATCTGCGGCGACGTCAGCGGAAACCGCTTGTCGGCGCGTTTCGCGGAGACGCGGAATGTGGACACCCGCGTATCGCCCAGGTCGCGAAGGATGGCTGCTGCGATGCCGTCAACGTCGAGCGGCACGAGCGCGGCCCGCGAAAAATTCGCGATGCCGAACACATGGCGCAGCCGATCCGCCACGAGCGCCCACGCCTCCGGCTCGCCAAGCATGATCTCGATGCGCCCCATCTTCGTCACGACGCGGCGCACGTTCAGATCCGCCGTCGCGGTCCGGATGTTACGCACCAGCCGCGCGATGAACCAGGGACGGTTGCGTCCCTTCAGCGCGATTTCCTGGTAGTGCACGACGATCGAATTCATGAGATAGCCTCGGCCGCCCGGCGGCCGCTGATGGCAGCGCCTTCGATCGTAGCGGGCAGGCCCGTCTCAATCCAGTCCCCCGCGAGCACCAGGCCCGCGACGTTCGTGTGCGTCCCCGGGCGTTTCGGTTGTCCAGGCGCCAGGGAATATGTCGCGCGCCGCTCCTTTACCACCGACGCGCGGACCACCCGCGCGGCTCGCGCCTCGGGGATCGCGTCACGCAGTTCGCGCAAGGCAACCGCGATGAGCGCGTCGTTCTCGAGCGCGAGGACCTCATCGGCTCCACTCGATACGAGGGTCAGATGCGACGTGCCGGTCTCGAGCATCTGCTGCTTGTCGAATACCCACTGCAGCGCTCGCCCCGGGAGGCCGAGAAATGGCGTTCGCAACACCGGCCGACTCAGCCACAGATTGACGCTCGCGATCGGCGACGGTTTTGTCGAGGCGGCCGCGTGCCGGAGCGCATCGACGGGCGCGGCGTCGCCCGCAAACAGGTCCGGCAGCGCGTACCACGGTACCGCCACCACGACAGCACCGGAATCGAGACGATCACCGCGCGCCTCGATGTGGCTCACTCGTCCGTTGTTGAGGTGAATACGCGCGGTGCAGCCGATGCGCACATCGCCGCCGCGTGCCTCGATGAATCGTCGAGCCGGCTCGGCGTACAGCTCGTCGAGCGGGCACGTCGGCAACGCCAATGAGGCATCCCGCGCGCCACCGCCCAACATCTCGGCGAGCACCGCCACGAACGGCGGCGCGGCGGCCACGCGCACAGACTGGTTGAGGGCGGCCAGCGCGAGCGGCTCCCACAGCATCTCTCGAATGCGCGCGGTCTGGCCGTTGTTGATGAGCCACTCGTCCACCGTCTCGCCTGGCGACGCGGCAATTCTCGAGGGCGTCTGCCCTCGGCTCTTGGCTCGTTGCTCGGCCTGCGCCGTGCGAATTGGACCGGCGAGCCGGGCGGCCGCTACCCGATCGCGCCACGACAACGCCGTCCAGTCGAGCAGGCCGGCCGCAAAATTCAGCGGCGGTGGCAAGCCGGGCAAGCTGAAACGGCTCCGCTCGCCGACGGCGTCCACAAAATCGACCTCGAGGCTCGGCTGCACGCGCACACGATCGTCTGTGCCTATCTGCCGCAGGAACGCAAAGGTCTCGCGATAGCAGCCGAGCATGACGTGCTGGCCGTTGTCGACGCGCTCGCCGGTCTGTGGATCGGTGAAGGCGGTGGCGCGACCGCCGAGCACGGCCTTCGCTTCGAGGACGGTCACCCGCGCGCCCCGAGCGGCCAGGTCGACCGCAGCGCGCAGACCCGCCACGCCCGCGCCGATGACGATGACATCCGGCGAGGTCATCGGAACGCCACCATCACCTTCAACCAGGTGAACGCGGCGATCACCGCCTGCCGCGGGCGCCCGACGCGCACGCGATGGTGGAATACGTCGTAGCCGGTGCGCTCGATCGATCGCAGCAGCTCGAAATAGATCGCGCCCATGATCCGCGCCGCCACGAGCCGTCGCTCGTCGTGGCGCGGCAGCGCCGTCTCGGCTTTCCGATAGAAGCGCCGCGCCCGCTCGACTTGAAACGCGAGCAGCCGCTGAACCTTGTCGGTGACCACCCCGGCGCGCAAGTCGTCCTCGGTGCAGCCGAAGCGCTGCAGATCCTCGACAGGGATGTACACGCGGTCGCGCTCGAGATCGGGCGCCACATCGCGGATGATATTCGTCAGCTGCAGCGCGATGCCCAGGTCGATCGCGTAGTCGCGGGTCTGCAGATCGCGATATCCGAAGATCTCGACGCAGATCAGGCCCACGGCCGACGCCACGCGGAGACAATACTGGCGCAGCTCCTCGAACGTCTCGTATCGATTGCACTGCAGATCCATCGCCACGCCGTCGATCAGGTCCTCGAACGCCGACCGTGGCAGCGCAAACGCCGCGATGAACGGGGCGAGGCGCTTGCCCTGCGGTGTTTGTGGCTCGCCGCCGTCATAGAAACGCGCCAGCTCGCTGCGCCATTGCGCAAGCGCCGATGCCGGATCGCGGTCGCCCGGCTCGTCCACGGCATCATCGACCGCTCGGCAGAAGTCCCAGACCGCGACGATGGCGTTGCGCTTGTCGGCGGGCAGCGCAAGAAATGAGTAGTAGAAACTCGTGGCACGGCCGCTCATGGTTTTGTCGCGGGAACATCGCGACCTGTGTCGCCTGGCCTCGCGTCCCGGGTCGTCGACACGCCGCGCGGCGCGCTCCGGACGTTCCAGAGGACTGCGCCCACGACCAGGGCTGCGACATCGCCGGCGCCGAGGCGTGGCCTGCGTGCGAACACGTCGTAATCGACGCGATCGAGCCGCTCGAGGATCCGCACACCGCCAAGCCACGTGCAGCGCAGCTCGTAGCGGAGCCGGCCTCGAACGCCGTCGCAGACGTCTCGTCCGGCGTCAAACGCCAGCTGGGTGCGCCCGGCTACGCGTCTCAGGACGCGCTGCCACGGCTCGGTCATCCGGCGATCGTCGAGGTCAGTGGTCAGCGCTCCTTCTGCCGCGACGTCGTCCAGCGGCACGTACAGGCGACCGTTCTGCCAGTCGCGATCGAGATCCTGCCAGAAGTTCGTCAGCTGGAGCGCGGTGCACAACGCGTCCGACGATCGATCGAGCGCGGGGTCGTCGAGTCCCGCGATGCGAAGCACGAGGCGCCCCACGGGATTCGCCGAGCGCCGGCAGTAATCGAGCAGGCTGGCCCAGGTGTCGTAGCGATGCGTCGTGATATCCTGACGAAACGCGCTGAGCAAATCGTCGAAGAGCGACACGGGAAGATGGCAGGCGCGGATGGTCGCGCCCAGCGCGAGAAACACACGGTCGTCAGCAACGCATTCCGTCACGCACGCGTGCAACCGATTCTGCCAATCATCCAGCAGCCTCAACCGTTCCGCGTCGGGCCGATGGCCCTCGTCGGCGAAGTCATCCGCTGTTCGCGCGAACGCGTACAGCGCGGCGACATGTGGCCGCATGCCCGCCGGCACCAGGCTCGACGCGACCGGAAAGTTCTCGTAGTGCGCACGCGCAAGCCGCTCGCACTCGGCGTACGCGACCCTCAGATCGGCGGCGTCGATGTGCGCGGCAGTCGTCGGTGTCGGCAAGACGGTCATTGTACCGGTGATCGTAGATGCGCGACGCGGTAGCCGCGCTGATCGCAGCGGGGCTGATTTTCTTTGCCCTGAGCCTGCTCACCTCCCTGCACTTCTATCGAAAGCGGCAGCAGAAGGTACGCGAAGACGAGCTCGCCCGCGGCCGCGCCATCATCGTCGAGCTGCCAACCGACCCGGAGCTGACCCTGTTTACAGAGGACGCGGAACATTTCTATTACGGCGCCACGCCGATCGACAAGCGCGAGATCGTGGCCGTACGCGTGCTGATTAACGGATCGCCGATCGCCGCGTTCGTCTCTCCGAGGTGGGAATCGGCGCAGCATCGGCAGCCGACCGCGTTCGACGACCGCCCTGAAGGCATCGCGCGCGACCGTTGGGACGTGGCGATTGAGACCGTCAATGCCCAGGGTGGGACGATCCTCGTCGAATGCGGCGCCGTGCGCGAACGCGTCTCTCAGGAGCTTGCGCGGAAAGTGTTCGACGCGGTCAAACGCGACCTGGAGGCGCGATCCTGATGCGCTACCACTCCACCTCGGGCTGGCCGGCACGATGATTGACGACGCGGGCAACGACGAACAGAAGATCGGACAGCCGATTGACGTAGGCGAGCAGGTGCGCCTCGACGTGATCCGTGCCGAGCGCGACAATCGCTCGCTCGGCGCGCCGGCACACGGTCCTCGAAAAATGCAGCAGCGCACCGGCTCGATTGCCGCCCGGCAGAATGAAACGGCGCAGCGGCGGCAGCTCGGCCTCGAGTCGATCGATCCAGTCTTCGAGCCGTCGAATGTCGGCGTCCGTCACCGCGACTTTCGTGACACGGTCCGCGATCTTTTCGGCTGGGTCCGCAAGCCGTGCGCCGATAGCGAACAGATCCTTCTGCAACTGCTCGATGAGTCCGGCAATATCTCCGCCGAGGTCGCCCTGGGCCTGGACAGTGCCAAGGCAGGCATTCAGCTCATCGACATCGCCGTAGGCGGCCACGCGCGCGTCGGCCTTCGACACGCGGGTCCCGCCGAACAACCCAGTGCCGCCGGCGTCGCCGGTACGCGTGTAGATTTTCATGGCCGCCAGTATACGTAAATCCCGCGGTCGCACCGGTGCGGGAAATGCGCGCGCGGCGCGCGTCCTTCCCGGTGCGCCGTCACGCCGGAGCTTCAGGCGGCGGCTCCTCGAGTGGTACGACCGCCACGGACGTACGCTGCCATGGCGTGAGACGTCCGATCCGTACCACATCCTCGTGTCGGAAATCATGCTGCAGCAGACGCAAGTCGACCGCGTCCTGCCGAAGTACCACGAATGGCTCGCGAAATATCCGTCGCTCGAGGCACTCGCGGATGCGCCCGAGCGCGACGTGACGGAGACATGGCGGCCGCTTGGATACAACATCAGGCCGAAACGCCTGCAGGCGATTGCGCGAGAGGCGGTCGCATCCTACGGAGGCCGCCTGCCATCGGACGAGGCCACGCTGCTGTCTTTCAAAGGGATCGGCGCGTACACCGCCGGCGCCATCCGCAGCTTCGCATTTCGCGAGCGCGCCGCGATTCTGGACACCAACGTGGCCCGGGTGCTGTTTCGCGTGTTCATCGGAAAGGGAACGCCGAAAGCACACGCGACCAGGAGGGATTTGTGGAGCATCTCGGCAGCGCTCGTGCCGCGGAGCCGCGCGTTCGATTTCAATCAGGCACTGATGGACTTCGGCGCGACGCTCTGCACCGCGAGAAAACCCAAGTGCCTGATCTGTCCCATGGCGCCGCTCTGCTCGGCGTACCCGCATAATCCCGAGAACGAAAAGCGTGTCTGATCGCATCGTGGTCGTCGCGGCGGTGATCGAGGAGAACGAACGGTTTCTCATTGCACGGCGGCCCGCGGGGACGCACCTCGGGGGGTACTGGGAATTCCCAGGCGGCAAAGTGCACGAAGGAGAGAGCCATGGCGACGCGCTGCGGCGGGAAATCCTGGAAGAGTTGAACACGGGCATCGTCAACGCGCGCAGAATTTTTCATACGGCACACGCCTATGCCGAGCGGACGGTCGAACTGCATTTCTATCGCGGCGAGCTCACGGCCGAGCCCCAGGCGGTGTTGGGTCAGGAGCTTCGCTGGATAACGCGCGGGGAATTTCGCGAGCTGAAATTCCCGCCGGCCGACTCGGAGTTAATCGACGGCCTGGTAAATGCGAGCCTGTGAACCGCCCACCGTCACTTCCGTGCCGGCGACGGCGTGTTCGCGCTGCACATAACCCAATGCGAGCGGGCTGCCCACCTTGGGTGACGCGGTCGCGCTCGTGATCTCGCCAACCACGCGATCCCCCAGCAGAATTTTGTCGCCGCGGGCAGGCACGTTTCCGCCGGCGATCACGATCGACACGAGGCGCCGCGCGACCCGTCCGTGGCCGCGATGCATCACCCGGATGATCACCTCCTGGCCGACGTAGCACCCTTTCGTAAAACTGATGGCCCGATTCTCGATCCCTGCCTCGAGCGGAATCGTGTCGGTGGTCATATCTATGCCGAAACGCGGCCGTCCGGCTTCGATTCTCAGCGCTTCCGCCACCTCGTCGCTCATTTCCACGACGCCGGCCTCGATCAGCTTCGCGCGAATGGCATCGCGATCGCTCCCGGGGACGTAGACGTCATAGCCCGGCACACCGAGCGCGTCGTCGCGGACGATCGTCAGCGACTCTACCGTGATGTTGTCGTACTCGCTCGCGAGATCGGCCGCCGACACTCCGGTGGCGTGCTGGATCATGCGGGCGGCCGATGGTCCGTGCACTCCGAGGACCGCGATATCGGTCGCGTCTGTCGCCTGCACATCCTCCGAAAAGACGAGCTTGTCGAATCGCTCGGCGAGAGGCGCTGCTACGTGGCGATCGACGCTCAGCAGCAGCCGGCTGCCTGTCTCGATGACCCGCATGTCGGAGATCATCCGCCCCTGAGGCGTGAGGTATGCCGCATACACGCCTCGGCCTTTCGGCAGGCTCGCGATGTCGTTGGTGAGCAGCGCATGTAGAAACGACGCGCGATCGGCGCCAGTCAACGCGACGGTACCGTGTGACGATCGCTCGATGAGCGCGGCAGAATTGTGTGCGGCGTTGTACTGGTGGTCAGAAAACATCTGCTATCCTGATGGAACGTGAGCTCCCTCAGACATCTTATCGTTGTTGCGGCACTCGTTGTGGCTGCCGGTGTGCACGACGCTGCCGCGCAGGCAGCGGCCTCGCGCACGTTCCGGGTGTTCGTCCGCGGGGTGGATACCGGGATCGAAGAAGTCACCGTGACGGAATCCGCGGACGGATGGACGCTTCGCGGGTCGGGGAAGCTGCGCGCGCCGGTGAACATCGCGATGGACTTCTGGGAGGCACGATACGACCCCGCGTGGAAGCCCATCGAGCTCACGATTAACCTGACCGAGAGTGCGAAGCTGTGGACCGTGCACACGACGTTCAGCGGCACCATCGCGTCAAGCGACATCAGCCAGGCTGGCCAGGTCCAACGCCGCAGCAGCACGGTTGCGGCCGACACGGTCGTGCTGCCCAATCTGATTTTCGGCGCCTATGAAGCGCTCGCGGCGCGGCTGGCGACCCAGAAAGTGGGCGCGCAGCTGGAGGTGTTCATCGCGCCGCAGGACGCCCTGCCGGCGACCATTCAGAACGTGACCGACGAGACCATCAAGGTGGCAGGGCGAACGATCGCCGCACGTCGCTGGACCCTGCACATGGGAGGCGCGTCGCCGAAGCTGGAGATGGATGTGTGGACGGAGGGCAGCCGTCTGCTGCGCCTCGACATTCCGACTCAGATGCTCACCGTCATGCGGGACGACATCGCGAGCGTCTCGGCGCGCCTGGTCACACTGGCCAGGCTGAATGACGAAGAAGTCTCGATTCCGGCAAACGGCTTCAGCCTTGCGGCGACCATTTCCAGGCCGATCGCCGCTGCCACGTCCGAGACCGCTGCGCCTGCCGGACGCAAACCTGTTGAAGCCAGGCTGCCGGCCGTCGTGCTGGTATCGGGGTCGGGACCGTCGGATCGGGACGAGTTCGTCGCCGGCATTCCCATTTTCGCGCAGCTGGCCACTGCGTTCGCCGACGCCGGCTACCTCGTGGTGCGCTATGACGAGCGCGGTGCGGGCCAGAGCGGCGGCCGTCAGGAATCGGCGACGATCGAGGAGTTCGCGATCGACGCACGCGCGGTCATCGCGTACCTGCTGAAGCGCCGGGACGTCGACCCGAGGAAAATCTCGTTGATCGGCTACGGAGAGGGCGGATGGATTTCGATGGTCGTCGCCGCACGCGATCAGAAAATCGCGGCCGTGGGGCTGATTGCCACGCCGTCGACCCCAGGAACGGATCTGGTGCTCGAACAGCAGCGCCTGCTCTTCGAGCGCGGCGCGACGAGCCCTGCGGCGCAGCAGGCGGCCGTCGAGCAGCAGAAGAAGATTCTGGAAGCGGTCGTCAGCGGCAAGGGCTGGGAGAATTTCAACGCTGAAATGCGCGCGCGCGTCGACACACCGCTGTACCGCAGCTTCCTGCTCTTCGATCCAGCTCAGGCGATCGTGAAGGTTCGGCAGCCGATGCTCGTCGTGCACCCGATGCTCGATCAGGAGGTACCGGCCTATCACGGGGAGCAGCTCGCGCAGCTGGCACGTTCGCGTCCGCGCGCGGGTCCCACCGAATTCGTCCAGCTGGCCGGCGTCAATCACCTGCTGGCGCGTGCGACCACCGGCGACATCACCGAGTACGCAACGCTAACGCAACGCAGCATCAGCCCGGCCGTCACGCTCGAGCTGACCAAATGGCTCACGAAGGCGCTCGCTGCCCTGCCGCAGAAATAGATGTGGATTCTCGAATCGAGTGACTCGGCGACAGAGTGCATGACCTTCCGTCTCCCACCGGGAACGGTGAAGACCATCGGCCGTTCGCCAGGCGCGGAATTCATCGTCGAAGCGCCGCTCGTGTCGCGGCTTCATTGCCAAATCACCTCGACTGCGGACTCGCTTCACGTGAAAGACCTTGGCAGCACGAACGGCACGTTCGTGAACGGCAAACGAGTGACGACCTCACCTCTGCACGAAGGGGATCGCCTGACGGTCGGACGCGTCGAACTTACCGTATCGAAGTCAGCGTGACGGCGTCTGCAGAAACGGATTGCTCCGCCGCTCCTGCCCAATCGTCGTCTGCGGCCCATGGCCGGAAAACACCCGCGCCGCGTCGCCGAAGGAAAACAGGACCTGCGTGATCGAACGGATCAACGTGGCGTAGTCACCGCCAGGCAGATCCGTTCTGCCAATCGAGCCGGCGAAAAGCGTGTCGCCGACGAACAGATCCTCCTTGCCTGCTCCCTGTGCCCCAATCGCGAGACAGACGCCGCCTGGGCAATGACCCGGCGTGTGATGGACGCCGATCTCGTACCCGCCAAACGATAGCGACTGGGAAAGATCGTAGTAGCGGTCGATGGCCGGCAAGTCGTCGCAGTGCAACCCGAAAAATGCGGCCTGCTGAGGGGCGGCCTCGTAGAGAAACAGATCCTCGCGATGCAGGTACACGGGAACCTGGAGCGCTTGCCTGGCGCGCGGCACGCCCGTCACATGATCGACGTGGGCGTGCGTCAGCAGGATGCTTCGGACCTGCAGCGATTGCTCCGTGACAACCCGGAGGAGCTGCTCCACTTCGTCGCCCGGATCGATCAGGACAGCCTCGCGGGTTTTCTCGCACGCCACGATATAGCCGTTCTTCTGAAACGGCGGGACCGCGCGCACCTCGATGATCACAGGAAGCCCATCCACCACGCAGCGATCGCGCCCGCGAGCACGAGCAGCACCACAGCCATCGCCATGACGTTGCCCTGCCTCCGCTCGCGATGCCGCCGCGGGGGCTCGGCTGCCTCGGCCGCCTCTGCCGCTTCGGTGCGCGCATCGAGGATTGCCGCGACGCTGCGGAACTCGGCACCAATCGTCGCTGCGCTTTGCGCCCGATGGTCGAGATTCGCCGCCAGCATCCGTCCGATAATCTGCTCGAGCTCGGCGGGCACGGTGGCGTTCAGGCCGCTCAGCACGAGTCCGCGCGCGCGCTGCCTGCCCGTCAGCATCTCGAACATGACCGCCCCGAGAGAATAGATGTCGCTGCGCGGCTCGGCCACTTGTCCGGCGAGCTCTTCGGGTGCGACGTACGGCGTGGCCGTGTTGATGCGTGACGCGCCGCCGCCGGTGAAGCGCGACAGGCCGAAGTTCATGAACTTCGCGCGGTCTTTCGGCGTGATCATGATCGTGTCGGGCCTGATGTCGCCGTGGACCATGTCGGCGGCGTGGGCATCGGCAAGCGCGTCGGCCAGGTTGATGCCGAACTCGAGCGCCCTTCTCACGTGCAACGCGCGGCCGTTGATGAGCGACGCGAGCGGCTGACCTTGGACGAACTCGAATACGAGAAAGGGCCGATTCCCGTCCTGACCGATGTCGAACAGCATCGCGATGTTCGGGTGCGACAGCGTCATCAACCGACGTGACACGTTGAGTAATGCCTCGAGGAACGCCTCATGCCCCGGCATGATCTCTGGCAGGACTTTGACCGCAACGGTGCGTCCCAGATTCGTATCGCGTGCGCGATAGACTTCGCCCAGGCCTCCAGCGCCCAACGGCTCCAGAATCTTGTAGTGTGCGATCGCGTCAGGCATTCGATAGAACTACTTCTTGGGCGGCCGCGACGGCCGCATCTCGACGCGGCTCGGCAGGCTTCGGCGATCGTGCGACACGAGATCGACCACCGCCTGCGCGATGTCCTCGGAACGCAACTTCCAATCGTTGTCCGGGTCGGCCTTTCCCATGAAATCGGTATTCACCGATCCGGGTTTGATGTAGCTGACGCGAATGCCGTCGTGCCGCACCTCCTGCATGAGCCCTTCGCTGAACGCATCGACAGCGGCCTTCGAAGCGCAGTACGACACACCACCCGCGAACGGGTTGCTGCCGGCGAGGCTGCTGATGTTGATGATGTACCCGCCGCCTCGCCGCCGCAGGTGAGGGATCGCCGCCTTGCAGCAATTGAAGATGCCGGTCACGTTCGTATCCATGACGCGGCGCCAGTCGTCGTGGCCCTGCGATTCCACGCTGCCGAACCAGCCGACCCCGGCGTTGTTCACGAGAATATCGATCCCTCCCTGGCGCCGCGCGGTCTCGTCGACGAGCGACTGCACAGCCAGGTGATCGCGGACATCAGCCACGAAGATGAGCACGCGCGCGCCCCCGGCCGCCACGCGGATGAGCTCGGCCTCCGCCTGTTCGAGATGGTCTTTCTTGATGCCGCTGATCGCGACGTGCGCGCCCTTTTGGATGAGGGCAGCGGCAATGGCGAGCCCGATGCCGCGCGAGCCGCCCGTGACGATGGCGACCTGGCCCTCGAGAGAATTGGACATGAACAGAACTATATGACAGGCATTTATCCCTGTCCTGCAAAATACCCCGGCCTCGCCTTCACTGTCGCCCCACGATGCTTCACGCGGACCTCCAGCCGATGCCACCCGCCGAGCGCCACGCCTTGCGGCGAGTAGCTGACGAGGTAGCGCATGCGGAACTCCTCGAGAATTCCAGCGAACGTCGAGGCGAGATCCTTCGTCGATTCGATCGAGAAAAGCCGCCCGCCCGTCACCTCGCTCAAATCGCCAAGAAAGCTGACGCGATGCTCGCCGACTTCGACGCCATACACGACCACGTCGCCGCGGCGGGCGGTCTCGACGACCGCATCGGCGGTCAGCCAGCTAGACGTGTCGACGCCGTCGCTGAAGACGATCAAAAGCGAGCGGCCCGCATCCGACTCGCCGAGGAGCATGGCCAGGTGGGTCGCATCGACAAGGGACGTCATCCCCTCTCCACGCACGCGATCGAGCGCGAGCCGGATGCGATCGAGGTCGTCGGTCAAATCCTGGCTCGGCGACACGACGTGGCTGAATGCGACGAGCGCCGCACGATCGCCTGGCTTGAGACCTTCGAGGACTCTCTTACCCGCTGTCTGCAGATGACCGAGCCGCAGGCCCTGGAGACTGGCGCTGTTGTCGAGCGCAAGGACCACGTTCAGGGGAATCTGTTCGAAGCTCGCGAGGTCGACGCGTTGGCGGACGCCGTTGTCGAGCACCTCGAAATCCGACGGAGACAGGCCCTGGACCGGCTTCCCATTGTCGGTCACCAGCACGTCGACGCGGACTGCCTCGATCCGGCTCGTGAACGTCTGCCTCCACGCCGACACATCCAACGGCGCCAGGGCGACGGCCACCCCCAACGCGATCAGCGAACGTCGTAGTACAGCCACCAGGGATCCTCCCGCCGGCGCTCATCATCGGGCAGGGCCGCAATGAATTGCAGCTCGCGTTGCGCCGCCGCTCGATCTCCGGTACGGCGCGCAATCTGGCTGAGCGCAAGTCGAGGCGATTGCGCATTCGGATACAGGGCAGACGCGCGCAGGAACGCGGCGCGAGATCCCGCGTGATCGCCACGCGCCTCCTCGGCGCGTCCAAGGAACAACTCCGCGAGGTAGAGAAGCCAGCCACTGGCGCCGTTGGCGATCGCGAGGCGGAGTTCTTCCGACGCTTCGTCGTGCCGTTCCAGATCGTCGAGCACACGGCCATGGCGCACCCGAGCTTCGAGATGGTCCGGACGCTGCGCGAGCGCGTCGCGGAAGAAGCGTTCTGCCCGCACGAGCTCGCCGCGCGCAGAGTTGACCGATGGCGCCGTCCGTTTGGACTCGGTGACCGACTCCACCGCAGCCTGCAGCGCCGTCGATCCAAACCGCTCGTGCAGCACTCCGCTCGCAAACAGGATGTCCGAATCCAAGGGAAACATCTGGCGGGCGCGCGCGAAATGATCGACCGCCGCCGCGAACTGGCGCATTTGCAGGAGGTGTGCGGCAATTTCCTCGTACCAGGTTTTGACGTCGGGGTTAGTGCCCGGGTCCGGAGTGATGCCATCAAGAAGCGAGCGGCCAAGCTGCCAGTGCAGGCTGATGTAACGAATGCCCAGCCATCGGCCGTCCCGGACGATGTACGCCGTCCTCTGGTTTGGCGACTTCCTGACCGAGTCTTCCGGAATGAGCCGGCCTATGTCGCCGTGGAGAGCGGCTCCGCGGAGAAGTATCTGATTCGCTCTTACTTGGTCTGTTTTCGCCAGCGTACGGGCGTAACGCTTTGCCTCTGTGACGACGGCTTCCAGCTCGAGCCCCGTCCAGGTTGAGACCTCGACCGCTTCCATTCCGGGGTCGCCTGGCTTGTGCGCGTCGACTGCCGCGAGCCACTGCTCGAAACGATCGGGCTTGGATCCCGATTGGGAGGAAGATGGCGCCGCGGGACGCGGAAGCGCCAGAAGGATCCCCGCGACCGCGACCCAGGAAGATAGGCGGCGCAGCTGCGTCAAGGGGCTACAATAGCATTTCACCGAACGAAGGAGAGGGGCATGTCACGACCGTTGGCGGGCGCATTGTTCGCGCTGGCACTCGCAGGTTTCGGCGGCAGCGAGCTTCTGGCCATTCGCAACAAGCCCCAGCAGACCGGCGCGGCGAACAAATCTGCGGACGCAGCAACCCAGGCTTTGAACCGAGGTCTCGGCAGGCTCGAGAAGGCAGATCGGCTCGAGAGCAAGAGTCCCGATCTGGCGCGCAAAGAGTATGCGGCGGCCCTCAAGGACTTTCAGACGGCGGCAACCGCGAAACCCGACAACTATCGCGCACACAACGGTGCCGGCTACGCGCTGCGGAAGCTCGGCGACTACGATGGCGCGCTTCAGAGCTACGATCGCGCGTTGACGCTGGCGCCGGCGTCCATCGAGGCCATCGAATACAGGGCCGAGGCATATCTGGGCCTCAATCGGCTGGACGACGCCAAGCAGGCCTATATGCACCTGTTCGTCCACGACAGGGCCGCATCGAACGTGCTGATGAAAGCCATGAGAGCGTGGATCGAGAACCGTCGCGCCCAGCCAGGCGGCGTCGATCCTGCCATCGTCGCGGCGTTTGACGCATGGGCGCGCGAGCGCGATACTCTCGCGTCGTCTGTGGGAAATCTGGGCCACAACTCTCCGGATTGGAAGTAGCTGATGAAGGCATGGCTGTCGGTTGCGAGCGTGCTGTTCCTTGGCATCATCGCGTGGCCGGTCGGCGCGCAATCCGACCTCGCCAAAGCTGCGTCGGACAGGCCATCGGCCTCGCAGTTTTTTGCCGACAAGCTGCCGGCGTGGTTTCCCGTCCCGAAAATCCCTGCCAATAATCCGCTGACGGAAGACAAGGTCGAGCTCGGCCGGCATTTGTTCTACGAGCCGATGCTGTCGGGCAACAGCACATATTCCTGCGCGACCTGCCATCGGCAGTCGCTCGCATTCACCGACGGTCTTGCACGCGCCATCGGCTCTGAAGGCGGCGAGCATCCGCGCTCGAGCATGTCGCTCGCGAACGCCGGGTACAACGCGTCGTACGGGTGGAGCGATCGCGCGTCGAGCCTTGAATCGCAGATGGAAGTTCCGATGTACAACCAGCTGCCGGTCGAGATGGGGCTGAAGGGGCACGAGGCCGAGGTGCTCGGACGATTTTCCGCCGACGCCGACTACACCGAGCGCTTTCGCACGGCCTTTCCCGGCGAGCCAAACCCGATCACGCTCGCGAACATCGTGAAGGCCATCGCCTCGTTCGAACGGATCATCGTTTCTGGAGATTCCGCGTTCGATCGCTATCTGTACAGAGATGACGACAGCGGTATGTCGCCGGCGGCGAAGCGCGGCGTAGCGCTGTTTTTCTCGGGTCGCCTCAAGTGCAGTGAATGCCATGGCAGCGTGAACATGTCCGGTCCGACAATTTTCACGGGCGCAAGTCCCGCAAGCCCCGACACACTCTTTCACGATACCGGCGTGGCGGCCGAAGCGGCGAAATTCCGGGCGCCGACGCTGCGCAACATCGCCGTCACCGCGCCGTACATGCATGACGGCAGCATCGCAACGCTGAAAGACGTGGTGGCACACTACGCAGCGGGCGGGCGGAGCAACCGGCCGAAGAGCGATAAGGTGCGCGGGTTCGCGATAGCCCCCGCCGAGATTGACGACGTGGTGGCGTTTCTGCGCACGCTCACTGACGAACGATTTCTGGCAAACCCTGCCTTCAGCAACCCGTTGAGCAATCCCGACCTGCGCCGCGAGGATCGGCGGGGCCGGCGAACGAACTCCTCTCCACCCGAATGGCTGACGGGATTGCATTGATCAGGCGAGAGGCCCCCGCCCTTCGGGTCACCTCAGGGCGTCCCGAGCGACAGTCGAGGGACGCGAGTAAGATTTGACCCGCGGATGTCCCTGGTTGCGATTATCGGAGCGGGCGAGATCGGCGGAGCTGTCGCTCGCGCGCTGGCCTCCCGTGCCCGAATCGGCGCCGTTCGTCTGATTGACGACAACGCGCCTGTTGCGGCCGGCAAAGCGCTCGATCTGACCCAGTCAGGGCCCATTTCCCGCTCAGACACGCGAATCGATGCGGCCTCCGATCTCGGCGCCGCCGCCGGCGCATCTGCAATCGTGCTCGCCGATCCGGTTGGCGCCGGAACCGAATGGAGTGGCGAAGCGGCGTTGGCGTTGCTGCGCCGCCTGAAAGCTGGAGGGCATCTCGATCAGTCGGTCCTCATCTGCGCGGGCGCGCATCACCGCACGGTGATGCAGCAGGGGTTCGACGAGCTCGGTCTCTCCCGCCGCCGTGTGGTCGGATCGGCCCCCGAGTCGCTGGCCGCCACGGCGCGTGCGCTGGTGGCCATCGAGGCTCGAGCGGCGTCTAATCAAGTAGCCCTGATGGTCATCGGCAGGCCGCCGGACAAGCTGGTGATCCCCTGGAGCGGAGCGTCCGTGGCCGGCCACAGCCTCACATCGTTACTAAGCCCTCCGCAGTTGAATCAAGTCGAGCGGCGAGTGCGCGGTCTGTGGCCGCCTGGTCCGAATTCCCTTGGGACGGCCGCGGCATTATTCTGTGAGAGCGTGGTAACCGGCTCGCGGCGAATACTCTGCTCGTTTGCGTCGCTCGATCGCGACAACGGAACCAGGGCGCCGGTGTGCGCATGGCCGGTGTCGATCGGTCTTTCGGGGCTCGAGCACGTCATCACCCCCGTGCTCTCGATTCGCGACCAGGTTGCCGTCGATGAGGTACTTCAATGAAACGTTGGTCAGCAGTTGTGCTCGTTGCTCTTCTCGGCGTCTCGATTCAGGCCGATCCGCGGCGAATCGATCCGAAGACGTACCTCGAGCATGTGAAGTTTCTCGCGTCGGACGATCTTGAAGGACGTGGAAACGGCAGCCGCGGCCTCGAAAGCGCCGCCGAATATATCGCCGCCCGTTTCCGTGAGGCCGGACTCGAACCCGTAGGCGACGCGGGTACTTACTTTCAGCGTTTCGAGATGACCACTGGGTTATCGGTGGACCCTGGCAACGCGGTCACCCTCCATTCCGGCCGAACCGAAGTGACGTTCGATGTGGGCCGCGACTACGAAATCGTCTCGACGTCGGGCGTGCAGGTGTCGTCCGAGGAAACGTTTCCCGTTGTCTTCGCCGGCTATGGCATTTCCGCTCCAGCTCTGCGATACGACGACTACACGGGCATCGACGCCTCGGGCAAAGCCGTGCTGATTTTCACGCACGAGCCGCAGGAGAACGACGCGAGAAGCGTGTTCGAGGGCCAAACCGCCACTGTGCACTCGACGATGATGCGCAAAGTGGAGGTCGCGCGGAAGAACGGCGCCTCAGCGATCCTGGTCGTTGACGATGAGAACCACCGGCCCGCGACTGACCGGTTCCGCCGCTGGTTCCGCGAACCGCAGGCCGAGGACTATGGGATCCCGGTGTTCTACCTCTCGCGCGATCTGGTCCAACGGGCGCTCGGGACTCGACTCAATCTCGAGACGACGGCTGGGGAGATTGACCGCGACCTCTCTCCGAAGTCGCGTTCGTTGAACGACTTCACGGTCAGCGCACTCGATCGCACGACGAGAGTGCGCCGGCCCGTACGCAACGTCATCGGACTCCTGAAGGGCACCGATCCGGCCCTGCAGGCGGAAACGGTCATCGTCGGCGCGCACTACGACCACCTCGGGCGAAGCGGCCGGTTCTCGATGTCGCAGAACAGCGCCGGCCAAATCCATCACGGGGCCGATGACAACGCGTCGGGCACAGCCGCCGTCATCGAAATGGCAAAGGCCGCCGGCGAAGCACGCAAGGATTTTCGCCGCAGCATCCTGTTCATGACCTTCGCCGGCGAAGAGCACGGCTTGCTCGGCTCTTCGTACTACGTGAATCATCCGACGATGCCGCTCGACAAGACCATCGCGATGATCAACCTCGACATGGTCGGCCGCGCCGGCGGCAAGATCATGGTGGATGGCGTCTCCAGCGCACCCTCCATAGAAACCGACCTCGAGCGCGCCGAGTCATCGAGCTCCATCAAGCTGAGGGCGCTGCGCGGCGGCCCCGGCGCCGGCGCAAGCGACGACGCGTCATTTCTGCTGAGAAAGATTCCGTCGATCAATTTCTTCTCTGGATTTCATTCGGACTATCACCGGCCGAGCGACACGTGGGAAAAGATCGACGCGGCCGGCGGCGCCGCCGTAGCAGACCTGGCGCTGGCGCTCGCGCGGCAGCTCGCGAATCGGGGAGAGCGTCCGGAGTTCGTGGACACCGTTCAAGAGCAGGATCCACATGCGAGCGGGAATGTGGGAGCGGTATCGGGCTACGGCCCGTATTTCGGATCCGTGCCCGATTTCGCGAACGAGGGTCAGGGCGTGAAGTTCGCCGAAGTGCGCTCCGGCAGCCCTGCGGCGAAAGCCGGACTTCGCGGCGGCGACGTGATGATCGCCTTCGACGGCAAACCCATCAAGACGCTCTACGACTTCACCTTCGCGTTGCGGGAGAAGAAGCCCGGCGACCGCGTCGACGTCGTCGTTTTGCGCGAAGGGAAGGAAGTGAAGGCTTCGGTCGAACTGACGACGCGGCCGTAGAGAAAGGCCCGGCCTTGGCCGGACCTTTTTGTGGCTTACGGTTTAGTGCAGTGACAAGCCGGTCGAAAAGTCGGCGAGCTGTTCACGGAGCATCAGCCGTCCGCGGTGGAGCCTCGACTTGAGCGTCTGTTCCTTCACGTGCAACACCGCGCTCGCCTCTTCAGTGCTCAACCCCTGCACGTCGCGGAGAATGACCGGCGCGCGATAGAGCAACGGCATGTCCTTCAGCGCGCGCACCAGCGTACGTCGCATCTCGAGGCGCAGCATGTCTTCGTCGGCGAGCGGCGCCCAATCGACAGCCTCGCGCTTCAGGGGCTGGCCGGTCTCGTCGTCGTTCTTGTCCATCGCGTTCGGCAGATTCTGCTTGAACTGACGAAGGCGCGACATCGCGGCGTTGAACGTGATGCGATAAATCCAGGACGACAGTGCAGCGTCCCCGCGGAACGCGTCAATCTTCTGATACACCTTCAGCAGCACATCCTGCGCGACTTCCTCGGCATCCTCACGGTTCCTCAGATAACGGAACGCGAGTTGGTAGATCTTGGCTCCGTAGGATTCCGACAGGTCGGCTACCGCGGTGGGGTCCTGCGCTCGCAACCTTTCAACAATGCTTTTGGTGGGTGTTCCCTGGGTCATGGTGTCCTCTACCTATCAAGAACACCAGGCAGGCGGGTTTTATTCCCCGAGCAGCACTCTGAAGATAGCGAGGGGGGCCCAGATGCTGAAGAACAGGACAACTCCAAGGAATACAAGAGCTTGCGGTCGGCCGAAGTTCAGCGTCCAGCCGGCCCCGTTTCGACGCGGCACGAAGAGGGCGGGATCCTGACGGTTCACATAAAGGCCCTGAAGCCTCCAATGGGCGGCATCGGTTTCCCGCAGGACGGGCTTCGGGTATTGCAGATACACCGCCGCACGTACCCCGACGACCGCTGACAGCACGATACACACGACGAGGCTCTGGTAATACACGTCGCCGAGGCCGCAGCACATCAACTGCCACATCATCAGCAGGCGAATGGCGAGCAGACCCTGAAATGTGACCCAGATAGCCGCCAGCAGGCTGATAGCTTCGGCCGTCATCAGCATGCGCTCGCGCTCCTGCCGACTGGATTCGCTTTCAACGGCTGAGCGGGTTTTCTTCGTGCGGTACAGAAGCACGCCGGCGATGGCACCGAACACGATCGCAAGGCTCAGTTGGATCCAGACGGGCACGAGAATGATGGCGTACGACGCCGGCACGAACCTGTCGGCGATACCCTGATCGTCGAAGTGCACTGGCAGCAGCCCCGGAACGGACGCTGCGCGGCCAAGGATGTACCCGGTCGTGCCCGAGATGGCCGCGATCGTCGTGCCGAGCCCCGCCAGCGTCAATACCGTGGGGCGATAGATCATTTTCATCAGTTGGTCGTCTGCACTTCTTCGTGCCCCAGTGCCATCGCGCCGTTTCCAGGCCGGTGTCCATCGACGACCGTCCGCTCGAACACGGCGGCAAAGTGCCGGACTACGGACGCCTCGGCATCCGCCATCGCAATCGGCCGCCCGGTCGCACGCGACAGCGATGTGACCCCGCCGCTCTCGATGCCGCAGGGCACGATGAGCCTGAAGAAATCGAGGTCTGTCGCTACGTTCAGCGCAAATCCGTGGCTCGTGATCCAGCGCGAGATCCGTACGCCGATCGCACCCAGCTTGTCGGCTCCAACCCACGCGCCCGAGAGGCCCTTAATCCGGCTGCCCTCGAGACCGAAGTCGTGGGCCACCCGAATCATGACCTCCTCGAGGTCGCGCACGTATTTGTGGACATCGCACCGGTCCGGCTTCAGGTCCAGGATGGGGTACCCGACGATTTGCCCTGGCCCATGGTAGGTAATATCGCCACCGCGACCGGATTCATGCACTTCGACGCCGCGCGCCTGAAGCAGCTCGGGCGTGGCCAGCAGATGCGACCTCGCCGAATCGGCCTTGACGCCAAGGGTAATGACGTGCGGATGTTCAAGCAGGACAAGGAGATCGGGGATCAAGCCGGCTCGGCGCTGGTCAACGAGCGTTCGCTGCAAGTCGCTGGCTTCCGCGTATGGGACCACCCCAAGCCGCCGGATCTCAAGGTCGCGCACCGCTCTATGGTAGCGTGACCCCGCGGTCATGCCGCGCCGTAGCGCGTGGCGCGAAGGCGGGTCAGCCCGGGAGCCTCAGCCGCGCCCTGAGTCCACCCAGAGGCGAGGCCTCGACAGCGATGGAGCCCCCGTAGGCGTCGGCAAGGTCGCGCACGATTGCGAGGCCAAGGCCGGATCCCGGCGAGGCCTCATCGGCTCTCACCCCCCGCTGCAAGACGGCCTCCCGCATCTCGCTAGCCAGGCCATTTCCGTCATCATCGATGACCACCTCGACGACGCTGGCGCCTCGGTGCGCATCGACGACGACGCGGGAACGACCCCACTTGCAGGCGTTGTCGAGCAGGTTGCCGATCATCTCATCGAGATCTTCCCGCTGAACCCGCGCCGACAAATCGACGGGCACTCGCACGTCGATCGCAAGACCTCGTTCGGCGTACAACCGCCGAAGCGCGCGGGCCAGCCCTTCGGCCGATTCGCTGATCGAGCACTGCGTCCCCGGTGTGGCGCCGGCAGCCGCCGCGCGTGTGTGCGCGATGTGGTAGTCCACCTGCCGCCGCATCCGATCCACCTGTTGCTCGATGGCCGAAGCGACTTCCATTTGGCCTGCAGCCTTCGCCCGCTCGGCCTCGTGCGCCAGGATCGCGAGCGGCGTTTTCAACCCGTGCGCGAGGTCTCCCGCCTTCGATATCGCGCGGCGCACGGCCTGCTCGCGATTCTCGAGCAGGGCGTTGAGATCGTTGACGAGCGGCTGCACCTCGCTTGGGTATGTCCCGACAACGCGGCGGTCGCGTCCTTCGTGAAGGCCGGCGAGGCGCGACCGAAGGTTGTTGATCGGCGAGACACCGCGCCGCACCTGAAGAAAGCCGGCGGCCATGGCGAACACCGCGAACAGTATGACCAGAGGCCGAGTGAATATGTCGTGCACTACGAAGGCCATCGACGGTCGATGGTGGGACTCGATGGCGAGGACCAGAGCGGCGCTGGCGACGATGACCAATCCAATCGTCCACAGCACGGTGCTGAAGAGAAGCCGGCTCCTCAGCGAGAAGCGTTGCTTCATGACGTCACCCGGTATCCGAGGCCGCGGACGGTCTCGATGAACGACGCACCCAGTTTGCGCCGCAGGCGGGCGATGAACACTTCGACGGTGTTGGAATCGCGCTCGAAATCCTGGGCGTAGATGTGCTCCGTCAACTCAGCCTGTGACACGACCCGCGAGCGGTGATGCATCAGATATGACAGGACGCGGAACTCGTGGCTCGTCAGCTTGACCGGTTCTCCGTCGCGCGTGACGCGAACCAGCCGCGGGTCGAGGATGACGGCGCCGCAGCGTATCTCCGGCTGCGCCTGTCCGCTCGACCGCCGAATTAGCGCCCGCAACCTCGCGAGCACTTCTTCCATCCGGAACGGCTTCGAGACGTAATCGTCCGCACCCTCGTCGATGCCGTGCACCGTTTCGTGCCAACTCCCGCGCGCGGTGACGACCAGGACGGGTACGGCCACACCAGTGCGGCGCCAGCCGCTGAGCACCGTGAGGCCGTCCACACGCGGCAATCCCAGGTCGAGGACGACGGCGTCATACTGTTCGGTCCGCGCGAGAAAGTCGGCCCGCTCGCCGTCGGCGGCGCAGTCGACCGCATAGCCCGCTCCGGACAGCGCGTCCGCAAGCTGGCGTGACAGCGACGCTTCGTCTTCGACGACCAGCACTCTCATCGCGATATCAGGTTGATAGGGTAATCCTGAACATGGGCTGAACGACGTGTTCACGCGTCGTTCAACAGCCGCCCGTTAACGTTGGGCACATGACGACTCCCTTTACTTACGACTTCGGCTATAGCTGGCCCATCACGTGGGGACTCCTGATCCCTGTCGTTCTCTTCGGTGCCGTTGCCGCGGCCGGCTTGTGGTTGAGATGGCGGCGGTGGCTCGTGATTGCCTCGGCACTCGTCGTGGTCTGGGCCATCGCGGGACTCTTCATCACCCAGGCGCTGTTCCGGCTCAATCTGCCGATGCCGCCGCCGACCAATCGCTTTGCGTCGTCGGGTTCGGGCCGGTTCGTCGACATCGGGGCAGGTTCCGGACGGGCCACTATCGGCCTGCTGCTTGCGAGACCCGGCGCCCACGTCACCGCGGTCGACATCTACAAGGGGTACTACGGCATCGATGACAACAAGCCGGAGCGTTTGATGCGAAACGCGAGCATCGCAGGCGTCGCCGGCAGAGTGTCGGTTGTCGTTGGTGACGCGCGAGCGTTACCGCTCGAGACCGCCGCCTACGATGGCGTCATCAGTGTGGCAGCTATCGACCATCTTCCGCGCGCCGGCATTCCTGCGGCGCTTTCGGAAGCAGCACGCGTCCTCAAGCCGCAAGGAGAATTTCTGCTGGCCGTCGTCAACGTCGATTGGTGGGCGCAGGTGGCGTCACCGCATGCGCTTGGGCATCATCCGACCAGGGATCCGAGCCGTTGGCGAACCCTGCTCGAGTCCGCCGGGTTCAATATCGTCGAACAGGGGACGCAGCCGGCCGTGCTCTATTTTCTGTGCCGCAAATCGCAGCCCTGAACCGTGAGCTAGGCGGCGGCGTCCCAGTTCTCGATCATCTTCTTGACGACCTGCATGAATTCATCGGCGATGGCGCCGTCGATCACCCGATGGTCGTAGCCTATCGTCATATACGCCCGCAAGCGGATGGTGACCGCGTCATCGAGGACGACAGGGCGCTTCTCCACTGCTCCGACGCCGACGATGGCCACTTGTGGCTGGCTGATGATGGGCATCCCGAAGAGCGCGCCGAACACACCTGGGTTGGTGATGGTGAAGGTCCCGCCTTGCACGTCTTCTGGTTTCAGCTTCTTCTCGCGAGCCCGTGCCGCCACGTCGGCGATTGCCTTGCTGATCTCCAGCAGGCTCATCTTGTCGGCGTTTTTCACGACCGGCACAATCAGACCCCAGTCGAGGGCGACCGCGACGCCAATATTGATGTCCTTCTTGAAGATGATGTCCGCGCCATCCACCGACGCGTTCACGATGGGCACCTTCTTGAGAGCGTCGGCGCAAGCCTTCGTTATGAACGACATGTAGGTGAGCTTGCCGCCGGCTTTTTCGTATTCGCCTTTCCTGGCTTTGCGGATCTCGTCGACCTTGGTGAAGTCGATCTCGAATGCCGAGTGCACGTGCGGCGATGTGCGCTTGCTCATCACCATGTGCTCGGCGATCTTCTTGCGCATCACGCTCATCGGCGTGCGCTCGTACTTGTCTTGCGCCAAACCAGCCGTTGCCGACGGATTTGGAGCCAATAGAGGTGCGGCGGGCCTGTCCGCCGTAGCGCCTTGCGCGGAAGCGGATGCTGGCGGTGCAGAGGCGGGTGCGCCGGCCCTGATGTACGCCTCGATGTCGCTCTTCGTGACGCGGCCGCCATCTCCGCTGCCGGCAATATTCCGCACGTCGACGTGATGCTCGCGCGCGATCTTTCGCACGACGGGAGACAGCCGAAGTTCGCGGGCCTCGGCGGCCGACCAGGGCTTTGCTAGACCGGGTGCGCTGGGTGCGGGAACCGGAGCACGTCGTGCAATGGGTGCGACAGGCGCTCTAGGTGCAACAGGCTTGTCCGCCCTCGCGTTGGGCGGAGGCGGTCCGACAGGTGCGTAAGGACCGAAGCGTCCCGACGTATCACCGTCTCCCTGGGGAGCGGAGACGGGTACCTCGGGTGCGGATGGTGCAACAGGTGCGCTGGTTGCAACGGGTGCGGCGGCGGCCGCAGCAGGCTTTGCCGGACTGGTCGCGGGCTTCGCCGCGGTCTCCTCGATCACGCCGACGACGGTATTGATGGGAACGGTCTCGCCTTCTTTGACCTTCACATCGCTCAGCACCCCGGCGACCGGTGACGGAATCTCGGCGTCGACTTTATCCGTGGAGATTTCGAACAGCGGCTCGTCGCGCTCGACCGCGTCTCCGACTTTCTTCAGCCATCGGACGATGGTGCCTTCGGCAACCGACTCGCCCATCTGCGGCATCACGACTGGTTTCGCCATTTGTGCTTCCTACGGTCTCAGCTTTCTACATGTGTATCGCGGCGCCGTGCGTCGCGTGCGCAGCCTCGGCGACCGCTTCAGAGAAGGTCGGGTGCGCGTGAATCGTCCTGATCAGTTCTTCGACCGTGCACTCGAGGCGCAGCGCAAGCGTGGCTTCGGCCACCAGTTCGGTGGCCCGCGGCCCAATCATGTGCACGCCGAGCACTTCATCGTACTTCTTGTCCGCCACGATCTTCACGAACCCTTCGGTCTCGCCGGCCATCTTCGCGCGGCCCAGCACGAAGAAGGGAAACGTCCCGACCCGCACGTCAAAACCCTTTTCCTGCGCTTCGCGCTCCGTCAGGCCGACGCTGCCAATCTCCGGGTCGCAATACGTGCAGGCAGGCACATGGTCGTAGTTGATCGGTTTGACGTCCTGGCCAGCAATCCTCTCGGCCGTGATGATGCCCTCGGCCGACGAGACGTGCGCGAGCTGCGGATGCGGCACTCCTCCGGGACCGAACGACACGACGTCGCCGACTGCCGAAAACCCCGGGATACCGGTGCGAAACAAGTTGTCGACCGCGAGATACCCCCGATCCAGATTCAACCCGAGCGCTTCGACGCCCAATCCCTGAGTGACAGGCCCGCGTCCTGTCGCGACCAGCAGATAGTCGGCGGTCATTTTCTGGATTGTGCCGTCTGGGAGTTGCGCCTCGACGTCGACACTCGACGCACCCGCCGCCGCCTTGGTGACTTTTGTGCCCGTGTAGACGGTGATGCCTTGTTTCTTGAACGATTTCTCGAGCTCTGCAGAAATCGCTTCGTCTTCGGCCGGCACGATGCGCGGCAGCAGCTCGATGAGCGTCACCTGGCTGCCGAAGCGCCGAAAGATGGAGGCGAATTCCACGCCGACCGCGCCGCTGCCGAGGATGACCATTGACTTGGGCACCTCGCGCAGTCCAATCGCTTCGTCGCTCGTGATAATTCGCTTGCGATCGATCTCGACGCCCGGCACGCTTCGCGGCACCGATCCGGTGGCGATGACGATTTCCCGCGACGCGGTGAGACGTTGCTTATCGCCGTCAACGACGTCGACCGTCCCGCGCCCAGTAATCGCCGCAGTGCCCTTGATCCACTCGATCTTGTTTTTCTTGAAGAGGAATTCGATGCCCTTCGTGAGTCCGGTGACGACCTTGTCCTTGCGGGTCTGCACCTGCTTCATGTCGATGCCGACGGCGCCTTCGCCGATCGTGACGCCCCATTCCTTGACGTTCTGCACGACCTTGAGCGCGTGTGCGTGTTCGAGCAGGGCCTTCGTCGGTATGCACCCCCAGATCAGACAGGTGCCGCCGAGCGCTTTCTGTTTCTCGACGACGGCTGTCTTGAGTCCTAGCTGCGACGCGCGAATCGCGGCGACGTAACCGCCGGTTCCCGCGCCAATCACCACAACATCGAACTCGTTCGCCATGTGCGCTCCCGCCTTCGCGCTCGCTGCGCACACCGCTACGGCGTGGCAGGCTCTGCTTCGCGCTGACTGCGCACTCCGCTACGGCGTGGCAAGCCAACAGGGCAACTTACTAGGGGGACCGAAGGGTGTCAAGCAAGCGCCGGCCGCTCCAAAGCCTCGGCGCCGATCGAACAGGCGGAGGCGCGAAACGCGATACAATACGGCCTGATTTCTCCATGAATCCCAAGCCGAAATCGATCCTCATCGTCGACGATGACGAGGGGATGCGTGACACGTTAAACGCTATCCTCAGGCGGGATTATCGCGTGTTGCGCGCGGCCACGGGCGAGGCCGCGCTGGCCATCCTGAACCGCGAGGACGTCGACCTGATGCTGCTCGACGTCCGTCTGCCCGGCATCGACGGCTTCGACGTGCTCCGTATCGTCAAGGAAAATTACAGCCTCATCGAAGTGATCATGATCTCGGCCATCAGCGAGATCGAGACCGCCGTGAAGGCGATGAAGTTCGGCGCCTACCATTACGCGACCAAAGACTTCGACTACGAGACGATCCGCTCGCTCGTGCACAACGCGAGCGAGCGCCAGGATCTGAACCGCCAGGTGATGACGCTGAGCGCGCAGGTCGCGGATCAAGGCGATCGCGAATTCATCGTCGGGCCGAGCAAGCTGACACGCGACATCGTCGACCTGGTCCAGAAGGTCGCGAAGCTGTCCGCGACGGTGCTGATTCTCGGGGAGAGCGGCACGGGCAAGGAGCTGCTCGCGCGGCTCATCCATCGCGAGAGCGGCAATGCCGACGCGCCGTTCATCGCGGTGAACCTTGCCGCGATTCCGCGCGAGCTCGTCGAAAGCACGTTATTTGGGCACGAACGCGGGTCGTTCACGGGCGCGCTGAAACAGCAGCTCGGCAAGTTCGAGCTGGCCTCGGGCGGCACGCTGTTTCTCGACGAGATCGGCGACCTGCCGCTCGAGCTTCAGGCGAAGCTGCTGCGGGCGATCCAGGAAGGCGAAATCGAGCGGGTGGGCGGCGCCAAACCGATCAAAACCGATTTCCGGCTGATCGCGGCGACCAACGTCGACCTCGAAAAGGCCGTCAAGGACGGACGGTTCCGAGAAGACCTCTTCTATCGGATCAATGTCATCCCGATCAAGCTGCCTCCCTTGCGCGACCGCATCGAGGACTTGCCGGAGCTGGCGCGCTTCTTCCTCGGACGCTACCGGGGACGTTTCCGGAAGAACATCCACGGCATTTCGGATTCCACTCTGAAAATTCTGTCAAGTTACTGGTGGCCAGGGAACATCCGCGAGCTCGAGAACCTCATCGAGCGGCTCGTGGCGGTCAGCGACAAGGAGTGGATCACCGACGAGGATCTCCCGTTTGAATTCCATTTCGCACAACTCGATCGCGTCCCGTCGCGCGGGGAAAGCCTGTTCCAGGAGGCCACCAACACGTTCGAGCGTAATTTCATCCTGCGGGCGCTGGAAAAATCCGGATGGAACGTCACGGCGACGGCCCGCTATCTCGGCATCCCGCTCAGCACGCTGAAATTCAAGATGGATCGCTTGGACATCCGCCATCTCGCGAAAAGACTTCGCGGAGCGTAAACAATCGCACCCATCAGCGGCCAATCCGTTGGCCACGCCGGCTAAACCACTGCCTGGTGAATTAACCGTCTGATTTGTAGCCAGTTACGACACTCTCGTCGGACGGACTCGTCGGCATCAGGGCCAAGCCGTTAGCCTTACCTTTCAAAAGCTCGATCTGGATCCCGCCTCCAAACGATTGAATAAGTCGTTGTTTCACAAATATTTACCGCAGTGCTTTTTCTGTGCAGCCGCATTGGAACAGTGGTTGCTCTATCGACGCCTGAACGGTCTGGTTGTGGGCGCCACCTCGAATCTGGCCTGACGCGCTCATCCCGTTTTCCCAGTTAAGTTTTGAACCTATGCAGCAGTCGATGTTCAACGTGCGTGTCCCCCTTCCCGATCGAGGCGAAGTGTTCCTCATGAACACGCTGACCGACGCTCAGCTGATCGTCGGGGAAGAGATTGCCGGGCTGCTCGATCGTCTTGCCGACGATCCGGCATCACTGGCTGCCGAGCGGCTGGACGGCGACGCGCGTGAAGCGCTGGTCACCCTGACCGAGCACGGGTTCATCGTGCCGAGTCGCGCGACCGACACCGAGGCGCTGAACAAGTTCTTTACGGACTACCGGGAAGACACGGAACAGATGCGCGTCACGGTGCTGACGACGCTGCAGTGCAACTTCGCCTGCGACTACTGTTTCCAGGGCGACCACGGCGACTACAACAAGCACGCCGATCGGATGTCGCTCGACGACAGCGCGCGACTGGCGTCATGGATCGAGCAGCGCCTCGATGAGCTGAAGCCGAAGCGGCTGACGCTCACGTTCTTCGGCGGTGAGCCGCTGCTCAATATCCCGGTCGTGTACGACCAGGCTGAGCGGGCGTTCGCGGCCTGCCAGAAACGCGGGGTCACGCTCGCACTCGGGATTATCACCAACGGGCTGCTCCTCACCGAGGAGCTCGTGGATCGGCTGCTGCCTTACGGCCTCGGCTACGTGAAGGTTACGCTCGACGGCGATCGCGACACGCACAACAAGATGCGTCCGCTCCGCGGCGGCCAGGGCACGTTCGACCGGATTATCGAAAACGTCCGCAAGATTGCCGGCAAGGTGCGCATCGCGGTCGGCGGGAATTTCGACGCCGATTCGGTCGCCAGCTACCCCGCGCTCCTCGACTTTCTCAAGGAGCAGGAATTCGCGGACAAGCTGGCGAAAGTGGCCTTCAAGCCCGTGGTTCGGGAGCGGCAGGCGCCGAAGAACATCATTCCGCTCACCGTCATCACGGACAAGCCGCTGAACGGCACGTGCATGACGGCCGCGGGCTCGGGCGGCTCGAGCATCTGCGACACGTGCCAGTTCGTCGACGAGCAGTTGTCCTATCTGCGCGAAGAGACGAAGAAGCGTGGGTTTCCGACGGTCGACGGCGTCCACATGGGGCCCTGCGAGATCCACAAGCGACATGCCTACACGATCGGTCCCAACGGCTCCACCTACGCCTGCCCAGGGTTTACGGGTGAGCCGACGCTATCGACCGGGCATATCGACGACCGCAAGGAAACCTGGCGGATGTCGGCAGCGGAGCGGTTTGAACATCTCGCGGCGTGGCACAAGTGCGGAGATTGCGCGTTTATCCCCGTGTGCGCGGGCGGCTGCTCGGTCGCGTCACACACAGAGCTTGGCGACATGAATATGCCGACATGTCACAAGCCGGCTTTTGAATCGGCACTCATATCGCTGGCGCATGAAGCGGCCAACGCATCGTAGGGAGAGACTACAATCATGGCGAAGATCAAGGTCATCAAGTCCGGCAAAGAGAGCGCGAAGCCTGTGAATTACTGCCCCTGGATCATCGACACGGGTGAGCCGGTAGCACAGAAATAAGAACACGCTATCCATTTAGCGTTTTCGCGCCGAAAAGCTCTCTGATTGCCGGGACTTTCTGAAGGCAGGCCGGCGGTGGAGGCGATCCACCGCCGAGCCCAACCGGTTCGGCATGGGAGCTGGCGATGGGGTTTGCCGCGAAACTTAGGAAAATAGGGACGGCGGGCGCCCGTGGGCGTTTTGCTGTCCTTTTTTTCGTTTTCGCGGGTGTCAGCGCATGCTCCCAGCGTGGCCCCGAAATACCAATAACCGCCAAACCTGCCGGCTCAGTCACGCTTACCATCGGCCTTCCCGTCCAGACCGGGCAAGACCCCCTTCACGGAGCGATTCAGGCATCAAGGCTTATCAGCAGAGAGGGCCTGACGCTGCCCAATCGAACGGGCCGCATGCAGCCGAGGCTGGCCGAAAGCTGGCAAGAGTCCCCGGATGGCCTGACGTGGCGATTCAAGCTGCGCTCCAACGCCTTTTTTCATGACGGAAGCCGAGTTGATGCCAAGGCCGTCAAATCGTCACTTGAACGGTCACTCGCCACATCAGACATCGTTCAGTATCCCGGACTGGGGGATATCGTTTCGATAGAAGCCACTAGCGATTTGGAAGTCCTCATCCGTTTAGGCGCGCGATCTTCGTTCCTGCTCGACGATTTGGGTGTTTCCATTCTAAAAGTGCCACCAAGCGGACCGGCAGTCGGTGCTGGCGCATATGTCCTGGAGTCCACATCCGAGAATGAATTGACAATGCGCGCGTTTGCGCGGTACTACCGCGGGGCTCCACGAATCGATCGCATTGTCTGGAAGGCGTACCCAACGGTTCGCACGGCCTGGGCAGCAATGATGCGCGGCGAGATCGACTTCCTGTATGAGGTCGGGCAAGACACAAGGGAGTTCATCCAAGGCGAAAACTCCGTCGCGATCTTTCCGTTTCTCCGCAACTACGTCTATGCGATCACGTTGAACTCGCGAAAAGAGCAGTTCCGCGATTGGCGGGTGCGGCGCGCTCTTAATTATTCGATCAACCGCGCCGCGATTGTGGAAACTGGATTCAAGGGCCACGCGAAACCTGAAAGCGGGTCCGCATGGCCAGAACACTGGGCCTATGACGCGGCGGTTCCGATCTACGGACACGAACCTCAGCGAGCCGCTGCTCTGCTCGATGCCGCCGGAGTGCCACCGCCGCGGTCAAGATCAGCCGGCGACGGCCCGCCTTCGCGGATACGATTCACGTGCATTCTTCCGGAAGGGTTTCCTCTCTGGGAAAAAATCGGCCTTCTGGCTCAGCGTGATTTCTCGGCAATCGGCGTCGACATGAAGCTCGAGACCGTGTCAGTACCGGAGTTCAATACCCGGATTGGATCTGGCAATTTCGACGCCGTGCTTTCTGAGTTCGTCGTTGGTAATAGCCCCAGTCGACCGTTTACCTTTTGGTACTCCAAGAGCAAACTCAATATGTGGGGTTATAACAATGACGGGGTCGATGCCGCGTTGTTGGGACTTCGCAGAGCCGCGAATGAAGCGGAGTACCGAGACTCGTTCCGGAATTTTCAGCTCCAAATGCTGGACGATCCTCCTGCTGTGTTCCTTGCGCTGGGTGAGACGGCTCGAGCTGTGAGCAAACGGTTTCGAGTTGTGGCTCCGATTGGAAGCGACATTCTTCCGACCATCGCCGATTGGCAACTGGGGGACGACCCACTACGGACGGCGAATTGAGAAAAATCACGTCCCGATTCGTGTTGCTCCTCGCCGCGGCTGGTATTTTGCCGCTGCTCGTTTACGGTGCCGTGTCGATCTTCTCGCTCCGAGATGCGACGAGGCGATCGGTCATTACGGGCAATGAAAACGTAGCGCGGCGCGTCGCCGAGCAAATCCGTCTTTATGTCCAAACGAATGTCGATATTCTCCAGTCGGTTTCGGGGAACCTTTCTGACACGAACCTCGCGCAGTGGCAGCAGGATCGCATTCTCAAGAATGCCGTCTTGGATTTTCCGGAATTCCGCGAAATCGCCTTATACGATGCGGCCGGCGGTCAAATTGCCTCGAGCCGCATAGGACTGTCGAAAGTCCAGTTTCCGCAGACAGGGACGAGCTTCGGGCCCAACATCACCCTTTCGCCCATCGGCATCGACGACGACTTCCTGCCGACCGCGGTGGTGGGCATCAAGCTCAGCCAGCTTGGCCAAAGCGCCGGCTCGCTCGTCGGCGAGATCAGCCTCGAAGAAATGTGGCGGATGGTCGATCAGATTCGCGTCGGCGATCAGGGCTACGCGCTGGTGGTGGCGGCGAACGGCCAGTTGATCGCGCACGGCAACTCCAACGAGAAGCCGCGCGTCGCGCGCGGCGACAATCTCGCCACCCAGCCGCTCGTGCGCCTCGTTCACGGGCAGGGCAAAGCGGGCTCGGCCTCGCTCGAATACGCCGACGAAGCCGGTGTGCAGATGCTTGGCGTCGCCGCACCGCTCGAACTGCTCGGCTGGACCGTCATGGTCGAGCAACCGCGCAGCGAGGCCTATGCCGTCGCCGACGCCCTGACGCGTCAGCTGATCTACATCATCGGCCTCGCGCTGCTCGTCACCGTCAGCGTCGGCTACTTCTTCGGCCGATCGTTCATCCAGCCCATCTTCGCCCTGATGCGCGGCACGCACGCCGTTGCGGCGGGCCGGCTCGACGAACGCGTCACCATCAACTCCCGCGACGAGTTCAAGCAGCTCGGCGATGCGTTCAACAGCATGGCGGACAAGCTCGTCGAGCTCACCGAGGACGTCCGGAAGAAAGAGCGGCAGGCGATGTTCGGCCGCATGGCGGCGGGCCTCGTGCACGATCTCTCGCACCCGGTGCAGAACATCGGCAACAGCTGCAAGCTGATCGTGCGGGTCTACGACGACCCGGAATACCGCCAGACGTTCACGCGAACCATCGATCGGGAGATCGATACGCTGAAGCGCGTGCTCGACGACCTGCGCAACGTCGCACGGCCGGCGCCCGTCGAGCGCTTCCCGCTCGACGTCAACCGCTCGGTGTCCGACATCGTCGAATCGATGCGGGGCTTCGCCGACGAATCCGGCATCGCGCTCGAGCCGAAATTCGCGTCCGAGCCGGTCATCATCGAGGGAGACGTGTTCGCGCTCGGGCGCGTCTATCGCAACCTGATTACCAACGCCATTCAAGCGACGCAGGCCGGCGGCCGCGTCACCATCAGCACGGTCCGCGATCGCGATCAGGTACAGATCAGCGTCACCGACACCGGCTCAGGCATCCCGAGCGAACGCCTGGGCGCGATCTTCGACGACTTCGTGACGACAAAGAAACGGGGCCTCGGCCTGGGCCTCGCCATCACCAAGCGCATCGTCGAGCAGCTCGGCGGCACGATCACCGTCGCAAGCGAAGTCGGCAAGGGCACGACGTTCACGATGCGGTTCCCGGTCGCCCAGCGGCCCGTTGCGGTTGCCGCGGCGGCCGGCTAAGTGAAAGGACACATATGCACGCGCGCAAGCTCGTCAAGTCGGAGTGGATTGAGATCGACGGACGAGCGTATCTCGTCGACTACTTCGAAGGAACGACCGAACGCGGCACCGCCCGCTACAGCTCCGAGATGGTGCTGGGGCCAGGCGATCGCATCATTGTCGACGGCAGCTCGTTGAGTGCGCTGGAGTGGCGTGTCGCGCGGCTGATGCCCGCAACGGTGTATAGCCGGGCGCTCGCGCGCGACGACGTGTAGTCGAAGAGGCGGGAGCCCCAACGCGCCAGCCGGGGGTCCCCAACGCATCTCGCGCTGGGGTGGCGTACGTTGGGGTGAAGAGTGCGCCCGCTACTTGCGCGGCAGAACAGCGTCCTTGAGCTGCTTTGCAATTCTGGCTTTTACAACCGTCTTCGCCGGAATCTTGATCGCTTCGCCGGTGGCGGGATTGCGTCCCATCCGCGCCTTGCGATGCTGCTTGACGAGCTTGACCATTCCCGGCAACACGAATTCACCAGACCGCTTCAATTCCTTCTCGGCCAGCGTCGTCAGCTCGTCGAAAAACTCACGAGCCTGGGTACGCTTCACTTCGAATCGCTCGGCGAAGTGCGAGAAGAGTTCCGACTTGCCCATTCTGCGGGCGTCCGCCATCGGCGTCCCCCTGACTTGAGCGCGCGTGATAAGGCCGCGAGTGACTGTGCGCGCATCGGCACTCGCGGATTCGAATCAAAAAAACGCCGTATCCTGCTAGAATTTTTTGATCATGTCAAGCACGACCCTTGAGACGTTTCCCAATCCACAGCCGAACCGGGACTACGAGATCGCCATTCGATGCCCAGAGTTCACGTCAGTCTGTCCGAAAACCGGACTGCCCGATTTTGGCGAGATTCGCATTACGTATGTACCTGACAGGATGTGCATCGAACTGAAGGCCCTCAAATACTACCTTGTCGAGTTCCGCAACAAGGGAATTTTCTACGAAAACGTGACCAACCAGATTCTCGACGATCTTGTCGCTGCCTGCCAGCCGCGGCGGATGACCGTCGTCGGCGACTTCTCCGTGCGCGGCGGGATCAAAACGGAAGTCACCGTCCGCTACGAACAACCGATCCCCACGTCATAAGCGTGCAAGATCAGGACCCGCTCCACATCCCCATCGAGGGCACTCTCGACCTCCACGCGTTCGCGCCACGCGACATCGCGTCTGTGGTGGAAGAGTACATCAACGAAGCGCATGCCGCCGGTCTGCGCGAGGTCCGTCTCATCCACGGTCGTGGCCTCGGAGTGCAGCGCGGCATCGTGCAGAAGGTCCTCGAGCGCCACCCGCGTGTGTTGGAGTTTCTCGACGACCCGGCGTCTCATTTGGGCGCAACTATTGCCATACTGAGGCCACCGGCTCGCTGAAACTCCAAAACCTACGGGGCTGGTTTCGCATGGTATGCGCGTTGCCGTAGCGCAGGCGTGTCCTTCACCCCAGGCAATCACGTCACCGTGCGCGGCGAACGTTGGGTTGTGGACGAGGCGACAGTGTTCGCCGACAGCACGCTGCTCACCCTGTCCAGACCCGCCTACACATCGGCGCCGCGGCGCTGCCGGCTCCTCGCTCCTTTCGATCGTCCTCTCATCGCGTCGCGCAACTGCCGAATCCGGGGAGTTACTCGTCGACGTTGGCTGCATCATCTGCACGCAGAGCTCTCTACGATTCGCGGGTTCGACCAGTTGCGCAGTCCTCAACGGGCCGGTATCGACATCCTTCCCTTTCAGTTGGAGCCGGCGCTCGCGCTGATCCGCGGTCGAGCATCCCGATTCCTGCTCGCGGACGAGGTCGGGTTCGGCAAAACGATCCAGGCCGGACTCATGCTGTCGGAGTTGCGCCTACGCGGATGGTGCGAGCGTGCGCTCATCGTGGCGCCCGCAGGACTTCGCCAGCAGTGGGCCGAGGAGCTGCAGCGGCGCTTCGAGATATATGCGGTCATCCTGGACGCCTCAGGCCTCGCCGTCCGCGCCGAGTCGCTGCCCTTCGATGTGAATCCGTGGTCGGTCGAACCGGTCGCCATCACGTCCATCGACTTCCTGAAGCAGCCCGAAGTGCTGCACGGGGCCGTCTCGCAGTCGTGGGATGTGTTGATCGTCGACGAGGCGCACCAGGCCACAGTCGCGTCGCAGCGACACGACGCCATCAACGCGGTCGCAACGCGCGCTCGCCACGTGCTGCTGCTCACGGCCACTCCGCACGCCGGAGACGATCGCGCGTATCGAGCGCTGTGCGGCATCGGACAACTCGACAAGGACGACCCCATCCTGCTCTTCCGCAGGACGCGGAGCGTGACGGGCAGACGCCGAACCAGACGCGTGCATCTGCTGCCTGTCAGGCTCACGGCGGCAGACACCGAGATGCATCGCCTGCTCGAAAGCTATCTCGCGCGGTTGTGGACGATCGCGCGCCGATCCGGCAGCCCCGACGTGCAGTTGATCGCGATGGTCCTGGCCAAGCGCGCCTTCTCGAGCGCGCGTTCGCTTGCCTCCTCGCTCGAGCGACGCCTCGCGGCGCTTTCGGGACATAGCGATGTGCCGGCTCAGATGGCGCTGGTGCTCGATATCGATGACGACCGGTCGGACGAGCCCGCGCTGCCGGCCGCGGCGGCGTTCGAGCGCGTGGAGGAGGAACGCGCGCTGTTGCGCCGACTCATCGACGCTGCGTCGCAGGCGCTGAACGACGAACCCAAGATGCGCGTGCTCGCACGGATCGTCAGGCGCGTCCGCGAGCCCCTCATCGTGTTCACCGAATACCGCGACACGCTGCAAGCGATCCACGACGCGATTGCCACGCATCGCACGATCACGACGCTTCACGGCGGGCAGACGCCGCAGGAGCGGCGGCAGTCGGTGCACGACTTCACCAGCGGCGCAGCCGACGTGATGCTCGCAACCGATGCCGGTTCGGAAGGGCTGAATCTTCAGAGCAACTGCCGGCTGGTCGTCAACCTCGAGCTGCCGTGGAATCCGATTCGACTCGAGCAGCGCATCGGCCGCGTCGATCGCATCGGGCAGGAGCGCGCGGTTCATGCGATCAACCTGCTCGCCGATGGCACCGCCGAGCGCACGGTGCTGGCAAGTCTGCTGCGGCGGATCGACCGTATACGCATCAGCGAAATCGACATCGCGTCGTGCGTAATCGCCCAGACCAAACCTCCACCGCGAATTGTGCCGGAAGAAAGCGTTGCAGAGGTTGCCGATCTGGCGGCAGATGCGCGCGCAGAAGCGCACCGGCTTACGCACGCGCGGCGTTTCGGCGCCGCACGATCGCATATCCGGCCCGACACGGTGCCGATCACGGTTGTGAGATCGGCGGAATCCTCTCTCGTGTCGTTCTTTCGTATCCGGCTCGTTACCGGCTCAGGTCGGCTGGTCGAGGAATCGCTTCTCCCTTTACACATCCCGATTGAGCCTCCGTCGGTGGGGCTCACACGGCGCGCGGCGCGCGCACTCGCCGAATCTCTATCGGAACACTTCGGCCTTGCCCTGGCTCGTTCGGCCACCGAGCACGCGCATCAGCGCGCCCTGGCGATCTCGTCCGCATGTCAGCGCTCAATCGCACGAACGCTGAGGAGAGAACGCGCCGTCTCCCATCGTCTTGCTCCATCCATCGGGCTCGTGCAGGCAGGGCTGTTCGATACGAGAGCGTTGAAGCGAAAGCAGGCTGCAGACGAACGTCAGGGCATCCTGATGGAGGAGAGCGACGCGCGGATGCATCTGCTCGAAGCGGACTCCACCGTCCGTCTCGCGCACGATCCGGAGCTCGTGATGCTGCTCATCCAATGCTCACGGGTTTGAGCGGCTCGCTGGTGACTCGCTACTTCGCCGACCGACTTCTGCCGCGGGAGTTCGCCGGCCGGCTCGGCGAAACAACGCTCGCGACAGCCGAGCGCACGTTCGCACGATGGTGGCAGACGCAGGCATCCCAGCTTGGGCCGGCGTCGAGCAGCCGATCGATCTGGGATGTCGCAGCCGCGCCGCTGGTCGAGTTGCTGGGCTTTGCTACTCACGCGCCTGGAGCCGACGACGCCGGCATTCGGTCCGCACCGCTGATCCCCTTTGACCGCGGCGTCGCTTTAGTCGCTGCGACCGCGAACGTGTCGCTGGACAACCTGTGGCGCGACGTGGCGCGGCGAGGCATCGCGCTCGATGCCCGATGGGTGTTGTGCACGAACGCGCGCGACCTCCGTCTCGTCGACACACAGCGCACTTACTCGCGGGCCTATCTTCAGTTCGACCTCATGCGCACGGCGCATCATGCGCCGACGTTCACGGTGCTTTGGGCGCTTCTGCGCGAAGAAGCATTCCGATGCGATGCCGGCCAGGCTCCTCTCATCTACGAAATTATCAGCGCTTCGGCGCAACACGGACACGCTGTCGGCCGCTCGCTTCGCGTCGGTGTCATCGAAGCGGTTCAACATCTTCTGGGCGGGCTGAACCAATGCGGACGGCACGACCTGCCGCAGCTCTTTGAGGAGTCGCTCACGGTCGTTTACCGCATCCTGTTTCTGATGTTCGCCGAATCGCGGGGCCTGGTGCCCAACTGGCACCCGATCTATCGCGAGAGCTATACGGTCGAATCGCTGCGCGAGCGCGTCGAGCGTCCGGGGAGGACTCCGGGTCTGTGGGAAGCACTGCAGGCCATCGCGCGGCTTGCACACGCGGGATGCCGGGCGGGAAGCCTCGTCGTGCCGCCATTCAACGGGCGCCTTTTTTCTCCGGCCCGCGCGCCGATTGCCGAATCGTGTGCGGTCGACGACGAAGTGGCGCGCGGCGCATTGCTGGCCCTCTCGACAACGACGGCCACACGAAAGAGCGTTCGTCAGCGCGACGTTCTCCACCAGAAGCGCTCGCGGATTGACTACCGCGACCTCGGCGTCGAGCAGCTCGGCGCTGTCTACGAGAGCGTGCTCGACTACGAGCCCGCGTTCGCCGAACCAGGGTCTGAGCGAGTTCTGTTGCGGCGAGGCGGGGACAAGCGCAAATCCACCGGCTCGTTCTATACGCCACAGACGCTCACCGATTATGCGGTCAGGCGCACGTTGCATCCTCTGGTCGAGGGAGCGACAGCCGACCGCATTCTGCAGCTCCGGGTGCTGGATCCCGCGATGGGCAGCGCGGCGTTTCTCGTCGCTGCATGCCGATATCTCGCGCGTGCCTACGAGCGCGCGCTGGTTCGCGGCGGCACGGTGGCAGAGTCCGACGTCGACGATGCCGACCGGGCCGGCTTCAGACGGCTCATCGCACAGCGGTGTCTGTTCGGCGTCGACGTGAATCCAACGGCGGTTCAGCTCGCGCGCCTCTCTCTCTGGCTGGCGACCCTTTCGGCAAACAAGCCGCTCACCTTTCTCGATCACCACCTCGTGTGCGGGAACAGCCTTATCGGCGCATCGCCTGTGGACATCGCGCGACAGCCACCGGGCGCCTCACGCCGCCCGCCGAATCGCGCGGAGATGGCGCTCTTTTCGAACGCCGATCTCGAGCCGTCGCTTGCCCGGGCTGTCGTCGAGCGCCGCTGGCTGGCTGAGACACCAGATGACTCAGCTTCCGTCGTGCAAGACAAGGAACGGCGCCTCGAGCTCCTCCGCTCGGCCGGACGGTGGAAATCGGTTGCGGACCTCTGGTGTGCGTGCTGGATGTGGCCTGATGCGGCCAGCGCCCCTTCTGCCGCCGTGTTCGCATCCCTCGTCGACAAATTGATGACAGGCAGCGGCGGCCTGCCCGACAAAACGTCGACGGCGCTACTTCAAGAGGCTCGACGGGTCACCGCCACGCATCGCTTTCTCCATTGGATGTTCGAGTTTCCGGAAGCGTTCTTCGATCGCGACGGGCAACCGTTGGCGGACGGCGGTTTCGATGCCGTGCTCGGAAATCCGCCCTGGGACATGTTGCGCGCCGGCGGACCTGAAAAGACGTTCGTCCGAGCCTCGGGGGTCTATCGACACCAGGGCGCAGGACATATCAATCGGTATCAGATGTTTGTCGAACGTGCGCTCACCTTGACCAGGCGGGGCGGCAGAATCGGTCTCGTGCTGCCGTCGGGCTTCGCCACCGACCACACCTCTGCGCCGCTCCGCCGTGCCCTGTTGGCCAAGACCAGCGTCGACGCCATCAGCGGCTTCGACAACCGGCACGCCATCTTTCCGATTCACCGAAGCGTGCGCTTTCTCATTTGCACCTCGACGGTCGGTGACGCGACCCGGCAGATGGCCTGCCGTTTCGGAATCGCCGACCCGGCCGAGCTCGAGACCATTCCTGACGCGGGTGACCGGCCACACGTCAAATCCCATCCCATCGTGATGACGACATCCTTTCTCGACGCCCTCAGCGGGCACACGCTTGCCATACCGGAGCTGCGCGCGGAAATCGATGTGCGCATCATCGAACGCGTCGTGCACGGCATTCCCCGGCTCGACTCCGCCGACGGCTGGAGCGCCCAGTTTGGCCGGGAGCTGAACGCGACCGACGATCGCGGCCACTTCTACGAAGGTCACGCTGGCCTTCCGGTGGTTGAAGGAAAACACATCGAGCCGTTTCGCGCGCTGATCGATCGCGCTTCGCGGCGCATTTCCGAGCGCAGCGCCGCGCGCCTTCTGGACGCCGCCGCGACGTTCTCGCGAGCGCGCGTTGCCTACCGAGACGTCGCCAGCGCCTCCAATCGCCTCACACTCATCGCCGCGGTCCTTCCACCGGGCGTCGTCACGACGCATTCCCTGTTCTGCTTGAAGACGGCGCTCTCAATCGACGCCCAGGCCTTTCTGTGCGCCATGCTCAACAGCTATGTCGCGAACTACCTGGTACGGCGGATGATGACAACGCACCTCGGATCGACGACGGTCGAAGCCCTCCGGGTGCCGAAGCCTCCCTATCGCTCGCCACTGTTCGAGCAGGTCGTCCAGTTGTCGCACGAACTGAGACAGGCCCACCACGAGACCGCACACGCGCGCGTTCAAGCGCTCGCCGCCCAGTGCTACGGGCTGACAGACGATGAGTTTGCTCACGTGTTGGGCACCTTTCCACTTGTGGGACAGGCGGAGCGCCACGCCGCTCTGGAAGAGTTTCGCCGCCACGAGATTTTGGGTTAGGCTAGCCGCCTCTCACCCTCAGAAAGGACGCCATGGCTCAGGTCTCGGTGACGGTCAACGGCAAGGTACGCAAGGCGAATGTAGAACCTCGCATGCTTCTCGTCCACTTTCTTCGCGAGCAACTTCGATTGACCGGCACGCACATCGGCTGCGATACGAGTCAGTGTGGTGCGTGCACGGTGCTGGTCGATGGGCGAAGCGTCAAGTCGTGCACGATGTTCGCCGTGCAGGCCGACGGCTCCGCTGTCACGACAATCGAAGGACTCGCCCAGGATGGGCATTTGCATCCCCTCCAGGAAGGCTTCTGGGAAGAGCACGGCCTTCAGTGCGGCTTTTGCACGCCAGGAATGATCATGGCTGCCGTCACGCTGCTGAAAGACAACGCCAAGCCGTCGGAGCGCGACATTCGCGAGGGGCTCTCGGGCAACTACTGCCGCTGCACCGGCTATCAGCACATCGTCAACGCGATTCAGAACGCCGCAAGGAAAGGGTAGTCATGCCAACGACTCCGGTGTTGCCGAAGCTTGTCGGGCAGCGTGTCAAGCGCCGAGAAGACCCGCGCCTCATTCAGGGCCGCGCCACATATGTCGATGACATCGCGCTGGTTGGGATGCAGCACATCGTCTTCAAGCGAAGCGATGTCGCCCACGGACGCATCGTGTCGATCGATACAAGCGCCGCCGAAGAGATGGAGGGCGTCGAAGCAGTATTCACCGGTGCCCAAATCGCCGAAATGCTTGCGCCTATGCCGATTGGCACGCCATTTCCTTCGCCAGAACATCGAGCCGTCGCCGTCGATACCGTCCGGTACACGGGCGAGCCTGTTGCGGTGGTCGTGGCCGCGGATCGGTACATCGCCCGTGACGCCGCCGACGCCATCGTCGTGAACTACGACATGCTGCCGGCCGTGGTCGACCTCGAGCTCGCCATGACGGGCAAACCGGCGCTTGTGCATGCCGATTTTCCGAACAACCTGGCGGTGGTCGTTCCGCCGAGCGGGACTGGTTGCAACGCTGCAGGACAGGTCGACGATTCGGCGATCGACGCCGCGTTCGCCAAGGCCGAAGTGACCATCTCGCAGCGCATGATGAACCATCGGCTCGCGCCGTGCTCGATAGAGCCGCGGGGCGTCGTCGCGCATTTCGAGCCCGGCAAGGGCACGATGACGATCTGGTCTTCGACGCAGAACCCGCACATCCTGCGTACCTTCATCGCCTCGCTCAATGGGCTCGGCGAGAATCAGGTCAGGGCCATCGCTCCTGAAGTGGGCGGCGGGTTCGGGTCCAAGATCAACATCTACGGCGAGGAATACGTCACGTCGGCCGTTTCGAAGCGCCTTGGCATACCAGTCAAGTGGGTGGAAGACCGATCGGAGTCGTTCGTCGCGACGACGCACGGCCGCGACATCCTTGGCTACGTCGACCTCGCCGCCAAGCGCGACGGCACAGTGCTCGGTCTCAAGCTTCGTCTCATCGCCGACATCGGCGCCTACAACATGCTCCTCACAGCCGCCATCCCGACGCTGACGATGATGATGGCCAACGCGACGTACAACATCCCTGCCATTCGCACAACGCTGACCGAGGTCTTCACCAATAAGACGCCGACCGACGCGTACCGCGGAGCGGGGCGTCCCGAAGCGACGTATTTCGTCGAGCGCGCGATGGACATGCTCGCGCGCGAACTGAAGATGGATCCCGGCGAGCTCCGACGGAAAAACTTCATCCAGCCGCATCAGTTCCCCTTCACAACGCAGGTGGGAGCCATCTACGACTCCGGCGACTACGAGAATGCGCTCAATGTTGCGCTCAAGGCTGCCCAGTGGGACAAGCTCAAAGCCGAACGCGATGCGGCACGCGCGCAAGGAAGACTCGTCGGCCTGGGTCTCTCGATGTACGTCGAGGTCTGCGGAATCGGGCCGTCGTCGTCGCTACCAACAGGTGGATGGGAGCACTCGCAGGTCACGATCGAGCGCGACGGACGCATCAGCGCGACGACGGGCGCGTCGCCGCACGGGCAGGGCAATGAAACCACCTTCGCGCAGATGCTTGCCGATCAGTTCGGCGTGCCGATCGAGCACGTCTCGATCCTTCATGGCGATACGGGAATCGTCAAGCAAGGTATCGGCACGTTCGGCAGCCGGTCGCAAGCGGTCGGCGGAGTGGCGCTGCACATGGCGGGCGCCAAGGTGAAGTCGAAGATGGCGAAGTTCGCCGCTGCGATGCTCGAAGCACACGAGGACGACCTGGTCTTCGAGAACGGCATGATCTCAGTGAAGGGCGCTCCGTCCTCGGGCAAGTCCTTCGCGACTGTCGCGTCGTTCGCCTACATACCGGTGCCGCTGCCCGAAGGGCTCGAGCCTGGCTTGAGCGATGAGGCGTTTTACGAACCGTCCAACAACACGTATCCGTTCGGATGTCATATCTCCATGCTCGAGATCGATCGCACCACCGGCGAGCCGACGCTTCTCAAGCTCTTCGCCGTAGATGATGCCGGCAACCTCATCAATCCGCTCATCGTCGAAGGGCAAATCCACGGCGGCCTGGCACAAGGCATCGGCCAGGCGATGATCGAGGAAGTCGTGTACGACGAGAACGGCCAGCTGGTGACCGGATCGTTCATGGACTACGCCATCCCGCGCGCCGGCGACTTTCCGCGCTTCCAGCTGACGTCGGCCGTCACGCCCACGCCGGTGAACCCGATGGGCGCAAAGGGTGTCGGCGAGGCCGGCACACTGGGCTCGACGCCCAGCGTGGTCGCCGCGGCCGTCGACGCGCTCAGCGAGTTCGGCGTGAAGCACATCGACATGATGCTGCGTCCCGAGAAGCTCTGGCGCATCATCCACGGAGGCCAATCGTGATTCCAACAGCATTCGAATACATCCGCGCGGCGTCGGTTGACGATGCGCTGACGAAGTTGCGCGCAGCGAACGGCGCGGCGAAGCTGATCGCAGGTGGACATAGCCTGATTCCGGTCATGAAGCTCCGCCTGAGTCAGCCCGGGACGCTGATCGACATTGCGCGGATCCCCGAACTGTCGGGAATTCGGCGGAAGGCGGGGAGGCTGGAGATCGGGGCCGGCACTGTCCATCACGCCGTCGCTACCTCCGCGATGCTGCAGCAGGATTGTCCGATGCTGGTGGAGACCGCCGCGTCGATAGGCGACCCGCAGGTTCGTAATCGCGGCACACTCGGCGGCAGTCTTGCCCACGCCGATCCGTCGGCCGACTATCCGGCAGCGATGCTCGCGCTCGACGCGGACGTTCACGTGCAGGGGCCGAACGGCGCTCGCGCGATCAAGGCGCGGGATTATTTCCGCGGGCTCTTCACGGTCGATCTGGCGGCCGACGAGATCATCCTCGCCGTCCGGTTCGCTCCTGTACGCACGGCGGCGTACGCCAAGCTGTATCAGCGGGCCTCGCACTTCGCGATCGTCGGCGTCGCGGCCGCGCTCGACGTGAACAACGGCGTGATCGCGTCCGCGCGAATCGGCCTCACCGGCGCAAGCTCGCACGCCACCCGCTTGACGGAGGTCGAAGACGCGCTCGCCGGAAAACCGCTGAGCGCCGCGACCATCGAGGCCGCTTCGCGTGCCGCCGGAGCAGGGCTGGAGGACATCAATTCCGACATCCATGCGAGCCGCGACTACCGGCGCGCGATGATACCGGTCTTTACGCAGCGGGCCTTGATGGCCGCGCTCGAGCGAGCCTTGTAGCCGGCGGATTCCGCGTGTCCGCCTCGTCGTGTCCGCCTTGTAGCTACCGGCGTCGGGGCGCGGCGACCGTGTTCAAGTGCGCCGCGAGGTCGGCCAGGCTGTTCAGCGTGCGTGACGACAGAAAGTCATCGACGAACGGCAGCGCCGCCTGCAATCCGCGCGTCAATGGTGCGTAGTCGGTCGTGCCAATCAGCGGGTTCAGCCAGACGAGCCTCGAGCTGCGCCGATGGAGTCTCGCAATCTGATCGCGCAGCTCGGCTGGATCTCCACGATCCCATCCGTCCGAGATCAGCAGAACGACAGGACCGCCATTCAGTGCGCGGCGACCCCACCGTTGATGGAACTCCTTGACCGCTCCCCCGATCCGGGTTCCCCCCGACCAGTCCGGCACCGCCTGTGCCACCGCCGCGAGAGCGGCGTCCAGCCGGCGCATGCGCAGTTGTTTCGTGACTCGCGTGAGCCGCGTCGAAAACAGGAACGCCTCGACCCGATGGTGCCGCAGCGTCAACGTGTGAGCGAAGTGCAGAAGCATGCGCGAGTAGCGCTCCATCGAGCCGCTGACGTCGCAGAGGATCACGAGAGGACGCGGACGGAGACGCCTCGTTCGACGCGCGAGCTTCACGATTTCGCCGCCCGTGCGCAGGCTGTCGGCAACCGCGCGCCGCAGATCGACGCGTGGCCCCCGGCCGCGCACCCACCGCCTCGTGCGCCGTTGCCCGGGGTTCCACTCGAGGCCGGACAGTGCCTTTACGGCGTCCGCCAGTTCTTCGCCGGTCAATGCCGCGAAGTCCTTGTTCCCGATCCCGCGACCGTCGCTCCATGTCTTGAGGCCGATCTCGGGCGCTGGCGCCTCTTCGGACGAATCATCGGCCGTCGCGGCCGGCACGGATGCGTCCAGCAGAGGGACCTCTTCAATGCCACGGCGCGCGTCGCGGGGCTCGCTGGACGACGCCGCGGGCGTGAGCTCTCGCTGACGATGCTCGCGCCAATACGCGGCAAAGATGCGATCGAAGACCGGGAGTTGTTCGTGGCGATGGACGAGAAGCGCGCGGCAGGCGTGGTAGACCTCGTCTCGCGCCGACAGGTCAATATGCCGCAGGGCCTCCATCACATCGAGCATGCGGCCGGGATGGACGTCGATGCCCGCCCGGCGAAGGAGGCGTCCGAAAATCAGGAGGTTGTCGACAAAAACAGCCATCTGCGCTCGACAGACTACGCCCGGGCAGGACGTCTGACGAGCGCGCGATCGAGCAGCTCTTCAGCGCGCGGCCCGCGCAACGCCGCCACATCCTCCTGCGCCTTCAGCACGACGCCGAGGGTCTCGTCAATCGCGTCAGCGTCGAGGACGTGCCGGTCAAGAGCGACGAGGGCGGTCACCCAGTCGATCGTCTCGGACACGCCGGGCGTCTTGTACAGGTCTTCGCGTCGCATTTCCTGCACCATCGACGTCACCTGCTCGGCCAAAGTCTGGGACGCCTCTGGCGCTCGAGCGCGCACGATCGCCAGCTCCTTCTCGAACGACGGATATTCAATCCATTGATACAGGCAACGCCGTTTCAGCGCGTCCTGCACGTCGCGCGTACGGTTCGACGTCAGGATGACGAGCGGCGGATCGACGGCCCGCACGGTCCCGAGCTCGGGGATGGTGATTTGGAACTCTGACAGCAGCTCGAGCAGAAAGCCTTCGAACTCTTCGTCGGCACGGTCGATCTCATCGATCAGCAGGACGGCGGGACGGGTCCGACCAGGATCGATCGCCTGAAGCAGCGGGCGTTTGATGAGGAACGCTTCGCTGTAGAGATCGCGCCGCGCCGTTTCGCGATCGAGCGTGTGGGTCGCCTCGAGTATCCGCAACTCCAGCAATTGACGCGCGTAGTCCCACTCGTACAACGCGTGACCGACGTCCAGGCCCTCGTAACACTGCAGCCGGATGAGGTCTCGGTCCAGCGCGGCCGCGACCGCCGCCGCGAGGGCGGTCTTGCCGACTCCCGACTCCCCTTCCACAAACAGCGGACGTTTGAGGCGCATCGCCAGAAACAGGGCGACCGCCAGCCCACGGTCGGCGACGTAACGCTGGTGTTCCAGCCGCTGCTGAAGTTCCGAAATGGATGCGGGAATGGCGATGCTCCCTTGTCGCTCGCTAGGTTGCGGTGGGGAATCGGCGGGTCTGCCGCAGATATCTCTGCGCCTTTTCGAGCGCCACACGCTCGACCTCTTCACGCGTCGGCCCCTCGGCGCGCGCGAACCGCGCGCCGGGGTCGACGTTGTCAATCGTGCAGTAGTACGTGCCGCCGATACGGTAGGTCACGATGTGGATCGGCCACGTGTCGATCGTCTCGTTCCGTTCGGAATACTCTTCGGCTTTCATGAATCCTCATGGTCCGGCTAAAGCCGGACACAACGGGCTAAGGTTTCTCCACAGGCGCGCGAACGAGGTTGCCCCATTCCGTCCACGAGCCATCGTAATTTTTCACGTTCTTGTATCCGAGCAGATATTTCAGCGCAAACCAGCTGTGGCTCGAACGCTCGCCGATGCGGCAGTAGGCGACGATCGGTTTGTCGCCCGTCACGCCGACGCCGTCGTACAGCGCCTTGATCTCCGCATCGCTCTTGAACGTGCCGTCCTCGTTCGCCAGCTTCGCCCACGGCATGCTCTTCGCGCCGGGAATGTGACCACCGCGCTGGCACGTCTCCGGAAGTCCGGGCGGCGCGAGAATCTCGCCTGAAAATTCTGCAGGACTGCGTACGTCGACGAGCGAGATGCTCTTCTGCTTCACCGCCTCCATGACATCGGGGAGGTACGCGCGCAGCGAATCATCCTGGTCCTTGGCTTGATAGGTGGCCTTCGCGTGCTGCGGCGCTTGTGCGCTCAGTTCCTTGCCCTCCGCCAGCCACTTCTTGCGCCCGCCGTCCATAATTCGTACATCCTTGTGGCCGTACAGTTTCAACTGCCAGAACGCCCAGGCGGCGAACCAGTTATTGTTGTCGCCGTACAGAACAACCGTCGTGTCATTGGAGATTCCAGAAGCGCCGAGCAACTCTTCGAGCTTCTTCTTCGGAATCACGTCCCTCACGACCGTATCGCACAACTGCGTCGTCCAGTTCCAGCCGATGGCACCGGGCACATGGCCCTGGTCGTAGGCGGCGGTGTCGACGTCGACCTCGGCGATACGCACGTTCGCATCGTTGAGGTGCCCACTGACCCACTCCGTACTGACGAGCACGTCGTCTCTCATCTTTCCCTCCCTTGAAAACAGCCCTAGATGCTACGCTATATCAGCAAAAATGGCGACGCGACTTACGACTATTCTTGTTGCCGTCATCGTCGGCGCGACATTCATCGCCGGCCTCATCGTCGGCGCGCAGCGGGATGACGCCAGCGGACCCGTCGACCTCATCATCGTCAACGGCAAGGTGTACCCTGGCGGCGGCGCCGACCTCCAGGAAGCGGTCGCCGTTCGCGGCAACCAGATTCTGCGGGTCGGCTCAAATCGCGACGTCAAGCGCCTGCGCCGAGCCCAGACCGTCGTCCTCGACGCGCACGGCGCGACCGTTCTCCCCGGATTGAACGACACGCGGGTGCAGTTGATGACCGGCGCGCTCACGCTCGACCACCTCAACCTGTCTCCCGCGAGAACGGCAGACGATATCGAGACCGAGCTCCGTCACTATGCCGAAGACAAGCCTTCTACCTCCTGGCTGCTGGGACGCAATGGCGACGACGACCTGCTCGCCGCGGCAAACGCCCCCGCCAGAAAAATTCTGGACGACGCGGTGCACAATCGCCCCGTGCTGCTCACGAGCGAGGACGGCAACCTTGGTTGGGCCAACTCGAGAGCGCTGGAGTTGGCCGGCATCACACGTAAGACGCAGAATCCCCGGTCAGGGGTGGTCGTCAAGGATCGCCGCACCGGCGAGCCGACCGGCGTCCTCAAAGACGACGCCGTCGACCTGGTGTCGCGGCTGGTACCGGAACCCACGCACGCCGAAAAGCTGGCCGCGCTCCGCGCGGCCATCAGCGAGGCCAACAGGCTCGGCATCACGAGCGTACATTCCATCAGCCCGTCTCAGGACGAGCTGCAGCTGCTCGACGAGATCCGCAAGGACGGCGAGCTCGGGGTTCGCGTCTACGCGTCGATCGCGGTGCGACCCAGCATTTCCGAAGCCGACGTCCTCGAGCTGAACAAAGTGCGTGACGAGTTTCCCGACGATCCCGCGTTGAAGCTCGGCGGTATCGCGGTCACCTGCCCCTGCGAGGCGGAGGAAGTCGCGCGCGCCGTCGCGCTCCTCGATAAACATGGCTGGCCTGTGATGGTGCAGACGGTCAACGGGACCGATGTCCAGGCGGCGGTCGATGCGTTCGAGCGCGTCGCTGCGGTGCATCCGGGACCTGACAGCGAGCGCCGGTATCGGGTGGACGGAAATCTGCTTGGCGACGGGCAGGCCCGCATCCTGTCGGGCAGCAATTGGCCGGCCGCTTCGCTCGATCCACGCGACGTGATTGACGAAGCGGTGTCGGGACCGGGCGAGCTGCGCGACGCCATCGACGCGTATACGAGCCATGCCGCGTACGCCTCGCACGACGAGCACCGCAAGGGGACGCTCGCGCGCGGGATGCTCGCGGACATCGTGATTCTCTCGAACGACATCTTCAGCGCGAATCCGGATGCGCTTCGTGAAGCCACCGTGACCGTCACTATCTTCGACGGCAAGATCGTGTATCAGCGACCGCCAGCCGTCAGCTCCAACGATTGACTTGCGCGGCAGTGCCGCGCCCTACCGAAACACTTATGGCCACCAAAATCACGTACGCGACGCTTGGCGGCGACTCGCTTGAAGACCTTCATCGCGAGCTCGACGCCGCGATTGCCGCCGCACCGCAGACCTTCGCCCGCGAGCATCTTCTCTACATTGACGGCAAGCGCCTCAAAGCCGACGCGCAGTTCGACGACCGCAGCCCGATTGACACCGGCGTCGCCCTGGGCACCTTCCAGAAAGGCACTCGAGACCATGTGAAGTCCGCCGTGGCTGCCGCCCGCGCGGCGTATCCGGCATGGGCTGCACGCACGTGGCAGGAGCGGCTGTCGTTCGTTCGGCGGATTGCCGAGGCGATTCGCACTCATCGATACCGCCTCTCGGCGCTGATGGGTTACGAGGTCGGCAAGAACCGGCTCGAGTGCGTGGGCGATGTCGAAGAAGGCGCCGACCTCATCGCCTACTACTGCGATCAAATCGAGCAGCACAACGGATTCGTCGAAAAAATGGGGACGCTCGGGCCCGGCGAGGACAACGTCAGCGTCTTGCGGCCGTACGGCGTGTGGGCGGTCATCTCGCCATTCAATTTTCCGCTCGCGCTCGCAGCGGGACCGGCGGGTGGCGCGCTTGCCTCTGGAAATACGGTCGTGTTCAAGCCTGCGAGCGACACGCCGATGATGGGCGCGATGCTCACAGAGATGGTCGTGGAAGCGGGTCTGCCGCCGGGAGTGTTCAACTTCGTGACCGGGCCGGGATCGACTGTGGGCCAGGAGCTCATCGACAACGACGGCATCGACGGCATCGTCTTCACGGGATCGAAAGAAGTCGGGCTGAAGCTGATGCGCGACAACGCTGCGCGCGCGGTGCCGCGGCCCCTGATTATCGAGATGGGGGGAAAGAATCCCGCCATCATCACGGGGACAGCGGACCTCGACAAGGCGACCGACGGCGTCATGCGCTCGGCGTTCGGGGCACAAGGGCAAAAGTGCTCGGCCTGCTCGCGCGTCTACGTACAGAAGGACGTGCGTGACAAGTTCGTCCAGCTTCTCGCCGAGAAAACGAGGCGCATCAAGATTGGCAACCCGCTCGAGCGCGACGTGTGGATGGGGCCCGTCATCAACGAGGGGGCCCTCCGGACTTACTTGTCGGCGATCGAGCGCGCCAAAAGCGACGGCGGGAAGATTGTTGTAGGTGGAAAGCGGATAACCGAGCCCCCGTTCGATCGCGGATACTTCGTGGAGCCGACGGTCATCGACGGGCTGCCGCCTGGGCATCCGCTGTTCTCGGAAGAGCTGTTCGTGCCCATCACGGTGGTGGCCGACGTGATGACGCTCGACCAGGCGCTCGAGCTTGCGAATCGCACGGAATACGGCCTGACTGCCGGCATCTATTCCGAGAACGAAGACGACCTGAAGACGTTCTTCGATCGCATCCAGGCCGGCGTCACCTACGCCAACCGCCGCGCGGGCGCGACCACCGGCGCCTGGCCCGGTATCAACCCGTTCGGGGGATGGAAGGCGAGTGGCTCGACCGGGCGTGGCACCGGCGGGCCGTATTACGTGCAGCAGTTCATGCGCGAACAAAGCCGGGTACGCATTCGCGGAGTCTAATCAGCGTTCACTGTCTGCCGTTCACCGTTTGCCGTTCCGGAGGTCGGATGAGAGCGCGTACTGCGAGTGCTCTGGCCATCGGGATTGTTCTCCTTCCAATTGTTGCCGTGGCGCAGGCTCCCCCGCCGCGGGATGGCGCGTCCGTACAGGTGCCCACAGGAACCGGCCGCCTTCGCGGTCGTGTCGTCGCATCAGACACAAGCACACCTCTACGCCGGGCCCAGGTCCGCGCCGTCGCTAACGCCATCAGAACGACTCGCCTCACGAGTACCGATGCTGAAGGCCGGTACGAATTCGCGAACCTTCCTGCCGGCCGCTACACGATTTCCGTCAGCAAAGCGGGCTACGTCCGGCTCGAATTCGGCCAGCGCCGTCCATTCGAAGGGGGGCGGCCATTGGAGCTTGGCGATGGGCAGATCGCCGAGCAGATCGACTTCGCGCTGCCGCGCGGCAGCGTCATCGCCGGACGTCTCACCGACGGAGCCGGAGATCCGATCGTGGGGGCGTGGGTGCAGCCAATGCGGTACCAATTCGGCGCTTCAGGAACACGAAAGCTGTTGCCCGTCGAGGCGTCCGGTTGGATGTCGAACATGACGAACGATCTTGGCGAGTTCCGCGTGTTCGGGTTGATGCCCGGCACCTATGTCCTGTCTGCCGAGGCCCAGGGCCCGGGCGTGGCCAGCTTGATGGACGCCCGTGAAGGTTTGCTCATGACGTATTTCCCTGGGACAACCAATGTCGCAGAAGCTCAACCCATATTGGTGAGTCTCTCGGAAGAAGCCCAAGCGTCGTTTTCGCTTGCCGCGGGGCGCTTGTCGAGAATCTCTGGCGTCGTACGACGGTCGGACGGCAGCGCCGCAGCCGGTTCGACCGTGGAATTGCGACCGAGCGATACGAGCGGCGCGGCCGCGAGCGGCTCGGGTAGTTTCGGCGTCGACGCGAGTGGATCGTTCGGCTTCGCGAACGTGCCGCCTGGGCAATACGTGCTGGAAGTAGATCAAAGGCGGCAAAGCATAGACCCAACGCAGACGCCGGAGTCGGCGCGAATGACCGTAGCCGTCGGCGGAATAGATGTGGCCGGCCTCGTCATCACGACGCGGCCCGGAACGACGGTTTCTGGACGGGTGACATTTCAAAGCGCCACGTTTACGAAGATTCCGGAGCGCAGTTCGCTCCGCATTGTTGCTGTGTCGCCGGATCCAGAGGAGGCAGCACGCACCGCCAACGTGTTTCAGCCGACCAACGGCGTGATCGAGCCGAACGGACGTTTTGAGCTTCGAGGCATTACGGGGCGCGTGCTCTTTCGTCCGGGCGCGCTTGGCAACAACATGGTGTTGCAATCGGTATTCCTCAACGGCGTGGACATCACCGACAGGCCGTACGACACTGCGAACGGCGACCTGAGCGGTCTTGAAATCGTTATCGCAGATCAGGCGCAGCTGCACGGCACGGCCAGAAATGCGCGGGGTGAGCCGGTGCGCGAGTTCCGCTTCGCGCTCTTCCCTGCCCATGCGAAGCCCAGCCAGCTCACGACGAGGTTCATGCATACAGGAAGCGCGGATTCGAACGGCCGCTTTCAGCTCGACCGCCTTCCGGCCGGTGAGTACCTGGGAATTGCGGTTGAATCCCTGGAGCGCGGACAGGAATGGGATCCCGCGTTTCAACAGCGGCTGCTGCCGGTCGCGAGGCGATTCGTGCTGCAAGATGGGCAAACCCTCACGATCGATTTGCCGTTCGTGGAGTAGACGCCGATGAGAGTGTGCCGCATCAGTTTTGCTGCCGCGTTGATCATCGCCGGCAGTTTCTCTGCCGCTGCTCAGGGTCCGCAATTGCCGCAGGGGCGCACACAACCAGGACCCGCCACACCGTCGTCGCCGGGATCGAATGCAAGACCGCAGAGCCCGTCCGGGAAAGTCGCTGGGCGGGTGTCAGCGGCCGACGGAAAGCCATTGAGCCGCGCCACTGTGACTCTGATGGCACAGCCGTCGAAGATGACGCGCATCACACAGACCGATCGAGACGGCCGCTACGAGTTTCTCAACGTCTCGGCCGGCCGATACGGCGTTTCGCCCACCAAGGAGGGATACGTCTTCGTTTCCGAGAATCCGTTCGACACCGGTAAAGGGATCGAAATCGCAGATGGCGAGGTCGTCGATCGCCAGGACTTCGTGCTTTCACGAGGTAGCGTCATCACGGGCCGCATTACAGATGAGTTCGGCGAGCCGGTGGCCAACGTGATGGTGCAGGCCGCCCGCTATCAATTCAGGCCGAGCGGCGCGCGCCAGCTCGTCATGGGGAGCACCGGAAACTACTACTCGCCGGCGGCTACGAACGATCGCGGCGAGTACCGCATCTTCGGTCTCAAACCGGGCTTGTATTACGTCTCCGCGCGAACGATGGACATGTCTCGCGCAATTCCCGTGGGACAAGGCATCAGCGGGCTCGATTCGGACGATGGATTGGCGACGACGTTCTATCCGGGCACGGCGAACGTCGCCGAAGCGCAGACGATCCAGCTCGGGCTCATGCACGAAGCCAGCGCGTCGTTTGCGCTGGTCCCGGCACGAATGGCGCGGGTGTCCGGCACGATTGTGGATTCTCAGGGTCGCCCGCTGTCCAGAACGTTCGTCGCGCTGCGGTCAACCAGCGCTCTGACAGGGGGTTGGATTAACCGCAACACAACCGCACCGCTTTCGGCCGGCGGAACCTTTGCGCTCGCGAATGTTGCCCCTGGCGACTACTCCTTGGAAGTGCGACCGATGCCAGACACTCCTGGCGTATCACCGCCGACGGCAAACGAGTACGCATCCGTGCCCGTGGCGGTCGCGGGTGACGACCTCAATCTCGCGATTTCAACGGCGCCGGGCATCTCCGTATCCGGCCGTGTGATCTTCGAAGGTGGATCGAACGCCGCACTGCAGAACCTGCGCATTTCGGCAGCACCGGAAGAGGACGCACGAAACATCGTCACATTCTCGGGGCCGGATGGTGGCCAGGTGGCTTCTGATGGTCAGTTTCACATTCCGAGCGTCTACGGCAGGGTCGTGTTCCGCACGAGCGTCCTTCCTGTCGCAGTCATGCTGAAGTCGGTCACGCTCAACGGCGTCGACATCACGAACACGCCATTCGACGCGACCAAGAGAGAAGACGTGACGAATCTGGAAGTAAGGCTGGTCGATAAGCAGGGCCGCATTTTCGCGTTCGCACGGAATCAGCGCGGTGAAATCCAGTACAACTACCGTCTCGTGCTCTATCCTGCCAATCCCAGAGGAGGCGACATCACCGTACGCTTCCAGCACAACGCGAGCCCGAATGCGAAAGGCGAGGTCAACATCAACCGCATGCCACCGGGCGATTACGTGGGACTCGCCGTCAAAGGCGTACAACCCGGCGAAGAATGGGACCCCGAGCTGCGCAAGCGGATCGAACAGCTCGGAAAGCGTTTCACGTTGAAGGAAGGGGAAACGCTCCAGCTCGAAGTGCCATACGTGGAGGAGTGACATGAAGCACGGCTGTGCGTCGCTTGCGATCGGCTTCGCCATTTTCCTCGCTGGTGTGCCGCTGACGGCACAGGCGCCGACGCCTCCTCAGGGCGCAACGCAACCAGGTCCACCAGTGCCTCGCATGCAGATGCCTCCGCGAGACGGTGTCGTGGAGGCGCCAACCGGCACCGGGCGGATTCGTGGCCGCGTGGTGGCCGCCGATACCGGCGCTCCATTACGGCGCGCGCAGGTACGGCTTTCAGCCGCTGAGGTCCGCGTCAATCGCAGCGCCACCACCGACGCGGAAGGACGCTACGAGTTTTCGGACCTCCCGGCCGGTCGATACAACGTCTCCGTATCGCGGAGTGGATTCGTGTCGCTCTCCTTCGGCCAGCAGCGCCCCTTCGAACAAGGACGCCCGCTCGACCTCGGGAATGCGCAGCAGGCTGACAAAATCGACTTCGCGCTACCTCGAGGCGGCGTGATCGCGGGACGCATCACTGATGAGCTTGGCGAGCCGCTGGCGGCCGTTCGCGTCCAGGCCATGCGCTACCAATACCTGCCCAATGGACGGCGTCAGCTCACGCCCGTCAGCGGAGGTTTCTTCGGTCTTGTGACGAACGACCTCGGCGAGTTCAGGCTGTACAGCCTGATGCCCGGTACCTACGTCGTGAGCGCGACACCCGCCGACATCATGATGATGATGCCCGCCGGCACTGCCGGGCCCGCATCTGTCAGCGCGCCAGACGACGGACACGGCATCACGTATTACCCCGGTACGATCAACGTCGACGAAGCACAGTCGATTACCGTCGGCCTCGCGGATGTGTCGAACGCCTCATTCGCACTCGTCCCGCAACGGATGACTCGGATTACCGGAGTCGTCCGCAATTCACAGGGCAAGCCGTTCGCGACAACTCTGGCCCTCCGCACGCAGGCTGGCGCTGGAATGTCGATGCGAATGCTTGCGATGTCAGGTTCAGATGGGCGGTTCACAGCCTCTAACGTGCCGCCGGGCGAGCATTCCATTGAAGTCTCTCCCCGTCCGGGCGAAGAAGAATTCGCTTCAGTACCGATAACGGCGGGCGGTCAAGACCTCGCCGACCTCCTCATCACGACCAGTCCCGGCGTCACAGTCTCCGGTCAGGTTTCTTTTGAGGGCGTGGCACCGCCCGAGAAAACTCTTCGCGTCAATGCGACGTCGCCGGAGCCTGGCGCACCAGGACCCATGCGTATTTTCGACAACACGCAGGGCGTGATCGACGAGAAAGGGCGATTTCAACTCCGAGGATTGGCGGGACGTTTGATGTTCACAGTGTTCCCCGCTGCGCCAACGGGTCCACCGACGTGGTTCGTGAAATCGGTGACCTTCAACGGCGAGAACATTACCGACGTGCCCCTTGATGTGGCTGCCGTTACAGATGGCAGCTCGCTGCAGATTGTGATGACCGACAAGCAGACGACCCTTTCGGGAACGGTTCGAAATACGCGCGGGCAGCCGGTCATCGACTACACCGTCGTTATTTTTCCCTCGCAGCTGCGGGAGGGCGCGATGCCCGGACGTTACACGCGCGTCGTGCGCCCCGATCAACAAGGCCGATTCGAGACGCGAGGCCTTCCGCCGGGAGACTATCTGGCGGCGGCAGTCGAGTCGCTCGAACAGGGCGGCCAATGGGATCCGGCGTTTCGCAAGCAGGTCGAGCCGGCGGCGAAGCGGTTCCGTCTCACGGAAGGACAGGCAGCCACTGTTGATTTAACGCTTACGCCGTAAAACATGAAGCATTCCGTAGCAGCGCTTCTCTTCATCGCGTCGTTGAGTGTTTGCGCAGGAGCACAGGCACCCATTCCTCCTCGCGATCGGTCCGCACCGTCAGCATCAGGTACGGGGCGAATTCGCGGCCGCGTCGTGGCTGCTGATACCGGCGCTCCTCTGCGACGCGCACAGGTATATCTCGGATCATACGAGTTGCGCGTCAACCGAACCGTCAGCACAGATGCCGAGGGCCGGTTCGAGGTGACCGATCTCCCGGCGGGGTCTTATTCCTTAACGGTCACACACAATGGTTACGCCTCACTCCGGTTCGGTCAGCAGCGGCCATTCGAGGCGGGACGTATGCTCGAGCTCGCAAACGGTCAGTCGATCGATCGCATCGACTTTGCGCTGCCACGCGGCGGTGTCATTGCCGGACGCGTCACCGATCAGCTGGGCGAGCCCGTGACCGCAGTACCTATGCAGGCAATGCGCTATCAGTACTTTGCAAGCGGAGAGCGACATTTGGTTCCTGTGGGTGAGCGCGGAATGTTCAGCATGGTCACTAACGATCTCGGCGAATTCCGTGTGTCCGGACTGATGCCCGGCACATATGTGTTGAGCGCAAACCCTGATGGAGGCGGAATGCGCGGGATCTTGAGCGTCTCACCAGGGACGCAAGTGAGGGGCGACAGCCTTGGATACGCGACGACGTACTATCCGGGCACGGTCAGCCCAGAGCAGGCGGAGCCGATCAGTGTCGGTGTCGGCGATGTCGCAAACGTGTCCTTTGCGATATCGACAGCGCGCCTGACGCGTGTCAGCGGAACGGTACGCGACTCGCAGGGCCGGCTGGTGACCGGCGCCAGCGTTTCGCTCCGCTCGCGTACGCCGACCGGCGGATGGAGCATAGGCGGATCACAAATGCGCTCCGACGGACAGTTCTCGATCGCGAACGTGCCGACTGGGGACTACTCGATCGATGTTGTCCCTAGGTCTACCCGCATCCAACCGGCGGTGGGCGCCGAGTTCGATGAAGTTGCGTCGGTTCCCTTTACCGCCACGGGGCAAGACATTGCCGATCTCGTCATCACAACAACACCTGGCGCGACTGTGATCGGGCGCGTGATCTTCGAGGGCGCGTCGAAAGCTGCAAGGCCCGACCGCGTCGCCGCGAACTCGCCGGACCACAGGACGAACGTGGTATACCGCTCCGACGACGACAACGGGGCGATTGATGCGGCCGGACGCTTTCAACTTCGCGGCATCATCGGCCGCGCGATTTTCGTGACCGGCTTCAAGGATTACAACGTGCGCGACGCTGGGTGGTCAATGAAGGCGGTGACATTGAACGGCGCAGACATCACGGATACACCAATCGACATCCCGAGCGCCGGCGAGATTAGCGGGATCGAGATCACGCTGACAGACACGCCCACGCGCCTTTCGGGAACAGTCACGAACGCTCGCCGCGAAGCCGTCAACGACTACGTCGTCGTCATTCTCCCCGAGCGCCTCAAAGAAGGTGTGCTGCCTGGGCGCTTTACCCGCGCCGCTCGCCCGAATCAGGAAGGCCGATACGAAATCAGAGGTTTGCCCGCCGGCGACTACCTTGCCGTCGCGGTCGCGTCACTCGAATTTGACAATGAGTGGGATCCCGCATTCCGCAGACAGGTCGAGCCCGGCGCAAGACGTTTTCGACTGACGCACGGACAAACCGCAACACTGGACCTGGAGCTGATGCCATGAGGCCGGTTATGGCATCTCTTGTTGTCGCGCTGCTCGTTGGGCACGTTCATGCCCAGGCTCCGACGGTGATGCGCGAGCAGAAACCGACCGCGCGCATTCGTGGTCGTGTCGTCGCCGCAGCAACGGGACGGCCACTCATGCTCGCAACCGTCACGCTGAGCGGCGGAAATCCGTACGTTCCACGTACCATCAGGACCGATTCGAACGGCAATTACGAATTCGCCAGCCTGGCCGCGGGTCGGTATTCGTTGATCGCAGCACACAACGGGTATCTCGAACAAAACTTCGATCAACCGACCCCGTTCGCTCGACACCGATTGCTCGAGCTTGGCGAAGGCGAGCAACTCGATGAGATTGACTTTCGGCTGCATCGTGGCGCCGTCATCACTGGCGTGATCACCGACGATGCGGGCGACCCATTGCCAGGTGTCTCGGTGCAGGTGATGCGCGAGCAATTCGGTCCGAACGGCCGCTCGCTCATCGTCGAAGGTCGCACGCCCACGCCGATCCACACCGACGATGAGGGTCGGTACCGAATGTACGCGCTTCGTCCGGGTATGTACGTCGTGAAGGCGACGAGCGAGCGGTTCGATGACCCATCGTTCAGTTTCGGCAGAACATACTTTCCCGGCACACTCAACGACTCAGAAGCGCAGCTGGTGCGGGTCGATTTCGGGCAAGACGCCGTCGCGAACTTCTCGATGATTCCTGCGAAGCGTGCGCGCGTATCGGGCATTGTCCGCGACTCGGAAGGACGCCCTGCCTCGGGAATGTTCCTGGCCTGGAGCGAACCGCAGGGGCAAGCCTTTAGTCAGACCGGCGGGTCGATAGTGAGCGCCGACGGCAGCTTCACCTTCGAACATGTGCTGCCCGGACGGTATCTGGTGCATGCGCGCCCGAGCGCCACCCAGCGGCAGAGCATGCCCACGCGCCTCGAGTGGGCCACGGTGCAGGTCAACGTCGCAGGTGAAGACATCGTGGATCTTGTCGTGACGACCTCGCCCGGCTTCGCTCTCTCAGGTCGTGCGACGTTCGACGGCTCGGCCACACCTCCGCCGGCAAAGGTCACGCTCAGCGCGCGGCAGATCGATCCCGGGATTCAGAGTGTCGGCGTTTCTCCAATGATTACCGGCAGCCCGCTCGATGCGGCAGGTCGATTCCGGATTGTTGGGGTCCGTGGCAAAGTTCGCATGTCTGGCGGTGGTGGCGGCTGGTTCGTCAAGCGCGTGTTGCTGAAAGGCAACGACGTGACGACGGGATTCGAAGTGAACGGCGACAACGACGGCATCGAGGTCGTGCTGACCGATCGCACGACGACGGTCACGGGCACCGTGAGAGACGCGCGCGGCATCGGGAGAAACGATTTCATCGTCACGTTCTTTCCTGTCGGGCAATTCGAGACTCAGGACAGAGCCTCGCGCCAGCGGACGATTCGGCCCGATCCAGACGGCGTGTATCGGATCAGAAACCTGCCGCCGGGCGACTATCTCGCCGCAGCCGTGCCGGCGATGTCACTGCCCCTCGACGCCGAGTGGGACCCGGCATTCTTCGACAAAGTAAGGCCGGTGGCGACAGGCCTTAAACTAATGGAAGGCCAGACCCTCGCCTTGAACTTGGACCTGATCGAATGAACATCATGCTGCGTTTCGCTGCGGCCTTGCTGCTGCTGACCTTGACAGGTGCAACGGCCGCCGCGCAGGCACCCGGCCCCGGACCCGCCGGCCGCGGAGCCCAGGGACCTCTGCCTGGCGGCCGCGGCGGACGCTTCGGCGGCATGCCTCCGCGCGACAACATGCAGGCGCCGAGTGGAACCGCAAGAATCAGCGGCCGCATCGTCGCTGCCGACACGGGCTCGCCGATCCGCCGCGCGCAAATCAACGTCAGCTCGCGCGAGGCGCAATTCAACCGGAGCGTCACGAGCGACAGCGAAGGACGCTACGAATTTGCGTCGCTGCCGGCCGGGCGGTATCGCCTTTTCGTCGACAAGGCCGGATACGTGGCGCTCGAGTACGGACAGGCGCGCCCGTTCGAAGCCGGCAAGCCGCTGGATATCGCCGACGGACAGTCACTCGAGAAAATCGACTTCAGTCTGCCCCGCGGCAGCGCGATCACCGGCCGCGTTACCGACGAGTTTGGCGACCCCATCACAGACGTTCAGGTCGAGGCGCTCCGATATCAGTTCGTCAGCGGCGAACGTCAACTGGTCAACGCCGGGCGATCCGCGCAGACCGATGATCTCGGCGCGTATCGCATCTTCGGTCTGATGCCTGGCGACTACGTCGTGCGCGCGTCGATGCGCCGGAACATGCCTGGCGGCCCAACGGCTGCCAACGCCGAGCCGATCGGATATCCGGGTACGTATTACCCCGGCGTGACCGACGTCAGCCAGGCTCAGACGGTGACGGCAACTCTCGGCCAGGAGTTGAGCTCGATTGCATTTTCCCTGGTGCCCGCCCGCCTGTCGCGGATATCAGGAACCGTGACGGGCTCAGACGGCCGGCCTCTCCCCGGTGCAATGGTGATGATTCGCGCGCGCAACAATGGCGGCTTGGGCGCAGTGCGGATGAACTTCTTCAATGCCGGCAGCAATCAGGTGCGGCCAGACGGCAGCTTTCAGCTGAGCAACGTCCCTCCCGGCGACTACATACTCGACGTGCAGCAGCGGCCGCAGAGTATCCGGGGCCTGCAGGACATCAATCTGGCCCAGCTGGAGTTCGCGTCGATGCCAGTCAGCGTCTCTGGGGGAGACATCGACAATCTCACCATCGTCACCACTCCAGGCGTGACGGTGTCCGGACGCGTGGCCTACCAGGGCCAGAGCGCTCCGAAGACAACCCAGACGATGCAAGTGATCGCCGTGCCGCCTTCCGGCGGACCGTCGCCGATAGGGATGCTGCTCAACGCGAAGGCGCTCGGCGGCGGACGGGTCGGACAGGACAGCACATTCGAGCTTCGGGGCATCGCCGGGCCTCAGATGTTTCGCGTGGAAGGCGTCCCACCCGGCTGGATGCTGAAAACCATCACGCTGGATGGCGCCGACATCACCGACGGCGCATACGACTTCAAGCCCGGCAACAACGTAACCGGCCTCGTGGTGACCATCACCGATCGAGTGACCGACTTATCCGGCGCGGTGCGAGATGCCCGGGGGCAACCGGTCACCGACTACGTGCTCGTCGCGTTTTCGGAGGACACGAAGCTCTGGGGACCGCAATCCCGATACGTGCAGACGACGCGGCCGAATCAGAACGGCACGTTCAGCATCAAAGGACTGCCCCCGGGACGATATCTGGCCGCCGTCGTTCCCGCCCTCGAAAACGGCATGCAGAACGACCCGGCGGTACTCGAACAACTGCGGCCACGGGGGCGCAGTTTTTCGCTATCCGACGGGCAGATGCTGAACCTGAATCTCGAAATGGCCCCTCAGTAAGCGTGCTAGCATTGGGCCTCCATGGCTGATCGAACGAAAAATCAGAACACGCCAAAGGCCGAGCTCGGCGAAGCGCTCGGTCTTGTCGAAACGCGCGGATTCGTCGGCATGGTCGAAGCCACGGACGCGATGGTAAAAGCGGCGAACGTGGTATTTGTCGGTTGGCAGAAAGTCGATGCCGGCCTGGTGACCGCAATCGTTCGCGGCGACGTCGCGTCGGTCAAAGCCGCCACAGATGCCGGCGCCGCGGCCGCGAGGCGTGTGGGCGAGCTCGTGGGCGTCCACGTCATCGCGCGCCCCGCAGACGACCTCGAAAAAATCTTTCCGATCGGATAGCCGGATCCGGCTGGTGGTCCGGCTGAAGCCGGACACCACGCAAGAAATTCCCTACGTAAGAAATTCCCCCAGACAGCGATTGAAGTCCGGCAGAAGCGGCGACTTCAGCGGTGTGATGTCGTCGAAGAGCGTTCGCCGGCGGATGCCGCCGTGCGCGAGCTCGAGGATGGCAACGTCTTCGTGCTGCGGCTGTACCAGCCAGTATTCGCGCACGCCGTAGAGTGAAAACCACGCCACGCGCTCTTCGAGCGGACCCGAGTGCGTGAGCGGCGACGTCACCTCGAGCACCATGTCAGGAGGTCCCCACACGCGATCGCTGACGATCGACTCGCGGCCATCGACGATGAATGTGATGTCGGGACACATGATAAGGCCCTCGCGGCGATCGAGTACGACCTCCATGCCGACCAAGAGCCGGCCGAGCGACCTGGCCGTGATGTACGCATCGAGCGCCGCGTGCACGCGATCGACGAGCTGGGCGTGGCCGATCGCTGGTGGTGCTGCGTGACCTCTTACATTTCCGTAAATAACGTTTTGGGAACCAATCCTGTGGGCCATGTCTCTCTAACGACGACGATGACACCACCGAACAGAAAAAACAATCGGCATCTCGCTTACTGTGCAACCGATCGCGTCGATTTTTTTCTTCGACGCGGCTTCGATCGCATTTTCAGCTTCAGCTCTTTCAGCTTCCCTTCGTTTCCGACGACCAGCAACGGCTGACTTGGTGCGCGCAACAGGTTGAAAAACTGACCGTTATCGGTACGCGCATACACATCTGTACCGTCCGTCAAAAGTGTGATCGCGCCGCCGCCGCCGATGGCATCAAACAATCGGATCCCGAATTTTCTGTGCAGGGTTTCGAGGAGCAGCCGTATTTTCGCGACCGACAGGCCGTTTCGGCGCAAGTCTGCGAGCACCACGAGCTCGAAGAGATCCACGGGCGAGTACCGCCGCTCTGTGAATCCTCCCGCCTCGGTGCGATGCGACGCGACCGAAGGCTTGATCAGCTTTCGCGAATCCCACCATTGAAGCTGGCGTGCAGAAAGGCCGGTAATGGATGCGACCTCGCGCGAGCTGTAGTTCTTTTTGAGATCAGGGCGCATAGCTCATCGGGCGGCGGCTTTGCGATCGGCCATGGCCGCGCCGTCGAAGTCTTTCTGCGTGATGCCGCCCTCGTCGTGCGTGCTGTAGAGCAGCGTCACCCTGCGATAGTTGATCACGATGTCGGGATGATGGTCCGCGGCTTCCGCGTCGGGCACGAGCCGGTTGACGAACCCGACGGCGGCGGGGAAATCGGCGAACGTATATTGCTTCCTGATCGCGCGGCCCTCGACGGTCCAGTCCTTGAGATTCTTCAACTGCCGCTGCACGTCGTCATCAGACAGAATAGCCATGTCAGTACTCCCCGAACCGCTGGGGCGCAGCCGCCGTCAACAGCGGATCGTCACGGTTGTCGAGAACGAGATCGGCGACGGCTCGCGCCGTGAGGGGCGCAAGCAGGACGCCGTTGCGATAGTGACCAGTCGCATACACGAGTCCGGGCATTATCGCCGAGCGCCCGATGATGGGCAGCTGGTCTGTCGTGACCGGCCGGAGACCTACGCGGGCGCCAACGAACGCCGCCCGCCACAAATGCGGTACGAGGTCACACGCACCGTCGAGCAGATCGCGCACGCCGGCGACCGTCGTCCGCTCATCGAATCCGGCGTCTTCAACTGTCGCGCCAACCAGAACCGAGCCGCTGCTCGCCGGCACGAGATAGCATCGCGGCCCCCACACAATGCGGCGCAGTGCTGGGCCATCGGTGGCGAGCTGCAGCAACTGTCCGCGTATCGGCCGGATCGGCAGTGATGGGATCCCCGCGACGGTAATGTCACCCGACCAGCTTCCGGCCGCGAGGACGACGTGGCTGGCGGTGACCGACGCATCATGCTCGAGGCGGACGCTGATGTCGTCACCCTGGCGCTCGATGTGACGCGCCCGTGCAGGGACGCGCACGCGAACGCCGTGTTTGATGGCAGCCGCGATCAGCGCGCCTGACAAGTCGGCGGCAACGACGAACCCGTGCGATTTGATCAGCAGCGCACCAGACACTTCGGGAGACAGTTGTGGTTCCGCCTCGTGCGCGCCGCGCCCGTCGAGCAACTCGCACTCCAGGCCGGCCGCGCGGGCCTCGGCGGCAATGCCCTGGAGCTCGTCGAGGGCCTGGTCGGCGGTCACGGCTTGTAACGATCCTGTGCGGCAGTACCCAACACCGATCCCGGCGTCGCGCGACACCCGTTCGACGAACGCGTCGTACATTCCGAGGCTCTTCGTGGCGAGCGGAAGAATGGGCCGCCCGAGCCCCTCGAGGTAGGGCACGAGCATGCCCGCAGCCGCCTGAGTCGCCCCCAGGCCCGCACCTCGGCAATCGAGGAGCGTGACAGACGCGCCGCGCGCCGCCAGCTCGTACGCGATGGACGCGCCAATAACCCCAGCCCCGACGACCGCGACGTCACAATCTCGCATTCAATCCACCAAGATGTTTATCATCTCACGCAGCCCGAGGTGCTCCTTTCGAAGGACAATGAGGGCCGCAAGGGGACAATCGGGACCTGAGCCTGCGCGAAAAGCCCTTATTTTTCACCGTTTTCGACCGCCCTGGGTGGGTACGGGGCTTGCTGTTACAGTGGAACGAGGAGAACATTCCCATGGATATCAATAGGGCAGCATTTGGCGCCCTGGCCGTCTTCGGCGTGGTCGCAGTGGGTAGCGGCGCCTATCTCGCAAACCGGCATAACGAGGTCGCTCCGCAGCCGGTGGCGACGTACCCGGTCACGACGCCGAACGCGGTGACGGAGACGGAAAACAGCATCGCCACAGCGCCAGCTGGGGTCGTGGAGACCGCGCCGGTCGTGGCGGCTGATCCCGCGCCCGCGCCGTCGAAGCCGGCCCGCGCGGCGCGCCCCGCGTCTGTGCGCCCGACACCTCCGGCATCGCAGCGCGCGCGGTCGTCGTCGAGTTCCGGCGCCAGCGCGCCTTCTCCAGCGCCGATGTATACACCGTCCGCTTCTGCGGCGGAAACGCCGGTGTCAGCGGCGGTCGAGCCCCTGGAAAACACGAGCGTCGAACGCACCGCAGTCGCCCCTGAACCCCCGAGGAAGCTCTATGACGAGCTCGTGATTCCGGCGGATTCGGTGATCGGTCTGCAGGTCGAGAACGCCGTGACCACGGAAAAAGCAAAGGTCGAGGATCAGGTACGGGCGCGAGTCACGCGCGACGTCAAAGTGCAGGAACGGATCGCCATTCCTGCGGGCGCGCGGGCCGAGGGTTCGGTCACGCTCGTCGAGCGCGGAGGCCGGCTCAAGGATCAGGCGCGGCTCGGAATCCGGTTCCACACGATCGTGTTGGCGGACGGCACGCGGCTTCCCATCAACACCGAGACGATCTACCGCGAGGGAGAGTCGCCGGCGCGTGAGAGTGCCGCGAAAATCGGCGGAGCGGCGGTTGGCGGCGCTGTGCTGGGCGCAATCTTCGGCGGCAAGAAGGGCGCCGTCATCGGCAGCACCGTCGGCGCGGCGGGCGGCGGAGTTGCGGTAGCGACGAGCGAGCCGAATGCCGCGACACTTCCCCAGGGTTCGACGGTGACAGTCCGGATGGGCTCACCGGCGACCGTGACTGTGGAGCGATAACGTCACCACTAGGGATTGGGGGCTTGGGATTGGGGACTAGATCTGCGACGAGTCACGTGCCTTCAGACCTAATCCCAAATCCCTAATCCCAAATCACCAATCCCTGGGGTTACGGTTTCAGTCTCCACCGTTCCTGCCACTTTCCTTCGACTTCTTCGAGAGCCACGATCCCGTTCAACGGAAAGTCCACAGGGTCCGCTCCAGGATTTCCCGACGTCAGCCTGCCAAGCAGCCGCGGCAAATGCGGAAAATGCCCGGCGAGCAGGATGTGTTTCGACTCGCCTGCAATCGAGTCGACGATCCAGTTCGTCGGATCAGTGGGCTGGAGTCCGCGCATCGCTGAGAACGCCGCAAGCGGGTTGCACCGCTTCCAGTACGCCTGCGCGGTTTCGCGGGCGCGAAGCTTACCGCTGTGCCAGACGAGGTCGGGCTTCGCACCGCGCTCGGCCGCTTTCTGCGCCAGCATGTCGACTTCGACGCGGCCCCGATCCGAGAGAGGCCGCATCGGATTCACATCCGGCCCTACCGCATCACCGTGGTGAACAAGGAACAGCACAATTCTCGCGTCGACGGTTTTTTATGGCTCGCTGTCGCTGGGCTCGAGAATCAACCCTTCGAGCATCGGTGTATCGCTGAGGTCCGCGCGAAGCTCTACCGCTTCAAGGCCGCGAAGCCGTTCGTCGATTGGTTCGACCTGCGGAATCATCTCGTCACCTGCGGCGTTCAGCTCCACGAGCTTTCTCGCCTTGCTCAGGAAACTGCGCTCGACCGAGCCTACCGATGCGTTGAAGGCCTGGACGGTATCTTCGAGGTTGTCCCGCATCTTTACGAGATGCCCGGCAAGCACCCGGACGGAATTGTGGAGGTCTTTCCCAAGCTCGCGAATTCTCGCGGCATCGTGCGCGAGCGACTCCTGCTTCCATCCGTAGTTCACCGCCCGGAGCAACGCGATGAGCGTCAGCGGGCTCGCCGGAATCACTTTCTTGTCGGCACCGAACTCCAGCAGGCCGGGATCTTCCTGGAGCGCCGCCGAGAACAGGGCTTCAACGGGAAGGAACATGACCACGAACTCCGGCGTCGGAGCGAACTGCTCCCAATACCGTTTGCCGGACAGCAGCGTCATGTGCGCGCGAACCTTCGCCGCGTGATCCCGCACGTACTGTGACCGCTCCGCTTCCGTGCGATCGGACAAACCTTCCAGGTACATGCGCGGCGCCTTGGCGTCGACGACGACGCGACGATCGCCGGGCAGCCTCACGATCATGTCAGGCGTCAAGCGGCCGTTCTCTGTGGCTTCGGAAATCTGTTCGAAGAAGTCGCAGTGGCCGATCATGCCCGCCATCTCAACCGTGCGGCGAAGCTGCATCTGGCCCCAATCGCCCCTGACGTTGGGAGACCGCAGCGCCTGCACGAGGCTGCCCGTCTGATTTCGAAGTTCCCTGTTGACGGTTCCGAGCTCGGAGATCTGCGTCTTCACTTCGGCGTAGGCTTCGATCCGCCTGGCTTCGAGGTCTGCGACTTTCGTGTCGAGGCTCCTGAGGGATTTATCGAGAGGCGCAATCAGATTTTCGATGGCGACTTTCCTCTTGTCGAGCTCCGTCGTCGTGTCGAATTGGAGGTTTTTGAACCGCTCTTCGGCGCGTTTCAGGAACTGCTCGGAATTCGAGTGGAGCGCCGATCCGGCCAACGCAGCAAACGTGTCTTTCAGAAGCTTCTCGGCCTCGCCGAACACCTCGTTGCGGCTTTCTGATACTGCGAGACGGCTGTGCGCCTCGCTCAATTCGGCGCGGATGGCGCGCAGCTCCTGCTCACCCACGGTTTTCCCGCTGGCCGAGCCAAGCGAACGGCCAAAGAAAAACATCAGGGCTGCGATCGCCAGTGCGGCAAGAACGAGAACGGCTGTCATGGCGGCCAGAATTAGTGCAAACGATCTTAGTACAGCTAGGGAATCAGTACAATCTTTCCGTAGGCGCCGGGCTTCAACACGTCCTCATGTGCGCGCGGGGCATCCGCGAGGGGCATCTCCTTGCCGACCTGCGGCTTGTACCCGTAGCGCTCCATGCCTGCGACAATGGCCGCGTGCGCCATGGCCAGCTCGGCTGGACGAGCGTTCCAGTTCGTGAAGCCGACAACGGTCGCATCCTTCCCCATAATCGCACGGGGGTTGAGCTCGATCGCGCCACGATTGCCGACGATCGTGATGCGCCCCCACTTGGCAATCAGGTCGAGATCCCTGACGAGATTGACGTTCGCGAGCATCTCGATGACGAGGTCGACGCCGCGGCCGCCTGTCTTCGCGACGATGTCCTTTTCATATCCCGGCGCGGTGTGATCGAACACCTCGTGCGCGCCCTGCTCGCGCGCAAGCGCCCTGCCGCGCTCGCTTCCCGCCGTGCCAAACACCCGCAGACCTGCAGCGCCCGCCATCTGAACGGCGCCGACGCCCACCGCTCCGCTCGCACCATGAACGAGAACCGTCTCGCCCGGCACGGCGCGCCCTTTATCGAAGAGCGCGCGCCACGCGGTGACGTATGGAACGCCGACACCTGCGCCTTCGGCAAACGTCACGTGGCTCGGCAGGTGATGCACCTCATCGACGGTACAGAGCGCCCTTTGCGCGTAGGAGCCGTACGCGCGGCCTTCGACGGTGCCGCTGATGTACACGCGGTCGCCCGCTTTGAACTGGCTGACGTCGTTGCCCACGGCCGAGACCACGCCAGCAGCGTCGGAACCGGGCGTATACGGCAGCGAAGGCAGCGACGCGTATTGCCCGTTGCGAATATAGGTGTCCACCGGGTTGACGCCGACGGCTTTGATATCGACGAGCACGTGCCCTGCGCCGGCTTGCGGCTCCGGCACCTCTTCCAGTTTCATGACCGAGGGATCGCCAAACCCCCGCACGCGAATCGCTTGCATAGCGCGACAGTTTGACACCATTTGGGAGCGTGCAGTAGGCTAAATGCCTCATGACGTTCACCGCGCACCGGCACCATCACCACCATGACCACCGTCACGCGACGGGCCAGCGGAGCTGCGAATAGATAAAAGTCGATCGACGACCGAGCATCCACTGCCCCGCCACAACCGGCGGGGTTTTTTGTTTCTGGCAGTTTGTGAAACGTCACTGAGCAGCCACATCAGGTAGAACGCTGCTGCTATCACCGCCGAGCGACCGGCGGTCGCGAGGTACAGGTCGTGGGGTGGGGCCCCACGACAAAACGAGAAAATGGACTACTCAAAACTCGACGGGCTGGTGCCCGCGGTGATTCAGGACGCCGAAAGCGGCGAGGTGCTGATGGTCGGTTTCATGAACGACACAGCACTGGCAGCAACGAAGGAGACCGGGTTTGCGACGTTTTACAGCCGCTCGCGGCAAAAGCTGTGGACCAAAGGCGAAACATCGGGGAACAAGCTGGCCGTCCAGCAGATCTTCGTCGATTGCGATGACGACACGGTGCTTCTCAAAGTGAAGCGAATGGGAGACGGCAACGTCTGTCACACGGGCACCCGAACGTGCTTTCGCGCATTGGAGCCGGAGTCGGCACACTAAGCAGATCAATGTCCGTGTTACTGCATGTGCTTTCGCGCGTTAGAGCCGGAGACGGCACACTACGCAGATCAATGTCCGTGTCACCGCCGCGCGACCGAAGGTCGTCGCGGCACAGGTCGTGGGGGTGGGGCCCCACGACAAGATAGAAAACGATGTCAAAACTCAAGCTGGGACTACCGAAAGGATCGCTGCAGGACTCCACCGTGCAGCTGTTCGCACGCGCAGGGTTCACGATTTACGTGAACTCTCGGTCGTATTTCCCGACCATCGACGATCCCGAAATCGAGTGCATGCTGATTCGCGCGCAGGAGATGGCGCGGTACGTCGCTGACGGCGTGCTCGACTGCGGGCTCACCGGCCAGGACTGGATCGCCGAGCACCAGAGCGGACTGGCAAGCCAGGCGTCGCTCGTGCCGGTCGCCGACCTGATCTATTCGAAACAGAGCTTCGGCAAAGTGCGGTGGGTACTGGCGGCGCCCGAAGACTCCCGCTTCAAGACGCCGCAGGATCTCGAGGGCGCAACCATTGCCACCGAGCTCGTGCGCGCGACCAAGGCATATTTCGATCGGCTTGGCGTGAACGTGAACGTCGAATTCTCCTGGGGCGCCACCGAGGTCAAACCGCCGGTGCTCGCTGATGCCATCGTCGAGGCAACGGAAACCGGCTCGACGCTTCGCGCCAACCGGCTGCGCATTCTCGACACGGTGATGGAGAGCAACACGCAGTTCATCGCCAATGGCACCGCGATGAAGGACGAGTGGAAGCGCACGAAGATCGAAAACATCTCGCTGCTGCTGAAAGCCGCGATAGAAGCGCAGGGACGCGTCGGCATCATGCTGAACGTCCGCAATGAGGATCTGAAGGCCGTGCTCGCCCTTCTTCCTGCCCTCCAACGGCCGACGATCTCGCCGCTCAGCGAAGATGGGTGGGTCGCGGTCAACACCATCATCGAAGAGCGCACCGTTCGCGATCTCATCCCCAGGCTGAAGTCAGCGCGCGCACAAGGGATTGTGGAATACCCGCTCAACAAAATCGTCGTGTGATGAAGATCCTCTCCTCTACCAACGTCAGGGCCGTGGAACGGCTGCTCACCGCGTCAACCGGCAGCGATCGCGCGACGACGGCGGCGGTCGCGCGGATTGTCTCGGCGGTTCGCACGCGCGGCGATGCGTCGCTGCTGGCGTATGGAAAGCGTTTCGACGGCCTGGACGGAGACCTGGAAGTCTCGCGAGAAGAGATAGAAGAGCTCGCGGTGCGAGTGCCGCCGAAGGTGCGCGCAGCCATCGCCACGGCAGCGAAACACATCGAGCGGGTCGCGAGGCGGCAGCGGCCGCAAGGGTGGACGGTGAGAACCGCGCCCGGCGTGACCGTCGAGCAGCGCGTCACGCCGCTCGATCGCGTAGGGTGCTACGTGCCGGCCGGACGCTATCCCCTGCCCTCTTCCTTGTTGATGACGGCGATTCCCGCACGAGCGGCCGGCGTCCGCGAGATCATCGTCGCCTGCCCGCGGCCGGCTCCGGTGGTGATGGCCGCGGCCAGAGCAGCGGGGGTCACCCGGTTGTTCAGAATGGGGGGCGCCCAGGCGATTGCCGCGCTGGCCTACGGTACTGAGACGGTTCCGCGCGTCGACAAGATCGTCGGGCCCGGCAACCAGTACGTCGCCGCGGCGAAGGCGCTTGTCGCCACCGATTGCGCCATCGATTTCTATGCGGGTCCAACGGAAATCGTCATCGTCTCGGACAAGGGGAACCCCGAATGGATTGCGGCCGACCTGATCGCACAGGCCGAGCACGACCCGCAGGCTCGTGCGGTGTTCATCACCACGAGCCGCCGGCTTGCGAAGCAGGTTGACCGCTTTGTGACGGCGCAGCTGCCGAGGACGGGGCCTGCAAGAGAATCCCTCGCGCGCCATGGGGGCATCATCGTCGCGGCCAGCCGGGAAGAAGCGGCTGCGCTCGCCAATCGCGCTGCTCCAGAGCACCTCGTGTGCGATGACGACAGCTTTGCGGCCGCCGTACGTGCGGCCGGCGCGATATTCGTAGGGGCCTACACCGCACAGGTTGCGGGTGACTACGCGATCGGCTCGAATCACGTCCTGCCGACCAGCGGAGCGGCACGATTCCGTGGCGGTCTGCACACGGCGGATTTTGTCCGCGTGTCCACTATTCAGCGGGTAACGCGTCGAGGATTGAAGAACCTGGCTCCGACGGTGATCACGCTTGCGCGCCAGGAAGGGCTCGAGGCGCACGCGCGTTCGATCGAGGTACGGGTGCGATGACATACGCGCGTCCAGCCGATCGGGCAGGTGCGCTGCGGCTGCACCTCAACGAGAACACGGGCGGCTGCTCGGAAGCGGTCATCGACGCGATCAGGGCGATCGCCGCCGAGGACGTCGCCTACTACCCCGACTACGCCGCGCTGTCGCGCGAATGCGCCTCGTATCTCGGCGTCAGCGAGGCGCAGCTGGTGCTGACCAACGGCCTGGACGAAGGGTTGCTCGCGCTGACTGTCAGCGCGTTCCGCTCGGCCGGCGAGCAGCAGACCCCAGAGGCCATCGTGCCCGCGCCAGCGTTTGAGATGTACTCGGTGTTCGTGAAGGCGGCGGGCGGGCGCGTGGTGTCCATCCCGCCCAAGCCTGACTTTGCGTTTCCGCTCGATGAGATTTGCGCCGCGATTGGCAGTCAGACGCGGATTATTTTCCTGACCAACCCGAACAATCCTACGGGACAGCTGATCCCGCGTGATGCGATTCGCGAGATCGTCCGCCGGGCGCCGGCGAGCGTGACGATCGCGATAGACGAGGCGTACTTCGACTTCTGCGGCGAGACGTTTCTCCCCGAGCTTGGCGCGCAGGCGAATGTCGTCATCGGACGGACGTTCGCGAAAGCGCACGGCCTCGCCGGTCTTCGCGCCGGCTGCCTCATCGGGGACCCCGCGAGACTCGACGCGCTCCGCGGTGTCGTTCCGCCGTACAGCCTCAGCGTGTTTGCCGTTGCCGGATGGCGCGCGGCACTGCGGGATCGCGATCACCTTCATTGGTATCGCGCGCAGGTGTCCGAGTCGCGAGAGCTGCTCTATGCGGCATGCGACAGGCTCGGGCTTCGCTACTGGACGAGCGCTGGCAATTTCGTGCTGATTAACGTCGAGCGCGCGGGCGCTCCGGCCGACATCGTCCGGGCGTTTGCCGAGAGAGGCATCCTGGTACGCGATCGTTCCCGCGATCCGGGCTGCGCCGGCTGCATCCGCATCACGGCTGGTGTCGTTCGCCACACCGAAGCCGCCGTCGAAGCGCTGGAGGGTTTGTGCGCCGTGCCGTAATCGACAGACACACGCGCGAGACGCACATCCGCGTGCGGCTCGGCATCGAAGGCAAGGGCCGGTACGACGTTCGGACCGGCATCCGTTTTCTCGATCACATGATCGAGCTCATGACGCGGCATGGCGCCTTCGATCTCGAGGTGCGCGCTTCCGGCGATCTCGACGTCGACCAGCATCACACCGTCGAAGACCTCGGCATCGCGCTCGGCGAGGCGGTCTCGAAAGCGCTGGGCACACGCCGCGGCATCAACCGCGCCGGCTATTTCATCATGCCGATGGACGAGACGCTGGGCGTCGCCGCCGTCGATCTGGGTGGCCGTCCGCATGCCGTCGTCGATCTGGCGCTGCAGGTCGAGCGCGTCGGCGATCTGCAGAGCGAGCTGATTTACGACTTCTTCGAGGGATTCGCGCAGGGTGCGCGCGGCAACGTCCACGTGAAAGTGCTGTACGGCCGGTCGAGCCACCATCACGTCGAGGCGGTATTCAAAGCGTTCGGCCGGGCGTTGCGCGTGGCGTGCTCCCGCGATAAACAACTCGCCCGCACGCTGCCGAGCACGAAGGGGCTCCTATGATCGCGCTCATCGACTACGGCGCCGGAAACCTGACGTCGGTCCGCAAGGCGCTCGCGGCCGTCGGCGCGCAGTTCCAGACGCCGGCATCCCCTTCGGATCTGGACGACGTCGAGGGCGTGATTGTGCCTGGTGTCGGCAACTTTCAACAGACGGCGGTGCTCGACACCGCATGGCGTGACGCGATCATCGGCGTGGTCGAGCGCGGCCGGCCACTGCTCGGCATCTGCCTTGGCCTGCAATGGCTCTTCGAGGGAAGCAGCGAGGCTCCCGGCTGCCAGGGACTCTCGCTGATGAGCGGCCAGTGCGAGCGGCTCAAGCCCGAATGGCCGTACAAAGTGCCGCACGTCGGCTGGAACGAGCTCGAGTTTCCTCGAGCGTCGCGGCTTTTCGAGGGGATTAAAAATCGATCGCAGGTCTATTTCACGCACTCGTATGCGGCGCCCGTCAACGACGAAGCGACGGCAGTGACGACCCACGTCGTGCCATTCGCCAGCGCCGTCGAGCGCGGTCACGTATTCGGAGTGCAGTTTCACCCGGAAAAATCGGGCGACGTGGGGTTGCGCGTGTTGAAGAATTTTCTCGATGCTGTCTAAGCGAATCATCGCCTGCCTCGACGTACGTAATGGACAGGTCGTCAAGGGCGTCAATTTCGAAGGCCTGCGCAATGCCGGTGATCCGGCCGATCTCGCCGAGCGCTACAACGAGGAAGGCATCGACGAAGTCGTCATCCTCGATGTCACGGCGACCCTCGAAGGACGCCGCGCGCTCGCCGAAACGGTGTCGGCGGTAGCGAAGCGCATTTTCATTCCGCTTACCGTCGGCGGCGGCATTCGATCCGAAGACGACGCGGCCGCCGCGATCGATGCGGGCGCCGAAAAGGTCAGCCTGAACACGGCCGCGCTGAACGATCCCGGGCTCATCACGACGCTCGCCGCGCGATATGGCAGCCAGGCGGCCATCGTCGCGATCGACGCCAAGTGGGTCGACGGCAAGGCGCTCGTCTACGCGCGCAGCGGACAGGCGGGCACGCGGCGCGAGGCGGTTGAATGGGCGAAAGAAGCCGCGGATCGTGGCGCGGGCGAGATCCTCTTGACCTCGATCGATCGCGACGGCACGAAGAGCGGCTTTGATTGCGCGCTCACGGCCGCGGTGTCGCGCGCGGTGCCGATTCCGGTCATCGCATCCGGCGGCGCAGGGTCGCTCGAGCATTTCGCCGAGGTCTTCGACGAGGGCTGCGCCGATGCGGCGCTTGCCGCGTCCATTTTTCATTTCTCCGAACATGCGGTGCTCGATCTCAAGCGCATGCTGCACGCGCGCGGCATTCCGGTACGGCTGTAGATATGCTGATTCCCGCAATCGACCTCAAGGGCGGCAAGGTCGTCCAACTGATTCAAGGGGAGAAGCTCGCCATCGAGACAACCGACCTCGACTACTGGATCGAGCGGTTTTCGAGCTTCAGGCGCGTCAACGTCATCGATCTCGACGCCGCCATGGGATCGGGGTCGAACGATCATCTCGTTCGCGAGATCTGCGCGCGGCTGCCCTGCCAGGTCGGGGGCGGCGTGCGGAGTCCTGAGCGCGCGGTCGAGCTCTGCGCGATTGGCGCGCGCAAGGTCATCATCGGATCCGCGCTGTTCAAGGACGGGATTGCCGACGTCGCGAGCGCGCAACGATTTTCCGACGCCGTCGGCGTCGAGCGTGTGGTCGGCGCGGTCGACAGCAAAGGCGGCCGGGTTGTGACGCACGGGTGGAAGACCTCAACCGGCACCACCGCCGTCGATGCCGTACGCTCGCTCGAACACTACTGCGGGGAGTTTCTCTATACGCACGTCGACAAAGAGGGCCTGATGAAGGGCACCGATATCAGCGCGATTCGGGCGGTGCGCGACGCCACGCGGCGCCCGCTGATCGCCGCAGGCGGCGTGACCACGCAGGAAGAGATCGACGAGCTCGACGCGCTGGGCATCGACGCGGTCGTCGGGATGGCCATCTACACGGGCACGCTGAAACTGGAATCTAAGATCTAGAAACGATAATCTGCAGTCAGATTCTAGATTCTAGATTTTAGTTAGATACGGATAGACACCTATGTCCCAAGACACTCCTACCCGCCGTGGACCAGAGCCGCCCGACCTCGCCGAGCGCGGCGGGATGAAGAACGGCCAGCCGCAGCGTTCTGACGAGCGCCTCTTCATGCAGCTGCTCGTCTATGGCGGCTGCCGAGACTCGCGCGCGGTCGCTGACGCGATGGCGGCAGCGGACGTGGAGGGAGCAGTATACGAGGACGCCAACGATCCGCACGGAGTGGCCGTTCTCACGCTGACGAAGGATCCGAATGTCTTCCTCGATACGGTGCGACCGCTGCTGAACGGCCGTATATTCGAGGCTCTCGAGCCCAAGCCGGAGCTGACGATGCTCGGGCGCACGTATGCGATTGGCTACGAACCTGACCTGCCCGAAGCCATCCTGCATCGTCCCCGACGGACGGTATTGAACCGGGAGTGGCCATGGGCCGTCTGGTATCCGCTTCGGCGCAGCGGCCGGTTCGCGCAGCTGCCGCCGGAGGAGCAGCGCGTGATTCTCGCCGAGCACGGCGCCATCGGCATGTCGTACGGCGCCGGCGACTTCGCGCACGACGTGCGGCTGGCCTGCTACGGCCTGGACAAGAACGACAACGACTTCGTCATCGGGCTGCTCGGCAAGGACCTGTTCCCCCTCTCGCACATCGTCCAGGCCATGCGAAAGACCCAGCAGACCGCGCTGTACCTCGACCGGCTTGGCCCGTTCTTCGTCGGCCGCGCGGTGTGGCAGTCGTCCCAGTAGGGCGGGATCCCCACTCTCCCTTCATTACGTTATAATACGTAACCGTTACGTAGATTGGCGTAATGGAAAATCCATTCGTGTACGGCGAGGTCGTCCCTGCGGCATCGTTCGTCGATCGCGTCGACGAGCTGGACCGGCTCGTGCGCGATCTGGCCTCCGGCCAGAAGGTATTCCTCATCTCCCCGCGGCGGTACGGCAAGTCGTCCCTGATCCGCCAGGCGCTCCGCGCCGTCGGCCGCGGCGGCGCGCTGACAGCGGACGTGACGGTCAGCAGCTACAGCTCGTACCTCGCGTTTCTGGAGGGCTACACGCGATCGCTGCTGGCGATGCAGACCGGCTGGGACAAGGCACGCACGTGGTTCAAGGACGCGATCGCCGGCGCAAGGCCGGAGCTCCGCCTCGAGGCCGACTCATCGGGCGCCATGGGCATGGCGGTGAAGTTCCCGAGCGTCCGGACCGACCGCGACATATCCCGCCTCGCGTCCGAGGTGTTCGCGCTGCCAGGGCGGCTCAGCGATCTGCGGAAGACCCGCATCGTCATCGCCCTCGACGAGTTCCAGGCGATCAACGCATTCAACGGCGGCAGCGTCGAACACGCGCTGCGGGCGGCCGTCCAACATCAGCGCAGCGTCGGCTATGTCTTCGCGGGCTCCGAGCCCAGTCTGATGGAGCGCATGCTCGGGCCGAAGCGGCCGTTCTACAAAGCCGGACCGGTCATGCGGCTGGAGAAGATTCCTCCTGACATTTTTTCGGCGTTCATCGAAGCGAGATTTTCGAAGACCGGCATCAAGCCCGAGCCGGGCCTGGGCGCCTCGATCGTCGACCTGGCCGGCAACATGCCGTACGACGTGCAGCGGCTCGCGCACGAGAGCTGGGATGACGCGCGCGCTGCGGGCCAGCGCCGGATCGGCGTAGACGATCTGCATGCGACGCTCCACCGGCTGCTCGCCGAGCAGGAGACGATGTTCGAAGCGGTGTGGCAGCGCCTGACGCTGGCGCAGCGCGCCACGCTGCGCGCCGTCGTGCTGTCGGTCGGACGGGAGCTCTTGTCCGCGGATATGCGAACGCGTCATCGCCTCGGAGGCGCATCGACTGTGCAGACGGCGCTTCAGGCGCTCGCGCGCGAAGATCTCGTCGCCCGCGAAGGCGACCGTTATGTCGTCGTCGACTCCCTGATGCGCGAATGGATCGCTCGAAAGACCTTCTAGCGAAGCTCGGACTGCATCGCCCAGAGCTTCGTGCCTGGGCGATGTATGACCTGGCGAATTCAGCGTTCAGCACGACGGTCATCACGGCCATCTTCCCTGTGTACTTCACGTCGGTCGCCGGCGCCGATCTTCCGCCAGGCGAAGCCACGCGGCTTCTTGCCCGCACGACGACGATTGCGCTGGCGACCTCAGCGATCCTTGCGCCCTTTCTCGGTGCGCTCGCCGACTACGCGCCGATCAAGAAGCGGCTCCTGGGATTGTTCATGGCGATCGGCTGCATCGCGGCGGGCTGCCTCGCACTCGTGGTCCGCGGCGACTGGTTCCTGGCCGCCGTTTGCTTCGGCATCGGCAACGTCGGATTTACCGCGAGCCTCACGTTCTACGACTCGCTCCTGCCGCATGTCGCGCGCGAAGACGAGATCGACCGGGTCTCGACCGGAGGCTATGCCCTCGGATATCTGGGCGGCGGCATCCTGCTTGCGCTGAACGTCGCATGGATCCTGTCTCCGGCGACCTTTGGCTTGCGTGACGCAGGCCAGGCGTCGCGCCTGTCGTTCGCAAGCGTCGCGGTGTGGTGGTTTCTGTTCTCAATCCCGCTGTTCCGGCGGGTCCACGAGCCGACGACGCGCGCCGGCCGCGGCGCCCGATCGGCTGCCGAACTGATCGCGACATCGCTCGCCGGACTGCTGCACACCATCCGCGAACTGCGGCGCTATCGACACGCGCTTATGCTTCTGGTCGCTTTCGTCATCTACGCCGACGGCATCGGCACGATTCAGCGGCTCGCCACGAGCTACGGCGCCGAGCTCGGCATCAATCAAGCGGCGCTGATTACCGCCATCCTTCTGGTGCAGTTCGCTGGAATCCCCTTCGCCTTTCTATTCGGAATACTCGCCGGCCGCATCGGCGCGAAGGCGTCGATCTTCATCGGCCTTGCCGTGTACGTCGCCCTGACCATCGGCGCGTACTACATGAAAACCGAGCGCGACTTCTACGTCCTCGCGTTGATGGTGGCCACGGTGCAGGGAGGGACGCAGGCACTCAGCCGATCGCTCTTTGCGAGCATGATTCCGAAGGCGCGGTCGTCAGAGTTCTTCGGCTTGTTCTCGATCTTCGAAAAGTTCGGGGCGATATTCGGACCGGCCGCGTTCGAAATGGCGAGTCGCACGACCGGGTCCAGCCGAAGCGCCATCCTGAGCGTCGTCGTCTTCTTTGTCGCAGGCGCGCTGATGCTGTCGTTTGTGAACGTAAGGGCGGGCCAGGACGCCGCGCAGTCCTGAACTGCTACCAGCCGAGATGAACGGCATACCAGAGGATGAATCCGATAGCGCCGCCAATCGCCGTGAGCGACATCACGGTGGTCGCGAAGTAGGGGTAGATCATGAAGATCACACCGGCCGCGAAGTGCGGCCATCGCTGCTGTTTCCTTCCATAGGTAAACAGCACGAACCCCACGCCACTCGGGATGAGGGATAGCATCAGCCAGGTCGGATCGAATGTCATGCGCGTCAGGACGCGGTGAGCGTCAACACTCAGATTATCGGCCGCTGGGCGGGTTTCAGGTGTGCTTTTCGACCCGCGGACGCGCCGAGCGAGGCAATTTTCCTGTCCTCCCTCAAATGTGCACAGGGAAACTCACAGTTCAAGCCAGCGTCAGCGCTCTGTGAAGAGTAGAGTGTGTGGCTATGGGGATTCGTACGCTCTGGCTGAATCTCGGCTGGCTCGTCATGTTGGTTCTGACGATTGCAGTACCGATGGTGCTCGATGCGTTCGGATACCTGACGTACTTCACCAGCCTGGCCTTGTGGGGCATCCCGATCCTCTATCTCTGGCCAGTCTTCAACATGATTACTGCGGAAGGCACCGGGCGGCGCCGCCGGGCTTTGCGCTGGTCCGCCGGCACGATCGTCTTGCTCGGCGTCGTTCTCGACTTCCTGTTCGGACACCTGACATTGCGGTTCACTGGCTGCGGCGAGCCTCCGGGCGTGAGCCAGTATCTCCTGTGCCTTCCGGCCGTGCGTGGCAGCGTTCCGGTGGAGGAGCTTCTGTTTTACGCGATGGGGCCAGTGGCCATGATTCTCGTGTATGCATGCGCCGACGAGCGGTGGCTCAGCCGGTACAACCCCAAAGACGATCTACTGGATCTCAGACTGATACAGATATCGCCACGCCTCGTGATCGTCGCGATCGTTGCCGCTCTGACGGCGCTGATCCTCTGGCGCGTCAATGGCACCTTTCCGACCTATTTTGCGTTCCTCGCTGCCGGAGCCGTCCTGCCGGCGATGTTCCTGTACCGGAGCATCGGCAACTTGACGAACTGGCCTGCATTTGCGGTCACCGTGTTGTACGTCCTTGTCACGTCGCTGATTTGGGAGGTGACGCTCGCCATCCCACGGCAGTGGTGGAACTATGAACCGTCCGGCATGATCGGGCTCACGGTCGCCGCGTGGTCGCGCGGGGACGACATCTTTCCTGTGGAGGCGGCCGCTGTATGGCTGTTCGCGCCATTCTCGAGCATTCTGACGTACGAGTTCGCGAAGGCGTTCACTCATCACCCGCGCCCGACCAAGGCCGCGTTGTTCGGACCCGAAGAGCCACGCGATTGATTTCTCCGAAGAAACGTATCGACCAACTTTTCATTACGAACCCGACGCCCACCAAAACGAAAGCAGCGCGGCGCAGTTCACAGCGACGGTGCAAAAGAAGGCGACGCGGAATGACCGCTTTCGTGACTTGTGACGGAACACGTTCTGGGCGATGAGTGCGCCGGGCCAGCCTCCGATCAGCGCCAGCAGGTGCAGCGTGCTCTCCGGCGTCCGCCATCGGCCGCTTTGTGCAGCAGACTTGTCAACACCATACGCGATGAAGGCGGCGATGCTTGCAGCCAGATACAGAATGAGAATCGCCAAGCATCAAGAATCTACCATTCTGCCAATCTTCCAATCTGACAATCGAGACGCGTGCTTCCGCGTCTCAGTAGTGAAAGATGGCACTTGTGGTTTGCGGCGACCAAATTCGCTGAGTATTGTTTCCAGCACCGGCAACATCGCCCCTGCTCGTCTGGCGCGAATGATGGCGTCCCACATCGGCTCAAACTTCTTCCACCCCGCGGAGTAACCGAAATGGCGCAGGCCGGCGATGACGTCGCCATGGGCCGCCGCGCCGCGCGCGATTGATTTCCAACGGTAGAACTCACGGTACGCCCAGTGATAGCCGCGTTCGAGCTCGGCCGCCGTCAGCTTCGCTGGACGGAAGACGGCATGGCGCGTGTCGTAGAGATTCCAGTCGTCGGTCGTGAGACGTTTCTGCTCAGCGATGCGGCGATACAATGCCGTCCCAGGATATGGCGTGAGGATGTGGAACGTCGCGGTCTCGATGCCGTGCTCGATCGCCCACTCGACCGTCCGCTCGAATACCGACCCGTCGTCGGCGTCCATCCCGAAGACGAAGCTGCCGTTGATCATGACTCCCAGATCGTGGAGACGCCGGATCGCGGCGGCATAGTCGCGGCGCATGTTCTGATATTTGCGCTGTTCGGCCAGGTTTGCCGGGTTGAGCGTTTCGAATCCGACAAAAAGACTTCGAAGCCCCGCTTCCACGGCGCGCTCGAGCAGGTCGGGCGCGAGCACCGCGTTCACGGTCCCGGCGGCCTGCCACAGGCGTCCCATCCCGCGCATGCCGTCGAAGAGTGCAGAGGCGAAGCGGCGATCGCCAAAGAGGTGATCGTCCAGAAAATAGAGATGCCGGCCTGGCAGCCGCTCGATCTCGGCGAGCGCGGCATCGACGGTCTGCGTGTAAAACGACCGGCCCCCCTCGAAGAACGCTTCCTTGTAGCAGAAATCACAAACATGCGGGCATCCACGCGAGACGACGATTGAATTCGGCACGAGGTAAAGCTGCCGTTTGATGAGATCGCGTCGAATCGGAGGAACGTCCTGCAGCGTTCGAAGAGCCGACTGGTACACAGGCTTCGCGCAGCCATGCTTGAAATCGTCGAGAAAGCGCGGCCACGTGTCCTCGCCAGGGCCCAGGAAAATCGTGTCCGCATGCTCAGCGGCTTCGTCAGGGAGCGACGTCACGTGTAATCCGCCCAGCACGACGTACGCCCCTCGACTGCGGTAGTAATCGGCGAGGCGATACGAGCGATGGGCGGACGTGATGTAGACCTGGATGACGACAAGATCCGGCGCATCATCCAGATTGAGCGCCTCGACGTGCTCATCCTGAATCTCGACGTCTGCGTCGTCTCCCAGATAGGCGGCCAGCGTGGCCAGGCCCAGCGGAGGGAACAGCGAGTATTTGATCGGACGCCAGTACGGCCCCGTTGCTTCGGTCAGCGCCGGCAGGATCATCTTGACCTTCATTGGCCAGCCTCGCCGAAGATCAGCACGGAGATCTCGCGCTCGCGTGGGCCGTCGAGCTCGACCAGAAACACGCGCTGCCAGCGACCGAGCAGCAACCGGCCGCCGGTGACGTTGAGACACACCGAAGGCGGCAGCAGCAATGCACGGCAATGCGCGTGGCCGTTCGGTCGCTCCGCTTCGGTCACGTTTACCGTTCGGGCATGCACGTCGTCGTGCTGGTATCGCCCGGCGTCTGGCGCCACTGCTTCGAAAAGGGCCCGGAAGTCGGCCAGCAGCAATGGCTCGTGCTCGTTGACGATGATAGCCGTGGTGGTATGAAGGGTCTGAACGTTCACGATCCCGAAGCGAAGATCGGCGTCGGCGACAACCCGCTCGAGTCGATCGGTGAGATCGATGAACTGGGTTGCCTGTGTAGTCGTGATACGAATCGTCGTCGTGTGGCGGCACGCCGACACGGGTGTGAGTGTGTGCATCGATGACCTCCATGCGGAATCATCGGCGGCCTGCGCACGGGAGTCTTCAGCGTTTGGTGAGCATTGAGTGAGATGTGCGTGAGATGGACGGGCGATGGGTCAGGCCAAGGGCCAGGCCGAATCCGAAAAGGGCGCCTTCCCCAGTGGCGATGAGTGCCGAGGTCACCGGACCAAAGTCGGATTCGCCTATGAATCGTCCGAGAGATGTCAGGTTCACTTGCGATCCCACTGACGCATCTGCGATCAGGTGAATCGTGCCTCCGACCAACGGCCGGCCCGCCAGCGCCAACGCCAGCGCCGCCAGTCCGCAGGCCGCGGCTGTCGCGCCGGCAACAAGAAAGCGCCGCCGGCCCCGCGGCGCGGCCAGGCCACCGTCCGAGTGGGATGTTGCCAGGGCGTAGGCCAGCCCGGCGGCCCCTCCAAGCGCGAGCCCTTCGAGGCCGCCGCCGATTTCGACGTTGACGCCGACGAGTGCTGCAAGGCTCCATCGTCCGAGCCACTGCGCAGTCAATCCAACGACGCCGCCCCCGAAGGCGGCTCCGCAAATCAGAATGAGGGCGCGCTGGGATCGTGCGATGGACTCAGCGATCGACAGCCCAGCGCCGACGCCGGCGCCTCCTGCGGAGCCGCAGCAACCTCCAATGACCGCGAGCACGGGAACCACGGCAAGAGAAGCGGCATTGCCTGGCGCCGCCAGCAGAATGAGTCCTCCGACCGCGCCACCCAGCAGCCCTGCCAGTCCCCCGCCAATAGACGCGCCAGCCCATCGAGCCGCGACCACTCTGGCCGCGCGCCGGAGTCTGAGCTTCACCAGCTCAAGGGCCGTCTCGACCGGGGCCGGCTCGCGGAAAATCGGAACGGTTGCGGCTTCGGCGACGTCCCACCTGGTGTCCCGCAGCAACGCCCGCGCGAATGGATGACGGGGGCGAGACCCTAGACGCCGCAACGCCTCTGAGGTGCCAAGCGCGTGCAGGAGCTCCGCCGCTTCTCGTTGATCTTCCTCGTCGCTCGAACTCGCCGCGATGCGCGTGAGACGTTGCAGAAGCGGCTCGAAGGGATCGGAACTCGCGGGCGACGGCGACGAGCTGGGAACCGTCGCATCCTCAGCGATCGGCCAGCCCTCCTCGTCGTTTTCCTCGACAACAGGGAATACGAATTGATATCCGTGGCGTGACACGGTGCGCACGAAACATCGCTCGCGCGCATCGTCGCCGAGGACGCGACGAATGGTGCGGATGGCCTGGCTGAGTGCGCTGTCAGAGACAATGACGTCTCCCCAGATGCGATCGAAGATGTCGCGCCGATGCACGGCCTCGCCCCGCCGTTCGACCAGGAACACGAGCAGATCGAAATAGCGCGGGATGAGCGGCTGCTCGCGTCCGTTACGCGTGAGCATGCGGCGCCGCGGCGATAGGACGAATTCGCTGAAACGATAGCGAGGCACTGACTAATCTACCAATCCAACAATCTGCCAATCTCTCAATTCAGAAGTGCCCTCACTCTCTGCTTCCACTGGTCCTGCGCGCGCGGATTGACGCCGTTGCCGGTTTCGCGATCAAAGCGCTGCTGCTCTTCCTGCAGCTCGCGGTCCGCTTCCGTGACCATCTGCTGAATCGGCTCGGTGCCTCCGGCCTCCGCACACGCGTTCTTGAATTGGGCGAACCGTGCCCTGATTTTCCTCGCTGTGGCTTCGGCGATGTCGAAGTGGATCTGCTCGTGCTCCAGGAGCTGCATGTCGAGCTCCAGCGCGCTGCGCCTGGCATCCTGCTGCACCTGCGTGCTGCTGATGCGCTCGCCAGAACCGCCCCAGACGCTGCCGCGCGTACTGCGCCACCATGATTGCGACGGATCGAACGTCGCGCGAGCGGTGGCGACGAGCGTGCCGTCTTCGCACGCCCACTCTGTCTCGATGTGGATCCAGCTCATCGACGCGCTCGGCGCGTTCAGCGGTACGCGCCCTTTGAAGTCGTCCTTCGTCAGCCTGCGCTGGAGTGACCACTGGATCGCCCCCTGCCCGAAGGCTGTCGTCCCGGCAAAGAGAAAGGCGAGCAGGCACCCCGTGATTCTCATTGCGATAGGATATCTGCACATGCGTTTCATACGCGATATCTTTGCCGACGCGCGCCAGGCGCGCCGGCCGGCGATTTCCTTCGAATTTTTTCCCACCAAGACGCCCGAGGGCCAACGGACGCTGCTCGAGAAGACGATCCCCGCGCTGGGCGCATTGAAGCCGGACTTCTGCTCGGTCACCTACGGCGCCGGCGGCAGCACCCGCCAGACGACGTTGTCGATCGTCGATCGCATACAGCGCGAGCAGGGCCTCACCGCCATGGCGCACATGACGTGCGTCAACGCGACGCGTGAAGACACCGCGGGCGTGCTGGCTCAGGCGCGCGCCCTCGGGATCAACAACATCCTGGCGCTGCGCGGCGATCCGCCAGCCGGCACGGGCGAATTCCGCAAGACCGACGGCGGCTTCGAGTACTCCTATGAGCTCGTCAGGTTCATCAAGGAGATGGACGGGTTTTCCATCGGTGTCGCGGGGTTCCCCGAAGGGCATATCGCGCAAACCGAAGGCAAACATGCCGATTGGCGGCACCTGAAGCACAAGATCGATCAGGGCGCCGACTTCGTCATCACGCAGCTGTTTTTCAGCAACCGCGACTACTTCGAGTTCCGCGAATATCTGGCGTCGCTCGGCGTCGCCGTGCCGCTCGTGCCTGGCATCATGCCGATCCTGAACGCGGCCCAGATCAAGCGGATCGTGTCGTTGTGCGGCGCCGACCTCCCACCGGCGTTCGTCTCCGAGCTCGACCGGCACGCCGGTGACGACGAAGCGGTCTTGCGGTTCGGGATCGACTACGCGACGCGCCAGTGCGAAGAACTGCTCCGCGAGGGCGCCCCCGGGCTCCATTTCTACACGCTGAACAAGGCTCGATCGACGTCCGCGATCGCCGAGAACCTGAACCTCGCGAATCTGTCGCGTTCGTGACGCAAGGAGGACACATGAGATCTGCCCGGCCGTTGTTGTTCCTGACGATCGTGGTCCTTGCACTCGGACTCTCCGGCTCGAATCCGCTCGCGCAGCGACCCGGCCTGGCTGAGCGAGTGGGCCATCACGATCCCAGCCGCTATCGCCCTGGGCGTTCGCATGGCAGCGTTGGCGACATGAACTGCATGACGCTGTTGCCGGGAACGGCGTTGCAGACCAATCTGTATTTCCTGCATCGCTGTCAGATCACGCCCGGTGGCGGCGTGGGCCACCATTTCCACAACACCACCGAGGAGATGTTCGTGATCTTCGACGGCGAAGCGGAATTCACGGTGGACGGCCGCACCTCGCTTCTCAAGGGCACGGCCGGCGCACCGGTGCGCATGGGGCACTCGCACGCGATCTACAACCCTGGAAAGACGCCGGTCGAGTTCATGAACATCAACGTCTCGGCGGTCAAAGGGAAGTACGACGCGTTCGACCTCGACGACGCTCGCGTGGGGGCGCCGAAGGACGAGAAGCCCGTGTTCATGACGATGCGTCTGGACAAGAAGCTGCTGAGGCCGGCCGACAAATTTCACGGCGGCGTCGGCACGGCGATGTATCGCCGGGCGCTCGACCCGAGCGTGTTTCTCACAAACTGGTCGTACGTCGATCACCTCGTGCTGCCGCCGGGCGCATCCGAGGGCATGCATCGGCACACGGGCGTGGAAGAGGTCTACTACGTCATCAACGGCGATGGCGAGGCCTCAGTCGGAAGCGAGACCACTCCCATTCACAAAGGCGACGCGTTACCGCTGCAGCTCAGCGACCCGCATGCGTTCCGAAATACGGGCCCCACAGATCTGGAATTCATGATCCTCGGCATTGCGGCACAGAAGGGCGTGCTGGATGTACAGGAGATGGATGCGGCGCCAACTCGGGGCCGCGGTGGACGGTAAACATTGGAAGATTGGTCGATCGAAGATTGAGCGATTGTTGTGAGATTGATGATTGTAGATTGACGATTCGGGTTCTTGGTGCGGCGAGGGTCAGCCCTTCGGACGGGTCGCAGGCGGGCGGTTCTTACGGTAGGAGTTCTTCAGCGCAATCTTGCCGTCTCGAAACGTGAACAGATCGCAGCCGTGAACTTCAACGCGCGTGCCGTCTGCACGCGTCCCGGTGAACGTCCACTCCGAGACCCCTCTCTCCCCAACGACGAAATGACGCGCGGCGCCCCAGTGAGCGTCAGGAAAGGTCGCCCAGACTTCGGCGAAGCCGGCTCGCACGGCGTCGCGGCCGACGTATCGCGTGCCCGAGATGTCGGGGCCCGCAGAGCTTTCGAACACACAATCGTCCGTCATGAACGACATGAGGGCATCGACATCGTGCCGATTCCAGGCATCGGCGAAGTCTTGCAACACCTCGACGGTGATCCCCGTTTTGTCGTTCACTTCCTGCCGGGATACGTCTTCGTCTGATTGTTGCGTTCGTTGACGACGGTGAACGATCCGTTCGGCTGGACGGTGACGTTGATGCCGAAGCCCGTGTCTTTCACCGATGGATCGGACACATCGCCGAGGTTCGCGATCTGCGGCTCGGCGATGTTGCCTTCGCCTCCCGCAACAACGGCATAGTGCAGCATCCACAGGTCCTCGAGACCGGGAGCGCCCTTGACCGTTTGCAGGACGGGAAGATCGCCGCCCTTGCGCGCGCCGTTGTTCATAATCGCGACCCGCGACTTCAGCGCGTGCACCAGCACAGGCGCATTCGACTGTCCCGAGCCGTGGTGCGTCGTGAGGAACAGGTCGACCTCGCCGATCCGGTTCACCGGACACGCCATCTGATACTCCAGATCCTGCGTGAGATCGCCGAGATCGAGGAAACGAAACGAGCCGAACGTCAACAACATCCCGACCGACGCCGAGTTGTCAGACATATCCGGTCGCCGCGGTTCGACGCCTTCGCACAACTTGTTGGGCGTCGCCCCCTTCATCGGGACGTCGATCAAGTTGCGGTTCGATGCGAGCACTTTGACGTCGAGACCCTTGAGCGGAATAGTGTCCCCCGGCTTGACCACGATCTCCTTCGCACCGCTTGCCGCCATCGCGGAACGAAACGTCGCCATCATCGTGTCGGCGCCCTTGCCCGTTTCGGTCGTCGGACCGTGAGTGATCACGTTGCGGACCTTCAGGCGCGACACCAGTTGCGCCATGCCGCCGACGTGATCTGCGTGGTAGTGCGTGATGACGAGATAGTCGACGGTCCCGACGCCTGCCTTCTTCGCCGCGGCCGCAATCCGCTCCGCGTCGCGCAGGTTGTCTGTCGGCCAGCCGGTGTCGACCAGCATCGACTGCCCGGAGGGCGTCACGACGAGCGTGGCCTGACCGCCCTCGACGTCGACGAAATACAGGCGCAGCGCCTGCGCCGAACAGACGGCTGGGGCCAGTGCTATCCACGCCGCAAGGGCTACTGCCCGGCCGATCGCACGAGACCGCACGTCGTTCAATTGCCGCGCCCTCCGCGCGCCGGCGGCAGCACGACGTCGTACTTCTTGTCCGCATCGCGCGCGACTCCCACCACGAGCAGTTCGAGCGGCGATGCACCGGTGTTCTCGAACGACTTCGTCTGGTTCAGCTGAATCGGCACCGCGTCCCCCGATTGAATCGACGCCGTCTCGGAACCCACTTTCACGGTGCCGGTCCCGTTCATCACGTACCAGAACTCGCCGATTTCCTGATACGCCTGCGGCGTCGTCGCGCTCCCAGGAGCAAGCAGGACATGGTCGACATAGGCCCACGGCCCTCGGAAGACTGACGGCGGCAGCGCGCGGCGGTACTGCACGGTGCCCTTGGCCGCGGTCGGAGCCGGCCCCGTAGCCGGCCGCAGCAGCGACTGATCGAGCCGCATCGTCATGAACGTCGGGATCGGATCCAGCGCGGCACCCACACGGCCATCGCTCAAGTCAAACGCGTCGTATACCCCTTTGCGGGCCGACACGTTGATGTTCATCCACTGAATCGGTTTATCCGTGTGGTTGTAGATGGCGTGCGAGTGTCCCATCGGGACGGGCGCGCCGGCCGGCCCTTTCAGGACCGAGGTGCGGCCATCGATCGTGAACTGCGCCTCGCCGTCGAAGATGACGAACATCTCTTCGCACTGATTGTGGAAATGCGCGCCGATGCCGCTCTTCGGCTGAATGATCCCGCGATGCAGGAAGTACAGGTTCGTGTCGAGCGCCGTCGCGTTGAACAGCCCCATGTAGTCGAGCTGGCCGGGGCCGCCGTGCACGCTCGGCGACGGGCGATACTTCGCCGGCACCGTGTGCGCGATGCGCTCCCCGAGCGGCAGCGTCTGCGGACTCGCGGGCGCGCCCTGCTGCGCCAGCAACGCACCGGCCATGACCGCAACGAACGACGAAACGGCGAGCAGCAGTTTGTGTTTCATATCACCTCAAACAGAATGACGGTGTAGTTCGGCGTCGACAGCATGCGTTCCATGCCGCCCCAGACTTCCTGATGGATATCCGATGCAACCCACTTCTGCCGCAGGTCTTCGCTCTCGTAGGTGATGGCGAACCGGTAATTGATGCCCGGCGGCGGCGTGCCCACCGGCACGGCCCGCACTTTCAGCATGCGCACGTCGATGTAGCCTCGAAACTTCGTCGCCGCAGGACGAAAGACGGTTTGAAAGTATCGCAGCATCTCCTGCTCTTTCGCAGGATCGATAGCGAGATCGACGTGGACCTGGATCATAGGGAGCTCTCCGAATCTGAAATCTAGAAACTAGAATCTGAAATCTGGAATCTAAAATCTCGAGTACACCAGCGCCTGCCCCATGACCGACGTTTTGATGCGATAGAGTCCCGTCTCAGCCGTTATATAAAGCGTCCGGCCATCGTCGCCCCATCCGCAGTTCGCGGGATCTTCCGGCGGCTTGATCGTGCCCAGGTGCGTGCCGGCGGGCGAGAACACGAATACGGCACTCGGGCCGGTCGCCCATACGTTGCCGTGCACGTCAATTTTCAATCCGTCCGGCACGCCGCCGTCTTCATGCGTGGTGGTGTCGAAAAAGACACGGCCGTTGCCGACGTCGCCGGATGGCGCGATATCGTAGCGCATCCAGATGCGGCGTTTGTCGTCGGAGTTGGACACGTACAACGTTCGCTCGTCCGGCGAAAAGGCGATGCCGTTCGGCCGCGTCAAATCCTTGATGATCACGGCGGCCTTCCCGTTGACCAGCTTGAATACGCCGTTGAACGGAAGATCCTTCTCCGGATCGTCGTCCTGGCGAGGCAAGCCATACGGCGGATCCGTGAAGAATAAGGTCCCATCGGATCGATATACAAGATCGTTCGGCGCGTTCAGTCTCTTGCCCTCGAAGTTATCGACAAGCTTGGTCACGCGCAGATCGTCGGTGACACGCACGATACGCCGGTTCCCGTGCTGGCAAAGCAGCACGTCGCCATTCGCGGCGCTGGTCATCCCGTTCGGACCCACGAACCCGCCGGCTGGAAGACTGTTGCCGTCGTAACCGCCTGGACGCAGCAATTCCTTCACCGTGCCGTCCGGCGACCACTGCCGCACCACGTTGCCGACGACGTCGCTGAACCAGAGCACGCCGGAGGGCCGCCAAATCGGTCCCTCGGTAAATGTGAAGCCGCCGCCGACCTTTTCGATGCGCGCGTCGCGCGGCACGAGTGCGTCGAAGGCTGGATCGATGCGAATGATGCTCATGAGCAGGAATCCTGCTTCATTGTGCCGTCAATCAGGCGCCACATCCGGCCGTTCGGGTTCTCGTCGCGCAACGACGCCGGCAGTCGGTGGGGACGGACGTTGTCGTAGCAGCACAGCATCCCGAAGCGGCGCAGCGATGCCGGAATGCCGACAGCAGTAAAGCCGGGATGGCCTGTGGCCGGGAAGGGCCCGCCGTGATTCATTGCCGGACTCACCGCTACGCCGGTCGGCATCTTGTCGTTCAGGAGCCGGCCGACACGACGGCGCAGCGCCGGCGCCAGGCGGACGTACAAACTGTCGTCGCTGCCTTGCGTGTCGGAATAGATGCACCCGGTAAGATTGCCTTCGAGATGCGAGAGCACCGCTTCGCCCTCGTCTGCATCGCGCACGACGACGCACAGCGACGCGGAGCCGAAAGCCTCGGTCTGTAATTTCTCCGGCTCGGCCAGAAACTGTTGGCCGGTTACACGGAGCAACGTGTTTGGATAACGCGCACCGCTGGCCTCTCCCGGTTTCGTCAGAAGGGCGGCGCCCGCGCCGCGAAGCGCCTTCACGCTCTCAACAAGGCCCTTGGCGACACCATCGGACAACAACGGCGGAGGCTGCGCGGCGTCGAACGCGGTTTTCACGTCGTCGATGAACTGGTCTGTGCCCGCACCGGCAAGAAGCATCACGAAGCCCGCGTTCGTGCAGAACTGTCCGCCACCCATCAGACAGCTCGACGCGAAATCTGCCGCCACCTTGCCGCCGCGCTCGGCCAGCGCGCCGGGCAGAATCACGACGGGATTGATGCTCGACATCTCGAGGTAGATGGGCTTTCCTGCCGCATCGGCGGCGCTCTTCAGCGCCATGCCGGCTCCGCGGCTTCCGGTGAATGCACTCGCGCCCACACGAGGGTCTGACACTAACCGCTGACCCGACTGATGGTCAATCTTGTAGATCATCTGCACCGTCGCCGGCGGCAACCCGGCGTCCGACAGCGCCGCGACCGCCGCTTCGGCGAGCAACCGGCCGGTGCCCGGGTGCAGCGGGTGTGCCTTGCCGATAACCGGATTGCCTGCCGCGATGGCGGCTGCGAAGTCACCACCCGCGACACCGGAGAACGCGTATGGAAAATTGTTCGGACCGAACACAACGACCGGCCCGATGGGCTCGAAGCACGATCGAATCTGATTCTTCCTGTCGATCGTTGGAAGCGCCCACGACCCTTCGAGCACCGCGTCGGCGGCCTGACGAAGCTGCCCCGTCGTGCGCGGCAGCTCGACGTCGGCGAGTCGGGGCGCCTTGGGCAATGCGGTCTCGAGATGGGCCTGATCGACGAGCGCGGTCTTGCCCGCTTCGAGGCGATCGGCGAACCGCGTCAGAAACCGGGCGATCGCCTCGGGCGGCGTACGCCGAAGCTCCGTCGCGGCCTCCGCTGCCGCGGCAAGCGCGGCGTCGCAATCCTCCCATCCGCTCACCGGGTAGCTTCCCGGCAACGGTTCGCCGGTCGCGGGGTTGACGGCCTGGAATGTTTTTGCGGCTTTCGCGGGACGCCACGTGCCGCCGATCAAGACAGGATATTCAGCCATAAGTTACACAATGACGACAGAATTACGGAGCACGCCGATCGGCGCAATCTCGATTTCGACGACGTCGTGCTCGTGCAGCGTGAAGTCGTCGGGCGGCACGATACCTGTGCCGGTCAGCAACACGGCTCCATGCGGAAACGACTGCGACCTGCAGAGGTATCCGGCGAGCTCCTCGAAGCTGCGCTTGATATTGCCGAGCCGGGTCTCTCCGGAAAATACATGTGCACCCCCGCGCGCGATCGTGCTGCGGACCGTCCACGCTCTCGCATCGGCTTCTGTCATGCCGAGGCGGATCCAGGGGCCCAGCGCGCACGAGCGGTCGTAGACCTTGGCCTGCGGCAGATACAGAAGGTTCTCGCCTTCGATGTCGCGCGAGCTCATGTCGTTGCCGATCGTGCAGCCGACGATGCGCCCACGAGAGTTGATCACCAGCGCAAGCTCGGGCTCGGGCACACTCCATTTAGCGTCGCGCCGAATGCCCACGCCTTCTCCAGTCGGCACGACTTTCTCCGCAATCGCCTTGAAGAAAATCTCGGGCCTGTCGGCATCGTACACTCTGTCGTAGGCCGTCGCGCTGAAGTCCGACTCTTCCATGCGCGCGGTCTTGCTTCGCAGGTACGTCACTCCAGCCGCCCATACTTCCTGGCGCTCGATCGGCGGACGAAGAACCACGTCCGAGACGCGGTGCGCCGGCAGCCCCGTGCGATCGATCCCGTTCAACAGCGCGACCGGGTCGGCACTCTCCAGCACCTGCGACAACGTGGAAATTCCCGCGGGCGTCACGTCGACGACGTGGCCGTCATCGCTGACCAATCCAACACGCGTAATGCTGTCGCCTCCCAGAAAGCGGCACACCTTCACGGCGTTCATGCGAGCGGCTGCACGAGCACTGGCTCGCGCAGCGGTGTGGCAACCGTCACAGGATTGCGCAGGGCGCGGCCGAAGCCGCCGAATTGAATCGTCATCACATCACCTTCCGCGAGCAAGACCTGATCAGAAAAACTGAGGCTGTGGGCACCGTAATAGTGCACGTGGACGTCGCCAGGGCGCCGATGGGCCTCGAACTTGAAGTGATGATGCTCGATGTTCGCGACACTGTGACACATCTCCTGCTCGCCCGTCGCGATTTCGCGCTCCCAGATGGCGCGGCCGTCGCGTTCGACCGCCACGCGGCCGCGCACGCGGCCAAAATCCGGATCAACGGCCAGCTCAGGTCCAAGCGCGCAGGTGCGGAGCTTCGAGCCGGCAAGGTTCAGGTAGTTGTGCTTCTCGAACTTGTGATCGGAAAACTCGTTGCCCGCAGCCATGCCGATCCGTCGCGGCCTGCCCGTCGAATCGACGAGATACACGCCCGCGATCTCCGCCTCTTCGCCGCCGTCTTCCGCATATCCGGGCACGAGGAGCGGCTCGCCATGTGCGCGCAGTGCCGAGCCGTTACCTTTGTAGAACCACTCTGGCGCCGCACCGAAGCGGTGCGGCTCGGGCCGGCCCCCTTCGACGCCCGCACGGAACATGCGCATGCTGTCGGTCAGCGTTTCACCCGGTTCCGCCCGGATCGACGTCGCGTGCATCTTGTCCCGGCTCGAAGCGCTGCCATAGTGCGTCAGGCCTGTCCCACTCACGAGGCATCTCGCCGGTTCGGGATGATCGATCGGCACGAGCAGGCGCCACGGGGATGCGCCGTTGTACACCTGATCGTAGTCGAGCATCTCGCGTGTCGCGCGACGGTCGACCAGGGACGGCAGTGACACGCCCACAGCGATCGCCTCTTCGGCGAGTGCGAGCACGGAATCGAGGCCGTCGATCAGGCGAAGCGACGGCTCTTCGACTCGTGCGACCCTTCGCGCGCCGCCCTGACGCAGCTGAACGAGTCTGGTCGCGGTACGCTCCCCTTCGCTCATCGCCACTTGATGTTGCAGCCGATGCTCGGGCGCTGTTCCCCGGCAATCGGGCGGCCGGCAGTCACGGCGTCGAGCGCCGCTCGTAGATCCTTGCCGGTAACGGGCATCTCATTGCCAGGACGGCTGTCGTCCAGCTGCCCCCGATACACGAGCGCGCCGTCTCCGTCGTAAAGGAAAAAATCCGGTGTGCACTGCGCGTCGTACGCGCGCGCCACGTCCTGTGTTTCATCGAACAGGTACGGAAACGCGAACTCCAGCTCCTGCGCCTGATATGCGAGTTTCGTCGGGCTGTCTTCCGGATGCGCCGCCACGTCGTTCGAGCTGATCGCGACGATGCCGACGCCGCGGCCCTTGTAATCCCGCCCGATTGCCGCGAGCTCGTTCTGCACGTGCTTGACGAACGGGCAATGGCGGCAGATGAACATCACCAGCATGCCTTTCGAACCCGCGACGTCGCGGCGCGTCACCAATTCTCCAGTCACGACGTCCGTCAGCTGGAAATCCGGAGCCAGTGTTCCGAGTTCTTTCATGGACGAGGGGGTTCGAGCCATGGGGTATAGTTTCTTTCACTATGAACAACCGAATCAAACTCGTCGCATGTTCTATTGCGGCCGTGGCGACCGGTGTGCTCTTCGCACAGCAGGCGCCGGTTTCGGATACCGTCATGAACCCCCTCGCAAACAACCCGACGGCGGCGATCGACGGACAACGGATCTTCGACGGAACGTGCCAGACGTGCCACGGCGCCACGGGCGTCGGCGATGCCGGCCGCGGCGGCCCCGCGTTGAACACAACCGGATTGAAGCACGGCGATGGCGACGCCGACCTCTTTCGCACGATACGCCAGGGAGTGTCGGGCACGCAGATGCCGCCGTACAAAGGGCTTCGCGACGAACAGGTATGGCAGCTCGTCAGCTACATCCGCATCCTTCAGAATCGAGGCGCGTCGCCCTCGTCGGCGCGCGGCGCAATCGCCCCCGAGGGCGATGTCGCGGCCGGCGAAGCGTTGTTCTACGGAAAGGCCGCCTGCTCGGCATGTCACGAGATCAACGCACGCGGTGGCGTCACCGGTCCTGATTTGTCGAACGCCGGCCGGCTGGCATCGGATGCGATTCGGCAAAAAATCGTGTCGCCAAACGACCCGCTGCCCCCCGCTCCCGGTGCCCGCGGCGGCGGTGGTGGCCGTGGCGCGCCTCCCCCCGTCACCCTCGTCGCCAAGATGCCCGATGGGCGGGAAATTCGCGGGGTGCGGCGCAATGAAGACATGTACTCGGCGCAGATCGTCGACGCGTCCGGCCAGCTACACCTGTTGAACAAGCTGCAGGCGACGGTGTCGGTCGAGAACCGCTCGCTCATGCCGGGCGATTACGCATCGCGACTCTCCGCCGACGAGATCACGAACATCGTCGGGTTTCTGCGGATGCAGCAGGGCCGCGATCAGAACAAGATCGTCGCCCAGCCGGTTGCCGGCGGCGTCAGCTATCAGCGGCTGTTGAATGCGAAAGCCGAGCCGCACAACTGGATGATGTACTGGGGCGACTATTCCGGTCAGCACTACTCCGCGCTGACGCAGATTACGCCTGCCAACGCGCGCCAGTTGCAGACGGCGTGGAGCTTTCCGATTCTCGGCGGAAACTCGACGCTCGAGGCGTCGCCGATCGTCGTCGACGGCGTGATGTACACAACAGGCAGCGGCAATCCGGCGACGGTGACGGCCATCGATGCGCGGTCTGGCCGGCAAATCTGGCGATGGACCCGGCAGCAGAAGGTCGTGAACCCCTACGAGATCAACCCGTTCGCTCGCGGCGTCGCGATCCTCGGCAACAGGATTTTCCTCGGCACACTGGACGGCGCGCTGGTCGCGGTCGACGCACGAACCGGGCAAACGTTGTGGGAGCAGCAGATCGTCGACACGATGGAAGGCTCGAGCATCACCAGCCCGCCGCTCGTGTTGAAGGACATGGTCATCACCGGGATGACGGGCGGTGAGTATGCGACACGCGGCCATCTCGATGCCTACGACGCCGCGACCGGGAAGCGGAAATGGCGCTTCTACACGATTCCAGCGCCCGGCGAGCCGGGCAATGAGACGTGGAAAGGAGAGAGCTGGAAAACCGGCGGCGGCCCGACCTGGCTGACGGGCACCTTCGATCCCGCACTCAACGTCGTGTACTGGGCGGTGGGAAATCCCGCACCGGAGTTCGATCGCGCCGCCCGTGGAGAGATGGACAACCTCTACAGCAATTCGGTCGTCGCGCTCGACGCTGACACCGGCACGTTGAAGTGGCTTTACCAGTTCACACCAGACGACGGCCACGACTGGGATTCCGTGCAGGATATGGTCCTGGTCGATCGCGTGTGGCGCGGCGAGCCGCGCAAGCTGCTGATGCACGCCGATCGCAACGGGCACTTCTACGTGCTGGACAGGACCAACGGAAAGTTCTTGTCGGGCACGCCGTTCATCTATCAGAACTGGAACTCCGGATTCACCCCGAACGGCAGGCCGCAACCGATTCCCGGGTCGAACGCAACGGAGAAGGGCAGCTTCCTCGTCTATCCGACGGTTGGTGGAGGAACGAATTTCCAGGCGCCTTCCTACAGTCCGGTCACGGGCTGGTTCTATCTCGCGTTCGGCGAGGGCGGGCAGGTGTACACCAGCACGTCGCAGCAAATCACCCGCGGCCAGCAGTACCTCGGGCGCGGCCGCGCGGCTGGCCCTCCACCTGCGCGCGGACCGAATCAGCCGGCCACCAACGCCGGCGTCAAGGCGATCGATCCGGAAACGGGAAAGACGGTCTGGTCGCATCCGCTATTCCAGGCCTCGCTGACCAACGGCGTGCTCGCGACCGCCGGCAACGTCGTCTTCGTGTCATCGCGAGACGGCAACATCCTTGCGCTCGATGGAAAGACCGGCAAATATCTCTGGCACTTTCAGACCGGCGGCAACCATCAAGCCTCGCCGATGAGCTACGCCGTGGACGGCAAGCAGTACGTCGCATTGGCCGCCGGCAACGTGATATTCAGCTTTACCCTACAGGAGTAGCCGTCATGACGATGAAAGCTCTTATCAGCCTCGGGGTCGTGCTGGCGTCGGCAGCGGCGGCGATACCAGCCGAAGCGCAGCAGTACGCCGCTCGGCGCAACGGCGACATCGTGCAGCTCGAGGATCAGAAAAATCAGACGGTGGTGTCCATCATCACATCTGTCGGCATGATGGCGTACGAGATGAAGATCAAGGGACAGAACGTCCTTCGCTTCCCCGTCGCATCGATCGATGAGTTCAGGGCAAAGCCCGCGGGGCTGCACGGCATCCCTCTGCTTGCTCCGTGGGCGAACCGGCTGGACGAGCAGGCGTTCTACGCCAACGGCAAGCGCTATCCGTTCGACATGGACCTCGGCAACGTGACCGGCGCCATTCCGATTCACGGATTCATGACGCGCACCGATCAGTGGCAGGTCGTCGAGGCGAAAGCCGATGGCAAGGCCGCCTGGGTCACGAGCCGCCTCGATGCGTACAAGCAGCCGATGTGGATGAAGCAGTGGCCGTTTGCGCACACGATCGACGTCACTTACCGCCTGCAGGACGGCACGCTCGAGGTGCTGACGAAGGTGACGAATCTCGCGGTCGAGCCGATGCCGGTATCGCTCGGATGGCATCCTTATTACCAGCTGACGGATTCTCCTCGGGAGGAATGGACCGTCTCGATTCCGGCGCGCCAGTGGTGGACGCTCGATTACCGCAAGGTGCCGACCGGAGCGACCGAGCCGGTCGAGAAAATCTTTCCGGGCGGCAAAGGCACGTTGAAGGACTACAACCTCGACGATGTGTTCAGCGATCTGTCGCGCGACGCGCAGGGGCGGGCGACGGTGGTGCTGAAGGGACGCAAGCAGCAGCTGGAGATCAGCCAGGGCCCGAACTACAAATCGCTGGTCATCTACTCGCCCAACCCACTGAACACGGGCCGGGGCAGCCAGATCGCGCCCCCGAATCCGAACGCGCCGCCGCCGGCGCAAGGCGACGGGCGCGGCCGGGGCACCGCCCAGCCGGCGAATCCGCTGAACACGCCGAACTTCATCTGCTTCGAGCCAATGGCGGGCATCACCAATGCCTTGAACCTGGGCCACAAGGGCGTCTATAAAGAACTCCAGTACATCAAGCCGGCCGGCACATGGCAGGAAAGCTTTTGGATCAAGCCGTCGGGATTCTAGGAGATTTGAATATGAACCGATCAGGGATTAGGGATTGGGAATTAAGGTCGAACGCGCGGGTCGCGCTGGCGTCGCTGATTCTTCTGACCGCGATCTCGGCATGCGGCGGCGGAAGCCCGCCACAGGAACAAGCCGCGGCTCCACCGCCCGCCGCACCCGCACCTGAGCCGCCGAAGGCGCCCTACTACGTGTACGTCACGAACGAAATCGGTGGCGACCTCACGGTGATCGACGGCGGCACCAATCAAGTGGTGGCGACGATCCCGCTGGGCAAGAGGCCGCGCGGGATCAAGGTGGGTGCCGACGGTACCAAGCTGTTCGTCGCGCTCAGCGGTTCGCCAATGGCGCCCCCCGGAACCGACGAAAGCAAGCTTCCTCCACCGGACCGATCCGCGGATGGAATCGGCATCGTCGATATCGCAGCTCGAAAGGTGACGACCGTCCTCACAAGCGGAACAGACCCCGAGCAGCTTTCGCTGAGCGCGGACGGCTCCAAGTTGTTCGTCTCGAACGAAGACGCAGGGGCCGCGAGCATTCTCGACATCGCCAGCAACAAGATCGTCGCGAACGTCAAGGTCGGCGGCGAACCCGAAGGCGTGACCACGAGCCCGAACGGCCAGTGGGTGTACGTGACGTCCGAGGAAGACAATCAGGTCGCGGTCATCGATACGGCCGGCAACAAGATGATCAAGATGTTCAAGGTAGGCCCGCGGCCCCGCTCGTCCGCGTTCCTGCCCGACAGCTCGCGCGCGTACGTCACGTCAGAGAATGGCGGCACGGTGGCTGTGGTCGACACGAAAAATCATTCGGTGATCAAAACCTTGAAGATAACCGGAGAGTTGGCGAGGCCGATGGGCGTCGTGGCGTCGCCTGACGGCACCCGCGTGTACGTGACCACCGGCCGCGGCCAGATGCTGCTGGCCATCGACGCCGCGAAAAATGAGGTCGTCGGCTCGGTGAAAGTCGGCACAAGGCCGTGGGGAGTCGGCGTCAGCCCCGATGGCAAACGCCTGTATACGGCAAATGGCCCGTCGGGCGACGTATCCGTTGTCGATGCCGAGACGATGGCCGTCGTGGCGACGATCCCTGCCGGGCGAGGTCCGTGGGGAGTGGCGATACGGTAATCTGAAACTGGAATCTGCAATATAGGAGCTAAGAACTACAATCTAGAAACTGGAATCTGATTTCCAACTTCAGATTTCAGTTTCTAGTTTCTAGATTTTCGTTTCCGCATCCCTTCCCACTACTGTCGTCCACTCGCGTACATACCAGCGTCCCACCACTCCATTCACGACGTACGGATCGTTCCTGGCGAATTCCTCCGCGGAGGATGGCGAGTCACCGCGAAACAGAATCACCGCGCCGTCGACTGGATGCGCGAGAGCGCCGCCAAGCACGACGTCGCCGCGGTCCGCCGCTGCGCGGGCGTGCGCAAGATGCGCGGCGCGAAACGGCTTGCGCCGCTCCTCGTAGTCAGCACCCGCCTCGTAGAACAACAAGTAATGCACGCCTAGATTGTAGATTCCAGATCCGGCGTTTCACCGGTTTCCCGTGGGTTGCGACGAAATCGATATCCGAACACAGGTAAGTGTTCCAGTACGGCACGTTGGCACCGTCTGGCAGCTATCACCAGCGAATCGCTAATCTGTTCAATACCTGCACGTTAGGACAGTCCATGCGCTTGTCTTGAGGCTGGCGACGACTTTGCTTTGCCCGCGGCAGAGTGCGACATCCATTTCACATTTCCGCAGTCAATTTTTCAAGGATGCGGCCGTGGCTTTGGGTCGCGACGGCTGCCTGGCTGATCGCGGCAGCTGCAGGACTCTCAGTGCTTTGGCAATACGACAACGCCCCCGGCGAAGGCGCAAGCGCTCCGCGGACCTGGCCGATGGATACGGCGCTGGTCCGTGCAACTGAGCAGCCGACGCTCATTCTCTTGGCGCATCCGCAGTGTTCCTGCACGCGCGCCAGCCTGGCTGAGCTCGCCGAAGCGCTTGCGCGGGCGACGGTTCGACCGAAAACATACGTGCTCTTTCTGAAGCCCGAAGGGTTTTCCGACGATTGGGCCATGAGCGACCTTTGGCGAATCGCCACGGCGATTCCGAACGTGACCGTCGTGCGCGACGATGCGGGGGCCGAGGCGCGCCGGTTCGGCGTGACGACATCGGGTCAGACGCTGCTGTATGACCGCGCCGGCACTCTCCTCTTCGCTGGCGGAATCACAGGCGCACGCGCCCATCAGGGTGACAACGACGGGCGTCGATCGATTGTTGCGCTGCTGAACCAGAAAACCCCAGCCCGCACAGAGACGAATGTGTTCGGCTGTTCCCTGTTCTCCGCTGGCCTCTAACGGCTCGAGGAACGCGACATGCTTTCACCACACGCAGACGGTCCAGTTTCGGCTGCGGTAGACCTCCGGGCAGCCGAGCTGTTAGCCGGCTACAAGCAGAACATTCACAAGCGCACGGATCGGCTGTTTGCAGGATTGATGGCGCTGCAATGGATTGGCGGCATCCTGTTCGCCCTCTGGGTCTCGCCACTCGCGTGGTCGGGCTCGACCAGCAGCACGCACATTCACGTGTGGGCCGCGGTCGTACTCGGCGGGCTCATCAGTCTGTTTCCTGCGCTGCTTGGCCTGCTCCGGCCCGGCCTGCCGTCTACGCGATACACGATTGCGACCGCGCAAATGCTGATGGGCGCGCTGCTGATTCATCTCACCGGCGGCCGCATCGAAACGCACTTCCATGTCTTCGGATCGCTGGCGTTTCTGGCTTTCTATCGAGACTGGCGCGTGTTGGTTCCCGCCACGGTCGTCGTGGCCCTGGATCACATCCTGCGCGGTCTCTTCTGGCCGCAGTCTGTCTACGGCGTGCTGGTCGCCAGCCAGTGGCGCTGGCTCGAGCATGCGGCGTGGGTCATCTTCGAAGACGTCTTTCTTGTCGTCGCGGGCCTCCGCAGCATGGTGGAGCTCCGAGCGACGGCCGATCGCACGGCGGCACTCGAACAGGAGGTCCGCACGCGCCAGCAGGCGGAGATCGACGCCAGAAACAGCGAGGCGCGCAGCGACGCGATCCTCGAGGTGGCGCTCGACTGCGTGCTTCTGATGGACGAGTCAGGCCGCATCGTGCAGTTCAATCCCGCCGCCGAGCGAACGTTCGGCTATGCGGCGTCAGAAGTTGTCGGGCATCGGCTCACGGACCTCATGATCCCGGCCGACCAGCGCGGGGCGTATCAAGATGCCCTGCCGCGGTACTTGAAGTCCGGTGAGGCGACTGGCACGAACCGCCGTTTCGAGCTGACAGCCATCCGCAAGAACGGCGAGACGTTTCCGGTCGAAGTGGCAATAGCTCCCACCTCGTCCGACGGCGCGGCGATGTTCGCCGGCTACATGCGCGACATCACTGAGCGCCGCCGCAGCGAAGCCGCGCTGGCCGACTACACGCGCGACCTCGAGGTGGCGCACGAGACGCAGCGGCAGAACAGCCAGCAGCTCGCTACGCTGGTTGACCAGCTTCGCCTCACGCAACGGCGCGCCGAAGACGCGACGAGAGCGAAGAGCGACTTTCTCGCCAGCATGAGCCACGAGCTCCGTACACCATTGAACGCCATCATCCTGTACAGCGAACTGCTTCAGGAGGAAGCGCAGGACAAAGGCGCGAATCACCAATCGGTCACGGATCTCCAGAAAATTCAATCCGCGGGAAAGCACCTGCTCGCGCTCATCAACGGGATCCTCGACCTGTCCAAGATCGAGGCTGGCAAGATGACGCTGTCGCGGGAAACATTCGAGGTTCGCGCAATGGTGGACGAGCTGCTCGACACTGTCGGACCACTCGTGCGCAAGAACAACAACACCCTGACGGTGCACTGCGGCGAGGACGTCGGGGCGATGAGCTCGGATCTGATGAAGACCCGGCAGATCCTGCTCAATCTGCTCAGCAACGCGGGCAAGTTCACACACGACGGCGCCGTCACGCTCGAGATCGCCCGGCGGAGCGCAGGCGCTCAGATCTTTGTCGAATTCACGGTCACCGACACGGGGGTCGGCATGACCGAGGCGGAGACGCAGAAGATTTTCGATGCGTTCACGCAAGCCGACGTGACGACAACCCGAAAGTACGGCGGTACAGGGCTGGGCCTGGCCCTCGTATCGCGTTTCTGCGAGCTGATGGACGGATCTGTATCGGTCGTAAGCACGCCGAACGAAGGATCCCGGTTCACGGTTCGCCTTCCGCTGGAGGCTGCGCCTGTCGAAGTGCCTGCAGTAATCGGAGCGTGATGACCAACGTGGATGGACAACCCGTAGTGACGATTCTGGTCGTTGAAGATAGCGAAGCCAGCCGAGACGCACTCTCCCGGCGGCTCCAGCGGCATGGTTATCATGTGTTGCTGGCTGTCGACGGGCGTCAGGCTGTGTCGATGGCGCATGCGTCGCTCCCAGACCTCATCTTGATGGATCTGGGCTTGCCGGTACTCGACGGCTGGGACGCCACGCGGCGCTTGAAATCCGACGCCGCGACACAGCACATCCCCATCATCGTGTTGAGCGCGCACGCGACGACCCACGATCGCGACAGAGCGCTCGCAGCGGGCGGCGATGACTTCGACACGAAGCCGATCCGCTTTCAAGCCCTTCTCACAAAAATCGAATGGCTGCTATCGGGTAGAGTGGCCGCCTCATGAATCGCCGGGGTACGATTCTCATCGTCGACGACAGCGAGTACAACCGCGACGTCCTGTCGCGGCGCCTTGTGCAGAAGGATTTTCTCGTTGAGACCGTTGCCGACGGTGCCGGCGCGCTGGAGCGCGCGGCGAGCCGCCCGCTCGACCTGATACTCCTCGATGTCGAGATGCCCGGCATGAGCGGCCTCGAGGTACTCAGCCGGCTGCGCGAGAGCCGGTCGCAGACAGAGCTCCCTGTGATCATGGTCACTGCGAGAACAGAGAGCGCCGACGTCATCGAAGCCCTCACGCTCGGCGCGAACGACTACATCACGAAGCCGGTCGATTTTCCCGTCGCGCTCGCGCGTATCCGTACGCATCTTTCGCACAAATGGGCGGTCGCGGATTTGCGCGAAAGCGAAGAGCGGTATGCCGTTGCCGTCAGGGGCGCGAACGACGGTCTGTGGGACTGGAACCTCGCGACGGGCGAGGTCTACTGGTCGCCTCGCTGGAAGGGGCTTCTCGGATACGGCGAGGGAGACATCGGCACCAATCCCGAGGAATGGCTGTCACGCATCCATCACGAAGACGCCCAGCTTGCGAAGGAGACGCTGGAGGCGCACCTCGCCAGCGGAATCGGCCATTACGAGAGCGAGCATCGAATGCGTCACCGCGACGGGACGTATCGCTGGATGCGGTGCCGCGGAGCGGCGGTCAGGGACGCGCAGGGGCGGGTGACGCGGCTCGCCGGATCGCTCACCGATATTACCGACACCAAGGTCGCCGACGCCCTCACCGGGTTGCCAAACCGGCTGCTCTTCGTCGATCTGATCGAGCGGGCCATCAAGCGCACCCAGCGCCATCCCGATTACGTCTTTGCCTTGCTCGTCCTCGCGCTCGATCGGTTCAAGATTGTGAATCAGAGCCTTGGCGTGCTCAGCGCCGATCGCCTGTTGATTTCGGTGGCACGGCGGCTTCAGGCCGGCCTGCGCGGAACCGACATCGTATCGCGAGACGGCAGAGGATTCACGCTGGCGCGACTCGGCGGCGACGAGTTCATGGTGCTCCTCGACGACATCACCAATGCGAGCGACGCCGTGCGAGTGGCCGAGCGTCTTCGTGCTGTGCTTTCGACGCCGTTCGACGTCGAAGGGCACCAGGTCTTCACGTCGGCCGTCGTTGGAATCACCGTGAGCACGACCGGCTACGAGCGCGCCGAACAGGTGCTGCAGGACGCGGCGATTGCGCTTCACCGCGCCAAGACCGCAGGTATGACGCCGTACGAGCTTTTCGACCCGGCCATGCGCGCGCGAGCGGTGACGCAACTGCAGCTGGAGACCGACCTGCGGAACGCAATCGACAACAGGGAAATCACGGTTCTCTACCAGCCCATCATTTCGCTCGTTACCGGCTCCATCAAGGGCTTCGAGGCGCTCGCGCGCTGGCACCATCGCGAGCGCGGGCCGATCAGTCCCGTAGACTTCATTCCGATTGCCGAAGACACCGGCCTGATTCGGCGGCTCGGCAAGTTGGTCCTCGCCGAGTCGTGCCGCCAGATGGCGGAATGGCAGACGCAGTTCGGCCCCTTGGCACCGGGCTTCATGTGCGTCAACGTTTCCGCGGGCCAGCTCGGGGAGCACGATCTCGCAACCGAGGTCGCGGAGATTCTCGCCGAGACCAGGCTCGAGCCGTCGAAGCTGAAGTTGGAGATAACCGAAAGCGCATTCCTCGGCGACGTCGGCCGCGCCGAGGCTACACTCGCCAGCCTGCAGTCGATTGGGGTTGAATGGAGCATCGACGACTTCGGCACGGGGTATTCATCGCTGAGCTATCTCCATCGACTCCAGGCCAACACGGTCAAGGTCGATCGGTCCTTCGTCAGCCGCATGGGCGTCGATGCAAAAGGCTCAGAAATGGTCCGCGCCATCGTCGCGCTGGCGCTCAATCTCGGCATGGATGTCGTCGCGGAAGGCGTGGAAAACGTGGAGCAGATGGTCGCGCTCCAGACGCTCGGCTGCGCGCATGCTCAGGGGTTCTACTTTTCCCGACCCATCAGCATTTCCGCGTGCGACAGTCTGATCGCCACGCAGCCGTGGAAGGAAGACGCGTTGAAGAAACTGGAAACCAGAATCTAGAATTTGAAATCTGAAATCTGAAATCTGAAACGAAGATTCCAGATTCAATTACGCGCTGTATCCGCGGCCGGCCATCGCGGCAGCCGACTGCTGACCCGCGAGCTCGGTCAAAAACTCGTCATGGTTCATCGGCCTCGAAAACATCGGGTAGTTCTTTTCCGTCGCGAGCTTCTGCTCTTCGGCGCTGAGCGCCGCTGTGCAGTCTTTCAGCGTGATGACCTTGTAACCTTTTTCGTAGCCGGTGCGCATCGTCGACTCGACGCAGCAGTTGGTGAGGAATCCACCAAGCGCGATCGTCTCGATGCCACGGCTGCGCAGGATGAAGTCGAGATTCGTGCTCGCGAACCCGCACAGACCTCGCTTGCCTTCGATGACGATGTCGCCCGGCTGCGGCTTGAGGTCGTCCACGATCTCGGCGCCCCAGCTACCCTTTCGGAATGACTTGCTATCGACGACACCCTTGAGAATTCCGTAGGGCTCGCTGCTGAGCTCACCGTAGCCTTCGACGAAGGTAATCGGAGCATGCACGATCGTACAGCCCGTGGCGCGCGCCTTTTTCACCGTCTCGACGGTGTTCTGCAGCATGTTGTTCTGTTCCATCACGCCCTTCACTGCGTCGTGGAGGGTGCCGCCCTTCGACGTAAAGTCATTCTGATATTCAATGAGGACGAGCGCGGTCTTCTTCGGGTCCATATCTTCCTCCTGAGCTGCAATTCTGGTGGACAGTTCTTGACGATATCACACGAGTCATGGGCGTGGACCCCATCACGATACGTCCGTGACGCCCAGTGGGGGCCAGCGCCGCGTCACGTATCCTTCCACGGCGAACAGCGCCAGCGCGCTCCAGACCAGGCCGAACCCGATGAGCTGCGCTCGTGTAAATGGCTCGCGATACAGCATCACGCCAATCGTGATTTGGAGTGTCGGGTTGATGTACTGCAGCATCCCGACCAGCGAAAGCGGGATGCGCCGTACGCCCGCAGCAAACATGAGGAGCGGCAGTGTCGTCACTGGGCCTGAACCGAGCATCAGGAGATTGCGAAGCGGCCCGGCCTGCATGAACGCCCCGCGTCCGGCCAATGCCTGCTCAATCAGGTAGAGCGCCGCAGGAACGAAGAGAATGCCCGTTTCGAATGCGAGCCCCTGGACGGGAGTAAGTGGCGCGATTTTCTTCATCAAGGAATAGATGGCGAACGTCGTTGCCAGGGACAGCGCGATCCACGGCACCGAACCCACCGACACCGTGAGATATACGACGCCAAGCGCGGCGAGCGCCACCGACGCCCACTGCAGCGTGCGAAGCTGCTCGTGAAACACGGCCATCCCTAACACGACGCTGAGAAGCGGGTTGATGAAATAGCCCAGGCTGATCTGCACGATCTGGCTGATGCCCACCGCCCACACGAAGATGAGCCAGTTGGTGGCGATGGCGATGGCAGCGACGGTGTAGATGCCAACGATGCGTGGCGATCGCACGGCTTGCCACAACACGTCGACTTCGTGCGAGCGGACGATCATCACCGCGAGCAGCACGAACGACCAGACGATCCGGTGGCTGATGAGCTGAAGCGAGGAGATGCCGGCCAGCGCCTTCCAGTAAATCGGGAAGAACCCCCACAGCGCGTATGCCAGGCCGACGTACCACGCGGCCTTCAGCTGCTTCGAGGACGACATCAAGTGCGGCGGGCGCGACCCTTGCGGCGGTTCACAATTTTGCGACGACCCACGTCGTCATGCATCTCTGATTCTGCACGATGGTCGTCTTCAGCGGATCGAGCAGACGTCCGCCGTGGCGCGCCGTCAGATCCATCAGCATCGCCTCATCGACGAGGTAGCGCTCGCTTCCGTCGGGCAGCGCGAATCGGCGCCCTCCGACATGACGCACGCGATCTTCCATGCCGATCGACGAGGCCAGCCGGCAAAACAGCATGCCTCCCGGCTTCAACACCCGCCACATCTCGCGTAGCATCGCGTCGAACTGCGCATCGTCGCTCGCGAAGTGAAGGACCGCGCTGCTGATTACGACGTCGGCGAACGCATCCGGAAACGTCATATGCTCCACGGGCTCCAGGCGGAAGTTTTCCGGTGGAAGCTGCGGCGCGAGATGCGCGGCAAGCCCTCGCACAGCCTCGACGGCACGCGCATCCCCATCTGTCGCAAAGACCTCGAAGCCCGACTGGAGCAGATAGACGAGGTTGCGGCCGCCGCCACACGCCGCGTCGAGCACGCGCATCCCGGGGCGAAGGCGTCCACGCAAAATCTGATCGAACAGATAGATGTCGATCTGCCCGAACTGGCGATCGAGATCAGACAAGGCGCGCCACGTCCTTTCCGATATCTTCGGGCTCTCTCCGCGGGCCGTACCGTTGGAGAACCTCACCGTTTCGAGCGATCAGGAACTTCGTGAAATTCCACGCGATGGCCTTCTGGCCGAGCAACCCCTTTTTCGCTGACTTCAAGTAGCGATATAGCGGGTGCGCGTTGACCCCGTTCACGTCGATCTTCGCAAACAGCGGAAAGGTCACTGAGTAATTCTCGTCGCAAAACTGGCGAATCTGGTTTTCGTCGCCAGGTTCCTGCCTGCCAAACTGGTTGCACGGAAAACCCAGAACGACGAGTCCCTGGTCCTTGTATTTCCGATACAGCGCCTCGAGGCCTTTGTACTGCGGCGTATAGCCGCAGCGGCTGGCGACATTCACGATCAGCAGCGGCTTGCCGCGGTACGGTTCGAGCGTGGTGTCTACGCCATCGATCGTCCGCACCGGAATGTCGTACAGGCCGCTCATGGCACGGTCTCGATCGGCGCGACACAGTCGGTGCTGGCATTGACGCGTTGCGGCAACCAACTGTTGAAGTCTGAGCCGGCTCCCGCGATGAACAGCACAGGCGACAGCGCGTCGCCATCGAGGCCCAATTGTCGCCGGAACTGCGCGATGGCCGGCGCATCGAAGAACACCAGATATACCTGACGCACGCCGCCGGGTTCGCTGATTCGACGATGCACCAGACATCGCGGCACCGGCGCCGCCTCAACTCCGGCAGCAGCCGCGGCGGCAAGCAGCGCGTCCTGTGTCATTCGAGCACCGACGGTGGCATCGAACTCGCCGCGCAGCACCACGGGGACTGACGGGGTTATCGGCGAGTTCAGCGACTCCATCGCGCGCGCAAAAATCTGCTTGAAGAAGCCCGCGGCCAGTTCAGGCGGCGGGCGCAAAACGAGAACCGGGTGATTGGACGCCGATGCCGGCTCGAGCGCCAGCGTCCATGGCCGGAGATGGGCGCGAGTGACCGTGTACGGCGCAGAACTCGTGTCCTCGATCGAGCGCATGAACAAGAACGCGAACGCGCTGACCCCGAAGAGAACGAGCGCGATCTTGGTGAGCAGTGATTTCTTCACGCAGCGCTAGTCTACCAATCGGTCGGCTGATAGTCCTTCAGGAACTGGCCCCAGACGTGTCCGCCGGTGTTGAACCCGCTCACGATCGGATCGACGATCCGCGCGCCGCCGTCGACGCTGTCGAGGGGCGGGCTGAAACGCTGCTCGACTTCTTTTCGCGCGGCGACCTCGATGGGATCTTCGTCGGTAATCCATCCCGTGTCGACGCTGTTCATGTGGATGCCGGACGCGTGATAGTCGGTTGCGGACGTGCGCGTCATCATGTTGAGCGCCGCTTTCGCCATGTTGGTGTGAGGATGGCGCGTTGTCTTGAACCGGCGATAGAACTGCCCCTCCATCGCCGAGACGTTGACGATGTGCTTGTCGCGCTCTGGCGTGCGCATCATCAGCGGCTTCAGGCGCGCGTTGAGGATGAATGGAGCGATGGCGTTGACCAGCTGCACTTCGAGCAGTTCCACGGTCGAGATTTCATCGAGCAGCAGGCGCCAGGAATTAAGGCCGCGCAAGTCGAGCTGTTGCAGGTCGTTGTCGAGCAACCCCGCCGGAAACATCTCGCTTTGCGACACGAGCTCTTCCACGAGCAGCGGCACCTGTGACAGCTGCGGCGCGTGAGCAAGACCAGGGACCTCGGACCGCTCGTACTCGCCGAGCAGCTTCCGTGTGTGCTCGGGCATTCTCCTGAGTGCCGCCGTCTCCCCTTCCATCATGTGCGCGTAGAACGCCGGCGGCCGCCGTACGGTCTGGCAGGCGTTGTTGATGATGAAGTCGAGGCGACGGCGCGTCTTCAGCATCGCGCTGCAGAACCCCTCCACGCTGGGCGTATGTCTCAGATCCAGGCCGAAGATCTCGAGCCGATCGCCCCATTCGCCGAAATCGCGCTCGCGCGCGTAACGCGACGCCGAGTCTCTCGGGAAGCGGGTGGTAACGATGAGGTGGGCACCCGAGCGAAGCAGCTTGAGTCCCGCCTGGTAGCCAATCTTCACGCGGCCGCCCGTCAGCAAGGCGACGCGGCCGCGGAGATCCGCGAGCTCGGTCCGTTTCCCGAAATTCAACTCCGCGCATGGCGGGCACATCTGGTCGTAAAAATGATGGATCTGCGTGTATTTCTGTTTGCAGACGTAGCAGTGCTGGAGCTCTTCTGTTTTGGTACGGCCGGAGTCGGCCGGAGCCGTTTGGACCGCATCGTGTGCCGTCGCCTCGTCTTCGACGTCCTTCTGCTCGAAACCCTCCGGTGGGAACACGTTCGGTGTGTGAAAGACGGGCCGCTGTCGAAGCGTGCGGATGCCTGTTCCGGCTCGCGCGGCTTCGTCCTGCCTGACGCGGCTCGCCTTGCGATCGCGCGCCGCGGCCTTGGCCATGCGGCGCCGCTCGGATCGATCCGGGCTGTAGACGAGCGCAACCGCCTGAAGCAGGCGCTGCCGGTCCCCGGCCGGTACGCCCTCCAGCACGGTTCGATCCGCCGCGATCGACTCGAGCAGATCGACGGCGTCGCGAAGGCGCGTGATGTTTTCTGAGGATGCCATTGCGTCCAGAGTACCCCGGCGCCGACCTCAGGCCAATCGTTTGCTGGATCGCATGTAGGCGAGCGTGAGGATGGCAATGCCCCATCCGAGCAAGGCCAGCGCCTGCGGCCAGATGGTCTCCAGGCCAACGCCCTTGAGAAAAATTCCCCGGAGAATAATGACGAAATAGCGCAAGGGAATAAGGTAGGTGATCGGCTGAATCACAGCGGGCATGTTTTCGATCGGAAAGACGAAGCCGGAGAGATACATCATCGGGATGAGGAAGAAGAAGGTCGACGTCATCATCGCCTGCTGCTGCGTGTGGGAAATCGTCGAGGTGAACAGCCCCAGGCCGAGGGTCGTCAACAGGTAGATCATGCTCATGCCGAACAACAGCCAGAAACTGCCGCGCAGCGGCACTTCGAACCAGAAGACAATCACCACCAGGACGATCAGCACGTCGATCAACCCGATGACGCCATACGGCAGCAGCTTGCCGACGATCAGCTCCAGCCGGCCAAGGGGTGTGACATTCAGCTGCTCGAGCGTCCCGATTTCACGCTCGCGCACGATCGCCATCGAGGACAGGTTCGATGTCACCACGAGCAGCAGAAGCGCGAAGATGCCCGGCAGCATGAAGTAACGGCTCTCGAGGGTCGGGTTGAACCAGACGCGAACGCGCGGCTCGATGCTCCCGCCGATCGCGCTCATCGGCGGTCCGGCGGCTCGCCGCTGCTCGACCATTTCCTGCACGTACGAAGTGATGAGATTGGTCGCGTATCCCAACGCGATGTTCGTCGAATTGGCGTCGGACCCGTCGGCGACAACCTGCAGTGTTGCAGGACGGCCGGCCGCCACGCTCTCCCCGTAGTTCGCCGGAATCGAGAGGGCCATCCACGCGTCGCCCGACTCGAGGTACCGATCGACCTGCCGCTCCGCCGACAGGACCTCGACGATCTCGAAAGTTCCGGAACCGGTGAAGCGGCTGATCAGATCCTGGCTGCTGGCGCTCCGATCGGCGTCGACGATGACTATCGGCACGTTGTGGACGTCCGTCGTCGCTGCGTAACCGAGAAGCGCGAGCTGTGCGACCGGGGCGATAAAGATGATGCCGAAGATGCGCGGGTCCTGACGCAGCTCGATCACCTCTTTCCACATCACGTACCAGATACGTCTCATGATTCGTCAGTCACCGCGCCGCTCACGGCTCTCATGTCCATTGCCTGCTCAGACGCGTCGATGCCAGCGTCAGCATGAGCGCCGCATACACCGCGAGCGCGACGAGCTGGGTCCAGAAGCTCGTCAGATCAGCGCCTTTGAGGAGAATCGAACGGAGCGCGACGATGAAGTAGCGCGCCGGGACGACGAAGGTTACGGCCTGGATCGGCGCCGGCATGCTGGCAATGGGAAACACGAACCCCGACAGCATCATGGTGGGCAGAAACGACGCAAGGACCGCGAGCTGAAACGCCACCTGCTGAGAATCGGCGATGGTCGAGATCATCAGTCCAAGGCCCAGCGCGCCCGCGAGATACAACGACAAAGCCAGGATCAGCAGGATCCACGAGCCATTCATCGGCAACCCGAAGAGTCCCATCGACGCGACCACGATCGCCACCGAGGTCGCCAGCGAGATAACGAAGTACGGCAGCGTCTTGCCGATGATGAACGAGCCGGTTGCCAGCGGCGCCATCCGGACCTGCTCCATCGTCCCGCGTTCTTTCTCGCGCACCACGGAGAGAGACGTCGAGACGACCGCAGAAATCATGCCGATGTACGCGATGAGGCCGGGGATGAGGAACAGCGTGCTTCGAAGCTGCGGGTTGTACCACACCCGCGATTCGACCGTGATGGGCCGCGCAGAGCCGCGCACCGACGCCCGCGCCTGATACTGCGCCGAGACCGTCTGGAGCACGCCCAGGACATACCCCATGACAGTGGTGGCAGTATTCGAGTTGTCGCCGTTGATGATGACCTGCACCGGCACACGATGACCGGTGAGGAGGTCACGTTGAAGTCCCGGCGGGATCACCAACACCGCTCGGACGTCTCCTCGGTCGATCAGCGTTTCATATTCGCGCCGGCTCGACACGTCGGCGGTGAGCTGAAAGTACCCAGACCTGACAAAGGCATTCACCAGCTCGCGGCTCGCGTTCGAGCGATCGTTGTCATGGACCGCAAGCTGGATGTCCTGCAGGTCGAAGTTCAGGGCGTAGCCGTAGAGCAGCAGGAAGAAGGCGGGCACGAACAACAAGACCATCAGCGAGCGGCGATCGCGCGCAATCTGGTGGAGCTCTTTGCGGCCGACGGCGAGCGTTTTACGCATGCTGCACCACATCGAGGAACACATCTTCGAGGGACGGCATGACGCGATCGATACCCGCGATGTCGAGCCCGCGCGTGGCCAGCGACCGTTTCAGCGCTTCGAGATCGACGTCCGGCGTGTTGAGGACGGCATGCACGGCGGTGCCGAACACGGTCGTTTTCTCCACGCCTGGATTGTCTTCGAGCGCTCGCATGACATCGACAGGCCGGCTCGAATGTATTTCGAGAATCGGCCGCTTCGCGAAGATCGCCTTCAACTCGCGGGACGTGCCCATCGCGGCGAGCTTGCCGGCGTTCATGATGGCGATGCGATGGCAGTGCTCGGCCTCGTCGAGGTAGTGCGTGGTCACGAGCGTCGTGACGCCGCTGCGCGACATCGATTCGATGAGCCTCCAGAACTGGCGGCGCGATACGGGATCGACGCCCCCCGTCGGTTCGTCGAGAAAGACGATGCGGGGTTCGTGGAGGATCGCGCACCCCAACGCCAGCCGCTGGCGCCAGCCGCCGGCAAGGTCTCGCGCGCGCGTCTGCTCACGGCCGGACAGCCCCGCCATCTCGACGACGAATTTCATCCGTTGCACGATCTGGCCATCGTTGAGCCCGTAGAGCGCCCCGAAGAAGCGGATGTTCTGCTCCACCGTCAACGCTTCATAGAGCGAAAACTTCTGCGACATGTAGCCGATGCGGCGCTTGACCTCCTCGGGGTCGCGGCTGACGTCGACGCCGTCTACCACCGCCGTCCCCGATGTCGGCTTCAGCAGTCCGCACATCATGCGGATAGCCGTCGACTTGCCGGCGCCATTCGCGCCGAGAAAGCCATAGATTTCCCCTCGCTCGACTTCGAAGCTGATGCGATCGACGGCCGTAAACGCGCCGAACCTGCGCATCAAATCGCGGACGACGATCGCAGCGTCGCTCATTACCGTCCCAGCGCTCTCTGGAGCCGGGCGCGGGCGAGCTCGGCACTCGCGCGCGCCCGCGTGAGATCGAGCTCGGCCTGCAACAGCGCGGTCTGCGCGTCCAGCACATCCATGTTCGTGGCCACGCCTGCGCTGAATCGCTCGGCGATCACGCGGCGTGCCTCCGCTGCCGATCGAACGCCCACACCGGCAGCCTCGATTGCCGCGGTGGCTGACGTCAGCTCCGCCATCCGCTGCCGGACCTCGACTTCGACGCTGGCATCGAAATCACGAAGTCGCGCGTCCACGGCACGGCGGTTGGCGGCAGCCTCGGCCGTTTCCGCGCGAACGCGGCCTCCGTCGAGAAACGACCAGCGGACGTTCACGCCGATGTCCCACGACGGCGTCCACTTGTCCTGAATGGGGAAAATCTTGAGGTTCGGCCGCGACACGTCGTAGCCGCCGATGGCTGTCAGCACCGGCAGACTTCCAGCCGACGCGGCGGTGACACGCTCCTCCGCCGCGTTGATACGAAAGAGCAGCGACTTCCGCTCGGGTCGATTCGCCCGCGCCTCGTCCATTACCGCCTTTGTTGGCGCCGGAGTAGCCGCAGGGGCCGGCTGGGTGACCGTGCCGCCGATGCCACCGGTCGGGATCAATTCAAGAGTGACCTCCTGATCGAGACCAACAAGCCGCTTGAACTCCGCCATCGTCGTCTCGGAGATGGTTTCCGCTTCGATGCTGAGCATCCGCTGGTGCGCCTGCTGGGCTTCGATAGTCAGCACATCGCTCGGCGGAACGAGTCCCACACTCAGTTGATTGCGCACATCGGTAAGATGCGCGCTCGTCCGCTCCAGTGCCTGACCCACGACATCCGCAGCCGCCCGGGCTGTCAACACGGCCAGAAACGACCGTGTGATCTCCAGCTTCAGGTCGGCGCGCGCGGCGTCGCGATCCTGTCCTGCCGCGTCGACCTCGGCGCCGGCAGCACGAGTCAGCGCGTTCAGGCGGCCGCCGGTATAGATGGGCCACTGCAGATCGATCCGGGACTGCGTGCGATTGGGGAGATCGGGGTAGATCAGCCTGAAGCCTCCGCCCGCGCTGGGCACACCGAATTCCTCGACGTGATTGATCCGCGTGTAGCCGGCCAGCGCCGCCAACTGCGGACGCTCCGCGGCCGCGCGCTGATCTTCGATGGCCTGCGCGGCATCCTGACGTGCGGTGAGCTCTTCGAGCCTGTGACTGGCCTCGATACCGCGAGCGACAGCCTCATCCAGCGTCAGGCGCAGCGGCGGCGCCTGCGCGGATGCGGCGTTCGCCGCCAAGAGGAGGAGCAACAAGACGGAAAATGGCCGTTTCATGCGGTTTCCTTTGTGACTCGAGCGATGAACACATCTTCGAGCGAGGCAGGGACGCGACGGACGCTCTCGACATCGACGCCGGCGCGTTTCAGCGCCGACTCCAGCTCGGCCGGATCGCCGAGCGGCGCGCCGTCTGCGAGGCGGACGTGGGCGCGCTCGCCGAACAACTGCACATCGACAACGCCGGGAAGCCGTTCGAGCACGCCGGTCGCGCGATCTCTGTCATCCGCGATGACTTCCATGACAATGCCAGGGAGGGTGTCACGCAGGTGTGCCGGCGTATCGAGCGCCACGAGCTGCCCCTCGTGAAGCAGCGCCACCCGCGAACATCGTTCAGCCTCGTCGAGATACGGGGTCGCCATCAGGATCGTGATGCCCTGCGCGAGAAATTCAGACAGCAGCTTCCAGAATTCGCGTCGAGAGACCGGATCGACGCCGGTGGTCGGCTCGTCGAGCACGATGATTCTGGGCTCGTGCACGAGCGTGCATGCGAGCGCCAGCTTCTGTTTCATACCTCCGGACAGCTGCTCCGCGAGCCGCGAGCGGAATTTCGTCAGTTGGGTCAGCTCGAGCAGCCGCTCTCGGCGATCGCGAATAGCGGGATCCCGCATGCGGAGGCCATGAATCTCGGCGAAGAACGAGATGTTTTCGTCGATCGAGAGGTCGCCGTACAGGCTGAAACGCTGTGACAGGTAGCCCAGCGTCTGCGTGACGGCCAGGTGTTCTTTCACGGGATCACGGCCGAGGACGCGCACGCGTCCTGCGTCGGGCTTCAGCAGCCCGCACATGAGCCTGATGGTCGTTGTCTTGCCGGCGCCGTCAGGTCCGATGAGGCCGAACATCTCGCCCGGCTCGATCGCCAGCGACAGATCGCGCAGCGCCACGACCGTGTCGTATTTCTTGCCGACCGCATCGAGCTGGATGGCGGACATATGTGAAATTTCCAATCCCTGATACCCGGCTACTGCAGCGGTATGTCCGCTTCGACGGGCATTCCCTGCTTGAGAACGCCGTTGCGGTTGTCGACGGCGATCTTCACGCGATACACCAGCTTCGAACGGTCTTCCGCTGTCTGTACATTGCGGGGCGTGAACTCGGCCTTCGACGCGATGTAGCTCACTTTTCCTGGAATCCCGGCGCCGCCGGCATCGGTGAACACCGTCGCGGGCTGGCCAAGCTTGATACGCGGCACCATCGGCTCATCGACGAACACTTCCGCCCATGCGTGATCCAGATCGGCCACCACGACAATCGGGACGCGGGGCGAGGCGATTTCACCTGGATCGAGCAGCCGGTCGGTGACGATTCCGCTCATCGGCGCCGTCACCGTGGCGTCCTGCCTGGACTTCTCGAGCGTCGCGATCTGTGCGTCCACGGAGGCGACCCGCGCGCGCGCGGCGTCGATTTCCTCCGGGCGAGATCCGGCGCGAAGCCGCGCGACGGCTTCACGCGCCGCAGCGGCCCGAGCACTGCTTGCCGCCACCCGGTCTCGCGCCATCGCCCGGCGTGTCGCCGCGTCATCGCGCTGTTTCTGCGATCCGGAGTTCACCTCGAGAAGCCGCTCGAATCGCTGTAGATCCGTCTCGGCGGAGGCAAGCTCCGACTGGGCAGCGGCAAGGTCGCCGGCGGCGGCGGCCGCCTGGGCTTCGGCCTGGCGAATATCTTCGCCACGCGCGCCGGCCTGCAGCAGCCGGAGCTGCGCATCGGCCTGGGATCGGTCCGCCTGCGCCCGCCGCAACGCCAGATCGACGTCGGCCGTATCGAGGCGTGCCACGACGTCACCTTGCTTGACGCGATCGCCTTCCGCAATCGTCATGTCGATGATGCGCCCGCCGACTTCGGGCGCGATCTGCAGCTCGGTGGCGTCGACCTGACCCGACACACGGCCCTCGGCGGCTGGCGCTTTGTCCTGGCAGGCGCCGGACGTGATTGCGACGACAAGACAGAACACCACGCTCGTCTTTCTCATAGGTTTCTCTTCACCTTTGACGACTCGCGACTCTCGACGCTAAACGCTCGGCTCTGGACTTTCGACTCCCTCGACTCCCTCGACTCCCTCGACTCTTTTGACTCTTTTGACTCTTTCGACTCTCTCGACTCTCTCGACTCTGGACTCCCTGGACTCTGGACTCTCGACCCTCGACTCCGGACCTTCACCGACTCCTCACGCGCGAGCATCCGTTGCGCCACCATCTGGAGATGCGTCACCAGCGTGTCCGAATCGGCTTCTGGAATGTCGACGTTGCGCACGGCCTTGATGCGCGCGCGAATCGGGGCGGCGGCGCGAAACATCAGCAGCGGCGCGATGATGGTGATATGCGCGAGCGCCGGGTGCACCGGCTGGAAGATGTGCTGTTCGGCGCCTTCGACGATCACACCGCGGACGGTCGCAAACACGCCGGCAATCAGACCGAGCTCCTCGGGACCGAGGTGGGCGCCGCCATCGGCGATCTCGCGGAGAAAAATCGGGAGAAAGTGGGTCGACGCGTCGATCGATCGGACCAGCGCATCAATCAGGCTGTCGAGTTTGCGCGCGGGTGGCGCGTCTTCGCTCATCGCGGCGCGCACGCGCTCGGTAATCGGTGCGAACACGTCGCGGAGGATACAGGTATAGAGGGCGCGTTTGTTGGGAAAGTGGTAGTAGATCATCGCCTTGTTGACACGCGCGCGCCGGGCGATGCGATCGACGGTGGTGGCCGCGAAACCGTGGACGCCGAATTCGGCGGAGGCGGCGGCCAGGATGCGGGTGCGGGTATCTGGGGCGGGGGACTTGGGCCTGGCCATTAGTTAACTGACCGTTTAGTTAATACGAGTGCGCGGCCGCTGTCAAGGCATATGCTTGAGGTATGCACATCGTCATCGCCGGCGGGTCCGGATTCCTCGGCAGCGCGCTGGCCCGCGCGCTCGCCCTCGAGGGACGCGACGTCGCGATTCTTACTCGTCAGGAGTCGAACAAACGCGCCGCGCCACATCTGTCGTTCGTGCCATGGACACCGGACGGCAACGCGGGGCCTTGGGCACGCGTCGTCGACGGTGCCTCGGCCGTCATCAACCTTTCCGGCGAATCGATCGCCGCCAAACGCTGGTCCTCTGCGCAGAAAACGAAGCTTCGGGACAGCCGCCTCCTCGCCACCGGAAGCCTGGCCGCCGCCATTCGGCAGGCGTCGCGTCCGCCCGGCGCGTTTGTCAGCGGCTCTGCCGTCGGGTACTACGGCGACCGCGGCGACGAAACACTCACCGAGTCCTCCGCGCCAGGCACCGACTTCCTTGCCAACCTCGCAAGAGACTGGGAGGCGGCTGCCAACGACGTGTCACACGTCACGCGGGTGGCACTCGTCCGCACGGGCATCGTCCTCGACCGTCAAGGCGGCGCCCTGCCGAAGATGCTCCCGCCGTTCAAGATGTTTGCCGGAGGCCCGCTCGGAAAGGGCACCCAATACATGCCCTGGATTCACAGGGACGACTGGGTTCGCCTGGTGTCGTGGATGATCACCGCCGAAGGTGCGCGAGGTCCGCTGAATGCCACGGGCCCGTCGCCAGTCACCAACGCGGAGTTCTCCAAAGCACTCGGGCACGCCCTGAAACGGCCGAGCCTTCTGCCGGCCCCGGCGTTCGCGCTGCGGATCGCCCTCGGCGAGATGGCTGACGCGCTCCTGCTGAGCGGCCAGCGCGCGCTGCCGGTGCGCGCAACAGATCTCGGGTTCTCGTTCCGATATTCCAATATCGACGAGGCTCTGGCCAACGTCCTGGCCTAAGATAATGTCCTGCTCATGACGGCTGCTATTTATTTCCGAAGGAGATGACTTCGATGACACGTCAGCTCTCGATTCCGGCGCTGGTTCTGGCGGTCGCGCTCGCCGCCGCTGTCCCCGCCCAGGCCGAGGTGAAAAAGGAAGAGCGCAATCAGGTTTCGTTCGCAGGTGCGCTTGGCAAGGTGTTCAACTTCTTCGGAGGCAAGTCGGCCAGAGAAGGCGTCGTGTCGACCGTCGCCGTGTCCGGCGATCGCAAAATGACGACGAACGGCGAGAACACCGCACAGATCGTCGACTTGAAGGAAGAAAAGATCTACGACCTCGACCTGCGCCGCAAGACATACAAGGTGACGACGTTCGAAGAGATCCGAAAACAGATGCGAGAAGCGGCGCAGAAGGCGCGCGAGAGCGCCGATCGCGAGCCGGGCGCCGAGAAGCCGGCGAAGAACGACGGCAAGGAGTTCGAGGTCGACTTCGACGTCAAGAATACCGGCCAGACCAAGGTGGTCAACGGCTTCGACACGCGCGAGGTGGTGGCCACCATCACGGTGCGCGAAAAGGGCAAGAAAATCGAGGACAGCGGCGGCATCGTCATGACCGTCGATTCATGGCTGAGCAAGTCGGCGCCGTCGTTGAAGGAAGTTGCCGACTTCGAGCGGCGGTATTGGGAAAAGCTCGCAGGCCCGATCTCTGCCGTTGACGCGCAGCAGATGGCGACCGTGGTGGCGATGTTTCCTGGCGTCAAGGACGCGCTTGCCCGTTTCAGCAAGGAAGACCTCGGCGGCACCGCCATTCAGTCGACGACGACGATGGACGCGGTGAAAAGCGCGGAACAGATGAAGCAGGAAGCGTCCGGCGGCTCGTCGGCGTCGGCGTCGTCTGATGACAAGGGCAATCCGCTGTCGGTGGGTGGCGCGATCGGCGGTTTCATGCGCCGGCGCCAGCAGCAGCAAGACAAGGAAGCTGCCGCCAAGCCGAACGCCAATCCGGCGCGCTCGACCTTCATGACGATGAACAACGAAGTGTTGAAGATTGCGACGAACGTGACCGCGGCAGACGTCGCCCTCCCGGCGGGGTTCAAGGAGCGGAACTGACGCTGCGTTTTAACAGGAGGATAGGAGACCAGGAGAACTTCTTTTTCGGAAAAAGAACCTCCTGCTCTCCTAGTCTCCTGTGAACTAATACGCGGCCAGCTGACGCAGCGCGTCAGCGATCTTGTCCGCGTTCGGCAGGTTGTAGCTTTCCAGCACCTGCGAGAACGGGCAGTGCGTGTCTGGGTAGGTCACCCGCATCACCGGCGCGTCCAGCGCGTCGAAGCGCTCTTCCACCACCACTGCCGACAACTCGGCGCCCAAGCCAAGTGTCTTGACGTCTTCATGAACGATCAGCAGACGGCTGGTTTTCTCGACCGACGCGAAGATCGCCGCCTTGTCGTACGGCATCAGCGACCGCAGATCGATCACCTCGACCTCGACGCCCTCCTGTGCCAGCCGATCCGCCGCTTCGAGCGACGGCGTCACCATCGCGCCGTACGTCAGGAGCGTCGCATCGCTCCCGGGGCGGCGGACCGCCGCCACGCCGATCGGCACAATCTCATCGCCTTCCGGCACCGGGCCTTTCGCGCGGCGATAGAGGAATTTGTGCTCCATGTAGATCACGGGATTGTCATCGCGGATCGCTGCCTTCAGCAGACCCTTGGCGTCCCACGCGTTCGATGGCGCGACCACTTTCAGTCCCGGCCGGTGGATGAACCACGCCTCGGGATTTTGCGAGTGATACAACCCGCCTCCGACGTTGCCGCCGCTCGGCGCGCGGACGACGATCGGACAGGTCACGCGCCCACCCGTGCGGTACCGCAGCGTGGCCGCCTGGTTGACGATCTGGTCGAAACCGCAACTGATGAAATCGGCGAACTGCATCTCGGCGACAGGGCGGTATCCGCGCTGCGACGCGCCGATGCTGACGCCGATGATTGCAGACTCGGAGATGGGCGTGTCGAGACATCGCGCTTCGCCGAACTCGTCGACGAGGCCGGCAGTGATGCCAAACGCGCCGCCATACGGTCCCACGTCCTCGCCAAGCACGAACACTTTCGGATCGCGGCGCATCTCTTCGAAGAGCGCCTCGCGAATCGCTTCCAGATAGGAAATTTCCTTCGCCATGTTCAGGATCTATGCGTAGAGGTCGGTGACGGCTTCTTCCGGCGCCGGATCTGGGCTGTCCTCGGCGAACTGCACTGCATCGTCGAGCGTGTCTTTGATGCGCTGGTTGATTTCCTGGTCTTTCTCGGGAGTCAGGACGCTCATGTGCTGGAGATAGGACGTGAAGGTGGGAAGCGGATCGCGGCTCTTCCACATCGCCAGCTCCTCTTTCGTACGATAGAACGCCTTGTCGTGCTCCGAGTGGCCATGCCAGCGATACGTCTTGCACTCGATCAGCGTCGGCCCTTCGCCGGCGCGCGCACGACGCCGCGCGCCTTTGACGGCTTGGTACACGGCCAGCACGTCATTGCCGTTGATCGCCACGCCGTCGAATCCATACCCTTCCGCACGCTCGGCCACATCCTCGATCGCCATGCTCTTCTCGATCGGCACCGAGTACGCGTAGAGATTGTTCTCGCAGATGAACAAGATCGGCAGCTTGTTGACGCCGGCAAAATTGAGCGCTTCGTGGAAGTCGCCCGTGTTGCTGGCGCCTTCGCCGAAGTAGGCAATGCAAACGCTGTCTTTCCCCTCCATCTTCATCGTGAGTCCGACGCCGGCCGCCACAGGAAGGTTCGCGCCGAGCATGCTCGTGTTGCCGAAGATGCCGAGCTCGTTGACTCCGCTGTGCAACGCTGAATCCCGCCCCTTCGAGAGGCCCGCTTCCTTGGCGTACATTTGCGCCATCATCTGGCGCGGCGTGACACCTTTCATCAGCAGCGCGCCGAGGTCGCGGTGGAGCGGAAAAATCCAGTCGTCCGGCCGCAGGCCGAAGCAGGTTCCGACGATGATCGCTTCCTGGCCGATCCCTGTGTAGACGCCGCTGCGAACCTTCCCCTGCCGCACACCGAGGCTCAGGCGTTCGTCGAACGCGCGAATGAACTTGAGCCAGTAATACATCTCGAGGAGCTCGTCGGTGCTGAGCTTGAATTTCGTGCGTTTGATCGGAGGGCGGGATTTGACTTGAGGCATCGCGTACTAAGTGTAATCCAGAGAATTCACGGTTGCGCGAGCGCCACCGTCAGCAAAATCGCGCGCTGCGTGCCTTTCCAGGCGTCGGTGGCATCGTACGTTTCGTTCTCTGTGTGCGCGCCCGACCCGCGCCCGCCTGCATCGATCGTTACCGCCGGGATGCCGAGGCTGAGGGGAAGGTTTGCGTCGGTCGACCCCTCCGAGAACGACAACGGCAGAGTCAGCGCCTTCGACACCGAGATCGCGGCCTGGACGATCGGCGCAGCCGAGGACAGGCTGCCAGCGGGCCGCATGCCGACCACGTCGATGGTGGCGGTCAGCGTCGAGCTGTTCCACCGCGCGTTCTCCTGCGCCACCGCATCTGCCACGGCCTGGCGGAACTGCTTCTCGAGCGCCCGAAGCGCGGCCGTGTCGCCGGAGCGAAGATCGACTTCCATCCATGCCTCGCTCGAAATGGCGTTGATCGACGTGCCGCCGCCTACACGGCCGACGTTGAACGTCGTGCGCGGCGAGCTGGGCACTTGCAGATCTGCGATGCGCGCCATGGCCCTGCCGAGCGCGTGAATCGGGTTGACCACGCCGAACGATCCGAAGCTGTGGCCACCCGGCCCCTTGAAGGTGACGCGGAACCGCGCGCTGCCGATCGCGATGTGTGTGACGCCCAGTCCCTCGCCGTCGATTGAGACGAACCGATCGATTCTGTCTTTCAGCGTGTCGTTGAAGAGGCGCTTCACGCCGCGCAGATCCCCGAGCCCTTCTTCTCCGACGGTGGCGACGAAGGTGATCGTTCCAGGCGTCGACACGGCGGCTTTGTTCAGCGCACGCGCGACGGCGAGCACGTCGGCAAGCCCGCGGCAATCGTCGCCGATACCGGCGCCGCGAAGCACATAGCCGTCTCGTCGAACTTTCACATTGGTGCCGCGCGGAAACACGGTGTCGAGATGCGCGCTCAAGACGACGTTCGGGCGCGCGGCTGCCCCCGGCCGCTCACCGATGACGTTGCCTTCGGCGTCGATGCGGACGTTCTTCACGCCGGCTTCGCGCAACAGGCTCGCGTACAGCTCCGCACGCTTCGCTTCCTGAAACGGCGGCGCTTCGACCTCGCAAATTCTGATTTGATCCTCGATGGTGCGCATCTCGTCGCTCTTCGCGAAGTCGACGGCGGCGCGGATCGCCGGTGTCTGGAGGAGCGTCGGGCCCAGGTCGGCCGCGCGCTGCTGCGCGGCTGCGATTGTGGACACGGCCGCGAGACCCAGGATGGCGGCTATCTGGATTGGAGCCGTCGGAAGCATGTAAACACGCCAGTATTACATACCCGATACGGGGAGAGTGAGGGGTCGAAACTGGAATCTGAAATCTAGAAACTAGAATCTCGATTGCAGATTATGAATTGAAGAGTGTAGTTCCAGGATCACAGGAATTGCGGTCCTCCGCGGAAGTCCCCGCCGAGAATCGCCGATGAATCGGCGCCAAGCCAGTTGTCGATGACGCGCGCATAGACCGAGCGGAAGTCGGTTTCGAATCGCACATCGTTCGCGGCATTTTCAAGTGTGGGGTTGGCGGGATCGGGCGATAACGACGGCGCCGTGCCGTAGATGCCGCCCCTCACCTGCCCGCCGATCGCCATCATCACGCTCGCGGCGCCGTGGTCGGTGCCGCCGCTGCCGTTCTCGATGACACGCCGCCCGAACTCGGAGAACTGCAGGATCAGCGTGTCGTTCAATAGCCCGTTGCTGTTCAAGTCCTGGTAAAACGCCAGCAAGCCATCGTTCAGCGTCGTCATCAGTGTTCCGTAGGAGCCGCTCTGGGCGGCGTGCGTATCGTACCCGCCGGTCTGCACCCAGAACACCCTCGTGCCGATTTGCGTCGCCAGCGCACCTGCCACCGCACGGAGCGCCTGCGCGAACCCGCTTGCGGGATAGGTCACCGAAGAAGCATAGGCGCCCACCGTCAGCACCCGATCGAGGGTTGCGAACGCCGACTGAGCGCTCGCGTTGACGAACGCCAGGTGCGGACGGTGCGGCGGCAGATGCGACGACATCCGCATCGCCGCGTCCCGCTCTTGAGCGGCCTCGGCAGTGCCATTCGGGCTCTGAAACGCGTACGCCGCAGGATTACCGATCGAGGGCACGCTAACCAGCCGCGACAACAGCGAATGCGGGACTTCGGGGCCGGTGTTCCATGCATACAGTGGATCGATCGGCTGAGGGATCGTGTCGAGATATCGTCCCAGCCATCCCGGACCTTGCGTCGACAGCGGGTTCGCGGTCGACCAGATGTCGGTGCCTTCGAAGTGCGAGCGGCTCGAGTTCTCGTAGCCCGTGCGCTGAATCAGCGCCAGCCGGCCTTCGTTGAACATCGTCTTCAGCCCGGTCAGCCGCGGGTGGAGGCCAAGCTCGTTGCCCGCGGAGTCGCTGCCGATTTGCAGCACCTGACCGGCAGGCACCGCGAGCGTCGGACGCCGGCTCTGATAGTACGTATCGCGATAGGGGACGAGCATGCTGAGCGAGTCGTTGCCGCCACCGAGATACAGCACCACGAGATTCCTGAACGCCGCGCCCTGCGCGAGCGCGAGATCCGAGAGAAAGCGCGGCGCCGCAAAACCCACGGTGAATGCACTGACGCCGCCGCGGACGAATGCGCGTCTGGTGAATCTCATACCAGCTGATACTCCGAGGATCCGGCGATCAGATGTATCAGCCCCGGCGCCTTCAGGCGGAGCTGGGCGGCGCTTCCGGTCCACGGCGCGCCGCCGCGCAGGTAGTCGAGCAGGCAGTTGTATGCGTGCGGCTCGAACGGCGCGGGGGAAATCCGGTCCAGACAAAACGACAGCAGAGCGTCGGGAGTGGCGCCGTTGCCCGTGGCGGCCGCGGCGATGTCGTTGCGCTGCCGCGACGTCAGCCCGGATGCGAAATTCATCCGCGCCAGCATCGCCCCAGTCGTGAACCACGCCGGGCCACGCTCCCATCCGGCGACGTCCGGCGGCTCGAACAACTGCTGGCCCATGTTCGACAGCGCTCCGAGCGCGGCGTTGAGCGGAAACCCTGCGTAGCCGATTTCCTTCAGCGCGCGCGCGACGAACTCGACGGGCCACGAGAATCTCGCGAAGTAGCTGTCGGGGGCGTCGAACTCCTGCGACGTCAACACCGCGCGCACCACGGGAGACATGTGACAGTCGCTGAGGGTATATACATTCGCGATGCGGGCGACGAAAGCCTCGTCGGGCGGACGAAGCTCGCTGACGAAAAACGACCAGAGCTTCTGGGCCATTCGCCGCGCGGTCGCCGGATGGCGCGCGAGCGCGTTGAGCAAGTCGACGCCATCCTGGATGCCGCCCGATTCCGCGCGCGCTGGGATGGTCCTCGAACCATCGGCGTAAATCGGGAAGCTGAACGTCTTGGCGTTGGTGTCGTGCTGCGCGCTGTTGAACAAAAACTGGTGAAACCCCAGCGGGTCACGCGGATCGCCGATACGCTGCAGGTTCCAACCGGTGAACACGCGAGCTCCCGCGTAGACATCCGCTTCGACGAACTGTCCAACGCCAATCGTGAAGAGCTCCATAACCTCGCGAGCGAAGTTCTCCTGCGGGCGCGCCTTCGTGTTCAGGCGGCCGTCCAGCCAGAAGAGCATCGCCGGGTGGCGGGCAACTTCGTACAGCAGATCCCGGAAGTTCGGCAGCGCGTAATCACGAAATAACTCGATCTCCCCGCGCAGCCCCGCCGGGTGCTCCGACGCCTTCGCTGCCATCAGCTGGGTGGCGGTGGCGCCGCCCACCGCATTCGCGATCTTGCTGTAAGCCGTGGCGAAATGCTGGTGCCAGAACAGCGCCATCTTTTCCTGCAGCGGACGCCGCGAGTGCACCATGCGGAAGAGCCAGCGCTGCCGCGCGTCGTTGATGGCGGTCGAAGGCGAGAAGGGCTCCGACTGACCAGCGGAAGGCGTCACCGCTGCATAGCCGGGCTGACCGATCGACGCGTCGACCTCGTCCGGCGTGCTGTAGAAATCCACGAGCGCGTCCAGCGTGGCCACAACGCCACGCTGGCTGAACGCCGCCGCTTCGGCCATGGTGGTGCCGAAGCCCGCGCGGCGAAGAAGGTGTTGAACCCGAGCGTCTGGAGCCATTGATGCTCGAACGGAAACGGCTGAGGGGCTTGTTGGGATTATTTCACACCATGGGGGGATTGAAGACTGAAGATTGGGAGACTGGGAAGAGAAAGAAAGCGCTTATTTGCCCGGAAGCTTTCCGCGGCTGGCGACATTCGCGAGCAGTTGGAAGGCCCCGTCGGTTCCCGCCGCGACCTGCCGCCACAACCCGAGACCAACGAAAATCCAGCGGCCCTTGCCGACGTTGGCGGTCACGAGGGCGCCTTTCTTCCATCCTTCGTTGTGCTCGAACGGCTCGTGAATCTGTATCAAGTCCGTGTACCGCTGATCGCCCGGAACAATGAAGTAGGTACCCCGCTCCTGCACCCAGTTGGCCCACGCACTGGCGCCAATCTCGTTGGGGTAATGAAATACGGGATCGTCCGACGCGAGCACCTGTACCTGGCCGTTCTCGTCGGTGACCCGCGTGTTGCTGAACCCCGCGGGAAACGGCGCGTACTGTGTCCACGAGCTGCCGCGGTTGTATTGCACCACGACCGTGCCGCCGGCCGAGGCGTAGTCGAGCACGCGCTTGTTGTTGGCGCGCAGATCCTCGCGGCTGTCGTACGCGCGGACGCCGATGAAGATGGCGTCGTACCGGTTCAGATCGCCCCATGCGAGCTCGTCGGCGTCCAGCAACTGGACCGTCGCGCCCAGGCCGCGAAGCGCCGCGGGAATCTCATCACCCGTGCCCATGACGTATCCAACGGTCAGGTTGGGCGCGAGACGCACATCCATCACCTTCACGGCGACCGACGCGGGAATCTCGAGCTGTCTGCGCCGGATATGCGGATATTCGACAGCTTGAAATCCAGACTCGAAGTTCTGCGCGCCAACCGACGCGACCGATTTCACGGTGTACTGCCCCAGCGCCGTCTTCGCGGCGGGACGCACCGAAAAGCGCACCGTTTGCGCCTCATCCTCGCGCGTGAAACTGACGGCCTGCGTAGCCGGCGTCGCCGTCCAGCCAGGCGGCAGATCCATGCGCACCTGGCCGTTCGCCGCGCCCTTCGCGTGGTTCGCGACCGTGACTCGAACCTCGCGGCTGACCGCGGACGTCGCACCGCGACCCGCGGGCACGATCGCGATCGACGGCGTCACCCGCAGCGAGAGCGGCGACACCACCGCCAGCTCCATTCGCTTCTCGCCCTCGAGCTGTTGCCCTTCGTATCGAAACTCGACTGGACGCTCGACGTGCAGCTCGGCCCCGCCGGCGGTCAACGTGAACGACGCACGGAACGGCGTCGGACGGAACGGAAGTCCGAACGGCGCGTCCGGCTCGAATGCATATCGCGCCGCTGTCGGCAGCGGCTTCCAATACGGTCTGCTGACCCTCGCGTTCGCTGGAATCTGGGTCGGCGCGTCGCACCGATAGACGCCTCCAACCTCCAAAGGCATCGACGGGCACTTTGCCGGGACCGAAAACCCAGTGAGTCCCACCGACGACACGCTCACAGGCCGGCCGCGGTCACCGATGCTGATCGACACGCGGACATCCTGTCCGGGCACGACGATCCCGTCGTCCGACAGCACTTCGATACGAAGTCCGTGAGCAAGAAGCGCCGCCTCGGTGAACTGAACCTCCTTGGTCTTCAGCTTCGCATCGAGATCGAATCGCGTGTCAGCGGACAGTCCCATAGACCCAAGCTGCTGCCTGAGCACTCGCACCGCGTTGAGACCGGCGACAATCGGAGGAGCAGCCGCGAACGGGCCATCGAGGTCGAGGACTTTCTGCGCGGCCGACACGTGACCCGCAATTCCGCGCAGCCCCGCGGACAACGCAGGCGGAGGCGTACCGCGCACGAGCGATACGAGGCCGGGCAACGTCGTGTCGATGCCGTCAAAGAGCGATGCCTCTTCGGCCTGCGCCGCGCTTGGAGCCACAAGAGACTCCATCAAAAGGTACCGCTGCTGCGACCGTCCAGACGGAAGCGCCAGCAGTTGAGCCATCGCCTGGCTCTTGTGCATGCCCCGCTCTTCTGTTCCGATTTCGGCATACGTGCGGCCGAGCAAGGCGTCGAACGGCGACAGATCGAACGTCGCCGCTTTCAACGCACCGAGTGGTAAGGGGCCGTCCGTCGGCGCAGCCTGGCCGCGCCCACCGCCACCAGGCCCTCCGGCCGGGTAGTAGTACTTGCGCGGCTGCCACGGCATGAGCCCTTCGCGGATTTGTTCGGGGTATCGCGCGGGATCGCCGGCCACTTTGAACGCTTCGCGGCTGAGCAGGCCCGAAGTCTGATGGTGCAGTCCGCCCGCAGTTCCCGTCGGATTCATCCCGACAACGACATCGGGGCGCGTCATGCGGATGAGGCGCACGTAGTCGCCGATGATCTCGTCGCGCCCCCATTTCTCGAGCGTCTCTTCGATGCTGAACGAGTAGCCGAAGTCGATCGCGCGCGTGAAGTACTGCTCGGTCGCATCGAAACGGTGCATGGCTTCGAGCTCTCCGGTTCGCAGCACCGCGAGCGGATCGTAGAGCTCTGGGCCGATCTCGTTCTGTCCGCCGTCGCCGCGCGTCGCCGTGGCGAGAATGGTGCGTACCCCCTGCCCGCGGTTCAAGTACACGTGCAGCGCGTTGTTCTCGTCGTCTGGATGCGCCGTCGCCTGCATGAAGACGCCGGTGTTGTTGAGTTGGCGGAGAGCGAGGCCGAGAGCGACCGCGCCGTCTTCGAGATCGAGCGGACGCACGCGCAGCTGTGCGTCCAGGTCGTAGCGTCCGGCCTGAGCCGGGCCGATCACGGCCACTGCCGCCGACACGATGACCACGACAGTTGCGCGCGACAGCGTCATCGCATCAGCTCTGGATAATTTCCTGATAATAGGCTTCGTACTGTGGAACGACGCGGCCCGCGCAGAAGTGGCGCCGCACGCGATCGAGCCCCGCTTTCGCGAAGCGTTTGTGCACGTCAGGATCGCTCAGCAGCGAGATTGCCGCCTTCGCCATCCCCTCGATGTCGTCGGGAGCGCGTAAGAATCCGCACACGCCGTCCTCGACCACCTCCGGCAGACCGCCGACGCGCGACGCCACGACCGGCACCTCGCACGCCATCGCCTCGAGCGCGGCGAGACCGAAACTCTCCTGGGCCGATGGCAGCAGGAAGAGATCCGAAACGGACAAGAGCGGCACGACCTGATCCTGCTCGCCGAGAGCCTCGACGTCGCATGCGAGGCCGCGATCGTGCACCATTCGCATCGCGCGTCCCAGCTCCAGGCCCTCGCCGACGAATATCAATTTCGCCCGCACGTCCTTACGGATGCGCTCGAAAATCTCCACGACCGCCTCGACGCGCTTGACGGGCCTGAAGTTCGAAAGGTGAATGATGAGCTTGTCGTACCTGGCCGGCGGGCACAGCCGCGCGCGCAGCTCCGGTAGATCCCGGCGGCCGTGCTCGTCGCACTCCAGGAAGTTCGGGATGACGCGGATCTCGTGTTTGAGAGACAGCGCCTGATACGTGTCCTGTCGCAAGCTGTCGGAAACCGCCGTGACGCCGTCGGACTGATCGATCGAAAACGCGACGGTCTCGGAGTACGACGGATCGCTGCCGAGGAGCGTGATGTCGGTCCCGTGAAGCGTCGTGATGACCTTCGGCACCCTGCTGTCCGATCGGCCATTGGTCGACGCGATGATCTGCTTCGCCAGATACGCAGCGGTGGCGTGCGGTATCGCGTAATGCGCGTGGACGATGTCCAGCGAGAACTCGCGCGACAGCTGCACAATCTTGTTCGCGAGCGACAGCATGTACTGGGGCTCGCGGAAGAGAGGATAGGTCGGGGTGTGGACGCGATGGAACGCGAGGCCGGCCTCGTAGTCGCCAAGCCGGAACGGCGGCTCGGTGCTGACGAGATGCACCTGGTGCCCGCGCCGGGCCAGCGACTTGGCGAGCTCCGTCGCCACGATGCCGCTACCGCCCACGGACGCGTAACAGACCACCCCGATATGCATGCCCTACCTATTTAAGCAGATGTTCACGAACCACCGGTTCGGTCACCACAATGCCCTCGGCAAACCGGACGCCGGACAGAGCGCCAAACTGCGCATCGCGGCTCTCGATGAGCTGGGCGAAGCTTGGGGAGTTTAGACGCGTTGCCGCAGATTCGGTTGCACGCGAGAACTGGCTGGCATAGCACGCCAGCGCCCGGCGCTTCGTCTCGTAGTGTTCGGACACATCGACGACGAACGACACCTGGGCCGCGTCGTTGATGAAGTAGTGGCAGACCCACTCAATGGGCCACGGGTCGCCTGCGGCGGCATACCGCTTGAGCTTGGCGTTGAATACCGCTTCACGGAGCAACGCCGCTGACGCCTGATGATCCGGATGACGGTCCTGCCAGTAGGGAACGGCGACCGCGCGCGGCCGCACGCGACGAATCAATTCGACGATCGTGCGCGTGTGCTCCGGCGAGGTGCCGATCGCGCGATCGGGCAGCGCGAGATTCTCACGCCACGCCGCACCGAGAATCGCGCGCGCCGCCTCTGCCTCCCTCACGCGTTCGTCCGGAGTGCCGTTGCTCGACATCTCGCCGCGCGTCAAATCGCACAGCCCTACCGAGTGACCAAGCGCCGCATGCTTGGCAAGCGTGCCGCCGAGCCCAATCTCCAGATCGTCGGGATGAGGGCCAAACGCCAGCAGATCCAGCCCGCTCATTCACGTATCCGCGTAAACGAGAACGGCTCGTCGCCTTTGTCGGGCGTGCCCTGATAGTGGCGAAGGATGATGCGTGCCGCGGCGAAGGACAAGCCGAGGCCTCCGGTCCCGCCCGAGAATGCGAAGTAATGATGCGGGTAATTCCGGTGCGGGCCGTAATACGGCACGCCGTCGATCGTACGCGAAGAGGCCACGTCCCACGAGTATTCAGGCATGAGCCCGGAAATCGCCGGGTGCATGACCGACAGCTCGTACATCAACTGTCCGGTGCGCTGAATCAGCGCGCGCTCTCGCGCGCGGTCGGCCACGCTCGACTGGTCGGCGCCGGCAAAGAGCACACGATTGCCGATCCAGTGCATCCAGTGATCGGGAGAGGCCGTGTCCCTGAGAATCAGGTCGGGGGACGTCATGTCGCGCCTCACAACGGCCGGCAACTCGCCCGTCAGCACCACATAGGCGTCGCTGCGGCTGAAGCGGCGGCGCAGCGGCTTGAAATCGTCGGTGGGATATCCCGTGGCGACGACCACCTTCGATGCCGTGACGACGCCGCCGGCGGTCTGGATGTCGACGGTCCGCCGCCGCGGACGGATGCGCACCACCGGCGACTGCTCGAAGATCTTCGCGCCGCGGGCCACGGCGGCGCGGGCAAAACCGATCGTCGCTTTGTACGGATCGACACTTGCGCTGCCGTGCGTGATCAATCCGAAACCGTTGACGCCGACCTTGCGGAACAGCGGCGTCCCCTTCAACGAGGCGACATCGATGCCCGCCTCGCGGCGGGCGCCGTATTCCTTTTGAAGCTCCTGCATGCCGTCCGTGCTCGAGCTGAACTGGATGGCATCGCGAATCTGCAGGCCGCACTCGATGCGCAGGCGCTTCAATGCCGACACGTATTCAAGCGAGCCGCGGCGGGCGGTTTGATAGAGATAGCGAGCATCCCGAACGCCATGCTGTTTCGCGAGCTTGTAGAACAACGGCTCCAGCTCATGCACGACGATGCCGGTTCCGCGACCTGCCTGCCCGTGCGCGAGCCTGCCCTGCTCGAAAATGGCCACATCGACCCCGGCGGCCGCCAGCACATACGCCGTCGCGCACCCCAGTGCACCGCCTCCGACGACGGCGACCTCGACCGTGAGTTCGCCGCGATGCCGTGGATACGACGGACGGCGGGACGAGGGAAAGCGGTCCAGCCAGAAGCTCGTGTCGTAACGGGTTTTTGGCAAAGTGGGGTAATTCTAGTCGATAGTCAGTGGTGTCCGGCTTTAGCCGGACCGGGATGGCGCGGGAAACGAGCCCGCCCCGATCTATCCGATGATCGATTTCCAGTTTTGAACAGGAGATCAGAAGATCAGGAGGTTCTCTGAAGACTCAGTGTGAGGCCTACGACCACAACCACCACTGCCCCGATGACGTTGTGCCAGAGGAATGAGATGTCCGGGCGTCCGAACGCAACCGAGGCGACCGAGATCATGCCCGCCAGCAGGCCCACGAACGCTCCGGTGCCGGTCACGCGGCGCGTCAGGATCGCAAGCATGAAGACGCCGAGAATCGACCCGTAGAAGAACGACCCAAACCGGTTGACGACCTCGATGAGCGGCCCGAGGCTGCTCGCATAGACGGCGATCACGCCCGCAAACACACCCCAGAATCCCGTCATGATGCGCGAGACCAGCAGGTAATGGCCGTCCGTGTCGTCCGGCCTGACGAGACGCTTATAGAAATCGATGACCGACGCGGTCGACAGCGAATTCAGCTCGGCCGCAATCGAATCCGTCGCCGCCGTGATGATGGCGGCGATCCACAGGCCGACGATGCCGATCGGCAGCGCCGTGGTGATCCACGTAGGGAACACGTAATTGACGTCATTGAAGCTCGTGTCGTCCGTCGTCTGACGCACGAGCCCGATCGCCCGCGTTCTGATCGATCGCAGCGCGGCGTCCTGCCTGGTGAAGTCGTCGGTCGCGCGCGCCTGCTCGCGCACGTCGCCCGTGTGCCGGGCCGCCGCAATGTCGAGGGCCGCCTGACGCCGGGCGGCGAACGTGGACTGAAATTCCCGCTGCAGACCCTCATACACCGTAGCTACCGCGCTGACGCGCACCCGCTCCTCGTGTACCGGGTTGAACAGCAATGGGGGTTGGTTGAACAGATAAAACAGGAAGGTAAACACGCCGACCATCAGCACCAGCACCTGCAGCGGGATTTTCCAGAACGCGCTCATCAACAGCGACGTCCGGCCATCGTCCACCGACTTGGCGGTGAGATAGCGCTGTACCTGGCTCTGGTCGCAGCCGAAATACGACAGCATCAGGAACAAGCCGCCGAGCATGCCCGACCAGAACGTGTAGGTTTCTGTCAGCGTGAACCTGAAGTCGAAGGCGTTGAGCCGCCCGGTCCCGCCGGCAATCGTCAGTGCATCGTCGACACGAACGCCGCTCGGCAGCCCCATCACGAGGAATACCATCGCAATGATCAGTGCGAACACCGTCAGGCTCATCGTCTTGACGTCGGTCCAGGTGACGGCCTGCACGCCGCCGAGCATCGTGTAGATCACCGCGGGCACGAGAATGAGAAGCGTCGTCAGAGTGACGCTCCAGCCGAGAACGACCGAGAGCACAACGGCCGGCGCCGCGGCGATGGCGCCGCACGACATCGCGCGCGACACGAGGAACAGCCCGCTCGTGAACGTACGCGTTTTCAGATCGAATCGACGCTCGAGATATTCGTACGCCGTGTACACCCGCGCGCGGTAAAAGAACGGCACGAGCGTCACGCACAGGATGATCATGGCGATCGGCAGCCCGTAGTAGAACTGCACGAAGCGCAGGCCGTCGTTGTATCCCTGTCCCGTAGTGCCGACGAGCGTGATCGCGCTCAACTGCGTCGCCATCACGGACAATCCCACCGCCCACCACGGCATGGATCGATTGGCGAGAAAGTAGGACTCCGTCGTGCGGTCGAGCTTGGTTCGTTTGACGCCATCCCAGATCAGCCATCCGATGTAGGCGGCGACGACGGCCCAATCGAGCAGGTGCATCGCTACGTTCCGTAGTGGCGCTGCAGCAGCCACAATCCCGCAAGCGTCAGGATTTCAATGGCGATGACGGCGAGGTAGGTACGCGACCAGTTGCGGGTGGATTCGTCGGACATGGGGTTCGCAGTATATGACGGCTGGGGTTACTGCTTTGAACCGAGCCAGCGCCGCCGGAATTCGCTTTCCGCGGCAGACAGCGGCTGTCCGGTCCTTTCCACGGGGACGAGCTCGAGGCGTGGATCCTCGCCGATGGTCAACGTCAGGTCCTGCACGACGCCGCGACGCCGGATCGACAGCCGCACCTTGTCGCCCGGACGGCGGCGCTCGACCGCCTCGTCCAGACGCGTGCGGCTGGTGATGGCGACGCCGTCCACAGACAGCAGCTCGTCACCGCGATCGAGGCCGGCCGCGTAGGCCGGAGTGTCCTCGATCGCAGGCCCCATCATGCGAGCCGTGCCGCTCGCGGCGTCGAGCCACAGGGGGCCAATCCACGGCCGCCCGGGCGCGCGCGTCCGAAGAATCAAGCCGGCTCGCGCCAGGAGCGGCGCGTAATCAAGCACGTCCCGCCCGTGGACGAACCGCTGAAAAAAATCGTCCGCAAATGCGCGATCGCCATCGACGTCGGCAAGCACCCTCTGCAGATCCTGCACGGTGTACGTACGGGCCACCGCACCTTCGGTCGTGGACGCAGCGCGTCCGAACTCCTGCCACATCCGCCGCATGTAGTGATCCAGCGTCGTCTTGTGATCGCTGCGCGCTCTCAAGGAGAGATCGAGGCCGAGGCCGATGATCGCGCCCCAATCGTAGTAGGAAACGAAGTGATTGTCGTCGTTTGACGAATCGGCCCATACCGCCCCGTCGACGAACTGAGCGAAGCGGCTCATCTCCTCCGCATTCCTGTACTTGCGCGCTGGCGTGCGAATGATGAGATCGAGAGAGTGTCCGAGGCTCGCCGCGAAGTCGTCAATTCCAGTGATCCCGGCCCGATGCGTGATGAGCGGACCGTAGTACTGGGTGAACCCCTCCGCAAACCACAGTTCGCCGGACGGGTTCGGCGCATCGAGCTTAATGGGCTCGAGCGCGCGCGGCCGTATCCGTTCGACGTTCCAACTGTGAAAAAACTCGTGGGTGGCGGTGCTGAGCGCGCCGAGCTGCTCGTCCGGAACGCGAAGACGGGCAGGCTCGGTCAGGATGCTGCTGTTGCGATGCTCCATGCCGTCGGACTGTGCCCATGGCAGATAGTCCGAAATGAATGTGTAGGGTTCCTCGTAGGGCGGCAGCTCGCCGAACACCGCGCGCGACTCGCGAACGATCCGCCCGAGAGCGGCCGTAAACCGATCGGCATCCGCATCGCTGCCGTCGTGGTGGAGCGCGATCCGAAACTCACGCTCGACCGTGAAGGTCCGCCACGTGAACGCACTCAGCTCTGCCGGGCTGTCCATCAAGTACTGAAGGTTGCCGGCAGTGAACGTTCGCGCGTCCGTGGTCGGATGCAGCTGCGTGGCAATCTTCCACGCCGCCGGCGCCTCGAACGTCACGCGCGCGGAGCGCTGCTCGAAGCCCCGCGCCCACATCAGCGCGGCCGGCATGTTGACGTGCGCGTGCGTCGTGTCGATGGCGAGGTGTGTGCCGTTGAGGTGATCGCCCCACACTTTGTAGCGGACGCGCACCGCGCCGCGGTGTCCCACGACGTTCCACTGCGACGGGTTGGGACGCTCGACATCGAGCGGCGCTCCCTGGCCGTCGTCAATCCTTACGTCATACACGTTCCGGGCAAAATCGTGAATGGCGTAGCGTCCGGGCGACGCGCGCGACATCAGGAGCTCGAGGGCCCCGGACGGCACCTCGGTGAAGAGCACCTCGACCTGCAGCCGGTGGTGTTGTGCTTCGGGAAAGCTCAGTCGGTATGAGACCGGCGACTGCGCGTATACCCGCGCACTGACGGAGAGGGACAGCGCGACGAAGACGACCCGAATCGCAAGTCCCAATGAGCCAGCCCCTCGCCCTAGTCCTCGGCGTCCAGTCGCCCATCGGCGGCACGAGCAATGGCCGCGATGAATTCCCGTTCGGGCGCCGCGCCCATGATCTCCATCGTGTCGTTGATGATCGTCTTCGGGACGCCGTTCACGTTGTACCGGCGGACCAGATCGGGAAACTCGGTCGCGTCGATCGCGACGGTGGACACCAGCGGGCTTGCGATTGCCGCCTGGTTCGCGAACGAAATCATGCTCGGACAATAGATGCAGGTCGGCGTGAAAAACACCTGCAGGCTCACTGGTGCCGAGAGCGTTTTCAGTTGCGCCTGGCTCTCCTCGGAAAGACCCGTCTCCTCCCTCCCGGCCATGCTGATGGCCTGAAGCAGAGTCGGCAGCTCGTTGCCGAGCGGCGCGCCGTAATACCGGATGCGCTCGCTTGCAGCGGCGGCGACGATGATGGCGGGCACGCGATCCACGCCGTACTCAGAAGCTTTTTCTTTGTCGAGCACAAGGTTCAGCACGTCGAGCGTGACGTCGGGATTGTCTGCGGCGATCTGCTCCAGCACGCGCCGGGTGGGCGCGCACGTCTCGCACCCAATCGACTGCTCGAAGAAGATGAGACGCACCACCCTGCTACCTACTTGAAGAGGTCATCGAATGCCTTGCGAGCGCTGCTGGGCGCTTGAGGCTGGGCCTCCGAGCGCGTCTCGCGCTCGATGGTGACGCGCGGCGAAAACATCTCACACGTATTCCGCACGTCCTTCGGCGAAACCCGTGCAGCAATTTTCTGCGTGCACTCGAACGGCCTCGCCGTATCGAACGACTCACATTGCGCGCAGGTGCGAAGGTCTGCTCCGCAGCGCTTGCAGCGGGAATCAGCGGCGATCGCACCCGTGAACACGTTGCCGCACCGCGAGCACCGCATCACCTCGTGAAAGCCCGGGACGCTGGGGGCGCGCCCCTCGAGCGCCTTCCGCTCGGCCTTGTCGAGGCGTGTTTCGATGCGATCGGCGGGAGGCTTCGGCGCCTGCGGTGCGCCGGGGCCGCTCTGCGCCGGCCGGCGCTCGCGAGGTGAATCCTGATACCCCCTCTGCCGATACTTACGATCAGACACTCTTCGCTCCTCGGCTGCGGGCTTCGGGCTCCTGGCCTGGAGCCCGGAGCCTGAAGCCTATTTTGACACGTTATACTCGCTCGAACTTCATGCCACGCGGTATCACCAGTTCGATCGCCCTGCTGGCGTCGTGCCTGGTGCTGTGTTCGAGCGTCAGCATCAGCTCGCAGGCCAAGCGTCCGATGACGCTCGTCGATCTGCTCAACATCCCGCGCATCGGCGACCCGCAGATATCGCCTGACGGACGCACGATTATCTTCATGTTGTCGACGGCGGACTGGCCGGCCAACCGGCGCGTCGCCCATCTGTGGCGGATCAACGCAGACGGCTCGGGGTTACGGCGACTTTCGAGCGAACCGGGCCCGCCGCCGAGCGCGCGCTGGTCGCCCGATAGCGCCGCGATTGCCTTCCTTTCGGGGGGAAGCGTCTACGTAATGCCCGCCGCGGGCGGCGCCGCGCGGCAGGTGTCGAAGCGAACGGGCGTCAGCGAGATCGCGTGGCACCCGAAGGGCGCATTCATCTACTTTCTCGCCTTCGATCCGCCGACCGACGCCGAGCGCGAGCGGCTGCGCGTTCGCGGCGACGTCGTCGTGCTCGACGAAACGCGCCCGAGGCAACTGTGGAGGGTGGCTGTCGCCGACGGGACGGAGACCCGCGTGACGAGCGGGCCGGACTACGTGTACGCGTACAAGATCGCAGACAACGGCGACCGCATCGTCGTCAGCCGTCGCCCGACGAGGCTGCCGGCAGACTCCGACAAGATGGAGTTGTGGAGCATCGCCGCCGACGGCTCCGCTCCAATTCAGCTGACGAGGAACAACGTCCCTGAAGAGGACGGCGAGCTCGCGCCGGACGCGTCGCAGGTCCTCTTCATCGCCCGCGCCAATCAGCGCCAGGAGCCCTATTACAACGCGAACGTCTTTCTCGTTCCCGCCGGCGGCGGCCCGGCCCGCGCCTTGATGCCGGATTTTCCTTACGAGGTGCTGCGGGCTGGATGGGCGGCCGACAGCAAGTCGATTTGGATGATCGTCAACACCGGCATACGCAGCGATTTGTTCGAGGTCGACATCGCATCGCCGAAACCACGGCAGATGACGAAAGGCGATCACGCGATCGTGCCGACATCCTGGAGCACCGTCGCGGGGCGCCACGTGTTCATGATCGACGAGCCCACGCGGATCGGCGACATCTGGACGTGGGCAGAGGGTCGCGCCTCTCCGCTCCGCGTCACGAACATCTACGACTATCTCGACCGCGACTTCGCGCTGCCGCGCCAGGAGCAGGTCGGATGGAAAGGCGCCGACGGCACGCGCATCGAGGGGGTGCTGACCTATCCGATCGATTACAAGCCCGGCACTCGCTACGCACTGGTTGTGCAGCTGCACGGCGGTCCGGAAGATTCCGACCGGTTCGGATGGGGGCAGATCCTGTACAACTACCAGCCCGCCTGGGCGGCGCGCGGCTACGCGGTGCTGAGGCCGAACTATCGCGGCAGCTCCGGCTACGGCAACGTGTCGTACCGCGAGCCGGTCGGCGGGTACTTCAAGAACAGCCATCGCGACGTGCTGGCGGGTGTCGATCGCGTCATCGCGATGGGTGTGGCAGACCCGGATCGCATCGCGATGATGGGCTGGAGCGCCGGCGGACATCTCGTCAACAAGCTGATTACCTTCACGAACCGGTTCAAGGCGGCCGCGTCGGGCGCCGGTGTCGCCAACTGGATTTCGCTCTACGGCACATCGGACACCCGCTACGATCGCGATCTCTGGTTCGGCGGCTCGCTCTGGCAGAAAAATGCGCCTGTTCAGGAGTACTGGGAACACTCTCCGCTGAAGTACATCTCGGCGGCCCGCACGCCCACGTTGTTCCTGATCGGCGAAAACGACCCCAGAGTGCCGGCGGCGCAATCGATTGAAATCATGCGCGCGCTCAAAGCGCAAGGCGTCCCGAGCGAGCTCCACATCGCGCCGGGTGAAGGACACATCTGGCTGTCCCCCACGCATCAGCTGTACAAGATGAACGCGGAAATCGAGTGGTTCGAGAAGTACGTCCGCCATGTCCCCTACATACCGGAGACGGCGCCGTCGAAAAACGACGCGACGATGGTTCCGGCTCCCTAGACTTCGCAAACCAAAGCGAGATAGACTTCCGCCCTTCGACGCTGCTCAGGGCGTCCCGAGTGAGTCGAGGGACGCGGTTTTTACCCCGACAAGTAAACGATTCGCATGCGTAAATACGTTTTCGGCGCACTTGTGCTCATTCTGCTGCTGGCGTCAGCGGCCGCGGCAGCGCTCTGGCCCGCGCGCCGCGTGCCGCAACCCATCGCGTACCCGCACAAGACCCACGTCGTCGACAATCAGATGGAGTGCCTGACGTGCCACGTCAACGCGGATCGCTCCATCGCCGCGACGATTCCGAGCGTGTCCGAATGCATGGTCTGCCATGAGAACGTCAAGGTGGACAGCCCCGAGATTCAGAAGCTCGCGGCTTATGCGAAGGCCGGAGAAGAGCCGCCATGGGTGCGTGTGTACGGCTTCCACCCCGAAGCCGCGGTGAACTTCACCCACAAGCGGCACGTCAAGGCCGGCGTCGAATGCTCGACCTGCCACGGCGACATGGCCAACATGATGGACATGCGCGAGAACGTCAAATGGACGATGGGCAAGTGCATCGATTGCCACAAGGAAAAGCAAGTCAGCGTCGATTGCCTCGTGTGCCACAAGTAGTCAACCGTTTGCGGTCTACCGTTTACCGATGAAAAGACGAGACTTTCTCAAAACGGGCGGCATCGCGGGCACGGCGGGCCTCATCCTCGACGGGTGCGGCAAGCCGCAGCAGCTGATCCCTCTGCTCGTCGCCGAAGACCGTTTCGTTCCCGGCGAAGAGGGCTGGGTCCGCACGCTGTGCCAGCAATGCTCGGCGGGATGCGGCATTACTGTTCGCGTGATGCAGGGCGAATCCATTCGCACCATCGAAGGCCAGCAGAAGCGCGTCAAGGCGGTGCAGGCGAAAAAGGTCGAGGGAAACCCCGAACACCCTATCAGCATGGGCGGGACGTGCGCGCGCGGTCAGGCGGGAATGCAGGTGCTCTATCACCCCGATCGCATCCAGACGCCGCTGAAGCTGTCCGGGCAGCGAGGCTCAGGGCAATATCAGCCAATCAGCTGGAAAGAGGCGCAGCAACTGCTCGTGACGCAGCTGCAGCAGCAACAGGCGGCGCCGGACGGCGTCGCCATTCTCACCGGCCGCAGAAACCGCGGCACGATGGGCACCATCGTCGAACGGTTTGCTTCGGGCATCGGGACGCACGCCGTCGTCAGCTACGACCCATTCGATCCGGCGCCGATTCGCAAGGCGATGGAGCTCGTGACCGGCACGTCCCGCCTGCCCGCTGTGGATTTCGCCAACGCGAACTTCCTGCTGTCCTTGAACGCGAACCTGTTCGAGACCTTCCTGTCGCCCGTGCGCTACATCTACTCGTACGGCCAGATGCGTCAGGGGCGTCCAGGGATTCGCGGGGCGTTCGTGCATGCCGAACCGCGGCTGTCACAGACGGCTGCTTGCGCCGACGAGTGGCTGCCGATCAAGGCGGGAACCGAGGGTCTTCTCGCGCTCGCGATCGCCCACGTGATCGTCAGCGAGAAGCTGTACGACGCAGAGTTCGTCGCCCAGAACACCGGCGGGTTCGCGGAATGGTCGGCGTCGCTCGGTGAATACGCTCCCGAGAAAATCGCTCCGCAGATCGATGTGCCCGCCAGGTCGATTCAGCGGGTCGCGCGCGAGTTCGCCACACGCCGGCCGAGCGTCGCGATCGGCGACAGCCGCGATGTCGCGTCGCTCACCGCGATTTACGCGCTCAACGCGCTCGTGGGCGCATTCGGTCGGCCCGGGGGGATCCTGTTCGGAGCCGACGAAGCGAGCGGCCCCGTGCCGGCGGCAGGCGCGCGCTCTCAGGCTTCGGGCGCCAAGCCTGGAGCCCAAAGCCCGCAGACTGAAACCGATATTCACAGCCTGATCGGCGCCATGGGTGCAAGCCGCGTGAAAGCGCTGCTCTTGCTCGATACGAACCCATTGTTCACGCTGCCAGAGGCGGAGAAGTTGCGCTCGGCGCTCGCGAACGTGCCGTTCATCGCGAGCTTTTCGTCCTTCCTCGACGAATCGTCCGCGATGGCCGATCTGATTCTGCCGAGCCATACAACCTTCGAGCGCTGGGTCGACGACGTGCCCGAGCCGGGAGTGGGCTTGACGGTTCGGACGATCGGCCAGCCAGTGGTCGAACCGCGATGGGATACGCGCGATCCCGGCGACGTCCTGATCGAAACGGCCAAGGCGCTCGGCGGCAATGCCGCGGCAGCCGTGCCGTTTGAAAACATGGCCGCCGCCGTAAAAGAGTCCTTCCGCTCGGCGCACGCCGCGGCGGGAACCGGGGTAGACGCCGACTTCGAGGCCTTCTTCAAGAAGGCGGTCGCTGCTGGCGGGTTTTGGCAGACGGCGGCAGCGCCCTTGCCAGACTCCAGGGCCAAGAGCCTGGAGCCGACGCGCCGCGTCAACTTCGTGATGCCATCGCAGCCTGTCGCGGCCCGCGCGTTTGCCGGCGATGCGGGACAAATGCCGTTCATGCTTCACGTCTATCCTTCGGCCGCGTTTGCCGACGGCCGTGCGGCGCATCTGCCATGGCTGCAGGAAATGCCCGACCCGATGACGACCGTCATGTGGGGATCGTGGGTCGAGATCAACCCCGAAACGGCTCACAAGCTGGACATTCATGAGGGCGACGTCGTGGCCATCACGTCGCCTCAGGGGGCCATCGAGCTGCCGGCATTCATCTATCCGGGTCTGCGGCCCGACGTCATTGCCATCCCTGTTGGACAAGGGCACACGCAGTTCGGACGCTACGCGCAGAATCGCGGGGCGAATCCTCTGCGGATCAGCGCATCGGCGCTCGACCAGGCGTCCGGCGCCGTCGTCCAGACCGGCGTGCGCGTGAGCGCGGTGAAAACAGGACGGCACGAGCCGTTGATTCGATTCGGCGCATCGGATGCGCGGGCACATCACGAGGAACCGTTGCATCGATAAATCAGAATTGGAAGTTTGGTGGATTGGAGGATTGGAAGAATGTTGGCAGATTGTAGAGTGGGGATTGGCAGACTAATCGGTTCATCGAAACATCGACCAATTAGTCCACCGATCATCACTCGCCGGTCCAACAACAGTCTCCCAATCCTCCAATCTGCCAATCTGGAAATGGTGCGGAGACATTAATGCCTCAGTGGGGAATGACCGTCGACCTGGATCGCTGCACGGGCTGTGAAGCCTGCGTCGTGGCGTGCCATGCCGAGAACAATCTGCCGATTGTGGGTCCAGAGCAGGCCGCCATCGGCCGCACACACCAGTGGATTCGCGTCGAGCGCTACTGGGAAGGGGAATTTCCGAACATCCGCGCGCGCTTCATGCCGGTGATGTGCCAGCAATGCGACGCGGCGCCCTGCGAGCCGGTCTGCCCCGTCAACGCAACCTATCACACGCCCGACGGCCTCAACGCGCAGGTCTACAACCGGTGTGTCGGCACGCGTTTCTGCGCCAACAACTGCCCGTACACCGTGCGGTATTTCACGTGGTTCACGCCCGAGTGGCCGAGCCCGCTCAACGAGCAGCTCAATCCGGACGTCTCCATCCGGACGAGCGGGATCATGGAAAAGTGCACGTTCTGCGTGCAGCGCATCCGCCGCGCGCAGGACACCGCGAAAGACGAAAAGCGCGACGTGCGCGACGGCGACATTCAGCCTGCGTGCGCGCAGGCCTGCCCTGCCAAGGTGCTCGTCTTCGGCGATCTGAGCGATCCGGACAGCCAGGTCTCGCAACTCGCCCACTCGCGCCGCGGGTACCGCCTGCTCGAGGAGCTCGGCACGCGCCCGCGCGTTGTTTATCTGAAGGAAGCGGACGCTTAACGTGGCTGACAAGCACGCGCCCATCTACCCGAGCGAAGCGCAGATCAACCGCGATCTGCTCGGGCCGCTCTTCAAGACCGGACCGAAGTACTACGTCATGCTCGCCGTGCTGCTCGCCGTCACGGGCATGGTGTTCGTCGCGTGGTTCTTTCAGCTGGCCTACGGCATCGGCATGGCAGGCAAGAACCGGCCGTCGTTCTGGGGCCTCTACATCACGACGTTCGTCTTCTGGATCGGCATCAGCCATGCCGGCACGCTCATCTCGGCGATTCTCCGCGTCGTCCAGGCCGAATGGCGCCGCCCCATCACGCGGTGCGCCGAAGCGATCACGACCTTCGCGCTCTGCACGGGGTCGCTGTTTCCGATCGTCCATCTGGGGCGCGCGTGGCTGTTCTACTGGATGGTGCCTTATCCCAACAGCCGGTATCTGTGGCCGAACTTCCAGTCGCCGCTGATGTGGGACTTCATCGCCATCAACACTTATTTGACCGGCAGCGTGACGTACCTCTACCTGCCGATGATTCCGGACATGGCGGTGGCGCGCGACAAGTCGACAGGCTGGCGCAAGAAGCTGTATCGCATCCTGGCGCTCGGATGGCGCGGCACGGAGCGCGAGTGGATACGCCTCGAAAAGGCGATCTCGATCATGGCGCTCATCATCATTCCGGTCGCCGTGTCGGTCCACACCATCGTGTCGTGGGACTTCGCGATGACGCTGATGCCGATGTGGCGCAGCACGATCTTCGGGCCGTACTTCGTCGTCGGCGCGATCTTCTCCGGCATCGCGGCGCTGCTGATCGCGATGGTGCTGATCCGCAAGTACTTCAAGCTGGAGCAGTACCTGCAGCCGATCCACTTCGACAACCTCGCCAAGATGCTCTTCGCGATGAGCCTGTTGTGGTTTTACTTCACGTTCACCGAATACCTCGTGACGTGGTACGGCAACGAAGCGCCCGAGATGCCGGTGTTCTGGTCCAAGATCTCCGGCCGGTTCGCGCCGCTCTTCTGGCTGATGGTGGTGTGCAACTTCATCATCCCGTTCCCGATTCTCGCCATCAAAAAGCTGCGGACGATTCCGCTCATCTTCGTCGCGTCGTGCTGCATCCTGGTCGGCATGTGGTTGGAGCGCTTTCTCATCATCGTGCCGACGCTGACGCACCCGTACCTGCCGTACAACTACGGCACGTACTGGCCGTCGCTCACGGAGGCGGCGATCGCATCGGGCACGCTCGGCCTGTTCGTGCTGCTGTATTTCCTGTTCGCGAAGTTCAGCCCGATGATCTCGATTTGGGAGTACCAAGAGGGATTGCAGGTCGCCGCCAAGCACGCGGGCGAGCTACCCGAGCCGACATTTGCCGGACAGACGGTTGCAGGCGACGTTCACCCAGGTCACTAGGTGGTGGCATGACACAGACCTGTCTCGTTAAATTCTCTCAGCCAAACGACGCCCGTATGGCGATCCGGCGGCTGATCCAGGCCGGCATCGGCCCCGAGTCGATGGAAGTGATGACGTCGCAGCCCATTCACGGCGAACCGTTCATCCCGGATATGAAGCCGACCAAGCTGCGCACATGGGCGATCTGCGGCGCCGCGCTGGGCCTGGTCGGAGGCCTTTCGCTCTCCACTATCACCGCGTTGAATTACCCGCTCATCAAGGGTGGCATGCCGATCGTCGCGCCGTGGACCGTTGGCCTCATCACCTACGAAACGACGATGCTGGGCGCGGTGCTCGCAACGCTGGTGGGACTGCTGGTCGAGTTGCGGCTGCCGAATTTCAAAAATCTGCCCTACGACCCGAGCGTGGTCGACGGCGGCATCGTCCTGGCCGTTGCGTGCGCGGAGGGATCGCGCGGATCGGTCGAGACCGCGGTCGGCGCGGCCGGGGCATCTAGGGTAAACTGGGTATAACGCGCCTAATTACTGAGGACTGCCTATTTATGAACATGCGGACTTTTACTGGATTGACGGGAGTGCTCTCCTTCGTGTGCGTCACTGCTGTGTTTGCCGGCCAGAGCAAGCCCGCGGCGGGCGCAAAACCGGCTGCCGCCCCCGCGGCCACTCCGGATTCGATTGCCAACGGCGCAGCGCTCTTCAAGCGCCAGTGCGTGATGTGCCACGGCGCGACGGGCACGGGTGACGGCCCGGCGGCCAAGAACCTCAAGGGGAAGCTGCCCGCCTTGAATGACAAGGCGACCATGTCGAAGCTCACCGATGCGCAAATTCATGAAGCGATCACGGCCGGCAAGAAGACCGAGGTCGGCAACATGCCTGCGCTCGGCAAGCGCCTGACGGCGGAAGAGATCACCGATATCGTGAACTTCGTCCGCACCCTCGCTAAGTGATTCGACGCCAGGGATTTGGGACTGGGCACTAAGGACTCGTTCAGTCACGCGTACAAACCAAGGGCGCTGGGAACTCCAGCGCCCTTTCCTTTGCTAATCCCTAATCCCTAATCCCCAATCCCTAATCCCTAATCCCTAATCCTAGTCGCTACGCCTCCGCCAGAGGGCGTCCAGTCAAATCCGACGCGCGGCAGAATGCGCCGTCAGCTCGTCGGCACAAGTATCCATCCGTGACGAGATACGAGAGCACATCTGTGCACGTCGCGACGTCGAGGCTCCAGAGCCTGACGGCTTGCGCGAGGGTCAGCGTCAGGCCCGGCATTTCGCGGAATTCTCCGCGCACGCGTTCAGCGATCAGGCTTCGCGTGTCCTGCTGCGCGGCAAAGCTGGACGTCGATGCGTTGAGTTGAAGCATGGCCACTCTCCCTCGCGATGAAAAACACCGTTTGCACTTTTCGCGGACACGCTGCGCGCGGGCTTGTCGTGCGCCCGGACACAAAAACATCGCTCTGTTCGATTGCAGCAGGTTTCTTGCGATTCCTGTACCTGATAGGATTAGCACCCTCGTTCGAACACTTCATCTCGAGGCCATGACACGCGTATGACTCAGGACGGACGGATCACCATCAGCGGCGGCAGACTCCAGGTCCCGGACAATCCCGTCATTCCCTACATCGAGGGGGACGGGACAGGGCCGGACATCTGGCGTTCGAGCGTTCGCGTGTTCGACGCGGCGGTCGAAAAGGCGTACGGCGGCAAACGCCGCGTGCAGTGGAAGGAAGTGCTCGCCGGCGAGAAAGCCTTCAAGCAGGTGAACAACTGGCTGCCCGACGAAACGCTCGAGGCATTCCGCACATATCTGGTCGGCATCAAGGGACCGCTGACGACCCCGGTCGGCGGCGGTATCCGGTCTCTGAACGTGGCGCTCCGGCAGGTGCTCGATCTCTTCGTCTGCCTGCGCCCGGTGCGCTGGTTCACCGGCGTCCCGTCGCCGGTGAAGCATCCGGAGAAGGTCGACATGGCGATCTTCCGTGAGAACACCGAGGACATCTACGCCGGCATCGAATACGCCGCCGGCTCCCCCGACGCACAGAAGGTGCTCGACTTCTTCGCGAAGGAGTTTCCGAAAGAGTTCAAGAAGATCCGGTTCGGCACGCTCGAAGCGAGCCGCGAGTGGCAGTCGCTGCTCGAGTCCATCGGCGCGCCAAAGCGTGAAGTGGGCCTGCTGGTCGGCATCGGCATCAAGCCGATCAGCTATCTCGGCACGGAGCGGCTGGTGCACAGCGCGATCAGCTACGCGGTCAAGTACAAGCGCAGGAATGTGACCCTCGTCCACAAGGGCAACATCATGAAATTCACCGAGGGCGCTTTCCGCGACTGGGGTTACAAGGTCGCGAAGGATTTCTTCGGAGCGGTCGAGATCGACGGCGGACCATGGTGCCGCATCCCCGAGGGCAAGCCCGGGGCTGGGATCGTCATCAAGGACTCGATCGCGGACATCACGTTGCAGCAGGTGCTGACGAGGCCCGACGAGTTCGATGTCATCGCCACGCCGAACCTGAATGGCGACTACCTGTCCGATGCGCTCGCGGCACAGGTGGGTGGCATCGGCATCGCACCCGGCGGCAACATCAACTCGCTGACCGGCCACGCCATCTTCGAAGCCACGCACGGCACGGCACCCAAATACGCAAATCAGGACAAGGTGAACCCCGGCTCGGTGATCCTCTCAGGCGAGATGATGTTCCGCCACATGGGGTGGCCAGAAGCCTCGGATCTCATCATCAAAGGGATGGAAGGCGCGATTACGGCCAAGACCGTCACGTACGATTTTGCGAGACTGATGGAAGGCGCGAAGGAAGTGAAGTGCTCAGCGTTCGGGGACGCGGTGATCAGCCACATGTAAAAACATGAACAGAAGATCAGAAGGTCAGAAGAAGACCTTGCAAAGAAAGAAAAGAAAAACGCCTGGTCTTCTGATCTTCTGATCTCCTGTTACGTATTTTTTTCAGGAGCGCAGGCCCGAGATCAGCGCGAGCAGCGCGAGCGCGGTGGCGAAGCCGAAACCGAGTTGCACGCGCTGCTTCACGAACAGCAGCCCCACGCCGACGCAGCCCGCGGCGGCGACCAGCAGATACCAGTACAGCTCGTCCAACGCTTCGTCGACCTGCTCGTTGCCCGAGCGGCGCGCGGCGTTCTGAATGACGCGCGCCGAGATCTGCTCGTCGGCTGTGGTGCCGAGCTCGAAATATTCCCCGTTGCCCGCTCGCGCGATCTCCCGAAGCGACTCGCGATCCAGAACCGACCTGATCGGCTCGAAGCCCGCCAGCACCACGCCTTTGTCGTCGCGCGGCAGCGGAATGACGCCGCCATTCGAGGTGCCGACGCCGATCACGTCGACCGAGATGCCGCGTTGCCCCGCCGCCGAAATCGCGCGCAGCACGTTGCCGCTCCACACCTGTCCGTCAGAAATGACCACGAACGTGCGGGCGTTCTTGCTGTGCCCGTACATCTCCTGATCGGTCTCGACGAGCTTGACCCCCCAGTAGATCGCGTCCTCGACGTTGGTATTCCAGCTCGTCTCGTTCTCCAGCCTGAACGTCGGCTCGTCGTCCAGATGATCGAGAAAGAAGAGAATCGTGTTCGGATCGCGGGTGAGCCGCACCTGCGGGACCGCGATATCCGCGAACGTCGCGAGCGCCATGCGATCGCCGTTCCAGCTGAGGGTCTTCGTGAGGGTGCGCACCCATTGCATCGCGCGCTGCCAGCGGTCGGTGCCCATGTCGCGCACGCGCATCGACGTCGATCCGTCCATGAGCAGCACGATGTCGACGCCGGGGCTCCGTACGATGGCCGTGATGCCTTGCGGTCTGGACAACGCGAGCATGGTGAGCGAAAGCGCCGCGATGAGCGCCAGCCAGAAACCCAGGTCGCCGACCGCGCCAAAGCGCTCGCGCACGGGAACCAGCCGCGCGGCGCGGTACTTTCGGGCATCGGAGCGGCGGCGGAGCACCTGGACGCACCACAACACGAACAGCAGGGCAGGCGCGATGAGCAGCCACAGGTACAGCGGCTCGCCAAAGCGAATCGACCCGAAATCAATCAACCGATCGAGTTCCACTCTCTCTCCGCTCCTCGTTTTTCCTTCTTCGTTTTCGTTCTTCGTTTTTCGTTTTTTCGCTCTCTCCCCTACCCGCGCTTCCGCCGTGCGGCGCCGGTTCCGGCTGCCTGCTCCTGGCTCTGCTTGATCTCCTTCGGATCCATCGGAATCCTGATCTGGAACTGCTCCACCTTCATGTCCTTGGGTGGCTCTCCGGGATCGCCGTGCATGTTCGGATCGGACTCTGTGTCGTCGGTCTTGGGCGACGTGAGCGCCTTGCGCTTGCCCGCACCCACCTCGTCACGCATCCGCACCGCGAGCTCGTAGTTGAACGCCACATCGGGCCGAGCCACGCCAGAGCGAAGCGCCTCGTCGTAGGCGCGAATCGCCGCGTCGAGGTTCCTGAGCAGCGTCGGACGGTCCTGCGGCCCACGCTGGGCGACGCGGTACAGCGCGTTCGCGGCGAGCACGCGCATTTCGGGATCGACGGAATTCGCATCCTCCGTCTTGCTGGCGGTGCGAGCCACTTCGACCAGGTCGGCATAATCCGACTGCCAGTACTGCAGCATTGCCCGCCGGCGGTGAATTTCCCGCAACGGCCGTTGCGACAGCAGCGGCAGAGCGGCGACGTCCTCTTCGAGCGCCGCGTAATCAGCCATCGGGTCGACGAAGTCGAACACCGCCATGTCTTCCTGCGCGATGGCCATGCGCCTTTCGAAGCGTCCTGCCATGAGGGCGGCGGCGCCGATCAACAGAAGCAGCACGACGGCGGCGAGAATGCCAACTGATCGTTTCATGGGAATGTCCTGAACATGCGCATGGTCATTTGCATCGCCAGCGCGAGGGTCCACAGCACGACGGCGGCGAGCGCGAACTTCATGTAGCGGGGTTGCTTCACTTCGTACTCACGCACGTCGACCCTGCCCGTGGAGGCGGCGTCAATCTCCTTGATCGCCTGCATGATCGTTTCCTGGCTCGCGGCCGGGTAGAACTTCCCTCCGGTCGCGTCGATCGCCTTCTTCCACACCTGATCGGGAACGACGTCGAAAAGGCCGCGCGCGTACGCCGTGCGGATCATGTAGACCGGCACCTTGTTGTCCACGGCCTTCTTGAGCACCTGTTCGAGGCTCATGTTGCCGATCTGCACGTTGTTGTCCTGGCCGTCGCTGAAAATCACCATGATGTTGCCCGACGAGTCCAGGAAATCGAACGCGTTGAACAGATCGACGCCCTCGTCGATCGCCTTCATGATGATCGTCCCCTGGTCAGGAAAACGCTGCCACTCGTTGACGTCGCTGATCATCTTCAGGCTGAGCAGCAGGTTCTCGTAGTCCGTGGTGAACGGCGTGATGACGTAGGCCTCGTTGCCGAACTGCTCGAGCGCGATCAGATCGCGGTAGCGCCCCTTCATCCGGACACGGATGAAATATTCAGCCGCCGCCATCGTGTTCGAGAACGCGGTGTCGCTCTGCGTCTTCAGCTGCTGACCGCTGAAGGGCGACAGCATGCTCAGCGAGGCGTCCATGATGACGGCGATGCGCCGGCCCGGATACGAGGTCTGGTGCGCCGACAGCGACGAATGCGGATCGGCCAGCGCGAGGCAGAAGAAAGGAAGGCCGGCGAGAAACAGCAGGAACGGCGCGTGGCGCACGAACGCGATCGGCGAGCGAAGCCTCGCGACGCTGAGCGGCAGAACGGCGGGCAGCGCGATCGCGGTACGCCCGGGCAATCTGCCCCGAAGCGCCCGCCACACGAGAACGGTCGCGGCAATCACCGCCAGGAGTGCCGTCGCGATCAGCGCCGCGTTGCGCGCCGTGAATGCGAGGTCGCCGATGCCCGACAAGCGCCACTCGCTCAGCGTCCGTCCGACCAGCTCGATGAGCGCGTTCAGCGTGCCCATGTCTGTCGTGCGGCGGCGGTCGCGGCGTGCTGCTTCCGCCGGCCGAAGCGCCGCCACGCGGTGAGGCGCAGACGCTTGATGGCGTCCTGGCCTTCGGCCAGCGCGGCGTCCAATGCGGTGCCGTCGATGCCGCCGTTCGGCGCGTGAGGAGAATCAGAACGGGATGGCCGGCTGTACCGCACTGCGGTGAACGCGCGAAGCGCCTGACTCAAGGCGCGCCATGATTCCTGTGTCGATGCGGAGTGGCCATTCAACGCGACGGCGTCAGGAGTAACCGACGCGGAAAGCACCCTGCGCCTGCCGCCGAGTCTGCCGAACGTGCGTGTGGCGATCTGCCCTTCACCCGGCGGAATGTCGCGAGTGACCTCTGTCTGGCTGATCGGCCGCGACAACGCGACCGCGCCGGCCAGGCGAAGCGCCGCCGCCGCGCGACCGGCAAGCTCGTTCGTCCATCCTCCGGTCTGGCTCGCGGTCTGCACGGCGTGCAATTCGCCTGACGCCGCGCGAAGCGCCGCGCCGGCCGAGACGGTCCGCGGCCGCGTCGCCGACGTCGCACGACGCTTGACGGCCGCACGCGCGATCACCATCACGGCCAGCAGGCCCGCCAGCACGAATGCGACTGCCGCGGCGATGAGCAGGAGGTTCGAACGGAAGAGCCGCGCATCGACGTCACCGAACGTATCGACGGGCGTGTCCCGGATGTCGCTCGCGCCGGCCGGGACGAGCGAGAGCACGCGGATCGGCACCGGCACGAGCGAGTATTGCGTTTCGCGGCCTTGCAGCGCGGAGCCTCCCTGCAGCGAGTTCTGCACGCGGTAGCTGACCTGCAATCTCGGCAGCGACACTTCCTTGCCGAAAAACTCCTCGCCGAGCACCCGCATCGAGTATCGATACTGGAAGAAGCGCCGCGGCGTGTTCACGATGTCGCGGAAGCGCTCGCCGCCCACGATGTCGAAAGGAACCAGATGCAGCGCCGAAGGTGCAAGCGCCGACTCGTCGACAACGACTTTGACGCGATCGGTGTCGAGAACGGCGCACGTCAGCGTCAGGTCGAAAGTCTCGCCGACGCGAACGGCGCTGCGATCGGTCTTCCACCAGCATTCAATCGGCGGCGCAACCACTTCCCCCGGGTTCGCACGAACAGGAGGCGGGGCGGGGCGCGCGGGAGCCGGAGCCGGCCGCGGGCGCATCGTCGGATCGGCGGGATTCTGCGCGACGAGCGACGCCGGCACAGCCAGGGCCAGCATCAGCGCGAGACGCGTGGCTGAACGAAACCGTGATGTCATGCTTTCCTCAGCCGCCGCACCATGACGAATTCCAGGAGCGCCGGCAGACTCTGTTCTTCGTTGACGCCGATCCGCAGGACATCGAGGTCGCGCTGGTGCGCCTCCCGCTCGAGCTCGTCCTGCCACGCCCGTACGCGCGAACCCAATGCGCGGAGCTCGCGCCTCGACATCAGCCGCGACTCTCCGGTCTCGATATCGAAGGCGTTGATCCACCCCGCAGACACGTCCGGCAGCTCAAACGCGAACGCGCTGTCGATCATGACGAGAAACACATCGTGGACAGAGCTGAGCTCGGCAAGCTCCTTGATCCGCGCCGACGCGTCCTCGAACAGAAAATCCGAGATCACCGGTATCAGCGTCGTCCTGCGCAGGTGACCGCCGATCGTGGCCGCGAGCCGGTGACCGGACCTCACGTCTTCCATGCTGACGCGGCCCTGATACGCGTCGAGACAGTGGATCACGTGACCGCGCCCGACGCGCGGGCGAAGGGCCGCCATGCTGGCAAACCCTTTGTCGAACGTGATGATGCCGAACATGTCCTGGAAGTAGACCGCCGACAGCCCGATCGTCGCCATTGCGCGGGCAATGCCCGCCGCAATGGGCACGCCTGCGGCGCCGCATCTGGTCGACGGCGATTGATCGGCCACGACGACGATCGGGGCGGTGCCCGGCTGCTCGTAGTCGCGTACAACCATAGGCGTGAAGTTCGTCAGCGTGGATTGCGGCCAGTCGATCGACGACATCCGATCGCCGGCCTGCCAGTCGCGAAGCCCGACGAAATCGACGCCCGTGCCGTGAAACACGCTGCCGTGATCGCCGAGCGTGTATTCCTTCATCCGCCGCAGGATGCGCAGCTCGATTTCGGTGATCTCTGCGAAGTCCACCAGCTCATCGGTGCTTTCCTCCACCGCTCTCATGGGATGGGCACCCTCGAGACGATGTCTTCGATCACCTGCTCGGACGTGATGCCGTGGCTCGTGGCATGCGGCCCAAGCCAGATGCGATGGCTGAGCACGTACTTGCCGAGCTCCTGGACGTCTTCCGGAAACACTTCCGCGCGCTTGTGCACGAGGAGCGCCCACACCTTCACGAGCCGGCCCCAGCAGATCGTCGCGCGGGGTGACGCGCCGAGATCGACGTGCTGCTCCACCATCTCCGATGGCGAGCGATGGTGCCAATCCGTCTCTTCGTTGTAGGGACGCGTGGCGCCGACGAGGCGCTGGATGTACTTCCCGAGCTTCTCGTGCAGGAACACCTCTCGAGTGATGGCTCCGCGAAGTTGAACGATCCGCTCCTTGGACATCAACGTGTCCAGGTGAACCTGTTTGAAATCGAAGTTGACGAGCTTCTGTTCTTCCTCTGGCGGCAGATATCCGATGTTCACCATGATGGCGAAGCGATCGGTCGCGGCCTCTGACAGCGGGAACGTGCCCTGCCCCAGCTCCACCGGATTCATCGTCGCAATCGCGAAGCTGAACGTCGGCAGATCGTAGGTGGTCTTGCCGACCGTGATCTTGCGATCCTGAAGCCCCTCGAGGAAGGCGCTTTGGGACTTCAGCGGGATCCGGTTGATTTCGTCCAGAAGAATGACTTCCGCCGACGCGAGCGGCCCGAACTCGGTGATGAACGCGCCCGTTGCCGGGTTGATCATCTGAAAGCCCACGACCTCGGTGGGCTGCAGGTCGGCGCGCCCCTGGATCCGCGCGAACTTCGCGTCGCTGATCGCCGCGATGATGACGCCGAAGAAGGTTTTGCCGATCCCCGGCACGCCGCGCAGCAGCAGGTTGCCCGCGTTCACCTGGCGCTGCTCGTCCTTGTCGTACGTCGTCGGAATCTCCGACATCAGGACGATGTTGGCGAGCGCCTTTTCCCTCTCGTAGCCCACCAGAGCCTTGCCGGCCTCGGCGACGATGGCTTCGTGGAAGTCGATAGCTTCTTTGAGCTCAGGATGCACGATATTGGTCGTCCGAAACGGGCTCGAGCCACTCGGTCGTCAACGTGAGATTGACGGCGAAGTGCGCCATCATCGTGTCAGGACCGGCTCCATGCCAGTGTTTTTCGTTGGGCTCGATGCAGACGGCGTCGCCGGCGCCAATGGCACGCACGGGCTCGCCCCATTTCTGCACGAGACCGCGGCCTTCCTTCACGAGCAGCAGCTGCGGCGCGGTATGGCGGTGCCAGTTGGTGCGGCCTCCTGGCTGGAACTCGACCAGGTAGACGATCACAGACTGGCCGGGGTCTTCGACCATCGGGAGCTTCTTAACGCGGGCAGCTCCAACAAAATTCCGCGTATCCGCCGGCCCAAAAGGGACGCTGTCGCCTTGTAGCACCTTCATCGTAGCTTCATCGGAGCCTAGAACTATATTCCAAAATGTGTCTTTTCCTGTGTCTCAACACGGAGACACGGAGACACGGAGACGCACCGAGATCTTCATGGTCTTCGCGCTGTGGTGCCTTCGTGCCTTCGTGGTCCTACTTGGGGCTTTTTTGCGAGATCTTGGCCCAGGTATCGCGCAGCGAGACCGTGCGGTTGAAGACGAGACCGCCCGGCGTCGAATCGGGATCGACACAGAAGTAGCCCAGCCGCTCGAACTGGTAGCGCGACCAGGCGGGCGCGTTGGCGAGGCTCGGCTCGACCTTCGCGCGGCGCTGCACCTCGAGTGAGTTCGGATTCAGATGCTCGAGGAAGTTGTCGGTGCCTGCAGGGTCTTCGTGGGTAAACAGCCGGTCGTAGATCCGCACCTCCGCGTCGAGCGCGTCGGCAGCCGACACCCAATGCATCGTCGCCTTCACCTTGCGGCCGTCTGGAGAATCCCCGCCCCGCGTCGCCGAATCGTAGGTCGCGCGCAGCTCCGTAATCTCGCCGGTGGCGGGATCCTTGATCACACCCGTGCACCTGATGAAGTAGGCGCATCGCAACCGGACCTCGTTGCCGGGCGACAACCGGAAGAACTTCTTCGGCGGGTTTTCCATGAAGTCACCCCGCTCGATGTAGAGCTCACGGCCGAATGGGACCTTTCGCGTTCCGGCCGTGGAATCCTCCGGGTTGTTGATGACGTCGACGTCTTCGGTCTGCCCCTCCGGATAGTTCTCGATGACGACCTTCAGCGGGTTCAGCACCGCCATGACGCGCGGCGCGCGCACGTTCAAGTCTTCGCGAATCGCGTGCTCGAGGTTGGCGATGTCGACGACGTTGTTCCGCTTCGCGACGCCGATGCGCTCGCAGAAGTTCCGGATCGACTCGGGCGTGTAGCCGCGGCGCCGCAGCCCGGCGAGCGTAGGCATGCGGGGATCGTCCCAGCCGGCGACGTGACCGCCTTCGACCAGTTCGAGCAGCACGCGCTTGCTCATCACCGTGTAATTCAGATTCAGGCGCGCAAATTCGATCTGCCGCGGCCGGGGCTCCCGAAGCGCCAGGGCCTCCAGATACCAGTCGTACAACGGCCGGTGATCTTCATACTCGAGCGAACAGAGGGAGTAGCTGACCCCTTCCATGTAGTCCGACTGCCCGTGCGCCCAGTCGTACATCGGATAGATGACCCACGCGTCCCCGGTGCGCTGGTGCGGCGTCTTGCGTATCCGATACATCACCGGATCGCGCATGTTGATGTTGCCGGACGCCATGTCGATCTTCGCGCGCAGCACGTGGGCGCCGTCCTCGAACTCACCGGCGCGCATGCGGCGGAACAGATCGAGGTTCTCCTCGACCGAACGATCTCTGAACGGGCTATCGCGCCCCGGCTCGGTGAGCGTGCCGCGATACTCGCGCATCTGGTCGGCGGTCAGGCTGTCGACGTACGCCTTGCCGTCGCGCACGAGCTGCTCGGCCCACTGATAGAGCTGCTCGAAATAATCGGATGCGTGGTACAGGTGCTCGCCCCAGTCGAAACCGAGCCACTTGATATCGCGCTGGATCTGGTCGACGTACTCCTGCGATTCCTTGACGGGATTCGTATCGTCGAAACGGAGATTGCACCGTCCGCCGAACTCAAGCGCGATGCCGAAGTCGATGCAGATGGCCTTGGCGTGGCCGATGTGCAGGCGGCCGTTCGGCTCGGGGGGAAATCGCGTAACGATGGCGCTCGCCGGTTTGCCGGACACCACGTCCTGGGCGACGATCTCCCTGATGAAATCGCGCGTGGGGGCTTCAGGACGGCGCTCTGCGCTGGGACTGGACATCTAAGGGGCCAATTCTCGCATATGGCAGAATTGCAGGCCAATGCGAGCCCAAAAGCCCCGTGATCCGTTCGCGCTCTTCAGGCGATGGTTTCGCGACGCACAAGCCGCCGGTGAACCCCTCCCTGAAGCGATGGCGCTGGCCACGGCGACGCGCGACGGCCGGCCCTCGGTGCGCATGGTGCTCAATCGCGGCATCAGCCGCGGCGGGTTCGTCTTCTACACGAACTACAACAGCCGCAAGGCGGTGGAGCTCGTCGGCAATCCCCACGCGGCCGTCGTGTTTCACTGGCCGCGGATCGAGCGACAGCTGCGCGTGGAAGGCCGCGTGCACAAATTAACGCGGCGCGAATCAGAGCGGTATTTTCAGACCAGGCCGCGCGACAGCCGGCTGAGCGCGTGGGCATCTCCCCAGAGCGCGATGATTCCCGGGCGATCGTTTCTTGAAGAGGAAGTCGCGCGCGTGGAGGAGCGATTTGGCTCGCACAGGATTCCGTGCCCGCCGTTCTGGGGAGGCTTCAGGATTGTCGCGAATTGTATCGAGTTCTGGCAGGGCCAACCGCATCGCTTGCACGATCGTCTGTTGTTTCGACGAAAAGGAAACGTCTGGACGAGCGAGCAGCTTGCACCGTAGCAAATTGTCTCAATTCCCACGGTGGGGTAAGCAACCAAGCATAGGACGTCGTTATAGAAGCGTAATGAAACCTCTTGATGAAGGTGCCGCCACCCCGCCTGCGGGGCCGTATGAATCGCGTCCGCTCGGCCAGGCCCTCGACTTTCTCCGCGTGCTCTGGGCGATCAATCACGGCCTGGCAACGACGTCGCGCTACATGAAATCGAAGTACGGCGTCACTGGACGCCAGCGGCTCATTATTCAAGTCGTCAACGAATTCCCCGGCATCTCGGCTGGCGATCTTGCCAAGGTGCTGCACCTCGATCCGAGCACGCTGACCGGCGTGCTGCAGCAGATGAGCCAGCGCGGACTGCTGCAATTGCAGGCCGACGTGCGCGATCGCCGCCGCCTGCGCATCCAGCTCACAACGAAGGGTCGCCGCATGAGCCACATGGCGGTTGGCGCGATCGAGGCGGCCGTCTCGAGAACGCTTTCACGCGTGTCCCCTGCGAAGCTGAGGGCCACTCGCGAAGTGCTGGCACTGCTCGCCGATAATTTGGATCGGCATGCCGATGTCGAAGCCGCACTCACCGATCAAGCCACGTCCGCTTGAGAGATCCAAAAAACCATACTCCGCACCAAAGCTTCTGAAGGATCGGACAAAGCCTGGACAGGTTGCGCTCCGAGCCTAAAGCGAGTGAAAATATCCGAGTACGTCCGGGCGGCAATCTTCCGACATCTCTTGTCCGTTATACCTTCATCCCGGTTACGCTTTTTGAGCGTCAACGCACTTCATCCTTCGTTGTTCATTCCGTCAAACGTCCGTTGCCGCCCGGACGTAGCATTCATTGCGCGCGGGGTCCCCTCACTCCGCCCAGCCGCGTGCGGCTGTCCTTTTCTGGAGAGCACATCATGAGTTTCAGAACCACGGCGATCGTCCTTGCGGTCATATACGCCGCGTTCGGCATCGCCACACCGGCACTCGCCCAAAACGTCACGTCGGGGTCGATTAGCGGCGTGGCCGTCGACCAGCAGGGCGGTGTACTGCCCGGCGTCACCATCGACGCGACGCACGGACCGACCGGAACGCAGTATTCAGCGACCACCGACGCCGACGGGCGATTTTTCATCTCCAGCGTCCGCGTCGGAGGTCCATACACGGTCGCCGCGACGCTGGCCGGCTTCCGACCGCAGGAACAGGCGAACATCACCGTGCCGCTGGGCGAGACGATCGCGCTGGACTTCAAGCTGACGCTGGCGAACGTGACCGAAACGGTCACGGTGGAGGGCGAGATCGATCCTGTCATCAATCCGTCGCGCACCGGCCCTGCAGCGAACGTCTCAGAGGAGCAGCTCCGGAACCTGCCCACCGTCTCGCGCAGCATCGAAGACTTCGCGCGCACGTCGCCGTACTTTTCCCCCGTCGCCGTCAACGCCGAGCCAGGCGCAATCTCGGTGGCGGGACGGAACAATCGGTACAACAGCATCCAGATCGACGGCGCGGTGAACAACGACCTCTTCGGCCTGTCGGCGACAGGTGCGCCGGCGGGTCAGACGGAGTCCCAGCCGATCAGCATCGACGCGATCGAGGAACTGCAGCTCCTGGTGGCACCGTACGACGTGCGGCAGGGCGGGTTTTCGGGCGGCGGCGTCAACGCGGTCACGAAGTCGGGCACCAACGCACTGCACGGCACGGCGTACTACCTGGGCCGTTCTGAAAACTTCGTTGGCACATATACCGACCCGTTCACGGGGAACGAGTCCCTTCCCTACGGCGCGTTCAGCGAAAAGCTCGGCGGCGGCAGCATCGGCGGACCCATTCGGCGAAACCGCGCGTTCTTTTTCGGCAATTTCGAAGTCAACCGCCGTGGTGTTCCGTCAGGTTTTTCGGTCGGCGGCACCTCAGGTGTGGACTTCGGCCGCGTGGACGAGGCGAACCGGATTCTCAACACGCTGAAGACGAAGTACAACTACAACCCGGGCGGCCTCGATCAGTTCACGCGCGCCATCGACAACAACAAGATTTTCGTCCGTGGAGACGTCAACATCAGCTCGAACCACCGGTTCACCGTGCGCCACAATTACATCGACGCGACCAACGACATCGGACGGTTGAGCCTGACCGAGTTCTTCTTCCCCGATTATTTCTATCACTTCCGGAACAAGACCAACTCGACGGTGGGACAGCTCAACAGCACCTTCGGCCGCATGTTCAACGAGCTGCGCGTCAACTACCAGCGCGTGCGCGACGATCGTGACGGCGATACGGAATTTCCGGCGCTGTCGATCGAGCTTGGCCTCGGTGCAGGGAACGGCCTGTTCAGAGTGGGACGCGAGCGATCCTCGTCGGCCAACGAGCTCGACCAGGACATCATCGAGGTGACCGACGATTTCACGATGCAGTTCGGCGCGCATACCGTGACGCTCGGCACGCACAACGAGATCTTCGATTTCAGGAATCTGTTCATCCAGAATTCCTTCGGCTTTTACACGTTCACGAACGTCGAAAATTTCGAGGCGGGGTTCGCCCAGGCGTATGCGTACTCCTACTCGAACACCGCCGATCCGCTGCAGGCGGCTGACTTCGGCGTGCGCCAGTACAGCCTCTACGCCGGCGACCAGTGGAGGGTGCGGCCCTCGCTGACGTTGACCTACGGGCTCCGCCTGGACGCGCCCACGTTTCCGGATACGCCGGCGCAGAACCCTGTGACCGAGCAGGTGTTTGGCATTCGCACGGACGTGACGCCCGAAGGATTGCAGTGGTCCCCGCGTGTCGGCTTCAACTACAACCTCAGCGGCACGGTCCCGCAACAGGTCCGAGGCGGCGTCGGCATCTTCAGCGGACGAACGCCGTACGTGTGGCTGTCGAATCAATACACGGGCACCGGGCTCGAGTTCACGAGACCTGCTGTCACGTTCAACGCCGCCAACCGCATCCCGTTCGTCGCCGATCCGCACAACCAGCCGAAAAACGTCGGCGCCGCGGCGGTGAACGAAGTCAACCTGCTCGACCCGGATTACAAATACCCGCAGGTGTTACGCTGGAACCTCGCATACGACCGGACCATCGCCGGGTGGACAACGACCGGTGAGTTCCTGCAGACCAAGACGATGCAGGACGTCTTCTATCAGAACCTCAACTACGCAGAATCCGGTCAGACGCGCCCCGACGGGCGGCCGATCATGACGCGGGTCAACACCACGTTCAGCAATGCCTTCTTCCTGACCAACACCGATCAGGGCGATCAGTGGACCGCGAGCGTCAAGGGTGAACGTCGGATGCGGAACGGCCTGTTCGCCAGCGCGTCATACCTGTATGGCCGATCGAACACCGTGAACGACGGCGCCAGCAGCACGGCGTTCTCCAACTGGCAGTTCCTGTATACGCGCGGCAATTCCAACCTTCCCGTCCTCGGGATTTCCGACCGCGACATCCGTCACCGTATCAATGCCGCGGCGTCGTATAACCGACCCCTTGGCGCAGGCATGGCCTTGACGGCGTCGTTCTTCTACAACGTGCAATCGGGCCGCCCCTACTCCACGACGTTCTCGAACGACATGAACGGCGACATCGCGGACAACGACATCGTGTTCGTGCCGGCGAGCGCCAGCGACGTCGTCGTTCTGAACGGGACGTGGGACGAGCTGAACGCCTACATCGAGGCCGACGAAAGCATGAAAGGCCAGCGCGGGGTGATCCCGGAGCGGAATACCGGACGCGGGCCGTGGACGAATCTGGTCGACTTCAGGCTGGCGTTCGATGTGCCGTTACACGCGCGGAACAATTTTCAGATCACGCTCGATGTGTCGAACTTCCTGAACATGTTGAACAACGACTGGGGCGTGGTGCGCTACCCGAACTTCAACGAGGTCTCGCCGTTCCGCTTCGGGGGCATCGATCCTGCGACAGGGAAGATGATCTACGACCTCGCCCCGATGAAGGCGACGAGCTTCCGCAAGTTCCAGACCGACGACCCGCGGTCGCGCTACCAGGCGCAACTCGGCGTTCGCTACCGGTTCTAGCGGCGCTGGTCCTGCTCCCGCGGGACCCCTGCTCTCGACTCGAACAGGCCGGAACCGGGCAACCGGTTTCGGCCTGAACGGGTAGACCGAATCTCCCCCCTTCACAACCCGTTCTTTCCCGATACCACCCGAGGTCGTTTTCCCGGAAACGCCCCTGGACGCCGTGCGGGCTGACCAGAGCGTTGAACACATCGCCGCGCGGTGCGACCATGCCCACGCCGTTGGACGCGTTGATCCCGTAATAGAATGGAAATTTGGGAGGGTGATGTGAGACGACTGCATAGCTCGTTGGCCGGACTCGTCAGCGTGATCGCCATGACCGCCGCCTGCGGTGGAGGATCGACCCCGCCGCCGGCCGGCAATACGGGCACGGCCGCGCCCTCCGCTTCCGCTCCCGGCAACGCTTCCACCGACAAAAACTCGTATCCGGTCTTTACCAACCCGGATTCTGGAGCCGATCCGTCGATTCCGCCGGAAAAGGGCGGCAAGGGATTCAAGGGCGAAGGGTGGGAAACGAACACCGAGTTCGACCTCATCGGCGATCCGAGGGCGGTCAAGGGGGGCGAGCTGAAACACGGCAACATGTCCGACTTCCCCTCCACACTGCGTTACTACGGCCCGAACATCACCGCGTGGAACCAGATGGTCAACGCGATGGTGTACGAGACCCTGCTCGGGCTGCATCCGACGACACTCGACTACATTCCGGGGCTCGCCACACATTGGCAGGTCTCGCCGGACAAGATGACCTTCCGTTTTCGGATCGATCCGAGCGCGCGATTCTCCGATGGAACCCCGGTCACGTCGGAAGATGTCGTCGCCACGTGGAAGCTCCTGACCGACAAGAGCCTGCAGGACCCGGCTCAGACGTTGATCTACTCGAACTTCGAACCGCCAGTCGCAGAAAGCAAATACATCGTCTCGGTCAAGGCCAAGACGCAGAATTGGCAGAACCTGCTGTATTTCGGCAACAGCATGTTCATCCTGCCGGCGCACCTGTTGAAATCGGTGAACGGCGCCGCCTTCATCCGTGACTACAACTACAAGATGGTGCCGGGTACAGGGCCGTACATCATCACCGAGCAGGACGTGAACAAAGGCAACTCGGTACGCATCCGCAAGCGGGCCGACTATTGGGCAGAAAAGGATCGCCGAAACGTCGGGCTGAACAATTTCGCCACGATCAACCAGCAGGTCGTGCGCGACGAGAATCTCGAGTTCGAACGCGTCAAGAGGGGCGACCTGGATCTGTTCGTTCTTACTCGCGCCCAGCAGTGGGTCCAGGAGCTGAACTACCCGGGCATCAAGCGCGGTCTCAACCAGAAGCGAAAGATCTTCAACAACAACCCGAACGGGATGCAGGGTGTCGCCATGAACACACGGCGCGAGCCTTATAACGACGTCCGCGTCCGCAAGGCGCTCCGGCACCTGTTCAACCGCGAGCTGATGATTCAAAAGCTGGCGTTCAACGAGTACTTCCCGATGGACTCCATGTATTTCGGCAGCGTGTACGAGAACCCAGAGAACGAGAAAATCAAATACGACCCCCAGAAAGCTCTGCAGCTGCTCGCCGAAGCGGGATGGAAGGATCGGGACTCGGCGGGGCGCCTCGGCCGCAACGGACAGCCTCTTACTTTGGAAATCGTCTATGGAACGCCGGGGTTCGAGCGGTACTTCACGGTGTACCAGGAGGATTTGCGCAAGCTCGGCATCACGCTGAACCTCCGGCTCGTCACGTGGGAGACCCTCATCAAGCTGCTCGACGATCAGGCTTTTCAGATGGCGCTCATCAACTACACCGGCGAGGTGTTCCCCAACCCGAAGGGCAACCTGCATTCGTCACTGGCCGACCAGAAGAACACCAACAACATCACCGGCTTCAAGAACAAGCGCGCCGACGAAATCATGGAGGCGTACGAGAAGGAGTTCGACGTCGCGAATCGCGTCAAGCAGCTGCGCGAGCTCGACGGCATCTTCACCGGCGAGCATCACTACATTTTCATGTGGGGCGCGCCGTTTCAACGGCTCGTGTTCTGGAACAAGTTCGGGTATCCGCAGGGCGTCGTGACGCGCATTGGCGACTACCGCGATGTGCCGACCGTGTGGTGGCTCGATCCGGAGAAATCCAGACAACTCGAAGGCGCAATGAAAGACCCCTCGATCAATCTCGGCGAAGGCCCGAGTGATGACAAGTACTGGATCGACTACGAGAAGGGCAAGCCACAACAGCAACCGGCGTCGCGGTGACGAGCTACTTTCTCCGGCGGTTGCTGCTGATCGTACCGACCTTCATCGGCATCACCATGGCCGTGTTCGTGATCATGCATTTCGTGCCGGGCGGACCGGTCGAACGGCAGATCATGCGCTACAAGATGGCGACCATGGAAGGCACCGGCGGCGGACGCCAGTTGTCGATGTCGCTGCCTGAAGACGCAATCGCCGAAATCCGCCGGTACTACGGGTTCGACAAGCCGGTTCACGTCCGCTACATCGAGTGGCTCGGAAAGGTCGTCCGGCTCGACCTTGGCAACTCGTACATCTATCAGGAGCCGGTCTGGGACGTCATCAAGTCCCGGTTTCCCGTGTCGCTTTTCCTCGGGCTCACCGGCTTCCTGCTCAACTACCTGATTTGCGTGCCGCTCGGCGTATGGAAGGCCGTGAAGCACGGCAGCCGTTTCGACTTCGTGACGAGCGCGCTGGTGTTCCTGGGCTATTCAGTGCCCGGCTGGGCGCTCGGGACGGTGCTGCTGGTGCTCTTCGGCGGCGGCAGCTTCTGGGCGGTGTTTCCCCTCGGCGGATTCCGGCCGGACAACTGGGAGTATCTCAGCATTGGCCAGAAAATCGCCCAGCAGGCATGGTACATGGCGCTGCCGGTGCTCTGCTACATGGTGGGCGAATTTGCGACGCTGACAATCCTGACCAAGAACTCATTGCTCGAAAACATGGCGCAGGACTACGTGCGCACCGCGTTCGCGAAGGGCCTGCCGAAACGCCGCGTCATCTTCGTGCACGCGCTGCGGAACTCGATGATTCCGATCGCCACGGGCCTTGGTCACGTCTTCAGCCTGATTCTCGCGGGCTCGTTCCTGATTGAAAAAGTCTTCAACATCGACGGCATGGGATATCTCGGCTACACCTCGATCCTGCAGCGCGACTATCCCGTCGCGCTCGGCATCCTGGTTATCGGCAGCCTGCTGATGCTCATCGGCAATATCCTCTCCGATGTCATCTACGCAGTCGTCGATCCGCGCATCCGCTTCAGATGACCGCCGGTCGATCGGAAACGCTCTTTCGCAAGCGCGTCCGCAAGTTCCGGCGCATCAAGCGCGGCTATTACTCGTTCCTGATCATCGGGCTCACCTACGTATTGTCGTTCTTGCTTCCGCTGATACTCACCAACCAGGCGTTTCTCGTGAAATACAACGGCGGCTACTACTTTCCGATGCTGCAGTACCACGCCGCCTCTGAGTTCGGTATGACGGCATTCGGCGAGACCGACTATCGCGAGCTACGAGCGCACTTCGCATCCGAAGGCAAAGGCAACTGGGTGCTCATGGCGCCCTATCCCTACGGCCCGAACGAGTCGATTTTCACCCTCACCGAGCCGCCGCCCAATCCACCGTCGCGCGAACATTTCTTCGGCACCGACGACCGCGGCCGAGACGTGTTCGTCCGGCTGGCGTACGGCTTCAATATCTCGCTGACGTTCGCGCTGTTCGTGACGATGTTCGCCGAGGGCGTGGGCACGATCGTCGGCGCCATGCTCGGCTATTTCGGCGGCAAGCTCGACATCGTGGGACAGCGCATCATCGAAATCTGGTCGTCGCTGCCGTTTCTCTACACCATCATCATCATCAGTTCGATTGTCGTCCCGGTATATGTGCCGGGAAGGACCCTCGTTCTCCAGCCGTCATTCTGGCTGCTCGTGTTCATCCTCTCGGTCTTCGAATGGGTGAGCATCACCTATTACATCCGCGGCGAGTTCTACCGTGAAAAGGCAAAGGACTATGTCGGCGCGGCGATCGCGACCGGGGTGTCGGAGCCGAAAATCATGTTCCGCCATATCCTGCCGAACGCGTTGACGCCCTTGGTCTCCTTTGCACCGTTCGTCATCGTGGCCAACATCTCCTCACTGGTCGCGCTCGACTTTCTCGGATTCGGCCTGCCAGCGCCAACGCCAAGCTGGGGAGAGCTGATCGGTCAGGGCATGCAGAATCTGACGCGATGGTGGCTCGTGTTTTTTCCGCTGGGCGCCATGTTCATTACCCTGCTGCTGGTCGTCTTCATCGGTGAAGCCGTACGCGAAGCATTCGATCCAAAGGAATTTTCCCAGCTGCAATGACTTCGCCACTCCTCGACATTCGCGGGCTGCGCACGTATTTCGATACCGAGGCTGGTGTCGCGAAGGCCGTCGACGGCATCGATCTCAGCGTCTATCCCGGCGAAGTCGTCGGCCTGGTCGGCGAGTCCGGCTCGGGCAAGAGCGTCACGGCGTTGAGCGTCCTGCGCCTCATTCCAAGTCCGCCGGGACGGATTGTCGCCGGCGAGATCATGTTCAAGGGACGCGATCTGCTGAAGCTGGACGATGAAGGGATTCGCGACGTGCGCGGCGACGAGATCAGCATGATCTTTCAGGAGCCGATGACGTCGCTGAACCCGGTCTTCACGATCGGCTTCCAGCTGATGGAGGTGTACCTGCAGCACGAGAAGATCTCGAAGCAGGAGGCCTTCAACCGCAGCGTCGAGATGCTCCAGCTCGTCGGAATCTCCGACGGTCCCGCGCGGATGAAGCAGTATCCGCATCAGTTCTCCGGTGGCCAGCGCCAGCGGATCATGATCGCCATGGCGCTCGCGCTGACGCCGGACCTTCTGATCGCCGACGAGCCGACGACGGCGCTCGACGTGACCATTCAGGCTCAGATCCTGGATTTGATGCTCGAGATGAAAGCCCGGCAGAAGGACGCCGCGATTCTGCTGATCACGCACAACCTCGCCGTCGTCGCCGAGATGTGCGATCGCGTCGCGGTCATGTACGGAGGCAAGATTCAGGAGCTCGCGGCGGTCAAGGAGATCTTCAGCAACCCGATGCACCCATACACCCGAGGGTTGCTGGGATCGCTGCCGCGCGTGGATGGCCCGCGCACCGAACGGCTGACCACGATTCCCGGCTCGGTGCCCGACATCCTCGATTTGCCGAAGGGTTGCAAGTTCACGACGCGCTGTCCGGACCGCTTCGAGCCCTGCCCCAACATCGAGCCGGCGCTCGTCGAGCGCGCGCCTGGCCACTTCGTGCGCTGCCACTTATACGGAATCACCGACGAACCCACCTTCGCGCCCCCGGCGCTTCAGCGAGGCAGGCATGCCGCCCATCCTCGAAGTTAAGGACCTGCACGTCAGGTTCCCGGTGTTCGGCGGCCTGCTGCTGCGCAGGACGGGGGAGGTGCACGCCGTCAACGGCGTGTCGTTCGAGCTGAATCAGGGAGAGACGCTCGGTCTCGTGGGCGAGTCCGGCAGCGGCAAGACCACGGTCGGGCGCGCGATCATCAACATCCTGCGGGCGATGAGCTACAGCGTCGAGATCTCAGGCGAGATTCTCTACCATCATCCGTCCGGCGTCGTGAACCTGGCGCCGCTCAGCAGGAAGGACATGCGCCCGTACCGCACGGACATCCAGATGATCTTCCAGGATCCATACTCCTCGCTGAACCCGCGGATGAGTGTGGGACAGATTGTCGAAGAGCCGCTGAAAATCCACACGAAGCAGTCGCCCGCCGAGCGCAGAGACCGCGTGAAATGGCTGATGGAAAAAGTCGGCCTGTCCCCCGAGTACATCCATCGGTACCCGCACGAGTTTTCGGGCGGGCAGCGGCAGCGCATCGGCATTGCGAGAGCGCTCGCGACCAACCCGAAGATCGTCATCGCCGACGAGCCGGTGAGTGCCCTCGACGTCTCGATTCAGGCCCAGGTCGTCAACCTGATGCAGGACATTCAGGAAGAGTTTGGCCTGTCCTACATCTTCATCGCACACGATCTCTCCGTCGTCCGCCACATTTCCGATCGCATCGCCGTGATGTTCAAGGGCCAGATTGTGGAAATCGGAGAGGCGGAAAGCATCTACCAGCATCCGCAGCACGCGTATTCTCGAACCCTGCTCGCGGCGGTCCCAAGACCCGACCCGGAGCGCAGCCGTCGTAAACGCATCGAGAACCGCGCCTAAGAACCTCACGTCGCGTCCGGCCGTCGTAGTGCCCGGCTTTAGCCGGACCACGACCTCGCGCGCTTCACCCGGACCGCGGTAGCGCCACGGGCCGCAGTTTCTGTATCTGCGCCGCCACGGCGAGCACGTCTTCCTCGCCGAGATGGCCGCCCGCAACCTGCAATCCGACAGGCATTCCAGTCGGGTCGAGTCCGGCCGGCACGGATGCCACCGGCAGCCCTGTCAGGCTCAGCACGAAGGTAGGCGCGATCCAGTCGATGTAGGTCTTCATCGGCTTGCCCGCGATCGTGTCGGGAAAGTTCTGCTCGACCGGGAAGGGCGGAACGGCCACGCACGGAGTCAGCAGCTGATCGTACTCGTGGAACAGTTGACGGATCTGCCGGCAGAGGTCGGCGCGGTACGCCTCAGCGGCCGCGATCTCCTTCGACGTCACCTCGAGACCGGAGCGAACGTTGTTGGCGACGTTCGGGCCGAACCTATCCTGCTTGTCGAGCCGCGAGTACATGTGCGTGACAAACCACAGTCCTCGCAGCGACAGGAACGCAGTCCTCGCAGCCGAAAGGTCGAGCTGAATCTCCTCGACGCCACAGCCATTCTTTGAGAGCGCAAGAGCCGCGTTACGGCAGACGCGTTCGACGGCAGGGTCGACTCCGATGCCGGCAATATCCGCGCAATACGCGATACGGAGATTCTTGCGGGCCGCGTGCGCTCCGCGAACGAAGTCGCGGCCGTCGACCGGCTGCGCGAACGGCGAATACTCGGACGGCCCCGCGATCGCCTGGAGCATCAACGCCACGTCCTCGGCAGTGCGAGCCATGGGCCCAGTGACGGACAACGTATCCCATGGCCAATCGGTGGGATACGTCGGCACAAGGCCCACCGAGGGCCGCAGTCCGGTGATGCCGCAGAATGCAGCAGGTATCCGGAGCGATCCGCCAAGGTCGGTGCCCTCCGCGAAGGCAATCATGCCCGTCGCAAGCGCGGCGGCCCCTCCGCCGGTCGAGCCACCGGCCGACTTCGAGGTGTCCCATGGATTTCGCGTGCGGCCGAAGACCTCGTTGAACGTGTTGGCGCCGGCCGCAAATTCGGGACAGTTGGTCTTGCCGAGTATCACCGCGCCGGCTGCGCGGAGGCGCCGGACGACGAGCGCGTCTTCCTTCGGAACGTAGTCGGCATAGATTGGCGATCCGAATGTCGTCCGCAACCCGGCGACAGGTGTCACATCCTTGATGCCGACGGTCAGTCCGCAGAGGGGCCCCGGGTCCTCGCCTTTCTGCATTCGCCGGTCGAGCTGGGCTGCATCGTCGAGTGCTCGAGGGTTCAACGTGACGATGGCGTTGAGCGCGGGGTTGAGCTCGGCGACGCGTTCGAGACACGCCTCTACCGATTCGACGGCGGTAACCTCGCGGGCGGCGATTCGGCGCCGCAACTCAATGGCAGACAGGTCGGCGAGACCCACAGCCGCCTTCACAGGCGGGCCTTCAGTTCGGCGTTCAGGGCTTCGAGCGCTTGCCTCGCCATCATCTTTCCGACCGACTCGAGCAGGCGTCCTCCGACGGCGGCAATCCTGCCGCCGATTTGGACGTCCGAGTTGTAGGTCATCACAGTGAGCGGACCTGGTTGTTCCTCGAGGACAACCGTGGCTGTGCCTTTCGTAAAACCCACGTTGCCCTTGCCGTCAATCTGCATCGAGAAGGACTGAGGTGGAACCTTGTCCTTCAGCTCGACGTCGATCGCGAACTCGGCCGCGTTGACCGGCCCGACGCTTACCTTCATCACGCCCTGATAACGATCCTCACCGACCCGCGTCAGGGTCTTAGTACCCGGCAGCGCCTTGGCGAGCACTTCGGGATCCTGAAGGATGTCCCAGACGCGCGTGCGTGGACCTTCGAACGTGAACGTACCGGTCAGAATCATCTGCTGATGGCCTCGCGGTAGCGTATCGCAGATGGCGCGGCCGCGAAAGGGCGCCGACGCTCCGCGCGCTTCTATTCGTAGCGCAGCGCTTCGATCGGATCCAGCCTCGACGCACGCACGGCCGGCCAGAGCCCGCTCAAGATTCCCGAAAGCGCAAGGATCCCGGACGAGGTAAGGAGTATCCCGCTCGACAGCACGAGCTGAATGTCCGTTTGCCTCGTCGGATCGTCGAGCAGCGTCGCCAGGAACGGTCTCGTTCCTATGACCCAGACGAGGACGTACGAGAGCAGGACGCCCATCACTCCGCCGAGGAACGTGATCGTGAGCGCCTCGAGCAGAAACTGCGTGAGGATGTGCCGCCGCCTGGCGCCGAGCGCCTTCCGAACGCCGATCTCCCTCGTGCGCTCAGTGACCGAGACGAGCATGATGTTCATCACGCCGACGCCGCCGATCATCAGCGTGAGCGTGCCGATGAAATACAGCACGAACTGCAGGCCGTCCGTGATGCCGCTGATCATGGCGGCAGAGTCGCCCGTGTCGCGCACGTTCACGGCGCGCGTGTCACGTGGGTTGAAACGGTGCCGGCTCGCCAGCAGCTCTCGCACCTGGCGGATGGCCTGCTGGTGCATCTCGGGCGTAATGGCCTGAAACAGAATGTTGTCGACGAATTCGCGCTGGTTCGCCGTGTACGGCACGAACACGGACAGCTTGTCGGGGTAAAAATAATTGGAGATTTGCGCCTTGTTCGGCATCACGCCGATCACTTCGAACGACACGCCGTTGATACGGATCGTTTCGCCGACAGGCCTGATGTTGCTGAAGAGCCGCCGCGCGACCTCGTAGCCGAGAAACGCGACCCGCCGGCGGTTCTCGACGTCTTCGTGGTTGAGAAATCGCCCGAACTCGGCGGTCTCCGTCCTCATGATGCCGTACTCGGGCGCGACGCCCCGCACGCCCGCCGTCGTCTGACGAAGGCCGTACGAGATCGGCACGGACTGCATGTATTCGGGGCTGACGAACTTGATCGATCCAAGCTCGCTCAATGCGTCCACGTCGTCCTGCTTCAACAGGATGCGGCGCCCCGATCGCTCGCCCCCGGCCTGCATGCTCGTCTGACCGCTTCCGACAAGCACTGTCCCCTGCGAAAAGGCGTTGCGGAAGCCGTACATGATGGCGCGCTGAAATCCTGTGCCGTACGCCATCAGCAGCACGACGGTCACGATGCCCCACGAGATGCCCAGCATCGTCAGCGCGGCGCGGAATCGATGGGCGAGCAGTGAGCCGATGGCCTGACCGATGACTTCGCGATAGAGCCGCATGTCAGGCCTCGTACCGCAACGACTCGACCGGCGGCAACGCCGCGGCGCGGGATGCCGGATAGAGGGCCGCGAGCAAGCCGACGACGGCCAGGGCGCCGGCCGCAATTGCGCCGGTTCCCGGCGTGATGATCATGCCCGAGAAGCGAGCGGGCATCGGCAGCTGGTTGATCAGCTGGCACAGTCCCCAGCCTGCGGCGAGACCGAAGGCGCCGCTGAGCAGCGTCAGCGCGAGGCCCTCCACGATGAACTGGCGATGGATTGTGTGGCTGGTCGCGCCCAGGGCTTTGCGCAGCCCGATCTCGCGCGTCCGCTCGCGCACGGCGATCAACATGATGTTCATGACGCCGATGCCCCCAAGCACCAGCGTGATGAGGCTGACCCCGAGAAAGAAGTTTTTCATGCTCTGCATCATCTTGCTGAACATCACGGACTCGATCGCTGTGTTCCAGAGCGAAAGCGCTTCCCTGTCGTCGGGATCGAACCCTTTTACCGGCGCCAGCACGCGACGGATTTCGCGCTCGACCATGGTCTGGCCGAACACGCCGAAGACGCTCGCGTGCTCGCCCTTGTCGAACTCTTCGCGAAGCGAATCGGCGACCCACGTGTACGGCGCGGCGATGATGACCGAAATGGAATCGGGCGTGTCGTATGTTCCGGTCAACGGGAAATCACGCCGCATCGCCTCGTAGGGCACGAACAGGCGAAGCTCGTCGCGGCCGCTGTAGCTGGAATCCTGAAACTTCTGCCTGATCTTTCCGATGATCGTGTACGTGAGCCCGTTCAGCTTGACCGGCTCACCGATTGGGTCCCTATCGGCGAACAGCTGCGTTGCCGCCTCACGCCCGATCACCGCCACACGGCGCGCCTCGGCGTTGTCGGCCTCGTTGATGAGCCGCCCGTGCGACACCTCGATGGTCCTGATGCTCTGAAAGTCGGGCCAGATGCCGCTGATCTGCAGCGAGGCGGCGTTGTAGGGGCTTTTGATCGACACAGCGCCGCGCATCAGCTCGGGACTGAGATGCTCGATGAGCCGGGATTTGGTTCGAAGCTCGTAGACGTCGCCGATGTTCAGCCGTATCACACGCCCCGCGCGCTCGCCGCCGGCCTGCACGCTCGTGCGTCCGTTTCGGATCACGACGATGTTCTTGCCGAGTTCTTCGAGCACCGCCTGATTGCCGCGCTGAAAGCCCTCGCCCATCGCCGAGAGAATGACAATGGAGATGACGCCCCACATGATGCCGAACATCGTGAGGCAGCTTCGCAGCTTGTTGGTGCGAAGATTGTCGATGGATTGTTTGAGCGCCTCTTTCATGCGTGTGATCGGGCCGACCTGAAGGTCGGCACTACGATGGGAGGATCACCCGGTCGCCCTGATTGACGCCCTCCAGCGCCTGCGTGCGCGTGCCGTTGCTGATGCCCACTTTGATGGGCACGCGCCTGCGGCCAGTGCGCTCGCGGGCATCGAGCACTTCGACGGACGCGCTGCGCGTGGCGTCGTAGGTAATCGCGGCCTCAGGCACGATGAGCACGTTCGGGCGCTCTTCGAGAACGATCTCGGCGTTGGCCGTCATGTTGGCCTTGAGCTCGTGCCCCGGGTTGTCGATGGATACGCGCACTTCGAAGTTGGTGACGTTGTCCCGCTCCACGCCCATCGGCGAGATCTGCGTGACCTTCCCCTGGAAGGTCCGATCCTTGAAGGTCTCGACGCGTATACGCGCGGGCTGACCGAGCTTCAGGTTCCCGATTTCGGTCTCGTCCACCCGCCCGCGGACGAAGACGTGCGAGATGTCTCCCATCGTAATCACGGACGTGGCGGCAGCGCCCATATTGAGGATCGACGACACAGGGCTGCCGACTTCGATATCACGCGCCAGAATGCGTCCCCGTATCGGTGCGCGGATCGTGGCGTTCGCCAGCTCTTCTTCAGCACGCTCGACGGATGCCTGCGCCTGCGCGACGTTGGCCGACGCTTCCGAGACGCGCGCGCGCGCAATGGACAACTGCGATTCGGCGGCGCGCTGGCGATTTTCTGCCTGATCGAGCTGGGTTCGCGCTTCCTCGAGCTGCTGGATCGGAATCAGCTTCTGGTCGAACAGGCTCTTTGCACGATCGTGCGAGCGGCGGGCGAACGCGACCTCGGGACCTTCGGCCTCGACCGTGCTCTTTTCGAGCTGCGCTTCGGAGGCCTGCAGTGCCGCGCGGGCACCCTGCAGTGTCGCCCGGGCTTCGCGTACGCGGGCCATCAGGTTCTCGCGATCGAGCTCGACCAGCACCGTCCCCGCTTCGACCTCCTGGTCGACCTCGACAGGGAGGATTTTGATGATGCCGTTGGCTTTCGACTTGATTTCGACTTTCGTGATCGGCTCTATCTTGCCAGTCGCCACCACCGAGCGCGCGAGCGTGCCGCGCTCGACTGTCGCGAGCCGAGATTCAGGGATGCTCGTGGGACCGCCCAAATAGGCGGACGCGCCCCATCCGAGAAGGACCAGAGAAAGGATCGCCGCGCCGCCGTACACGGCTCGTTTTCTCGACTTTGTCATGCCTACGCACTATCAGACGGGCGATCGGCTCAAAATGTTGCAGTCGCCTGTCACTATAATGCCACCCAATGGGACGGAGTCTGCTCACCCTTTCGCTCCTGTTGTCGCTGTACGGAACGCTCGGAGATGCCCAGGTCGTCCGCGACTGGCCCGTGTACGGCGGCGACGCCGGGGGCACCCGATTTTCCCCGCTTGCGCGCATTACGCGCGCCAACGTCACCACGCTCGTCGTCGCGTGGAGATACCAAACCGGCGAGCCCGAGCTCGATCTGGCCCGGCAGCCGTCGTTGCAGGTGACGCCGATCGTCGTCGACAACGTGATGTACGTCAGCACGCCGCTCGGAAAAGTCATGGCACTGGAGCCGGCGACCGGTCGCGAGATTTGGCGCTACGACGCGCGGGTCAATCCAAGAGGAGGGTTCGGCGATTTTGCCAACCGCGGCGTCGCGACGTGGGTCGACACGGCGTTGAAACCGGGCGCGCCATGCCGCCGGAGGATTTACGTCGGGACAGTCGATGCGCGGCTGACCTCGCTCGACGGCGCCTCCGGCTACCCCTGCGTGGCGTTCGGTGTCGAAGGCACGATCGGGCTGAGGGAAGGCCTGCGAATCCCTCCCGCGTTTCCAACGGCGTATCAGGTGACGTCGCCACCACTCGTCGTCGGCGACCTGGTCATCACGGGCTCGTCCATCGCCGACAACTCCCGGCCCGCTCCCGCAAGCGGCGAGGTGCGCGCGTTCGACGCGCGGACAGGCGCGTTACGCTGGACGTGGCACCCCATCCCACAGGATCCGACTGACCCGGCGTTTGCATCCTGGCGCAACGGAAGCGCCGCGCGCACGGGCGCAGCGAACGCATGGTCGATCATGACGGCCGATCCCTCCCGCGACCTGATCTTCGTGCCGACGTCGAGCCCCGCGCCGGACTATTACGGGGCGCTTCGACCCGGCGACAATCGGTACGCGAACTCGATCGTCGCGCTTCGCGCGTCGACTGGACGCGTCGTGTGGCACTTCCAAACCGTGCATCACGACCTGTGGGATTACGACAACGCCTCGCCTCCAGCGCTCGTCACCGTATCGCGCGACGGCAAGCCGCTTCCCGCCGTCGCGCAAGCGACGAAGACAGGGATGCTCTTCGTGCTTCATCGCGAAACCGGTGTTCCGATTTTTCCTGTGGAAGAGCGGAAGGTCCCCACGAGATCAGTTCCTTCTGAAGAGGCCTCGCCAACCCAACCTTTCACGACGGTGACGCCACCGCTGAGCCCGCACAGCTTCACGGCGGATCAGGCCTTCGGCATCACACCGGAAGGCCAGGCGGCATGTAAGCAGATGATGGCCGGGCTGCGAAATGAAGGGATCTTCACACCACCCAGCCTGGAAGGCACGCTTGCGATTCCGTCGAACATCGGCGGCGCGCACTGGGGAGGCGTGTCGGCCGACAACCAATCCGGGGTCGTGGTCGTGCCGGTCAATCGCGTCGCTGCGGTCGTCCAGTTGATTCCAGCGAAGGGATTCGATCTCGTCGCGGCACGGCAGGAATCGAGCCGCCTCGGACAGGGCTACGAATACACCACGATGGAGGGCACGCCGTACATCATGCGGCGCCGGCTTTTGCTCGGCCCGGGGCAGGTTCCGTGCACGCCGCCGCCGTTCGGCGCGCTTGTCGCGGTGAGCCTGCGAACAGGCGCCAGGCTGTGGGAAGTGCCCCTCGGTACGCCGCCCATGCCGCCAGGCGTTCCTGCGCCGCCGATGAACCTCGGCATGCCGAACCTCGGCGGTCCAATCATCACCGGCGGCCGTCTCGTGTTTATCGCCGCAACGCTCGACCGGACGTTCCGCGCGTTCGATCTCGACAGCGGCAAAGAGCTATGGAAGGCGCCTCTTCCCGCCGGCGGACGCTCGACGCCGATGACTTACGAAGCGAACGGGCGGCAGTTCGTGGTGATCGCGGCCGGTGGAGGGAATGAGTTCGGGTTCGGTGATGCGATTGTGGCGTTCGCGCTGCCGTGATCCTGAAGAGATTCTGTGTCACACCGCAAAGACGCTGAGACGCTGGCGAATAATCCCCGATCTTGAACAGGAGATCAGGAGATTAGGAGGAAATGACCCACCGTAATACGGATCGCCAGGCACGAAAACTCGGGGCACCATGAGTCCTTAAAACGGGAATCGTTCTGTATCAGTAGGCCACTCAGTCAAGTCCAATTCGATACCGAGCCGGCGATCGGACTTGATCCGATGGCCTGCTGATTACGAATCAGCTGCTCTGGCATTTCTAAGACCAAAACACTCCTTATCTCCTGAACTCCTGTCAAGCATTTCGGGGATGCGGTTGTGGCCAACGCTCTTCCTGATCGTGGTTATTTGGCCGCCGTCACGACAACGGTCCTATCGTCAATCACTGTATATTTCAAATCGGCTGCGCGCACGAGAAAGACGAACATCTCTGCAACGGACGCATTCTTGAAATTCACGTTCGGCATCTGCACAGGCTCGCCCGCCACCTCATAGCGAACATCGACATCCGCCGACATCCCCAAGAATTTCAGCATGTCAGGCACGGCCGCATCCTTGAACTGGAAGTTATCACGGATGTCCTGCATCCGTTTCGGCAGATCGCTCTGCGCAAGAACGCCCGACGACAGGGTAAGGAGCGCCGCTAACGCCAGCAAAGTTGATCGCATGTGTCTTCTCCTGATCTTCTGATCTCCTGTGAAGAATTTGGTCTGCATCAGTGCCGCTTATGCGTTCCCAATCCATCCCTTCAACGGCTTCGTGAACAGCAGCAGCACCAACCCCGTGCCCACTGAAAACATCGTGACCGCCCCGAAGAGCTGCGGCAGCGGGAGCGATTCGATCAGGCCGGCGACGCGCCCGGCTACGAGGTTTCCGAGCGCCGCGCCCATGAACCAGATGCCCATCATCTGACCCACGTATCGCCCTGGTGACAGGCGAGTGATGCTGCTGAGGCCGATTGGGCTGAGGCACAGCTCGCCCACCGTGTGAAAGAAATATGTGACGACCAGCCACACCGGGCTGACAGGGTTTTCCAGCGTGGCATTCACAGAGCCCCAGGCCAGAACAGCGAAGCCGATGCCGAGGAAAATCAGCCCGAACCCCATCTTCCCAGGAATCGACGGATTGCGCGCGCCAAGCCAGATCCACAGCGCGCTGAACAATGGCGCGAGCAGAATGATGAACACGCCGTTCACCGACTGCAGCCAGCTCGCCGGCATTTCCCATCCGTTGATGATGCGATCGGTGAGGCGGTCGGCGAACAGATTCATCGACGACCCGGCCTGCTCGAAACCCGACCAGAAGCACGCCGCCGCAAGAAAACACACGGCGATGACGCCGACGCGTTTCTTCTCGACCGTGGTCAGGCCGCCGAACAGCACGACGTACAGAAGATATGACCCCGCAAGACTGACGATGAACAGGCCCGCCCAGTCGACGAAACCGACCAGCGACAGCCGGATGACCCCGATGGACTGCAGCGCGAAAGCAATCAGCCCGAGCCCGACGACCCCTTCGACCGTCCGCACAAGCGCGCGAGTGGCAGTCGAGCGGCGCGCCGGCACGGCCATCTCGGGCCTCAACTCGCCGGCAGCGCCGAGATGGCGTCCTCCAAGCGAGTACTGGATGAGCCCGAGCACCATCCCGACGCCCGCGGCGCCGAATCCCAGGTGCCAGTCGACCGCCTCGCCAAGGTAGCCGCACACCAGCGGCCCAAGAAACCCGCCGGCGTTGATGCCCATGTAGTAGATCGAGAAACCTGCATCCCGGCGCGCGCCCCCTTCGGGATACAAGTCGCCCACCATCGCGCTGATGTTCGGCTTCAAAAGGCCGGTGCCAATGACGATGAGCGTCAGGCCGGTATAGAACGCGAAGATGTTCGGTATCGCGAGCGTGAAGTGGCCGATCGCGATGATGCACCCGCCCCAGAACACCGCGCGTCGCAGACTGAGCAGGTGGTCGGCGATCCATCCGCCCGGCAGCGCGACGACGTAAACGGCCGCCGTGTACAGACCGTAAATCGCTGTCGCGGTCACATCATCCATGCCCATGCCGCCCGTGGCGACGGCGTTGGTCATGAACAACACGAGAAGGGCGCGCATCCCGTAATAGCTGAAACGCTCCCACATCTCCGTGAAGAAGAGCGTCGACAACCCGCGCGGATGGCCGAACCAGCGCGTGTCAGTCATCGTAACGATCGAACATGATGGGCTGCGCACCTTCCCATAGCGTCAATCGTCCGAGATCGGCCAAATGCTCGCCGCCCGAGACGACCGTCAGGAAATGGTTTCCCGCGAGCAAACCTGCCTTGCTGCCGAATTGCGTGCGCCCGTAGGGAATGAGAATCTCCGTTTCACTCACGCCACCGGGATACAAAAGAATCTCTCCTGGAAGCGGGTAGGTCGTCGCGTTCTCCGGCGGGACCGGCACCGACAGATTTCCCAGAGGCACCCATGTGGATTCGCCGCTCCAGCGCACGTGCAGCAGGTTGTGCTTGAACGGCAGCATCTCGAGAAAGGCGGCGCACGTCAGCGGCGCTTTCTCGGTCTCGAGTCGCGCCCTGAGGCGATACGGACCGGCCGTGACGAGCAGATCAGACATGCGGCCTCACAAATTTTCCCTTCGTCTCGGCGACGATCCGTCCATCAAGAAAGATCGTCTCGCCGCGACGGACGGTGCGGACGACAGCGCCTGCGAACGTAAACCCGAGATACGGGCTCATTTTATGCCGTTGGAAGAGATGTCCTGCGTCCAGCCTATACGAACGCGACATATCGAGCAGCATCAGGTCGGCATCGCTGCCGGCGGCCAGGGTTCCCTTCGCGGCAATTCGAAAGCGTGCCGCGGGGTTTGCCGCAAGGAGGGCGGAGATGTGCTCGAAGCGAATGCGCCTTCCATCGAGACCTCGCTCCAGCAGCACAGCGAGCGTCGACTGCACGCCAGCTACCCCACCCCAGGAAGTACGAAAGTCGCCGGTGCGCTTCAGCGACGGCTCGCAGGGCGAATGATCGGACGCGATCAGATCGACGCGGCCGCCGAGCACTTCGCCCCACAGCGCCGCGTGTTCTCCGTGGTTGCGCAACGGAGGCGCGCATTTCGCAGCGACGCCGATCGTGCTGAGATCGTCGTCTGTGAAGAACAGATAGTGCGGGCAGGTCTCGACCGACACGTCCACGCCACGGGCGCGTGCGTCTGCCGCCTTTGCGATGCCGCTGCCGGTACTGACGTGCACGATGTGAAGTCGTGCGCCCGTCTCTCCGGCCAGCTCGAGCGCTCGCGTAATCGCGTCGAGCTCGGCGTCGACCGGTCGCGATGCGAGAAAGTCCCGCGCGCTCGCGCCGGTCATCCCGGTCGCCAGCAGGCGCGTCATCTCCTCGCTCTCGGCGTGTACTGCGACCGGCAGACCGAGCCGCGCCGCCTCGCGCATGCCATCGCGAAGAGTGTTGTCGTCGGCGTACGGAAACTCGGGAAGCCCCGAATCGCACATGAACGCCTTGAATCCCACCACTCCGCGCTCGGCCATGCCGGCCATCTGATCGATCGAGCTCGGGACGAGACCGCCCCATAACGCGAAGTCCGCAATCGACGACTGTTCGAGCGCCGCCCGCTTGGCGTCGACGTCCGCTGCGGAAAGAGTGCATGGCGTCGAGTTGAGCGGCATGTCGAAGAACAGCGTGCCCCCGCCCGCGGCGAGCGCGTGGCTGCCGGTCTCTGCGCCTTCCCATTCGGTGCGCCCGGGCTCGTTGAAATGAACATGAGCGTCGATGAGGCCTGGAAACACGTGAGTGCCGGTCGCATCGATGTCGACGCCCGCGCCTGTCAGGCCGGGCGCGATCTCGACGATGCGCCCGTCCGAAATGCGAATGTCGGCGGCGAGTCGGCCATCCGGCCGGACGATCGTGCCGCCGCGGACGATCGTGTCAATCATGATTACGCATGATGAGCGCGCTCCAGTTCGTCCAGGAATGCGACTCCTGCGTCGAGCGCGGCGGCCACATCGCCATCGCGAACGTTCTCAGACGGATGATGGCTGATGCCCCCTTCACAGCGGAGAAACACCATGCCGGCCGGCATTTTCGCCGCGAGCACCATCGCGTCGTGTCCTGCGCCGCTGGACATTCGATACCGTTGGGCGCCAGTCTGCTCGAGCGCGCGCTCCAGCATCGCCACCATCGAGTCGTCCATGGCGGTCGAGGCCTGCTCGAGTCTCGGCTCCCATGTCATTTTCAAGCCGCGCTGCAACGCGATCTCTTCGCCGGCTTTGACGATCCTCTCAGCCGCTCGCGTGCGTATCTGATCGTCAGCATGTCGTACGTCGATCGACGCGGTCGCGCGGCCCGGCACGACGTTGCCGGCGCCCGGCTCGACCGAGATTTTTCCCACGGTCGCAACAAGTCCAGGCGTCGCCAGTGCCAGCCGCTCGACTTCGGCGATCCACGCGGCCGCGCCCTGAAGCGCGTCCTTGCGCATGTGCATGGGTGTCGTACCGGCGTGTCCCGCGACGCCGTCGAACGTCAATTCTGCTCGGCTTTGGCCGGAAATGACATCGACAACGGCAAGGGGAAGGTTGAGGTTCTCGAGAACGGGACCCTGCTCGATGTGAAATTCCAGGTAGCCGAGCGCGCCCGCGGGCGCCTCCGCATCCGCAATCCGGCCGGGATCGAGGCCGAAATGCCTGATCGCCTCGCGCACGGACCGGCCACGTTCGTCGGTCCGCTCGAGGAGCGTCGAGTCGAATGTGCCGGCGAGCGCGCGGCTGCCGAGAAATGGCGCGCCGAAGCGCACGCCTTCCTCCTCCGAAAACCCGACGACCTCGATGGCGAATGCGAACCGCCTGGCGCCAAGCCGTTCGACAAGTGCGATTGCCAATACAGTGCCGAGGACGCCGTCGAACGCTCCGGCGTTTGGAACCGTATCGAGATGCGAACCGATGTAGAAACGCGGCGCCACTGACGCTGGCGTCTGCGCGGTTCTCGCGGGACACACCCCGCGAAGATTCCCCGCGGCATCGATCCGAACTGACATGCCGATCTTCGCCATCCAGGTGGCCAGCGCCGTGTGCACGTCGCGCATCGGCTTGGAGAGAAAGGTACGCGTGATGGCGTTGGGATCTTCAGAGAATCTCGCCAGCTGACGGCACCAGCGGATGACCTCGGCGGCCTGCCCGGTCGAGGTCATGAACCCCGATACGTGCTGTAGCCATAGGGCGAGACCAGGAGCGGGACGTGATAGTTCCCCGCAGAGCTCGCCACGCCGATGCGAATGACAATCACGCCCATGAAGGGCGGATCGGTCAGCGTGATGCCGAGACGATGAAAGTAATCTGCGGCATGAAATGACAGCTCGTAGATGCCCGTCTCCAGCTGGTCGCCCGAAATCAGCGGCTGATCCGGACGGCCATCCGAGTTGGTCGTCACCGCCGCCACCAGTCTGCGCTCGGCGCCCTTTACCAGGTGCAGCTCGACGGCAATCCCGTGCGCCGGCGTGCCACGGGTGATATCGAGAACGTGAGTGGATATCCGAGCCATAGTTTTTGAACAGGAGACCAGAAGATCAGAAGACCAGGAGAGTTCGTTTTCAACGGAAAAAGACTTCTCCTAGACTCCTGATCTCCTGTTTAAAGATCGTCTCGTCTCAGCGTCAACCCCAGGCACCCGTACGGTGGCCGCGCGTCGGTGTAGACACCCAATTCGTCTCCGCGCTCCGCAATCGTATCCCAAGTGCGGTTGTTGGCCTCGAGCCGCACGTCGGACATCGCAGGAATCTCGACGAGCAGCCTCGTCCCCATCTGATAAATGAGCTGCTGGATGCTGCCGGATACGAACGACGTAAACACCTCGCGGACGATGTGCCGCGCCCTCGCCGTCACCGTGCCGCCGCTGAATGCGGCATCAGCCGTCTGATAGCTCCATTCGAGGTCGAGCCACATGTGGAGAGGCCTGTTATGCAGGTCCGGCAACGTCGTATATTCGTCGCGCACGAACCCTCGGAATGCGCTGCCCCCAAGCCGCAGCAGCTTGAAGCCGCGCACACCCGAGACGGCCTCGACAATCCCGCTGCGGTCGATCTCGAGACGAGCCGTCGGGGTGTCGCCGCTCGACGGCGCGAACGCCACGTTTCCACCGACAGCAGAGTACTGAATTTGCGTCGCCGACAGTTGCAGGCCTGCGACCTGCGGGTACTTCGCAAGAAACATCTCGCCGATGAAGCGGCAATACCCTTCCATATCGTCGCCGTCGAAATTCATCGTCTCGCGCTGCACGAAATTCTTCATCGAATCGGTGGCGACGAGGCCTGTGTTGTCCCCTTGCGTGTAGGTCTTCCAGAATGCATCGCCGTAAACGAGCAGCAACACGTTCACACCGAACACAGGGCTGCCGTCCGTGAGCGCCTTGCCGTTCCGCTTGAGGCGATAGGCAATGACGTCCCCCTTGCCGTAGTAGTGACGCTTCGGGCCTGACGCAAATCTGTTCAAGAAATCATGCCCTCCAGGCGGAACCGGGCGATTTGATAGACCTGGCGCAACGCTTCCCGGTGCTCCTCGTCGCGCGGGGACGTGAGCCGGCGTTCGATCGCGTTCAACACATCCTGTGCTGTGCGTCCCGTGACGGCAAACAGGAAGGGAAAACCGAACTTCTCACGGTACGCCGAGTTCAGAGACAGGAGGCGCTCGGTCTGGTCACGAGTCAGCGCATCGAGACCGGCGCCCGTCTGTTCGCGGCTCGATGTGTCCGACATGCCGGCCCGCGCGCCCAGCTCCGGGTGCGCGCGCAGCAGCGACAGTTGTTCGCCGAGTTCAGCGGACGCGACGACGGAGGACAACGCGTCGTGCAGGGCATCGAGCGTCGCAAACGGCCTCTTGTCCCACGCGCGCTCGGCCACCCACGGCGAGCCCTCGAAGACCCAACCGATCGCGCCGACGAATCCGCTCCGATCTTTGCTATTCAGCTCGTCGAGTGTCATTCACGCCTCAGCCGCGAATACCACATCCCCTTCGACGCGAACCTCGCGAACGCTTTCAGCGCCCGCGAGCGTGAATACGGCGGCGAGCGCCTGTGCGGGATCCGACGCATGGCGCACCGCCGCCTCTAGCACGCTGCCCCCTCGCGGACGCAGATACACAAAGTCAGCCGCCTTGCCGGGCTTGAAATCGCCGATCTCGCTTTCGAGCCCCAGTGCGGCGGCACCCGCACGGGTGGCCATGTACAGCAAACGGGCCGCGTCGAGCTCCTGAGCGTCCGGGGCAAGGCGCTGCATCAAGTACGCCTGCAGGCCTTCCTTCAGCAATCCAAACCCCAGCCCGCCGCCGACATCAGTCCCAAGCGCACAGGTGACGCCGGCAAGAACGTGGCGGCGCAGCGGAAAACATCCACTGCCGAGCGCGGCGTTGCTCCCAGGACAATGCGCTACGGCCGTGCCCGCGGCAGCGAGCCGGTCGATCTCGGACGGCGTGCCGTGAACATTGTGCGCCATCACGGAGCGGCTGCAACTCAATTGATATCGTTCGTAGATGGCAAGGTAGTCGGCGGCCCAGGGAAAGAGTCTGGCAAGCGCCGCGTTTTCCGTCGTGTTTTCGTTGATGTGTGTCTGCAGCCGGACGTCCGGGTGCTCCGTCATGAGCTGCTGGCAGACCGCGAGCATTTCCTCCGTCGTCGAATATGCAAATCTCGGCGTCACGGCGTACAACAGACGACCGCGATTGTGATACCGCGCGATCAACTCGGTGCTCTCACGGTACGCGCGCTCGGGAGTGGTGTGGAGGTCGGGACGGAGCAGGCGGTCGGAGAGCACCAGTCCGGACGCGATGCGTAATCCGGACTGCGAGGCGGCCTCGAACAGCACGGCGGTGGCCTCGGCAAAATGCGCTCCGAATACGAGCGCCGTGGTCGTCCCGTGAGACGCGAGGGCGCGCAGGAATAACCCGGCGGTATCCCTGGCGTACTCGCGGTCTGCCATCCTCGCCTCTTCCGGCAGCGCAACCGCTTCGAGCCAATCCAGGAGTGTTCGCCCCATTGCACCGATGACACGCACCTGCGGAAAGTGCACGTGCGCGTCCACGAGGCCGGGAAAGACCATCCCTCCTCGCCAGTCGATCGTGACGGCGCCGGGATTCGCAGCAGAGATGTCCGCATATGGGCCGCATGCCACCACGCGACCCTTGTGTACGAGAAGCCCACCGTCCTCATGGCATATCAGCGCGTGACCATGGCCCACAGAAAGCTGGAACGGATCGTCCGGCGTGTGGAAGATGGTCGCGCGGAAGAGGTCCATTACTTCAGGGCGGGGCGGCGGACGTGGCGCACGGCGAAGAAGACCCGCTCGGGCGTCGCGGGACTGTCGAACGTGAACGGCCGGCCATCACCGAACGCCGCGATGGCGTCGCGAAGCGCCTCGCGAACAGAGAATGCCAGCATCAGGGGCGGTTCGCCGACCGCCTTGCTGCCCATCACAACGCCTGGCTGCGCGGCGTGCTCGAGCATCTGCACGTTCAACACCTCGGGCATCTCCGACCACGAAGGAAGTTTGTATGTCGAGGCTCCTCGAGTACTGACGCGTCCTTGCGCATCCCACAGCAGCTCCTCGATCGTGAGCCAGCCCACGCCTTGCAGAAACCCGCCTTCGATCTGGCCGCGATCGACAATCGGCGAGATCGAATCACCGGCGTCATGAAGGATATCGGTTCGCAGCAGCCGCGACTGCCCGGTAAAGCCGTCCACTTCCACCTCGGATACGGCGGCGCCGCAGGCGTAATAGTGGAAGGGTGTGCCGCGCGAGGTCTTGAAATTGAAATGGATGTCCGGAGTGCGGTAGTAACCCTCGGCAAAGAGGGGCACGCGCTGCTTGTACGCGGTCTCGCACAACGCGGCAAACTCCATCGACTTTCCTCGCGCAGCCGCGAGTCCATCCTCGAATTGCACCTCAGCCGGGGCGCAGTCGAAGACGGCGGCGGCGACGGCCGCGAGCCGCGATTGAATCTGCAGGCACGCGTCCCGTACTGCCGCGCCATTGAGGTCGCTGCCAGACGATGCGGCGGTCGCCGATGTGTTCGGCACTTTGTCTGTCCGAGTCGGCATGACCCGGACGCACGAGACAGGCACCCCGAGACTGTCGGCCGCGACCTGGAGGATCTTTGTATGGAGACCCTGCCCCATTTCGGTGCCGCCGTGATTCACCTGGACGGTGCCGTCGCGGTACACCAGCACCACCGCTCCCGCCTGGTTGTAAAAAGTGGCCGTGAACGAAATGCCGAACTTGACCGGCGTGATGGCCATGCCGCGCTTGAAGTGCACGCTGCGCGCGTTGAATCGCGCGATATCCGCGCGGCGCTCGGCGAAGCTGCTGGATTGCTTCAGCGTGTCCCAAATCAGGCTGATTCGGCCTGCGTCTCGTACCGGCTCGCCGTAGTGTGTCTCGTCGCCCTCACGATACAGATTCCGTTCGCGAACGAGCTCGGCGGGAAGATTCAGCGCGTGGGCGGCGCGCGAGAGGATCTCTTCGATGACCAGCATGCCCTGCGGACCGCCGAAGCCACGGAACGCCGTCTGGGACGTCTTGTTCGTTCTGCACACACGGCCGGTCACCTCGACCGCGGGCAATTTGTAAGCGTTGTCGACGTGAAACATCGAGCGCCACATGACCGGCTCGGACAGATCCAGGCTCCATCCGCCGTCCGAGAACAGCGCAATCCGCAGCGCGGTCAACCGGCCGTCGGCCGTGAACCCTGCGGCGTATTTCGCAAGGTATGGATGGCGCTTCCCCGTGATGGCCATGTCGAGCTCGCGCGACAGCCTGACGCGCACGGGACGGCGAGTCTTGTACGCCCCTAGCGCCGCGATTGCTGCACACGGGTTGGCTTGCACTTCCTTCCCGCCGAATGCTCCGCCCATTCGCAGGCACTCGACCGTCACATGATTGCGCGGCACGCCAAGCACTCGTGCGACGACCTCCTGCGTTTCGGATGGATGCTGCGTCGAGGAGTGGACGGCGATGAATCCTGCCTCGTCTATCCACGCGAGCGCCGCCTGGGTCTCCAGATAGAAATGCTCCTGTCCGCCGATCCGGAGCTCTCCCTCGATACGCGCGTGGCTCGCATCGATCGCGGCGGTGTCGCCATCGACGATCCGAAGCTGATCGGTCAGAAAGCTGCCGGCCTCGATGGCCTGCTCGATCGTAAGAATGGCCGGCAGCGGCTCGAACGCCGCTGTCACGCGCGCGGCCCCGCGCCGGGCAGCGTCCATCGTGTCGGCGAGCACCCACGCAATTGGCTGGTGATGGAAGAGCACCTCCACCGGGAACAGCGGCTCGTCGTGGCGATTCGCGCCTGTGTCGGCTTCGCCAGGCACGTCGCTCTGGGTGAGCACCGTCACCACGCCAGGCTCTTGCAGCGCCGGCAACGTGTCGAGCTCGGTCACCAGTGCATGCGCGTGAGGCGCGCAGACCGGCCACGCATGAAGAAGGTGCGGGAACCTGCCGCACAGATCGTCGACGTACAGGGCCTCACCCGTCACGTGCCCGCGCGCGCTCTCATGCGGAAGAGGCGTGCCGGAGATCGTCACAGGGACTGCTCCCATTGAAACTTCTCGATGAGGGACTTCGACACGTCGAGTCGATACTCTTTCGACCCGCGGTGGTCGGACATCGGCGTGAGACTTCGCTCCAAGATTGCCTGGACACGCTCGACCGTAGCATCGTTCCAGGTCTGATTCACAACGGCGGCTTCGGCCTCGGTCACGCGGATCGGCGTCGCCGCCACACCGCCGAACGCAATGCGGGCGCAGCGAACAACGCCGTGTGGACCGATATCGAGGGCGATCGACGCGGCCACCGTGCTGATGTCATCCAGCCGGCGCTTGGCAACCTTGTAAAAGCGAACAGACTCGGGAAGCGGCTTCGGAATTTCGACAGACGTCATGATCTCGCCGTCTGCCAGAGCCGTCTTCCGATACCCGGTGAAGAAAGACGAGAGAGCAATAGCCCGGCGTCCTGACAACCCGGCCACGTGAACAGTGGCGTCGAGCGCGAGAAGCAGCGGCGCGGCGTCGCCGATGGGCGACGCGGTCGCAAGATTGCCGCCGATCGTCGCGCGATTGCGGATGAGCGGCGACGCGAACAATGACAGCCACTCGCGAAATGCGTCTGGTGCATCCGTCCAACGCTCCCCCACTTCATTCAGCGTCAGCGCGGCGCCAATGGTGACGCTCGTGGGCGTGCTGGAATACTCACGCAGCTCCTGAATGGCTTCGACGCTGACGAGATGGGGCCATCTGCGACCCGCGAGGTTGGACTCCACTCCCAGGTCGGTCGCGCCGGCCACGAGTTTCGCGGCCGGGTCGTCACGCAGAAGGGCGAGGCATTCGTCGATGCTGCCGGGCCTGGAGAATCCGCGAATCGAAACCGTCTCGAGATCTGACGTGGGGCGGTCCAGTCGTTGACGAAACTCGTCGTCCGGTGCGCTCCCAAGCGAGTGCGCTGCATCCCGAATCGGCCGATAGCCGGTGCACCGGCACAGATTGCCCGCGAGCGCGGCGGTGTCGCACGGCCCGACTCGATCGCGACGGTAGTGCTCGGCGAAGAGGCTGACGACAAAGCCCGGCGTGCAGTATCCGCACTGCGAGCCACCCGCCGATGCCATGGCGCACTGCGCTTCGCTCAATTCGCCATCGGCGACGAGTCCTTCGACCGTATACAACTCGCGGCCGGCCACCATCGGCAGGAACACGAGGCAGCTGTTTACGACGCGATAACGGCTGCCGGCTCCATCCGGCTCAACCAGCGCCACGGCGCACGCACCACACTCTCCCTCGGCACATCCTTCTTTCGCACCTGTCAGCCCGTGGACACGGACGAAGTCCAGCAGCGTCATCTGAGCCTGGGGGTTCTCGACACGCACCGATCTGCCGTTCAGTAGAAACTGGATACCCGACACACCTCTAGCATAGGACAAAGGAAGAGATCGGAGAGTCGGGGACGTGTGTGAAGCCGAGGGCAGAGGGCGGAGGGAAACGCCTACCGACTGGCGAGCAGGTGCGGTGAGGCGTTTACAGCTTGACCGGCGACCAGTTGGTAGTCGTAGGTCATCGAAAATGTCGACATCCCGGCGATGCGGACGTCCGCGGTGGACTCGATGGCCACTGGCATCATCGCCCCTTCGATTGGCGCATAGCTGCGGGACACATCGACCCATCGCACCCAGATCGAGGGTGACTTCGAGAGGCGTCCATCGACCCGAACGAGATTGCCGGACGTCGCCGTAACGAGGGCAGATCCGAGAACGAGGCGCGAATCACGGCGGCGCGGCGTCAGCTCCATTCTCAGCATCCCGTCTCCGGCGTGCCCGCCAAAATCAAATTCATAGTTTGCGCGCGACAGGTTCGCTTTGCGCCACTCGGCGTCGGTAGCGTTCTCGCGTTCGGCTTCGAGCACCGCTTTCAGGACGCGACGTTGGATTCGCTCCGACCCGCCCTGCGCGACGATGGTATAGGTGAAGCCCGACGCCGGATCGAATTCGGTGATCGCCTCCATCCACGCGGATTCCTTCAGTTTGGCGCTCGACGCATCGAGTCGCCGGCGGGCTTTATACGCTACCGGAGGTTTTTCAATTCCCGCGAGAAATCGCTCGACGGCCGCGTCTTCCGAGGTTGACGTGGCAACCGCTGGCCCGCGCGCGCCCGCGAGATCCTCTACCGTGAGGGCTAACAGGCATCCGAACCCGAAGAGAAGTGCCGTCGCTCGAACCATGCTGTCGCCTATACAGCAACTCGCATGCCCCTTTTCGGAGGCGGCTCCGCGTGGTCGTCTTGGCGTTGAAGTTGTATTCCGTTCGGACGATCTGACCGGACTTAATGCAATCGGCCGATGGGGCCAAGGTCGAGATTGAGGTCTTTGGGGTCGAGCTTAAAGCGCTTGGCAATGTCGTACACGGTCTTCTCCAGCTTCATCAGCGCGACACCGACATTCTCGATTTCCGCAGGTGTGAGGGTCTTTTCTTCGAGTCGCCTGATGGCCTGGCGCTCCATCAGCTTTCGGATGAATTCGATCAAGCTCAAGACGAGCTTGACGACCGAGCGCTGCACGTCATCTGGATTGGGGTTCCAGCGCATCGGCGCAGCCGCAGCGCGGCGCTGGCGGGCGACCTTGACGCGACGCGAACGTCGAATACGACGGACCGGGCGCGCGGCCTTCTTCGCGGAGCGCGTGCCACTCCGCTTCTTCACGCGCTGTTGCGCTTCGCTTTCCCGTCCTTGGCGGCGGGCGCTCCGATGACCTTCTTGATTTCCTTGATCAGATCGTGCGGCAGGCACGGCTTGGTGATGACGACATCGCAGCCTGCGCTCTTGGCACTCTCGGAATGGCCCGCCATCGCGTGGCCCGTGAGGGCGACGACCGGTATTCCTTTCGTCGACGTATCGGCCTTGAGGCGGCGCGTGGCTTCCCACCCATCGACGACCGGCATCGAGAGGTCCATCAGGATCAGGTCAGGCTTGAGCCGCTTCGCCTTGTCGATCGCCTCGACGCCGTTCTGCGCTTCGGCCACCCTGAAGCCACAGAATTTCAGGTACTCGCCGTACATTTCGCGCGCATCAGCAAAGTCGTCCACGACCAGCACCAGCGGTTCGCTCTTATTTTTTGTCGCCATCGCGTCCTTCATTATTTCCTCAACACGCGGTTACACAGCGCTATTACTTCCGTAAATTTACCGGAAGGACCAGCGTGAACGCAGATCCGTGCCCAAGCTTGCTCTCCACCTTCAGCGTGCCTCGCAGCATCGTCGTCAGCCGCCGGCAAATCGACAGGCCAAGACCCGTGCCACCGTAGGCCCGGCGCGGCGTCTGATCGACCTGGCGGAAGTCTTCGAAGATCTTCACCTGATCCCCTTTCGGGATGCCAATGCCGGTGTCGATCACCGCGATGGACACCGCGTGCCTCCCGGAGAGCTGGCTCTTGATGGTGATGCTGCCCTTCGGCGTGAACTTGAGCGCGTTGCTCAGGAGATTCACGAGGATCTGCTTCACCTTCTGGCGGTCGGTCCGCAGCGTCGGCACCTCCGACGGCAGTTTGCAAACAACCTGCAGACCCGACTTCGCGATGATGGGCTCGAGCTCGGTTGTCACTTCGCGCACCAACTCGGGCAGATTGAACGCCACCACCTGTATGGGCATGCGCCCCGCTTCGATCCGCGTGATGTCGAGAATCTCGTTGATCAGCGTGAGCAGATGTCGCGCGTTCGCGTCGATGCGGGATAAATTCCGCCGCTGCGGCGCGCTGAGCTCACCCGACACGCCTTGAATCGTCATGGCCGCGTAGCCAAGAATCGCGTTGAGAGGCGTCCGCAGCTCGTGTGACACGTTCGCGAGAAACTGCGACTTCGCCGCGGATGCCTGCTCCAGCTCGAGCGCCTGCCGCCGCAGAAGCTCGTTCTGATTCGCGAGCTCCCCGGTCGCTTCGCGCACTTTCCCCTCGAGCTCTTCGGATGCCAGCTTCAACCGCTCGTACAACTGATTACGCTCGATGGCCTCCGTGCGATCGTGCAGGATCGTGACGATTGCCGTCAGCTCGCCGATGTCGGACAGCATCTTCGCCGCGAGGGCCTCGACAGGAACCAGCTTCCCCGTGTTCGGATCCACCAGCGCAATCTCTCCGCGACGCGTCGTCTCCCACCCGGTCGACAACAGTCCTGAGACGAACGACGTGAAGTGCGCGTCGTTCGCGCGCACGATGCGTTGCGCATCCTCGCCCGAGCCGCGCACCACCGTAAACAGGCGCTCGGCCGGGTTGTTCATCAGCGAAATCTCGCCTTCCTGATCGGTGACGATGATCGGATCGGCGACCGAGTCGATCAGCAGGTTCAGGCGGTCACGTTCGGCACGCACCTCGGCCTCGGCCGCGCGCAGTTTGGCGTAGTTTTCGTCAAGCTGACGCGTCGCCATCCGAAGGTCGGTGATGTTGCGGAGAATCGACACGACGCCGGTGCCTTCGCGCGGATCGCTGACAAGCGTGCTGAGCAGCTCGAAGAGGAGGTCCGATCCTTCCGTCGGATCGACCAACAACAGCTCGCGGCGACCCGCCTCGCCCTCGCCGAGCGCCGTCCGCGAGAGCGCGGCGGAGAAAAACATGTTGTTCAGCTGCACCGCGCGCCGGCGCCCCTCGCTCACGTCGTCTGGCGCCGTGAACAGCATTTCCGCGCGGGCGTTGGCGATAATCAGCTGACCTTCCATGTTCGTGAACAAGATCGGGTCGGTCGCCGCGTTGATGATGCTGAAGAGCAGCGCGTGCTCGCGTCGCACGCGGGGGTCATCCTCGTTGAAACCAGTCGCGGTGGCGGTGTTTTCAAGGCACCGGCCCAGTGCATTCGCCGCCCATGTGGCGCTCGCCGTCGGCATGTCCGTCGCCGGGCTGATGAGGAGCAACCCGAACGCCGGTTCCTCGCCCGTCCCCCCGACCTTTATCGAGGTAAACGGCGCATCGCCAAAGATGCTCAGGCGCGCGTCTTCAGGGTTATGAAAGGAAACGACGGACCCATTGGTGAGCGCATTGACGAGCGGATGAGCAGAATCGTCGAGCTGGACCGTGAATTTTTTCAGCTGCCGGATCGAAACGCCGGCGCCTGCGATGCCGGCAAGCGCGCCGCGCGCGTGATCGGGAGCGATGAACGCGGTGCGTTCAGCGCCCGCGTGGGCGAGCAGCCACTCGGCTGCGCTTTGAGCCGCCGCGGCGGGATCTCCGCACCGCTGCAAATGCTCGAGCAGCGCCAACTTTGCTTCGGCGGACGCCGTCTGGCGTGCCGCTACTCCCACGGAGCGCCGGGCTATCGCCATCGATCATTACGAACGCGGAGCACGGCGCCTGCGGGGCGCCCGCTCACGGGCCACACCTGCCGGTGCGCCACCCGCACTGAGCTCTGCCCGCAGCGCCTGGTTTTCGGCGACAAGATCGTCATAAGGACGCGATTCGAGCGCAGGCCGCGCGACCGGCACTGATTGTCCAACAGCCTCGGAATATTTCAAGTAGGTGTCGATGGACGCGACGACGACGCGCGCCTCTACGGTGATGAGGTCGATGCCGACGAGTGAGACGCGTACCCAGGCATCGATGACGATGCCCTTGTCGAGTACGCGATCCAGAACGTCGATAAGACTTGATCCGCCCGCGGCGCGTTCAACGGCCATTCATGTGCCTCCAGAAATCTGACATCCAGAATCGCAGACCTACAGTCCGTTATCGTCGATCCAACCGCTTCGCGCGCAGCTTCGGTGCCCGCTGGGCCGTGCCCGGCGCGGCCTCGAGCTGCCGCTCGAGACGGCGAATGCGTTCTTTGAGCTGATCGTTCTCGATGGCCAGCTCGTCGTTGCCCATCGACAAGTGGCGATCGTGGCGCCACCAGTCGAGTCCGATCTGTTCGGCCTTGTCGATGGAGCACACCATCAATCGGATACGAATGGTGAGCAGCTCAACTTCGGCGATTGAAATCTTGATGTCGCCGGCGATGACCAGGCCCTTGTCGAGCACCCGATCGAGTACGTCGACCAAGCCGCTTGCTCGCGCATGACTGACTTGAATGGAATCGTTTGGCATAGGGCGTCTGCTAAGGCCAGCGAGTATATCCCGGCGCGAGTCTTGCGACCATCTCGACAGAGGTCCTATAGCTCGTACGAAACCGCACCCCGATGAAAAGGCCGGCGCAACCTGAAGAGATCGCGCCGGCCTTCGTGTTCTTTGCCTCGAACGCCGATTCCAGCTATACGTTCCAGTTCCGCGTTCCGATTCCGCGTTCCAGTTCCGAGTTCCGGTTCCTGGTTCGCGTTCCTGGTTCGGGTTCCACTTCCACGTTCAGATTCCAAGTTCGAACGCGGAACCGGAACTGGAACCGGAACCCCGTCCTACGCTTCCGGGACCGGGGGCTTGAATGCCGGCGGCGCTGGCGCGACTGGCGCCGGAGCTGCCGGAGCCTGCGGGACGCGCGGCGCCCGTTCCGATGTTTCGATTAGGTTGTACTTCTTCAGCTTGTTGTAGAGCGTCGGGCGATACACGCCGAGAATGCTGGCCGCCTTGCGCTTGTTGCCGCGCGTGCGCTCGAGCGTTTGCAGAATCGCGAGCTTCTCGATTTCCTCCAGCGTGTGGTGTGGAGGAATGACGAAGCCGGTCTGGTTCGGCAGACGTTCGGCGTCGCGAATCGTCGGCGGCAGGTCCTCAACGGTGATGTCCGTCCCCTCGGCGACGATGACGGCGCGCTCGATCACATGCTCGAGCTCGCGCACGTTGCCCGGCCAGCGATAGCGCAGCAGCGCCTTCGCCGCGTCCGGCTTGATCGACCGGATGTTGCGCTGATGCTGACCGGAGAAGCGATCGAGGAAGTACTCGGCCAGCAGCAGGATGTCTTCGGTGCGATCGCGGAGCGGCGGAATCGCCAGCGTGACGGTGTTGATACGGAAGTAGAGATCTTCGCGCAGCTTGCCCTCGCCGAGCGCCGCGTCGAGATTGATGTTCGTGGCGCAGATGAGCCTGAAATTCGGCTGGATCACGCGGCTGCCGCCGACCGGCCGGAACTCGCGGTCCTGCAGCACGCGAAGCAGCTTCACCTGCAGGCTGGCCGGCATCTCGCCGATTTCGTCCAGGAGCAGGGAACCGCCGTCGGCCAGCTCCATCAGACCGGTCTTGTCCGACACCGCGCCGGTGAATGCGCCGCGCTTATGTCCGAACAGCTCCGATTCGATGAGCTCGCTCGGAAGCGCCGCGCAGTTGATCTTGATGAACGGGCCCTTCTTGCGTTTGCTGTGCTCGTGAATCGCGCTCGCGACGAGCTCTTTGCCAGTACCGTTTTCTCCGTGAATCAGGACGCTTGCGTCGGTCGGAGCGACGGACTTGATGAGATGAAACAGCTGGCGCATCTTGTCGCTGCGCGCCACGATATTGGCGAAGCTCGTGTGATCCCGCAGCTCTTCCTTGAGCCGCTTGTTCTCGGCCGACAACTGAAGCTTTTCAGCCGCCTTGTCGAGCATCACCAGCAGCACATCGGCGTCGACCGGTTTTTCGATGAAGCTGAACGCACCGCCCTTCATCGCCTCGACGGCCTTCGGCACACTGCCGTACCCGGTGACCATGATGACCTGCGTTTCCGGGCTCGCCTCTTTGAAGTCTCTCAACAAGTCGATCCCGTCTGCGTCGGGCAGCATCAGATCCATGAGGACGACTTCTGGCCGCCATGAGCGAAGAATCTCCCGAGCCTGCGCAGCATCGGATGCTGTCCTGGCCAGGTCGCCTCTGGGCTCGACCAACAGCTTCAAGAAGTCAGCGGTATCCCGATCGTCATCGATGATCAGTACTCGGGTCGCCATTTGATTCACTCTCCCACTTTATTCTGCATTAATAAGATGCACAATGTATTGAATCAATACTTGTTTTTGCACTGATCCAAGCAGACGCAGGCCAAAATGCACGGGTCATGCCGTACAGGAGAAAGACTGTAAGTGATTGAAATCAAAGGCTGGAGTCGGAGCCGAGAGCAAAGAGCCTCGCGCCCTCTGCCCTCTGCCCTCTGCCCTCCTCCGTATAGCGGGTGTTGCGCTTACGCGCCACCCATGGGTCGGGTACCGCTGTTGAAGTCCGAAACCCCAGACCGGCTCTGACTGCCGCCAAAGTCGGAGGTCGTTCCGTTGCCCCCGGTGGCCTGACCGGCTGCTGACTGCCTGGCATTGTCGAACGCCTCGCGCCCGCGGTCGACAGCCTGACGGCCCTTCGACACCATGTTGTTGACTTGCTCGCTCGCCTGGTCGTACGTCTCGTACGCCTTGCGTCGGATGTCGCCGGTTGATTCATACAACCGCTGGCGGAACTCTGAGCCTACCTTCGGGGCAAACATCAACCCGATCGCAGCGCCGAGCGCTGTCCCGCACAGCAACCCGATGAGAAAACCGCCGCCGCCTGATTCTTCTTCGTAGTGTGGTTCGTACATTGCCGCCCTCCCTTAAGAGACAAATTGATCTCCGCTGCACTACTACAAGTCACGTGCCAGAACATGCAAGGGGCAACGCCGCACACCGTTCAACCGTTTCCGAACAATTTCCAGACATGTTTCGCGATCCGCTGACAGTACGTGGTGCGGCGCTCCCCCTGTGAGGACCGGAGTTTGCTACTTGTATGAGCAGGATGGTGCGCTCATCGATCGTCATCGCCACGCTCGCCTTGACAGGGGCCTGCATGGGCTGCGGCGCGACTACGGCGTCACAGGAACGCGACGCGGAATTGCCAATACGCGTCGCCGCGGCCGTACGCGAACCCGTCAGTTCAGCTGGCGCTTCGGCGCCGGTGGTCGTTCCGGGCAATCCGATCGATAAGGCCATCCGCCGCGATCTCAGCCTCGCCATTTCGCGCGACGCCGATCTGAAAAATCGACGAATCAGTTTCATCGTGGCGAACGGCGATGTGAGCATCAGCGGGACGGTCGGAACGGAAGAAGAGCGTAGAAGGATCAATGACCTGGCGATGAACGTTCCGGGCGTGAAGAGCGTCGCGAACGCATTGCTGATCGCACAGTAGGAGGCGACGTGTACTCAAAAAACGAGCAGAACTCGGGTAAGGGCGAAACAAAGGATCTCAGGGAGGCCAACGAGAACATCCGGAAGGCTCAGGACGAATCGGCGGCGGAAACGGACGTCGATCCAAAGGTCGATCCAAAGAAGGCCGGCAACCGGCCGCGTTTCGATCGGGATCGTTAACTCACAAGTGAAGGAGTACGAGTCATGAAACTTCGATTGGCAGCAGCAGCGATCATCGCAATTTTTGTCCTTGTGCCGGCGGCCCCGGCGCGTGCTGACGTCGTGCTGACGCCGTATGTGGGTTCGCTGTTTGGCGGAGACCTCCCGAACAACAAGGTCTCCTACGGTGCGACTGCCGCATTCATGGGCGGCGGTATCTTCGGCGCAGAGGTCGGCTTCAACTGGACGCCGGAATTCGTGCCCGCAAGCCTCACCCACGGAGACGTCAGGCAGGCCAGCCTGATGGGAAACCTGATCGTCGGCATTCCGATTGGCAACAGCGACCAGCCTGGGCATGTGAGGCCATATATCACCGGCGGCGCTGGCTTGTTCCGCGCGACGCAGAAGGAATCTGACTTCTTCGATCGCATCCACTCGAACGATTTCGCGGTGAACTTCGGTGGCGGCGTCATGGCGTTCTTCACAGACCATGTCGGCATGCGTGCCGACGTGCGCTATTTCCGTACGCTGACCGACACTAATCCCAACGGCGGCGTCGATTTCGAACTGGGCGATTTGAACTTCTGGAAGTGGGACATCGGCGCGGCGTTCAAATTCTAGAACGTCGGCACCGAACAGGAGGCTAGGAGTTTAGGAGGATTCTTTCGAATCCCTCCTAATCTCTTAATCTCCTGTTCTCATCTACGCTGCGCGCGTCGCGAACAGCGCAAGGACGAGGAGCATCAGGAACACGAGCAGAAAAATGCCGGCAAGAATCTTCGCGATCGCGAATGAAGCGCCCGCAATCGTCGTGAATCCGAACAACGCCGCCACGAGTCCAACGAGCAGGAAAATCGCCGCACCCTTCAACATTTGACTCCCCCCGACATAGCGGAGCAATCCGTGTTCCGGTGCGTCTCAGGGCAGCGATCTTGCGTACCAGCGCTCGGAGGTTATCGCATGGCCCAGAAATCGAACGCTCCAGGGACGAACGAACCGCGTGCATCCATCCCGCAGGAACAGGACGACGAATTGGAAATGGCGAACGATGACGAGGATTTCGAAGACGACGAAGACGTGGACGACGACGACAGCGCACTGGACGACGAGGACGTAGAAGACTAAAGCGGGATGTAAGACTAGACGGGATGTAACTAGAGATCTAAAGATCTCGAGATCTCGAGATCTCTAGTTACAGTATTCAGTGATGTGGCCCCCTGGCCCATTCCTTGTCTTTCGCCTGGCCAAATTGGACGGCTTCGGACACCGCGCTGAACGACCGGCGTCCTTCGTCCACGGCCTCTCGCGCTTTTCCGGCCGCGTTGCGCAACCGTTGAAGGTCGCGTATCACATCGTCCAGCCACGGCTCGGCATTATCGAGAAGCCGGTGACCCCTGGCGGTGAGGAAAAGAAAGGCAAAGCCGGCACCAATGGCCGCTCCCGCCAGGACTTTCGACAACTGCGTTTCTCGGTCCACACCAATCTCCTTTATGCCGGCGCGAGACGTCCGCGCGCCCACACTCTCGCGTTAGACGACTCGCCGTCCCTGAATCAGCTGGACGAGCAATGCGACGATGGCGAGCACGAGCAGTACGTGAATGAAACCGCCGAGCGTGTACGAGCTCACGACACCCAGCATCCACAGCACCACGAGAACGAGAAAAATTGTCCACAACATCCGAGCACCTCCGTAAATAGTTCCTGCGAGTACGGAAAGCACGGCGTATGCCACCGCGCCCCCCTCTGAGAAACAGACGACCGTCCAAAAGCGCTACAGCCCGTCTGGCTGGATGTCGTCTTTGGTCACTGTGTAGGGCGCCCTCGGTTCGCTGACTGGGGGATCCTGTACAGGAATAGGGCTGGGTTCATCGGTCGGCGTCGCGGGCGCTTCGTCGGCCGGCTCGCGATCGCGAGGGTCAGAGTGGGGTTTCTCGGGAGTATGTTTGTATTCGGTCATGCACGAGGGTGTGCACGATCGATACCGGAAAAAGACGCGACGGACGCGCGTCAGCGCTTCTTGCGGCTCTTGCCCACGCGCTGTGCACTTTTGGAGTGCTTTCGTGGGCGGGCGGCGATGCCCTTGAAGACCGGGTCGTGTCTGGTCACTTTGTCGAGCGCGGCCAGCAGCACCGACAGCTTCACGTAAATCAGATCGACGTCCGCCACCCCCAGGACGATGTCGCCCGTGAGAACGGCTCCGCGATTGAGCACGTTGTCTAGCACGTCGAGCAGCGACGACTCCTCTTCATCCTGAGCGGCGCGTGTGACGTTCGGGAAGAGCCAATCCCCGGTCTCCGGCGTTTTCCTGCGGCGAGCCATCTATTTCGTGACGAAGTGATACGGAGGCCACGGCCCGCTCATCTCGAGCCTGTGACCGCCGGCGGCGAGCGCTGCGCCGAGCTTCGCGGCATGCGCCTTCCAGGCGCTGCGACCCTTCGCCTTCACGAGAAACGATGCGCCGACGACATACGGGCGCCCTCTGCCCGGCGGCGGAAGTGCCTCCTTTCGCATTTTGGATGCGATTCGCCCGAGCGATCTGACGGCGCCATTCACGGCGCGGATCGTCGCGCGCGATGGGGCAACGGCCTGTTCGTTCATCCGCTTCTTCACCCGCAGATAATCGCGCCCGCTGTCGATCGCTCCCGCCGTTTCCGCCCCGGCCTCGCCGGCGAAAATGCGCACGCCCCACTCCTCGAGGCCGCGCAACGCTCCGAACATCCGTTTCAGTGCCGGCAGCCGGCCGCGTACGTGCTCGCGGGCCGTCTCGTCGCTGGAAAACAGCGTAAATAATTTCAGCGGAATAACCGCCGCGCGGCGGAAGAGAAACTCGATGACCGCGGCGTGCGCGAGCGCATGCCGGGAGATGGCCTCGACGTCCTGAAGCTCCTGCTGCAACACATCGGCAGCGAAGCGATCGAGCGGCGCGTCCGCGACGACAGCCCAGACATCCCGGTCAATCGCGAGGAGCCGCGGAGCGCCGGCGCCTGGAACACTGGCCGGTACACCACGCATGGAAGGAGGTTTCGTCGCTTGAACCAGACAGTAAACGTACGTGGCGTCCGTGCGGACGGAGGCAGGGCGGGACGATCGATCCAGGGATCTCACGCCTCGTCGTCGACGGTTATCTCGACTTCCGCCACTCGATGCTCATCGTCGACGATGACGTCCTGCGGCTGCGTGCGCGCCCTGATCTCGCGAATGCGCTCGAAGACGTCGGATTCGACGGCGGCGAACTCCTCCTCGCTGATCTCTCCGTTTTCGAGCTTCAACTGCGCCTCGAGCAGCCGCTCGCGCTGCCGCTCGGGGTCGTTCATCTCGGCATCGGCGATCGTCGCCACTTTGTCGAGCACGAACGAGATGCCGTTGATGAGAAGAGTGTCGAGCAGAAACATCAGACTCGTTCCAGCTTCAACCGGATGTTCACGAAGTTGTACGGAGGCCACGGCCCCGTGTACTTGAACGTCAACTTGTCGTGCTCGGCCGCAATCGACTTGACCCGCGAGTCGAAGGCGGCTTCCTGATCGCGCGAGACCAGGAAGGCCGCGTTCATGATCATTTTATCGCCGATCGGCTTGTTGATGCGTGACGCCACCGCGACGTCCCTGAGGCGATCGAGAATTTCGGTGCCGTATCGCTCGGAACGCGCCTGCAGCGCCGCGTCGATGGCGCGGCCGTACTGCATGCGCGCGAAGTAGGTCGACCCCTTCTGCAGCGCGATCTCGTTCTTCAGGCGGTGGATGCCTTCGTCCTCATCCTCGATGTCCTTGACGATCGAGTCGCGATCCCACAGCACCTTGAGCCCGAACTCCATCTTGTCGCGCATCTTCGACAGCACATCGCCGAACGCGTCGTAGGCGGAACGCAGCAGCTGCACGATGTCGTCCTTGGTCTTGAAAATCGTGCCGAACGACATCGGGATGACGGTGTGATCGCGCATGACGATTTCGTTGACGCGCTCGTGGGCGAGCACGTTCTCACGGGTCGAGTCGAGCACGCCGAGCGGGACGTCCGAGACAACCGCCGCGAGATCGCGGTAATGCACCGTATGGATCTCCGTGCCGTTGTCGCCGATGCCGGCAGCGCCGAACTTGAGCGAGTCCGCAGACTGGATGACGCAATAGACGTACTTGCCTCGCACCGCATCGCCGGGCTGCGGATCGTCACGCCGTGAGACGGGTTTCTCGCGCGGCGCCTTGACGACGGCCTTCGCGGGCACTGGCACAGGGCGCTTCAGCGCACGCCGCACTTTGGGTTTCGTCGTTTTTTTTGCCATCAGACGCTACACCCCCGGACGGCGTCTGCGCGCCACCGGCTGACGCGTGCCGCCTGAATTGCTCAACTCCGCGCGGAGCGCCTGATTCTCGGCCACGAGCTCGTCGTAGGGCCGCGATTCGAGCGCTGGGCGAGCCACGGGGACCGACTGACCCACCGCCTCGGAGTACTTCAAATACGTGTCGATGGACGCGACGACGACGCGCGCCTCGACGGTAATGAGGTCGATGCCCACCAGTGACACTCGAACCCACGCGTCGATGACGATGCCTTTGTCGAGAACACGATCGAGGACATCGATAAGACTGGAGCCACCGGCGGCCCGTTCAACAGCCATTGCGCTCTTCCTCCGGGTTTTCGTGCTGGCTCCCCAGGCACAGGGAGCAATGGGTGGCGAGTATACGACAAGATTTGAAAGAGTTTTAGTGGCGGAACGAATGATCGCGCTCAGGCGTACGCGGCTGGAGCATGTACAAAACTAATGCACCGATAGTGTTTCGCCGCGGAGGCGCTCCACGGTCGCGACGAGCACTGCGGGATCCACAGGCTTGGACAGATGGAACTGAAAGCCCGCCGCGAGTACGCGGTCGCGATCTTCTTCGGTCGTGTACGCAGTCAGGGCTGCCGCAGGCATCCTGGCAATCTTCTCGACCTCCGAGCTGCGCACATGACGGATCAGATCGTAGCCGTCCTCGATCGGCATGCCGAGATCGGCGACCAGCACGTCGACGTGTTCACGTCGCAGCGCGACGAGCGCCGTCGAGACGGACGTCGCCACAATCACCGATGCCCCGTAGTGGCGCAGGATCGCCGCGACGACTTCACGCGCGTCAGGGTCATCGTCGACGATCAGCACCCGCGTGCCCGCCAGACGCGATCGCAATTCGGCACGGCCGCTTTCTTTGACCTCGCGAGCTTTATCCGCGTGCACCGCAATCGGAGCGGCCTGCAGGGGAAGAAGGACGCGAAACGTCATGCCGGACTTCCCGTCGGTCTCAGCCCTGATGGTGCCGCCGTGCAGGTCGATGATGTCGCGAATCAACCCGAGCCCGCGTCCGTATTTCGCGCGCGCCGAATGTTTGGTCGGGTCCTGCGGCCGCTGCCTGCTGAACAGATACGGCAGCGCTTCAGCGTCCACCCCCACGCCTGAGTCGTGCACAGTGAGCTCGGCCATCCCGTTCTCGCCCGGGCGCATACACACCTCGACTGTGCCTTTATCGGGCGCGAAGTGAATGGCGCTATTGAAGAGGCCAATCAGGGCCTGACGCAGACGCACGCCGTCTGCGAGCAACGGACCAGGAAGCGCGTCGAGCTGAAAATCGAACGCCACATCCTTGTTGGTGCCTTCCTTCGCGGCATATGCGGCGGTGTTGACGAGCTCTTTCGCATCCACGGGCGCGAGTTTCAATCGGAGATTTCCCGAGAGCAGGCGCCAGGTGTCGACGATCTCGTTCACGAGATCGAGCTGTTGCTTCGCCTGCCGGATGATCGTCTCGCCGGCGCGGACGTTACCCGCCTCGTTCAGCGCCTGACGTTTGATCAACTCTGCCCATCCGATGATGCTGTTGAGAGAGCCGCGCAGGTCATGGGCGACCACACTGAGGTAGTCATCGGAAAAACCGTCGACCTCGAGAGACGGCCGGCTGTGGGCGTCTTTTCGGCGTTCCGGTAGGCGAGCGGATCGTTCGTTTGCTTTGGTTCGGCCGGGCATCGTCGACTCTGTACCCTTCATGCTAACTCTTTCGACCTTCGACCATCACTCCTCGTTTTACTGAAGACAACCCGACATCAACGTTGAAATGGCGAGAGGAGGCGCCAGCGGAGGCGCCTCCCGAGCGTTGGCTGCTCCGCACATTCAAGGGGAGCGGTTCTGAGGAGTCCGGAATGGGATCCGGTCGAGCGTAGATGTTGCAACGCTCGTACCGCGAGAAAGTGGCCGATTTTTCGGGTACCGTTCGAACGCCTATGAAGCGAAACCCTACATCGCTCCGTACGGCCTGTCCGTGTGATCGTGACGGCCGTTGCCCATCATCGTCGTCGCGACCGACTTCAGCCCCTGAAAGATGCCGATGAGCGGCCAGGCCTTCGACTTGACGGCGCCCGCGACGGCAGAGCCCGTTCCGGTGACATGGTGAAGCGCATCGGATATCGACTCCTGCGCGTACCTTACTTTCTCGGTCATCTGCTGCACCTGATCGAGCAGCGAGTCCACTCGCGCGCGGAGCGGCGCGATGTGCACGCGCTCGACGGTCTCGATCGTCGTCATCGCCTTCTGGTACATGCGGTAGGCCAGAACGCCAGCCACGCACATGATGAGAAACTGAATCAGGCTGATGGCGGCGAGAATCCCCAGCCAGGTGTTCGTCCACGTCAAATCTGCCATAAGAGTCCTCGCTATGACGCCAGTCGCGCGTTGGTCGGCAGCGGCCGCAGCTGTCTGCGCCGGTCGGGACGCGCCTGGGGGTTATTTGCCTGCCGGCGCGCCATCAGAGGCCGGCCCACCTCCCACCCCTCGCTCTCGTACCCACACAGTGAGCACTGAAGCGACAGTTTGTTGGGCTCGAAGTGCAGCATGATCAGGTGGCCATGCAAGCCGCACCACAGCCGCGCGAGCTGACGCGCAATCGCCGCAAAAATTCGTTGAAACGATGCCGGCAGCACGACCTGATTTGCCCGTGTGTTGTTGATACCAAAAACGTTATCCCTGACCATAAAATGCTCCCGGCCCATCTAAAGCAAGGTACGGGCCGTTTCCGCCTCTGAGGAAACCTCAGGCCCAGGCAGAAATACGCGGATTTGGAGCGTCGAACTGACTAAAAACCCGGTCGACTGTCATGAATTCCAACAGCCGATGGGTTCCAGTTCCAGGTTCCAGTTCCCGGTTCTAGTTCCCGGTTCTAGTTGAGGACCGAACTGGGAACCGGAACGTGGAACCCGGAACCCGGAACCCGGAACCCCTAATAGCTGAGCGTGTAGATCAGGTCGAGGCCGGTTCTGTCGATGCGCTGGGTGCGGTGCGATCGCTGGTTGCCCTGCGTCACTGTGCTCACAACACGAAGCAGCTCGTTGATGCGGTACTCGAGGGAAAGCTGAGCGAAGTCGTCCGCGCCGAATTCCTGCCTGAAGGACACGAACAGTCTCGACCCCAGCTGCTGTCCCACAGCGATGGAAGGCTGACCGGTTTCGCCGCCCGTGGCGCGAATCTCGAACATATCGAGATCGAGCGTGCGGGCGATCGAATTGGCAAGCGGTGTTGCCAGATACCCGACGGCAAGGCCGCCCGCGCGCTCCGCGAGGTTCATCCGCTCGCCTCCACCCAGCTGATTGATCGGCTCATTGAAGACGATCAACGACAGCACATCCGCCTCGTCCAGTGGCGGCTGGCTCGATAGCCGCACCTGAGGTTGCCGCGCGGTGCCACGGATGTTCACAATCGCGGTGACGCCTGAAATGACGCGCTGCGCGTCCACCTGGAGCGCAGGATCAACCGGGCGCGATCCCTGGAAGCGAATCTGGCTATCGCGGAGCACTTCGAACCTGCGCCCCTGGAAGTCGTAGTAGCCTCGCACGACGTTGACGGTACCGATGACGTCGGGCTGTCCGGCCGGCGCCTTGCGAATCTGCAGCTCGCCGCCGACGGTGATGTTCATGTCGCCAAGACCGACGCGCGAGAAGCTCGCGTGCATGTCGCGGCCCCGCAGCAGGAGGTCATCCGGCAGCCTCAGGCGCACGTCGATGGTGGCGGTGTCGTAGAGTCCCGCATCCGGGTTGTCACCGAACGGCCCCAGGGCCGAGTCTGAAGCCGGCGTTGCGCCTTCCAGGATAGTCGCCGTTGTGGCCTCGGTGCGGTACGGGCTTCGAGATAACTGCTCGAGGATTTGATCGACCTCGAGCCGGCCTGGACGCGTGACGATTTCGCCGGTGACCGTCGGCTTCGCCACTTCTCCGGTGACGCGCACGTCGCTGTCGATCTGCATGTCGCCGAACTCGTTGTCGAGCACCTTGAACTGCGCAGACGATATCTGCATGTTCATCGAGCCGATGCCGCGCTGCACGATTCCGAGCTCGCCGATCGCGACAAGGCGGTCCGCCTCGTCGTCGCTCAGTTCGAAGCGATCGACGAATACCCGATCACCCTCGAACAATAGACGCGCGATAGCGTTGGTGTAGGTCACGCCCGTCGCGACGACGCTGAAGCCGCCGTTCGTTGTCTCTACCAGGCCTTCAAGTCGAGGCGCCTCGAGGGTTCCTCTGACGCGCATATCGGCGTTGAACTGGCCCGCCAGCTTCGTCACCTGCGTCGTCGCCGGCTGCAGGAGCGCGATGTCGATAGGCGTGCTCTTCACGGCGAGATCGAACTCGGCGGTTCGCGCGGTCACACCTGGCCCGTTCGGGACGGGAACGGTGCCGACAGCCGTCAGCACGGCGGCGGGGCTCTGCTCGAGGCGGGCGTCGATGTCGACTGCGCGCCCTGCGTAATGCGCCTTGCCCGTGAGCGCGTTGAATTTCACGCCTTCGACCGTCCCTTGCGTCACGGCGAAATCGGATTCGACGATCGGATCGTTGCGCGTGCCCTGAATCACCGTGTTCGCATTCAGGACGCCGGCGAGCGAACGGTTTCCGAGGAGAAGCTCGTTGATGTCCTGCACCTGGACGTTGTCGAGTTTGAGCGTCAGATTGTTCGCGAGATTGGCCGACGAGGCGCCAATCGCGACCGTGCCGGCCGCAGACACGACCTGGGTGCCTCTCCGCAGGACGAAATTCTCGAAGGTCACGGAGTCTGGCGTGTACTTCGCGACGGCTTCCTGTCCTTGAGGCAGCGACCACTGCGTCTTGCCCACCGTGAGGTTGAGCGCCCGCAGATGCAGCTCGTCGTGATCGGGATGAAACAACACGCGGCCACCGAGACCCAGCGACCGTCGCTCCTCCTCAACCGTGGTGTCGAACTGCAGCTCCTTCTTCGCGTACTCCGTCTTCGCGGTCATCCGCGGAAAATTCCGGCCGGCGAGACTGACGAACGTCGCGGTCGTTTCGGCCTGAGCTTTGCCTTGCTCAATGTCGAAATTCGGAAGCTGCACGGTATAGGTGCTGTTCGCCGTGAGCGCTTCGAGATTCGTGCCGTACCGCAGCCGGTTCGCGCCGAGCTTCCCCGCGAGGGTCAGGTTGGCGGCTGGCCCCGACGCGTCGCCGACGACATGCGCCGAACCCGCGAGCGGCTGGTCGAAGCGCTTCGCGAGCGGCTCGAGGTTCGTCACGGCGACGTCGTAACTGAGCTTCGACTCTCCGGTGTCGCCAAAAGCGAGCGTGCCGGCAGCGCTGGCTTTCACGTCCGGTCCATTGAGAACGAGCTCCTTGATGTCTACGGTCTGGTTGGCGAACGAGCCGGCCGCCTGGCCGGAATCGATTGCCATTCCAGCGATTGTCGACTTCTCCAATGTCGCGGTGCCCGCCAGATCCAGCAGCTCAGTCGGGCCAACTTTGGGAACGGTCAACGCAACGGCCATGTCCGCAGATCCATTCAGCGTTGTGCCCGCGAGCTCCTTGCGATCCGTGAGCAGCGATCCCGGCAATTGCTCGAACGGCCCCACGAATTTCGCGTGAATCTGGCGCGCGGCCATCTGGAAATCGACCGCGGCGGACGGGAAGCGGGCCACCGCCAGCGTCGAGTCGACGAGGGACGCAGTGGTGTTCAAGATGAGATCGTCGACCGTGCGGCCGCTGCCCGTGAAGTTGAAGGCGCCGGTCAGCGATCCGTCGAGACGGCTGTCATCGAGCCAGTCAATCTCGAGAGGCGCGGCGAAGCGTCTCGGGTTCAGCCAGGCCACGTTGCCGCTTGCCGAATAGCTGAGCTCGCGATCGCGCGATTCGATTCCGAGAACGGTGCCTGAATCGAAGCGCGCGCCTTCGACGACTGACTCGTTGAGCGTCGCCTTGCCCGTCCAGTTGCGGCCGTTCGCCTCAAAGGAATAGTTCCCGGCTGCCTGGGTCTCGAGCGGCGGCATTGCGAGTTTGTCGGGAAGCCGCCGCATGTCGAGATTGCGAAAGGCTCCTTCGAGCCGGTACGACAACGGCCTCGAGGGCGTCGAGAAATTGAATGTCGCGCGCGTTGTCGCGTTGGCGCCGTAAGCGGCACCGGTGGCGTCAAAGCGCAGGATGGTCTGTCCAGCGCGGCCATCAGGGAGTAGCGGCACTCGGTACACCCCTTGTGCCCGGGCGTTGGCCGCCTGATATCCGAAGCCCTCGACGTGCGGTCCGGCGAACTTGAAATCGATCTCGGCCGGGCTGAAGGTCCACTTGAAGTCTGCCTGCCCCGTGACGCGCGTCTTCCACTCGGCGCGATTGAGAATCGGCGCCATGTCGACGTTGCGCACGTCCAGCCGCCCTCCCAGGTTCTTCGAGCTGCCATTGAAATGGCCGACGAGCGGTCCGCGAGCGGTGCCGGCGGATGACACGACGTCCACGTCCATGTTCAGCGTGTCGAGCGTGCCGCGTGCCTTGACGTCGACCTTGGGCTCGAGGTTGATCGTCGAGAGCGGACGGAAGTATTTGCCGATTTCCGGCAGCGACAAGCGCTCGGCGGCGAGCTGAATGTCGAGCAGCCGCTTGTCGGGACCACTGTAGTCAATCGTGGTGACGAGCTTCGAGCGATTCGTCTCAATCGCGATATCGTGCGCGCTGATCGATCCGCGATCGAAGCGCAGATCGCCAGCCAGTCGGCGCAGCGCCGTCTCGCCGGCATCCGCGGTCATCCGGTTTATCGAGATGGCGATGCCTGGCTTTTCATAGGCGAAGCGGAACTGCGTGTTCAGCCGCATGAGGTCTTCGACGAGGCGGCCGCGGTCGTTCACGATCACATGGCCGTTGTTAATCACGATCGACTGCATCGTAATCGGCGGCGCGCCGCGGCCGCCGGTGTTGCGCCTGGTCTTCACGAACCGGTTGAAGTTCCATCCGGCGTTGTCGCGCTGCAACAGGATCGTGGGGTTGTCGAGCGTCATCGAGTCGAGGATCACGCCCTGCGAGATCATCGTGCGCGGGCTGTACTCGACCGTGAGCTTGTCCATCGTGACGGCCGTCTGCCCTTCGTGGCGCAGCGTCACGCCCTCGAGGGCCAGGCCCGTGAAGATATTGCCGCTGAGACGCGTAATTGTGAGCTCGCCGTTCAAGTACTGCGCGGCCTGGGAAACCGCTTTCTGGCGCAGCCAGTTCTTGAACCAGCTCGTCTGCGTCACCGCCACGCCTGCGCCAAGCAGGATGACGAGCGAGAGGACCGCAATCGCCAGGTAGCGCGAGAGCCGGCGCGCCGCCCGCATCGCAGGGCCGCTCACGCCTAGAACGCCTGGCCGATGCTGAAGTGTACTCGCCACTTCCGCTTCTCCGGGTTGCCCTCGAGAAGTAAACCGTCGATGGGATTCAATTGGATGCCGATGTCGACACGCACAGGGCCGATTGGCGTGTCGTAGCGGAAACCTGGACCGGCGGCCCAGCGCAACTCACCGAACCTCGCCTCAAACGGGCCTTCCCACGCGTTGCCGCCGTCCACGAACAACACTCCGCCCAGCTTGCCGCGAATGCCGAAGCGTGCCTCCGTGGACACCTCCAGCATCGTGCGCCCGCCGAAAGGCTCACCCGCGGGCGTCAGCGGGCTCACCTGGTAGCGCCCCCATCCGCGGACGCTGCTGGAACCGCCGACAAAGTATCGTTTGTAGAACGGAATCAGCGCCGCGCTCGGTCCTGCCAGTGTCGCCGAGCCCATGCGATTCGCCCAGACGAAGCGCGATCCAATCGGCACGTACCCACGTACCTCGCCGTAGAGCTCGGTGAACTCGAACGTGCCGCGGAGCCACTGTCCGGCCTTCTGGACGTGCCCACTCACCACGTACCCCTGGCGCGGATCGAGCGGCTGCTCCGCCGTATTGCGTTCGAAACCTACTTCGACAGCCGTGACTGTGCCCGTGCCGCGTCCGGTTATCGGGTTGAGGCCCAGCGCAATCAGCTCGTCGCGGAAGGTCGGGTCTTCGAGAACGCTGGGCGCCACCGCGTAATCCTCATACTCCTGTATGAACGAGGCGCTGAGGGTGTTGCGCACTCCAGGTTCGTTCCCTACCCTCGCCCTGCTGAGATCTTTCGCCAGCGTGACCTGTCCGCCGCTGCTGCGGTGCTCGTAGACGGGCTCGTCCGCCCACCACGTCGATCCTGAGAGTCGCAGAGACAATCCGCGCTGCAGCAGGAAGGGCTCGAGGAAGCTGCCCCGGACTCCCTGCTCGAGAGACGACGCCTTCGCTTCGACCTCACCTGTGCGAGCCCCGCCGAAAAAATTCACGTGCCGCCAGGTGATACGGCCGCGCACTTTCTCCTCCGAACCGTATCCCGCCGCGAGCTGCAGCCGCCGGTGCTTTCCTTCCGTCACCGTCACGATGATGGGGATCTGCGTCGATCGATCTTCGGGAAGGCGGGGCGCCACGTTGACGAACTGAAACAGCTCGAGGCCGTACAGCCGCCGCTGTGTCTCGGTAATGCGGCTGAGCTGATAAAGATCGCCTTCCTTGAACGCCAGCTCGCGTCGAACGACGTCCTCGTCGACCGAGACATCGCCTTCGACGCTGATCGGGCCGAACACAGCCTCCGGTCCGAGCTCCGCGGCAACGATGATCTGCACGCGCATGTCGGACGAGCCGGGGCGTTCGAGCATGCGGACGCTGCCGTATGGAAACCCATGATCCCGCAGCTCGGCAACAGATACGTCGTGAGACGCCAGGATGAAACGCTGATCCCGGGGCTTGCCTGGCGAGATCGGCAGCCGATCACGGAGGCGTTCGAGATGGTCCGTGGGAACGGGGTCGAACCCGTCGAAGGCCACGCTCTCGATGACGATGGGCTCGCCTTCGGCGATCTCGACGGTGATGGCGACCTTATCTTTTGCGTCGTTGAGCTTGACATCGACGTTGACGACCTTCGCCTTGGGGTAACCCCGATCCGCGTAGTACGCCTCGAGGCGCTGGACGTCGCGATCGAATTCCGGGCGATCGAAGAATCGTTTGCGCGACCATGGCAGAAAGCCGCTTTCCCGCGTCGCGAGAACCGCCTTCAGCTCATCCGCCTTGACCGCGCTTACGCCACGGAAGTCGATGGACGTCACCTGGACGTCGCCCGTCTCGCGGCACGAGGCGGACGCTATCGCCAGCAGCAGGATCGTCGCAAAGAGTGTTCGCATCGCCATCACGCCGCGTGGTGGGTCTTCTTCTTCCCGCGGGTTTTTGTCTGCGCCGTACGCGTGCGTTTTGACTGCGCAGCGCGGGCGCCAGGTTTCTGATTCTGTGCGAGGCTCTGCCGCAGCCGCTCCATCAAATCGACAACTTTGCCTTCAGGCGGCGGCTCGGCGGACGGTAGCTTCGGCTTTTCCCCTTTGATGCGGGCCCGAATCAGCTTCATCAGGTTTTCGCGGTATTCGTCGGTATATTTCGACGGATGCCATTCCGCGGCGAGGTTGTCGATCAGCATCTTCGCCATGTCGAGCTCGGCCTTGCGCGCCTGTTCCCGGGACGGAAATTCGAGGGGCGCCGTATCGACCAGCTCATCCTCGTATCTCAGCATCGTCAGCACAAGCGCATTCTCGATGACCTCGACGGCGGCAAGGTGCTGAGCTTCTCGAATGATGATCTTGGCGATCCCGACGCGACCAGAGTCTTTGAGCGCGTCGCGCAGCAGAGCGTACGCGTGATGCGATCCTTTTTGCGGCGTTAGATAGTAGGGCGTCTCGAAGTACCGATCGTCAATCTCCTCGCCCTTGACGAAATCGAGGATGTCGATCGCGCGGTCCTTCGCAAGCGCGGCAGTCTTCAGGTCTTCTTTGGTGAGGACGACGAACCGCCCTTTCTCGTACTCGAAGCCCTTGACGAGATCCTCCCACGCGACCGGCTTGCCTTCCCGCTGGCAGACGCGCTCGTACCGCACTGGAGATTTATCCCGTGCGTGGAGCATCCGGAACTTCGGCCGGTGATCGCGCACTGCGGTATGCAGTTCGACTGGGATGGACACCAGGCCGAATGCAATGGAGCCTTTCCAGATCGCTCGAGGCATAGCGCCCACGCATGTCTGCAAGGGCCATTCCCGGTCGGCCCATGGTCGTGTGTGCGGCCGCACGGCCGCCAGCAGAAAAAAAAGCCGGTAGCGAGTAGCAAGACGCTACAGGCTACCGGCTAGCTGCCAGCCACGAGCTTTCGCTCGCTCAGATATTGAAATGCACCAGATAGTGATTGCCGCCGCGGTTGATCCACAGCCGCAGGTAATCGTTCCCTTTGAGCACCTCGGTCCGGTATCCGCCGGCAGGTGGCGGTGTCTGCTCAGCGACCTGCTTGATGTCACTTGCGGGGACGATGGTGACCACTTCTCGTGCCACGACCTTGCCGTTGCGCAGGAACTCGGCCCAGCGCTCGTACTGCGGTGTCTGCCCCGCAGCCTGCGGCGTGGCGGGTGTTTCGGTCACCCGTACCTGATACGTGCCGGCGGGCAGCGCCTCGCCACCCGCCTTGACAGCCCGGGGAATGCGTATCGCCCCGAGATTGACCGAACTTCCAGCCTGCGATGACGATTCCATCGACGGCTTGGCCGTTTGCGGCTTCGCTTGCGCCGACAGATGAGCCGCGGCGCCAAGGAAGGCCGACATTCCAAAAGCCAGGCCGATGTTTACGTAGCGGTTCATAAACATGTCTCCCTTAGTTGCCGGCGACGAGCTGCACCGTCATGGCCGCGCGGCGATTGAGCCGGCGGGTTTCTTCACGTGAGTTGTCGTACTTCGGCTGCTCTTCACCGAAGCTGACGGTGGTGAGTCGATCGGCTGCGATGCCGTTCGACACCAGATACTGCTGCACCGATCGGGCGCGGCGATCGCCGAGTGCCAGGTTGTACTCCGCCGTGCCGATGCTGCAGGTGTGGCCTTCGATGCGCACGCGCAGAGTCGGATCGGCTCTCATCGCTTCCACCGCCTGCGCGAGGATGCGCTGCGCGGCGTCGGTGAGGGTGTAACGGTCGAAGTCGAAGTAGACGTCTTCGAACGTGATCGCCTTCACGACGCGCGGCACGACCTGAATGTTCACCGTGTCGGACGCCTTCATGTTGTCCGTGGGGCACGTGCCGGTCACGGTGACGGGCACCGTGCCCGCCGTGTTCGGCGCGGTCCACGCGGTGTTCTGCTGCGCCGGGTTGGCGAACGAGCCGGTCGGCGCGCTCCACTGATACGTGATGACGCAACCAATCGAATCCTTCGCGCTGGCCGTCACCTTGGACGTGCCGCCGACTTCGACCGTGCACGGATTGCACTCCGCGTCGACGGTGAGTGTGTGCTGCGGCGGGGGCGCCACGACTGGCGGCGGCGGGGGCGGCGGCAGCGCAACCGGAATGCCGGCCACGCCTGGGTGGTAGCCGATCCGGAACTGCCAGCCGAACTTCGTGCCGAAATTGTCGTCGCTGTCGACGCCCAGGTCTTCGCGATCTTCGGCCTTGGCGGACCAGTTGAGACCGCCGCCGAAGAACAACCCTTTGCTCGTCTGCCAGGTCGCACCGAACATCAACGTCGATTGCAGCGGAAGATCCGAGGTGACCAGCGGCACGCTGCCATCAACGCCGAGGATTGAGGCGGGCGCGGGGGACACCGTCCGCGTCACGACGTCGTTGCTGAAGATCTCGCCGTACCACTCAGTCGTGAACTTCAGCGGGCTTCGTGTCGGGAATTGCGCGCCGATGCCGAAGGGAATGCCGCTCGAGAGATCGTATTCGTCGGGATTGCCGCGATGACGGTAGCCGATGCTCCCTGAGACTTCGGCTGTGTTCGCGACTTCCTTGCTCACGATGAAGTCGATCTGCGCGTCGAGCTTGCCGGTGCCGGATTGATTGTCAGCCGAGCCGGTCGGCACCTTCACCATGCCGCGAACCGCGACGGCGACGGGATGCTGCCGTGATTCGGAAAGGAGATTGACCTTGGCACCCAGGAACATGTCGCCGAACTTGTTTCCAATCCATCCCTCGCGGACGTAGGGATAGTTGTTGTCGACGCCGCCGTATTTCTCGCCGCCAAACCCGAAGATCGGCCGCGTGTCGCGGTCGATACGCGTGATGAAGCGGACGGCGCCGAAGATTTCGGCTCGTCCTTTCACGCCATACGCGAAGGTCCCCTCAAAGTGTGAGATATCGGTGAACCCCTGGCGGACGTCCCAGTTGAGACGATAGGCGCTGGCCGACCACGTCTTGTCGCGCAGCACTTCGCCGGTCGGTACAAACCAGAGACCGGTATCACCGTAAACGCTTGTCGTGGCTGGGCGGACGGTCTCTTCCATCCCCGCCGGCGCCTGGGCCCGCGCGTCACCAGTGATTAAAAACAATGCACTGGCAAGGGCCAGGATTCCGAATCGTCGCGACATGTGTATTCCTCCTGCAGGTAGTACAGGCATATGCACCTAAATCCGTTGCCCATCTTGCACAACGCGTGCCGTGGCCCGGGCAACCAGTCGTGAAATGGGAAGTCGGTGCGGGCAGCCAGAGACGTGAAACTCCGTGTTCAGCGTCACGAAGATATGTGATAGCACATTGTTCCAAATGTAGACAGCGAAATCAATCTCCCGCGGTCCGTATTTTCCCTATTTTGCGCTCGAGATCGTCGCGAAGCCGCGCCAAATCGCGTCTGTAAACTTCCTCAACCTGGCCGCGATCGGCGGGATCGACGAGCCCCGCCAGCTTCGACCGGTGCAGAATCTCGGCTTCGGCGACCTTCGACGCATGAAGGCTGCGTGCCTCCGCAATCGCGGCTTTCTGCTCGTCGGTCGGAGGCCGTTCGGTGACGCCGCTGTCCGCGTCTTTCCTACGCATGCGCTCCATGGCCAGTTCCACGGCGCTCTTGGGCTTGTCGTCGGTGCTCATTCGTTGAGTGTACCGTGACGGAGGGTCGTCAGCGAACCCTAAGGATTTGACACAATTCGCGGTGTCCCGCTATAACTGTGTGGTCTTGACGTTCTCCACCGAACTGCTCCGGCCCGCGACCTCGACCGCCTGTTGTCGATGCTCGTGTATCGTGCCGGCGGCAGCTGGGTAAGAGCCTTCCTACGCAAGTCCTGTAGCGTCGTTTCCTTCTCCTAGCCATTCCGACCGGCCTTCGCTCGTTACCCGTCACAGGTCTGTCTGAGTTGCATGCCGCCGCGATACGCGCCGGTACAGGAGGAGAACACGATAATGGTTTCCGGAAAGATATCTTCAGCGGCGCATGGCGCCGTGATCGCAATCACCATCAGCGTCCTCGCCGCCGCCGGGTTGGACGCCCAGGGAGGCACGAGCATCATCACAGGCGTCGTGCGCGATTCGTCTGGCGCAGCAGTGCCCGGCGCGACCGTTCGAGTCGTCCACGAAAGCAGCGGCGCCGCCCGCGACATCGTCACCAACTCGGAAGGATCGTATCGAGCGGAGGCGCTGGCGCCTGGCCAGTACCGCGTCGAGATCGCCCTGGATGGCTTCGAAGCGCCGGCGCGCCCGGTCGCCGTCGAAGCAGGTCAAACGCTGGCGATCGACGTCACGCTGACCCCGTCGCGCATCACCGAGGCGGTCGTGGTCACCGCGCGACGCATCGAGGAAGTCGCACAGGAGGTCCCGATCCCTGTGTCGGTTGTCGGCGGCAACATGGTGTCCGACACCGGCGCCTTCAACGTGAATCGCCTCAAAGAGCAAATCCCGACGGTTCAGTTCTATTCCACGAATCCGCGCAACTCGTCGGTGCAAATCCGCGGCCTCGGCGCGCCGTTCGGCCTGACGAATGACGGAATCGAGCCGGGAGTCGGCCTCTACATCGACGGGGTTTTTTACGCGCGTCCCGCAGCGGCGACGCTCGACTTCCTGGATGTCGAACAGATAGAGGTGCTCCGCGGGCCTCAGGGCACGCTCTTTGGGAAGAACACGACCGCCGGCGCGATCAACGTCACCACGCTGAAGCCGACGTTTCGGCCGGAAAGCACGTTCGAGCTCAACTACGGCAGCCTAGGGTTCGTCCAGGCAAAGGGGTCCGTCTCTGGCCCGCTGGCACCGAAATTCGCCGGCCGTCTTTCTTTTTCAGGCACGACGCGTGATGGCACGGTCACCAACACGCGCACACGAAACGACGTCAACAACCTCAACAACCTCGGTCTCAGGGGTCAGGTGTTGTTCGCCCCGTCGGACCTGCTCGCCGTCACGCTGGCCGTCGACCACACGCGGCAGCGTCCGGAGGGGTATACGCAGGTCGTTGCGGGCGTCGCGCCAACGCTGCGCCCAGCGAACCGCCAGTACGCGCAGATCGCCGCCGATCTCGGGTACACGCCGCCGAGCTTCAACGCATTCGATCGGCTCACCGATGTCGACACGCCGCTCCAGTCGTTTCAGGATCTTGGAGGCACGTCTCTCTCGATCGATTGGCGGCTCGGACCGGGACGTCTGACCTCAACGTCCGGGTGGCGCTACTGGGACTGGAAACCGTCGAACGACAGGGATTTCATCGGCCTCGCCGTAACCCCTGTTTCCGCGGCGCCCTCCACGCAGACGCAATGGACTCAGGAGATTCGCTACGCCGGCGACGTGTCTGCAAACGTCAACGTCGTAGCCGGTGTGTTCTTCTTCCATCAGGCACTCGACTCGGACCCCTCCTTCAAGCAGGAGCAGGGAGACGCTGCCGCCCGTTTTCTGCTGGCGCCGACGGCAAACGCGTCGACGCCCGGGCTGCTCGAGGGGTACGGCTTCAACCAGTACCTGAGATTTCGCAGCTTGAGCGCTGCGCTGTTCGGCCAGGTCGAATGGTCGATTACCGATCGGCTTCGGCTGCTTCCAGGCCTGCGGTTCAACTACGACCAGAAAGAGGTCGATTTCGATCAGCAGGTCTACGGTGGATTGCAGACCACCGATCCGGCGCTGATCGCACTCCAGCGCTCGGTCCTCGCGCCGCAGGCCTATGCAGCGAACGTGGACGACACGAACACGTCAGGACAGTTGACGCTCGCGTACAAAGCAGCGGCGAGCGTCAACACGTACGCAACGTTCGCCACAGGCTTCAAATCGGTTGGTCTCAACCTGAATGGCGTGCCGACCGACGCGCTGGATCGGCCTGTGCTGTCTGCCGCAATCGTACGGCCCGAAGACGTGCGGCATGTCGAGTTCGGCGTGAAGACGAATCCGTTTTCGGGCGTCACCGCGAACATGACGGTCTACAACACCGCGATTAAAGATTTTCAGGCGCAGGTGGTGAACGCGAGCGTCGGCGTGCTGCGCGGCTATCTTGCCAACGCTGAGAAGGTCCGCGTCCGTGGCGTCGAATTCGACGGCGCCGCGAGAGTGCACGATCACCTGTCGTTCTTCGGCGCCGCGGCATACACCGATGGCCGGTACATCTCCTTTCCGGATGCCCCGCCGCCACTCGAAGAGACCGGCGGTCCTCAGGTGAAGGACATCTCCGGTTCTCCCCTGCCCGGTATTTCGAAGTGGGCCGTCTCGGCCGGTGGCGAGTACACCAACCGGTCCCGCGTCCTCGGCCGCGCAGGCGAGTTCTTTGGTGCGGTGGATGCCAGTTACCGTTCCTCTTTCTCTTCGAGCGCGTCCGCTTCAAGATATCTGGTGGTCGACAGCTATTCACTGCTCAATGCGCGCGCCGGTTTCAGGTGGGCCGATGGCTGGGCGGTGTCGATCTGGTCCCGCAACCTGCTGGACAAGAACTACTTTGAATTGCTCACTGCGGCTCCTGGAAACACCGGCCTCTATGTGGGCCAGCCCGGCGATGGCCGAACTGTCGGCGTCACGATGCGAGTCGCCCTTCGGCGCTGACGCCCGTATTCTTTCGATTGATGGAGATGCACATGAAACGCGTTTTTGCCCTTGTCGCGCTGGCCGTCATGCTCGGCGCTCCGCCGGCGGCCGTCGCGCAAACCACCCTGCTGAATGCGTCGTACGACCCCACCCGTGAGCTGTACCGTGCGTTCAACGAAGCGTTCGCCAGATATTGGGCCGCAAAATCAGGCGGACAGAAGGTCACGTTCCGCCAGTCGCACGCGGGCTCTGGAGGACAGGCGCGCTCTGTGATCGACGGCCTCGAAGCCGATGTTGTCACCCTCGCGCTCGCCTACGACGTCGAGGCGATCTCCAAAGCAGGCCTGATCACGCCAGGCTGGATCAAATTCCTGCCGAACAACAGCGCGCCATACACGTCGACGATCGTGTTTCTTGTGCGGAAGGGCAACCCGAAGGGCGTGCGCGACTGGGGCGACCTGGTGAAACCCGGCATCCAGATCATCACACCCAACCCGAAGACGTCGGGGGGCGCGCGATGGAACTACCTGGCCGCCTGGGAATACGCGCGCCAGCAGAACGGCCGCAACGACGCGAAGGCGCGTGAATTTGTTGCTGCGCTGTACAAGAACGTGCCCGTGCTGGATTCCGGCGCGCGTGGAGCGACGACGACGTTCCTGGAGCGCGGCATCGGCGACGTACTGCTCGCGTGGGAGAACGAGGCGTATCTCGCGCTCGGTGAAGCGAAAGACAAAGTCGATATCGTCGTGCCGTCGGTCAGCATTCTCGCGGAACCTTCCGTTGCCGTCGTCGACAGGGTGGTCGACCGGCATGGTACGCGGGCGGTCGCGCGAGCCTATCTCGAATATTTGTATTCGCCGGAAGGCCAGGAGATCGCCGCACGTAACCACTATCGTCCGCGCGATCCGCAAGTGGCCGCGAAATATGCCGACACGTTCGCCAAAGTGAAGCTGTTTACGATCGATCAGGCGTTCGGAGGCTGGGACGCCGCGCAGAAGACGCACTTCTCAGACGGGGGGACCTTCGATCAGATCTACAGGCCGGGTGGCCGTTGAGAACTCGGGTTCGTGTCAAAATGGCGGGCCTATGACCCGACACGTCACCCTCGTGGTATCCATGCTGGCGCTCGCTTGCGCCCCGGCAGCGGCGCAGGCCCAGAAGCCCGCGGAGCAGAAGCCCGCTCCAGTGCTCGCGCGCTGGATCGATCTGCAGAACGCAACCCTGAACACGCGGTATCGATTCATCGACAGCAGCCAGGGATTGATTACGACAAACCAGCTTCAGCACCGCGAAAGCCTGCGGGCGCGGCTCAAATTCGACGCTCCTGGACGGTACGCCTTCAATATCGGGCTCTTCACCGGGTCGCGTTTCACAAGTGGATGGAACAACACCGGCATTGGATTGGGCGACTGGCAGGACCCTCTCTCGTTCCGGAATGCGTTCTTCGCCGCCCAGCCCGTTCGCGGCATCGAAGGACAGTACGGAAGCATGTACATCCTCAAGGGCGAATCGACGGAGATCACGACGTACGACGACGACGGGTACGTCATCGGCGAGAGGGTCTCGCTGCGGCGGCCACGTGAGTTGTTTTTCGACGAGGTGTCGGCGACGGTCGGCTACTTCTCGAGTCTCCCGGCGGAGTTGGGCGTCAGCAAGCGCGTGAAGTACCTGGACGACCATCCGAACTACGAACACTATCTCCTGGACAAGAAAATAGGCGCGCGCGGAGGCGTCTCCGCTGACTTCACGTCGGTCGACGGAACGCGAACGTGGCGCGCGGCCGCCAACGTGAACACGAAAGAACTGCGCGGCGTCGACTCGATTCTTTTCGAGAACTACAAGCGCACGAACCAGAACCCGGCGTATGGCTTCGCGTTGACTGCAACCAAGGCCGTCACCAGGAAAGTCAGCGTCAACGGGGGCTACGCCAGCATCGATCGGTTCTACGGCGGTCTCAACTCAGACCGGTTCCACATCGGCAACCGCCTGTTCGGCATGGCCACGTACGTGTTCTCGCCACGTTTCACCGGATCGGCGTTCCTCACGCGAGCGGTCGGCAACGAGATCGTGCTCCCACAGAGAACGTTGCTGAACCTGATTTTTTCGTACAACGCGCTGCCGGATCTGCGGCGGACGGGGCTGTTCTAGATCGCATGGCAGGAACGAGACGCTCGAGCGTGTTGCCCGGGTTCCGGCTGACGCTCGGATTCACGCTGTTCTACCTGTGTCTGATCGTGCTCGTGCCGTTGGTGACGCTTCCGCTGCGCACCGCGACGCTGGGATGGAGCGCGATATGGCAGACCGTCAGCGACCCGCGCGTGGTCGCGTCGTACAAGCTCAGCGTGGGTGCGGCCCTCATCGCCGCGTCCGTCAACGCCGTTTTCGGACTCATCGTGGCGTGGGTGCTCGCGCGTTATCAGTTCCCGGGCAAGCGGATCATCGACGCCTTCATCGATCTTCCGTTCGCCCTGCCGACCGCCGTCGCCGGCATCACGCTGACCACGCTGTACGCCCCGAATGGGTGGCTCGGGGCGCCGCTGCAGCAGTACGGGATTAAGGTCGCGTTCACGCCGCTCGGCATCACCATCGCGCTCGTGTTCATCGGGCTGCCGTTCGTCGTTCGAACTCTGCAGCCGGTCATCGAGGATCTCGACGTCGAGATCGAAGAGGCGGCGACAAGCCTTGGAGCCAGCCGCCCCTACGTGCTGACGCGCATCATCCTGCCCTACCTGTATCCGGCGTGGCTCACGGGGTTCGCGCTGGCGTTCGCGCGTGCGGTCGGCGAATACGGCTCGGTCGTCTTCATTTCGGGCAATATGCCGATGCGGACGGAAGTCGCGCCCCTTCTGATCATCACCAAGCTCGAGCAGTACGACTACGCGGGCGCGACCGCCATCGCCGTCGTCATGCTGCTGATCTCGTTCACGCTCCTGCTCACGGTCAATGCGCTGCAGGGCTGGAGCAGCCGAAAGCTCGCGCACTGATGGCCCACGTACAGACGGGCCGAACACGGGATCCGAAGAAGGGACTCAGTGAGCCTGCGCCGGTTCGCTGGCTGTTGACGGCGACCGCGTTGGGGTTTCTCTTCTTTTTTCTGGCTGTGCCACTCGCCGCGGTGTTCACCGAAGCATTTCGGCTCGGATGGAATGCGTACCTGACGGCCATCAGCGAGCCCGATGCGATGTCGGCGCTGACGCTCACCTTGACGGCGGCGGCGATCGCCGTGCCTGCAAATCTTCTGTTCGGCGTCGCGGCGGCATGGGCGATCGGCAAGTTTCAGTTTCGCGGAAAACAGCTCCTCATCACGCTCATCGACCTCCCGTTCGCCGTGTCGCCGGTCATCTCGGGCATGGTGTTCGTCCTGCTGTTCGGCCGTCAGGGGTACTTGGGGTCGTGGCTGATGGCACACGACATCCGAATCGTGTTCGCGATCCCGGGCATCGTGCTCGCGACGATCTTCGTGTCGTTTCCGTTCGTGGCGCGCGAAATCATCCCCGTCATGGAAGCAACGGGGTCGCAGGAAGAGGAAGCGGCGCGCGTGCTCGGCGCCGGCGGCTTCCAGACGTTCTTCCGCGTGACGCTGCCGAACATCAAGTGGGGGCTGCTCTATGGCGTGATTCTCTGCAACGCCCGCGCGATGGGCGAATTCGGAGCCGTGTCGGTCGTCTCAGGCCACATCCGTGGGCTGACCAACACGCTCCCGCTGCACGTGGAGATTCTCTACAACGAGTATCAGTTCCAGGCGGCGTTCGCGGTGGCGTCGATTCTCGCGTTCCTCGCGCTCATCACCCTGGTGCTCAAGACGATCGTCGAGTACCGGACGCGGCGATCGATGGAACCGGTGGGAGAGACGGGTAACTAGAACACACCCATGGGCATCGACATCCGGAATGTGAGCAAGACCTTCGGCAGCTTCGCGGCGCTTCGCGACGTGAGCTTCGAAGTGCGCCCGGGCGAGCTCGTGGCGCTGCTCGGTCCGTCCGGATGCGGCAAAACCACGCTGCTGCGCATCGTCGCCGGACTGGAGACGCCGGATCGCGGCACCGTGCTGTTCGAGGGTGAAGACGCCACGAACCGTCAGGTTGGCGAACGGCGCGTCGGATTCGTCTTTCAGCACTACGCGTTGTTCCGCCACATGTCGGTGTTCGAGAACGTCGCGTTCGGCCTCCGCGTGCGACCGCGGGCGCACCGTCCGTCGAATGCGGACATCACGTCGAAGGTGACGAACCTGCTGAAGCTCGTGCAGCTCGACTATCTCGGGGATCGATATCCCTCCCAGCTTTCGGGAGGCCAGCGACAACGCGTCGCGCTCGCGCGCGCGCTTGCGGTAGAGCCGAAGGTCCTTCTGCTCGACGAGCCGTTCGGCGCGCTCGACGCGAAGGTGCGCCAGGAGCTGCGGCGCTGGCTGCGGCGCCTTCACGAAGAGATCCACCTGACGAGCGTCTTCGTGACCCACGATCAGGAGGAGGCGCTCGAGCTCGCCGATCGCATCGTCATCATGAACGAAGGCAGGATCGAACAGGACGCGAGCCCGGTGGAGGTCTTCGAGCGTCCCGCCAGCCCGTTCGTCATGAACTTTCTCGGCAACGTCAACATCTTCCATGGGCGCGTCGAGAAAGGACGGGCGCTGCTCGGGCCGCTTGCGCTCGATTATCCCGAACACGCGACGGCCGAATCGCGTCCAGCTGCCGGCTACGCCCGGCCCCACGAGCTTGACGTGACCCGCCTGGACAGCGGCGGCGGACTATGGGCGATCCTCGAAACGGCGAACCTCGCCGGCGCCATCGTAAAGCTCGAGCTGCTCGACGACGATCGGCGGCTGCTGCAGGTCGAAGTGGCGCGCGAACACTACGATGGATTGAACCCCAAAATCGGTGAGCGGTTATACGTGAGGCCGAAGAAGATCCGGGTGTTTGTCGAACAGAGCTAGAGATCTCGAACGGTTCACGCCTGCCTCTCCTTCGGCAGCGCCACGAAAAACGTCGCCCCCTTGTCCACCTCGCTCTCGGCCCACACGCGCCCGCCATGTCGCGTGACGATGCGCTGCACGTTCGCAAGGCCGATCCCGGTACCCTCGAAGTCCTCGGCACGGTGCAGCCGCTGAAACACACCGAACAACCGGTTCGCGTACGCCATGTCGAAGCCGACGCCGTTGTCTTTGACGTAGATGACAGCGTCAGCGCCGGAGCCGTTCATGCTGCCGACCTGGATGGACGCCTTCTCCTGGGTTCGGGAGTACTTGAGGGCGTTCGACAGCAGGTTGGTGAAGACGAGCTGCAGCATGGCGGGATCGCCGGCGACCGTGGGCAGCTCGTTAATGGTCCACGCCACCGACCGGCCGGGGTCGGCCTGCATGACATCGCGTTGCGCCTGACGGACGACCGCGTTGAGATCGACGTGCGTGTGAAGCATCTCGGCGCGTCCCATCCTCGAGAACACCAGCAGCGAGTCAATGAGGTCACCCATCTTCACTGCGCTTTCAGAGATCAGCCGCAGGTAGCGCAGCCGGCGATCGTCCAGATCGACGCCAGGCGATTTCTGCAACAGCTCCGTGAACCCGCTGATATGTCGGAGGGGCGCGCGCAGATCGTGGGACACCGAATACGAAAATGCTTCGAGCTCCTTGTTCACCGCGGCCAGCTGTTCGCTTCGCTCTCCGAGCTCGGCGATCAGCGCCTGCTGCCGCTCGCGCATCGCCACGTTGTCGAGCTGCACCGCCGTCTCATTGCATGCAGCGGCGAGCAGCGCGAGGTCGTCGGAGACGAAAAGCGCCGCTCGCGGCAGAGTCACGAACAACACCCCGCGGGGCCCAACCTCGCAGGGGATGGGCACTACGTAGACACTGCCTGTCGATCCGCCGGGAAGCACCCACTCGTGCTGCTGGACAAGAGTCGCCCGATTGCTGTGCCAGGCATCCAGCAGGCTGCCTTCCGGGACCGGACGTCCCGGCTCGAGATATCCCCAACGGCTGACGGACGTGATCAACGCCTGCTCGCTGTCGTCCCATACGGCCGCGGAGCCACCGGTCGCGCCCACTGCCGAAACGGCGAACGTGCACAGCCGGTTCAGCACGTCGTTGCGTGACGCCGCGCCGCCCGCGACAGCTCGGTCCGACAACAACCCATAGAGCTCGGAGGACTGCCACATGCGACGCAGCCATGCCGGCGGCGCGAAGGCGAAGTAGTAGTTCAGCGCGGCGCCAAGCGCGGCGAGAGGAATCAGCGATGCAGCGGCCGCGCGCGAGACGGGCCATACGGCGAGGAGGACCGCAAGAATGAAGACGACCGCGAGCAGCAGAGCGCCAAGCCCCGCATGCTGCATGCGCCAATGGGTGACGCCGCCTGCCGCTCGGGCGCCCTGTCGAAACGCCCACGCGGTATACCCGAGCAGCCAGATGAAGTACACGAACGCAAACACGACAAGCCCGGCGGAGCGCAACGGCCAGATCGGCACCCAGATCGCGAGGAGTGAGAGCGCAAGTCCCGCGGTGGCCACGCGCCGGATGATGCGCGACACAGGCCGGAAGTGCGACACCACGCGCATGAGGAGGTACGGATGGGCCAGCAGGACGCTGATGCCCAACGGACGGATCCACTCGACTTCAACGTGCGTGAGCCGGAGAGAGCGCTCCAGAATGAGGAGCGTCGCGAGCGACCCAAAGACAAGGCATATGTCCAGAGAGACGCGATCGCGCCACCGTACCCACTGCAGCACCATGAGAATGGCGAGCAGCACGATGGATCCCTGCGTGAACCACTCGAGGAACGTCTGTAAGGGCACGGGGGAGAATCAGAAAGTAAAAAGTAAAAAGTAAAAAGTGGAAAGGGGAACGCAGTAAGTCTACTTTCTCTTCCGACTTTTCACTTTCACTTTCTACTTTTCACTTTCTACTTTCTACTTTCTACTTTCTGATTCGTTCTACTTTCTGATTCGCACCCTCACCGGTGACGCCAGCCGTAATGTGAGCGGTACGCCTCGACTGAGCCCCACTTCTTCGCCGCGCGTGGACAGCACGACGGCCGTGCCCGCGCCGCCACCGGCCCCGGCGCCAATCAACGCGCCCTTCTTGCCGCCGATAAGCGCGCCGATAGCCGCGCCGCCTGCCGCCGGGACGCCGATCTTGATCGCGTCCTTCTTCTTCGTCGCCCGGCCTGTTCGCGCGATGCGCCCGGAATCGATGCGATACCGCTCGTCGCTTCCGCGCGGCACGAGCGTCGTCAACCGAAACGCAATGTACGAACGTCCCTTCACCTTGCCGGCGCGACGCACTGCGGTGACGTTGCCGTACACATCGCTCCCTGCGGGAATCACGATCTCATCGTCGAGACGGACATCGCGGGACACATGCGCGCGCACGGGCTGCTCAACGCGACTCGTGTTCGACGCAACCGAGGTGTCCAGAATGATGGGCAGCGGTGTGCCCGCGGGGACAGTCACTTCGCGCGTCGTGAGCCGCTCGACGATGCCTCGTTCCGCAGCAGTTGTCGGCACGAACGCTGGCGCCGCGAATACGGCGGACAGAACGAACGCCATAACCTGTGGAACTCGCATATCGTTTCTCCCTTCGACAAGGCTCCGCGAGCCTTCGCAAGGGAAGGAGCATCAGGCGTGCCAGACGGAGTGTCCTGCCTCAAGACAAGCAGGTTTCACTCGTTTTTCGCCTTTCGTTCTTCGTTTTTTCGTTGTTCGTTCTTCGTTTTTCGTTGTGCTGTGTCTACCGCACCACGGTGCCTTTGAGCACCGCGCCACCGAGGTCTTCCACCAGTTCGGCCTGCACGATGAATCTGTGGGGCGCGTTACCGACGAAGGAGAAGGGGTAGCACGTAATGAGGGTAATCGTCGGCGTCGCGGTGGGCGCAATCACCCACACGTCATCCGGCTCGACGATGTGCGTCTTCTTCACTTGATACTGGAACTCTCCGCGCGTCGTCACGAGGCGAACGTCATCGCCGATACGAATTTTCTCGAGCTTGCGAAATAATCCATCACGATGAGCGGCCAGCGCCACATTGCCACGCCGCTGCCACGGTAACGGCGTATCGGGAAGATGACCCACGGCCTTTCCGAGAGTCTTGTCGTCGTCCCCTTCAGCGACTGCCGCTGACAACTGGAGGCGCGGGATATCGACGCGTCCGATAAGCTCGCCCGACTTGAGTGGATTCGCGGTGTCGGGCACCACAACGCGGGCAGCCGGAGGCCGCTCGATCGAGACGATCTGCTCCACTTCGGATTTTGCGGCGCGCTGGTACCGCCAGGTGTGAACGCTGGCGACGCTGTAATACACGAGACAGATGAGGCCCAGCGCAAGGAGCCCGCGGCCCGCCCACGCGCGTGCTGTTCTGCGCGCGTCACCGCGCATCGCTGTATGCCTCGGCTCCGCCTGCCAGATACGCGCGACGAGTTCGGACGGCAAGCTTCTGACCCGTGGGGAGCTTCACGTCCACCGCCACTCGGCGTAGCGATTCATTGTGCTTACCGGCGGACGTGGTTTCTGATGGAACGTATCCGATCGTGTACATGTTGCGGATGTCGCGCGCGACGCGCTGGAGGATGCCGTCGATTTCTGTCGCGTTCTTCGGCTTGAACGCAACGCCCCCGGTTGCATCAGACACCTGACTGAGGAACCCGGGATCCGCTTCCGAATCCATGGGGTCTACGAGCGCAATCGTGTAGATCACAGCATTCGAGGCCTGCGCATTCGCGACGACTTGAGCGCGGGTCGTGCTGCTGGCGTTGTCGCCGCCGTCGCTCAGCACAATCAGCACCTGGCGTTCGAAGCCGCCCTTCTGGACGTATTCGAGCCCGGCATCGAGCGCATCGTAAATCGCTGTCTGTCCGCGCGACTTGATGGCCTGGACTAGGGCAACTCTCAGCGCCGGTTCATAGTTCGTGAATGGCTTGTCGGCGGGAAGCGGCGTGTGGAGATTTTCATTAAAGCCGAGGACGAAGAACTCATCCTGGGGATTCATGGCTTTCGAGAACGCCATGCTTGCCGCGATCACCATGTCGCGGTTGGGGGCCATGCTGCCGCTCGCGTCGATCAGCAGGCCGACGGTGACGGGTGCGTCCTGACTATTGAAAAAGCTGATTTGCTGGGGGCGCCGGTCCTCGAGAACTTTGAAGCAGTCCTGCGCGAGGCCGCCGACGTAGCCGCCTTTTCTGTCCTTGACGGCGACATGCAGCACGACCAGCTCAGACTGCGATGAAAAATTCGGCTTGGCGTCCGGCTCTTGCGCAGCCGGCGTCGCGACGAATCCGCACGCACAGGCGAAAAGGAGAAGGCGCTTCATGGCGGTGAATCAGACAGAGGGAAAGGGATGAGGGCGAGGGGTTGGCACCCCTTGCCCCATTTCCGTATCCCCCTAATACATCGGATCCAGTCTACGCCCGGAACCGAACCCACGCGCCACTAACAAGCGAAAAGAGTCCCAGCAAGCCGATACCCGCAAGCGGGGTGGCCGTACGGGGCAGCCGGGCGCGCGCCATGGTGCCCTGCTGAGCCGGAGCGCGATTCATCGCGGCGTTGTCAGCCGATGCCCTCGCCGATCCGGAGGTGCCCACAGGAGCGGTGTTCGCCGCTGCGTCGACCAACTGCTCATCGGTCAAGGGTGTCTCCTGCCCAGAGGGCGAAACATAGGTCAGGTCTGCTGACTGCATCTGATCGGTTTTCACTTCTTCCTTGGTCGTCAGCACGGTGCTGTTGGTCGCTTTCGCGAGGCGTATCGCCTGCGACTTCGGGTAAATGAATTCCCGCCCGATCGTGTTGCCCGGATACCACCACGTCTTCACCGCCGCCGGCTGACCCGCCGGCGTTTCAAGAAAACGCAGCTCGGCGTCATCTGACGCCTTGGGACGCTGGGCAGAGATCGTCAAGAACATGCCGTACGTCTTGTTGCTCGCATCCTTCGCCTGAACCTGCATCACGTTCTTCCCAGTCGTTGCATCGACGAACCGGAAGACGTAGGTTCCCGGAGGGAGCGTGACGCCGGGAAGCTCGACAGATCGATTGAAGGTGAATTCCGTGCGCGAATCCATGGGACCGCCCTGTGCCCGTGCCGACCCTGCTGACATCGTCAGCATCATCGCCGCGGCACATGCGGAAGTGATCATTTTGTCTCTTAACATGTCGTCTCCTCCTAGTCAGCCTTCGAAGGGTGCAATTGGCTTGCCGCCGCTCGCTGGCGTTCGCTTCTGTATGGAAACCCGACATTCGTGAACATTGTTTAGCGCGTGAGAAATGCCGCACCGTATCAGCTAGAATCGCGCGCTGACGTGACGACGCTTTCCACGCCCGACGCGCCGGGCTCTGCCTATCTCACTTTCACACGCAGCGGCACGAATACGGTGCTCACGCGCGCGTTCGCGACAAGCCCGGCGAAACTGATCGCGTCAAAGGGCCGTAACTCGACCTGTTGGGTCTATGCCACCACGTTCGGCGGAGGCCTCGTAGGCGGTGACGACATTCGTCTGCGTGCGGAAGTCACAGCCGGTGCGCGGGCGCTATTGACGACACAGGCATCGACGAAGGTGTATCGATCGAAGCATCGGTCGCGGCAAAGCCTGACGGCCACTGTCGGCGCGAATGCGTTGCTGGCGGTCGTGCCCGATCCGATCGTGTGTTTTGCGGCCGCGGACTTCGCGCAAAAACAGCGCTATGACCTGCATGCTGACGCAAGCCTCGTGATGGTCGATTGGATGACCTCGGGGCGGCACGCCGCAGGAGAGCGCTGGGCGTTCTCGCGGTACGAGAGCCGGTTCGATATCAGGCGCGGATTGCAGCGAGTGTTTTTCGATGGGCTCGTCCTCGAGCCAAGTACCGATGCCGTCGTCGCACGCATGGGCCGGTTTGACGTGTTCGCGACCGCAATCATCAGCGGGCCGCTCGTCGCCGCCGCTGCAGCGGAGCTCGTCAGCGAGGTCTCAGGCGCGCCAGTCGCACGTGGCGCCGATCTCGTCATCGCCGCGGCAACTCTTCCTGACGGCGGCACACTGCTGCGCATGGCCGGCACGAGCGTCGAAGCGATGGGTCACATGCTGCGACGCCGACTCGCGTTCCTCTCGCCGCTCGTCGGCGACGATCTCTGGAGCAGAAAATGGTGACTTCATGCATCTGACACCGCACGAGCTCGACAAGCTCGCGCTGCATCAGGCTGGCTATCTCGCGCAGAAGAGGCTCGCACGCGGCGTGCGCCTGAATTACCCCGAGGCGGTGGCGCTGATCAGCACGCAGGTGATGGAGTTCATCCGCGACGGCCGCACGGTCGCCGAGCTGATGGACCTCGGCCGCCAGCTGCTCGGGCGCGCGGACGTCATGGACCAGGTGGCGGAGATGATCGTCGAAGTGCAGGTCGAGGGCACGTTCCCCGATGGCAGCAAGCTCGTGACGGTCCATCATCCGATCGCCGCCGAGCACGGCAACCTGGAGCTCGCGCTGTATGGCAGTTTCCTGCCTGTCCCAAAACGGGGTCTGACCCCCGTACCTGTACCTGTACGGGGGTCAGACCCCAATGGCATGGTTTTCGCGGCGGCTGGAGAAATCTTCCCGGCCGAGGGGGACGTCCTCCTCAACGAAGGACGCGAGGCCGTGCAGGTGAAGGTGACGAACAGAGGCGACCGGCCCATTCAGGTCGGCAGTCACTATCACTTTGCGCAAACCAATCGCGCGCTCGAGTTCGATCGCGGCGTCGCGGCCGGGCGCCGGCTCGACATTCCCGCCGGCACCGCGGTGCGGTTCGAACCTGGCGAGACGAAGACCGTCGCGCTCATCGAGATCGCCGGCAATCGCGTGGTGCGGGGAGGATTGCTGTGACCTATCGGATGCAGCGGCGGCACTACGCCGACATTTACGGACCGACGACCGGCGATCGCGTTCGGCTTGGGGATACCGACCTCGTGGCACAGGTCGAACGCGACCATACGGTCTACGGCGACGAGTGCAAGTTCGGCGGCGGCAAGGTGCTGCGCGACGGCATGGGACAGGCGGCCGGCGTCAGCGACGAACGCGCGCTCGATCTCGTCATCACCAACGCGCTGATCGTCGACTGGAGCGGCATCTACAAGGCTGACGTCGGCGTGAAGCACGGGCGAATCGCCGGCATCGGCAAGGCGGGCAATCCAGACGTCATGGCCGGCGTCTCTCCAGATCTGATCGTCGGCGCCACCACCGAGGCGATCGCCGGCGAAGGATTCATCCTTACCGCGGGAGGCATCGACGCCCACATTCATTACATCTGCCCGCAGCAGATCGACGTCGCGCTCGCGAGCGGCGTGACGACATTCATCGGCGGCGGCACTGGCCCAGCGACAGGCACAAAGGCGACGACCTGCACGCCTGGGTCGTGGTACCTCGAGAAAATGCTCCAGGCGACTGATGCGTTTCCGATGAACTTCGGACTTCTCGGCAAGGGCAACAGCTCGATGAGTGAAGGGCTGCACGAGCAGATACGCGCGGGCGCGATTGGGTTGAAGCTGCACGAAGACTGGGGCTCGACGCCGGCCGCCATCGACTGCTGCCTCTCGGTCGCCGAGCAGTACGACGTGCAGGTGGCGATCCACACCGACACGCTCAACGAATCCGGCTTCGTGGACGATTCGATCGCGGCGTTCAAGGGGCGCGCCATTCACACCTATCACACCGAGGGCGCGGGGGGCGGCCACGCGCCCGACATCATCCGCGTGTGCGGCGAATCGAACGTGCTCCCCAGTTCGACCAACCCCACCCGCCCGCTCACGGTCAATACACTCGACGAGCACCTCGACATGCTGATGGTCTGCCATCATCTCGACAAGAACATCCCCGAGGACGTGGCGTTCGCCGAGAGCCGAATCCGCAACGAGACAATCGCCGCCGAAGACATCCTGCACGACCTCGGCGCCATCAGCATGATCTCGAGCGACAGCCAGGCGATGGGCCGCGTGGGCGAGGTGGTCGCCAGAACGTGGCAGACGGCGCACAAGATGCGGCAGCAGCGCGGAAGGCTCCCTGGCGAGCAAGGCGCAAACGACAATCTGCGTATTCGCCGCTACGTCGCGAAGTACACCATCAACCCGGCGATCACGCATGGCGTGGCAGAGGAAGTTGGATCGGTCGAGGTCGGCAAGCTCGCCGATCTCGTGCTCTGGCACCCGGCGTTTTTCGGTGTGAAGCCAGAGCTGGTCATCAAGGGAGGCTTCATCGCGTGGTCGCAGATGGGCGACGCGAATGCATCTATTCCGACGCCTCAGCCGATCGTGATGAGACCCATGTTCGGCGCGCACGCGTTCGCCGGCGCGGCCACGTCGCTGGCGTTCGTCTCGAGAATCGCGCTCGACGAAGGCACGGTACAGCGCTACGGTCTCCGCAAGAATCTGTACGCGGTGAGAGGATGTCGCACGCTGACCAAAGCGGACATGAAACTCAACGGCGCGATCCCGAAGATGCGCGTCGACCCGGAGACGTACATCGTCACCGCCGACGGAGAAGAGCTGCGATGCGAGCCGGCGACAGTGCTGCCGTTGGCGCAGAGGTATTTTCTGTTTTAGTGATGTTTGTTAACAGGAGATCAGAAGATCAGGAGTTTGTTTTGGAAAAGAATTCTTCTGATCTCTTGATCTTCTGTTCAAGTTAAAAAAGACATGAATTTCCTGGTGTGGCAACTGATCGACTCGGCATTTCCCTCTGGCGGATTTGCGCACTCGGGCGGGCTCGAGGCGACCGTGCAGCACGGATACGTCACCGACGGCGACGGCGTGCGCGCGTTCGCCAGGCAGGCGCTGGCGCAGTGCGGTCGCAGCGCGCTGCCTATCGTGACGGCCGCCCATCGCTGCCAGGATAGCCTCGAAAATCTCGACAGCCTGTCTGACGTGTTTCTCTCAAACCCCGTTGCGAATCGCGCGAGCCGGGCACAAGGCCGCGCACTAATGACCAGCGTTGCGAGGTCGTTCCACGCCAGCGACGTGGAGACGCTCGAAACGCGCATACGGACCGAAGGATTGGCCGGCCACTACGCGCCGCTTTTCGGCAGGCTGTTCAGCCTGCTCGGCATCGAGATGCTCGACACCCAACGAGCGTATCTCTTCATCTCGGCGCGCGGCGTCAGCTCCGCAGCCGTACGCCTCGGCATCATGGGCGCGTTCGAGGCTCAAACCATGCAAGCCGAGCTCACCGCGCACATCGACGCGATCGTTCGCGACTGCGGCGGGCTCTCGCCGGACGACATCGCGCAGACAGCACCCTTAATCGATCTGTTCCAGGCCACCCAGGACCGCCTGTACTCGAGGTTATTTCAATCATGAGCGCACCCCGCTTTCATCACGTCGAGTATCCACACACGCACGACGGCGATCCGGCCACGCCCGGATCCTTCAGTCAACGCGCGGCGCCCAGGCGGCGAGACTACAGGGCGCGGTCGTATACCGTCGGCATCGGCGGACCGGTGGGAAGCGGCAAAACAGCGCTCCTGCTGGCGCTGTGCCGGAGTCTTCGCGATCGCTACCAGTTGGGGGTGGTCACCAACGACATCTTCACAAAGGAGGATGCCGAGTTCCTGATGCGGAACGACGCGTTGCCCGCCGAGCGCATCCGCGCCGTCGAAACCGGAGGATGCCCGCACACCGCCATTCGTGACGACATCAGCCCGAATCTCGTGGCCCTCGACGGGCTCATGGAGTCGCTCCGTCCCGAGCTGTTGTTCGTCGAGAGCGGCGGCGACAACCTCGCCGCGCAATTCAGCCGCGACCTCGCCGACTACACGATTTACGTGATCGACGTGTCAGGCGGCGACAAGATCCCTCGAAAAGGCGGGCCCGGCATCACGCAGTCGGATCTTCTGATCATCAACAAGACGGATCTCGCGCCGCTCGTGGGGGCCGACCTTGGCGTCATGGAACGTGATGCGCGAAAGATGCGCGGCGACGGGCCGTTTTTGTTCACGCAGGTGAAAAATGGCGTTGGAGTCGAGGAGGTTGTGTCACATGTGACACGGGCGTGGAAAGACGGAATTCAAACAGGAGATTAGGAGATCAGGAGAAATCTTTTTAAAAAGACCTCCTACCCTCCTAATCTCCTGTTAAAGAACGGGGCTCGCGCAGTGTGCGTTCGCTATATCGTCGCGCTTCTGCTTGAAGACCCCCACCCAGTCGTCGACTGAGACGCTGGAATCGCGTTTCGTAAATCGCGCGACTTCGAACAGGTCCCGAAGCTGGCCGTCGGTCAACTGCGCCAGCAGGTCCGAGAGAAACTTCCGCCCGCCTTCGCTGATCTTCGGATGCTCGAGCGATCCGGTAAATGACCTGGACAACTGCGCCAGGCACGCACGGTCGTCCTTCCAGATCGGCGTTTTCGACCACTCCTGGAAGTTGACGGCGCTCTTCTTGTCGCCGTTGGACACCGTCGCCGCGCCAAACGTCTTGCCGAGATCGTTGATCATCATCAGCGGATGCATGCACGTGCCGTCATTCTGGGCCTGCATGCCGCGTGTCGTATCGAGGCACACGAGCCGCTGCTGCTGGGGCTTGCTGTCGGTGTGCTGAATCATCGCCGCCAGCAGCTTCAGCGCGTCACGATGTGACAGCGGCGCGCCGCCGCTCGCCTGATCGACAAACGTCAGCTCGACCCATGCCCAGCCCGAATCCTTGTGCAGCTCGATGGCCTCGCCGGGCAGCTTGCGTTCGACGATCGCGGCCGCAAACTCGCGCGAGCCTTCGACCTTTTTGAAATTTTTCATAGGGTCTTCGGGACATCCGTTGCAGATGACCTTGACCGGGTAGACCCTGTCGGCGCCAAACCCCAGCGCCCACAGCAGGCGCGTCGCGGCGACCTCGGAATAGATCTCGCCGTTCTGCTCGCCGTACTTCACGCGTATCTTGTCGTCGGAAGAAAGGGCGCAGTCGAACTTGGGGGTGCCCGTCTGCTTGGCCTCGATGTAGTCGCACGTGACGGCGGCTTCGGGATCGAAACTCGATTCGTCCTGAGGGCCCGCCTTGAGGTTTCTCGAGGCGATGTCGCCAGGCATCCACACCTGCGCGTGGCGGAGCGCCGCCAGGCGAACGTCGCCGTCGACGTTCTTGTACGGGTCCTTTTTCTGCGCGTGGAGTGCGGCTGTGCAGCAGATCGCGACAATGAGGGCGCTGAAGCGTACAGACATGCCCTCCATCGAGCAAGAGGTGTACCGCCAACCTCACGCCAGAATTCGCTCGATTCGAACGAGTGGCAGCGGACGAGCTACTGCTTACACTGCGGGCCGGACAACACCGAGATCACGATGAGTGGATTGCGCCCCTGGGGTATCAGCGAGTGGGACAAGGTGTGCGGCACCAGGCTGAACGTCCCGGCCTGGAGCTTTTGCTCGGCCGTGCCGACGCGCAGCGTGCCTTCGCCGGCCACGACGTAGATCCATTCTTCGGCCGTGTCGTGGGTGTGCGCCTGCCACGTATCGCGAAGCTGATGCAGTGTGGCCGTGCCCGTTTCGGTGCAGCCCAGCAGCGAATCCTTGCGGCCCTCACGTCCGCCAATAAAGTTCTTCTCGAGAAACAGCGGCACCGGAGTGATTCTCGGCTCGCCAGGAGGTCCAAGCGTTGCTGACGGGGGCGGCGCGACCGGTTCGGGTGCTTTGGGCGGAGCAGGATTCAGTGCGACGTCGACCGTCGCGGGTTCGCCCGCGCGCAGTATGAGCTCGCGTTCGACCGTGATCGCGCCTTCGCGTGCGAAGCGCAGCCGATAAGTGCCTGGCCGCATGTTGATCCATTGCAGCGAGCCATCGGGAGCCGTCACTCCTTCGCGCGACACCACTCCCGCCGTCGTGGTCACCGTTGTGTCGGCGAGCGGCGCGCCTGCCGCATCGGTGACTTGAATCGTCACCGTCAGAGGCTTCGCGGGCGATGGCTTGGCAGTCGAACGTGGAGTGGGAGTGGGCGGCGGCGCCGTCTGCGCGTACGGAATCGCGGACGATGCCACGGCGAAAGTACAGAGAAAAAGGGTTCGGCGCATACCCTTCAGTTTACGCCGAACCCCGCGGTTTTATTTCGCAGCGCGAAGAGTGATCTTCTGAACGCGCCAGTTGGCGAGCTCGCCGACCAGCAGTTCGTTTTCGTTGCGGCAGTCGATCGAGTTCACCAGGCTGAATTCCTTCGGCAGTTTTCCGGCGCTGCCGAATTTGCCGAGCACGTTGCCCTTCAGATCGACCTTGTAGATCGCGGCGTCTTCCATACCGTCAGGGTCGCCTGTATGCGCAACGTACAGCACCGGCTGTGCGCCTCGTGTCAGGCACAATGCCGTCGGCGCCCCGACGTTGGTGAACTGTGTCTTGAAATTGCCTTCGGTGTCGAACACCTGCACGCGCTTGTTGCCTTCATCGCCGACATACACGTTGCCCTGTGCGTCGATGGCGATGCCGTGGACGATGTTGAATTGCCCCTGGGCGGTTCCGCGCGAGCCCCAGTTCTTGAGCCACTTGCCCGTCGGCGCGTATTTCGCCACGCGCGAGTTGCCGTAGCCGTCTGTCACGTAGATGTTGCCCTGCGCGTCCCAGGCGACGTCGGTCGGCCTTGAGAACGTCTCGCCCTCGGGTCCCGCGCCGGGAAGCGGAGCGGGTCCGCCGGCTCGCGCGGGGCCGCCGGCTCGGGCTCCGCCACCGCCATCTTCACCGCCTCCGCCCCCTCTGCCCCCGGCTGGAGGGTCGGGCATGAGAACCGGTATGCCGGTTGGCAGCGGCGTGAGGCGGGGATTCGGCACCGTCAATGCCTCGGGTTTGCGGCTCAAGATCATCTGCACGCGCCCGTTCGAATCGAACTTGATCACCTGCGTGGACATCTGATCGACCACCCAGACGTTGTCCTGGGGATCGACGCGCACCTGCTGCGGCTGGAGGAAGCCGTAGATGCCCTGCCCGATCTCACGCACGTACTTGCCGGTGCGATCGAACTGGAAGAGCCGGCCGCCGCCATGCGCCACCGCGCGCGCCGTTGCGATCGTGATCGTCGGATTGCCAGTGCGCGTGTAGACGTAGATATCGCCCCGCGAGTTTGTCGCGACGCCGGCCACCTCGCCCAGATGAATGTTGTCGGGCATCGTCAGCGGGCTTGGATTCGAGTCGAACTGAATCGTGGGCACTGCCTGTCCCGAGAGCAGACCGCCGCTGACGGCCAACGCAGCCGCGATTGAGAAGATGAATGTGTTTTTCACGTGTCCCCCTTATCGCGCCGCGGCAGACCCGGACGTCGCCGGCTGCATCTTTGACGGGCTCAATATGATCTTCTGCGCGCGCCACGCAGAGATCTCCGAGACGAACAGCTGATCGGGATTGCGGCAGTCGATCTCGTGCACCGTGCTGAACTCGCCGAGTCCCTTGCCGGCCTTGCCGAACTTGCCGATGATTTTCCCGTCGAGCTCCATCTTGTAGATCTCGCCGGTGATGTCCCACGACGATGCGGGAGTGTTGCTGTCGGGGTTCGAGTTCGACGCATAGAGATACTGGTGCGAGCCCGTCGAGACGCACACGGCCCAGGGGTTGCCCACGTTCGTGTACTGGGTCTTGAATGACATGTCATTGTTCAGCACGACGATGCGGCGGTTGCCGCGATCGCCGATGTAGACGTTGCCCTGCGCATCGGCGGCGATCGAATGCGGGGTGTTCAGCTGGTTCGCCCCGGCTCCCCGTTCGCCCGCATACTGCGCGATGAATCGGCCGTTCTTGTCGTACTTGACGGCGCGCGAGTTCACGTAACCGTCAGAAATGAAGATGTTTCCCTGCGCGTCCCAGGCGACGTCGGTCGGCCGTCCGAACTGGTATTTCTTGTTCACGACCGGCCCGTCCGGCGTGTTGGTCGGAGTGGCGCCCGCGACGGCCTCCGGCCGCCGTCCCAGCACCATCACCACCCGGCCCGCGGGGTTGAACTTGATGACCATGTTCGTCCCCTCGTCGACGACCCACACGTTGTCCTGCGGATCGACGCGGACCTGATGCGCGAACTCGATGCCGTAGACGCCAACGCCCCATTCCTTGACGAAGGTGCCGTTCGGGTCGAACTCGAACAACCGCGTGTCGCCGCTGCGGTGGTAGACGAACACGTGCCCCTTCGAATTCGTCGCGATACCGATGCCCTCACCGAAGTAGAGATCGGGGGGCAGCTTGAAGAAATTCGGCACCGACGTGTGCGGAATGGTCGGAACGTTCTCCGCCGTGGCCTTGGTTTGCGCGAAGAGCAGCGCACCGTCGAGGAGCGCGACAGCCGCGACGGACAGCACTAGACGAGTCAGCACTTTCATGACGCCTCCCGCTCTGGGTTATTACTGTGGTGAGCGTGAAAATCTATACCGGATTCACTGGACATTCAAGGTTTTCAGCGGTGATGGCACGACGGGCGGCTTCTGGAGAATGTCGCGGATCCGCTGAATTTCGAGCTCTTCGAAGATGAGGCTCGGCGCGATGACGGACACCGCCGATGTCGCGCCCGCGCGATATGAGAAGACATGCCGCTCGTGCGAGGCCTCTGCGAGGTCCCTGAACGCCATCGGCGACACGACGCCGAAGCGCATGCCGCGTACGGGAGTCTCCTGGCCGTCGAGCGTCACTTTCACTATCGAGTCGATGCCTGGGCCTGAGCCGCCGCCCTGGCCGTCCGATCGCACGCCCCGCACGATGTAGCCGAACGTCTTGTCCTGCGCTTTGAGCAGCGAGATGTACTTGGCCTTGAGCTCGGCGGACGGAATCGCCTGCGCGCTTTCGATCTGGAACACGCCGGCGAGCACGGTCGTCGACCTGCCGTGGCCGTTCGAGCGCGGGAAATTCTTCTGCGGGACGCGACTCGTCAACAGCGCCGCCAGCCGCCCCTTTTCGACAAGCGTGACGTCCTTTGCGCGCATGCCCTCGTCGTCCACGGCGTAGCTGCCTGCGAGAGGCTTGCTTTCGAAATGCGTCAACGACGGCGTATCGCGTGCGCCGAACGCATCGGCCATCACCCGAAGCCCCGTGCGATTCAGAAACGGCGACGGCGGAACCTGTGCCATGCGAGGATTTTCAGCGTCCGGCGGACGGCGCGCCTGCATCATCTGAACAAGCGTCTCGGCCACGAACTCTGCCCCCCCGACGCCTTCGATCATCACGGGCCCGGCGAATTCCTCCCCGATAGGCGCCACGCGCGCCGCGTCGACGTTTGCTCCGATCTGCTTCGCGCGCGCGACGAGATCCGCGGCCGATGGCAGATCGGCGACCGTGCGTCCGACTTCGGTGAACGTTTGCCGTACCGGCATGCCGTCACCGGCCTGCGCCTCTCCGAACATCGTGAGTGAGGCAATCTGAATCGGCGCGATGGTCTTGAACCCTTCGCTGTTCAAGTAGTACCGCGTGCCGTAAACCTGCGAGATGGACACTTCGGAAAGATCGACGTCAGGATGCGACGCGAAGACCGCCGAGGACTGTTGGACGCGCTCGAGGGCGCCGGCACGGTCTGGCTGAAACCGTGGAGCCGGGAGGATCGTCTCGACCGGCGGCTCCGCTGAAAAGTCCGGAATCGGGTCGCTCGCGGTGCGGTTCTGGAACGCCGCCTTCTTGCGCGCGAACATCGTGATGGCGCGTTTGTACGCGACGTCTGTCGTCAGCCAGATCTCGCGGCGCATGGCGTCGTAGTCGTCGTCGAGCGGTGCGATGACGGTCTCGCCTACAAGCGCCGCGCCGCCAAAGCCCTGGACGACAAAGCGGGAGCTGTCGAAGGTGTAGTCGCCGACGCGAACCTCGACGCGCAGCGTGCGCGTGCGGCGGGGCGGGTTTTCGAGGATCGCGCCGAGCCGCCCGGAGATGTCCGATACGGTGCGGTCGAGTACTTCGTAACCAATGTAATAGGGCGCGGCCTCCCCTTTCATGCGCAACTCGGCCATCGAGCGCTTCATCTCATCCTGCATGGCCGCCACGGTGGGAGACTCCTGTGCCCTCAGACCATCGGCGAAAAGCCACGCGGCGGCTATCAACCCCGCCATCGCACATCGGCCCACCATCTGGGAGCGTCGGCCAGCGGTCATGATTTCCTGACGGCAGGGGGTGCCGGCAGGATCGGTCTCGTCTCCTGCGACTGAAATTTCTTCTGCACCTCGACCTCGCTCACCAGCAGCGAGGGCGATGAGGCCGAGACAGGCACGCCGCCGCTTTCGGCGCCGCAGACGCCGTTGAAGACGTCGATGCGGTCGTCGGTCGCGATGATCTTTCCAAACGCGGCCAGCGGAGTCCCGATGAGGTCGACGCCCCGGACGAGCTCGGGCTCGCGTCCGTCCGTGTAGATGCGATACACGACGTTCGGCAGGACGTTGAACGCATTCGGCGATCCGCGTCCAGTGGTGGTGAAGCCGCCTTCGATGTTGTCGAACAGCAGCCCGAACGGCTTGCCTTGGCGCCTCGCCTCGTCGCGCAGCTGGTTCATCAGCTGGTCGCGCGAGACCGACTTGCTCGATTCGACCTGCAGGTTGGATTGGCGCGACACCGGCAGGAATCCCGGCTCGGCTCTGCCGTGGCCGTTCGACCGGGAGAAGTTCTTCAGCGGCGCACGATCGAGCAGGAACGTCTTCAGCACGCCGTTATCGACGACCGTGACGCGCTGCGCTTTCACGCCCTGGTCGTCGTAGAGGTAATGCCCCATCAACTCGATGTTGCCGATCTTCTTCACGGTCGGATCGAACGAGACGCTCAGGAACGCGGGCAGCACAGGCTGGCCAACCCTGCTCGAGAACGTCTGGCCATCGTCCGCGTTGCGCTGGCGGTTGCCCTCGACACGGTGGCCGAAAATCTCGTGGAAAAAGACCCCTGCGGCGCGCCCGGACAGGATCGCCGGGCCGGAAAAGGGCTGGACGATGGGCGCCCTGCGGAGACGTGCGAGCAGTTCGACCATGGCGCGCGCCTCGGCGATGAGCTTGCTCTCGTCCGGCAGTCGATCCGGCGAGGTCGCGAAGTAGCTGGTATAGAGCGGAAGCTCCATCCCGTCTTCGGCCTTCGTGACCCCCTGGATGAAGATGCGCGAGCTCAGCCCGCCGCTGACGATCTTCGAGCCCTCGCTGTTGATGTAGTACCGATTGTCGGCGTCGACCGTCAGCGAAACCTGGCTGCGCAGCACCTGCGGGTCTTCACTGAAGACCGCCGACACCCGCCGCAATCGCGCTTCCCACGCAGGAGTGTCGAGTGAGTACGTGACGGTGTCGGTCGAATGCTCCTGCTTGTCCTCGCGCGAAAAGTCCGGCGCCGGATTCTGGTCCTGCACCTTTGCCGCGACGTTCGTGCGCACCCGCGTCAGGGCCTCGCTCGCCTGCTTGTAGCTGCGGTCGGTGGCGCGCCACAGCGCCAGCCGGATCGGCTTTTCGTCATCGGACATCGGCAGGCTGACCTGCACGAGTCTGGGCGACAAGGCGCGCGTGTCCCCTCGGATCGGGTGGGTGTTATCGAGCTCATAGTCGCCGACCCGCACTTCGACGGTCGCGAACCTCTGGCGATTTTCGTCGCTGCGATCGACCGCGCCGAATGACGCCAATATCTGGGTGTGCCGCGAGTCGTGCAGGGTGTAGGCCGCGTAATACGCGGGCTCCGCCTGCTTTTTGAGGACGTCGATGTTGCGGGTCAGCTCGGCTTGGAGGATACCGACGATAGCGTTCGGGCCATCGCCGCGCCCGGCGGCAGTCCGAGGCGACTGGGCCGCGGCGCCCTCGACGACGCACACGAGAACGGTCACCGTCAGAAAGCGCAAATTCGTCATAAAACAGTTGTAGGAGATTGACGGATCATACCCCAGTACGAAATCCTTCCTTATATGAGGAAGCCCGCCTTCGCGCTCTCGGTGGCTTTTCGCTTCCGCCTGCGCGCATGGCGCTTCGGCGGACAGGTCGGCGCGGCAGTCCTGGTGCTTTCCGTCGCGGCCGCCTGCACGACCCAGGCAGATAACTCGCGCTATTTCGGCAAGACTGTCCCGCCCGAAGGGCAGAACCTGCGCTACATTTCGGGCTCCGAACCCGAGTCGCTGGACCCGCAGGTCTCGTCGGGCCAGCCTGAAGCACGCCTGCACCTCGGCCTGTACGACGGGCTGACGGAATATCATCCGGAGACGGCGCAGCCGATTCCCGCGCTCGCCGAGCGATGGGAGCCGAACGCCGACAACTCGGAGTTCACATTTCACCTTCGCGAGGCGAAGTGGTCGAACGGCGATCCGATTACGGCGCACGATTTCGTGTATTCACTCCGCCGGGGCCTCGCGCCGGAATTCGCGGCACGCACCGCGTATCTCGCCTACTACATCAAGGGCGCGCAGGCCTATAACGAGGGCAAGGGCAAGGCCGAAGACGTCGGCGTCACTGCTGTCGACGATCGCACAGTCAAGTTCACGCTCGCGCAGCCGGTGCCCTTCTTCCCTGGATTGGTCGCGCATCAGTTCTTCCGGCCTGTACCGCGCAAGGCCATCGAGGCCTACGGCCAGGCCTGGACGCAACCGGAGCACATCGTCACCAGCGGCGCGTTCATCCTGAAAGTCTGGAAGCCGTACAACAAGCTCGTCTACGTTCGCAACCCGCAATATTGGGATGCCGCCAACGTGAAGCTCGATTCGATCACGTTCTATCCGATCGAAGACGCGACGACGATGATGAACCTGTACAAGGCCGGAGACATCGACGCGCTCTACAACCACATTCCGCCGGCGTCATGGATCGACCACTTGCGTCGCACGGTCGATCACATGGACAAGCCGGAATGCGCGATCGACTACTACATGCTCAACACGCTGAAGCCGCCGATGGACGACATCCGCGTGCGCAAGGCGTTCAACATGTCGATCGACAAGGCCGGCCTCGCCGCATACCAGCGCACGATCAAGCCGCTCACCGCCTTTTCACCCGAGGGTATCTTTCCGGGGTATCCGCAACCGGTCGGCGACCCGTTCGATCCCCTGCGCGCGAAGCGACTGCTTGTCGAGGCCGGATATGGCGATGCCAGCGGCACCTTCGATCCGGCGAAGTTTCCGATTTCCGAGGTCGAGCTGACCTACAACACGACCGAGCGCAATCGTCAGATTGCCGAGTACGTGCAGGCACAGTGGAAGCAGAATCTCGGCCTGACCGTGCCGCTCAAGAACATGGAATGGAAGACGTTCCTGGACTACCGCGCAAAGCTCGAATACAAGGGCGTCGCGCGGACCGGCTGGGTGGGCGACTACATGGATCCGTATACGTTCCTGGATCTGTTCACCACCAAGACCGGCGACAACGGCACCGGCTGGTCCCCTCCAGAGTTCGTCGCCGCCGTTCGCGCGGCCAACAGCGCCCAGGATCCGGCGAAGCGTTACGAGTTGCTGGCGAAGGCCGAGAAGATGCTGCTCGACGCGCAGCCTGTCATTCCGCTTGCGACGAGCTCGACCAACTGGATGAAAAAGCCGTACGTGAAGGGCATGTATCCGAATCCCGTGACGATGCACGCGTGGAAGTTCGTCTACATCGAGCACGATCCCGCCAAGTGGTAAGGTTCATCGTCCGACGGCTCCTCGTCATCTTTCCCATGGTGCTCGTCGTGGTGTCGTTGACGTGGGGCCTCATCCGCCTCGCGCCCGGAAACTTCTACACCGGTGAGAAGCCGCTCCCGCCCGCAATCGAAAAGAACGTCCGCGAGCGCTACGGACTCGACAAGCCGTGGTACGTGCAATACGGCAAGACCATCACGAGCACCATGCGCGGCGACTTCGGGTTGTCACTGCGATACCAGGGGCAACCGGTCAACTCGATTCTGAGACAGGCAGTCCCTGTCTCTGTCGCACTCGGCTTCACAGCGTACCTGCTGGCGCTCGTCGTGGGCATCGTCGCCGGCACGTACGCGGCGCGGCATCAGAATACGCGTATCGACTACGTCTCGATGGCCATCGCGATGTTGGGCATTTCAGTCCCCAACTTCGTGCTCGGACCGGCGATGGTGCTGCTGTTCGGTCTGACGTGGTACGTGCTGCCTCCCGCACGATGGGAAGGTTTCAGCCGTTACATGATCCTGCCGGTGCTGACCCTGTCGGCCGTGTACATGGCATACATCGCGCGGCTCGCGCGCTCGGGCATGCTCGAGGTGCTGCGATCGAATTACATCCGCACCGCGCGCGCGAAGGGACTGCCGGAGCGCCAGATTCTGTGGCGTCACGCGATGCGCGGCGGATTGTTGCCCGTCGTCTCCTTTTCTGGTCCCGCGCTCGCCTATCTGCTGACAGGGACGGTGGTCGTCGAGCGCATCTTCGCGCTGCCGGGGCTCGGCAACTACTTCATCAACGCGAACCTGAACCGCGACGAGCCGCTCATCATCGGCATCGTCGCGTTCATCTCGATCGTCGTGTTGATATTCAATTTGCTGGTGGACATCGCGTATGGGTTTATCGATCCGAGAGTGAGGTATTAGCCGACCTGAAGGTCGGCACTACGACGTGCTCGCCTTTAGGCGAGCCGAAAATTATGGACGAGCCCGTCGTCGGCACATCGCTGTGGAAGGATGCGTGGAAGCGCCTCAGGCGCAACAAGCTCGCCGTGCTGGGCATGGTCGTGGTGACCTTTGTCATCCTCGCTTCAGCGCTCGGGCCTCCCGTCATTCGCATCGTGACGGGCTACACCTACGACTACATCCCGAGCGATCCCAAGCTGCTCGTGTCGCTCCCTCCGCTGACGGCCCCCGACGGATCGTTCTCGTGGACGCACCCGATGGGCACAGACGATGCCGGGCGCGACATCCTGGCGCGCGTGCTGCTCGGCGGACGCATCTCGCTGATGGTCGGGATCATCTCGACCTTCGTCTCGCTCATCATCGGCATCACGTTCGGCGCGACGGCCGGCTATCTCGGCGGCCGGGTCGACGAGGTGATGATGCGCATGGTCGACGTGCTCTATGCCATTCCCTACATGATGATCATCATCGTGCTGCTGGCGTTTTTCGGCAGCCAGTCGCCGATGGGGCAGCTCGTGCTGTTGTTCGTCGCGCTCGGCGCGGTCTCCTGGCTGACGATGGCGCGCATTGTCCGCGGGCAGGTGATTTCACTCAAGAACCAGGAGTTCATTCTTGCTGCTCGCGCGACGGGCGTGCCGGCGTGGAAGATCATCGCGCGGCACCTCGTGCCGAACACCCTGGGCCCGGTCATCGTCTACGCCACGCTGACCATTCCCTCGGTCATGCTTCTCGAAGCATTCCTGTCGTTCCTCGGGCTCGGCGTACAGGCGCCGCTCGCATCTTGGGGCAGCCTTTCGGCCGACGGCATCCAGAACATCGCGATTTTCCCGTGGCAGCTCCTGTGCCCGGGCATCACGATGGCCATCACGCTCTTCTCGCTCAACTTCCTGGGAGACGGCCTGCGCGACGCGCTCGATCCGCAAATGAGAAAAAGTTGACGCTCCTTTCCGTCAGAAACCTGCGCACGTACTTCGACGAAGACGGTCGCGTCGTCAAGGCGGTCGACGGCGTGTCGTTCGACGTGTTGCGGGGAGAGACGCTCGGGATCGTCGGGGAGTCCGGATCGGGCAAGTCGGTGACGAACCTGTCGATCATGCGGCTCATCCCGAGTCCGCCGGGCCGGATCGCCGGCGGCGAGGTGATCTTCGACGGCAGGGATCTGCTCAAGCTGTCCGACAGCGAGATTCGCGCGATTCGCGGAAAGCGCATCGGCATGGTCTTTCAGGATCCCATGACCTCGCTGAACCCCTTCATGCGCATCTCCAGGCAACTGATGGAGGTGACGCGGCTGCATCTGGGGCATTCGAAAGACGAGGCCTACGAGCATGCCGTGCGCATGCTCGAGATGGTCGGCATTCCCGATGCCCGCAGGCGGGCGGACAACTATCCGCACGAGTTCTCCGGCGGCATGCGGCAGCGTGTGATGATCGCGATGGCGCTGTCGTGCAAGCCGGAGCTGCTCATCGCCGACGAGCCGACGACCGCGCTCGACGTGACGATTCAAGCGCAGATTCTCGACCTCATCAAGCAGATCAAGGACGACATCGACACGAGCGTCATCCTCGTCACGCACGATCTCGGCGTCGTGGCAGGCACCACAGATGATGTCGTGGTGATGTATGCGGGCAAAATCATGGAGCGGGCGCCGACGGTCGAGCTTTTCGAACGCCCCGGCAATCCCTACACGAAGGGGCTCCTCGCGTCGGTGCCCGACCCGTCGTGCGAAGAACGTAAAGACCTGTACCAGATTCCCGGCCTCCCGCCCGACGTGGCGCATCTGGGGCCGGGATGCCCGTTCGCACCGCGATGCGCGCGCGCCGAGGCTGTCTGTCACGAGACGTTTCCGCCGTTTGTCGAGCTGACACCCGACCATCATTCCCTTTGTCATTTCGCCCACGAGGTCTATGGCTCCCCTGGTCTCAATCGCTGACCTGAAGGTGCACTTCGATCTCGGCCGCGGCCGCGTGGTGAAAGCGGTCGACGGCGTGTCGCTCGAGATCTTTCCCGGCGAGACGCTTGGGCTTGTCGGAGAATCAGGCTGCGGAAAGACGACGCTCGGCCGCGCGGTGCTGCGCCTCGTCGAACCGACGGGCGGGCACGTCATGTTCCGGAACATCGACATCGCGAAGATCTCGAGATCGGAGCTTCGCCGCACGCGCCAGCACATGCAGATGATTTTTCAGGATCCCTACGCGGCGCTGGATCCGCGCATGACCGTCGGGCAGATCATCGCGGAGCCCATCGAGACGTTCAGCCTGGCCGCGGGGAACGCCAAGCGCGATCGGATTCGCGAGCTGATGAAAACCGTCGGGCTCAGCGAGCGGTTCATCAACCGGTACCCGCACGAGTTCTCCGGCGGACAGCAGCAGCGCATCGGCATCGCCCGCGCGCTCGCCGCGAACCCCGACTTCATCGTCGCCGACGAGCCGATCTCGGCGCTGGATGTGTCCATCCAGGCGCAGATCCTCAACCTGCTCGAGAAACTGCAGCGCGATCGGAATCTGGCGTATCTCTTCATCTCGCACGATTTGCGTGCGATTCGGCATACGTCGCATCGAGTCGCGGTGATGTATCTGGGAAAAGTCGTCGAGCTGGCCGACGCCCGGCAGCTCTACCGCCGGCCTTTGATGCCGTACACAAAAGCCCTGATTTCGGCGGTGCCGGTGCCAGATCCGGGCGTCGAAGCGCAGCGGAAGCGGATCGTGCTCGAAGGGGACGTGCCGTCGCCAATCAACCCGCCCTCGGGCTGCCGCTTCCATACGCGCTGTCCGTATGCCGTAGCTTCGTGCGGCCAGGTCGAGCCCGTGCTAGCCGAAATCGAGCCGAATCATTTCGCCGCATGCATCCGGATCAGTCCGTCCGAGCCCGACATCGATCGCGTCGCGCCGGGCGCCACGCCGGGTCTTGCCGCGGCAAGTACAATGACGGCATCCCGATGAAGCTGATCATCGTCGACCGCGCCAAGCCCGAGGTGTATGCGCGGTTGCGAAAGCAGTTCGAAGACGAGCTGGGCGTGCAAGTTCTCTTCGAACGGCGTACCCGCGAGCGCCGCCGGTATCTCGGCAACACCGGGCCCGAGCGGCGATCGCGCGACCGCAGGCGGCTCTCAAAATCGTTCAGCAGCAAGGGCTATATCGTGATTTATATCGCCGGCTGAGGATTGTGTCCGGCTCCGGGGCCGAGGTTGAGGAAGGTCAGCGCCTCGGGATCGGAGTCGTCGACCTCGGGCTCGGGAGGCATCGTCCATTTTCGCGCGCGGTGCCGCGCCGCGATCTCGAGCAGCACGATCACCGCGAGTCCTTCCGCAAGCAGCATCCCGATCCCCCACGCGTCGTTCAGCACACGCAATTCCAACCGCACCGGCACGTAGGCAATCGCCCACATGCCGAGCAAGTACAGGTGCCATCGCGTTTTGAGCCGCGTGTGTCCGGGAGGATAGGCGCGCGTGAAAGGGACGCCGTCTACGAGCAGCGAGGCAAATTGTGCGGTGATGGCTATGGCGACAACGACGACGAGCGTATGAATGGCCGCGACTCGCCAGCCGAGGAGGGGAAGCACGATGAGTGCATTCACCAGGAGTGCCGGTCCGATGGCGAATGCCATCATCGCGGCGCGTACTCCTGCCCAGTACGATGTTGACGCCCCGCGACTGGCGCGAGGTGCGCCCTGAGAAACGTCCAAGGGCGCCAGCCGTGAGTGCACGCGGAACGCCCACGCCGCTTTCAGCTCGGTCGGAAGCATGAACGACGCCCGCAAGCCGACGATGGTCCAATAGCCAAGGACGATCGGAATCCACAGAATCACGGTCCTCGGTGTCCGCAGCTCGGCCAATCCTCCGTCCCTCGTCACAAGCGCGATGCTGACGATCGCCACACCCAGCGACGCTGCAATCGCGATTGGCGCCTGCTGCACGCCGCTGCGCGCGAGCGTCGTCAACACGAAGTCGGACGTGGCACGAGCCACCCGATCGCGTCCGGTGATGAGCGCGGCCAGGCCACGGCGGATGCGTGCGCTGCCCGCCACTCGAGCGGACGGCGCCAGGGCCGCACGCATCTGCTTCCAGTAGCTGCCGAATGTCACGCCAATAGCGCCGGCGACCGACAACGGCAGAACGATCAGCGCGTACTGCGCGAGACCGGGAACCGCGGGCACGCGAGAGCCCCGGATCCACTCGAAGAGCGCGGCGAACCAGGAAATCGGCGGTAGGACCTGGCCGGTTGCCGTCGGCACCATCATGAAGCAGAGCACAGCGCTGAGAAACACGAACTGAAGCAACGAACCCGCGTTGGCGGCCGCCTGCGCACTGACGAACAGCACGAGCAGCCCCCGAACGACAACGAGCGTGCAGAACATGAAGACCGCGCCGCCAACCGTGCCGGACAGATGCCCGGAGAGGTGCTGGAAAATGCGGCCCTCGAGGGTACCGGTCACCCAGCCGAACGACACACCCGATATGACGTTGACGGCGAGCGCCGTCCCGACGAGAAACGTCGCCAGCGCGGCAAGCTTCGCGCCGACAATCGTAGAGCCTCGCAGCGGCAAGGGGCCGAGCACCATCGCGTCGCGTTTGTCGAACACGAGCGTGTCCCAGATGAACGCGGTCAACAAGCCCGTCGAGATCATCGAATACGACACAAACCACACTGCCATCTGCGCCAGAAACACCTCGATGATCTGCGGCATATTGCGGTGCCTGGCGACCAGGACCATCAACTCGTAGCCGGACATGCTCTTCATCATGAGGAACAGGCCGGGTGTCACCAGAAACGTGATGACGCCGATGATGGCGCGGCGCGTCTGCACGTCGGAGGTCGCGGATTCGTTGGCGGTGAATTGTTCGATGAACGCCCGCCAGAGAATTTTGAACGGCGTCCCGTTGGAGCTCATTGCAGGTGCATCGCCGCGAGCAGCGCGCTCGTGCGCTTCTCGACGTTGTCCTCTTCGACGAGCGTCGCAAAGACGGCATCGAGCGACGGCAGCTTGAGGGTATTCCGCAGGTTGGCGACCGAGTCGTGGCCGACGATGCGGCCGTCCTTGAGAATGATGACCCGCGAGCAGACCTGCTCGACCACCTCGAGCACGTGCGAGCTGAAGACGACCATCTTGCCTTCAGCGGCCAGCGAGCGCACGAAAGCCTTCAGCACTCGGGCGGCGGTGACGTCGAGCCCCGAGAACGGTTCGTCGAGGATGACGATGCGCGGGTTGTGGAGCACCGCGGCTGCAATGAGAATCTTCTGCCGCATGCCCTTCGAGTACGACGACAGCGTCTGGTAGCGGTCGTCGTAAATGCCGAGCAGCTCGAGGAACCGATCGATCTTTTCGTTCAGCAGCGTCTCGGGAATGTCGCGGAGCCGGCCAATCAGCTGCAAGTACTCCGGGCCGGTGAGATACGTGTAGAGGTACGGCTCTTCGGGCACATATCCCAGAAGCTTCTTGTATTCCTGCAGATCGGCCAGCGCATCGCGGCCATCCAGTTCGACGCGGCCGCTCGACGGCTCGAGCAGCCCCATCAGAATTTTGACGGTCGTGCTCTTGCCCGATCCGTTCGGACCGAGGAGCCCGAACACCTCGCCGGGGCTCACCTCGAACGACACGTGCTCGACGGCTGTGAGCGCGGCGTAGCGCTTCGTCAAGTCGCGAACGGCAAGCATTCATATCTTTGACACCGCTTTAGGGTTCCGGTTCCAGTTCCAGTTCCGGTTCCGGTTCCAGTTCCAGTTCCGGTTCTAGTTCCTAGTTCCCAGCTCCTGGTTCCTGGTTCCTGGTTCCGATGGTCAGTGGTGGGACGAGAGTTCCCATCGGCGAGACACGCGGCGTCTCGAATCCCTTCTTCCCCAGTCCCCAGGCGCCGGCGAACAAGTTGGCAGCTCATTCGCAGGAAGAACGCTCAACCGATGGCCGACGCTGCGCATGTGGAGATACGCCCTCCCCTTCGGGCGTATTGCGGAGTGGCGGCCTTCGGTTGACAGACTGGAGAATTGGAAGACTGGTAGATTGGGAGATTGTGAGAATGGTGACAGATTGAAGAGTGGGGATTTGCGGAATCTCTCAGTCTTCAATCTGACAATCTGGCAACATTCGATCAATTTTCCGATCCCCCACTCTGCCAATGCAGCGAGCGGTAGAATGAGCTCGCAATGAGCCTCGGCCGGCGCGGCTTTCTGAAATCGGTCGTCGCGGCGCACGCCGGGGCTGCGCTCAGCACCGCTGCCGCGCGGCAGACACGCCCACCCGCAGACGTTGTTGTCGTCGGCGCGGGCGCATTCGGCGCGTGGACCGCGTTTCATCTTCGGCAACTGGGCGCGCGCGTCAGGCTCGTCGACGCCTACGGCCCTGGAAATTCACGCGCCACGTCTGGCGACGAGACACGCGGTGTCCGCAGCTCGTACGGCGACCGTGGCATTCGCGCAGAGTTGTGGACCACGTGGGCGAATCGCGCGATCGATCGGTGGACGGCCTTCGACGCCGAGTGGGGCCGGCCGATGAAGGTGCGCCTCTTCTTCAACACGGGCGATTTCATCTTTCGCGCCGCGCCGGAAATTTTCACGGATAGAACGCAGGAGCTCTGGACGCAGCTCGGCATCCCGTTCGAGGTGGCGAAAGTCGAGGACGTGGCGCGTGATTACCCGCAGTTCGATCTGACGAACATCGCGTTCGCGCTGCACGATCCCAGGGCCGGCGTCGTGCGGGCACGCCGAGCCATCGAAGTGCTCGCCGAAGCCTTTCGACAGTCGGGCGGCGAAGTGCTGATGGGGCATGCATCGCTCGGCGATCGCACCGGCGATCGGCTGCAGAGCATCCGCACGACCGGGCCCGCGGCGACTCTCACGGCGGCGACGTTCGTCTTCGCGCTCGGACCGTGGTTCCCGAAGGCATTTCCCGACCTCATGGCCGCGCGCATCAAGACGCCGCTCGGCCACGTCCACTACTTCGGAACGCCACCAGGCGACGATCGCTTCACGTTCCCGAACATCCCGAGCTGGAACTTTCCAGGCGTGACGGGCTGGGCGGCGCTGCCGCCGGACAATCGCGGCTTCCGCGTCCGATTACGCGGTTCGGCGCCGACGGATCCCGACACGAGCGACCGCGCCTTCGATCGCAGCTACGACGGAATCGCGCGCACATTTCTCGCTGAGCGCTTTCCGCAGTTATCGACAGCGCCGCTGCTCGAGACGCGCGCGTGTCATTACGAGATGAGCGCGTCGGGCAACTTCATCATCGACCGCTTCCCTGGATATTCGAACGTGTGGGTCGCCGGAGGCGGCACGGCCGAAGGATTCAAGTTCGGACCGGTCACGGGAGAGTACATCGCGAAGCGCGTGCTCGGGCTGGAGGACGATGCGCGGTTGGCGGAGGCTTTCGCACTGCCCGCCTAGGAATTGGAAGATTGGCAGATTGGAGGATTGGGAGATTGGAGGATTGAAAGAATGTTGTCAGATTGAAGAGTGCGGATTTTCGGAATCATCCAGTCTTCACTCAACAATCAAACAACACTCTTGCAGTCCATCAATCTGCCGATCTTCCGATGTTGTGATGTGGCAGCGTCACCGTCGCTCTCGCACCCTTGGCGCCGTGGCGTGGCTCGAGTGTAAGCGTGCCGCCGTGCGCTTCGGCAATCTGGCGCCCCAGTACGAGGCCGATACCCGATCCCTGAGGTTTGGTGGTGAAGAACGGCACGAACAAGTTTGACGGATTCGCCAGGCCAGGCCCTTCATCGTCTATGTAAACCGCGACATGATGGCCGTTTCGGTGCCAGCCCACACGCACGGCTCCGCCCGTCTCCAGCGACGCATCGACGGCGTTGCGCATCAGATTGATCAACAGCTGCTCGAGTTGATCGGGATCGGCCTGCACGGCGACCGGCTCGCCCTGCTCCACCTGAATCGGCTTGCGCATCTCGAGCCGCGCGACGCGCTCGACGAGCGCCGGCAGATCGACCTCACGCATGTTGGGCCGAGGCAGCCGCGCCAGCGCGGTGTAGGCGGTCGTAAATCGGCTGAGCGCGTCCGTTCGCCCGGCGATGATCCCCAAGCCGCGCCGCATGTCGTCGCGCCAGTCCTCCGGCATCGGATCCTGCGCCGCGATGCTCTCGAGACTGCCGGCGATCGACTTGATCGGCGCGAGCGAGTTGTTGAGCTCGTGCCCCAGCACGCGGATGAGGCGGTGCCAGGCCTCGCGCTCCTGCTGGCGAAGCGGGACGTTGACATCGCTCAGGACGACGAGCCTGTGTGGAAGGCCGCCTTGCCGGAACGATCCGCGGCGTACCTGCCACTGGCCGCTGCCTCCGGGGAACGCGATGTTCAGCACCCTGGGCGCGCTGCCGTCGAGACACGCTGACAGGCTGATTTCGTCCGCGGTCCGCCCCAGCAGCTGCTCCACGGGACGACCGAGCAACCGCTCGCCCGCGCGATTGACCAGCCGAAGCTTGTGCTCATCGTCGAACGCAAACACGGCGACGTCGATCTCGCTCATCACCGTCCGCAGCAGCGCCGTCGCCTCGAGCGAGCCGAGCCGCTCGTCGCGCAGCGTGTCGGCCAGCGCGTTGATCTCGAACAAGGTGTCCCCGAGCGGGTCATCGCGGGTGGCGCCCCGCGCGCGAAACGAGAAGTCGTTCTCCCGCAGCGCCTCGAGCAGGTTCGCCATGGTTTGAAGCGGAAAGACGATCCGGTGGCGAAGCGATGACGCCACGACGGCCAGGACGACGAGCATGAGGAATCCCGTCGTTGCGATCGTCTGGGTCGAGTATTCGCCCGCCCACAAAAGAGCGAGCGACGTCACAATGCCGGGGCCTCCGGCAGCAAGCGCCAGAAGGAGAATCCGACGGTCGTAACGAAGCTTCATGAACCTGGATTTTCGTTCTTCGTTTTTCGTTCCGCGCCTACGGCTCTATCCCATAGCGCTCGAGGCGGCGATACAGCGCGCTGCGGCTCAAGCCGAGCGCTTTCGCCGCTTCGGTCACGTTGCCGTACCTGCTGATGGCCTTCCGGATCAAGAACGCCTCGACGTCCTCGAGTCCCATGTTCTCCAGACTCTGGGCGCCGTCCTGGGATCGTCGCAAGCCGAGATCACCCGACGCCACGGTAGGACCAGCGGCCATCAACACCGCACGCTCGATTGAATGCTCGAGCTCGCGCACGTTGCCGGGCCATGGGTGCCTGAGCAGCGCGTCCATCGCGGCGCTGTCGAAGCCACTGAGTTGTTTTCGATAACGACGCGCATGCTGTTCGAGAAAGTGCGTTGCCAGTGACGGGATGTCGTCGCGACGGTCGCGCAGCGGCGGCAGGGCAATTTCGATGGTGTTGAGGCGGAAGAGCAGATCCTGTCGGAAACGCCCCGCCGCCACCTCGGCGTCGATGTCGGCGTTGGTGGCCGACAGGATGCGGACATCCACCCGCCGCGTGCGCGACGAGCCGAGGCGCTCGAACTCGCCGGCCGCGAGCACGCGCAGCAACTTCGCCTGCTGCGAGGGCGGCACGTTCGCGATCTCGTCGAGGAACAAGGTGCCGCCGTCGGCGAGCTCGAAGCGACCGACGCGGTCAGCCCGCGCGTCGGTGAATGCGCCGCGCACGTGGCCGAACAGCTCGCTCTCGAACACCGTTTCAGAGACGCCGCCGGCGTTCACCGTCACCATCGGACGGCCCGCTCTCGGCGACAGCGCGTGGATCGCCTGAGCGACGAGCCCTTTGCCAGTGCCGTTCTCTCCTGTGATGAGCACGTTGGCATCGGACGGCGCCGTTCGCTCGATGAGCTCGATGACCGGCTTCATCGCCGGCGAGCGCGCGATCAGTGGAGGCGCACCGTCGAAGCTCAGGCGGGCGGCGCCTTCGAGCTGGCGCCCGCGCCGCAATGCGCGGCTGAGCTCGACCTGCGTCCGCACGATGGCGAGCAGCCTCGCGTTGTCCCATGGCTTCTGCACGAAATCGCGGGCGCCACGACGCATCGCCTCTACCGCGACGTCGACGCTGGCCCACGCGGTGAGGACGATGACCGGAAGCGTCGGATCCTGGGCGTGCAGCCGCGCCAGCAGGTCGAGCCCTTCCTGGCCCGATGTCGTGTCGCGGGCGTAATTGAGATCGATCAGCGCGGCATCGAAGTCGGCTTCGTCGATCGCAGCCAGGACAGCCGCGGGCGACGAGACGGACTGCACCTGGAAACCCTCGCTCTTGAGAAGCAGCTGAAGCGCTTCGAGGATGTCGCGCTGGTCGTCGGCCAGAAGGACGCGGGGAGATCGTGACGGCACGGCTATTCGCTCGCGCGAATCATTGCACGATCCACCCGTCGCGCAGCTTGATGACGCGGTTGCCGAATTGCGCGTTGGCCTCCGAGTGCGTCACCTGGATGATCGTGGTCCCGTCGTTGTTGAGCTTCCTGAACAGCTCCATGATTTCGCGCGCCTGATCCGAGTGCAGGTTGCCGGTCGGCTCGTCGGCGAGAATCAGCCCAGGGCTGGCGACGACGGCGCGGGCGACGCCCACGAGCTGCTGCTGACCGCCTGACAGCTGGCTGGGATACAGATCTTTCTTGCCGACAATCTGAAAACGATCGAGCACATCCGAGACGATGCTTTGGCGCTGTGCGCGTGGCACGTCGCGATAGCTGAGTGGCACCTCGAGATTTTCGTACACGGTGAGGTTGTCGAGCAGGTGGTAGCTCTGGAAGACGAAGCCGATGTGCTTCTTCTGCAGCGCCAGCCGGTCTTTCTGCCGCAGCGTGTGCACCGGCTGCCCCTGCAGCTCGTACTCGCCACGCCAGTCGGTGTCGTGCATGCCGAGAATATGCAGCAGCGTCGACTTCCCCGCGCCGGAAGGTCCCATGATCGAGACGAACTCTCCAGGCTTCACGTCGAGATTGATACGCCGCAGCAAGAAGGTTTCCCCGGCGCCGCTCTTGATTGATTTTTCGAGATTCCGGACTGCGATCATTCAATCCCCAATCGTTAACGGGCCGTTGCCCGCGGCGCGACTATGGGATTGGTCAGTGTGCCGATCCCTTCGTACGTGCAGACCGACACGTCGCCGGCCTTGAAAAAAATCGGCGGCTTCCGCGCCGAACCGACGCCGGCAGGACTGCCGGTGGCGAGCACATCGCCGGCGCGCAGCGTCAGGATGTGAGAGCCATACGACACCAGCTCGTATACCGAATGAATCATGAGGGACGTATTCGCGTCCTGCATCACCTGCCCGTTGAGCGTGAATTTCACCTGCAGGTTCTGAGGGTTCGGCACGAATTCCTTGGGCACGATGAACGGTCCCATCGGAGCAAACGTATCGTGGTTCTTCTGAAGCACCCAGTCTGAGCCATGCCGTGTGTCACCGCGCCCGCCGCGATCGGACACATCATTCTCCAACGTGTACCCGAAGATGTAATCACCGGCACGCTCGGCGGACACGTGGTCTGCTGTGCGGCTCAGCACGACTCCGAGCTCGCATTCCCAGTCGATGTTCGTCCGACCGAGCGGCATCCGAATCGCCTCGCCGTCGGCAATCACAATCGTTGGCGACTTGAAGAACATGTAAGGGTTCCAACGCTTGTCGTCCGGCTTCCGCTCCCAGATGCCGGGCGCGCTCGTCGTGCCCGGAAGCGCGTCGCCCTGCGCAAGGCCACCGGCCTGCGTGGTCGCTCCGCCCGCCATTTCCGCTGCGTGCGCGCGGTAATTGACCGCGACGTTCAGCATTGTCGTCGGGTACATGATGGGCGGCAACGTCTTGAGCGATTTGAGATCGTGAACGTATGAAGGACGCCCGGCGCCCTCGAGCGGCCTGACGTTCGCCAGGATGTCACCGATGCGCGCCCGCACGCCGTTGTCGTAGCGCGCGATCAGATCCTTCATATCGGTGGGCGCGGCAGTCTTCGAGGCCGGCGCCTTCAAGGCGGCGTTGGCCTGCGCGAGATCGATGACGATGGCGTCCTTGAGGACCATCCCGACAAACGTTCTACCGTTCTGATCGAAGGTCCCAAGCTTGAAGGGCGTTCCGCTCTGACCACGAACATGGTCGCCTGCGGCAAACACAACAAGGGCTGCGATGGTCTTGACCAATCGGGACATGCCATCTCCTCAGTCGTTTTTGAGACTTGCCAACGGGTTCAGTGCGAGCATACGTCGAATGGGCACGTAGCTGGCAAGTAGCGCAACAGCCATGAGGGCCGTCCCCGACACCAGCATGGTGGCCGGATCGCCCGGCTTCACATCGTAGAGCAGAGTCTCGATGTAGCGCCCAAGTGCCGCCGCAACGGCGAGCCCGATCGTCACCGACACGAGCACCGCCTTTCCCGCCTCACCCAGTACGAGCTTCACGATGTTGCGCCGCGTCGCGCCGAGCGCCATGCGCACGCCAATTTCCCGCGTGCGGCTTCTCACGACGTGGCTCATCACGCCGAACGTGCCGATCGCCGCAAGCATCAATGCCAGCCCGGCGAACAGCGTCGCGATGAGCATCGTGAATCGCTGCGTCGCGATCGACGCGCGCATGTCGTCTTCCACAGGCCGGACGCGCGAAATCGGTTGATCCGGATCGGACGCGAGCACGGCCTGCCGGACGGTCTCACCGACAGTCGCTGGCGGAATGGAGGTTTTCACCAGATAGGCTCCAGCGGTAAACGGGTCGAGGGCCTGGCGGAACGGAGCGTACGTCGTCGCCCGCGCCGGCTTTCCAAGCCCCTCGTACGTGTCGGCGGCAAGCGCGACGATGGTGCGCCAGTAGTGCTCGTTGTTGGGCAAGCCGTACGCGATCCGCTTGCCGATCGGATCCTGTCCTGGATAGTACTGCCGCGCGAACGCCTCGTTGATGACGACGACGTCCGGCGATCGAAGGTTGTCGTCGCGAGTGATCGCTCGGCCACGCAGGAGTCGTATGCCGGTGGTCTCGAAGTACCGTTCGCTGACGGTGACGAACACGGTCAGATTGAATTCTCCCGGCGGCGGCGCCGGACGCCCCTCGATCCACACCCCCCGCGTGACAGGCGCAGGCCGCATTGGCGCCTGCATCGCCATCGCCACGCTGCGCACGCCGGGAGTCGCCGTAAGCCGCTCGAGGACGTTCTCGTGAAAGCGGATGCGTGTGTCGGCATCGCGGTACTTCGAGCCGGGCAGACTCACGTCGATGGCGACGAGATCGCGCGGATCGAAGCCCGGATTCAGCGACGTCAGACGTACGAAGCTGGCGAGAAGCAAGCCGGCGCACACGAGCAGCACCTGCGCAATCGCGAGCTGGCTCGAGACAAGCAGCATCTGCGAGCGCCGCTGTCCGGCGGCGGACGTGCTTCGCACGCTCGCTTGAATGGCCGAGCTCAACGAGGCGCGTGACGCGCGGTACGCGGGCCACAAACCGAATCCCAATGTCACAAGTACCGTCACGCCGACGGCAAACGCCGCAATCCGCCCGTTGACGGCAATCTCTTCGAGCCGGGGCAATCCTTCGGGCGCGAGCTGCACCAGCGCGTTCACACCCCAGATAGCCAGCGCCAGCCCGAGGGCGCCGCCGCACACCGCGAGAACCGCGCTTTCGGCGAGCAGTTGGCGGATGACGCGCCCCGGCGAAGCGCCCAGCGCGCTGCGCATGGCCAACTCGACCTCCCGGGCCTTCGTCCGCACCAGCATGAGGTTCGCGACGTTCACCGAGGCGATCAGCAGCATGAGCGCGACCGCGCCGAGCAGCAGCATCAGCATCCGCCGCGTGTGTCCCACGAGCGCCGTCTGCAGCGGGTCGAGGGCCGTGCCCCAGTTGTTATTCGTCTTTGGGTACTCGCGAGCCAGGCGCGCGGCGATGACGTCGAGCTCGGCCTGCGCTTCCGAGAGCGAGGCGCCTTCGCGAAGGCGGCCGACGGCGGTGAGTATGTGGACGTCGCGATTCTCGTGAAGATTCCCGATCGACGAGAACCGCGGGATTCCACGATCGCCGAGAAGCCAGATGTCGATCTTGTCTTCAAAGCGGAAACCCGCCGGCGCGATACCGACGACTTCGACCCGTTGATCCGAGACTGTTATCGCGCGGCCGATCAGGTTCGCCGCGCGGCCGTATCGACGCTCCCACAAGCCCTCGCTCACGACCGCCTGCGCCGGCCGTCCCGGCGCGTCGTCGGCGGGCAGAAACATCCGTCCGGCGAGAGCGTTCACGCCCAGCAGCGAGAAGAAATTTCCCGAGACTTGCGCGCCCTGCACGAGCTCCGGCGTGCCGTCGCCGGTGAGCCGCATGGAATTTGTCGACACCGCCGCCATTCCTTCGAAGCTCGAGGCGCTGCGATAGTCGAGGAAGTCCGCCGGAGAGAAATCACCTCCGCGTCTTGTCGTGGAGAGGCCTCGCGACATCGGGGAGGTCGCGGACACGAGCACGAGCCGTTCGGGGTTTGCGAACGGAAGCGGCCGAAGCAAAACGGCGTCGACGGCGCTGAACATCGTCGTCGTCCCGCCGATGCCGAGCGCGAGCGAGAACACAGCAGCCGCCGTCGTCAACGGAGATTTCAGCAGCAGGCGAACGCCGAAGCGGAGGTCTGAAAGGAAATTGGGCATCACTCGGTCCTCACGGCTACTTACTCGTATCTCAAGGCAACCAGCGGATCCACGCGCGCTGCACGGCGTGCAGGAATGTATGCCGCGAGCCCGCCGAGCATCAGCATGATTGCCGCTGCAGCAGACAACGACGTCACGTCCATCGGTGTCAATCCGAACAGGAGACTCTCGGCTGCCAGGGACGCCGTAAGCGCGAGGGGTACTCCGAGGACGACGCCAGCCGCTGTCCACCCGAGCGCCCGCCGAAGAGTGGCCCACAACACGTCCGCTCGCTCCGCTCCAAGCGCCATGCGGATGCCAATCTCGCTTGTGCGCTGCACGACCTGGTATCCGATAAGCCCGTAGAGCCCGATGCATGCGAGGCCGACGGCCAACATGCCGAACGCGATCGACAACTTCGCGATCATGCGCTCCTGTACGAGCGCTCGCTCGACCATCTCAGGGGCGACGTACGCGCCGTTGACAGTCAGGCGAGCGTTCTCAAGGGATACTGCCCGTTGGAGAACAGGAAGCATGGCCGCTGGATCGGCGGCCGTTCGCGCGAGAAACTGGACACTCGCCAGAATCCAAGACGGCCGCGTCACCGGCAACTGCAGGTACGGAAGATAAAAACGCAGCTGCGGTTCGTCGCGAGGGCTCCCCTGCTTCACATCGCGCGCAACCGCGATGATCTCGAAATCTGTGGGCTTGTCGTCTCCCCACACCAGGCGGCGGCCGACGGGATTCGCGCCTGGGAAAAATCGCCGCGCCATCGTCTCGTTGATGGCAACGACCTGCAGCGACGACACGCTGTCCCGATCGGTGAAATCGCGGCCGGTGATCAGCGGAATGCCCATCGTCGAGAAGTACATGGGCCCGACGACATCCCACCTCGCTCGAGGATAGCTCGGGGCGGCAGGAAATCCCTCGGGCCGCATCAGATCGGTACTGCTGTCGCGCCCGAAGAGCACGCCGTTCTCGGAGTAGCTGGCGGCGGCGACTCCCGGGATGGTCTTCAGGCGTTCGAGCACTCTCTGAGAGATGGCAAGAGCGTTCTCACCCTTGTATCCGGCCGCTTGCGGATTTACGTTCAACACGATCAGCCGCTCCGGCACGAAGCCCAGATCGACGTTTCGCAGATTCGTCAACGTTCGCAGGAACAATCCGGCGCCCATCAACAGCACGAGCGACACGGCGACTTGAGCAACGACCAACAACGGACTCACAACGTGATTCGCGCGACTGCCTGACCCACGCCTCGCAGTGAGAGACGTGACGAGCGACGTACGAAGCGATCGCCAGGCCGGAACCGATCCGAAAAGGAGCGCGGTCGCAATAGCTACGACGGCAACGAATGCGATCAATCTCACGTCAGTACCGACCGCTACGGGAGCCCTCGAACCGTCGGCCGAGACGAGGCGCAGGAGCGCTTCCCTGCCCAACCACGCGAACGCGAGACCAAGCACCGCGCCCATTGATGAGAGCACCAGGCTTTCTGTCATCAACTGTCGGACCAGCCGCAGACGGCTCATGCCGAGCGCAAGACGCAGATCGATTTCGCGGCGGCGCGACGCGGCGCGCGCGAGGAGAAGATTGGCGACATTGGCGCAGCTGATGAGGAGGACGAGGATGACGGCTGCCAGCAGCAGCTCGAGCGGCCGCGCAAATCTTCCACGAAGCCGCGAAACCCCCTGGCCGGCAGGAGTCAGCCGCAAGGTGGATTCGTCAATGCCGCGACGAATGTCGCTGGACGTGCTCGGCCGAAAAATGCCTTCGAGCACGCGGCGGAAGGTGATGGTCAGCCGCGCTTCGGCCTGAGCCACACTGACGCCGGGCTTCAATCTGCCGATGATGCGGAGCCATGATGTGCCCGGGCTGTTGAGCAGGTCGCGGCCCGGGACAATCGACGCCCACATTGTCAACGGCACCCAGAGATCTGGTGATGCGCCGACTTCTTCACCAAAGAATCCGGCTGGCGCGACGCCAACGATCTCGATGGGCACGCTTCTCACCCGCATGACTCGTCCGACGACCGCAGGATCGCGCGCGAGGCGTTGCTGCCAATACGCGTGACTTACGACGGCGATCGCCGGCTCACCCGCCGGCCGCTCATCCCCCGCACCGAAGGTCCTTCCCATTGCCGCGGGCACGCCAAGCGTCGAGAAGTACGACGCCGACACAAGCGACACGCGGGTCTTATCGGGCGCGCCTCGGCCGATCGTCGTATCCAGTTCCTCAATCGCTCCACTCGCCGTCACATCCGAAAAGAGATCTGTCTCCTTGCGCAACGCTTGATACAACCCGTAATGGCCCGCATTGGCAATAAAGAGCTCGTCAGGGTTCTTGACCGGCAGGGATTTGAGCAGGACCGCATCGAAGAGGCTGAAGATCGCGGTGGTCGCGCCGATGCCGAGCGCGAGCGTCACCACGGCGACGATCGTGAAGCCGGGATTTTTCAACAGCGTGCGGAACGCGTGACGGAGATCGTGCAGCATGAGGATTTCTATTGTTTTTCGCTCTTCGTTTTTCGTTCCTACCCCTCCCTCAACAACTGCGCCGGATCTACTCTCGTGGCGCGGCGGGCGGGAAGGAAGCTCGCGACGGCCGCAATCATTCCGAGCAGCGCACAGGCCGACGCCAGCAGCAGCGGATCGTACGGTGTAATGCCGAACAACAACGACGCGACGCTGCGGCCTGCCAACAGCGACAATCCCAGACCCACCGCGACGCCGGCGAGGACCAGCTTCCCTGCTTCGCTCATCACCAGCCCGAGCACGTCGAGCCGTCGGGCGCCCAGCGCAACGCGGACGCCAATCTCCGGACGTCTCTGCGCAACGACGTAGGACAACATGCCGTAGAGGCCGACGATCGTCAGCGCAACCGCCAGCACGCCGAAAAATCCAGCGAGCATCGCCAGCAGGCGTTCCCGGACGAGCCCGTCATGGATGCGCGACTGGAACACCGCGAACTCAGCAATCGCATCGGGATATCGACGCGCAATGCGCTCTCGCACCCGCCCAATCGCAACGTCCGGGGGAAGATTCGCATGAATCATGAGGTTCGCCCGAGGCCCTGGCAAGGGATGTTGCGTATCCGGCGCGAACACCATCGCCCTGCGCGCGCCGCGAAGATTGTTGTATTGCGTGTCGGGAATGACGCCGACGATTTCGTACACCGTCGCTGGGTAGTCGGGCTCTGCGCCGGTACGCAGTGTCTGGCCGATCGGATCGGCTCCCCCCGCAAACTGCTTGACGAACGTCTCGTTGACGATCGCGACCCGCGCAGACGATCGCGTATCGCGCAGGCTGAAGTCTCTCCCACGCACGACAGGAATCCCCATCGTCGTGAAATAGCCGGGGCTTGCCCATGTGAACTGCGCGTTGCTTTGAACGGCGCCGACGCGAATGCCATGAGTCCAGCTTCCGCCGAGCAGCGGCGTATGCGACGTCGTTCCGGCGCTTATGACTCCCGGAACAGATTGGATTTCGGCAAGCAGCTCGCGCCTGAAATCGTCAAACCGCTCCGGGACGATCGACGCGGGAAAGCGGACGAAGGCAAGCGAAATGCCTTCGTGCCTCATGCCTGTGTCCACCGTCATGAGGTTCCGGAAGCTACCGACGAACAACAGCGCCGCCACGAGCATGACGACCGCCATCGCGAGCTGTGCGGCGACCATCAGCCGCTGAACGAGCAGACGCTCGTGGCCGGCGGTCGCGCCTCTGCTACCGGACTTCATCGCCGCGATCGCATCGATGCGCGACGCCCGAAATGCAGGCGCGAGGCCAAAGATCACGCAGGTGCCAGATGCCACGACAGTGGCGAAGAGAAGCACGCGCCAGTCTGTCGACAGTGACAGCTCGGGCCCTCCCCCGCCGGTCGACATGGCGAACAGCAGCAGTTGGCCGAGGGCCCGCGACACCACAAGCGCCAGAACCGCGCCGCCGGCGGCAAGCACGGAACTCTCGGCGACGAACTGCCGAATCAGCGCCATGCGGGACGCGCCTATCGCGACCCGCACCGCCACTTCGCGATCGCGCGAGCTCGCGCGTGCAAGAAGGAGGTTCGCAAGATTCGCGCACGCCATGAGGAGAATCAAAGCAGTGATCGCGAAGAGGACCTGCAGCGCGTCTTCGTAGCGCGTGCGCAACTGGCTGACGCCGGTGGCCACCGAGTACGCGCCAAGCCGGAAGGCCTTGAAACGCGCGATGCTTTCGGCGCCGTACCCGGTCGGGGCTGCCGTCTCGAAAATACCGGCGCTCATTGCGTCGAAGTGCGCCGAGACCCGCTCGATCGTCCAGCCCGGTCGCAGCCTTCCCACCACGGCGATGTCGAACAGCTCTCGCCGCAGCTCGTTTGGCCGGCACATCGGAAGCGCGATGTCGAACGCTTCGCCAACAGCGAGGCCGAAGAACCCCGGCGGCGTCACGCCGACGACGTCGACGAGGTCGAGATTCACGCGAAGCCGCGCTGGAATGTCCGAACTGCCCATGCGATCGCGCCAGAAGTCGTAGCTCACCACGGCCACGGGTGCAGGGCAGGCCGTCATCTCATCAGCAGGCTGAATCAATCGTCCGCGATACGGTGCGACGCCAAGCGCGGCAAAATAGCCGCCGCTTACCGCAATGCCTGCCGCCTGCCGCAGATTGCTGCGCTCTCCAACGCGAAGGTCGAGCGCGCCCCACGCAAACGGGTCAACGAGCGCCCCCTGGTGTTTGCGCAGCTCTTCCCAGACCGGTCGCGTCAGTTCCGCGTACGCGGTCGTGGTCACGCCGAAGCCGGGATTCCCTCCGACAATGCGGACTTCGACGAGCTCGCGGGGATTGGGGATCGGCAGCGGGCGGAGCGCGACGGCATCAATCAACTGGAAGATCGCCGTGTTGGCTCCGATGCCAAGAGCGAGGGTCAACACGGCCACGGCCGTGAAGCCAGGGCTTTTCAGGAGTGTGCGAATGGCGTAGCGGAAATCATTCATAAGGAAATCCGAACAACGAATCGCAGAAACGCAAAACGAAGAACGAAAAACGAATAGAAATCTCGTCGTCCTGGCTTCAAGACCGCTGCCGTAACGTACCTCGCAAAACGCCAACAATCTCCACTGGAGCCCTCACCAGCATGTCCGAGGTTGGAATTTACGTCCCAGAGGCGGACGTGGTGAGATCGGACACTTGTAAGGAACAACGGAAAAGGAAAAACGAATAGAGCGCGCGGCTTCGCCGCGGCATGCGACGTGCACAACGCGCGCTCATGATCGACAGCCATGACCTCTGCGACAGGGCGTTCCGGTTCGCATGCGAGGTGTCGAAGCTCTGCGTGCGGTTGCAGGAGCGAGGTCCGGTTGTGAGGCGCCTCAGCATGAAGCTTTTGGACTCAGGAACGTCGATAGGCGCCAATATCGAAGAAGGCCGGGCGGGGCAGTCGAAGGCCGACTTCATTGCGAAAAACTTCATCTCGCTGAAGGAGTCGCGCGAGACGCGATTCTGGCTTCGGGTCATCTGCGCCACCGACCCTCCACTGCAAAGCGAACTGCAGCCCTTCCTTCAGGAAGCCAACGAATTCGTCGCCATGCTGACGACGTCGCTCAAGAATGCCCGCTTGTCTGCGTCCAGAGGTACGCAGAATTTGCAGTAGCGATTAGGCGCGGGTGTGGTTGAGGGTTGCTAAACGCCGCGCCAAGCCGCGTTATTCGTTTTTCGCGTTTTCGTTTTTCGTTTCTGTGCTCTATTCGTTCTTCGTTTTTCGTTCTTCGTTTTTCGTTCTTCGCTTTTCGTTCTTCGTTTTTCGTTCTTCGTTCTTCGCTTCCCCTACGCCTCTTTCGTGAACCCAATCTCCTCGTTCAGCTTGCGCGCGGTGCTCTCGTCCACGATCTGTCCGTCGAACAGGTGAATGCTGCGATCGGCGTGGCGCGCGTAGCGGGGATCGTGCGTCACCATGCAGAGCGTGGCGCCGGCGCGATGCAGCTCGCGGAGAAGCTCCATCACCGCTTCGCCGTTCTTCGAGTCCAGGTTGCCGGTCGGCTCGTCCGCGAGCAGAATCGACGGCTCGCCGGCGACGGCTCGCGCGACCGCGACGCGCTGCTGCTGGCCTCCCGAGAGCTGGCTGGGATAGTGCTTCGCGCGATGCGCCATCCCGACGCGCTCGAGCGCTTCCTGCACCCGCTTGCGCCGCTCGGCCGACGGCATGCCGCGGTAGGTGAGCGGCAGCTCGACGTTGTCAAACACCGTCAGATCGCCGATCAGGTTGAAGTTCTGGAAGATGAACCCGATTTCGCGATTCCGTGTCCGCGCGCGTTCGCGCATCGTCAGATTGGCGACCTGCTTGCCGTTCAGCCAGTACTCGCCGGCTGTCGGCGTGTCGAGCAGCCCGAAGATCGACAGCAGCGTCGACTTGCCGCAGCCCGACGGCCCGGCAATCGACACGTACTCGCCTCGATGTATCTCGAGGTGGATACCGCCGAGCGCGTGGGTCTCCACTTCGTCGGTGTAGAACACTTTCTTCACGCCGTCGAGCTTGATCAGATTTTGATCCATATGCGCCTTTAATCCTGTCTCACCGCAACGACGTTACGTCGCAACGTTTCGTGTCTTCCCGCGAGAGCCTTGGCGTCCTCACGTGTGGCGGCTAGATGCTTCTACGGCGTTCCGCAGGGCGGAGTTCCCGAAAGATTCAACCGGTCGTAGTCCGCCCACTGCGACATGTCGGTCAATACCACGCAATCGCCGACGTTGAGACCGCGGACGATTTCGATCGTATTGACCGAGCTGCGGCCCAGCTCGACCGGCGTCAACGCGGCGGTCGAGCGGTCGGCCGACACCCTGAACAAGCTCATCTTCGACTGCTCCTGGCCGAATGCCGGGCGCCCGACGAACAGCACGTTGTCGAGGCGCTCGAGCTCGATGTTGCCGTCGACGCTCATGTCGGGACGCGCGCCGCGGGGCAGCGCACCGTCGAGCGCGACGTCCACCGTCACCGTGCCGTTGCGGGCGGCGGGATCGATCCGCACGACGCGTCCTCGTGTGACGCCGCTGCGGGTGTCGACTTCGGCCTTCTGTCCGATGGCGACGTCCTTGACCTGCGTCTCGGCTATCTGCAGCTGCGCCTTCAACCGCGTCGGGTCGACGACGCGCGCGAGGTTCGTGCCCGGCCCGATGCGCTGCCCGACTTGCACCGGCACTTCCTGCAGCACACCCGTAACCCCGGCGCGAATCCTCAGCCCGGTCGCCTCCGCCCGCCGCAGCGCGGCCATCGTCTCGCGGCGCTTCACTTCGGATTGCTGGACGGCCAGCTTGATCGCAAGCGTGCGCTCGCTGTTCGCGAGGCGCTCTTCTTCCATCTTTTGACGTGCTGCCGCCGTTTCCGCCAGCAGCGTCGAACGGCGCAGCTGAATCGCGGAGATGAGACCCTGCTTCGCCATCTGCTGATCGGCGTCTGCGTTCATCAGCGCCTGCGCGGCGTCGGCTGTCACGGCCGCGGCGGCGGCGCGTTGCGCGAGCAAATCGCGATCGAGATCGGCCTTCAGTACTTCGTAGTTGTCCTTGGCGGTCCGTAGATCGAGATCCGCCGTCATGGCGGCTTGCTGCGTCTGCGGATTGCTCAACTCGACAAGCACCGTGTCGGCCTCCACGGGCGTTCCAGGCAGCACGACGACCCGCTCCACGGTTCCGTCGGTCAGCGCCGTGATCCAGCGAATCTCATCGGGCACGAGCACGCCGGTGCCGTGCACGTTGCGCAGCATGGTCCCGCGCTTCACCGGCTCAATCCATAACCCGCCGGCTTCGACCGTTGGCGCCGCCGGCTTGAGACGGGCGAGGCCGACGGTGGTAATGACGACGACAAGCGCGGCGGCGGCGCCCGCAAGAATGCGGTTCCGCTTCTTCCGCTGGGCAACCTCAGGTGGTCTCGCTACATCCATTGTGTGGATCGCCGGGTCCCCCGGCTCTGTCCCTCGCGTGTCACTAACTCAAGGAGCCTGCCACCCTGGCAGCCCAAAACCACGCGGTTTCCGGGCCAGTTCAAGAAGGTGGCGTCCGCCGATGGGATTGCTGTCCCACGCGCGGACAGGCAATAGGTAATGAATAACGAAAAAGGAAAAACGTAGAACAAAAAGCCGGCTCTGCACATTCTTCGTTGTTCGCTCTTCCTTTTTCCTTTCAGAAACCGTAGAGCCTTGCAGGGTTCTCGGAGAGGATTAGACGACGCGTAGCCGCATCAGGTACCCACACCGGCAGAAGATTCAACACTTTCCCGTCGTCTGTCTCTACGTGAGGAGCGAGGTCGGTCGGCTTGCGCCCGGGGACCGGGTTCGATCCTGGGTGGGGCCAGTTGCTGCCCCAGAGGATTCGCTGCGGGTTGGCCTGGACCAGCGCTCGGGCGAACGGCGTCACGTCTGACAGATCGGGTTGCGTCGACACGGAATCGGCGCTGCCCGAAATCTTCACATACGCTTTCCCCGATTTCACCAGATTCACGAGCGCGCCGAAGCCGGGTTGGTCGAGCCCGCGCGACGCGGTCGCGCCACCGAAGTGATCGATGACGAGCGCGACGGGAGACGCGAGAAACTGCGGGCTGAGTGCTTCGATGAGCGGCAGTTGCGTGTTGAACTGAATGTGCCAGCCTCGCTTCTCGGCTCGGGCAACGGCATTGGCGAATCTCTGGCGCGCGACGGATGGATCGTTGATGCCGGCCGTCGCAAGATTCAGTCGGATCCCTCGAATGCCGGTTTTGCCCATCGCGTCCAGCTCGGCGTCGGTCGTCTTGTCGTCGATCACCGCCACACCTCGCACACGACTCCCAAGCGCACGCATGCCGTCGAGGGTGCACGAGTTGTCCGTCCCATAGACGCTGGGTTGCACGATGACAACCCGCTCGAGGCGGAGTGCGGCAAGCAGCTGTCGAAGCTCGTCCACCGACGCGACCGGGGGCGTGTAGGTACGGCCCGCAAAGAACGGGTACTTTTTCGGATCGCCGAAGACGTGCACATGGCAATCGCAGGCGCCCGGCGGGACGTCGAAATTGACCTTCGTCCGCGGCTGCGGCGCAGCCGCGTATCCGGTGCGGAGAGGACCGACCAGGCCAGCGACACCTGCGGCAATGCCTGCCTTGACCACTTCTCGTCGTGTGAGCATGGGGGGAGTATAGACAGTCGAAAGTGGAAAGTCGAAAGTCGAAAGTGGAAAGTCGAAAGTCGGAGGTCGGCCTTGCTACGAACTGTGGCGAAAGACGAGGTGCTCGGAGACCAGGTAGTTCGGGATGGCGCACGCAAGAACCGCTGCGATGTTGGCTAGCTCGGGGGGAAAGCCGGCATGAATCAGCAACGCCGTGATCGCGAGATTCGCTCCGAGCGAGGCCGTCTTGGCGATCTGGTAACGCCAGTAACGGCGAAGCCATCCGCGCGAGCCGGCGGCCGGCCGGTCGCGCCACGTCCAACGGATGTGGCCGAAGAAATTCTGCAGTGCCGCCAGCTCGAGAGCCACGGCCGTTGCGGCGAACGGAGACCAGCCGAAGCACCGAGTCAGCAGCGCAATCGTCCCGACCTGGGTGGCAAAGCCGCCGAAACCGACGAGGTTGAACATCCCCCACCGGCTGAAACTGATCCGCACACTAACGTATGCGAATTGTGCGAGAAAAAGGGACCACCCGTGGGAGTTTGGGTGGGCGGGCTCCGTGGCGCACGGCACCAATCACGGGGATGTACTCGAGCTCTTGCGACGCCGCCGCCGCGCGCAGGAGCACACCACCGCGGCTCATATCGCCCCGGCCGACGAACGTCGCGGGAAACACGAGCCGCTGGCCGAATATCGCGCTCAGCACCTGCACGTACTTGTCCGAGGCAATGCTGCCGAGCAACACGAACTGCGCATCGGCGCCGGCCGCCTCGTCCAGGTCGCGGGCCGTCTGCTCGAGGGGCGTGCGATACCCTGGATTTCCGAGATCGATCTCGGCGTCGGCAAACCGGCTCAGCACCTGGGACGTGATCGTCGTCTCGGCGGGCAACAAACCCTGATCGGGCGTGATCACAAACGCGCGGCCGAACTTTTGCGCGTAGGTGATCTTTCCGCGGAAGTACAGCTGGCTCATGTGGGCGAACAGCTCGCCTATCGGAACACCGTCGCTCCGGAGACGCGCGGCGACAGAAAACGCCGCCTTCGGAGAGAGCACTTGTTGCGCGCGCCGCCCGCGGCAGTTGGCGGGCGACAGCAGGAACACACGGGTCGGCGTCACTCGTCCAATTTTATCAGCGCCACGCTGCGTGTTCGAGCCGGCAGCATCGCCAGCCCGACGAGGAACAGCGAGAGCGTCCCAAACGCGATATAGCCGGCGGCTGGATGGAGCACCGGCTGTGAGAGCGTGCCAAGGGTTACGCCTTCGAGGAGCACGTACAGCACCCGCTTCAATGCGCCCTCTCCCGGATTCGATATGGCGCCAAGCACGATGAACTTCAGGATGAATGCGGCTCCTGTCATCACGGCCATGCTGCGCAGGACAGACACGCGATCGGGAAACGCGGCGAGCGTGTTGACGAGGAGGACGAACAGGAACACGTTGAACAACAAAAACGGCAGGCCCGTCTCTGGCGTGACGAGATTGAAAATCTGCGCCGCGGCAAAGAAGGTGGACAGGATCACGACGAGGCCGTTGAGGTTCTCCAGCGGCATGCGCGAGGCGCTCATCAACCGCTCGGGGGCAAGCACCCGCCCGCGTACGAGCACGCCGAACAGCATCATCCCGAGCACGAGCGCGAACAGCGGCGGCGGCACGAACGTTACGCGATCGTCGACCCTCAGGCCGCCGAGCAGCGCGACCGTCAGAAACATCATGGGTAAATAGACGGCTTCGGTGGCAGCCTTCATTTTCGTTTCCTGAATACGCGCATTGGATTGAAGTCAGACGCCTCGACGCGGAGCCCTTCGGCCAGTTCCACTCGCAGCTCGTCGGCGCTGTGGATGGATAACTCGGGGTCCTCGACGATCAGCCGTCCGCCCGGCGTCAGCGCGATCGCCTTGTCGACGCGCTCCAGCCCTTTGCCGAACAGCGCATTGTCCTGGTACACGCGGCCCCAACCTGATCGATAGTAGGAGTAGGCAATGTAGAACTGCGTTCGCGCGTCCTGCCCGGCCGGGTCCGCGCGGTCGAATGCGGCACGCGACGCTTCGAACTGATCGCGCCGGAACAGCGCAAGGCCATCGTCAAATGCCTGCTGATTGACCCTGTAGGCACCGACGGTGGCGGTCAGGCCGCCGGTCACTTCCGCAAGGGTCTGCGGCTGCCGGACATACAGCCAGACGATGAATGATGCGTAGAAGATCGCCAGCGCCAGGCCAATGAATCGAACAGATCGCTCCCCCATCAGAATGAGCATGCCACGTGATGCCGCGCCGCCGCCATTTTTGATAGGCGCCAACTTACCGTGGGTCCATTACGGCATCGACTTCGGCGCCAACGCGTGGAGGCCGGAGGGAGGCGTAGCGCAGGCTGACGAGCGGGCGCAGCTCGAGCAGACCTTCGCACAACTCGCCGCGTCAGGGGTGCGTTATGTGCGGTGGTTCCTGTTCTGCGACGGACGCGCGGGCATCCGATTCAGCGAGGGCGGCCGCCCACAAGGCCTCGACGAGTTCGTCTTCAGAGACGTGGACGCCGCCCTCGACATCGCGAGCCGCAACGGCATCAGAATCCTCTTCGTGCTGCTCGACTTTCTGTGGTGCGACCCGGTCACCGTGACACGAAGCGTGCAGATGGGCGGCCGCGGCGGAGTGCTCGCAGATGCCGTCAGTCGCGATGCGCTTCTCGACCTGGTGCTTCGCCCTCTGCTCGAGCGCTACAGCGAGGAGCCCCAGATTCTGGCGTGGGACATCGTCAACGAGCCGGAGTGGATCAAATCGCTCGACCCGCAAGATCTCCGAGCGTTCCTCGTCGACAGCGTCGCGCTGACGCACTCGGTTACCTGTCACCCGGTGACCGTTGGTTCCGCAGGCGTACGCTGGAGAGACCGTTACGCCGGCATAGGACTCGATTTCTACCAGGTCCATTGGTATGACGGGTTGAAGCACCAGCCTTCGTTGGACACATCTCTTGACGAGCTCGGTTTCGATCGGCCGGTGCTGCTCGGAGAGTTTCCCACTACAGGCTCGAAGCGGACTCCGGACGAAATCCTCGAAGCGGCGCGAGGGGCAGGGTATTCGGGAGCGTTCTACTGGTCAGTGCTGGCGAAGGATGCGTGTTCGGCCTACCCCATCTCTTCCAGCGCCTTGACACCCGAGCGCATACCGTAGAAAAAGACCGCGGCGCTCAGCGCCAGCGCTGTGCCGAAGCACACGGCAATGAATGCGATCTCATCGGGGCGGAACGGCCTGACGTGCAGGCGGGACAGGCGCCACAGGAACACCGACGACGGCCAGCCGAGCAGCACGACCATCGAAATGACGTAGGAGACGGCGGCGATCATGAAGGCCACGCCGCCCGGCGATCCTGCCACCTGGGTCGCGTTGTCCGAGGAGAACCGCGGGTAGCGCGCGCCCATGCCCGTTGCGAGCCCCACGAGCGCGAAGGTCATGCACGTGATGCCCAGCGCCGTCACGACCTTCAAAAACGGCGCAACCGCCAGAAGCTCGTTCGCGACAATCGTCAACGTCAGGCTCATCAGCAGCAGCGGCACGACACCCGACCAGAACTTCGACCACAGGAAATCGCGGCAGGTGATGGGCGCCGTTCGGATAATCCAGAACGCCGCGCCCTCAGACGAAACCGCCGGAAACACGAACCGAACGGCGACGGTCGCCATGACGAACCCCGCGAGCCCCAGGTTGAGGAACGCATAGAAGTTCTTCACGAAGCCCGCCATGTAGGGAATGCGATCGAGATCCAGTACCTGAAAGTTGTAGAGATACATCACGACAAGCGCGAGCAGCAGAAGCAGCTGCGACCATTGCGTCACGTCGCGAAGAAAGACTTTCACATCCTTGATGAGCAGGTTCCTGCGCACGACGGACATCGGCAGGAACGCCGCGAGCGTGTCGAGAATGCGCAGCTGATTGAATCGCGCTTTCCGTGCTTCCTGCGACTTACTGAACCCGGCAAAATACCACCGCTCGCTGGCGGCGCTCAGCATCACGGTGAACGCACACGCCGTCGTCCATAGGGCGCCGGCATGCAGCAGATCGCGGCCTCCCACAAGGCTCGCGAACAGCGTTTCGCCGGCCCAGAACGACGGCAGCAGCGGCGTAATCGGCGATTGCAGCGTGGCGAAGAACCCCGTCACGTCGGGCAGCGACTCGACGCGCAGCAGCCGCTCGGGCTGGATGAAGCGAAGCAGCAGGACGATGCTGCCGGCAAATACCAGGCCCATCAACATCAGGATGTCGCGCGCGCGCCGCGCCGGAAAGACATTCACCAGCAAGAGCGTCGTGCCCGTTCCGGCGGCAACCGGAATGACGCAGAACGGCGCGACCGTCAACAGCGCTGTCACGTAGAACATGCACGGCGCGCAGCGCGCGATGCCGACGCCGAGCAGCACCGGCAGCAGAAAGATGACGACCATCCAGGACGACTGGAGCACCGTCTTCGTGAACCGCGCGAAAAACAGCCGCCGCACCGCAACCGGCGTCGCGAGCAGCAGCCGCAGGTCTTCGGACAGAAAAAACGTCGACAGCGCGGTCACGATGCCGCTGAACGCCAGGAACGACAGGAACGTCAGGAACAGCCACGACAGCCCGATGCGAAGAAGAAAATCGCCGAGCTCTTCATAGGCATCCAGCTGCGTCGTAATCCAGAAGGCGCCCCAGAACAACGCGACGAACACGAGCACGCCAACCCCGCCGAAGAGTGAGGCACGAGCGAAATCCGCCCGCTCGCTTCGCGCGACGCGATTACGCGACGCCAAGTAGCCCGGCAAGAGGAGATACGTGAACGGCTGCATCACACGATCTCGTCGAGCTCCTGCAACCCGCTGCCGCCTGTGAGCTTCAGAAAGACCGCCGTCAACTCCTGGTGCTGCGTGCCGGCCATCGCGCGCAGCTCGTCGACGGTGCCGCGGGCGATGATCTTCCCTTTCAGAATGATGCTGATGCGATCGCACATCTCCTCGGCCACCTCGAGGGTGTGCGTGCTCATGAGGATCGCGACGCCGTGCTCGCTCATGCGCCTGAAGACGCTTTTGATCAGCCTCGCGCCGCGCGGGTCCAGCCCGACCATCGGCTCGTCGACCAGCACGGCTCGAGGCCTGTGCAGGAAGGCTGCGCACATGACCAGGCGCTGCTTCATGCCGTGCGAAAAGCTCTCGACGAGCTCGTTTTCCCATCGGCCCAGCTCGAACAGATCGAGCATCTCGCGCACACGTGCGTTCAGGCCGTTGCCGTTCATTCCATACAGGCCGGCGTGGAAGCGAAGAAACTCGCCAGCCGTCAGCTTCTCGTAGATGTACGGCCGGTCCGGAATAAAGCCGAGCGATGCCTTCGCGGCCTCGGGCTGCGCGGCGAGATCGTGGCCGTTGACGAAGATGCGGCCCGACGTCGGCTTCAGGAGTCCCGCAATCATCTTGATCGACGTCGTTTTTCCGGCCCCGTTCGGGCCGAGGAAGCCGTGGATCTCCCCGCTCGTCACCTCGAGGTCGACGCCGTCGACGGCGGTAAACGAGCCGTACTGCTTTCGCAGGCTTTGAATCGAGATCATTCGTGGCCCCCCATGAAACACGGCAGGCACCATCGCGACTGACGTCGAGATGGCGGGAGCGCGATGGGCACACCGGCCGCGTCTGTGTTCCCGACGAGAACAGCCGTGCTTCCCGCGACGACGTCCACGTCGACGAGCGTGATTTTCACGCGCCCTATGAGCGGAATAATCGCCGCCTGCTTCTCCAGGCCGCCGCGGGCAAGCCTGAAGTGCGTCGCGTCCGCGGGAAACTGGTTGAAAGTGGGATCGACCGGCAGCCACAACCCGCGCGACCCGCCCTCATTCAGATAGACCTCCGGCCACGCGTGGTAATAGAACGCGCCGCGGACGAACACCAGACCGACCGCAATCCTCGACGGGATGCCAATCGCCCTCGACATCGCGACAAACAGCGCCGTGTGCTCGTTGCAGTCGCCAATGCGTGTTCGCAGCACCTCGCGCGCGGAGGGCAGGCTGACGGTCGGCTTCTTTTGCACTGTCGCGTTGACGAAGCGCGTGAGCGCCTCGGCACGCGCCCGCGTGCCGGCCGCGCCGCGGACCGCGTCTTCGGCAGCCGCGCGAATATCGGCGTCGTCGCTTTCGATGAACGGCTCAGGGCTCAGATATCGGGCGAGATCGGGATCGGCCGGCCCGGCGGTGAGCGTTTGCGCGTCGACGAGATCGACGATGTTGCCCTCGACGCGCTGGCCGGCGCCCTGCAGGTCGGCCGACGACAGGTCCGCGCCTTCGACGCGCATGCGAAGACGCCGCACGCTGCGCGGGTCGTCGATCGGTGGAAGCGGCGGCGTGCGTCGTTCGATGATGGGGACGACCGCCGATGTCTTGAGAAGGTCCTGACGGGTGCGGGCATCGATCGCGAGCGCCCGCGCGCGCTCCGGCGGTTCGCGCACGCTGATGAACCCCAGCGGGCTCTCTTCACGAACGATCTCGCCAGTGTCGGTGATCCACGCCGTGGTCTTCAGTCCGGCGAACTCCATCTCGACGCGAAAAGCCGGTATGGGCGCATTTGATGCTCGCACTATCTCGCGGTTGCCGACGGTCACCGTCACCGGCGCATTTCGCAGCGTCGCAGGGTCGAATACATTCCAGCGATGGAGCGATCCAGGTGTCAGCCCTCCATCGGCAAGCCGACGCACCAGATTCAGCGCCAACATGGGGCGCTCGCCCAATTTACGCACTTCTGTCCTGGTGCCTCCGCCAGTCGTAATCGAAATATGGAGGTCCAAATCGCGTACGACACCGGCGATCTTGATCGGCCCCGTCCCGGGATCCAACGCAAACTCGAACGACTGGAGCTCGAACGCGCGGTTCACGCGTGCTCTCGTCTGAAGCGTGGTGATCGTGTGCGCGCCAAGCAGCGTCATCTGCAGCTGCCCGTCTTCCTGCAGCTCGAAGCCCTCGTCCTCGCCTGGGAGGATCGGGACCGTCTGGCTTACGGTGAAGCCGATTTTCTCGCCGCGGTAGTAGACGCCGCGCCATTGCGCCGACGAACCGTAGCGCGCGAGGTCGGTCGCGAGGTTGCCGGTGGCGTGGACGTACGATCGATCCACGAGGACCGCCATGACGCAGATCCATGCGACGAGCATCAAGACCGATAGAGGCCGCGTCGCGTTTTTTGTTAAAGGCACAAATTTGATCATGGAGCCCGCTGTGTCAGTTATCGGCTGTACGAGCGGACCACTTCATGACAGAATGTGCCGCATGTCGGATCCCGTCGATGAGTCGTTTCTCGATCAGTACCTCGAACCCGCGACCGCGCAACCGTCTTCCCTGGACAAGCAACGTCCCGTCCGTCAGGGCCTTCCGTCCGGATATCGCATGCGCCACGACGCACATTACGTAGACGAGCTCGAATCGCGGCGGCGTCCGTCCGAGGCCAACGGACCGGCGCTCGCGTTTCCTACGAGCATTCCCGTCACCTTCGCGCTGCGCGACATGTCGCAGGAGCTCGAAGGGGTCGCATCGTGTTTCAAGCTCGTCGCGCTCAAAGCGCGTCCGCTGCGAGAGCGGATGGGCTTGTCGCTTGCGCTCGTCGGCGTCGAGCGGAACATGCGGGCGTTTCAGGCGCTCCGCGTGTTGCTCGAGGACCCGCCGCCCGAGCCGGCCCCCGCGTCCTTGACGGCCGTCGTCGAGCACACGATCAGAACCTTCGATGACGAGTTGAGGCTGACGGGGCTGCGCGTGTCGCTGGACGAGCCCGATGCGCCAATCCGCATTACGGGCGATGCCCGCATGTTGTCGCTTGCGATGCAGGCGTGCGTCGGCACGCTCGTCTGCCTCGCCGAAGCGTCGAACAACGACGGCGTCATCCACATCACCGTACGCAGCGCCGATGGCGTCGCGTCGTGCGAGATGCGTCAGGACGTCTATCGCCTGTCAGCGGATCAGTTCTCTCGGCTGGCGGATCTCGAGTGGTCGGAGCGGCCCGGTGGCATTCCCGCAGGCATAGGGCTCGCGGCGGCGGCGCGTATCGCGCAGGCGCACGGGGGCGGGCTCGACGCGCGGCGCACCGAGGCCGGCGGCTGCGTGCTGACGTTTACGATTCGCGCGTAGGCTGGCTCAGAGCAGCAGCACTTCGACGCGATGCGCGTGAACGGACTCTTCGCATGGCGACCACGCGAAGACCGTAAACCGCCGATCCTGAGAAGCCACCAGCGCGATGGCATTGCGCTGGTCGTGGACAAACTGCGCGGCGGATAGATGCCGGGTGCCGCCGAGCTGCGCGGCGCTCCACATGGTCGGCGCCCCGCCTTCGATCGGCTCGGTGACCATCACGGACTCGACCGGCGCGGCCCCTCGCCGGCGCTGAATCTTCGCGCCGAACGCCAGCAGCTCGTACTGATCGGTCAGGATCGCCGCGCCGTCGACCGCCGTCAGCCCCGCAATCGCTTCCACCGTCTCGCGGAGTGCGTCCTTCCACACCTCGGTCTGCCGTCCTTCTCCGGTCTCGCGCATCAACTCTGCCATCTCTCGAAACGGAGGCGAGACCGCATACCGAATCGGATGCACGATTGACTCGCGCCATGCCTCGGTGTTCGACGGCACGATCAGCAGCGAGCCTCCGCGGCCGTGGCGGCGCATCGAGACCGCGAGCTGGACGAGAACGTTGACCGAGTCGACCCACGACGCGGGCGAGTCGAATCCCAGGAGCGAGGTCACCAGGTCGGGGCAGTCAGGAAGACTCGACGCGCTTTCGTCGACGATCTTGATCTGATCGCCCTCGAGCACGGCGACATTGACGTACTTGCCCGACTGTTCTCCGCGGTGATGCTTCACCACGATCAGCCCCGGCTCGACCACCTCCAGCACGAAGCAGAACGTCGGGATGTTGTGTGCGGTTCCCCAGATGCACAGCTCCCCGTTCACTTCCCAGACGCCGAGATGAATGCCGGCATGCTCGACGATGGCCGCCACCTTCGTGAGCGCGTTGGGAGCCAGCGCGACGGGCTGCTCCAGCATCATCGGATGCTCGGTGTGCTCGGGCGGAAGAAACGCCATGGAGATTTTCGGCACGTAGCCTTCCTCGCGTCGAAGGCTCGCCCAGAACGTCGCGTTGATCATCCGCTCGATGACCTCGGCTGACGGCAGCGCAGCGATGGGATCGCGGCCGCGGGTTCGGGCTACGGCGAGGTGCTTGGCGAAATGGGCGTGGACGGTCGGTGCGACAAGCTTGGCTGTCGGATAACTCTGTTCGCTCAAGCTATTAATGATAGTCCGGCTACGGAACAGGAGCCGTTTCGGGAGGCGCCGGCGCGGGGAGCGCAGCGTCCGGCAACTCCGCCGCGGGCACCACCGGCGCTCCAACGTCGCGCGCTGAAGGAGGTGGCGACGCGACGACGGGATCGACGCCGAGGACGCCTCCGAGACCGTCGAACGCTGTCGCGGAGAACACCGGCTCCGGATACGGAGCGTATTGGGCGGTGTGAATGGCGCACGTCTGTTGCGGCTCGGTGCCGCGGACGAAGTACTCGGTATACACCATCGACTTGTACGTCATCGCGCCCGCCGGGCTTATCGATGCGGCATTGCGGCATCCCTCGGCCGGCAACGCGCCGGACAGGCGGCACACCTCGACGGCAACGAGATCCTGCGGCGGCTTGAACCACTCGGACGGCGAATCCTTCGTGGCGATTTTCATGAATGACGCCCACATCGGCACAGCGATCTGGCCGGCAAAGCCGTTCTTGACGATCGTTCGCGGCGTGTCGAACCCGACCCATACGCCCGCCACGAGATTCGGCGTGAACCCCACGAACCACGCATCGACGAAATCGTTCGTCGTCCCGGTCTTTCCCGCGGCAGGCAGCTTGAAGCCCATTGTGCGCGCGCGATTGGCGGTGCCGGCGTCGATCACATCGGCCAGCATCGACGCCATGAGGAACGCCGTCGATTCCGACACCGCGCGTCGTGGATGCGAGTCGCTCTGAAACAGAATGCCCCCATCCTGGTCTTCCACGCGCCTGATGAAAATGGGCTCGTGGACGACCCCGCCGTTCGCGAACGCCGCATAGGCAGCGGTCATCGAGGCAAGCGTGACCTCTCCGGAGCCAAGGGCGAGCGACGGCACGTTCGGGACCGTTCCGACGCCAAGCGTCTTCGCATACGAAACCGTCCGCTCGATGCCGACGTTCTCGAGCATGCGAACCGCGGCGCGATTACTCGACGTACGGAGCGCCGTCCGCATCGTCATCGAGTCGGCGGCCGAGTGCTCATCTTCGGGAAGCCACGCGCCCTGGTAGGTCTCTATGGGCTCATTGAGACGATCGATCAGCGTCGAAGGCGAAAACCCGTTTTCGATCGCCGCCGCGTAGACGAAGGGCTTGAAGGCCGATCCCGGCTGGCGTTTCGACTGTAACGCGCGGTTCAAGCCAACGCTCGACGTATCGCGGCCGCCGACAATCGCGCGGACTTCGCCCGTCGCGGGATCGAGCGCGAGCAGCGATGCCTGCAGCGGCTCGCCGGCGCCGTTGCCTTTCGGCCGGCGAATGCCGCGCGGTGTCGGCACCGAGGCGATCCGCGACTCGATGTCACGGAGCGAGCTGACGACCGCGGCTTCGGCTGCTTTCTGCATGTCCCGGTCGATCGTCGTGTAGACGCGGAGCCGCTTCTGGTACACGGCTTCCTTTCCGAATCGCTCGATGAGCTCGCGACGCACGATTTCCTTGAAGTGCAGCGCGTCCGCATCCTCGCGCCTGAGGCTATCGTTGAGCGCCACCTGCTCTGCGACCGCCGCGTCCCGCTCGCGCGCGGTGATGAAGCCGTGCTCGCTCATCAGGTTCAGCACCACGTTGCGGCGTTGGGTCGCGCGGTCGAGACTCGTCGTCGGATTAACCGCGGATGGCGCCTTGATGATGCCTGCCAGCATCGCGGCTTCGGCGACCGAGACATCCGAGGCCGGCTTGCCGAAGTATCCGCGCGCGGCCGCTTCTACGCCGTAGAGCCCGTCGCCGAAATAGACCTTGTTCAAATAGATTTCGAGAATCTGATCCTTGCTGTACATCTTTTCGATTCGCTGGGCGAGTATCGCCTCGCGCACTTTCCGCCGCAGCGTCTTGTCGCGCGACAGAAAGCTGACGCGCGCCAGCTGCTGCGTAATCGTGCTCGCCCCTTCGGCCGCGCGGCCTTCGCGCACGTCGCGGAGGATGGCGCCGATGACGCGGATGGCGTCGATGCCGTCATGATCGTAGAAGCGGGTGTCCTCGACCGCCATCACCGCATTCCGCAGGTGCGGCGAGATGCGATCGAGGGAGACCTCCACGCGATACTGCGAGGGAATCGAGAACACGGGCCGATCGTGGGCGTCGTACACCGATGTCCCTTCGGCCGATTCACCAATCTCGCGCAGCTCGGTTGCGCCGGGGAGCCCCGCAAGCACCTGATAGAGGAACCACCCGGCCACAAGAACCAGGAGAGCCGTCGACGCGGTGACGCCGCGAACGGTGTTCGGATGCTTCATCGCAAAATCGCGTGCTCGTTCCTGACACACCCACAGTTGTCGGCGCATCCGATTGACAGGAGTGGAAGCCCTCTTCCCTGCCGTAGCCGAATTGGGCACTTGGGAGGGCAGTTCAGTCACATTGGGATAGCGGAGCAATGGGCGTACCAGGGTGTCTAATGCCCCATGCACCTCCGAAATTTATTTCTGCCAGGCTTGTTCTTGCTTGCGTGCCAGACCGGCGCGATGCGGGCGCAGACGTCGGCGGATTCCTGGTTCACACTCAACAAAATCGGCCCCGGCGTGTGGGCCGCCGTCGACAATCCGAACGCGAAGGAGCGCTCGTACGCGAATGCCGGCATCATCATCGGCGACGAAGGAGTGGTCGTGGTCGACACGCTGACCGGTGATGACGCAGCTGGCCGCCTGCTGCAGGAAGCTCGGAGGCTCACGGCGCTGCCCCTGACGTTCGTCGTCAACACGCACTATCACGGCGATCACGTCGCCGGAAACCGGCTCTTCGCCAATGCCGGCGCCCGTGTGATGGCGCATCGAAACGTTCGCCGCTGGATTCACGCGGAGAATCTAAGAATGCTCGGAGACAACCCGAAGCCCGAGCTCAAGACATTCGTTCAGGAAGCGCGTGCCCCAACCGTGAGGCGAACGTCAGGAACGCGTGACGCTCTTCGTTTTTCGTTGTTCGTTTTTTCGGTTATTCGTTTTTCGCTTTCAACAGGGCAAGCACATCACGATGCGCGAACACCGCATCGGGATGCTCCTGAAGGACGGTGTCGTATCGCCGTTCGTAGATCGTCCCCTCGGCGTTGGGTGAGGTCAGCGCTTTCACCTGCGAGACGACAGCGTCGACGTCATTGCGCATCGGCGGCGTCTTCTCGCCGAGCAGCTCGTCGATGCGGACGATCAGCTGCGAGATCGGGCGCAGCCACGCGAACTGCGGATCGTTGAGCAGCGCATTCAACAAATCGTTGCTGGTCTGCCGTCCGTGGATGCGCTCGTACCCGGCGCGCTCCCAATCCAGAAGCGTTTTGTGCAGACGAAGAAGCCCTTGACGTAGATCGCTGAGCAGCTTTTCCGCCTGCCGCACTTCCGCGACATCGTGATCGGTCATAGGCGCCTCTTCTCTCATTATGCATAATGTTGTCCTACATGATCGTCCCAGGCCTGCAGGAGGCCATCTCTCGTTTCTGGGGTTACAGCTCGTACCGTCCATTGCAGGAAGAGGCGATGCACGCGGTGCTCGCCGGCCGCGACTCGATTGTCGTGCTGCCGACCGGAGGCGGGAAGTCGCTCTGCTTTCAGGCCCCGGCGATGGTGCGCGACGGCACGGCTGTCGTGGTCTCGCCGCTGATCTCGCTGATGAAGGACCAGGTCGATACGCTGGTCGGCAACGGCGTGGCGGCCGCCCTGTTCAACAGTTCGCTGAGCGCAGGCGAAAAATCCGACGTCATCGCCGGGCTCCGCAGCCAGCGCTACAAGCTGCTGTACGTGTCGCCCGAACGGCTGGTCGGTGAAGGATCGGACGCCTTCCTGGCGATGTTGTCGTCGATTGATATCAGCTTCATCGCGGTGGACGAGGCGCATTGCATCAGCCAATGGGGCCACGATTTCCGTCCCGAGTATCGCCAGCTCGGCCGGTTACGGCAGCTTCTGCCCGGGGTCAACCTTCACGCGTACACGGCGACGGCCACGGCCCGCGTGCGCCATGACATCGCGACGCAGCTAGGCCTCGAGAACCCGATCGAGTTCGTGGGTTCGTTCGATCGTCCCAACCTGATTTATCGCGCGCTTCCGCGCGCCACTCTCAAGAAGCAGCTAACGGACGTGCTCGCCCGCCATCGCCGCGAGGCCGGCATCATCTACTGCACGTCGCGGCGCGAGGTAGATGCGCTGGCGGCGTGGTTGACCGAGATTGGGCACACGGCCCTCCCCTATCACGCAGGCCTTTCGGACGGCGAACGCAGCCGGCACCAGGACGCGTTCCTCAGCGAGCGCGCCGATATCATCGTCGCGACCGTGGCATTTGGCATGGGCATCGATCGCTCGGACGTCCGCTTCGTCGTTCACGCCGGCTCGCCGCGATCGCTCGAGCATTACCAGCAGGAGTCCGGCCGTGCGGGGCGGGACGGCCTCGAAGCAGAGTGCCTGCTGATCTATTCTCCCGCCGACTTCACGAAGTGGCGTGCGATGCTCGAGCAGAACGGCGAGCTCAACGACGCCAGCCGCACCCTGCTTCGTCAGATGGAGCGCTATGCATCTGGCGTGGGCTGCCGTCATCGCCACCTGTCCGAGTATTTCGGCGACCGTTACCACAAGGAGAGTTGCAGCGGCTGCGACTACTGCCTCAACGAGCTCGAGCCGGCGGCCGAACCGGTCGTCATCGCGCGGAAGATCCTGTCGTGCGTCGCGCGCGTTGGCCAGCGATTCGGCGCGACGCACGTGGCGAGCGTGCTTCGTGGCCAGGCGAGCGAGCAGGTTGTCGGACGCGGGCACGACCGGCTGAGCACGTTCGGGCTGCTATCCGACATGTCGAACGCCGAAGTGCGCGGCTACATCGAGCAACTCATCGGTGCAGAGCTGCTGCAGCAGTCGGATGGGGTGTACCCGGTGGTGGCCTTGACGCACAGAGGACTCGGTTTGCTGAAGGATCCATCAGGCGTGCCGGGCCTCGCGCTCGCACGGCAGCGGCCACCCCGGTCTGGCGCGCCGCGCGCGCAGTCCCGTGTCGAGGCGGAATCGTGGGAAAACGTCGATCGCGATCTGTTCGAGCGGCTGCGATCGGTCCGTCTCGAGATTGCGCGGTCGCGCGGCGTGCCGCCCTACGTCATCTTTCACGACGCCACGCTTCGCGAGATGGCGCGGCTTCGTCCAACCTCGATTGACGCGCTTCTCGCGGTCAAAGGCGTCGGCGCCCGAAAGGCCGACGATCTCGGCGGGGTGTTCCTCGACGCCATCCGCGCGCACGCCTAGCCCATGCCGCTCGTGTCGCTCGACCACATCAGGATGGCCTATGGCCATTTGCCGCTGCTCGATGATGCGAACCTCCTGATCGAGGCAGGCGAGCGCGTGTGCGTGATCGGGCGGAACGGAACCGGCAAATCGACGCTGTTGCGCATCATCGGCGGCGACGTCGTCCCGGATGCCGGCACCGTGTGGCGGCAGCCCGGACTTCGCATCGCCCGTCTGGAGCAGGATGTGCCGCTCTCAACGGAACGCCGCGTGCGTGAGGTCGTGACGGACGGGTTCGACGAGCTCCATCACGTCGATCGCTGGCACGTCGATGTCAGCGTCGACATGGTGATTTCCCGGCTCGGGCTTCCGGCCGACGCGGTCGTGTCCACGCTCTCGGGCGGCTGGCGGCGCCGTGTGCTGCTCGCGAGGTCGCTGGTTGCGCAGCCGGATGTGCTGCTCCTCGACGAGCCGACCAATCACCTCGACATCGAGGCCATGACCTGGCTCGAGGCTTTCCTCGACGACTACCACGGAGCGGTCGTCTTCGTCACGCACGACCGGGCGTTTCTCAAGCGCGTCGCAACCCGCATCGTCGAGCTCGACCGCGGCCGACTCACGTCCTGGCCGGGCGACTACGACGAGTTCCTTCAGAAGAAGGAAGCATGGCTGGCGAGCGAAGCCATCCAGCACGAGAAGTTCGACAAACGGCTCGCGCAGGAAGAGGCGTGGCTGCGCCAGGGCGTCAAAGCCCGGCGCACGCGCGATGAGGGGCGGGTCCGCGCGCTGCTGGCCATGCGCAAGGAGCGCGCGGAACGCCGCAATCAGATCGGGAGAGTCAAGTTACAGGCCGAGTCCGCAGACCGGTCCGGGCAGGTGGTGTTCCAGGCCGAAGACATCAGCAAGTCATTCGGAGATCGGCCCATCGTTCGTGGCGCGTCGTTTCGCGTGATGCGCCGCGATCGCGTCGGCCTGATTGGGCCGAACGGCTCCGGCAAAACCACGCTGCTGCGCATGCTGATGGGTGAGCTCGAGCCAGACTCGGGCGAAGTGGAGCGAGGCACAAACGTGCAGATCGCGTACTACGACCAGCAGCGCGAGCAGCTTGACCCCGAGCGCACGGTCTTCGAGACCGTCGGCGAAGGCAACGACACCGTCACTGTGAATGGCAGGACGCAGCACGTGCACGGATACCTAAGAGATTTTCTGTTCTCATCGGAACGTGCCAATTCTCCGGTGAAGGCGCTCTCAGGGGGAGAACGGAATCGCCTCCTGCTCGCGCGTCTGCTTACACGCCCGGCGAACGTGCTCGTTCTGGACGAGCCCACGAACGATCTCGATCTCGAGACACTCGAGCTGCTCGAGTCGTATCTCGTCGATTGGCCGGGCACGCTGCTGCTCGTCAGCCACGACCGCGCCTTCATCGATCATGTCGTCACGAGCACGCTTGTCTTCGAAGGAGATGGCCGGCTGCAGGAATATGTGGGCGGTTACGAGGACTGGCTGAGGCAGCGCTCCGCGAAGGAACCCGCTGCTGGGAAGAAGACGTCGCCGTCGGAATCTGTAGAGTCCGCCTTTAGGCGGACAGACGGATGGACCGAGAAGAAGAAACTGTCCTTCAAGGAGCGGCGCGAGCTCGATGAATTGCCGCGCCGCATCGAACGGATGGAGACGGAACAGGAAGCGCTTCTCGCCCGCATCGCCTCACCGGACTTCTATAAGGAACCCGCCGACGCGATCGCGTCGGCGCTTTCGCGCGTAGACGAGCTGAGGGATGCCCTTCATGACGTCTACGCGCGATGGGACGAGCTGGACTCGCGAGCGAAAGCCTGACGTCAGGCCGGCACGGGCGTCTTGCGGCGACGCGTCGAGGCGCGCGCACCGGTGGATTTGCGCGCCGGCGGCTTCCCGGCTGTCGGCGCCTTCCGTGTGCGACGCGCCCTGACGGGAGCTCGCCGTTCCTCGGCATCCAACACATTGCCGTTGGGCTCGGATACCGCTGATTCTTCGACCCCGAATTCTATTTGCCCGCCGTCGCCGAGGCCTGCGTGTGGTGCAAGGTCGGCGCTGGCGGCGTCTGTCATCATGTCCTCGTGGTCCGACGAGGTAACCGGCTCGGCTTCGTAGATCTCTTCCGACGGCTGCTGCTCCCCGGTCGTCTGAGCGGACACTCCGGCTGACATCGACGCGCTCTGCAGCGCAGCGCCAGGGAACACGCGGATCTGCCCGCGGCGATCGCGCTCGAGACGGAACAGGCCTTCGCGCTGACACACGCGCAGAAACTCCATCACGGTCGCGAAGCCCCACTTGCGCTCGTCGAATACCGAATCGACGCCGCGAATGTACTGTTTGAGCTGGCGAACGTACATGGGCCATCGCGGCGGCTGCGTCGCGCGGCTGAACACGTTTCGCGTCGACTCCACGGCTTGCTGGATCTGCTCAGGATCCGCGACAGAGGGCGCCGACACAGCCGGTGGTGGCGGCGGCTGAGCCGCCGCAGGGGCCTGATCCTGAGTCGGCACAACGGCGATCGCGGCGGCGATATCGGACGGTTCCGACCCATCCGCGGTCTCGACAGCGTCCACCATCATGCTGCGCCCCGAATGGCGAAGCGTGACGAGCCCTGTCTTCGCGACCTTCTCGATGAAGTCGCGGAACGTACTGACGCCGTAGTCACGCTCGGAAAACGTCGAGTCGAGCTGCAGCAGCGTGCTCTTCAGCAGGCCGAGCTGCGGCGACACCTCGCGATCGGTCAGCACCTTGAGCGCGCGCTTCACGAGCGGAATGGCCTTGGCCACGTCTGCCTGGCTGCTCGCGACGCTGATCTCGCGGCGCGGACCCGGACCCGGCACGCTCGGTTTGCGGCTCACGAGGTTCTCGTAGGCAATAAACTCGTGACAGTTCTTCTGCATCACCAGGCTCGTGAACTGCCGCCCGCCGACGACGAACACCTTCTTGTCGTACTGCTTCAGCTTCTCGACAAGCGTGATGAAATCGCTGTCGCCGCCGACGATGACGAACGCGTTGATGTGGTCGTGCGTAAACGCCATCTCGAGCGCGTCGAGCGCCAGGTTGATGTCGGCGCCGTTTTTGTCACCGCCCGGCGTGACGTTTCGCTGCACCATGCGGATGGCGTGCTGCGACATCATGCGGCCGTAGTCCCCGGCCCGCTTCCAGTCGCCGTATGCCACCTTGGTGACGACTTCGCCTCGTTCTTTGATGCCGTCCAGAATCGCCGCAATGTCGAATTGCATATGCAGCGTGGTCTTTACACCGATCTCGATGTTGTCGAAATCGATGAAGACCGCAATCTTCAGTCTTTGATCGATCAAGTTGTCTTCTCCCTGCGTACCTGAACTTTGTTTCCCCGGATCTTCGTGGCCTTCAGCGCCGCGATAATGCGATCGGCGAGCGCGTCCGGCACTTCCACTAATGAGAATTTGTCTGCGATTTCGATGGCGCCGAGCGCACGCGACGGCACGCCGGCCTCTCCTGTGATCGCGCCGACGAGATCGGCGGGCCGCACGCCCGCGGCGCGTCCCGCTCCGACGAACAACCGCACGCGTTCGCCGTCACCATCATTGTCCCGTCCGCGATCCCGCTTCTGAAAATTTCGATCGCGCGTCTCGAAACGGCGATCGGGCTGCTTCACGAGGCGTCCGGCCGGCCGGCCGGCGTCATCGTTTCCCGGCTGCGGACGCTCGAACTCCCTCGCGGGCCTGCCCGCCGCAGCGCCGACGGGCGCGAACCGGGGCTTGCTCGACGAAGGTCCGATGGGTGCGAACCCGGGCTTGCCCGCCGTAGCGCCAGCAGGCGCGAACTTGGGCTTCCCCGCCGTAGCGCCGATGGGCGCGGGAATCTCGCGTTCCTCGTTCCCGCCCAGCGCGTCATGCGCCATCTTCACCGCCGCCGCGGCGATGTCCATGGGATCGAACTCATCGGACAGCGATTCGACCACCACCCTGACATCGTCATAGTCGGCCGCCACCAGACGTTCGCGCAGCGATGCGCGAGTCAGCTCCAGGCGCCGGGCGCGCAAATCGGCGACCGTCGGCACTTTGCCGATCTCCAGCTTCGCTTTGTTGAATCCCTCGATGCTGCGAAGGTGCCGCTGCTCGCGCGGTTCGGCCAGCGTAATCGCCGTTCCTCCTCTGCCAGCTCGTCCGGTGCGTCCGATCCGATGCAGATACACCTCTGGCGACGCCGGCACGTCGTAGTTGACGACATGCGAGAGGTGCTCGATGTCGAGGCCTCGAGCGGCGACGTCGGTTGCGATCAAGAGATTCGCCTTCTGCGCCCGGAAGAGCCCCATCACGCGATCGCGCTGCTTCTGCATCATGCCGCCGTGCAGCCCTTCGGCGCGATGTCCGTGCGCGTTGCACGTCTCCACCAGCGATTCGACCTCGAGGCGCGTCCGGCAGAAGACGAGCGTGGCAACCGGGTCCTCCATGTCGAGAATCCGCTCGAGCGTCGCGGCCTTCTGCGCGCGCCCGACGACGTATGCCACCTGGCGGACGCGCGGCATCTTGCCCGCCGTCTGCTTCTCGCGCGCAATCGTGATGCGCGCGGGGTTCTTCAGATGCCGCCCGGCGATCGACAGAATGCGGGCGGGCATCGTCGCCGAGAACAGGGCGGTTTGCCGTGACGCCGGCGTCGCGTCGAGGATGGCGTCGAGATCCTCGGCAAATCCCATATCGAGCATTTCGTCCGCTTCGTCGAGCACGAGCATGTGAAGGCCGTCGAGCTTCAGCGTTCCGCGGCGGATGTGATCGAGCGCGCGACCGGGCGTCGCCACCACGATCTGGGCGCCGCGCTCGAGCTCGCGGATCTGCCCGTGCATCGGCGCGCCGCCGTAGACCGGCAACACCGACAGCCGCACGCCTTTGGAGTACTTGTGCACCGCCTCAGCCACCTGCATCGCCAGCTCGCGGGTCGGCACGAGGATCAGGCCGGCGGTCTCGCGCGGGCTGCGTTTCTGCTGCGCGATGCGATGGAGCATCGGCAAGGCAAACGCGGCCGTCTTGCCGGTGCCCGTCGCGGCCTGGCCCAACAGATCCCGGCCCTCGAGCAGCAGCGGAATTGTTTCGCGCTGGACGGGAGTGGGCTCTTCGTAACCAAGTGCCGCCACAACTTCTGACAGTTCGCGTGGAAGTCCGAGGGACGCAAAGCTTGCTGGCGGGGCGGGTGTACTCATCTACACGAAAACACTAACAGCTAGAACACTTAAGTCTACTCTCTCGGTACGCATATTGCCTATAAATCGTGGGGAAGGATCTATCATGGCGCAAACACTCGTAAAATTCGACACTCCGGTCACGCACCGCGACGGCCATTCATACATCGCGATGGCCTGTGGACGGGAACGCGACAACGGCCAGTGGGAAGGCTGGTTGGAATTTGAAGACGTAGAGACCGGGGAGGTCCTGCGATCGCAGCGCGAGACGACACAGCCGAATATGAAGGACACCGCTTACTGGGCTACCGGCCTCACACCGGTGTATCTGGAGGGTGCACTCGATCGAATCCTTCATCCGCCGCAAATCAGAGAACCGGAAGCTGTGCCGCCGCCGTATTTCGACGGCCCCGCGCCACATGCACGCGCGGCGATCTCGAATCGCGAGCCGATTCTCGACCCGTTTTCCGTGTACGACAAGAGTCCTACTCTGCTGGCTCAGGAACTGACGGCGCTCCGCGGCTGGCACCTGCGCCAGATCATCAGGGACTTCGCGCTCGTTGACGAGCGCGAGTTTCCGATCGACGGCCTCAGCGAGCCGCAGCTGGGCTCGCTGATCCTGCAGCGGGTCCGCGAGCTACACCCGTGATCGGGTAGCGCCCCGCCGATCGTGGGCAAGGTGGTCGACCATGCGCACGATCTCGCCGGGTTCGACCGGTTTCGCGACGTGCATCTGAAAGCCGGCCGCCAGCGCTCGCGTCCGCTCTTCCTCCCGCGCGTGGGCGGTGACCGCGGCGGCCGGAATCAACGACAGATCGGATTCTGCCGATCGAATCTGGCGAATCAGCGAGTACCCGTCGTCACCGGGCATTGCGATATCGGCGAGCAGCACGTCGATGTCGTCGCTCTCGAGAATACGGATCGCCTCGTGCGAGTTCGAGGCGAGGCTGATCTGCGCGCCCTTGTCTTCGAGCGCCCGCCCGATAAGCTCGCGCGCGTCCTCTTCGTCGTCCACGACGAGCACGCGTAGTCCATCCAGCCGGGGCTCTGAGCGCTCTTCCTCCGCTGACACATCGCGTGTGACGGCATCAGCTTGGCCGTTGTCCGGCAACGTCACGACGAAGGCGGTGCCCTGCCCGCTTCCCGCGCTTTCTACGCGAATCGTGCCGCTGTGCGCCTCGACAAGTTGTTTCGCGATTGAGAGTCCGAGCCCGAGCCCGGAATGATTGCGGGTGCTTGTCCCGTCGCCCTGACGGAATCGATCGAACACGTGTGGCAGAAACTCGGGGGCGATGCCGATGCCATCGTCCGCCACGCGGACTTCGAGGTTGCGGCCGATCGTCCGCGCCGACACGTTGATGTGCCCGCCTGCCGGAGTGAATTTCAACGAGTTACCCAGCAGGTTCACAAACACCTGTTCGAGCCGCCGGACATCGCCGTGCAGCGTCGCCTCGGGAATCGCCGATACCTGGATCTCGATTTGATTGCTCGCCGCCAGCGGAATCACCGATTCCACGATCCCGCGCAGGAAATCCTGCGCGTTGATCGGCTCGAGATCGAGCGCGGTTCTTCCTCCGGCAATGCGCGCGAAATCCAGCAGATCGTCGACGAGCTTCGCCTGCCGCGAGGCATTGCGATGGATGGCCTCGATCGCCTGAGGCACGACGCCGGCGTCGACCGATCCCATTCGCAGCATCGACGCCCAACCGAGGATCGCGTTCAGCGGCGTACGAAGCTCGTGAGATACCGTCGACACGAACTCGTCTTTCAGCTTGTTGGCTGCTTCTGCGTCCGCCCGCGCCCGCTCTGCCTGCTCGTACAGGCGTGCGCGATCCAGTGCCTGCGTACAGTGCTGCGCAACGGAAATCAGCAGCGCCTGATAGTCCTCATCGAAGTTCACGGGCGCGCTGAAGTGAAACTCCAGCACGCCGAGCGGGGCGCCCTTGACGAGCAGCGGCAGTACGGCGGCGGATGCAAAGCCTTTGTCGGCGGCGTGCGATGCGGACCGCCAGTATTTCTCCTGCAGCTCGGCAAGCGAACGGGCAAAGACCGGCTTTTTCGTCTCGAGCGCATCGGCCGCGCAGAAGCCGGCTTCGAATTCGGACTTGTCGCTCCCAAGCAGTTTCAGCTCGGCTCCGCTGGCGCCGACGGCGATAGGCGCCTGCTCGACGATCGCCCGCGTCACGGCGACGACGCTGGCCGCCTCGGACAGCCCGGCCGTCAGTCCGTGCAGGCGTGTCGTCCTCGTCGCGAGGGCGCGATACCGCGTTTCGCTCGCGCGCAGCGCGACTTCGGTCTTCTGGCGCTCCGCCAGCTCGACATCCGCCCGCTGCTTCAGGCTCTCGGCGTCGTCGCGAGCCTGCTCGACTGACTCGTACCACCACATGCGCTGAAGCGTCTGCGCGGTACGCGAGCAGAGCATGTGGATGAACTCGTGATCGTCGGTGGAAAACTCGCGCGGCGCATCGAAGTCGACCTGCAGGAACCCGATGACGTGCCGATCGGCCGCGATCGGAAGCACGAGGGCGGCCTCGTGGTCCTTCCACGGCCCGGCATTCGACCAGGTGTCGTATTCCGACGGCCGGCTCGCGGTGGACTTGATGACGATGGGCGCCAGCCGCCGCAGCGACTCGGCAAAGGGCGAATCGGCGCCCCACTCGTCGATCTTCCAGGATTCGCGGTGGTCGAGGTGATATCCGACCGCGCGCGCCACGGTGAGGCGCTGCTGGTCCTCGGACAACAGGAAAAACACGCCGGAGACGGCCCGGAGCCAGTGAAGCGGCTCGTGAATCGCGGACGCGATCGCGTCGGTCGAAGTCCTGGCTTGACCGAAGGCCGCGCTCGTTTGCGCCAGGCGATGAGACTGCGCAGCTGCACGCACGGCGGCCAGACGGCCGGCGCGCTCGCGCCTGACGGTCCGCAGCGCCCACACGGTGAGCAGCGCGACGAAGACACACATGACAGCGAGAGCCGCAAACGCAAGCGACTCCGATGCCGGCGATAGCCCTGCGGTTGAAAGCATCAATCTTTCCATCGCAGGCGCGCAATCTGGGGGGGTTATACCGAGTATACAGGCATTGGAAGATTGGGAGGCTGCAAGATTGAAGGATTACATTCTTGCAGTCCGCCAATCTTCCAATCTGGCAATTCAGATTGCTAGAGGCGCAGGAAGTGACGGACCCGTTCGAGGAGCGACCGGCGCATTTCGGCCGGCGAGGCCGCCGCCATATGCGTTTCGCGGTGCCGATCGAGCTCTTCGCGGCGCGCTCCCGCGACGGTCGTGACGCCCTCGAGCACCGACGGATTCGCCATCACCACCGAGCGGAATCCGTCTGCGTCGATCTCAACGAGATCGCAGTCGACTGCGGCGAGGACGGTGGCGGTGCGCGGCTCGCCGGTCAACAGCGACATCTCGCCGAACACATCGCCGTTTCGCAGCCGCGCCACTTCGCCGTGCGTGCCTGCCAACGTCACCGACGCTTCTCCACCCACGACGACGAAGAGCGATCGGCCGGACTCGCCCTGGCGGACGATCGTTTCGCCCGCGGCGTACTGCACCGGCTTCGCGACCGCAACCAGCGCGGCCCGTTCGCCGGCGGAGAGCGGCGAGAACAACGCCACCTCCGCGAGCGCGTCGGCGGCGACTGTCTGGCGGACCGGCACCATGCCTCCCTCGTCGCCCGATAGCTCCACCTGAATCGGGTACGGGATGGTGATGTTGTTGCGCTTGAACGCGTAGTAGATGAGCGAGCGGACGAGATCCTTGGCCCGCTCGTCGGCTTCGAAGTCGCTGACCCAGAAGCGCACGCGGTACACGATCGACGAGTTCGCGAACTCAACGAGCAGCACCTCGGGCGCGCGGTCATGGAGGATGTCGGGCGCGCTCTGCAGTGCCTGTCGAATGACCGTCTTGACGACGTTCGGCGGCACTTCGTAGCTGGCCCCGACCTCGACCTGAAGCCGCAGCGATCGAGTGGGCTCGCAGTAATTGACGATCGTGTCTCTGGCGAGCACGCTGTTCGGCACGACGACGAAATTACCCGCCTTCGTGCGCATCTTCGTCGCGCGCCAGGTAATCTCGCTCACCATCCCATCCTGTCCGCCGATCGTCACCCAATCGCCGACGCGGAACGGCTTCTCGACTTGAATAGCGAGCCCTGCGAACAGGTTGCCGAGGGTGTCCTGCAGCGCCAGACCGATGACCACCGCGCCGACCGCCGTCGTCGCCATCACGCGATCGCGGAGGATCAACGTCGCGACGAGCGCGAACAACGCGATGACGATGGTGTCCTGGACGATGTTCGGAAAACGCTCGGGAATCCGATCGACGCGCCAGGGATTGATGGTCAGCGCAACGGCGAGATTGATGACGCCGAAGACAATCAACAGCCAGTTGACGGCCTCGAGGGTCTGCCGGGTGTCGTCGGGAACTGAAAGCCAATAGAGGCTGCCCGCCGACACGGTGTAGGCGGCGAACAGCACGGCGGAGAGGAACAGCCGGCCCCGGATGTGACGGTTGATCGTCGCCCGGCGCAAGCCGAGCGACGTCACCAGAAGCGCGAGGCCGACGATCACCCTGACCGGCACGCGGGGGCTAGACGATCCCTTTCCTGAAAGCGGCCGTCTCTGCGGGCGAGATCGCGACTTTGACGGTGTTCGGGTTGTCGCCCCCCTTCGCCATACGGTCGGCGCCCACTCCGCGCGCTCCTCCAGATGCCGACACCTGCTGTTCGTTCTTGCCCGCGGTCGTCGACTTCGTGAGGTTGCTGAGGCCAAAACCCTTCTTCTTCTCTTCTGCCTTTTTCTCTTCGGGCTTCGGCGGCGGCGGCTTGGCGCCGGCCAGCCCGGCGGACCCTTCGACGACCGTCGCAATGCTGGTGAGATCGGTCGGCGTGTACTTGATGGTCGCCGTGTAACGCGCGGCAACGACGGCGCCGGGCTTCGATGCGGCCAGCTGCTTCACCTTGGCGATGCGCTCCTGCGTCTCTGGATGCGAGGCGAACAGCCCGTTCTTTTCTGCCTGAGTCTTGTTGCGCTCGGCGAGCCGGGCGAGAAACTCGGACAGCCCGGTGCCGGCATAGCCCGCCTTCTGCACCAGGAGGATGCCCTCCTTGTCGGCGTCGAGCTCGTCGCCTCGATCGAACGAGTTCTCGAGCACCATGTCGTAGGCCCTATTCGCGAGCGCGCCGAGGAACACGCCGCGATTCGACGACGTCTCGCTGGTGCCAATCTGCACGCCCTTGGCCTTTCGAAGGGCATTCACGGTGTGCTTCTGGGCGACGTGCGCGATCTCGTGTCCCAGCACGCCGGCCAGCTCGGCTTCGGACTTGATCAGGGCGAGCGCCCCGCGGGTGATATGGACGAACCCGCCCGGCGCGGCAAACGCGTTGACGCCATCGGTGTCGAGCACGATGAACGTCCACGGCAGCTTCGCACGGGTCGACTGGTCGGTCAGCGTCGTGCCGACGAGCGTCACGTATTTATGCACGGCCGCGTCCTGCGCGACGCCAAAGCGCGTGCGGATCTTCGCGCTCACATCGGCGCCGAGCTTGATTTCCTCTTCCTCGGTGATGTTCAGGTCGTCGAACTGCTGCTTGCGCTCCTGAGCCTGCTGCACGCGTTTCCCGATAGCGCCGAGCTGCGCGAAGGCGGGAGTGCTGACGGCGAGAAGCGCGATGATGCCGATCCAAACCTTCATGGCTGGTTCTCCTTGACCTCGAAAATCGCGACTGGTCTGGTCTTGCCCTTCACGACGACGTCGCCGAGCGGTCGAAGCACGTATCGACCCGGCAAGGCTTCGCGTGTAGCCTCGCTGATGATAATCCGGGTGCCGTAATCCTTGTTCAGCGATTCGAGACGCGCGCCCAGGTTCACCGAGTCGCCAATGACCGTATAGCTCATGATCGCTTCCGAACCGATGTTTCCCGCGATCATCGGCCCTGTGCTGATGCCGATGCCGATGTCGAGCGACGGCCGTCCCTCGGCTGTCCATTTCTGGTTCAGCGCGTTGAGCTCGCGGATCATTTTGAGCGCCGCTTCAACCGCGTGCTCGGCGTGATTGGGGTCGTCGAGCGGCGCGCCGAACAACGCCATCACCATATCTCCCACGAACTTGTCGAGCGTGCCCTTGTGCTCGAAGACAATCTCGACCATGCGCGTGAAGTATTCGTTGAGGATGGCGACGATCTCTTCCGGCTGGCCCTTCTCCGATACGGTCGTAAAGCCTCGGATGTCGGAGAACAGCACCGTCATCTCTCGCCGCTGGCCGCCAAGCCGCGCAAGATCAGGGTTGGCGACGAGCTGCTCGTAGACGTCCTTGGACACGTACTGGCCGAAGAGCCTCTTCATCTTGCGCTTCTCGCGGCCTTCGAAGAAGTACTGATAGCCGACGCCGCCGAACAGCGCGACAGATGACGCGAGGATCGGCTGGGTCATGTTGATCCAGTTGCCGGCCGCAAACTGTCGCGTGGCGATGAATGCAAACGCCGCGACGATCGCGGCGAATATCGCGGCGGCCCACCACGCCGGGAAAAGCGCCGAGATCAGCCCGACAACAAGGGCGAGCGCGACAACCAGCGCGAATCGCACGCCGCGTGACTCGGGCCGCATGAAACGATTCGACAGGAAATCGTCGGCGACCGACGCGTGGATCTGAATGCCGGGCATCAGCCCGCCGGCGAACGGCGTTTCGAAGACGTCGTACAAGCCGGCAGCGGTGACCCCGACGAACACAATCTTGTCCCTGAAGACCGCCGGATCGATGTTCGGTTTCTGTTCCGCCAGAAGCTGCTCTCCAGAGTAGAGCAGGTCAAAGAATGAATAGTGCGGATACGGACGCCGCTTCATGTCGGGAAGAAACGCCGGGCCTCGAAAATGGATGAGACCCCAGAGCATCTCCGTCGCGCCCCCCTCGGTATTCACCCTCCGCATGTCGAGCGGCATCATCCGATCCCCCGCGATAAGGGACCGGCCGTCGATGCGCACGGCAGACGGATCGAGACCAGACGCGCGCAGTGCCGCCGACAAGCCGAGCGACGGCATGGCGCTGTCGCCGGTTCTGACGAACGGCACGACGTGACGCACGGGTCCATCCGGGTCGAGGCTCAGAAAATTGTGGCCTAGCGCCGACGCCGCCGCGGATAGCGGGCCCGCTGGGGGAAATACCACGCGTCGTTCGAGGACACCTGGAACGTTGATGCGATACCCCTGATCCGGCAGCGTCTGCTTCTCGGTGGTTTCGCCGGCGAAGGTCGCGTCCGCGAGGAGGACCACATTGCCGGCCGTTTTGATCGTGTCTGCGAGGGCCTTGTCCGACTCAGGCCCAGACCATGTGTCTCCACCATATGGGAATCCAACGCGCAAGTCCTCGTCGGCGAACAGGACGTCATACACAATCAGCTTCGGCTTGCCGCGGTTGAGATAGTCGATGAGGCTCGCATGCACGACGCGGGGCCACGGCCACCGGCCGGCGTGCTGCTGAAGATTGCGAAGGGAGGACTCGTCAATCTCCACGAGCGCGATGTCTGTGCGCGCGGTGGACGGGTCCGCCGTGCGGATGAGGCGCCAGTCGTAAGTCTTGAGCTCGACGGTCTGAAAGGCCTCGAGGTTGGTGAGCGCCAGCACGATGCCAGCGGCGCACACCCCTATCAGTAGTCCCGCCGCCGCTTTTCGCACCGTGTGTAATATAGGCGCCCGCGCGGTGAGCCGCAACGAACCCGTCGCTAGAGCGCTTTTCACAACTCTGTAGCACCAGAGCGTTGTGAAAACGCTCGTGGGTTCCACAGTTCCTGTTCCACGTTCCCCGTTTGCGGTGGCGCCTGGAGGGAGACGCGCGTCTTTCTAAGACATGATGGCGTCCTGAATCCGCCGCCCACCTCGAACCCCGGCACGCGGAACAGGAACACGGAACCGACTGCCTACACCGTTTTGAAAACGCTCTAGCGTACGCGGTTTGCGGCCAATCGATACACGCCCCGCTCGAGCATCGTCGCGTACCCTTCCGCGACCAGTGCGAGGTTACCGCGCCCCGCTTCGGCCCGCGACAAGCCGGTCACGCGCGCGAGCTCGCCTGGAATCGTCATGCCCGCTCCCGTGAGAAACCCTCGCGCGATCTCCCGCAGCGCCGTCTCACGACTCACGCGCCGGCGCAGCTCATCGGGAAACCGATCGATGCCGAGCGACCAGATGTAGGTGAACTTCGGGGCATACACAGCGGCTGTCGGAATGACGACCATCGCGGACTGCAGCTCGTCGAGCGCACGCGTAAATGCCGCCCTCTCCTTCACGCCGGACTCCTCGCGCAAGTCGGCCGTGCCCATCTCCCATTCTCTGCGGAGCACTTTCAGGACGGCGCGCGCATGTCTACCGAGGCGCCGCTGCTCGTCGGATCGGCGGAGGCCCCAGACGGCGTGGAAATACGGAATCATGCGGGGGGCGAGGAACATCGGCCGGCCGCGGGCAAGCTTGGCGTAGTACACCTTGCCGCGTCCCATGATCTCGTCCTTCAGCTCCCACGTCAGAGACGTTTCGGGATCCTTCTGGACATTGCGCGGCAGCACGGCATCGCGGCGTCCACACACCGCGACGTAAAGAGAGGGACCCGGCCGGCGAGAATCGACGAAGCCTGACGCAAAGCCTACGTCCTCGACGAACCGCTCCGCGTCGAGAGCGTTCTCAATGCGACGCGCCTCTTCACGGCACCAACGTTCGTCGCGGTAGTCTTCGATGTCCTCTGGAAGGGAGTGTGCTATTCGCTTTTCCTTTTTCGTTCTTCGTTTTTCGTTTTTCGTTTCTCCGATCCCTACTTCCGGAACAGGCTCAGATCGATCGCGTCACCCATCGCCTTGTACCCCGCATCGCTCGGGTGCAGGTGATCGCAGGAATCGTAGGCCGCCAGCATCTTCTTCGGGTCGCTCGGGTCGCGGGTCGCCTTGTCGAAGTCGACCACGCCGTCGTACGCCTTGCTCGTTCGGATCCACTCGTTCAGCGCCTGACGCTTCGCTTCGCCAGCGTCCGTGTAATAGCCGGCTCCCCAGAAGGGCGTCAGCGTCGCGCCGAGAACCTTCACGCCCCTCGCGTGAGCCCGCACGATGAGCTGCTTGTGCGCCGCGATGAGATCCTCGGCGGTGGGAGTCGGATTCTGCCGCGCGTTGCCGATGTCGTTGATCCCCTCCATGACGATGACGTGCGTGACGCCTGGATGGCTGAGTGCGTCGACCTCGAACCGCGCGAGCGCGTTGGCGCCTGCGCCGTACGCGCCTTCGCTGACGACACGATTGCCGCCGATGCCGGCGTTCAGAACGCCAACCTTCATGGGCGGCGTCGAACCGAGCAGGCGCCTGGTGAGGACGTCCGGCCACCGGCTGTTCGTGTCGGCTGTCGACGCGGCGCCGTCGGTGATCGAGTCTCCGAATGCCACCACGACTCCGCCGGCGTCCGGCGCGTCGACGTCAACACGCGACAACAGGAACCAGCTGCGCGTGGTTGCCACCGACGGCAGCTTCGACATGCCCGCGTGATTGCCTGTTTCGGAAATGTAGGACGTCTGGAACGCAGAGGTATGCACCGCGAGCGCTGCCGGCATATTCGTGGTGCCTGGCAGGTACACATCGACCGCGAGATCGGACAGCGGCGGCACCGCCAGCGCAACGGGATCGCTGTAGACAATGGCGTTAGCCGGAATCGTGATGCTGTTTCTGCCGCTGAACGTCAGCGGACGGCCCTGCCCCGCTCGAATGCTTTCGTCGCTCTCGCGAAGCGCGATGTGGGCGGCGCCGATCGTGAGCGGCGCGCTGCCAAACGTATTGCTCAGCACGACGCGCAGTCGCGATCCTCCAACGCTCGTGCGGACGATCTGCCGCAGCGTCTGGTTCGTAAAGTGCACGAACGGAGCGGGCGCGTACGTCACACCCGCAGGCGGCGTAACCGGCGGCGTTGCGGGAGCGGGCGGAGCTGGGCAGGCATTGCGCATGAACGGAGCCGGCGCGGGCGGGCCCGGTGGTGGAGGCGTCTGCGGCCGCCCGACGAGCGCCGTTGACCACGAACCAACCCAGCGCTCGGCGGGCGCCTGGGCACGAGAAGCCGGCTGCAGCGCCCCGGCGGCAAAAACCAGCAAGGCCGCCGCTACCGGTCCGAGGATTCTTTTTTCGTTGTTTGTTCTTCCTTTTTCGTTAGAGCTCAAAGCTAACTCCTTCTTTGGCAGCGTGCGTATTCTCGAACTCCTCCCGAGCCGCCAATTCTATCTGCGACATCTCCTCGTCCGGCCTGCCGGGTTTGTGATGGAACAGCCATAACTGATTGGCGCCGCAAGCCGCGGCAAAGCGCGTGCACTGCGACCAGTCGCTATGCCCCCATCCCCGGTGCGCGGGCGTCTCTGCAGGCGTGAAATGCGAATCGAGAATCAGCGCGCGGGAGCCGCGCGAAAAATGCTCGAGCGCGAGATCGGTGTCCGTGTCTCCAAACTCGTGGTCGGTCGCATACACGAGATCGCCTGCCGCACCCGTGACGCGATACGCGAACGCGCCGCCCGGATGATGCAGCGGTTGCGCGGACACCGTGAACCCGTTGATGTCGACGCTTCCGGTCCCGTTCATCCTGACCGCCGGACGCGACGGCAGCCGATCGTATGGCACCGGAAAAAATGGCGATTCGAACATCGTCTCGATATCGGCGAATTGCCGGCCGAGTGCAGGTGCCCAGACGGTCACCGCCGCGCCGCGCCGATACAGCGGCGCGAAAAACGGTAGCCCCTGCACGTGATCCCAGTGATAGTGCGTCAGCACGATGGGAATCGTCGTCACTGCATCGAGCGTCGCGCCCACGCCGACGATGCCCGATCCCGCGTCGAGAATCAGTCGGCGGCCGCTCGCCTCGTCGAGGAGCTCGAGGCATGGCGTGTTGCAGCCATGGCCGATCGACGCCTGCGTCGCCCACGGCACCGAGCCACGCACTCCCCAGAAACGCACGCGCATGCGGTTGGGAGCTTATTACGGCCGGCAAGAATACGAACAGGAGATTAGGAGCTTGGGAGAAATATTCTGAAAGGAATGCTCATAGTCTCCTGTTAAGACATCTCCAGGGTCGTCTTGATCCCGGCCGTCTCTTCCCCGAACCATCGGTTGTACTGGTCCCAAGGGAGCCGCGTGGTGATGAGCTGCTTCAGCACCCCCGGCCACTTCTTTTCGATGACGGTGAAATCGCGCAAGCCCATCGCGAAATGACGGGCGTTGGCGTTGACGCTGCCGAACACGACCTGGTTGCCGAGCACGAGCTGATGATTGATTGTCTCGATCGGCTCATCGGCGGTTTTTGAGCCGCCTGTCAGGCTGAGCAGGCACAACACGCCGTTTCGACCGAGCATCTGCATCCCGTCAAATGCCGAACGCGCAACTCCAGTCGCTTCGACTGCGATATCCACCGGCGGCATTTCCGACTTTGCGTCGAGGATCGTCCTGTTCGCCGTCGAGTGATAGCTGCCGCCCATCTTCTTCGCAATCTGCGCGCGCCGATCCGTTTCCGGCTCGAGCCCGATCACATGCGTGTCGAGCCCACGTGCGCGCATCACGGCAGCAGCAAGAAGACCAACCGGTCCGGCCCCCAGCACGAGACCTGTGATCGGCTTCCACGCGAGCCGCCGCTGAATCAGGAACGCGTGATCGATTCCCTTCTCGACAACCGACATCGGTTCGAGCAGCACCCCGATGTCTGCGACAGCCCTCGGGATCCTGTTCAGCCACTGCGGCGATTCCACGTAGTACTCGGCCATGAATCCGTGACTGCCGGCGATGCCGCGCTCCTTGTAGCCGCCTGCGTAGCACATGTCGCTCTGACCGGCTTTGCAGGTGAAGCAGCGGCACGGCCGCCGGACGGTCGCGACGACGAGGTCGCCGGCCTTCACCGTCTTCACCTTCTTGCCCACTTCCTCGACCACACCGAAATTCTCGTGCCCGAGAATGAGGTAATCCTCGCCTTTGGGGGCCTCACCGAAGAGGCCGTGGCCGATCTCGGCGTCGGTGCGGCACAGGCCGGCACGAATCATCTTGACGGCAACCTGATCTGGCTTGAGCTTCGGATCGGGCACGTCGCGCATGTGGATCGAGCCCTTGACGCCGGGCCTGACGACGATGGCTTTCATGAACCCAGATTCCAGATCTGAGATTTCAGATTCCAGATGCCGGATTCACTGGTGGTAGAGGGGCCTTACCTGAAAGAGGATGTACAGCGAGATCAACCCGAACAGCAATCCAGTCACGATGTGCCCGCTCAGGATGTTGTAAACGATGCTCACGAGCTGCGAGTAAAAAAGCAGCTGCCATCCCGGCATCTTTCGCGCGAAGAGTCCCGGCAGCGCGGCGATCATCAGACCCACTTCGACGATGACGAAGAGCGTGAGCACGCCGAAACCTGACGCATAACCGACGCCGCCGAACGGGATGAAAATCGCGCCGAGGCCGAGCGCGAACAGCAGAATGGGCAGCGTCAGAATCAACAGCACGACCGTAATCCACGGCCCGACCTTCACGATCCACTCGCGGCCGCCGTCGGGAATCTGAAACGGCGCCTGCTTCACCAGATAGAAGTCGAGAAACCCGACGAGATCCTTCGGCGCAGTGGTGGCTGGTGTGTTCATGGCGCAAATCCTAGCACCGTTCTCGCACGAGCCCGGGCGAACGCGGCATACTTGTGGCGTATGGCTGAAGGGCGGATCGTCTATTCCACCGGCGTCGGCAAGATGTGTCCCGGCTGCGGATGGCCGGTAAAGGACTGCAAATGCAGCAGCAAGGCCGGCACAGAGTCCGTTCCCGGGCGCATCGTGGCCAAGCTGCGCATGGAAAAGAAGGGCCGCGGTGGCAAAACCGTCACCGTCGTATACGATCTGCCGAACAACGCCGCCTTCCTGAAAGAGCTTTCTCAGGAGCTGAAGCGCGCATGCGGCACCGGCGGAGCGGTGGCTGAAAACACCGTCGAGCTCCAGGGCGATCTGCGCGAACGGGTCCGCGACTACCTGATCAAGAAGGGCTGGCAGGTCAAAGGATAGAATTCTCTGAATGGCATCGCTCATCGAAGCAATCGACATCAAGCGGAAAATGTTCTTCGAGTACGAAGGCGCGCCCTATCACGTCCTCGACGTCGAAGTCTCGCGACCGACCGCCCGCGGCGGGCAGACCCTGGTACGCATCAAGATGCGCAACCTGGTGACGCGCGCTGTCTTCGACAAGACCTTCAAGGCCGGCGAGAAGTTCGGCGAGCCCGATCTCATCATGGTCGACGCGGCGTACCTGTACGCCGATAGCGCGGGCCTGAACTTCATGGATCAGGAGTCGTTCGACACGATGACGCTGCGGCCCGAGCTGCTGGGCGACGACCGCCTGCTGCTCACAGACAACCTCGTCGTGCAGGTGCAGAAGTTCAACGGCAACCCGATCGGCGTGCAGTTCCCGCCTCACGTCGAGATGGCGGTGCGCGAAACTGAAGAAGGAGTCCGCGGCAATACGGCGAGCGGAAGCGTGACGAAGACCGCCGTTCTCGAGTCAGGCCTCGAGATTCAGGTGCCTCTCTTCATCAAGCAGGGCGAGAAGGTCCGGGTCCATACGGAGACCAGGGAGTTCGCGGGAAGGGCATGAAGAATTGGTAGATAGGTAGTCTGACAACAATCTTCCAATCCTCCATTCTGCCAATCGACTAATGCCAGATTTCAAGGAAGACCTCGCCGCGCTCCGCCTCGAACGCGAACCGAGCGTCCGGCCGCGCCGGCGCTGGATCGTGTGGCTCGTGCTGGCCGTGTTGCTCATGGCGGCCGGCGGCGGCGCATGGTGGTGGTTCAGCCGCGAGCGGCCCATCGAGGTCGAAGTCGCCGCGGTGTCTTCGCGTCAGGCGGGGACGCAGGCGGCTGTCCTGAATGCGACGGGATACGTCACGGCCCGCAGGCGCGCCACCGTCTCGTCGAAGATCACGGGCAAGGTGATACAGGTCAACATCGAGGAGGGCATGGCCGTACGCCAGGGCCAGGTGCTCGCGCGACTCGACGACGAGACGCAGCGTGCCTCGGTGGCGCTGGCCGAAGCCCAGGCCGAGGCGGCCCGCAGAAACGTCAACGAAAGTGAAGTGCGCCTCAAGGAGGCGCGCATCAACCTCGAGCGCATCACCAAGCTCGTCGGGGTAGGCTACTCCACCGCCGCAGAAGTCGACGCGGCGCGCGCCGCCGTCGACTCACTCGACGCGCGCATCAGCGCCGCCCGCGAGCAGGTGCGAGTGGCCGAGCGCCAGGTCGCGGTGGAACAGACCGACCTCGACAGCACGATCATCCGCGCGCCGTTTGCAGGGGTCGTGATCTCGAAGGATGCGCAGCCCGGCGAGATGGTCTCGCCTGTCTCCGCAGGGGGCGGATTTACAAGGACCGGTATCGGCACGGTCGTCGACATGGCCTCGCTCGAGATCGAAGTCGACGTCAACGAGAGCTACATCAATCGTGTGAAGCCGGAACAGGAAGTCACCGCCGTGCTGGATGCGTATCCGGATTGGCAGATCCCAGCGCGCGTCATCACCATGATCCCGTCGGCAGACCGGCAGAAGGCCACGGTGCTGGTGCGGATTGCATTCATGCAGCTCGATCCGCGCATTCTGCCCGACATGGGCGTCAAAGTGACGTTCCTGCGCGAGAACGAAGATACGGCTCCCGCCGCGCGGCCCGTGACGCTGGCGCCGAAGGCAGCCATCAAGACCGACGGCAAACAGTCCTACGTGTTCGTCGTCGTCAACGATCGGGTGGACAGGCGGGGCATTACGACCGGTGGGACTGACGGCGAGCGCGTCGAAGTGATCGCGGGCCTCAACCCCGGCGATCGCGTGGTCGTGTCGCCTCCCGCGGAACTTTCGGCCGGTGCGCTCGTCGTCTCGCGGTAACGCTACGATTCAACCGAACGCCAGCTAACCATATGAATGAACTTGTTCGCGTCCAGGACGTCCACAAACACTTCACCAGAGGCAGCGAGCGCATCGACGTCCTCAAAGGCGTCAACCTGGAAATTCCAAAGGGCGATTTCCTGGCGCTGATGGGACCGTCGGGGTCCGGCAAGACGACGCTCCTCAATCTGATTGGCGGGCTGGACACGCCGACAGGCGGAGCCATCAACGTCAACGGCGTGCCCGTCAGCTCGCTGAGCGGCAGCGAACTGTCGAAGTGGCGCGCGCAGAACATCGGGTTCGTCTTCCAGCTCTACAACCTACTGCCCGTCCTGACGGCCGAGAAGAACGTCGAGCTGCCGTTGCTGCTCACCAGGCTGACGAAAGCGGAGCGGCGAAAGCGGGCCGGCATCGCGCTGAAAGTGGTCGGCCTCGCCGAGCGCGCGAAGCACTACCCGCGGCAACTGTCGGGCGGCCAGGAGCAGCGCGTCGGCATCGCCCGCGCCATCGTGACCGATCCGACGCTGCTGTTGTGCGACGAGCCCACGGGCGATCTCGATCGCAAGGCGGGCGACGAAATCCTCGACCTGCTGCAATCTCTCAACCGCGACCACGGTAAGACGATCGTCATGGTGACGCACGATCCGCGTGCGGCCGAGCGCGCGCAGCGCACGATTCATCTCGAGAAGGGCATCTTGACGAGGGACCAGGCATGAAATTTCTCCCACTCATCTGGAAGAACATCTGGCGGCGGAAGTTCCGCACGGTCTTCACGCTGCTGTCCATCTTCATCGCCTTCGTGCTGTTCGGCATCCTGATGACGATCCGGTACTCGTTCGCCTTCGGGGTCGAGATTGCCGGCGCGGATCGGCTGGTGCTGATCCACAAGGTCAGCCTCATCATGCCCCTGCCGGTGTCATACCAGGCGCGCCTGCAGCAGACGAAAGGCGTGGAAGTGGCGACGCATCAGACGTGGTTCGGCGGCATCTATCAGGACCCGTCGAATTTCTTTGCCAACATGGCCGTCGAGCCGGAGCCGTTTCTGAAGATCTATCCGGAGTTCCAGCTGCCGCCCGAGCAGATCCAAGCCTGGCGCAACGACAGGCAGGGCGCCATCGTCGGCCGCGATATCGCGCAGCGCTTCGGCTGGAAAATCGGCGACCGCGTGCCGCTGACCGCGGCCATCTGGCTGCCGAAAGGCGGCGGCACCACCTGGGAGTTCAACATCGTCGGTATCTATGACGGCGGCGATACGGTCGACAAGACCCAGATGTTCTTCCGCTACGACTACCTCGACGAGAACCGCGCGCGCGGCCAGGGTCAGGTCGGATGGTATGTCGTCAAGATCTCCGATCCCGCGCAGGCGGTCGATCTCAGCCGCACGTTCGACGAGATGTTCGCCAACTCCGCCGCGGAAACGAAGACCACCACAGAAAAAGGGTTCATTGAAGGCTTTGCGAAGCAGATTGGCGACATCGGCAGCATCGTGATCGCCATCTCTTCGACGGTGCTGGTCATGTTCGGCCTCGTCGCCGCCAGCACGATGGCGCAATCGGTTCGCGAGCGCACGAGCGAGCTGGCCGTGCTGAAGACGCTCGGCTTTACGGGCCCGATGATTCTGACGCTCGTCCTCGCCGAGTCTTTGTTCATCGCGTTCACGGGGGGCCTGCTCGGCCTCGGGCTCGCGTGGCTGTTCGTGCAAGGAGGCGATCCGACCAACGGGATGCTGCCGATCTTCGTGCTGCCGCCGCGCGACGTGGTGATGGGCATCGCGCTCATGGCGCTGATCGGCATGCTCGCCGGTTTGATGCCGGCAATTGCGGCGATGCGGCTGAAGATTACAGACGCGCTGAGGCGGACATAACCATGCAGTGGATCAGACAGACGTTTGCCGTCCTCGCACTGAACGTGCGCACCATTCCACAACGGCTGAGCTCGTCGGGCGTCGCGATCGTCGGCATCGCCGGCGTCGTCGTCGTCTTCGTCTCGGTGCTCTCGATTGCCGCCGGTTTCGCGGCCGCGATGCAATCGTCTGGCTCCCCGGATCGCGCGCTCGTCATGCGCAGCGGCGCGGACAGCGAGATGACCAGCGGACTCAGCGGCGTGGATGTCGATGTGATCAAGCAGGCCCCGGGAATCAGGCGAGACGGACAGGCGCCGCTCGCCGCTGCGGAACTGGTCGTCATCATCGATCTGCCGAAAATCACTTCGCCCGACGCTCCCGCGAACGTTCCAGTGCGAGGGATCGGTCCCGAGAGCATTCCGCTCCGAAGCGAGTTCTCGATCGTCGAAGGGCGGATGTTCAAGTTCGGCACCAACGAAGTGATCGCCGGCCGCGCCGCGAAGGGGCAGTTCGTCAACCTCAACGTCGGCAATACGGTCGTCTCCGGCCAGAACCGGTGGGACGTCGTCGGCATTTTTGAATCCGACGGCGGAGTGGCCGAGACCGAGATCTGGATCGACGCGCGCACGCTCCAGGGCGCCTATCGCCGTGGCAACACGTACCAGTCCCTGCTCGCACGGCTCGAATCGCGCGACTCGTACGACGCGTTTCGCGACTGGCTCACGTCGAATCCGCAGTTGAACGTGTCGATCCGCCGCGAGAACGAGTACTACGCGTCGCAGTCGCAAGCCTTGACGCGACTGATACGTACGATCGGCTTCGGCATCGCGGCGCTCATGGGAATCGGCGCGGTGTTCGGCGCGATCCTGACGATGTACACGGCCGTCGCCACGCGCGCCCGCGAAATCGCGACGCTCCGCGCGCTCGGTTTCAACACAGGCTCGGTGCTGGTCTCGGTTCTCGCCGAGTCGATGGTGCTCGGGTTGATCGGCGGCACCATCGGCGGCGCCGCGGCGTACCTGGCGTTCAACGGGTACCAGACGTCCACGATGAACTTCCAGACGTTCAGCCAGGTGGCGTTCGCGTTTCGCGTCACTCCGCAGTTGCTCGCGATGGGTTTGTTTTACGCGTTGCTGATGGGATTGATCGGCGGGCTATTCCCCGCAATCAGGGCAGCGCGGCTGCCCATACCTGTGGCACTTAGAGAACTCTAACTTCCTACATTCGTGGATTGAAGGTTGGAGAATTGAAAGACTGTTGTTGGATTGAAGAATGAAGATCGACGGATTACTGCGAGTATTCTGCCGATCGACAATCTTCAATCTGACAACATTCCTGACCCGGCGCGCGAAATAGGGCGCGCTGGCGGATTGGAGCCCAGCCGCAAGCTATTTGGCGCTCGCACGGTGGGCGAAGAAAAGGGCGAAAGCCGCGGTATAGTAACGCCGTGACCCCGGCGTCGTCCTCGGTTGATACGCTGAACCCGAAGCAACGGGAGGCCGCACAGTTCGGATCCGGCCCGCTGTTGATTATTGCGGGCGCCGGGACGGGCAAGACGAACACGCTGGCGCATCGCGTGGCGCATCTGGTGCTGTCAGGCGCGCGGCCCGAGCGCATCCTCCTTCTCACCTTCACGCGCCGTGCGGCGCTCGAGATGACACGCCGCACGCAACGGATCGTGGGGGCCGCGGGAACTGGAATTGGAACAGGAACCACCCGCGAAGCACGTATCCCCTGGTCCGGCACGTTTCACTCGATCGCCAACCGCCTGATTCGCCGCCACGCCGCTGCTGTCGGCCTGGACACGAGCTTCAGCGTGCTCGACCGTGGAGACGCCGCCGATCTCATGGACGTGCTGCGGCACGAGCTCGGGTTTTCGAAGGCGGAGAAGCGCTTTCCGCGGAAGGACACGTGCCTCGCGATCTACTCGCATCGCGTCAACACGCAGCGTCCGCTGGCCGAAACACTCGACGGGCTGTTCCCCTGGTGCGCTGAATGGGAAGCGCAGCTCACCCAGCTCTACCGCGCGTATGTGGAGAAAAAGCTCGCCAATCAGGCGCTCGACTACGACGACCTGCTGCTGTACTGGCACGCGATGATGAGCGACGACCGGCTCGCGTCGGATATCAGCAGCGAGTTCGATCACATTCTCGTCGACGAATACCAGGACACGAACGTGCTGCAGGCAGAAATCCTGAAGCGGTTGCGGAGCCACGGCGACGGCGTCACTGTTGTCGGCGACGACGCACAAGCCATTTATTCGTTTCGGGCCGCGACGGTCGACAACATCCTCGGGTTTCCGGATCAATACAGGCCGGACAATGGGCGTCCGGCGTCGGTCATCACCCTCGAAGACAATTACCGATCGACGCAGGCCGTGCTCGATGCAGCGAACGCGTTGATGGCCGAGGGCGCGCGGCAGTACCGCAAGGTCCTTCGGACGACGAAGGGGGAAGGACATCCGCCGCATTACGTCACGGTCACGGACGACCAGGCGCAGGCGGAATATGTCGTCGCCCGCATTCTGGAAACCCGCGAGAGCGGTGTCCCGCTCAAACGGCAGGCCGTCCTCTTTCGCAGCTCGCACCACAGCGACACGCTCGAGCTGGAGCTGACCCGCCGCAACATTCCATATGTGAAATACGGCGGCTTGAAATTTCTCGAGGCCGCTCACGTCAAGGACCTGCTCGCGGTGCTGCGCTGGGCCGACAACCCGAAGAATCGAATCGCCGCGTTTCGCGCGCTGCAACTGCTGCCGGGGATGGGACCTTCTACGGCAGAGCAGTTCGTCGCGCGGTTCGAACGGTCGGGGTTTTCGTGGATGAGCCTGAGGGATCTGAGCGCAGCCTGTCGCGCGGAAGCGCCAGAGGCGCGCAGGCGGCCTCTCGCAGAAGCGTGGGATCCGTTTGCCGAGCTGATGGTGGGCCTCGCCGTAACCGAGGGGCCGTGGCAGGGACAGGTCGCCCGCACGCGCGAGTGGTTCGAGCCGCATCTCGAACGGATTTACGAGTCGGCGCAGGTGCGGCTCGGCGATCTGATTCAGCTCGAGCGTCTGGCGCAGCAGTTCGCCACGCGCGATCAATTTCTTGCGGAGCTGGCGCTCGATCCTCCCGCCGTCACCGGCGATCTGTCGGGCACCCCGTATCTCGATGAGGACTACCTGGTGTTGTCGACCGTCCACTCGGCGAAAGGCCAGGAGTGGGACGCCGTCTACATCCTGAACGTCGCCGACGGCAATTTTCCATCGGAGTTCTCGACGGGCAAGTCGGATCAGATTGAGGAAGAGCGTCGCCTGCTCTACGTCGCGATGACGCGGGCGAAGAACGATCTGCACCTGATCGCGCCGTTGAAGTACTACGTCGCGAACCAGCCGAAACACGGCGACCGTCACGTCTACGGCGCGAGAAGCAGGTTCCTCACCAGGGCGGTCATGTCCAAGCTCGACGCAATCACCTGGCCTGAAAACGGGGACTCACCCGAGGCGCTCGCGCCGAGCAAAGCCCGCGTCAATGTGGCGGGCAAGCTGCGCAGCATGTGGTAGCGTAAGCAGCTTCCACGCGAGGGAGGGTGACATGAAAGTGGTTGTTGGCCTTGTGGCCTCGTTGCTGTTCGTCATCTGCGTGCCCGTGCTCGCGCAACACGATCACTCGGCAGGCGGCGGCGACGTCGGCAGCGATAGTGTGAGCTTCATGACGTCATGCGCGCCTGCACTGCGGCAGGACTTCAACCGCGCGGTCGCGCTGCTGCATTCCTTCTGGTTTGCGCAGGCGATCGCCGCGTTCGAGGGAATCGCCACGAAGGATCCCTCGTGCGCGATGGCCCACTGGGGCGTCGCGCTCAGCCGGTGGGGCAATCCCTTTGCCGGAATCCGCTCGCCGCAGCAGATCGAGCTCGGGCGCGCCGCCATTCAGAAGGCGCAAGCCACAGGCAAGCCGACACCGCGCGAGCGAGCGATGATCGCTGCGGTTGCAGAGCTGTTCACGAGCGCCGATGCCTCGACGCAGCGCGCGCGCACCGTCGCCTACGAGCAGGGCATGGAGCGCGTGGTCCGCGACAACCCCGCCGATATGGAAGCGCGCATCTTCTACGCGCTGGCGGTCGATCAGACAGCGCTCCCCAGCGACAAGAGGTTTTCCCAGCAACTGAAAGCGGCGGCCATTCTCGAGCCGCTGTTCAAGGAACATCCGAAACACCCAGGGCTCGCGCACTACATCATCCACGCCTACGACCACCCGCCGCTGGCCGAGAAGGCTCTTGCCGCGGCGCGCAGCTACGCGTCTCTCGCGCCGTCGGTGCCGCACGCGCTGCACATGCCCTCGCATACCTTCACGCGGGTCGGCTTGTGGAAGGAATCGATCGAGACCAACCGGCGATCCGCGGAAGCTGCGCTCAAGGAAAATGCCACCGCCGAAGCGCTGCACGCGATGGACTACCAGACCTACGCGTACTTGCAGATTGCGAAGGATGCCGAGGCGCGCCGCGTGGCCGCCGACGCGCGTGTTGCGGCTCAACGTCTCGATCCGAATGCCACTGGCGCCGCGGCGCCCGGCGTTGCGGGTGTCTTCGCGACGGCAGCCATCCCCGCGCGCTACGCGCTCGAGCGGGGCGCGTGGGCGGAAGCCGCCGCGCTCACCGTCCAGAAGACCACGTTTCCGCACACCGACGCCATCACTCACTTCGCGCGTGCCCTCGGCGCGGCGCGTTCCGGCAATCCCAAGGCGGCGGCCGCCGATATCGATCGGCTGGCTGCCCTGCGCGATGCTCTGAAGGCCATGTCGGATGCGTACTGGGCCGAGCAGGTCGACATCCAGCGGCAGATCGCGATCGCCTGGGTGACCTTCGCAGAGGGAGACAAGAGCCGCGGCATCGAGCTGCTACGCGCCGCTGCGGCGGCGGAAGACGCGACTGACAAATCGGCCGTCTCGCCGGGACCGCTCGCACCTGCGCGAGAGCTGCTGGGATACATGCTGCTCGACGCCGAACGGCCGGCGGACGCGCTCGTCGAGTTCGACGCCACGATCAAGAAAGAGCCGAACCGCTTCCGCGGTCTTTACGGAGGAGCGCGGGCAGCGGAGGCGGCGGGACAGCGCGCGCGCGCGATCACTCTCTACAAACAGCTGCTACAGGTCGCCAGTGAACCAGACACAAATCGCCCAGAGCTCGAGCACGCACGCGCCTTCGTCAAGTAGCGCCCGGCTTCCCGGCGCTGTGCTCGATCCGCCGCTCGACTGGATCGGCAGGGCGTCGCATCTGGGCCCCGGCCTCATCATCAGCGCCGCCATCGTCGGCTCGGGCGAGCTGATCGTCACGCCCAAAGTGGGCGCCGCGCTCGGCTTCTCGATGCTCTGGTTCATCATCCTCGCCTGCATCATCAAGGTCTTCGTCCAGGTCGAGCTTGCGCGCGTCGCAATCGTCGAGCGCGTGACCACACTCGAAGCGCTGAACTCGATTCCGGGGCCGCGCTTCCGCGTGTCGTGGCTGCTCTGGCTCTGGCTGTTCATGTATCTCGGTCTGGTCTTTCAGATAGGCGGACTGATCGGCGGTTGCGTCCTCATCTTCGAGACGATGAACTTCAACCTGTCGCGCGACGCGCTCCTGATAGGCATTACGGCATCGGGAGCGGTGCTGCTGGTCACGGGCCGCTACAAAGTCGTCGAAGCCGGGTCGACTCTCATGGTCGCGGCCTTTACCTTGAGCACCATCGTCGCGATGATCGCGCTGCAATGGACGCCGTACCGAGTGTCGTCGGCGCAACTGATCGACGGACTCAAGTTTCAGCTGCCTGCGTCGTTTACCGTGGCGTTCGCGGCGTTCGGGATCACCGGCGTCGGCGCGTCCGAACTGATCTACTACCCGTACTGGTGCCTCGAGAAAGGCTACGCGCGCCACATCGGCCCGCGAGATGACACGCCCGACTGGCGGCGGCGCATGCTTGGATGGCTGCACGTGCTGCATACCGATGCCGCCCTCTCGATGCTGATCTACACCGGCGCAACCATCGCGTTCTACATCCTTGGCGCCGCCGTCCTGCACGGCCAGGGACTGCAGGTGGCGGACCGTGAGTTAATCGAGACGCTCAGCCAGATGTACCGCCAGACCCTTGGCGCCACTGGCGCCTGGATATTCCTGCTCGGCGCGTTCGCCGTGCTGTACTCGACGTTCTTTGTCGCGACCGCGTCGAACGCGCGGCTGTTCGCCGACGCCGCGGCCATTTTCGGGGTCGCGCACTACCGGGACGAGGCGGCGCGGCTGCGGATCGTGCGCGCGGCATGCGTCGCCCTGCCCATTGCGTCCGGCACGGCGTACTATCTCTTCCCGCAACCGGTGATTCTCGTGCTGATCGGCGCGATAGGCCAGGCGCTGATGCTTCCGTTCCTCGGCGCCGCGGCCCTGTACTTTCATCACCGGCGCCTTTCCGGCGTCATTCGCAGTAGTACGATCTGGACGCTCTGCCTATGGGTGTCGGCGCTCGGGATGATGCTCGCCGGCGCGTACCAACTTGTGCAGACATTGAGGCCGCTTCTCTAAGGGTGTCATGGAAGACCATAAACCGAACGCCTGGGACCTCGCCGCCGAGGCCTTCCTCAAGATCTCTGAGATGGACGAGCCGTTCGACGAACCGGTCAACGACCGCTTAATCGAGCTCGCCGAGATCGATACGGGCCACACGGTCGTCGACGTCGCCACAGGAATCGGCGACCCCGCGCTGTCGGTCGCGCAGCGCGTCGGTCCAGCCGGCCGCGTGATTGCGACGGACCAGTCCACGGCCATGCTCGCCATCGCCGAGCAGCGCGCGCGCGAGCGCGGGTTGACGAACATCGAATTCCGGCAGCTCGATGCCAATGCATACGATTTTGCGGACGCCACGATCGACGCCGTCGTGTGCCGGTGGGGCCTCATGTTTCTGTCCGATCTGACGGACGCGCTTGGCCGCATGCAGTGTTCCCTCAAACCGGGACGCGTTCTTGCCGCCGTGACCTGGGGCGAGGCCGACAAGGTGCCGCTCATCTCGATCAGGCGCAGCGTCATGCGCGCATTCGACCTACCCAAGAGCCCGAACGATCCGTTTCGCCTGTCGTCGGCGGCCACGCTGAAGGACACAGCGGTGGCTGCCGGCTTCCAGGAGGTTGAGGTCACACGCGCGGTTGTGCCGTACGAATATCCGTCGGTCGACGCATTCGTAGAGGAGCAGCGCATCGCCCACGAGAGCCGGCTCACGGCGCTTCTCGCCCGGCCGCCTGCGCAACAGGCTGAATTCTGGCGCGCGCTAGGTGCGGCCACCGAGCCCTACGCGGGCAGCGACGGCGTGGTCAGGGTACCGAGCGAGATTCTGCTCATGGCGGCACGCAGGCGCGGATGATGTCGTCCCTGAAGCCGCCTTCACTCGAGGACGTCAAACGCGCGCGGGCTGCATTGGATGGCGTCATACGCCGCACGCCTTTGATGCGTCATCCGCTGCTGTCGGCAGAGACCGGCCTCGACATCCACGTCAAACACGAAAATCACAATCCGACGGGTGCCTTCAAGGTTCGCGGCGGGGTCAACCTCGTGGCGTCGCTCTCGGATGACGAGCGGTCGCGAGGCATCATCACCGCCAGTACCGGCAATCACGGCCAATCGATTGCGTTCGCGTCGCAGCATGCCGGCGTGTCGTGCCTCGTCTCGGTGCCGCGGGGAAATAATCCAGACAAGAACGCCGCGATGCGCGCGCTCGGGGCCACGGTCGTCGAGCACGGGAAGGATTTCGACGAAGCGCGGGAATGGGTCGAGGACCAAGCGAAGATCCGGGGACTGCGGTACGTGCATTCAGCAAATGAGCCGCTGTTAATCGCCGGCGTCGGCACGTACGCGCTGGAGATCTTCGAAGACATCTCGGACCCCGACGTCATTCTCGTGCCGATCGGCGGCGGCAGCGGCGCGTGCGGGTGCTGCATCGTCCGAACCGGCCTGGGACGGAAGACGCGCGTCATCGGTGTGCAGGCGGCCGAGGCGGACGCCTTTACCCGGTCATGGCGCGGGCCGGAGCGAGTCTCCGCCGATCGCACCGCGACGTTCGCGGAAGGTCTTGCCACCCGCTTCTCGTTCGATTTGACGTTCGGCATTCTCAAACGCGAGCTCGACGACATCGTCACGCTGACTGAATCCGAGCTCGAAGAGGGCGTGCGCCTGTCGCTGCGCGCGACGCATAACCTCGCAGAGGGCGCCGGCGCGGCGTCACTCGCCGCCGCGACGAAGCTGCGCGATCAACTTCGGGGCAAGAAGGTCGTGGCCGTCATGTCGGGCGGCAATATCACGACCGAAATGGTGAGACGCATACTCGCAAACGGAAAACTCACCTAAAAAACGGAGGCCTTCCTCAAGTTGGGTTTGTGCCGAGGAGTTAAGTGCGGCTGGACACGATTGGGCCAAGATCGAACAGGATCGCCAGCGCCGTCGTCACCACGAACACGAACAAAGCAATCAAGATCTGCCTTCTACGTTTCGTCATTGCCAGTTAGATTACCAATTCAGGTTGCGTCGTGTCTCAGTCTGAAATTTATCCAAAAATGAGACGGGCCAGCGCATAAAGGATACCAACCGCAGCACCACCAACTATCACAATGCCGATGACGCCGCCGAATAGCTGAAACTCCGTTGGGTCCGGATCCGGAGTTCTCATGTCTCCTCTTCCCGGCAGTCTCATATGAACCCCACTTTCTCGATGTTCCCACTAGAGACCCTATCATCAGGTTTGGGTTTGTGAACGCTCTAATTGCGGTTATAGTGCTCCCCTATTTACAGGAGAGACGCATGATGTGCAGATTCGTAGTTAGTGCCCTCGGAATTGTCGTAATGACCGCCTCGCTCGCAGCGGGACAGGCTCCCGCAGCCGGCGGCCAGCGCGCCGGCGGGGCTCCGCCAGCGCCCATGAAGAACCTGCAAGTGCTGCCGAAAGACATGCCGCAGCCGGAAGTCGTGGCCATCATGCGGGTATTCAACGCGGCATTGGGCGTCCAGTGCGGTCATTGCCACGTCTGGACGAAGCCCGGCGACCCGAGCAACGACATGGCGGCCGACACGAAGATCCAGAAAACGGTCGCGCGCGTGATGATGCAGATGACCGGCGAGATCAACACGAAGCTCGCTGCGAGCATCAAGAAGCCGGCCGATCAGATTGCAAAGGTGGGATGCGCGACGTGTCATCGTGGCGAGGCGATTCCCGTCACGCCGCCGCCGCCACCGGCGCCCGCACCCGCGGCTGCTCCGCCGGCAAAGTAGTCTTTCCGTCCCAACACGGAGGCACGGAGACACGGAGTATCTTTTTCCTAAAAGGAATGCTCCGTACGTCTCCGTGCCTCCGTGTCTCCGTGTTGGGACACCAGGTCACGTCAAAATGCTTCGCCCACGCCGATGTTGATCCGCCATCTGGTTTTCTGCGGCTGACCATCGATACGCAGCCCTTCCAAGGGCCGTAGCTGGTAACCGACATCCAGGCGAATGAGACCGAACGGCGTGTCGAATCGCAGACCAGCGCCGGCGTCGTAGCGGAGATCGCCGAGGCGCATCGTCCACGGCTGCGCCCACACATTGCCGGCCTCGACGAAGACGGCACCGCGCAGACGCCTGACGATCGGCGCTCGCACTTCGCTGGTCGCGGTGAGCAGGCTCGTGCCACCCACCGGCTCGCCGGAGGCCGACAGCGGGCTCAGTTCATAGATACCCCACCCGCGCATCTCGTTCGACCCGCCCAGAAAAAATCTCTTCATCATCGGAATCTCGGTTTCCTCTCCCATCGGATCGATCGAACCGAGACGGAGGCGGCTGGCAAACACCACGCGATCGTCAAAGGCGCGCCGGTACCGGCGCGCTTCGCCGATCATGCTGAAGTAGTTGAAGTTTCCTGGCATCCATCCGCCGGCCTGCTCGACGTGCAGCAGGTGGGTCTGCGCGGGGGCCGCGGCCGTCGATACGCGACGATGATCGATATCCATCGACCACGCGTTCAGCAGCCCATCCTCCAGGCCAAGCAGCGGATCGAGGCTCGGATCGATCTCACTTTCCTCGCGCACGACCGCGTACGAAAACGTGCTCGAGAGATCCGGCGACCATTGCCAGGCCGCCGCTGTCTGGCCGCCGCGCGACAACACGAAAAATGCCTGCTCGTCGATCTCCTGATGTCTTGCCTGCAGCGATAGCGACAGCGAGGGATGCCAGGTATCTAACTGCGTGAATGCCGCTTCCGCCGTGCGCTCGATTCGCGACAGGCGGCCCTGCAGGTCGAATCGCTCCGCCGAGCCAAACACGTTCAGATGACTGATGCGCGCGTCGACCGCAAGGCGCTCTCCTGCGGCGTATCCCGCGCCCACATTCCAATGCCAGGGCGTCCGCTCTTCGACAGTGATGAGAGTGGGGACCGCGGCGGGGCGCGCGTCGATATCGTCTGCTCGGATCGCTACGGACTTGAAGAGACCGATCGCGCCGATGCGCCGCTGGGTCTGCTCGATCGCGCCGCGGCGAAATAACTCTCCTGGTGCGTAGGCGAGGCGCCTGCGGATCACGCGATCGTCGACACGCCGATTGCCGGTGATCGTGACCGGACCGAAGAATCCGAGGGTGCCCGGGTCGGCACGGAGGGTGACACGCATGCGTGCGGCGTCGATCGGCTCGCGCGCAAGCGCCACCTGCGCGTACGGATAGCCGTGATTCTGCAGCGCCTCCACGGCGCGCTCGCCCGCAGCCTTCTCGACTTCGCTCGTCAGCGCCGCGCCCGCGCGAAGCGGCAGATATTCGCGAAGCTCGTCGCGCACATCAGGAGGAAGGATATCGAGCCCTTCGAGCCTGACTTCTTCAACGGTGATGGGATTGTCGGGGACAGCTTTCGGCGGGATCCTCGCGCACGAAATAAAAAGGGCGGGTCCCAGCATCAGGACCCGCCCTACGTTCTTTACGTTTATTCGTTGGTCGTTCTTCGTTGTTCGCTACCCTGTTTATACCAATTCGTGCATCTTCTCTTCGGCCGTCGGGAAGTCCTTGCCGAGCGGCGTCTTGAGAATCTCTTCCGCAATCGTCAGGTAGACGTCGCCCACGCTGTTGTGCGTCTTCGTGTGCGTGTTCCCCTTGATGCCGCCGCCCGCGACAAGCATCGCAAGGCCGTTGCACTTGTGCGGGTCGGCCTCGGCGTGTTCGTGCACGAAGACCGTCGCTGTGTTGTCGAGCAGGTTGCCGTCGCCTTCAGGAATAGACCTGAGGCCCTCGAGCATGTACGCGTACTCCTCGACGAACCACCGGCAGATGTCGCGCATGATGCGCTGTTGCTGCGGCGAGCCGGCGTTCGTGTGCGTGTAGTCGTGATGCCGGTTGTCCGAATGCCCGAGCCACGGGAACCGCGTCAGGCTCTGGCACTTCGTCAGCATGTAGGACGCGACGCGGGTCTGACCGGAGGCGAACGCGTGGATGAGGAGATCGGATTGGATCTTCGCGATCCTCGGATAGTCCGTCAGATCGGTGATGTCCTCCGGTTCCTTCACCTGCTTGCCGTAGTCGGGCGGCAGGCTGGCGATCGCGCGCTCCAGATCGCGCACCGACGTCAGGTGCTGATCGAGCCGCTGCTGGTCGGCTGTGCCGAGCGCCGGCTTGAGCGCCTGCACGTCGCCGCTGACGAGATCGAGCACGCTCTTCTTGCGGTTGACCCATCCCTCGTCACGGACGCCGAAGAGGCGATCGAACAGGTTATGGGGAATGTGTTCCTGCGGCAGCGCCCGCTCGAAGCCCGCCCACGTCATGTTGCGATGGACGTTTTCGCCGTGCGATTCCTGCGCCACGCCGATCTGCAGCGATCGGAAGCGCGTCTTGGTGCCGATCTTCGCGGCGAGAATCTGATCGATCGACGGCCCTGCCGCGCCGCGCCCGGTGTAGGCAGTGCCGGTCATCAGGCCGCACAGCGCGCTGAAATGGCCGTTGCCCTGGCCGTTGAGTCGCGCCGCGACGTTGTCGACGCCGCTGAGCACGTGCACGTAATCGCGCACGCGACCGAGAGGCGACAGGCACGCCGTCAGCTCGTAGTCCTGGCCCGTCTCTCGCGGAATCCAGTAGCGCTCGGGAATGCCGTTCCCGTTCCACCACACCATGAAACGCTTGTCGATGGCGGCAGTCTTGCCGGCCTCGGCTGCGTAGGCAGTGCCGTTCATGTTGAACATGGCCGCGAGCGGCGGAAGGCCGACCTGCACGGCCGCGCCGGTCATGCTGATGCCTCTGAGAAATTTCCTTCTGCTGAGCATTCCTGCCTCCCAAACGGTCCGGCTGAAGCCGGACGCTACCGACGCTGGTCCGTCGATCGGACGGACCTTACTTGCGAGCCGAGCCGGCCGGGCTGTTCCATTGTCTCAGGAACTCCGGCGATTGCACCAGCGCAACCAGCAAGCTCTTGAACTTGAACCCGGACGCCTTGAACTGGTCGTACAACTGATGGATGGTGTTCTCGTCCGACGCGGTTTCAAGCCTGCCATAGGAGTATCGGAACATCTGCCGGACGACACACTCCTGGCACACCGGGCTGTTTGCGAGGATCGTCCCTAACTGCTTGGCGCCAGAGAAATTAGAGTTCGGGATACCTGCGATTTCGCCCTGCGCGTCGATCTCGAGAGGAATCGGCGGCGGCCCGCCACGCCCGCCTCCACCCCCGCCCCCGCGGCGAGGCACCGGGATCATCTCCTGCTGCCGATACTGGCCGATCGCATCGAAGTGCTCGAACCCGAAGCCAATCGGATCCATCAGCCGATGACAGGATGCGCACGTCGGGTTCTCGACATGCTCGACCATCAGCTGCCTGCGTCCTTTCGGATTCTGGCCGTCGACAAGAGGATCGGGCAGCGTCGTGATGACCCCCGGCGGCGGTGGCGGCACGTGCTGGCACAGCAGGCGCTCGCGAATGAAGATGCCGCGCGCCGTGGGCGACGTATCGGTCGGCCCCGCCGTCGAGGCGAGGAACGTGCCCTGGCCGAGAATGCCCGCGCGGTTCGTGTCGGCTGGAAACTTCACCATCTCGAACTGATCTTTCGGCGCCGGCAAGCCGTACACCTCGGCCAGCTCTGACGTCAGAAAGCTGTAGTCGGCGGTCAGCAGTTCCATGAAGTTGCGATCGTCCCACACGAGGTGATGCAGGAGCGTCCGCGTCTCTTCGGCCATCGCCAGCGCGAGCTCAGGCGTGAACGCCTGATACCGGTTGGCCTTCACCGCGTTGACGACGCGATCGAAGCGCAGCCACTCTTCGAAGAACTGATCGAGCGCGTCGCGCCCCTTCGGCACGTTCTGGAGCATGCGGCGCGCCGCGGCATCGCGTCCGGCCGGCGTCGCGAGCTCGCCTTTCGCCGCCGCCTCGAACAGCGCCTCGTCGGGCATCGTGTTCCACAGGAGGTACGACAGCCGGCTGGCAACTTCGTAGTCTGCGTGACGGCCGTCGGGACCCGCTTCGACATGAAACAGGAAGTTCGGCGACTGCAGCATCGCTTCGACGACAACGCGAGCGCCGTCGAGGAAGCGTTTGCTGAGGCGCGCCTGGTCGGAGAACACCGCCGAGTAACGCTTCACTTCGTCTTCGCTGAGAGGCCGGCGGAACGCGCGCAACCCGAAGCGGCGCACGAACGCGTCGCGGCACTTCTGGTCGCTGAAGGAGGCCGGCTTGCAGGGGACGAGGCCGTTGATGTCACCGATGCGGAACGCGTTCAGCGCGAGGCGCTCGGCGGCGGTGCTGTAGGTCTCGACGAGCAGCGGCGGCATGCCCTGGCCGGTCAGCTGGTTCTTGAATCCGTCAACGTAATCTTCGGGCGGAAACCGCTCGGCAGGCTTGCTGTAGTCGCCCAGCAAATCGCGCACGGTGTTGTCGTACTGCGCGTGGGTCAGCCGGCGCACCAGCTGCTTCGGTCCCGCCTCGCCTTCGCCGGCGACGAGCGATTTCATCGCAGCGGCGAGACTCGCATCGGACGCCGACGCAAGCGACGCGACCCATTTGGTGAGGATTTGCTCTTCAGATGAACCCGGCTTGATGCGCAGACCGCCCGTGTGGCGGATGACGTTGGTGGGCTTGGCCAGCAACAGCGATTTCGTCACGTCCGTGCGATCGACGAGGCTCGAGAGCGAAAGGCCGAACGCCTGAATCTGCGCCGGAGTCGCATCCTTGTCGGGAAAGTGCAGACGCGTGGCCGACGCGACGCCCGACGCGGTGTGACAGCCGCTGCACTTCGCCGCTTCGAACACGGGGAACACCTGCGATTGGAAAAACACGGGATCCGGAGCCGACGCCTGCGCCTGCGGGCGCGGAGCGGCCATCATCGACACGAAGAGCATCAACGCGAGCGACAGGCCCGCCAGACGAACGGTCATTGCATTTCCTCGATGACAGGTTTCTCGTTGGTCAGCGGCGCGCCGCGCGGCGCCGGCCGCTTCGCCCACGAGACGAACGTATTGGGATGCTGCTTCCGGAACGCGGCGACTGCTTCGGGCGTGACCTGCGTTTCGGTCAGGTACAGCGCTTTCAGATTCGGCAGCTTTGCCAGGCGCTGCAAGCCTTGATCGCCGACGTTGGTGTAGGACATGTCCAGATGCGCGAGCGTGGGCATCCCCGCGAGCACGTCGGCCGCCGCGTCATCCAGCGACTGCGACGCCCACACGCTGAGGCGTTCGAGCGGCAGAGACTGCAGCACGTGGAGACCCTCGGGTGTGAGCCGCGCGCCGCTGATGTTCAGCCGCTTGAGGTTCTTCAGCTTCGCGAGCTTGGCGATGCCGAGGTCGCTGAGTTGAAGTCCGCCGGTCAGCGTGCAATTGCCGCCGCCGGGCGCCGCGGGCTGCCCGCCCATCCCCAACTTGATGCCCACGCCCAGGTCGAGCTCTTCGAGGCCCGCCAGAAGCGAAATGGTGTCGAGATCGAGATCGGTGACGTTCGGCGTCCAGCACGCGCCCGCGTTGCGCCGCTGTACACCGCGGAGGCTCAGCGTCTTCAGCTTCGGCAGCAACTTGAGAAAGTTCAGGTTCAGTCCGGTGATCAGCGTGGCGCCGATCTTCAGATGCTCCAGCTCGCTCAGATTCGGGAGGTGCTCGAGGCCGACGTCGCCGAGCATCGTGTAGCTGATGTCGAGCGAGCGCAGCCCGGTCATCTCGCCGATGTACGGCATGCCCGCGTCCGTGATATCGACGCCGCGCACGACCAGCCGGCGCAGCGCGCGATTCGCCCGGAGATGCGCCATCGACGCATCGGTCAGGAATTCATCGGTGTCGAGCGTGAGATCTTCGAGCTGCTGCAGCGCCTGCAGCTTCTTGATGCCGCGATCGGTGACATACGTGAACGACAAATCGAGCTTCTTGATGGTCTTCAGCTCGACGATGAAGTCGATGTCGTTGTCGGTCGACCACGTCCGCTCGAGCGACGCTTCAACGATGACGCCGTCCTTGTCGCGCGCGACCGAGCCGCCGCGCTGCTCGATGCGCTCGATGGCGTGCGCGACTACCGGCGAATCCTGCTTCCGGGCCTGTGCCGTGGCCGCAGTGGGCGCACACAGAACAGCAGCCAACACAAATGCGCAGGCTACGTTTCGCTTTTCCATTTACGTCCGCCTCCGCGCGCGCACGGCGTCGAGGCTCCAGTTGATCTCCGCGTTCGGCAGCGCCTTTTTCACGCTGGTGAACCCCTGCTCGGTCAGCTGCGTGTGGTACAGGTCGAGGTACTTCAGATTTTTCTGCGAGGACAGCCACGACAGCGACTTGTCCGTCAGGTCGGTCCGGTCCAGCCTGAGGTCGACGAAGCCGGAGTTCTTCGACAGCAGCGCGATCCCCGCGTCGGTAACGGGCGTGTAGTTCAGGTTCAACGCTTCCAGTTTCGGCAGCTGAGCCACCCACGCCATGCCGGTGTCGGTAATGCTCGTTTGCTCGAGGCCGAGCCGCTTCAGCCCGCTCAGCTTGGTAATCATCTCCAACCCGGGCTCGGCGAATCGCGTGAAGCTCAAATCCAGATTTTCGAGCTGGGTCAGCGTCGCAAGCCCCTCGAGCCCCTTTTCCGTGATGTCCGCGGACGTGAGGTCGAGCCGCTTCAGATTTGTGAGCGCGGCAAAGTGCGTCATGCCCTCGTCGGTGAGATCGGTGTGCCGGAGGTTGATCGAGTCGAGGCCTGTCAGCTGCGCGAGCTGGGCCATCCCTTCGTTCCCGACCGGCGCGTCGCCCAGATCGATCTCGCGGAGGTTCGGCAGCGCTTTCAGCGCGGCGAGCCCCTTCCCTTCGACAAGCGTGCTCGGCAGATCGAGCACGCGCAGATTCGTCAGGGGCGCAAGCATCGGCAGCGCATTGTCGCCAAGAAGCGTGTGACCGAGATCGAGACGCTCGAGCGAGCGCACAGCCGCGAGCTGTTCGAGCCCGATCGTGCTGATCTCCGTGTGCTGCAGCCGCAATTCCTTCAGCTGCGGCAGCTTCGTCAGCACGACAAATTCCTTGTCGGTGATCGACGTGCCATTGAGCGACACCGCGGTGATGCTTCCACCGGCCATCTGCACTTTCCCGCCGATCGCGCGCAGCCACTCGGCGATGGCCGGCTCGCCTTTGGTGGCCACCGCGGCTGCCGTCATCGCGCGCTTGGGCTCGCGGTTGGACGACTCGAGCAGGAGCAACTCGGCCTTCGGCAGCTTCGACGCCAGCTCGCGAACGCCCGAGCTCGTCACACGGCTGTAGCGCAAATCGACGGACCGGAGATTCTTCAACCCGGAAAGCGCGGCGAGACCGGCGTTCGAGACCTTCGTTCTATACAGGCTGAGTTCTTCGAGCTCGGGCATGTTCTTCAACACGTCGAGGCCGGCGTCGGTCACGTCCGCGCTCTGCAGATTCAAGCGGCGGAGTTTGGTCAGCCCGGCGAGATACGAGAGGCCGACGTCGGTCATCGAGACATCGGACAGATCGAGCTCGACGAGGTTCGTGAGGTCGGAGAGATTCTGGATGCCCGCGTCCGTAACGGACGTGCCGCGGAGATACAGACGCTGCAGGGTCGTCTTGCTCTTCAGGCTCGCCATACCGGTGTCGTTGAACGTCACCGCGTAGTTCAGGTCGAGATGCGTCAACGGAAAGTTCGCCAGGGACACACCCGAGCTCCGGGTCTGGTGGATGCGTACTTCCTTCAGATTCTTCAGCGTCGAGAGACCCTTGAGCGCGGGATCGTTGAACGGAATGTAGGTCTGCACCGGCTTGCTCATCACGAACTTCTCGAGCTCGACCGCTTCATTGAAGAGCGCGATGGTGGCCTGCACGCGCGGCGCCGGCTGGTCGTACCAGAGCCGGCCATTGATGTACAGCTCTTTGAGGTGCGGGAGCGCGGGCAGCCGCCGAAGCTCGTCCTGCAGCGACGCTGCATACATGGTGATGCCCGTGAAGTTCAGCGTATGAATACGGAAATCCGTCGTCGGCAGATCCGCAAGATCGGTAATCGGCTTTCGCTGGCCTTCGAGGACGATGCTCCCGCCCATGCGAAGCATCCATTCCGCGACCATGCGATCGGCCGCGGGACCTTCGATCTTGATCGGCGCTCCGATCACCGGCTTGTCGGCAACCGGGTCGGCAACCTCATCCTGCGCGGAAGCGGCGCCGGCGTACGCCAGGCACGCGACACACACGACTACCGCCAATCGACTGGTTTGACGTCGAAAAACAGACCGCACGTTCATGCTGAACTCCGTGGTGAAAGACGTTGATTGTAGCCCGAACCGGCCTGTTTTCGCTGATCCGCGACACTTCGCGACAACGCCCTTTACTGGCGCGGCGCGAATTCGCTGGCGAACCCGAGCGTCGAGTTACCGGTACCGGACCATGCGCCGAGCTCCCGGCTCACCGGCGGCGCCGTGTCGCGAACGGCATCCGGCGCCGGGCCGCACGCGATGGCGGACGCCCAGCACGAACAGGAGCGCGCTTCTCATTTCAGAATCTGTATGAGTACTGGAACTTCGCCGAGAGCTTCGTGTCGTGCACGCGAAAGCGCAGGCTTCGATTCTCGTCTTCTTCCTGTATCCAGCCCTGATTGAATGCAATGAACAGATCGTTCCCGGGCCGCTGCGTCCATCGGATGCGGCTCTGCCATCCGAGGTTCTTCGAGCGGTTGTCGTACTGGACGAGATTCGAGAACGACAGCCGAGGCGAGACGGTGTAGCCGATGTTCGAGGAGTAGATGCGGGCGATGAAATCTCCTTCTGGCAGCCGCGCGAACGTCTGGTTCGTGGAGGAGGAGAACATAAACCAAGGCTGAAGCCTGAACGTGAGCGATGCCGTTACCTGATTGGCCTCGCCCGACCAGTACGTGCCCGTTCCGATGCCGAAACTGCCCGAGAACTTGCGGCGGGCGGCGGTCACCGCGCTGTATCGGAGCCGCGTGAACCGGTACTCCCCGGGTGGTAGAAACACGCCCGGCGCGATTTCGAATGTCTCGAAGAGGCGCTCGTACGTCGGGTTCACATCCATCACGGAGTGGACGCTGTCGCCCGATTGGAAGTGCCAGTCCAGCCACGTTATATACAGATCCCGACTCTCGACCAGGTTGTTCTCGAGATTGGTGAACTGCGTGTAATAGACGTCGTGAAACATCTGCTGGATGTTGAGGAATTTCGGGCGTGGGTTGTAGCTGGCGCCCACGCGCAGCAGACGCGCGTTGTCCCGCTGGAAGAACCCCAGCGCGGGCCTAAAGTTCCGCTGAATTTCGCGAACCGCCACCTGTGCGCCGAACTTGTCGTTCGGGTAGGCCGCGGAGAATCCGTACGACCAGTCGTCCTTCGAGTCCGGACCGGTGACGCCTCTCACGGCAAACCCGTCGACGACGAAGTTGCGTTGACGCCCGAGGAAACGCGAGGTCGCGAGCCGCGCGTCTGCGCCGTAGGTCTGCGCCGACGCTCCCGGCGACGGATTGCCTGCGGTGAAAATCGCTCCGACGTACGACTGCTCGAACAGGTTCTGCTTCACCCGGCCAATCAGGAACCCTTCGTCGTCGGCGATCAGCGCATTCCCCACTTTCAGCTCGCGCGTGCGGACACTCAACAGGCCGACTTCGGTCCGGCCGACGGTGCCGGTCAGCTTCACGCCCGCGTCGAGCGGAACCTCCTGGCCGCCGATCAACCCGATGCGGCGGCTGAAAAACGGATACAAGTCGGCGCCTGTGGCGGGAATGCCGCCGGGTGTTCCGGGGCCCGTGCTGGCAAAGCTGAACACGCCCGCGCCCTCGAGAAAGAAGGCGCGCTTCTCGGGGAACGTGAGCGAGAACCGCGCAAGGTTGATCTGCCGCGCGTCGACCTCCGTCTCGCCGAAGTCAGTGTTGATCGTCGCCGTGAGCCTGAGGCTCGGCGTGAGGCTGTAGAAAATATCGAGTCCGGGCTTGCGGTTGAAGTTGTCGTCGCCGGTGCCTGCCAGGTGGAGCCACCGTCCCGCGAGAAATGGGCGCAGGTCGAGGCCGATCCCCTGCGTGAGCCCGCCGAGGTTCGTGATTTCACCGGCCTCGGAGATCTGAAGAAACTGCGCGTCGAGACGGGCGCCCGACCAGCGGTCGTCCTCGAGCTTGCGCGAGATGGTTCGAGCGATGTTGAAGCCCCAGATATTCTGGCCGGCGGGAAAACTGAGGCTCTTGAACGGAATGGCGAACTCCGCCGTCCAGCCGGTGCTCGTGCGCAGCGTGCGAACGTGCCAGATGGCATCCCACTCGGTGTTGAGCTGTCCGTTGGCAAATGCGAGTCCATCGACCAGCGCGCCTGCGGGATTGGTCGCGAAGTAAAACGCGCTGCGCTGGTCGCGGAACGTGTCGAGCACGATCTCGATGCGATCGTCGGCGTTGAGCGACCCGTCGCGCACCATCTGGGTGCCAACCACGCGATCGGGCTCCGCATCGTGCGCAATCACGCCCACATAGAGATTGTCCTCGTCGCGAAGCAAGGTGATCTCGGTTCGCTCGCTGGGAGGGCTGCCGGTGTCGGGCTGGCGCTGAATGAGCTCGCCGATCTTCGGCGCGGAGCGCCACTCTGCCTCGTTCAACGAGCCGTCGATTTCTATCGGGCCGGTGATATTGGTGACGTCGGCCGATCTGATGACCGCCCCTGCGTTTCCTTGCGCAACAGCGTCCTCGGCGACGATGACAGACACGAGCAGCGCCAGCGCTGCGATGCATACGCACCGATGCATTCGAGGTCCTTCGATTGGTTTCCGGATTAAGCGTGCTGTGGCAGAGAAATCCCGAAGCGCTCCGCCCACGGCGTCAATGCGGGAATGATGGTCTCATGAAGTTGGATTCCTTCGCGAATCTGCTTTCGGCGGCGGGCGAGCGCCGCCTCGCCCGGCAGGCGGACCGGCGCATTGCCCGGCGCCACCGGCGTGTCGTGACAGAGGTCGACGAGATACCGCATCTCTCGAACGAACGCGTCGCGGCCGCCGAACGCGTCGGGATCGATCAATTGCAGAAAGATCGATGCGGTCCAGGCCGGCGGCGATTCCGAGCGGCCGCGGCCCGCGAGTCCCGACGTGAGCGCCTCGACGATCAGCGCAAGTGAGAAGCCTTTGTGGCCGAGCTCGATGCCGCCGAGCGGAAGCATCGCGCCGGGCCTGTCTCCGGAGAGCACGCGAGGATCGTCAGTCGCATGCCCGTCCGCGTCGACGAGCCAGGGGCCTTTCAGCCGTTCCCCTTTCGACGCCAACCGCTTGTTCATGGCGTTGGTCGACGTCGAGCTGCTGATGTCGATGAGGATCGGATCGCCGCCGGTCGGAAACCCAGCCGCCAAAGGATTCGGCGTGATTCGCGACGCCACGCCGCCGTGGGGCGCGACCCCGGTTGCGGAAGGATCCGAACACATCAACACGATGATGAGGCCCGCGTCGGTGACGGGTTTCAGGTATGCCTGCAGGCAGCCGATGTGATGGCCGCTTCCGATGACCACCGTCACGATCGGATGCGCAAGAAGCCGGTGCCGCGCTTCGGCGATCGCCTGCTTCACGAGCCAGTGGCCGGGCAGCCGGCGGCCGTCCCACGTGAGACACGCGCCCAGATCGGCGATCACAACGGGATCGCCGGAGGTCGCCAGCAACCCGTCGTCGATCTGCTGAAGATAACCGGCGAGCTGATCGAGGCCGTGCGTGTCGTGTCCCAGCAAGTCCCCTTCGACGAGGACATCGGCAACCGTGCGCGCCCGATCGCGGGCCAGCCCGGCCCGCTCGAGAAGCGCCGACGCGAACAGCACCAACTCGTCGGCGCGATACCTATTCGACAACTTTCCTGAATCCTCCCCGCCACGCTTCGGCAAGCGCGGGGCAGTTCGCGAGCTCACGCACGGTGTCGATATTCGTCGCGCCTCCGCGGCTGTACGCCGCGGCATTGACTGTGTCGATGGTCAGGTGCGGGTACGGACGCTCGACGAGCGCCAGCACGTCGCCGCTCTCAACGTGGCCGGTTTCGATCACGCGGAGATACCAGCCCGTGCGGCCGCTGTTCACGACGAGCTTCGGCATATCGAGACGCTTCCACCGGCGGCCGAGCTTCCAGCACGGCGCGCGCGGCTGCGAGATCTGCACCACCGCTGTGCCGATCTCATATGTGTCGCCGATCGCGACGTCCGTTTCGGTCTGCCCTTCGATCGAGAAATTTTCCCCAAACCATCCCGGCCCGCACTCGTCGATCGCCAGCTCGCGGCGCCAGGACGGATAGTGGTCCATCGAGTACACGCAAACCGCTTTGTCTGGACCGCCATGAACGGTGAGATCGGCCTGGCCGTCGCCGGCAAGATTCACGGAGGACAAGGGAACTCGTCCCAGGACGGGACTCTTGTAGATGCCGCTGGTCCACGGTTCAGCGGTCGTGTAGTGCACGGGCGCACCGACATTGAGGGACGAGAGACGCGGCGGCACGGTCCGCTAGATTTTACGCGAGGCGCGAACCTGGAACGTGGAATCGGAACCTGGAACCCCTATCCCATCAGCTCGTATGTGCCGCGAATGGCGCTCGAACCTGGAAACACACGATCGGCCTGTGCGGGCGTCAGATCGAACGCCGCTGCGATCGCGCCTTTCAGTACCGCGCGCGTGTCGAGGGTCGGCTTCAAATCGCGGGCTTCGAAGAGCGCGCGATCGCCAAGACCGGGCCAGTCGGCGTGGACGATCGACTTCGCCACCTTGGGCCCGATGACGAAACCGGCGCCGGCCGTGCCGTGATCGGTTCCGCGCGTGCCGTTCGGCCGCGCGGTGCGCCCGAACTCCGTCATCACGACCACAGTCGTATCGGCCCACGCAGCGCCCATGTCGGTGCGAAAGGCCATGAGTCCTTCCGCGAGCTGCCCCAACAGCCTGTCGAGCGCGCCGCCGGCCACGCCCTGATTCGCGTGGGTATCCCATCCGCTGAATTCGACCTCCGCGATGTTCGGCCCGCCATCCTGGCGAAGAATCCTCGCCGCCGCCTGCATCAACGGTGTGATGCCCCCGCGCCTGGCGTTGCCGCCCGCCATCGGCTCTTCGCCAACGAGGTCCTGCTGCTGCATCGCGGCTTCGAAGCGGCCGTGGAGCACCTTGTCCGTGCGATAGAGCGTCGCGAGGCGATCCAGATACGCGTCGCTGACCGCGCCGAGCTGCGTCGGCGACCACGTCTGCACGTCGTAGGGCCCGGTCAACGAACGCGGCATCCCCGATGCGATTGCGATGCCCGACCGATGACCGGTCATGACCTGCAGAAGGCGATTCAGCCAGCCGTCAGACGAGCCGGCGGGTCGATCGATGCCTGTTTCGAGGATCGCCTGGCCGTCGAAGTGGCTGCGTGTTCGATAGGGGATCGCCATCGCGTGCAGCGCGACGAGCTCGTCCTTCTGCCACAGCTCGCGCAGCGGCGCGAGGCCGGGCGCCAGCCCGAACGTGTCGGTCAGCGTCACCAGCTCGGACTCGTCGAACGCAAACGCGCCGCGCAGCGATCGATAGGACGGATCGCCGTATGGCACGACGGCGGCGAGCCCATCGAACCCGCCTCGGAGCAGCACAAACACAAATCGTCCACCGCGTGTGGTTTGTGCAAAGTTGACGACGGGGAAACCGAACGTAGCGATACCGCCGAGGCACATCGTGCGCACGAAGTTGCGGCGATTCATGTTCATCTCCATTGAAATGCCGGGCCTGCGAGGGCGAGCGCGATTCGTTCATCAGCGGCAATCGAGCCGTCCGCCAGCAGCGTATGGAGCGGATCGCCGGCGGGCACGTCGACGACGTCCAGCAGCGTGCGCGGATCGATTCGTTGTGACCGGACGCGGCGCGCGATCGTGCGCGCGAGCTCGGCGCGGTTCAGCAGCGAATCCGGATCGGCCCATTCCTGGGTCATGTCGCCGAAGCCTTTTGGCGCCTGCGGCGACCACAGCGGATGTCGCAGCTGCCGCAGCAGCGGCATCGCGGCGTCGCTGACCTCGGTCGCCTCGAGCCCCCGCAACACCGCAATCAGCCAGTCCTGCGGCGTGCGGAACTTCTGCGCCGCCTCGCTCCAACCGTCGGGGAGATCGACCAGCGCCGCGGACACCGCGCGCAGGTCCCCTTGCGTGTCCCGAAACACACGGACGATGCGATCGACAGCGGCCGCCGGTGGCGCGTCGCTGACGAAATGCGTCACGAGTTTGGTCGCGACAAATCGCGCGGTTGACGGGTGACGCGCGAGCGCGCGGATGACGCGCTCGCCCTCTTCGACGCCGGCCTCACCGTACCGCGCGCCGAGCACGGTTTTTGCCCCAGGCTCGTGGAGTACCTCCTGGAAGGTGAACCCGATGCGACCCTGATCGGGTCGAGTGGCCATCGATCTGCGCCCGCGTGCGGGCGCATTCGGTGGCCCCGGCCCCCGGCCGATACCTCCGACGGTCCATCCGGTCAGGATTTTGGCGAGCTCCTGCACATCCTGCTGCGTGTAGCCGCCATCGACGCCGAGCGTGTGGAGCTCGAGCAGCTCGCGCGCGTAGTTCTCGTTGAGCCCGCGGCGTTGCCCCTGCCCGCGGCCGCCGAACGCGGCACCGCGAGACCCAGGCCCGATCGATTGGAAGTTGTCGAGATACACGAGCATCGCAGGATGCTTCGCCGACGCGAGGACCATGTCTTCGAACCGGCCGAGGACATGCGGCCGAATGGCTTCGCGCTCGTAACTGCCGGCGAGCGGCGCGACCAGCACCTTGGCGCCCACCGACACACAGAGATGATTGGACCAGAACGCGACAAGGCGCTCGACAAACGGGCGTTCGGTAATCACACGCTCCGTGAGCACAGCGTGGCTCTCGGCCGCCGCGATGCCGACAATGGCGCGCCGCGCCTGCTGTCGAGCCTCTCGTTTTTCCTGATCGTCGACCTGGCCGACCATGCGAAAAGCATGGACGGCATCGGCGATGGCGCTCGAGGACCCCACCGCCGGCGTAAGAGACAGGGACACGTCTCCATGCAGCTGCGAGTGAAGCCAACCCTTCGCATCGGTCACCCGCCGGCGTTCGCCGGGGCGCGCGCCAAGGCCAAATCCGTTGAGGGCACGAAGCGTGGAATTCATGACATCGACCTCGATCCCATTAGACGACAAACGACCGGCCCGTACACCCCGTCATAGACTTTTCACAATTCCGCCTGGTGGGCCAGCCGGCGCTTGACACCCGACCCCTATTTATTCATAATTTGTAAATTAAATGGCGCGGCATCTGTTGACCGACTTCGAGTTGATGATTCTCCTGGCGACACTGCGGGTCGGCGACGGCGCGTATGGCGTACCCATTGCGGCCGAGATCGGGCGCACCGGCGGCCGGCAGGTCGTCGTGGCGGCGGTCTACGCCGCGCTCGATCGTCTGGAGCGCAACGGGCTCGTCTCCTCGAGCATCGGCGAACCGACGCCCGAACGCGGCGGCAGGGCCAAACGGTTTTTTCAGGTTACGCCGCAAGGTATGCGCGCGATCAAGGAAACCCAGCGTGCGCTGGTTGCGCTCTGGAAAGGTATCCCTGAGCTGAAGGGAGGCAACGTATGAGCCGCGGAATGTCGGCGCCGGCGCTGTGGATTCTCCGTCACCTCGGCCATCGCAACGAACCGCTCGCGGGCGACCTCGTCGAACAATTTCGCGCCGGGCGCAGTTCGGCGTGGCTGTGGGCGCAGGTTCTATGCGCGATCGCCATGGGCGAGTTCCGCCAACCCCGTGTGCCTGTCGCGCTCAACCTCACGCCCATCGATCCGATCGTCGCCGAGTGGCTCATGTCGAGGAGACTCACGCCTCGTCGTGTGACTCTGAGCAGCCCGGTAGAAGGCGTCGGCGGCCTCGGGCTGATGATGATGGGATTTCTCCTCAGCACCGTCGTCCCCGATGTCTGGTGGTTCGTGATGGGCGGCATCGTCTGCGGCGTTGCACTCGGGACGATGCTCGCGTACCAGCGCCGGCACCGGCCGATGGCGACCGACGGAAGGATTCATACGGGGCAGCTGAAGGACCTGTTTGCGTAACGTAAAACGAAGAGCGAAAAACGAATAGAGATCAGCTGTCGCGCGTGAAGCCGCGTGCTTTCTTCGTTCTCCGCTTTTCGTTTTTCCTTACTGTTTCAATAATGCAACGATCTCCTTCGCTGACATCCGCGCGTGTGGCGCAGGGGCGCCGTTGAGTATGAACGACGGACCGGCGTTGTGGATGACGGCCCGGTCCTCGACCAGCGAGGCCGCGGTGGAAAGATCTCCAGCGCGCCGCAGACCCGGTATGTAAAGCCGCTGCACAAACGCCGCATCGTTCGACGTATCGAACTCCCCGACGTCGAGTATGCCGCGGCGTCCTGTTTCAATCGCCAGCGCAAGAAAACCAGCAAGCGCGGCGTCGCCCGATCCCACGAACACTGCCTCCGGTGTCGCGCGCAGCGCTTCGACGATATCTGCGACGCGCTGGCTCGCTGCGGTGCGGTTGTAGGTATCGAAATGCTCGATCTTGGCGGCTTCTGCCGCGTCGAACGGCGTGAAGTCAACTGGCTTCAGGATGAATCGCGCCGAGCGCATCTCTTTCTCGAGCTCAGCATCGATGCCCGCAACGATCACCGTCACCTGACGGCGCCGGCCTCTCTTCTTCACCTCGGGCGCAGGCGGAGCCACAGCCGCCGCTGAAGGAAGCGGGGGGCCAAAGGAAAGAGCATCTCTGAGCGCACGCGCGCGCGTCTCGAGTGGCGTGGACGGCAACTGTCCACGGGCGGCAGCGATCCAGTTGGCCGTCAACTTCGCGGCGTCGACGGCGTTCTGCGGAACCGGGCGCTTGTAAAAGACCATCAGATCGGGAAGCGGGTCTGGCGTGAAGGGACGTTCTTCGCGGCGCACATTTGCGGGCGCGCCCTGGAGCCAGCGGGCCATCCACGCGTAGACCGCCTCGCGCGAATCCTTGTTGTAGTTGTGGGGCGCTTCGAATCGCACGGCGTGCACGCGATCGGCGGCGCCCTGCAGCGTATAGAGGGCGCGCACGGCTGGATACTCGCGCTCGAGCGTGTTGGTCGTCCAGTCTCCGGTGGCCGACACCATGAGCAGAGGCCGCGGCGCAATCGTCGCGGCGATCTCGACGTTGGTCGTATCGACGCGGAGACCAGGCTGGTTCTCGCAGAGGCAACCGCCCTGCATCTGCAGCGATATCATGTTGACGGGGGCTGCGACCGCCACTCTCTGATCGACCGCGGCGAGCAGAAACACCTGCGTGCCTCCGCCGGAAGCGCCGGTGGCGCCTATCTTGTCGCGCTGCACGTACGGCAACGACTCGAGAAAGTCCAGCCCGCGAATGCTGTTCCACAACTGAAGCCCGGCCATACTCAGACCCCACAGCTTTTCGCGCGGGCCGCCGAACGCCCGGTGCTCGAGCTGCCAGCTGTCGTTGTAGCCGATCATGTCGTAGGTGAACACCACGAAGCCCTGGCGAGCGAGGTTGATGGCGCGGCCAGGAACGGAGGCCACCGCCGAATTTTCGAACCGGCCGTACGCCCAGTGCCCGTGCGGCGAAAGGATCGCGGGGAATGGCCCGTTGCCAACGGGCCGGTACAAATTACCGGTGACGAAGAATCCCGGCAGGCTCTCGAAGTACACCTTCGAGACGATGTAGTCGTCTCGCTTGACGTCGCCAAACACATTGGCGTTCAACGGCGTGCGATCGGGCATCGGCAAGAGACCCGCCGAGGCGAGCACGAGCTCTCTGAGGTGTGCGGCGCGGATGTTCCAACTGGCTCGCGACGTAAACTGCGGGGCCGGATATGTATCGTTGACCCCGCGATACGCTTTGCGCTGCGCCGTCAGACCCCCGCCGGTAAGGATTGCGATTGTCGCTGTTGCGATTACGAGATGCCGCATCGCGCTCTCTCCCTTTTTACTTTCCACTTTCTACTTTCTACTTTTCTCGGTCCTACTTCACATACACCGTCTTGATATTGACGAACTCCTTGATGCCGTAGGTGCCTAACTCGCGTCCGTAACCCGATTCCTTGATGCCGCCGAACGGCAGCCGCGGATCGGACGCCACGAGCGTGTTGACGAATGTGCACCCGGCCTCGAGCTCGCGCGCGAGGCGCTCGCCTCTCGCGGCGTCTCTGGTGAACACGGCGGCCCCAAGCCCGAAGATGCTGTCGTTGGCGATGCGCACCGCGTCGGCTTCGTCGCGCGCGGTAAACACCGACGCGACGGGCCCGAACAGCTCTTCGTTATAGGCAGGCATGCCCGGCCTGACGTCGGCGAGCACCGTTGGTGGGTAAAACGACCCCTTGCCCGGAGGGATCTCCCCGCCGAGCAGCAGCTTTGCGCCTTTCGCGACCGAATCCATCACCTGCGTGTGGAGCTCGTCGCGCAGATCAGGGCGCGCCTGCGGTCCGATCTCGGTGCCCTCGGCGAGCGGATCGCCCATGTGCTTTGCCTTCATCGCCGCGACGAGCTTCTGTGTGAAGGAAGCCGCAAGCGGCTCGAGCACGATGAAACGTTTCGCGTTGACGCAGCTCTGTCCTGAGTTGATCAACCGCGATGTCGCGCACGTATTGACGGCGTAGTCCAGATCCGCGTCCTCGAGGATGATGTACGGATCGGATCCGCCGAGCTCGAGAACAGTTTTTTTCAACACCGCCCCGGCCTGTGCAGCCACGGCTTTGCCCGCCGGTGTGCTTCCTGTCAGCGTCACCGCGCTCACGAGCGGGTGCTCGACGACAGCTTTGACCTGGCGGCTGCCAATCAGAAGCGTGCGAAACACGCCTTTCGGAAATCCCGCCCGCAGGAACACGTCCTCGATAGCGAGCGCGCAACCGGGCACGTTCGACGCGTGCTTCAGTACTCCGGTATTCCCCGCCATCAGCGCCGGCGCGGCGAACCGGAAGACCTGCCAGAAGGGAAAGTTCCACGGCATGACGGCGAGCACCACGCCAAGCGGCTCGAACGCGACGTAGGACTTCGACGCCTCCGTCTTCACCATCTCCGGCGCGAGATGCGCCTCGGCATGCTCGGCGTAGTAGTCGCAGCCGAGCGCGCACTTCTCGGCTTCCGAGATGCCCTGCTTGAGCGGCTTGCCCATTTCGAGCGCCATCAACCTGGCGAACTCTTCTTTCCGCTCGCGAAGCACGGCCGCGGCCTTCTTCATCGGCCGCGCGCGCTCGGCGAACGGCACCTTTCGCCACGATTTCCAGGCGGCATGCGCTTCTTCAACCGCCGAGGCGGTCTCGCCCGGCGTCATTTCGTTGTAGGTCTTGAGTAATTCGCCCGTCGCAGGATTGACAGCGTCCAGTGACATGTTCCGATGCCTTTTACAGGCGCGATGGGCCAGCGAGAACGTGAGGTGACTCCGGCCACGGCGGCGCCATGTTGACGCCGGCGCCGCGGCGGACGGTTCGACGGGAGAGTCGATGCATCGCGCGGTTGAAACCCAGCCGGCAGTATAACGCGTTATTCGGACGGTCTCGCAGGCGAGAAGTCGCCGTGTTCGTGCGCCTGAATAATCTCGCGCGCGAGCGACTGCGCGCGCATGCCCGCGTCGCGCAGCGCTTCGATCTGCTGCCGCATCGCATCGCGCTCCTGAATCATCTCGCGCTCTTTCGACTCGGCTTCATTCAGCAGCCGGGTAAACGTACTGCGCTCGTTGGCGCGCTCCTCGGCGAACTGCGTGTGAGCAGCACCCTGTTCGTCGAGCTGGCGCTGCAGCTGCTCGACGTCGCGCTGATGCGCGGTGCGGCTCTCGACGAGCTCGCCGCGGAACCGGTCGCGTTCTTCTTCAGCGCGCTGCAACCGCGCCCGCAGGTCCTGCAGGTGGGCGCGGCCCTGCTTGAGAAGCTGTTCGAGCTCGTGCTGAGCGGCGAGAGCGCCCTGAAGCGACTCGACTGCCGCGGACGCTTCGTCGAGCGTCCGTTTGACGGCGAGCATCTGCTGGCGCGCGTCGGCCGCGTCGGTGGGCGCAGGTTCGGAACCGGACGATGTTGCGAAAGGGACGACGCTCATGGCTGTAACCCCCAAGTTCTTTACCTCTTTATCGTCCGTCCGCCGATGGACTACAGGGGGCGCCCAGTCGGGGTATATTCGGCAGCTGAAGACCACCGCCAAGCGATAGGAAGGACCGGACTCAGATGGCCAAGCTCTCTCGCCGTGACCTCGGCCGCCTCGCTGGCGGATTCGCCGCTGCACGTGCCGTGGCGCTGCGCGCGCAAGCCGCGAGCCCGACCGCGTATAGCGGGCCACTGACGGGCGTGACCACCGACCTTAGCGACCGCCGATTCGATCCGGTCGCGTACACGCACGAACTGTTCGACGCCGCTCCACGGCAGCTTCGGTTCCGCGCCGGCAATCGCGGCGACGCCGAGGCGTGGCAGAAAGCGCTCCGATCGAAGGTGACCGAGCTCGTCGGAGGTTTTCCAGCGGCTCGAACGCCGCTGCGTGCGATCACGCTGGAGACACGCGCGTTTCCCGGGTATGTGCGCGAGAAGATCGTCTTCGACAGCCAACCGGGCGTCAGCGTGCTCGCATATCTCCTCCTCCCTGAGAAAGCGCGCCGCCCGGCGGCTGTCATGGTGTGCGTGCCCGGCCACGGCCGGGGCGTGGATGACATCGTCGGCATCGACGAACAAGGCCGCGAGCGGACCGACAAGGCGGGCTACCAGCATGACTTCGCGATCCAGGTCGCGGAAGCCGGCATGGCGGCCCTCGCGATCGAGCCCATGGGCTTCGGCTGCCGCCGTGACCCCATCAACGCGCGGATAGGCCTCTCGCGGAAAGCCTGCGACCCAGCTGCCGGCGGGGCACTGCTTTTGGGCCGGACGATGGTTGGTTGGCGAGTGTGGGACGTGATGCGCGCCATCGATTTCATCGCGACGCGGGCGGAGCTGGATCAGAACCGCGTCGGCTGTATGGGCATCTCAGGGGGCGGCACCGTGACAGTGTTCGCCACGGCTCTCGAGCCGCGGATCCGCGTAGCGCTGGTGAGCGGATACCTGAACACGTTCCGCGACAGCATTGGAAGCCTCGCCCACTGCATCGACAACTACGTGCCTGGAATTCTGAACTGGGCCGAAATGCACGACGTCGCCGGCTTGATCGCGCCCCGGCCGTTGTTCGTCGAATCGGGAGAGAAAGACAACATCTTTCCGGTCCGCGCGAGTGTGCAAAGCTTCAGCGAAGTCCGGAAGATCTACGACGTGTTTGGCACGTCGGATCGGGTCGAGCACGAGGTCTTTCCAGACGAGCACGCGTTCTGGGGCAAGCGCGGCATTCCATTTCTGGCGCGCCACCTGAGCGCCTGAGCGTACCTTTCACATCATCAGGTACGCAGAATCTGCGATGTGCTTCCCTGTCCCCCTGCAAATACAGCCCTGTTCGATCGGAACGCGCGTTGCTCCTCCAACGGGCGGAGGTTTGCATGGACGTTCGGGACGGCTTCATCCTCGGCATCGACAACTACTGCGACCGGTGGTGCGAACACTGCGCGTTTACGTCACGGTGTCGCGGGTTCGCCGACTGCGTGCAACTGGAGGCGTCGCAGGATCCGACGCTGAAGGCGGTCGCGGACGCGCCGCCACTGCCGCAGGATATTCCGCCGCCGCCACCGCCATGGATGCGGGAGTTGATTGATGAGGTGAACAAACGAGCGGCCGAAGTCATGGCCGAGGGCACGCGCGAACGGCGGCGGCCGACGATCGCGCCAGAGCACGAGCCAATCGAGGCGCGCGCGCACGCGTACTCGAACGCCGTGCATACCTGGCTCGAAAGCCGCGGCGCGTTTTCGCGGTATCCATCCGCGGATCCTCGCGAGGTCATCACGTGGTTTCAGTACTCGATTCCCGCCAAGATGCATCGCGCCTTCAGCGGGCTGGCAGCCGACGATCTCGAAGATCGCGACTGGCCCGCCGACCACGATGGCTCGGCCAAGGTGGCGCTTCTCGGCATCGAGCGATCGCACGCCGCGTGGCTCGAGCTGGTGCATAAAGGCCTGGCAACGCCATCCGAGATCGAGCCCTTCGTGGCGGACTTGATCTGGCTGAGCGACGAGCTCGAGCGTGTCTTTCCACGCGCGCGATCGTTTGTTCGCCCCGGCTTCGATGAACCAGATGCGGTAGCCAGGCTGCTGGCGATGGAGGGCGGCGGCGCATAACTGACGATCGGCGGCTATGCGTGTCGAGTGCGCGCCGTTCGCTAAAATCCGCAAGGCGTGTGACATGCGGGGAATCCAGCTCGAAACGATCTTGTTCTAACGGCGTCACTGAAGGCTGCCGGGATTTCGTCCAACGTCCCTGGCCCGGCAGCCGCTACCCTCGATGTCGGTCAGGAAGTTCCTCACAGACGTTCGGAACACCCTTCCATGACGTTATGTAACTCGCGGCCCGCCAGCAGTCGGCAGCCTTGGATCGGTCGGGACTTGGACATGGAGGGTAATTGTGGTGGAAACCATGAACCAAATGACCACGTTGATTGCCGCCCATGGCGTGTACGCCCTGAGCGTCATCTTTATTTTCTTTCAGCAACGCCGAGCCATCCGGAACCTGTTCGACGCCAAAGACGGGGCGGACAAGCGCTACTTCAGGAAAGTGAATACGTCGGTGATCATCGCCACCTACGCACTCGTTGCGGCGTCAACGGTCGTGTGGTTCTACGCCACCTTCATGTACGAGCCGGTCAAGATGATTACCGGCGAAGTCACCGGCTTGCGAAAAGCTGCGCTCGTGTCTGCCGACGAAAATAGCGTTTCGGTCTCTCACCAGATCGCCCCGGAGCGCAACGACCTTGAGTTCTACCCTGTCGACGATGTGGCTCGCCTCGACGGCGGATACCGCTTCCGGTGGGCCGTGTTTGCGAAGGAAGATGTCAGCTCACTGGCCTTTCGATTCGTCCATCAGTACAAGGCACCACCTCGGGCCAACGCTTTGATGCCGTTTCCCGGGTCCGACAGTACGACGTCCAATGCAAAACTTGCGTCTCTTGAACGCACGATCGAAAAACGATTCGTGCTCGACCTCAGCACCATTTCCACACTGCGGCGGGCAATTCAGCTGGTGTACAAACCGGATGCGACCGACCCCACCACAGTAGGCACTCTCTGGATGCACCGTTCTGACGGTTCTGTTGTCGCCATCAATTGGGTCGGCCAACCGGCGGAAGAGCCTGCACCCATCAATTCTCCGCACAGCCGGCTATTCGAACGATTGGGACTCGCAACGCTGCTGGCACAGTCGAGTGCGCCGGCTATCTTCGCAAGCGACGGCACGTACAACGCCGCAAGCGGCCGCGCCTTGGCGATTCAACTCGGAAGCGCCGACCTGCGGACCCGGCTCAATGCCAGACACATCCTTGTTCAGGCCGGGCCGCGTTCATTCCGGTTTGTCAACGACGTGTTGACCAAGAAAGTGACCGGAATTTCATTGGATGGTGGAGCTCTGCTCGACAGCCTCTCAACCGTTGTTGAGGAGATCGAGTTGCGTGGTGCGTCGTTTCCGCCACAGGTCCAGTTGGCCTTGGCGGAGGCGCTCTACGTTGCGAGGGACTACGAGGCGGCAGCGTACAGATTCGAAAAGGCTGGGAACATCGCCGGGGCCGATCCCGAGAACCTTGCAAAGCAAGGACATGCCTATCTGGAAACTGGATCATATTCAAAGGCAATCAAGTCCCTGAACGCGTATCTCGCGGGCACTCTCTCCTCCGAGCAACGAATCTGGGCGCTGGATGCCCTCTCGGAGGTTTACTATCTCGCGGGCAGGTTCGATGAATCGGCCTCTGTACGGCGTGAGGCACTGGCGCTTGACCCCAATTCCGTTCTCTTGCTCAACAGCCTCGCGTATACGTACGCAAAGCAAGGCCAGAATCTGACGGAAGCGTTGACTTTGATCGACCGAGCGCTGCGTCTGAAGCCCACGTTTCTGGAGGCTCAAGGAACCAGGGGATACATCCTGTTCAAGCTTGGCCGGCTTTCCGAGGCGCTTCCGATCCTTCGAAAGAACGCGGTCGATCTGCCGGGCAATATTGACGCCCAGAATGACTTGAAAGAAGCCGAGCAGGCCTCCCGGTTCCGAACAGGCAAACCCGCTGCATCAACCGGGGTCCGTTACTAATGGCGCGGCAGGTTGCGCAGAATCCTGGACAATTTGGCGGATATCGTGCCCATTCCGCCTACTATCGCGATTCCCTCGAATGACAGCTGGAGGCGTCATGACAAGCCTCGCCCAATCGGAAGCCACCGCCGTAGAGATATTCCCGATACGCGAGCCCGACAGCCTTGCGAGCACATGGGCAGCCCGCGCACATCGACTGTGGGTAAGGATGCTGTCGCCGGCCCGCTACGATCGGCTGGAGGGGTCGATCCAAATCGCGCGAGCAGAGATCGCGCACCGATTCGAACCGCCCGCCGGTGCCGGACCGGACCAGCTGTTGGCTGGGCCGAATTGGAAGGACGCCGCGCTCTCACTCCTCGCGGCCGCGGACTGCGCCCTCGCGCGCGGACGACTCGATCAGGCGTGGAAGCTTCTTCACGCCGCCAGACGCATGGAAATTGTCGGGATGCACCGGGTGGAAGTGGCGGGATTGGCAGCGACGCTCCGCGCAGAGGCCGAGAAACTGAAGTCGTGGCGGCAAATCGCCGTCCACACCTTACTCGGAACCACCGACAAGCCGCTGGGCCGTCTGACGACTGCGGCTTTACTGGAGGCTGTTCTTCTTCGGGACGAGTACTACAACAATCAGGGCTACAAGGATCAACTGGTTCGAACACAAATCCTGTTCCTTGCGCTGATTCTGGCGGCAGTGATGGCTGGAATCATGGGGCTGGCGTATACGGGCTTTCTCCCGCAAGGAGCTCCGATGCCGCGCACCTTCCACAGCCTGCTGTCGGTGATGCTGTTCGGCAACCTCGGCGCCACAGTCAGCGCCATGCTGCGCGCGTCGGACACGACGTTCTCGCCGCGCATTCCGGAAATCACCGCGACGACCCGCGTCACCTTCATGAGGATCGTGATGGGGGGCGCGTCAGCCGTCATCATTTACATCGCTCTTCAGTCGCAGCTGACCGGCCTCTTCAACGACCAACTCGCGGACATGGTGAAGAATCTCGCACCGCAAACCGCCTATATCGTGGCGTTCGTCGCCGGGTTCAGTGAGCGCCTCGTGTTGCAGACGGTTGAATATATCGCCGGCAAGCAGCCGGCTGCTGGTGACAAGACGAAGACTCCTGACAAGGGTTGAGCCAAGGCTAAGACACTCCCCTCTCGCGCATCGCGTCGAGGGCTTTGCGCAGCGAGCCGCGCGCTTCGTCGAACGTCAGACGACTTAGCGCGTCCTCGGCCGGCAGCCAGAGCGAACGGCGCCCTTCGCCGGGTACACCGCGCTGTACGGCTCGCATCAGGAAATAGCGCACCACTTGGTCCTCGCCTGGCAATCGGATGTGCACATCCTCGAGGAAACTGATGACGTCAGCACTGACCCCTGACTCTTCTCGCACTTCGCGTACCGCGGCCTGCTCGGGCGTCTCGCCGATCTCGATATGCCCCTTGGGAAATACCCATTCATCAGGCCGCTTGCGCGCGGTGACGAGCAGAAATTCCACGTCATCCCGCTCGACTCGATAGATGACGCCACCAGCATGCGTTGGAGGTGCGGAGGTTGTCATACGCCACGATCTTACGTGCTCCGCACCTGTCTTACTAAAATAGGCACATGTCTTCTCGCCAGTGCTACCACTGCAAGCAGTGGATCGAAGAGGGCGAGGCGCACGACTGTTGGACGACGACCGAAGCAGCCCTCACAGAAGACCTTTCAGAGGACCTGAAGGACGCATGGGAGCGGCTTCGCGAGACCGCCCTCGAGTTCGGCGAACAACGAATCTACGCCTCGCACCACTCGATCATGTTCGCCCGGACGTCCTGCTACTTCTTCGTGCGACCGAAGAAAAGCTTTCTCGAGGTGGTCGTGTTTCTCAACCGCGCGCTGCGGGGCCCCCAGGTGAAGCGCGCAGACGAGGCCTCGAAGTCGAAGGTCGCCAACTTCATCCGCATCACGCATCGCGACCAGGTCGAGGCGCCGATTACCGACTGGCTTCAGGAGGCGTACGAGTGGGCAGAGGAGAAGAAGAGGAAAAAGACACCGACAGTAAGGAAAAAGATAAAACGAAAAACGAAGAAAGCATGACGCGCTCGTCGCGCGTGCTCTTTTCGTTCTTCGCGCTTCCTTTTTCGTTTTTTTCGTTCTTCGTTTTTTGTTCTTCGTTTCCTCACCGCGCCATTTTCGCGCTAGGAGTCGTGTCCGCTTCGAGATCGCCCAGCACGAACTGAATGCCGCCCAGCATCAGCTTCACGAGGTCCGGCATCATGTAGAAATCAGGCCGATGTCCAAGGACGCTGTTGAACACGCGCCCTTTGCCCTCGCGCTTGATCCACACCATGCCGAAATCGCGATCGGGGCGCAGGTAGAGCCATTTCTGCAGGTCGCTTTTGTCGGCGTCCACGCTCAGCAGCACGTGCAGCTTCTCGCGCGTGTAGGGCCCGGTCATCGGGAAGTGATAGAACTCGTCCATCATCGAAAATCCCTTGCCGCCGAAATGCTTCGTCAGCGGACTGGCGGGATCGTCGATCTTCAGCGTGCCGGGCTCGCCGTTGTACTGGTGCGGGCCCTCCTGGGCGCCCATCAGCTCGCCGAACTCGCGCAGATCCTGTGACGCGAACGTGGTGCCGTGAAGGCCGGCCACGCCGCCGCCTTCCTTGACGTAGCGGATCAGCCCATCGAGCACTTCGGGATCGGAGAACACCTGACCGACGACGCTGTTCAGAAACACGGCGTCGTACTGCTTGATGTGTGGATACCGCAGGTTCTCGAGGTTGTTGTCGAAGACCGGCTCGTACGCTCCGGTGTACTTCGCGATGAGCTGCAGCATCAGGTTCCCGTGCGCGACGGTGTTGTGGTAGAAGCCGCCGGCCGGACAGAGGTCGATGATGAGCAGTTTCCTCGCCTGCCTCGGCTTCGCCAGCGGCTGCCGGGGAATGGCCGCGTCGATCTTTGCCCGCTCGTCCGCCGGAATGCGATCGGCGGTCGTGATCGGCAGCATCTTCGAAATCGCGTTGACCCGATAGCCTTGTGCGACGCGCACCGCCTTGTCGTAGTTCTCAGCGGCGCCGGGAACGATCGTGAAGAACAGCGGCTTGTTGGTCGGGCGCGACGTGCCGCAGTCGGTGCACTTGTTCGGCCACTCAGGCGCCTCCGGCGGCTGCTGCTTGCTGAGCTCGAGGAGCAGCGGCGCGGCCTTGGCGGCGTCGCGCAGGTTTGCGCCCACCGTGGTCTGCCCCTGCTTGTACATGCCGCGGCCATCTTCGACGGCCACTTTGACGCCGTCGAGATCTGCCGGCTGTTTCGTGAGAATCATCTCGATCTCGAGTGCCTTGGCGAAATCCAATAACTGGCGGCGAGACGCGGGATCCGCCGGGATGACGTCGAGGCGGTAGGCCGGTACGTGTAGCCCGAGATCGTTGAGGCGCGCTTTCAGCGTCTCGACGTCGCCGGTGGTCATTCTGTAATCGAGGTTGGTGCTCACGCCTTCGACGAATGCGACGCCCGCGGCGTCGATCCGAGAAGCCGCGTCCAGAAAGGGAATCGCGCCGAACGCGTCGGAGCGGATCCCCGCCCGCCAGCCGAGCAGCGCCACTGCCGTCCCGCGCGGGCGGCGGTTGTCCGGCGGGCGCGTCTGTTTCGCCGTCCGCGCGCCGCCGGTTCCGTCTATTTTGACGGGTGCCGGGGGAGGCGCCTGGGCTGACAGCGACGCGAGTGCGACGACCGCCAGGGCGATACCGCGCAGAATGTGTTTCATGGGCCGATTATCCTCGCGGCCGATCCAGCGAGTCCAGCGATTCCATCGATACGTTGCAGATCTCCAGCGGGCGGCTGTAGGATCCTCCCACCCGCAACAAAGAACGTTTGGATGTCCAATGGAGGAAGGTTATGAGAACTGCCGTCATCATGCTATCCGCGGTCTGCTCCGCGTCGCTCTATGCACAGGCCCCGGGCGGCCGCGGCAATGCGCCGCCACCAGCACCTGCGACTGAAACGGTCGCGCCCGCTATTCCCGGAGTCGTCGCGGCGGGAACAAAAGTCGCGATCGTGAAGGACGGTTTGCGCAGCAGTGAAGGGCCGATCCTGATGCCCGACGGCTCGACGCTCTTCACGGAGCCGGGAGCGAGCCGCGTCTACAAGATCGACAAGAGCGGGGCCATGTCGGTGTTCATTGAAAATACCGAACGCGCAAACGGCCTCGCGCTCGATTCGAAGGGACGGCTCATCGCGACGACAGCAGACAGCATCGTCGTGCTGCACCCCGCGAAAGAAGTGCTGGCAAAGATGCCCACCCGCCCGAACGATCTCGTCATCGACAAGAAGGACGGCATCTATTTCACGCTGCCGAGCGACAAACCGTCAGCGGTGTACTACATCCCGAAGGGCGGCAAGCCCATGAAGCTTGGCGAAGCGGCGAGCGCCCATGGCATCCAGCTGAGCCCTGACGAGAAGACGCTGTACTCCGCGGATTCGAGCGGCGAATATCTCATCGCGTTCGACGTACAGCCCGATGGCAAGCTCACGAACAAGCGCAACTTCGGCAAGTACCAGGGATTGCCGACGCCCGAGAGCCATGCCGACGGCATCGCGGTCGACAGCCAGGGCCGTGTCTACGTGGGCATCGCGACCGGTGTCCAGGTGTTCAGCGCGAAGGGCGAGGCGCTTGGAGTGATTCCGACGTCGCAGCGTCCGCAGAACCTCGCGTTTGCCGGACCGGACAAGAAGACGCTGTATCTCGCCGGCGGCAGCGCGTTGTTTTCGGTCAAGATGCAGGCACAGGGGTACGCAGGCAGAGCGAAGTAAGACACAAACAGCAGGTCAAGGGCGTCGCCTGACGCCCTTGACCTGGCACCAGAACGATCAACGCCGCCCTCACGGATCATTCAGCAGCACCAATTGAAGAAGCGACGAAGATCGTGTGTCGCGCGCCACGCTTGTTCGTCCGCGCGTGCACGTGCTCGCGCCGGATCTCGAATCCGGCGGCGCAGAGCGTTCTCTCGAACTGGCTCTCGTCACGCGAAGACCATACTGCAAGGATGCCCCCCGGCCTGAGCGAGGCACGTACTCGAGCCAGACCGCCCCGATCGTACAGCCTCGCGTTCGAGGCCGTGGCCATGGCGGCCGGTCCGTTGTCGACGTCGAGCAGGATCGCGTCGAACGCCGCTTTGCCCGATGCGATCGTGACCGCCACGTCACGTTCCTCGACGCGGACCCGGTGGTCCTTCAACGGGTAGTCCGCCGCCGCGCCGAGGGGCCCGCGATTCCACTCCACCACCTCTGGAACCAGCTCTGCGACCACCACAAGTGCTTCAGCCGGCAGAACATCGAGCGCCGCCCGCAGGGTGAAGCCCATGCCGAGCCCCCCGATGAGCACGCAGGGCCGGGCCAGGGTGCGCGCCCGGCGGCACCCCAGCACCGCGAGGGCATCCTCCGAGCCGTGCGCCCGGCTCGACATCAGGCTGTAATGGTCGGCCGTGATGACATACTCACTGGCGTGGCAAGTGAGCGTAAGCTCTGTGCCGTCGGGGGTCCGGGCTCTTCCGAGGACAATCCAGGGTTTCACGGCATATGATAGTGACAATCGGAGGCGACGATGACTGGAACAATTGCGAGATTGCAGCTTGAGAAGGGTTTTGGATTTATCAAGGACAACGCGGGGCAGGACTATTTTTTCCACCGCAGCGCCGTAGTCGGCGAGGGCATGGAGAATCTCCGCGAGGGTGATTCGGTCGAATTCACCGTTGGCCAGGGACCGAAAGGCCCGCGCGCGGAGAGCGTGCGGCGCACTTCAACCTAGTTCGACCGATCGGTCGCCCACCTCTACGAGCCGAACCACGGCACTGGCAGGCTCGAATCGAAGTCCATCGAATGAGACGCGCAACAGTGTCGGGAGCAGCTGGCCCCGCTCGATCCTCGAGAGCAGGGCCGGCGACAGCCCCGTATGCCGCGGCGTCGACCCATGTCTAAGCCCTTCGACGCCGTCCTGGTGATCGCGTTCGGCGGACCGCAAGGGCCTGCGGATATTCGTCCGTTCCTCGGTAACGTGCTGCGTGGACGCCGCATATCCCCCGAGCGGCTCGAAGAGGTGGTCGGGCACTACGAACATTTCGGCGGCGTGTCGCCACTCACCGAAATCACACTGAGACAGGCTCGCGGTCTCGAAGAACGGCTCTCGCAGCGAGGCTTCAACCTGCCGGTGTATGTCGGGATGCGCAATTGGCATCCGTTCCTCGCCGACACCATGCGACGAATGGCGGCGGACGGAGTACGCCGCGCGATCGGCCTGGTGCTCGCCGCGCATCGTTCCTATTCGAGCTGCGCGCAGTACCGGCAGAACGTCGTGGACGCGCGCGCCGACGTCGTCGGCGCCGGACTGCCGGACGTGCCGGTGACCTACACCGGTGATTGGCACACACACCCCAAGTTCATCGACGCCAATGCAAGCCACGTGCGTACCGCGATCGAACGGCTGCCGGCCGATCTGCGCGCGCGTGCGCAAGTCGTCTTCACGGCGCACAGTGTGCCGCTATCGATGGCCGGAGCGACGCGCTACCACCAGCAGATTGTGGAGTCGTCGCGTCTCGTGGCCGACGCGATCGGCGTGCGCGACTGGGCCGTCGTTTTCCAGAGTCGCAGCGGCCGGCCGGAGGATCCGTGGCTGGGTCCGGATGTCAGCGAGTACGTGCGCGATGCACGCGCTCGCGGCGTGCCTGCGGTGGTGCTCGTGCCGATTGGATTTGTGTGCGATCACATCGAGGTGCTCTACGACCTCGACCATGAAGCGGCTCAGGTGTGCCGCGAGATCGGCCTGACGATGGTGCGAGCGGAGACCGTCAACGACGATCCGCTTTTCCTGGACATGACCGCGGACGTCGTCCTCGACGTCTGGAAGCGGTACGCATCGGGGCGGCCTCTCCACATCGCGCCTTCCTCGCCGCCTCAGCGCGTGGAAGGGCCGCCCCCAAATCGCGGACGCTAGACGTGCGGCGGAAGCTTGATGCCGAGCATCACACGCAGGTAGTTGACGTTGTGCGACAGGTAGTCGTCGACAGCGAGATCCAGATTGCCGCCGATGGCGTCGAAGCCGTCGTCCCCCTCGCGTGGACCATCGAGATCGAAGATCGCCCAGCCCTTGTACTTCTTGTCGCGCAACACCTTGAACACCGCCTGGAAGTCGACGCCGCCGCCGCCGAGGTTGTGATAGACGCTCGCGACCTTGTGCTGCTCCTGGGTGGGCGTCTCCTTGTTGCCGCGATACTTGGCGTAGGTGTCTTTGAGATGCACTAGCACGAGACGTGGAAAATAGTCGCTGATCAGCTGCGCGGCATCGCCGCCGCCGAGCGTGAGGTGCCCTGTGTCAGCCGTGAGCCAGACGTATTTGGGATCGGTCAGCTCCATCATGCGCCGCACTTCCCGCTCGCGTTCGATCGGCCCCCAGATATGCGGATGGGGCGCTGTCCGGATTCCCATCGCAATCGTCTGACGGCCGATCTCATTGAGCGTATCGGCCAGACGCTTGAGCTGATCGTCGCTCGGGCCGCCGGGCGGACGCTGCCCCATGTTGCATTTCCACAGCGTCGCGCCGAGCGGCTGCAGAAAATCCCTGGCGAAGGCAACGTGATCCGCAATCGTCTTTGGCGTCTGCGCGGGATCGATGAAGTTCGTCGACTGTCCTTGCGCCCCGTTCGAGCAATCGATGAACGTGACACCGGCATCATCGAACAGCTTTTTGAGCGCCATCGGATTTTTCCGATACTGCTCGATGTTGTTCGGATAGGGCTCGATGCCCTGCAGCCCGAGCGCGGCAATTCTCTTGATCGCCCACGCGATGTCGTGCTGCCGGCCCCAGATGGAGCTCGTCGTCCCGAACAAAATGTCGGGGTTAATCGGGTCGAGCGGCTTGTGACTGGTCGCGCCGAATACCCTCGAGGGGCCGAAGACACTCACTGCGGCCGTCATGGCGGCCAGCGATACAGCGGACGACATGAACTCGCGCCTGTTGGTCATGATTCAGGTCCTTTCGTGACAAAGAGCCTATCGGTTCAGCTTGGTGCCGACGGGGTAATCCTTCCACACAAACTCGAGCGCATTGGGGAGCGTCTGCGCCTTGACGTTGCGATCGCAGTGACCAGAATCCCGGGCGAAAACGAACTGGTACTTATACCCCTTGTCGGCCAGCGCCTTGGCCATGCGCTCGTTCGCGACCACCCAGTCGTGCATGTCGTCGCGCATGACGTTCGGATTGAAGAGATCGCGATCGCCGACGTGCATCCAGATGCGGATCGGCTTCGCCGGGCTCCTGGGGATCAGCGTGCGGTGAAACTCCCACGCGCCGCCAGGCGTGTCGGAATTGTGGGGCCACTGCTGATTCACGAATGTGCCCGAATAGCTCAGCACGCGATGGTACAGATCGTTGCGATACCACGCCATCGCCATCGCCGCCGCGGCGCCCGAGCTGCAGCCTGTCGTCGCCCGCGCATTGGGATCCCGTGTGAGCTTCACGTTGTACTGCTTCTCGACGAGCGGCAGCACTTCTGTCTCGACGAACTCCGCGTAGCGGCCCGACATGGTGTCGTACTCCAAACCGCGCTGGCTGCCCTGGGCGTCTCCGCTGCCGTTGCTGATCGAGATGGCCACCATCACCGGCACGCGCTTCTGCGCGATCAGGCTGTCGAGCGCCGTGAACAACATCGGGTCGGGACCGTCGGCCCCGACGATGAACGGCACCACTGTGCCGGGCACGTACTGCTGCGGCACATATACCGCGACACGCCGCGTGTACGGGGCGGGATGGCTGGTGGTGACGTCGAGCTTCGCTGGGTTCTTCGGATCAGGCGTCCCGAACGTGCTCTGCTCACGGGCGATGCCCGGATACATCTTGCTCGCCGTCGACTCCATCGTGAAGTTGTGAATCTCCCCTTGCGGCACGCCCGGCTGCGGCGTCATCTCCGGAGCCGGATTGTGGGTCGGCCCGATGATGAAGTTGCCGAACGCGTCCGACGCCGGCACCGTGCCGTCCGGAACCTCTGTTGCCTTCACATAGCCTGGGGTGTTCGGATCCCGCGTGGGCGGCGGTGGGCGCGTGCCGCGGGCTGGCGCGCCCGGCGCCGCGGGCGCTGGCTGCTGCGGTGGCGCGGCGTTCTGCGCGATTGACACCACGGCGCCGCCGAACACCGCGAACGCCATCGCGAGAATGAGTTTTGTCGGCATCAACAGGGCTCCTGCTCAGTCTGGCCGCGCTTACTTCGAGAGCTTTTTGGTGACAGGATAGTCCTTCCACACGAACTCGAGCGCAGTCGGCAGCGTCTGCGCCTTGACGGCGCGATCGCAATGCGCGGCGTTGCGCGCGAACACGAACTGGTACTTGTAGCCCTTCGCGGCCAGCTCTCTCGCCATGTTCTCATTCGCCAGCACCCAGTCGTGCATCCCGTCGCTTTCGCTGAAATTATCGCGATCGCTGACGTGCATCCAGATCCGCAGCGGCTTCTCCGGGCTTTTCGGGATCAGCGTGCGGTGGAATTCCCATGCGCCACCCGGAGTCTCCGGATTGTACGGCCACTGCTGATTGACGTATGTCCCCGAGTAGGTCAGCACGCGGTGATACAGATCGGGGCGATACCACGCCATCGCCATCGCCGCTGAACCACCCGAGCTGCAGCCCATCGTCACGCGCGCGTCGGGATCCTTTGTGAGCCGCACGTTATATTTCCCTTCGACGAGCTTAAGCACTTCGGTCTCGACGAACTCTGCGTACAGGCCCGACATGGTGTCGTACTCAAGGCCGCGCTGGCTGCCCTGCGCATCGCCGCTTCCGTTGCCGATCGACACCGCAATCATCGGCGGGACGCGCTTCTGCGCGATCAGGTTGTCGAGCGCGGCAAACAGCATCTGATCCGGGCCGTCTGCGCCGACGAGCAATGGCGCAATCGTGCCGGGCACATATTGCTGCGGCACGTACACCGCGACCGACCGCGTGTAGGGCGCCGGCCCGCTGTTGACGATGCGTTTTGCGGGATCGTTCGGATCGGCCATCGCGCGGCTGCCCGGCACACGCGCGATGCCCGGATAAATCTTGCTCGCTGCCGACTCCATGGTGAAGGTGTGAATCGCACCCCGTGGGACACCGTCCTTCGCCGTCATTTCAGGCGCGGGCGGGTGCGTTGGACCGATCACGAAATTGCCGATGGCGCCGGCCGGCGGAACCGCGCCATCAGGCAGCGGCTTTGCCACCACGTAGCCAGGCGTCTCGGGGTCCCGCGTGGGCGCCGGCGGTCGAGCGCCCCGTGCGGGCGGGGCCGCTGGAGTCGCAGTTGCAGGCTGTTGACGCGCTGCTGCGGCATCCTGCCCGGCCGCCAAAACCGGAATCGCCGCCAGGGCCATCACAAGCACGATGCTCAGCCGTGTCTTCAATGCCGCGTACTCCTCTTTAGTGTCGCCCTTTGAAACGCGCTGTATTGGAAGCCAGAATCATACACGGACGGGTTAGACTTCGCTCGTAGGAGTACCCTTCACAGATGCACCGATCCCTCTGCGTCACCGTGTCAGTTATGGCCGCTCTCACCTTCAGTGGGGCGTGCCGATCGAGATCGACCGCCGCACCGCCGGCGCCTGCCGTGTCGGCAGATGCCTGGGCGGTCGTGGACGGCCGCGAAATCCGCCGCGATGATGTCGAAAAGGCGTATCAGCGCGCGGGAAATGCGTCCGCGAACGTGCCGGCCGAAGACGCGCTGGCAGCCAAGTTGAACCTGCTCGATGAGCTCATCGTTCAGGACATCCTGCTCGCGAAGGCGCGCGCGCTCAAAATCGAGGTGCCCGACAGCGAGCTGGAAACGGCGTACTCGGACGCGAAGAAAAACATTTCGGACGAGGCGTTTCAGCAGGAGCTGACCCGGCGCAAGGTCACGGCGGCTGACATGCGCGAGGGGTTGCGGCGGGAGCTGATCGCACAGAAAGTGCTCGAACAGGAAGTCGGATCGAAAGTCACCGTGACCGACCAGGAAGTCAGCGACTTCTTCAACGCCAATAGAGCCCAATTCAACGTTCCGGAAGAGGGCTATCACCTGGCGCAGATTGTCGTGACGCCGGTCCGCGATCCGCAGCTCTCGAACCGGACTGGCGACGACGCGTCGAACCCACAGGCGGCGCAGGCCAAGGTGCAGATGCTGATGGAGCGGCTCAAGGCTGGTGCGTCTTTCGGCGAGCTGGCTGTCGGCTATTCTGAGGATCCGGAGACGGCCCCGCGCGGAGGCGACCTCGGGCTCGTGCCGATGTCGAGGCTGAAACAGGCGCCTCCTCCACTGCGCGACGCCGTCCTGCAAACGCCCGCCGGCAGCGTCAAGGTGGTCAGCATGGGCGGCGCCCACTCGCTCATCCTGGTGGTCTCGCACGAACCTGCCGGGCAGCGCGATCTCTCGATGCCCGCTGTGAAAGAACGCATCACCACATCGCTGCGTGGCCGCAGGGAGCAGCTGTTGCGAACCGCGTATCTCACAGCGGCCCGCACGGATGCCGATGTCGTGAATTATCTCGCGAGGCACGTCGTCGAATCGCAGGGGAAAGTACCTGCGGCGCAGGCCGCACCGCCACAGATTGCACCGGCGAAGCCCTGAAGATGCCGCCATGCCTCATGTGCACCGGTGGAAGACGGACCGTCCTCGGCTGCTCCTGCACATCCTGCATGGGATGGCGGAACATGGCGCGCGATACGAGCGCCTTGCACTGAAGCTCAACGCTCACAGCATCAGCGTCTGGGCGCACGATCATCGCGGCCACGGCCTGACCGCGGCATCGCCGAAAGAGCTCGGCCACTTCGCAGACTCGAACGGGTGGCGCCTCGTCGTGGACGATGCGTGGGCCGTGTCGCGCGAGATGATCGCGGCCTATCCAGGCGTACCGATCGCGCTGTTTGCGCATTCGATGGGATCGTTCGTCGGCCAGATGCTGTTGGCCGAACACGGCGATGCGTATCGCGCGGTGGTGCTCTGCGGAACGAACGGCCCGCCCGACGTGCGTGAAGCGGCGTTGAGGGGCTTCTCAGGAGTGCAGCGCCGGCTGCTCGGCCCTCGCAGCCCTGGCGTGTGGATCGATCGCCAGGTCACCACGACATTCAACCGGCGCTTCGAGCCAAGAGAGACAAATTTCGACTGGCTGTCGCGCGACAAAGACGAGGTCCGCAAATACATCGCCGATTGTCTCTGCGGCTTTCCGCTGACCTCGCAGGCCTGGTACGACTTCCTGCACGGCAAAGCGGAGCTCGGACGCGACGCGCACCTCGACAGAATTCCGAAGACGCTGCCGATCCACATTATTGGCGGCTCGGAAGATCCGGTCGGAGAAGATGGCAAAGGTGTCATGCGGCTGGTCGAGCTCTACACAAAGAAGCAGCTGACGATCTCATCGCATCTCTATATCAAGGCGCGCCACGAACTGGTCAACGAGACGAACAAAGAAGAGGTCACGAACGATCTGATCCGCTGGCTGCTCGCAGCGGCGTAGCAGCCATGATCGAAGTGGCCTGGCTCGCAGACTAAAGGCGCCGTGCATCGCACTCAGCCACAGCGCAGGCCAGGAACGATGTAGCATTCCCGCCATGAATCCACGGCGGCGTCTTTTCGCGCTTCTCCTGCTTCTCGCCCTCGTGACGGCGGGAACGGCTCATGCGCAAACCACGCAGCTCCAGTGCCCGACCGGATCCATCAACCTTCAGACCGGGATTCATTACATCAACCAGCCGTGCGACTTCGATGGCGACATCGTGCTCGGCGGCACCGTCACGCTGGTCGTGCTGCAAACCACGCTCGTGGTCGACGGCGACATTCTGCTCAGCGGCAGCGCGCGGCTGATCGTCACCGGCGCGACGCTGACGCTGGACAACCATTTCGTCTTCGATCATCGGATCGAGTCGCGCGACAGCGCGCAGATCCACTTCATCAATTCGGTTCTGAAAACCAACCTCTCGAGTCCGGGGCACAGCCTCGCCAGTCAGTACATCGGCCGCGATCAGTCCGTACTCGTCGCCCAGAACTCCGGTGTGCTCATGCCCGACAGCTGGCTGCTCGGCGATGTGCTGGGAAGCTCGAAGGTCCATGCCAACGGAGCCAATTTTTTCTCGGAGATTTATCCGCATGAACGCGCGACGATCGTCCTGCAGGGACCAGAGACGACACCGCGCGTGTGGCTGGAGTTTCTGAGCGGCTCAGAAGCGCTGATCGACCGCCTGCCGAATGAATTTGCGCCGTTCGATTGGAGCTTTGGGCGGAACACCCCGGGGATGACGAACGTCGGGTATCAGGTCGAGATCATCGGCGCGCAACCAAGTATTGGCGTGGCGTCGCATCCCGGGTCGCACGTCACGTTCCGGGATACCGAGGCGTCGCTCGCGATCGGCTATTTCCTCACCGATCTTGCATCACCCGAGCAGATCATCGGCGTCGGGCCGGTCTCGAACAACATCGTCCTCGACCATCAGGGACGGCATTTCGAGCTCGATAACGCAAAGATTTTCGAGTTTGCGTGGCAAATCTACTCAGCCAACCCTACGGCCGCGGTGGTACAGCCCGCCGTCGTCTATCAATCGGCTGTCAACGAGATTGGCGCGCTGGCCCGCGGACTGGTCAAGGTCGATACGTGCCTGCTCCAGTTTGCGGTGATCGCAGCGGTGGGTCCGGGCAGCAGGATCGAGGTCAACAATTCGGTCATCAATACTCAGAGCATCGTCGCTGCAACCGACGCAGTCATCCACATCGACTCGTCGGAGATTTTCGGGTCACTTGTCGAGGCGACGGACAGTGCGACGATCCTGTTCTCGAACGTCCGTTTCAGCCCGAATATCTGTCACGCCTTGTGTCTGCCGGCCTGCGCCAATGCAGAGGCCGTAGGCGGGAGCCGGTGTAATCCCTTCAATCCCGCCGGCGGAGCCTCGGTCTTCAAGGCCGGCGGCCGTGCGACGATTGCGGCGCTGGGCCTTCAACCGATCGAGGCACCGGTCTCGAAAGGCAGGACGCTCGACCTGCGTGGCGATCTCTTCGTCTACACGGGACCCGACGCCACGCACACCTATAAGTACACGCTGCGCTACAAAAAGATGGGCACGAGCACTGTTGGAACAATCGTGGCGAACGGCCAGGGCCCCAAGCGCGGCCAATCTCTCGGCGTCCTCAACACTTCGACTCTTACAGCAGGCGACTATCAGGCGATTCTCGAATTGCACATGGACGGCTCGCTGCTGGCGACTGTCACTCGCCCATTCACGCTCGTGCCGTGATGATGCGTTTACATAACTGAGCGATAATCGCTGCCCAATTGCCGTGGGGGTCCCAATGCGTTTAGCCGCCGTGTTCCTGGTTGCAACCACTCTGTCAATTGCCACACCCGCGGCGGCGCAAGTGTCTGTCACCTCGCCCGCAGCCGGGAAAGAGAGCAGCTACCGCAAGACGACAATTTCCTGGGCCCCGATTCCAGGCGCAACGTCCTACCACCTGGAGATTGACGACGACCCGAACTTCGGATCACCGGAAGTCGACGTGACAGTAGCCGGCACGAGCTACGCGCTCTCCGGCGAGCGGCTCAAACTCAATGGCCAATTATCGTGGGCGGCATACGTCCGGATTAATGGAAAGCGGTGGAATGCGAACACCTTCACCCCGAGTTACTTCGACTGGGCGCGGACTCCAGCGCTGGGCGTCAACTCTCAAAACGAAGTGTTTCTGGCATTCCAAGAGGATCCGGCCGCCATCCAGGTGGCGAGCTCGAACGACTGGTCGAGCCTCAGTCGCCTCTCCCTCGCGGCCGCAAACCAGGCATACGAACCTAATTTCGACGTCGACGAACACGACGTCGCCCATGCGTCGTGGACCGAGTACCGTTTCGACGGAGGGTTTTGTGCTGTATTACGCGACGTCGTCCACCGGCTGGACTCCCGTGCGTATTCCCGGAACGATCGGCTCCTGCCGGCCGGTTTCCATGACAACGGGTGGCGGCCAGGTCAATCTGTTCAACGACACGTGCGGCAATGGCATTGAAAAGATCAGCACGACGGACGGCCTTGTCTTCACACGAACACCGATCCCGAACAGCAACTTGGCGACAGGTCCAAGCGCAGGTCGTGACGGCGTCGGGCATCTTTACGTCGCTTCAACGCGCACCGATATGCCGGCCAACTATTTTCAGACGTCCGCTGATGGCTGGACGCTACACGGGCTTGGACGCGGAGACCTCCCCTCCCTTGCCGTCACGCCAACTGGCGCGTTACATGTGTTGCTCTGGCTCGACAAATCGAATGACCTTGTGTACTCGAACTCGCTGCGCGCATTTCAGACGTGGACCACGCTCCCCACCAACTCCTCCGCACAGAGGGGCACTCTTCCACTCGTCGTTGACGAGAGCGGAGATCGACTGTACACGGCTGTTCCGACCGCGAATAACATTCAGCTCTGCTCCTCTCCCAATACAGGGCGCGCTGTCGACACGGGCACGTCGTGGTCGTGTTCAACCGTGGGGGGGTTTGATGCACTCTGGCCCGACCTCGCGCTCGCGCCCGACGGGACACTCCATCTCGCATGGGTTGACGACAACGGCTTGGGGTATGCGAACTCGCTCGGCAGCTTCCTCGCCACGAATTCCACGCCGCAGGTAAGCTTTGGCGCGCCGTCCGGTGGACCATCGGCGGTGACCGTTCCCGTCCGGATCTCCGACGTAGACGGCGACGACATGGCCGGACACATCCAGGTCGGCCGATATCAACCGGTCATGTCGTTCATCGGGCGGGGGGCGACGGATACGATTCTGGATGGTCGCTACACGCTTGCGGTGGACTCGGGAAGCGGGTCCATCTACGACGTGGGCGGAACCCTGCAGTTCAGAATCCTGGGAACCGCCACCTGGTTAGGCGCTCTCCATCGCAGCGCTGTGACTATTCCGGCACAAGTCGAGGTCGGTGATCGGAATGGTCAGATAATCGGCGGGTTCTTCATCGCGGGGTGGGACGGAAACGGCGCGACCATCCTTAAAGACGGCTTCGTCCCTTACGTGAAGCTGACCTTCGAAGGTGCCCTTCCGAACGAGATCGACATCTCGACGCTGCCTGTCGGTGCCGACATGGTGGCCATCGGCGTCTCGGACCGATCGACGTCGAGTTTTGCGGCGAAGGCATTCACCAAAACCTCGGGCCAAACCCGTCTGCTGCTGACGAAGTTTTGATGGTCGCCGATCGGACCGAGATTGTAGTCGACGTGTGACTGAGCGATAATCGCCGCCCCAATTGCACTGGAGGGTTCCGATGCGTCCTGCCTTTATTTTCCTGGTTGCGACCGCCCTCTCGATTGCCGCACCCGCGGCAGCCCAGCTGTCAGTCACTGCGCCCGGTGCCGGCGCAGCGAGTAGTTACCGCACGACGAGAATCTCCTGGAATCCCATACCCGGTGTGACGTCCTACCATTTAGAAATCGACGACGACCCGAACTTCGGATCGCCGGAAGTCAACGTGACGGTAGCCGGCACGAGCTACACGCTTTCGGGCGAGCGGCTCAAGCTGAACGGCCAACTATCCTGGGCGGCATACGTCCGCGTAAATGGGAACCGCTGGGCTGCAGGCACCTTCACCCCGAGCTACTTCAACAAAGGGGGATTTCCAGCGCTGGGCGTCGACTCTCAAAACAAAGTGTATGTGGCATTCGAAGACGATCAGGGCCCCATCCAATTGACGACCTCGAGCGACTGGTCGAGCCTCACTCGCGTCTCCCTCGCTGACACATTCAACGCATTCGGACTCAATCTCGCCGTTGACGAGCACGACGTCGCCCATGCGTCGTGGATCGAGCAGCGTCCGACGGAGCTGTGGGTGCCCTACTATGCGAAGTCTTCGACAGGCTGGACTCCTGTGCGCATTCCCGGAACGACCAGCGGCGGCTGCTCGGATGGTTCTATGACGACGGGAGGCGGCCAGGTCGATTTGTTCTATGACGCATGCACCGAGGGCATCGAACGGTGGACAACGACGGACGGCCTTGCTTTCACACGGACGCGGATCCCGAACAACGACTCAGCCACAAGTGCAAGCGCCGGGCGCGACGCCTTCGGGAATCTCTACGTCGTCTCCGAGCGCGACACGCTGCCGTTTGAGAATCTGAAGAGCTCGTTGCAGACATCGGCCAATGGCTGGACTCCGCACACGCTCGGTCGGGGAGAGTTTCCCTCACTTGCAGTCACGCCGGCTGGTGAGTTGCATGTGCTGCAGTGGGCGGCTGAAGACGACGGTATCGCCGGAACCGATTTTCTGTATTCGAACTCGCTGCGCGGATTTCAGACGTGGACCAAGCTCGCGACGACATCAACGGCGGCCCATGATCAGGATCTGCTTCCGCTCGTCGTGGATGAGAGAGCCACTCGGTTGTACGCCGCTCTGCCGGCGCTCGACGGCATCCAACTCTGCACCGCTCCCTATACCGGACGCGCCATCGACACGGGCACGAAATGGGTGTGCACAACCGTGGGGAAAGGAGATGCGCACCATCCCGATCTCGCCCTCGCGCCGGATGGCACTCTCCATCTCGCCTGGAGCGGCTTCAATGGATTGGCGTATGCAAACTCGCTCGGCAGCTTCCTCGCCACGAATTCCACGCCGCAGGTGAGCTTTGGCGCGCCGTCCGGTGGACCATCGGCGGTGACCGTTCCCGTCCGGATCTCCGACGTAGACGGCGACGAGATGGTAGGACAGATCCAGGTCGGCCGATATCAACCGGTCATGTCGTTCATCGGGCGGGGTGCGACGGACACGATTCTGGATGGTCGCTACACGCTTGCGGTGGATTCGGGGAGCTCGTCCATCTACGATGTGGGCGGAACCCTGCAGTTCAGAATCCTGGGAACCGCAACCTGGTTGTCCTCTCTCCTTCGCAGCGCTGTGACTATTCCGGCACAAGTCGAGGTCCGTGATCGGACTGGTCAGATCATCGGCGGGTTCTTCATCGCGGGGTGGGACGGAACGGGCGCGACCATCGTTAAAGACGGCTTCGTCCCTTACGTGAAGCTGACCTTCGACGGTGCTCTTCCGAGCGAGATCGACATCTCGACGCTGCCTGTCGGCGCCGACATGGTGGCCATCGGCGTCTCGGACCGATCGAGTTCGAGTTTTGCGGCGCGGGCATTCACCAAAACCTCGGGTCAAACCCGTCTACTGTTGACTAAGCCTTGAGCATGCCTGGGCCGTCGCTGACCAACGTCAGCTGCGCCGGTTCCTGGTGTGGGACTCCTTCGAGCGCGAGCAACTGCGCCTTCGCCTCGAGCCCGCCGCCGAAACCCGTCAGCTTGCCGTTCGATCCGATGACCCGATGGCACGGCACCACGATTGACACTGGATTCCGGCCGTTTGCCGCGCCGACTGCGCGCACAGCATCGGGATTCCCGATTTGCCTCGCGATGTCTCCGTACGAACGCGTCTCACCGAATGGAATCGTCCGCAGAGCACTCCACACCGTGCGCTGAAACGGCGTGCCTTCGACGTCCAGCTCCAGCGCGAACTCCCGGCGGCGTCCCGAAAAATACTCTTTGAGTTGGCGCTCCGCCTCAATCAGGACCGGATGACCATCGTCGCGCGCCCCGACGCGTAACGGAGTGCGGTTCGGCCAGTCGTTCTCCCACAAGATGCCCGCGAGGCCCTCGTCGGTCGCAACCAGTGTGAGCGTGCCGACAGGCGAGCTCATCGTCTTGTGAACGTAGCGCTTGTGAGTTGGTGAATCGGCCTTGACCATTGCAGCGTCTCCTTTCGACGTCGTTCGCTGCTCAATATAGGATACGCGCCCCGGTTCTGCTGGCTGTTTTCGGACACGAAACGAAGCCGGTGTCCATGTCCGAAAATGGCTAGACCATCCTGTCGATCGCCCGTATCGTGTAGGTATGTCCCAAGCCGAGCGAAGACTTTACAGCGCGCTGACAGCCCGCGATCGGCGGTTCGATGGCGTCTTCTTCGTAGGCGTGACGTCGACCGATGTGTACTGCCGGCCGATCTGCCCCGCGAAAACACCCAAGCAGTCCAATTGCCGCTTCTTCGACACGCCGCAGGAAGCCGAGCTCGCCGGCTTCCGGCCCTGCCTGCGGTGCCGTCCGGAGCTTGCGCCGGGAAGCGCGCCCGTCGACGACGGGCAGCGAATCGCCCAGCTCATCGTTCAACGCCTCGAAGAAGGATCCTTCGATGACAAAGCAGGACTCGAGGACATCGCGGATCAATTCGAGCTCAGCTCGCGGCAGGTGCGCCGCATCGTGCAGAAGGAGCTCGGCGTTCCGCCGATCCAGCTCTTGCTCACGCGGCGGCTCCTGCTCGCCAAGCAACTCCTGACCGAAACGGGGCTGCCCGTCACCGACATCGCCTTCGCGAGCGGCTTTTCAAGTCTGCGCCGGTTCAACGACGCGTTCAACAGCCGCTATCGCATGCCGCCGACGCGTCTCCGCAAACGGGCGGCGGAAGGCGTTCCCGCGATGATCGACAGCCAGACGTCCACGCTGCAGCTCTCGTATCGATCACCGTACGACTGGAACGGCGTCCTCCGTTTTCTGGGGGCGCGTGCCCTCAAAGGCGTCGAGCAGGTCACCGACAGCTCGTACGCGCGAACCGTTCAGCTTGGAAAGGCGAAGGGTTGGATCCGGGTCACGCAATCGAGGGAGAAGCACGCGCTCATGCTCGAGTTCACCCACAGCCTCACGCCGATGCTGCCGGCGCTGCTCAGCCGCACCCGCGCGCTGTTCGACCTCGACGCGCGGCCGGACGTGATCGCGCGGCATCTCAGGAAGGACCCGCGTCTTTCACACGCCGTGAAGACGAACCCTGGGATGCGAGTGCCGGGTGCGTTCAACGGATTCGAGCTGGGGCTGCGCGCGATTCTCGGCCAGCAGGTCACCGTGAAGGCAGCGACTACGATCGCCGGCCGGTTCGTCGAGGCGTTCGGCGATCCGATCGTGACGCCGTTCGCCGAGCTCAACCGGTTGACGCCCGTGCCCGCCAGGATTGCTTCGGCGAGCGTCGATGACATCGCTCGTCATGGGATCCTCGCCTCGCGAGCGAAGACCATCATCGCGCTCGCGGAAGCGCTGACCTCAGACAGTCTCCATCTGGACGCCGTTGCGCCTGACAAACCCGATGACTCGATCAGAAAGCTGACCGATCTGCCCGGCATCGGCCAGTGGACGGCCCATTACATCGCCATGCGCGCCTTGCGTTGGCCCGACGCCTTTCCAAAGGAAGACATCGCGGTGCGCAACAACCTAGGCGGCGTAACGGCGAAGGAAGCGGAAGAGCTTTCACAGCTCTGGCGGCCTTGGCGGAGCTATGCGGTCATGCACGTGTGGGGCATGCCGAAACAGATCTCTCCTGCAACAGCGTGAAGGTCCGGCTAGACTAGCTCCCATGAAATTCGTTTCCGCGCTCGCGATCGGAATGGCGGGCCTCGTGTTGGCCGGAAGCGCGTCCGCGCAGTCGGCGCCATCCCAAAAGGTGCCGCCCATCGTCACGATTCCGGCAGCGATTCCGATCTTCCCGCTCGAAGTCGCGATGCTCTTCCCCGGGGTGTCCCGGCCGCTGCACATTTTTGAACCGCGGTATCGGGCGATGATCGCTGACGCGCTGAAGGGCGATCGCATCATCGGGATGACGACACTGAAGCCTGGATACGAGGCGGACTATCAAGGCCGGCCGCCCATCTACGACATCGGATGCGCCGGCGTCATTACAGACGTGGAAGAGCTGTCGGGTGGACGATTCAACATCGTCCTGCGCGGGCTCGTGAAGTTTCGCGTCACCGGCGAGGACCAGAGCCGCTCTTACAGGGTGGCGAACGTCGAGGCTCTGCCAGAGGCGCTTGATGACGCGGAGCAGGCCGCTCTCCACAAGCTCCGGCAGCACCTCGAGGAGCTCATCACCCAAGGATCGGACTCGAAGGTCGAGCCCGGCACGTCCGACGAACAACTGATCAACATGGTCGCGCAGCATCTCCCCATGGGCCTCGCCGAACGGCAGGGGTTGCTCGAGCTGAGGAATGCGCTGATTCGGGTGCGCGCGTTGATCGAATTGATCGAAGCGAAAAAGACGAAGCCTCGTCTCGTCGCGTTTACAGAACCTTGACCGCGTAAACCTCGCTCGTATCCGGATGCCCGAGGGCGTTGTTGATCACAGGCGTTCCACCGTTGAAGAGCACGTGCGTGACGCCAAAATTGAAGTCGCCCACAACATGCTTCAGCGATGCGCGGATTCCATCGGCCACCGTGTGATCGTCGTCGAGCTTCAATCCGACGATGTGCCCCGATGCCTGGGCAATACCGGACGATATAAGACAGGCAGCGGTGAACGGCGGGTCGTCTACGGAGATCTCGTACAGAGCGCCGGAATGGACGTCGCCGCCGACAAACATCACCGTACGTGGGTTGACGGAGTCGCGATTCACGAGTCTGGCGTCCCCGGCACGGCGAATCAGCCGCCCTTGCTCGGACTGGCATCTGGGGTGCGACCATTGGTCCCGGAGGTCGTCGAAATCAGAAATTCTCAAATCGTTATTGGGAAGGAGATCGTGGAAGACCACACGATCGACCGCGGCCTCGGCCATCTCCGCTTTACTGTTGCTCTTGGTCTGCAGGGCCAGCAGCCCGCGCGCGTCGCCACGGCTGAACAGCGCCACGTCGTCTTCGCGATGACCGAAGCGGCGTACCGCTTCACCGTTGGGCGAGGGGCCGACGATGGGACCCTGCGTGGCGATGATAAGTGCGTCGACGTCGCGCGGCAGCGCAGGCAGAAACTCATTGTCGAGAAAGTTCCACTGCGCGTCCCCCAGCACGCGGTTGGTCTCGCGAAACAGATCGCGGTCGCCTCGGTCGTCCAGCATCAGAACCGCAAGACGCCCGCACCGGAACTGGACGGGGATCGTCATCCGCGTGCCCGGGACATAAGGTTCGGCGATCGGCTCCGGAAAGTTGTGGCACATCTGAAAGTGCCAGTACAGCTTGCGCGCATCCTCGAAGTACGCGTTGTACTTGGCCGCAATCGCCGCGCCTTTCGGGTACTTCGCCTGCAGGGTCGGGCTGTCTGACGCCCACGACCCCCAGCCGTCGCGAATCTCGTGGTCTGACCACAGCATGTACGTGGGCGTGTTCGCCATCACTCTGCGAACCGGTGCGCGCTGCCAGTGCTCACGATAGCGCTCGGCCATCACCTTGCGGCGCCTCACCGGCGACGTATCGAGGTGTTCCGGCCAAATCTTCTCGCGAGCAGTGCCAAAGTCCAGGTAGACCTGATCGCCGATCATCAAAATGAACCGCGGCTGCTGATCGCGGACGAACTGTTCCAACTCGAGCCACGCGCCGTCCGTCTTCCAGTCGCTGCACGAAATCGTGACGAACAACACGTCGGCCATCGATCCGGGACGAGGCATCGTGCGGAGGGAGCCATGACCGCCTGGCACGAAGCGCCCCCGGCGCAAGATGTCGTAGGAATAGCGGTGCTCCGGCCGCAGCCCATCGGCCAGAGCGATTGCGGTACCGAACTCGCGCTCCGGTCCCTCCGTGCTGACGAACGGAAACACACCGCGCCCGGGAATACGCAATGCGTACTCCGCGGGATCGCCGCCGGCCTGAATCCAGATGCGCGTCGACGTGTCGTCGGTATGGCCGACGATCGGACCGGCAATCAAGCGAGAGAATGTGCGCCGCACGTTTTACCGTCTTCCGGGTTTCTTCCTTCGGCCTCGCGTGACCGCGCGATGCTCGTGGCGCGGGCGCTGACGGACGCGCTCATGTTTCTGCATCGAAGCATCGAGATACTCCCCGATCGCGCGCGCGACCGTTTCGACGAGCGGCGCCGGGAGCGCGCGAGATGGCAACGCGTCCTTGCCGCGACGGACAGGAGGGAAAGGCTCCACATGCGCCAGGCGCTGGAGCTCCCGGGCGGCGAGAATGGCCGACGCGAGCGATGAAAGATTGGTCACGCCGTAAGTCTTGAGTTGATGAACGTCCACGACGGAGAGACCGAAACGCCGGCTTAGTTCGACGAGCGACAGATTGCTACCGTCCTCGGCCGTCAAACGCGCAGCACGCTTGAGAAATAACTCAAGAGCACCCGGCTCCCGAAAACTCAGCGGGCGGGTCGCAGCGGTGGACGAACCGGCGATGCGGCTACGCAGCTGTGCCTCGGCTGTCCCCCAGCTCGACACCATCACGCGGCCTTTCGTCCGCGGATCGCGTGTGGTGGTGACATCCCACGGGCGCACGACCGTTGTGGACGGCGACGGCCCGACGGTGACCGGGCCTGGAACAGGCGGCACTGTTGTGATCACCTCTCCGAGTGTGCCGTCCTCATCCAGCTTGGCGCAGATGTCGATGCGGCGGTCGTCAATGAGAATCGTGCCGCGCTCGAGCGGCGACTTCGCCAGCTCCTTCTCGTAGTCGTACTGCGCCGCCTCGAGCCAGATGTCCTGCACCCATTTGTAGGGAACAGGCAGGCTCGGAGGATTCGTCAGAGGGTGCAGCCGAAAAAAACTCGGCCGCTGCGGGTTCGAGAAGCTCCAGCCCGACACAACCGGGCGAGGCATCGTGTCGATCTTGACAACGGTGGGGAGCGTTGCGAGAACGTCACGCGCCTTCTTGACCCATTCGTTCAAATTGAACGATTCGATGTCAATCGGGCTGGTTGGGGCCGGTGGCGGCAGTGGCGGTAGCGGATTTGGCACCCACACCGCTCCCACGGCGTTGTAATACGCCTGCAAGACGTTTCGCTCGTGTGAGCTTGGAAACGGCGGCACCGCCGCCGGATCTGGCGTCAGCCGATCCTCCACCGACACGTCGAGCTCTTCGAGAGGCGTGCCCTCGGGATATTTTCCCGACAGGTACGACAACACCCTGACGAAATCATCGAAATTGAAAAAATCGAATGGGTCGAAAAGCCTGGACGGTTCGACGGGAGGTTGTGGGAGCGGCGGCTCCATCACCGAGACCCGGCGCAGGTTCTCGTTCACACAGAAACCCTCGCCGCGAGGCACGACGGCAACGGCGAAGAAGTCCTGCATGCCCTCGATGCCGCTCGATCGGCGCTTCAGCAACTCCGCGTACCAGAGATTCTCATCGTCCGGATCGATGCTCAGGGGTCTCAGCGGCTGCGGCCACAAGGAAAAATGCAGCTTGTTGGTGCCGACGAGACTGCCGTTGAGCAGCGTCAGCACGTTGTTCACGTTCGTCATGTGGCTGAGAAGCTCCCGGCGCTCTTCGCTCGCCTGCCGGTTGGTCGTATCGAGTTGCTCGCTCACCTCTCGCCCTCCGCTGATCGACGTCGTACTGCGCGAGTACGACAATGAACCGCCGATCAGCGCTTTGCCGAACGCCAGGCCGCCGGCCATTGCCCCGACGCCAAACTTGCGGGTCTTTGTCGTGGAATGAAATCCCTCGATCAGGTGCGATGAGCTGCGTCCGACGGCGACCTCGTCGCTCTCGCCTTCGGTGGCGTAATCGCCAACCACGCCGGTTTCGATCATCGCCCGCCGGGTAGGCGCCGCCGAGATGAAGTACGGCTTCAACCGCTTCGCGGGCGTCTCAGCGTTCGAGGTGATCTCGACCTCGAGGATCATTCGCCAGACCGGCGCAAATGCTTCGTCGAACACCTCGAACGGCGCAACCCTCGGGAGGTCCAGCCTGAAGGGAAACACCGACACGGAGAACTTGAAGTACACAAGCCGGTCGTCGGGATAGTCCGCTTCCTCCAACTTTGGAAGCGGTGGAATGTAGACGAACGTGGCGATGGATGTCTGGTCTTCCGCGGAATCAGGCCCGCGCCGGGAAAGCAATTGCCACGGAATGTCGACTGGTGCCGTCGGGTTTGTGTCGTCGGCCATGTCACGCACCTCCGTTGCCGGATTACAAGGGCGTGATCATTTTATTAGTGCTCAGACGCGCACGCGCTATTGAAGTCCGCCGCGCACCGACGTGATGATCTGCGTGTTGAAGCCCAGCCAGTGCATTCGTCCTACATACCTGGCATGTTCGACCTTGATACACCGATCCATGACGACCGACACGCCGCCCGCTTCGGCGATGCGTGCGCCCTCCTCATTGATCACCGTGAATTGGCACCAAAGATTTCCCGCCCGCACCTTCACCGCCTCATCTGCGATAGCCGGCACGGCGTCCGGCGTGCGGAACACATTCACGATATCGATCCGCTCGGGCACCTCCAGCAGGCTCTTGAAGCTCTTCTCGCCCAGGATCTCCGTCTCGCGCGGGTTCACAGGAATTACGCGGTACCCATGGCGCTTCAGGTAGTACCCGACAAAGTAGCTGGCTCGCAGCTCATTCTTCGACAGCCCGACAATGGCAACCGTTCTGGCGTTGTGGAGCGCGCGCTGGATGGTCAGCGAATCCTGGTAGCGCGTCAAATCGAACGCTGCGGGACTCATCGCGCCGCTCCGCTGGTGGCCGACGCCGATGCGGCGACCTTCGCGAAACCCTGCTCGAGGTCCCAGATCAGATCGTCTTTCGACTCGGTACCGACCGAGAGCCGAATGGTGCCGGGGCTCACACCGGCCGCGCGCAGCTCATCGTCGCTGAGCTGACGGTGCGTCGTGCTGGCGGGGTGAATGATGAGGCTCTTCGAATCGCCGACGTTCGCAAGGTGCGACCACAGCGTGACGCCGCGAATAAAGTCCTGGCCCGCAGTGCGGCCTCCGCGGCACTCGAACGAGAACACCGCACCCGCACCGCGCGGCAGATACTTGGCGACGAGCGACCGGTAGCGGCTCGTGTCGAGACCGGGATACGTCACGTTCGACACGAAGTCATGCGCCGCCAGATAGTTCGCCACCGCCGCCGCGTTCCCGACGTGACGCTCCATCCGCAGCGACAGCGTCTCGAGACCCTGCAGAAACAGGAACGCATTGAACGGGCTCATGGCTGCACCGAGGTCGCGCAGCGTCTCGGCACGCAGCTTCATCAGATAGCCGTAAGTGCCGAATGTCTCGTGAAACTGGAGCCCGTGATACGCCGGAGATGGATCCGCCACGACCGCGAAGCGTCCGTTGGACCAGTTGAACTCGCCCGAGTCGACCACGACGCCGCCGATGCTCGTGCCGTGTCCTCCGATGAATTTCGTCGCCGAGTGCACAACGATGTCCGCGCCCCACTCGATCGGCCGGCAGAGGAACGGCGTCGCAAACGTGTTGTCCACGATCAGCGGAAGCCGGGCATCGTGTGCGATGCCCGCGATCGTTTCAATATCGAGCACGTTGCCGGCGGGATTGCCGATCGTTTCGCCGTAGAACGCCTTGGTGTTCTCGCGCACGGCCGCCTTCCATGCGTCCGGGTCGTCAGGATTCACCCAGGTCAGCTCCACCGACATCTTGCGAAGCATGTGCTTGAACTGATTCACCGAGCCGCCGTAGAGCGCCGACGACGAGACGACATGATCGCCGGGCGACAGCAGCGTGAAGAGCGCGGCCGCCTGCGCGGCGATGCCACTGGCGAACGCGACCGCGCCGCATCCGCCCTCGAGGCTGGCCATGCGCTCCTCGAATACGGCCACCGTCGGGTTCATGATCCGTGAGTACGTGTTCCCGTACTCCTGCAGGTTGAAGTACGCCGCGGCCGACTCGGGGTCTTCGAACACGTAACTTGTCGTCTGAAAGATCGGCACGGCGCGGGCGCCAGTGTTCGGGTCGGGTCGCTGGCCCGCGTGAACCTGACGGGTTTCAAATCCGAAGCGGCGGGGTTCGTCCATGGACGCGTTCTCCTGCTAGCGCGAGAGGAATGCCTGAATCATCGGGGTCTGACGCGCTTCCTCCAACAGGAAGCAGTCGTGGCCGTATGGCGCGTCGATCACGTGAAGGTCGACTTCTTTGCCGGCGGCGCGTAGTGCCTCGGCCAGCTCTTCCGAGCCCGACGGCGGATAGAGCCAGTCCGAGCTGAAGGCGATGAGCAGCGTGCGCGCGCGCACGTCTTTCACCGCGTCCTTGAGCGCGCCGTTGCCGTATTGCCGCGCGAGATCGAAGTAGGTCAGCGCGCGCGACGTGTAGAGATAGGTGTTGGCGTCGAATCGCTTGACGAACGACTCTGCCTGATGACGTAAATAGTTCTCGACCTGGAACTCCGGCGTCGTGAGGTCGTAGCGAATATCGTCGGCGAACTGCAGGCGCCTCCCGAACTTCTCTTTCACGGACATCGCAGACAGGTAGGTGACGTGTCCAACCATCCGCGCGACGCCCATGCCCGCGTTCGGCGCGCGTCCGGTGCCGTAATAGTGGCCGCCCTGCCAATCCGGATCGGCGGTAATCGCGTTTCGCGCGATCGCATTCCACGCGATGCCCTGCGGCTGCAGCGCGGGCGTGCTCGCAATCACGACGATCGCGTCGACCCGATCGGCATAGAGGATGGCCCACTCGAGCGCCTGCATCCCACCGAGCGATCCGCCGGCCACCGCAGCCAGCCGCGCAATCCCGAGCTCATCCAGAAACACACGCTCCGTACGCACCATGTCTGCGACCGTGATCACGGGAAAGTCGGATCCGTACGGCCGGCCGGTCGCGGGGTTGGTGGACGAGGGGCCTGTGGTACCGCGGCAGCCCCCGAGAAGATTGGTGCTGACGACGAAGAAGTGAGTGGTGTCGAAGGCTTTACCCGGGCCGATCATCCCGTCCCACCAGCCGAGCCCGCGGCCGCTCGTTCCATCGCGATCTTCGGCGCCGAACCCGTCGCGCGTGCTCTCCACGGCCGGCGATTTCGAAAATCCCGCGGCGTGAGCGTCTCCACTCAACGCGTGACACACCAGAATGACGTTGTCACGCGCCGGCGACAGTGTTCCGTACGTCTCGTAGGCGATGCGAACCGGATGCAGCTGGCGTCCGCAATCGAGCCTTACAGGATTCGGAAGATCGAGGAATTGCGTCTCGATCGTGCCGGCAGACCCGGCGGTCTGTCGTGATTCCGGCCTGGTCACGCGGGCCATATCGGAGGTGTATCATACAGAGCTTTTGCGACGGGGTTCACACGTCGCTGTTTTGGTTCATCAGGGAGGTCGTATGGCTGAGTCGATCGTCAACAACGGCGTCAATGTCGATGCGCTCCTGGCGGCGCGAGAGGTCCTGAAAGGCGCACCGCAGGCCGCCAAGTTCACGTGGCGGGCGTCCTGCAAATGGAAGAACGGCACGCACAGCCGCACAGACATTCGGGGATTCCATGGGCTCGGCGAGGAACAGAAGCATAAGACCGAGTTTTCATTCGACGCCGATCATCCGGAGATATTTGCGTCGGAGGATCTCGGCGTCACCCCGATCGAGTTTGTGCTCGTCGGACTCGCGAGCTGCCTGACGGCCGGCGTTGCCGCGGTCGCCCAGAATCGCGGCGTCCAGCTCAGGTCGGTCGAGGCGAAGCTCGAGGGAACGATGGACATCCAGGGCATCCTCGGCATCGATCGGGACGTGCGCAACGGCTACGACGACATCAAGGTCACTTTTCACATCGACGCCGACGCGTCGAAAAAGGAGATCGAGGCCATCGTGGCGCAATCGCAGAAGCGCTCGGCCGTCTACGACGTCCTGACCAATCCAACGAACGTGACTGTCTCCGTCGTCTGACGCGGGCGCTGCGAGCGGAGCCAGCCATCGAATCCGTCACGACGATCGTCATCGGCGCCGGCCATACGGGCCTGGCGACCAGCCGCTGTCTCAGTGAGCGGTCGATCGATCACGTGGTGCTCGAGCGCGGCGAGGTCGCCAACTCGTGGCGGCGCGAGCGTTGGGATTCGCTGCGGCTCCTGACGCCCAACTGGCAAAGCCGGCTGCCCGGCTATCGTTACGACGGCCGCGATCCCGACGGCTTCATGACGATGGCCGAGGTGGTCGAGTTCGTCTCGCGTTTCGCCGCGCTCTCTGCCGCGCCGGTGCGCACGCACACGACGGTGACGTCCGTCACGCCGGTTGACGGAGGGTACCGCGTCGCCACCAGCAACGGCGATCTGCGATGCAGGTGTCTGGTCCTCGCAAGCGGCGCCTGTAATCTCCCCAGCGTCCCGGCACTCGAGCAGCACGTGCCTTCCTCGATCGCGCGTTTCAATCCGATGAGCTACCGCAACCCGGCGCAACTCCCCGAGGGCGGTGTGCTCGTCGTCGGCGCCTCAGCCACGGGCGTGCAGCTTGCCTGTGAGATTCATCAATCCGGGCGGCCGGTCACGCTTTCGGTGGGCGAACACGTGCGGCTGCCGAGGATGTATCGCGGGCGGGACGTGTTGTGGTGGATGGAGACGTCCGGCGTCTGGAACCAGCGCTACGACGAGATCGACGATCTCACTCGTGCGCGGGGATTGCCGTCCCCTCAACTCGTCGGGACGCCGGAGCGGGCGACGCTCAACCTCAATACACTCAGCTCGATCGGCGTCAGACTCGTTGGCCGCCTGGCTGCGGTGCGCGACGGCCGCGCGCTTTTCTCGGGAGGGCTGCGGAATCAGTTTGCGCTTGCCGATCTCAAGATGGATCGGCTGCTGGACACGTTCGACGAGTGGGCACGCGCGCATCCCCGCAATGCGGACATCGCCGCTCCCGAACGCTTCGAGCCCACACGCGTTCCAACATCATCCCCTCTGCATCTCGATCTCACGAGCGGCGAGATTCGCTCGATTGTCTGGGCGACCGGATTTCGTCCCGACTACAGCTGGCTTGGGGTCCCCGTGCTCGATCGCAAGGGTCATCTGCGCCACGAGGGGGGGATCGTGGACGCTCCAGGACTGTACGCAATTGGCCTGCCTATCCTTCGGCGCCGCAAATCCACGTTCATCCACGGCGCCGAAGACGATGCGCGCGACATCGTCGAGCATCTTGCGGGGCACCTGGCCGGCTCTGCCCCTCTAAAGTGAACCAGCCCCTCAAGTCGACGGTTGTCGAGCATCAGTTGCACGAAGTCGAAACCCGCCGCACCGAACGCGCCCGCATCTCGCGGTCCATAAGGGTACCAGTCGCTGCAACGCGCCCTCCGAGATAATCCGGCAGCTTCACCGTGTTGTCTGCAGCAACGAGCTCGACCCGTGACGCGCGCTTTTTCAGAAATCCAGATCTCCAGCTCCGCGATTTCGGCACATCCACCTCGCCGGAGGTATCCTTCAGCCAGAAAGTTTCCTGATCGCGCTCGAGGCACCCTGTAATCGTGACCGATGGCACGTTCTGGACGCCTGCATGCGCAGCAGAATTCTCCGCTGGGGCCTCCGCCGGGGAGTCCACCAGAACTGATTTCGCGGGCGCCTCCACTATCGGTGCCTCTACCGGCTTGGCCGCCGGCGCCATCCGCAACGACGGCGTGTCCGCAGCAACCGTCACGGGCGTGGAGGGCTGCGGGACCGGGACAACGATTTGCTTCATGTCGAGTTGTGCAGGCATCTGCGGGACTTTCAGCGCCGCACTTGCTTCCAGCATCACATCTCCGCGCGCGGCGTTGAGCAACGTAGCCGGCTGGCGCGCCGCGACCAGGGCCGCCACGGCCACGACACACGTCAACCCAAGGATAATCGCTCGCGAGCTTAGTGTCTGCGGAGTGCTCACGGAGCTCTCCACGCTCGCAGAATTCTTCAATGGAATAGATCGCGCCGGTCGCTTGGCCTTTTTCACGCCCGCTGATATCCGCTTCAGCGAGATCTTTTGGAGTTTCTGGTCAGCGTAGAGCAGATATCGGATCGCTCGCGGCGATGTCTTCGTCTTCTTGACGCGCACTGACACCCTCCTCTGGAGGTCCTATGGACCCTTGACCTCCATAGAGCAAATGCAGTGCCCTGGCGAAGCTGGCGCCTGGCGTTCGTAACCGTCTGGGAAAACGCGGATTGGGCGCGATAGCACAGCGCCGTTGCGCCAATGGATCAGGATGGAACACGCAATTCCGTTATCGCGCCGCCAATACTGCGGCTTGCGTCTGTGTGACTCATCGTTTGACGCTTTGGAGAATCGCCGCGGCGGCATCCACACCGGAGAGCGCGGCGCCTTCCATGAAGCCTTGCCAATCGTAAAACGAGTTCGCGTGCTCGCCGGCGAAGAACACGTTTCCAACCGGCAACCCTTCGAGGCCAGCGATCGTCGTGAACTGGCCGGGCATGTAGCAGGTGTAGCTGCCCAGCGCCAGTGGGTTCGTCGGCCAGTGCTCGAGGTGAGCGACCACGTTCCCGTTCACGCGACGCGCCGCGGCATGCGCGCCAGGGAATACAAAATTCAGATCCGCAAGAAATTGACCGGCTTCGAGCTGCACGGCCCCGGGGTTCAACGCCACACCACGCGCGCCACCTGAGTAGTCCGTCAACACGCCGCGCGCGGATGTCGCGCGCGCAGGGTTGGTCTCCCACACGCAGACAAGTTTGGCGAGATCGGCGTACGCGGTGCCGTTGCCGCCCTGATCGATCCAGGGCCGCCTGTTGAAGCCGACCATCATCTTGGCGTTCATCCCGTAGCCGAGACCGTCGATCGCGGCCTGCTTCCCTGGGACACTATCCAGATCGATATCGAGATCGACGGCTCGCAGCGTGGTGAACGGAATCGCGAGCACGACCGCGTCATGTGTGCGCGACACAACGCCCGCGGGCGTGTCGAACGTGAGCTCGATACGGCCGGCGGCGGTTTCGCGGACGGCACCAAGCTTCATGCCGAGCTCGACGGGGCGTGGCAGCGCCTGCGCCAGTCCAGAGACGATGCGATCGTTGCCATCGAGGACGTGGTACCGCTCATCGCTCGAGACACCGAACGGCGTGAATTTCGAGCGCCTGTCTGCGTGAATGAAACCCAGGAAGTTCAGGCAGCTCTGCTGCTCGGGCTCGAGCCCGTACTCCGCGATGTACGCGGCGCGGATCGCCGCATTCGCGATCGACCCAGCGGGGCGTCCGGCGCCGTTTGCGCCGTTGAGATACGCGGAGAGACTCGTGCGATCGAGCGTCACATCGGCGTCGGTGTGATTGAGCGCGCTCGGCTCGTTCGACAGCCTGCGCAAATCGACGTGCATCACCTCGACGAAGTCGCGGAATTCGTCGACGACCGCCGATTCCGGGATGAGCTGACCTCCCAGGTGGTAAAGGACATCGCCCGGCTCCTTCGAGACATCTTCCAGCGCGAGATTGAACCGCTTCGCGTAACGCAGCATCGTCTTGTGGGGCGTGTCGATGAATTCACCGCCGCGCTCGGCCGTCTGCCCCGGGAACACATTCCGCAGCGATATACAGCGCCCACCCACGCGACTGCCTGCTTCATACACCGTGGCGCGGATGCCGCTGGCGGCGAGCGTGTCGGCGCACGCGAGCCCCGCAATGCCTGCGCCCACGACGCCGACGTCGATGGACGCGACCGGGGCGCCCGCGAAGAGCCTTTGTGAGGGCGACAGCACTGACGCCGCGGCACCAGCCGCCCCGGCGCGCGCAACAGCGGTCAGCCACTCACGTCGAGTCTGACGGGCCGCGCGATCCTTGAGCTCGTGTTCGCGTATCCGCTGAAGACCTTCATTGGTCGGCAGTCGGTTGTCTTCGCAGAAGCGCGCGATTCGCATCGCACGAACGATCGTGTCGAAAAGCGGCGTACGGCCCATGTACCCTCCACGCTACTATCGTAATTATGAAAACGCAGTATAGGCGGATCGCCATTGTTATCCTGTGCGTCTTCTCACTTTCTTCGGGTTGTGCCAGTACGAACAGCACTACCGGTCGCGTCGCGGTCAATGCAGGCGGCGCTTCGCGCGCTGCGATTCCTCTTCGCGACACGCACGAGGTGCTCAACAGCGTTCTTTGGGTGCAGACTTCCGCTGAGTTCTGGGCGCTGGCATCGACGACGTACAACAGCGCTCAGGTAGCCCTCGAACAGGCGGTGAGCCAGAAGTCGTGGTCCGCAGCGCTCGAACAAAAACCCGGCTACGAGAATTTGCCGCCGGCCGTGATCCTGGATCTCGACGAGACAGTGCTCGACAACTCGCCGTCGGAGGGGCAGCTCGTGCTGGATCGCACGGTGTATTCGCAGGACACGTGGAACACGTGGGTCCACACGGTGGCCGCTGCCGCGATTCCCGGAGCACAATCATTCATCGCCGGCGCCGAAAAACACGGGGTAAAAGTATTTTTCGTCACAAACCGCACGCTGTCGGAACAGGAAGACACGCTGAAAAACCTCGCCGCGTTAAAGATCACGGCTTCGGATGACACGGTGCTGTGCTCGGGCGAGAACGGGTGGACGTCCGATAAAACCGCCCGGCGCACGGAGATTGCCAAGTCGTACCGCGTTCTGCTTCTCGTCGGTGACGACATGAATGATTTCGTGTCGACGGCCACGCTCACGCCACCACAGCGGCTTGCCCTCGCGAAGACGCACGCGGATCGCTGGGGAAAGAGCTGGATTCTCCTGCCAAACGCGATGTACGGGAGCTGGGAGCGGGCCCTTTTTCCAGGCCTTACTAAAGATGAGGAGATTCTGCTGCGCAAACGGCAGCAGGTGAAGGGATTCAGGCCCTAGATAACCCGCGACAGCATTCGCTTCACGATCACGCAATTGGCTGTTCCATTCTGAGGCGCGCGTCCAGGCGCGCCACTCTGTCATATCAACTTTGGCGCGCTCAACGAGTTACGGCGCCCGCGTGCCCGTGCCGATGGGGCACCGCATTTGCTCAAGCCGACAGGAGACCGACGCATAACCTCGGGGAGGTGTCTGTGCGTGTGAAGAAGACAAAAAAAGCACCGCGGGAAAAACGAGCGGCGAGATCGACCCGGACCCAATCGAAAACACCGGCTGTCGTCTCCGCGGCGCCAACACATTTCGCGTGGATGACGACCACGAGCGCAATCGTCGCGGTGATGATTCTCGTGGTCTTCACCGCCGCGCTGCTGACGGCTCGCGAAGATGCGCCGCGAACCCCGGAGGTCGCGAGCGACGAGCTGCCCGCTGCGCCGATCGCGATGGAACAGATGTCACCGCGGAACACTCCCCCGCCGGTGGAAGCGACGAAAACCGTCGCAACCAGAACAGCGGTGTCACCAACAACGCAGCCGTCCGTCGCATCGATCAGCCCGGCAACCGGACCGGAACATGAGAGGGTCGCCTCGGCCACGATCTCCGGGTGCCTGAAGAACGACGAGGGGACCTTTCGGTTGACGGATGCATCCGGCGCAAGCGCTCCCACGGCGCGAAGCTGGAAGTCGGGGTTCTTGAAGAAGCGTCCGTCGCACATCGAGCTGGCAGACGGCGTCGGCACGTTGAACCTGCGAAATCATGTCGGCCGGCGCGTTACGGCAACAGGCACGCTCACGGATCGTGTCATGAGAGTGGATTCGGTGCGCGTCGTTGGCGCGTGCGCATAACCGAAGGAGCGTTGAACAATGACCCGTCATGCTTCCGCTGTGCTGATTGCGATGGTGCTCAACGCCACGCCGCTGTTCGGACAGAGTGCCGTGGCGCCGAACTCCGAACTGATCGTGAAAGGGGCGCCCGCGGATGTGCACAAGTATCCATCAGTGGCCAGCGCCGTCATCGGGAAGGCGCCGGCCGGCACCGCGCTGGAGATCAAGCGCAACCTGGGATCGTGGGTCGAGGTGCCATGGCAGGGCTCCGAGACCGGCCTCGCCTTCCTGCACGTGAACACTGGAACAATCGCGCGCCGATCGACGTCAGCGGCGCCAAATGAAGCGCAGGCGGCGATCGCACAAGTACGAGATGTGGAAGCGGCGTGCATGGCTGCCGGTGATTCAGGCACGCGCGTCCGGGCGGCGGCATCAGGCGCAACGGCCTCGGACCGGGCGACCTACACGTCGTTGCCTCCACGCCGCATAGGAGTAGGCGCGGCGATGAATTCGTCGACGGTTCGCTTCGGCGTCACGGCGCGGACATGGTGGGGCAATCGGCTGGGCGCTCAGTTCTACGCGTCGCGTCCGCAGATCGAGAGCGCGGACGGACAGTCGATCCCCGCCACGCAAATCGCGCCGAGCGTGCTCTACTCGTTGCCGGACGCTGTGACCAACAGCATGTGGTTGCGTCCGTATGTCGGGGGAGGGCCAAGGGTCTACCACGCGAATCAGGAGACCGGTCTTGGCTATGAGGCGTTCGGCGGCGCCGAGACGACGCTTGCTGCGATGCCGCAGTTTTCGTTGAGCGCCGACGTCGGCTACCGGTGGTCGCGGCCGTCGATCAGCGGCGCCGAGCCGCGTCAGGTCGGCTTCTCGCTATCGGGTCATTGGTATCTGAAGTAGGCGCAAAAAAACTGCGCAACGAGTAACGGGCGGTCTGTTCGGATCCTTCTGCTCCGTCGTTTAGCTTGTGTGCGGCCGACGTGACGGCCGGAATCATTCACACAAGAAGAAGGAGAACTGTCATGACCCACCCCTTCAGGGCGTCCGTGATCCTCGCGAGCGTCTTCACGTTGTGCGTCGCTGCCCAGGGACGTGCACTCGCCGCCGAAGCTGAATGTCAGAGCAACATCACCCAGGTCAAGGCACTCAGCTCGGGACCGCAGCACACCGAAGTCAACTTCAACACCGACATCAACGGCGTCGCGGACCCAACCGGCTACTTCGACCCGGCGCCGCTCCTGTCGACGGCGATCGACGTGGAAGGTGGCAAGAGCCACACCTCATGCCTCATCGCGCATCTGAGCGTGGAGGTCGCGCCTCTTGATAACCACGTCATGTTCCAGGTTCTGGTGGATGGCGTGCCGATGAAAGGGCACGGGATTTTTCCCTATAGTGTGCCCACCGTGCAGGCGCCCGTCGTGTGGGACCCCGAAGAGACCGACAAGAACGTGAACAGGATGGTGGGCTTCAACTTCTTCATGCCCGTCGCGCGTGGAGCGCACGTCGTCGAAGTGCGCTGGGCGGGATGCTGCGGTTTTACCAACGGCAACACGATTACCATCGCGACCATCGCGAATGCGGTGCTGATCCTCAAATACCAGTAGGACACACAACGGCCGGTCTAGCGGGCTGCATCTAGCGCTTTCTCTGCTTCGGTCAGCTCGGGCAGCCCTGCGTCGGCGTTGTTCCACAGTTTCAGAAATCGTGCGTATTCGGCAGACGCGCCACGCCTGTCTCCTCCCTTCTCGAGCAGACGCGCAAGCTCGAGAACGTGGCGGGGCTCGAGCACGGCAGATGACCGATGACCTGGGCTGACTATCGTCAGCCGTCTGTACTCTTCAATGGCGGCTGGACGATTTCCCCGCGCAATTTCCACGCGCGCCAGCCCGTCGCGCGACGGCGGGTTGGCCGCAAAGACCGTGGATGCGTCGCGTCCGAGCGTCAGCCACGCGTTCGCTTGCGCGGCTTTGAACTTCGCCACCGACTGCTCGTGCTGACCCTGGGCGAGCGCGACCTCTCCTTCGAGCTCCGCAACCCAATTCGATTCGACCCGATCGTCGCTGTCGTAATAGGACTTCTGCGATGCAAGGTGGACGCTCGCGTTGCCCACGTTGCCGGCACGAATCTCGGCGACTCCGCCGATCAGATCGGCCAGCACGAGCAGCGAAAAATGGCCCGGGCGATCGATCAGCGCCGTCCGAGCGGCACGAACGTCGTCGAGGGCCTTCGCGTACTGCGCCTGTTCGATCGACAGCCATGCTGAGGTCAGCAGCGCGTTCGCGTTGACCTCGGCGTCATCACTTTCACGCCGTCCCTTCTCGAGCGCCCCGGCGGCCTCACGGTATCGGCCCACCCGAGATAGCAGATACGCCCGGACTCTGAAGTCGGAAAACGGCTTCTCGAGCGCCTCGTCGTACCGGCCGAGCGTTGCCAGCGCAAGGCCCCGGCCGATGAGGGACGCATCGAAGTCAGGGCTGATGGAAAGGGCGTGCAAGTACGCTTCGAGCGCCTTCTCGGGCATGGCGTTCGCGAGATATCCTTCGCCGAGACTGTCCCACGGATTCGGCTCTGCCGGCGATCGGTTCGCCACACCCTGAAACGCGCTGAGCGCACGTTCAAACTCTCCGTTTTCGAGCAACGAGTAGCCCTGCACGTTGGTCAACGCGTTCTCGACTCTGGGAGATTTGAGCAGGTACCAAACAACTGCTGCGACCACGATCCCGACGACAAACAGCACGCTGTTCACCGTGAGACGCCTGGGGAGGTACGGAATCCGGAAGCCTTGAACCGCGCGCAGCCCCTTCATGTCTTCGAGAGCACGGTGCACTTCGCCGGCGTGCTGATACCGTTTCGATGGATTCTTCTCGAGACAGCGCTGGATAATCGCGCGCATCGGCGCGGGCACGTTGGAGGGCAGCGGCGGCAGTTCCTGATGCAGAATGCCGGCGCTCACCTCGAAACCCGTCGCGCCCGTAAACGGGCGGCGGCCGGAGACCATTTCGTATAGCAGTACGCCGAGGGCCCAGATGTCAGTCCGCTGATCGCCCCGCTCGCCCCGCAGTAACTCTGGCGCCATGTAGGGCAGCGTGCCTGCAATGATCCCCTCGCCGGTCAACGAACGCTGCGAGTGCGAGAGCGCATCGATTTGATGCGTCTCGAGCGTCCGCGCCAGACCAAAGTCGAGCACTTTCGCGCCGCGTTTCGGCGCGATCATCACGTTCGTGCTCTTCAGATCGCGGTGGGTTACGCCGTGTTCGTGCGCATGGGCAAGCGCGTCGGCAATCTCCATCCCATAGCGCCGGGCGTTTGCCATCGACAGCGGCGCCTCTCGGACCATGTCGGCCAGCGACGTTCCCGTGACGAGCTCCATCACGATGAACAACTGGCCGTCGGCACGTCCGACGTCGTAGATGTGGCAGATGTTGGGATGACTCAGACGCGACGCGTGCTGGGCCTCGCGCCGCAGCCGCGACTGTGCTTCATCACCGTCGAAGGACGCGACCTTGAGCGCGACCTCGCGGCCGAGCTCTGTATCGCGCGCGGCATAGACGTGCCCCATGCCGCCGCTTCCGATAAGTCGCCCGATCTCGTAGTGACCGATGATGCGGCCGCTCAGCAGGTCCGACGCGGCGGGGTGTTCGATGAAGTCAGCAGACTCGCGCTGGGCATCGAGCAGCCTTTCGACTTCGGCGCGGACCGACTCATCACCCGCGCTCGCGTCGGCAACAAATGCGCCGCGTCCGACCGGGTCCTGATCGAGCGCCGCGTTGAACACCTCTTTGACGCGCGCCCACTGCTGTGCATTCATGGTGCGGAGAGCCGGGGCTAACGCCCCTTGAGAGCCCGTCGCAGGTTATCAGCCATCGATCCGAGCGGGGCTTCGGATGCAGCGTCAGTCCTCGCGGCGTACTCGCGCAATTCCGCCTGCTCTCGCTGTTCTGCCACGGCTTTCCTGCTGAGGCGGATCCGCCGGCCGGCAGGATCGGCCTCGAGAACCACGACCTCCACTTCGCTGCCAACCGGAAATGCCTTCTGCACGTCCGAATCGCGATCGACGCCTGTTTCGCCGAGCGGCATCAAGCCAGTGCGCCCTGGCGACAGGAACACGAACACGCCAAACTTCTCGTGACGCTCGACCTTGCCGGTGACGATCGCGCCAGGCGCGAACGCGCCCTGCGGCCAGGTGGCTTCAGCGGCGCGCTCTCGCTGAAGCGGCGACCCGACGAAAGCGGATCCTTCCTCTACGAGCGCGACGCCGATGCGTTTCTGCGCCGGATCGATACTGAGGATCTCGAACGCACCCGTCGTCCCCACCGCCACCGATTTCGTCCAGCCTCCCGCGCGACCCGTCGGGGCAAACGTTGAGGCGTGCGCCAACCCTTCGATGCCAGGCTCAAGCTCGACGAACGCGCCGAACTCGGCGATGCGCGTCACACGGCCCGTTCGCACCTGGCCGATCTCGTACTTCGTCGCCGCCGCGCTCCACGGATCGTCGAAAAGCTGCTTCAACCCAAGCGAGATCTTCTGCGTCGCGTCGTCTACCCGCAGTACCTTGACGGTGATCTGGTCTCCGGGCGCGACGATCTCATTGGGATTGGTCGAGCGCGACCAGCTCATCTCTGACACGTGCAACAGGCCTTGGATGCCTCCACCAAGGTCTATGAACGCACCGAAGTCCAGCACCGACGCCACGCGCCCTGTGAGCACCGCCCCAGGCACGATCGACTTGCGCACGTCCGCGGCGCTGGCGCGCTGCTGTTCCTCGAGGTGCTTGCGCCGTGAGACGACGACGTTCTTGCCGCCTTCCTTGTATTCGATGATGCGGAACGTATAGACCTGCCCCTCATGCACAGCAGGATCTGTCGTGCGGGCGATGTCGATTTGCGAAAGCGGACAGAACGCGCGCTCGCGCGCAATGCGCACCTCGTACCCACCTTTGACGGCCTGTGCGACCTTGCCTTCAACCGCCAGACCCGCGCGAAACGCATCCTCCAGCTCGCGCTGCGTGGCGGCATTGCGCACGCCTTTACGTGAGAGCACGATGCCGCCGCTCGTGGAGACGACGATGGCCTGGATGCGATCGCCGACCGCAACTTCGATGTTGCCGTTGGCGTCCTTCAGTTCGGCCACCTCGATCTCGGCCTCGCCTTTGCCGCCGACATCGACAAAAGCCACCTTCGGACCGAGTCCTACGATGGTGCCTTCAATCGTCTGGCCGCGATTGAACTGACGCGCCTTGGCGGACGCCTCGAACATCGAGGCGAAATCTTCTTCCTGCTCGCTCACTGAGAACTCCTGTCGGGGAACAACGTCTTTCGCAACGACGCGGATTGTTTCCGCATGTCTTCCAGGAACGCAATAAACTGCGGGTCCTGGCGGATCGGATCCAGGTTGGCATCGTGCGCGAATAATGGATAGCACGGGAACCCTGTTGTGGCGGCTTCCCGCAACCAATGAACGGCCTCGCGGGCATGCCGCATGCGCGCCCAGGCGGCAGCGGCGAAATATGCGGCGTGATGCGAAGGGTTGACCGCCTTCCTCCTGCCCACGCTCTCGATCATCTCGCGTGCCTTGGCGGGCTCGGACTCGGCCAATAGCATCGCCTGTATACCCGGCAAAGCGCCACTCGGGTCGTTCGGATATTTGCGCAAAGCCTGGCGCAACTGATCCCACGCTTCTTCCCGCCTCCCCAACCTGAGGAGGGCAAACGCGGTGTTCGCCTCGACGAGCTCCGGCAGCACGGGTCCTGGAATGCTCAACAGGATCGCGAGTGCCTCCTCATCCTTACCCATCCAGAGCAGACTCTGCGCGCGCGTATTAAGGGCTTGCGCGTTGCTGGGATTGATTGAGAGAGCCGTGTCCGCGTGCTGGAGGGCTTCCTCGAAAAAGCCGGTGTGGACAAATACCCGCGCGAGGCGCCTGTGGGCCTGGTCGGACCTGGGACTGAGACTCAAGGCCCGGCGGAATTCCTGAACCGCCCGATCGTGGGCGAAGTGTTGCGAAGGAGTCCAGAGCAGATCGCCACGCGCCAGATAGGCTTCGGCCAGGTTGGCGTCGAGCGACAAAGCCTTTTCCGCGGCGGCAAACGCCTTCTGCTCGAGATCCCCGCTCTCCTCTGGCGTGACGAAGGTCAGCCGCGTCACGTATGCCGCAGCCAGGTCTGCGTGCGCGCGCGCAAAACCCGGATCGAGCGCGACAGCACGTTCGAGCAACGCGATTGCAGCCTTCGTGTCGGCGTCGGTCGTCCGCACGCTGAGATAGCGCGCCCGAATGACAGAGTCGTACGCAGCGGGGTTCACCGACGTCCCCGCGGAGGAGGCGGCGCCTGGCTTCCCCGGCTCGGTGACTGCGACTGGACGGAGCACGTACGCGATGGCAGCAAGGATGAGCGCAGCGAATCCGCCGAAAACCATCCAGGCAGGCGCCCGGAGATCCCGCCGTCGTTCCACGCCGGCAGTACCGCCTGTTTCCCGCACCTCCGCGACGAACTGGTATCCACGGGCGGGCACGGTGACGATGAACTGATGGTCGTCGGGCTTCTCCCCCAGTGTCTTCCGCAAGATGGAGACGTTCCTGGTGAGCCCCCCTTCTTCCACGACCGTGTCACCCCAGATCTGCGCGAGCAGTTCGTCCTTTGTCAGTATGCGTTCCCGATTCTCGACCAGCGCCAGGAGCGTCTCCAGGACCTTGGGGGCCAGCGGTACCGGTTCGCCATTGCGCAGCAACAGCCGCTTACCTGAATCCAGGGAAAACGGTCCGAATTCGAAGGAGGGCCGCGTCTGTTCGCTCATGGGAACCGCAAACAATTGCGAAGAAAAACGAAGGGCGCTTGTAAGGACTTGTAATCCCCGCCGCCGCTAGTGTTCCTGCGTTGAACCTCGCGTGGGGTACCGATTCTACATTCAAAGGAGAAACCAATGACACGCAGCAGCTGCACAACGCTTGGAACCCTAGTACTCGCCGGATGGACCGCCCTCGTCGTCTCGACGCCAGGCGAAACCGCGCAGACTGCCAGCGAAACGGACGCCGCAGTCAACCAGGTGCTGGAATGGAATCAGATCTTCATCGACACGCTCATCGCGACGAATACGGCAAACTCTTCCAGTCAGCGCCTCGGAGCCATCGTCCACACCGCGATCTTCGACGCATACAACGGCATTGAGAGACGCTACACGCCAATTTTCGTGGAAGGTGACGCGCCCCGTGGCTCGTCGCGGCGCGCGGCGGTCATCGCTGCGGCCCATACAGCACTGGTGGGTCTCTTCCCGTCGCGGCAGCAGGCGCTCGACGAGAGTTATGAGGCGTCGCTTGGAGCGCTGAGCGACGATGACGACGACGGCGGCCAATCGCGCGAGCGCGGCATCGCCTGGGGAACCGAGGTGGCTCAGGCCGTGCTCGACTGGCGCGCGGCCGATGGGTTCAACACAATCTATCCTCGCTTCGAGGGAGGAACCGCGACCGGCCAGTGGCGGCCGACTCCGCCATTGTTTGGTCCGATGAGCGCCCAGGGGTTGGCCTTCACCGACATGTTCGTGCTCGCCGATAACAAGCAGTTCGATCCCGGGCCGCCTCGTGTGCTGAGCAGCGCTACGTACGCTGAAGACTTCAACATGGTCAAGGATCTTGGCCGCATAACCGGATCCACGCGGACCGACGAACAGACGGCCCTCGCATTTTTCTGGGAGGGTAATGCGAGCGTCCACTGGAATCAGGCTGCAAACCAGATGGCTCGCGCCGACCACCTGTCGATGTCGGCCAGTAATCGTCTTTTCGCGGTCTTGAACATCGCGATGGCGGACACGGCGTTCACTACGTGGGCCGGCAAACGATTCTACGGTTCGATTTGGAGCCAAGTTACGTGGCGGCCGGTGACAGCAATCCCGCTGGCGGAGACCGACACCAATCCGGATACAGATGCCACTGCCGGCTGGCTGCCGCTCGTCAACACGCCGTCCCACCCTGAATACCCGGCCGGGCACCCCAGCCAGAACGGTGCGGCCGCGACAATTCTCCTGAGTCACTTCCAGGGACCACAGACATTTACGTTGAGCACTGCGGGACAGCCGAATCGTACCTACAACAGCATCGCGCAAGCGCGATCGGACGGTAACTGGGCCCGCGTCTGGGGCGGCATGCACTATCCCAGCACAGTCACGATCAGCGATGCCGAAGGCGAGGCGATCGCCAACTACGTCAACCTGAATGCCATGCAACGACTCCACGGGCCGAAGTAGCCGGCCGGGTATCGTCGCACCTCGGCCACGTACGCACGGCGAGCGCCGGGTTCGTGGTCGAGGGCGGTGTTGAAGTTGAAGATGTTCTTGACGCGCGCCGCTCACGCGGTGCCGCTGATTTCGGCGAATAACCAGGCTTTGGCCATCCGCCACTCGCGACCCACCGTCGCCGGCGAAATGTGCATCACCTCGGCGGTTTCTTCCATGGTCAGGCCGCCGAAGAATCGCAGCTCGACAACGCGGCTCTGCTGAGGGTCGATCGCGGCCAGCCGCGTCAGCGCCTCGTCGAGCGCAAGCAGCCCGACATCCATCGCCCCGCCGATCGCCATGGCCGCGTCCAACGGAACCTTCTGTGCGCCGTCGCCGCGTTTGCCGGCGCTGTGCGCCCGCGCGTGGTCGACGAGAATCCGCCGCATCGCCTGGGCCGCGATGCCGAAGAAATGTGCACGGTTCTGCCAACGCACGGCCCGCTGATCGATGAGCTTGAGGAAGGCTTCGTTCACGAGCGCCGTGGGCTGCAGCGTATGGTCCGAGCGCTCTTTTCTCAGGTAGCTGGCCGCCAGCTTCCGCAACTCGCGATGGATTTCGGGCACCAGACGGTCGAGCGCCTGCTCCCGGCCATCGCTCCACTCCTTCAGGAGCCGGGTCACCTCCGCCGAGCCGCGTTCCATTTCGTAAGGATAAGCCATCGCCGATGAGTGAAAACCCCGGCCGTTTCCGCGTGAACCCAATGGACGCGGAAATCCGGGAGGTTTGGCATGGGATGGCAGGCTGTTGGGCTGGCGGCGACGATTTTCATCCGTTCCTACAACAACTTCGGGGTGCCGGCGCCGGACCTGGCAGTGGCCAGGGAGCACGCCCAGGCCATCCTTCAGGAGGCCGGAGTCAACGTCGTGTGGACCGACTGCTGGGCGGGCGGCCGGCGGGAGCCCGTCGAGACGCTCAACCGGTGCCAGGAACCGGTCGGCGGAGACATCGTGCTCAGGCTTCAGAAAACCAAGGAAACCGACCGGTCCAGGTTCGTTTCGATGGGGTTTTCTCTCGTCGGGATCCCTGGCGCGGCCCCATTCCTCGCGACCGTTTACGTCGACCGCACCGAATCGGTAGCCCGAGGCGCGGGCATCGACCCAAACCGGGTGCTCGGCCTGGCGATTGCGCACGAGATTGGCCACGTGCTGCTCAACAGCAATTCGCACGCGCCAAGCGGGCTGATGCGCGCCGACTGGTCGCGCGTCGAGCTGCGCCGCAGCGACCCGGCGGCTTGGCACTTCCTCGAAACCGAAGCGGCGCAGGTTCGCGTCACCGCGCTCGAGCGGTAAAAGACGCCGTCAGCGGGCCCTTCCCGCCATCCTCAATCCGGTACAGGTTCTGCTGGTCGTACCCCGGCCATCTGAATCCCAGCGATTTTGCCGGGCAATTCGGGCCGGCCACGGTCGCCTGTCTCAAACAGGTCACAACATCCTGTCAGTCTCTGGAGTTGCCCATGACGTCCTCGTCTCGTCCGCCGTCACGATTCGTGCGAGTGAGCGCCATCTGCTGCCTGTCGCTTCTGGCGGCATCAACCGCGTTTGGCCAGCCTGTGCCACGCGCTGTCCAACCGGATCCTCTCGTGAGGATGAACGAGTCGATCGACGCGCTCACCAAGAAGGTGTGGCCGAGCGTCGTCCAGATCCTGGTGAGCAGTTACGGACCGCGGAGCGAGGGCCCGCAAGGCAGCGCCAGCGTCGTCATCGGAAGGCAGCAGGCGACCGGATCGGGCTTCGTGATCGACCCGGAAGGCTACATCATGACCAACGCGCACGTGGTGAACGGCGCGCACCGCGTCCAGATCGTGCTGCCCGCGGACAACGCCGACGGCACGCTGGCGACGGCGTTGTCCGGCAAGACGAGGCTGATCAACGCACAAATCGTCGGCATCACAACAGAACTGGATCTGGCGGTGTTGAAGGTCGAGGGCCTGAAGCTTCCAGCGTTGCCGCTGGCAACCTACTCGCAAGTGCGACAAGGCGAGATGGTGTTTGCGTTCGGCAGCCCCAACGGGCTCCGCAACAGCTTGAGTCACGGGCTTGTGTCGGCCGTGGCGCGACAGGTCGACCCTGATTCGCCGCAGATTTTCGTGCAAACCGATGCGCCGATCAATCCGGGCAACTCAGGCGGTCCTCTCGTCAACATCCGAGGGGAACTGGTCGGCGTGAACACGTTCATCATGTCGGAATCCGGCGGGAACGAGGGGCTGGGTTTCGCCATCCCCAGCGCGACAGCCAGAACGGTGTTCCGCCAGCTCAAACAATACGGTCAACTGCGCAAGCAGGAAGTCGGCATGAGCATCCAGACGATCACGCAGGCGATGGCCGCGGCGCTCGGATTGACGAAAGATTATGGGGTTGTCGTGTCCGATGTCTGGCCCGGGGGACCGGCGGAGGCTGCCGGTCTGGCTGTGGGCGACATCCTGATTTCCGTCGACAACCAGCCGGCCGAGAACGTGCCCACCGTCAGCTACAACTTTCGCCTCAGAGATTCTCTGGATAACGTCCAGCTGGCCGTGCTCAGGGGCGCGGCGATCCTGAGTATCAGCGTCAAGCCGGTGGAAACCCGGAGCGACTTCGATTCGGTGTCGTCGATGGCGGATCCGTCGAAGAACCTCGTGCCCGAGCTCGGGATCGTCGGCGTGGAAATCGATTCACGCATCGCCGCCTCGGCGACCGGGCTCAGAGATCCCTATGGCATCATCGTCGTCGCGCGGGCATCGGGCTCGACGAGCGACGTGCCCCTGGCGCCGCGCGACGTCATCCGAAGCGTGAACAACCGCCGCGTGCCGACACTGGCGGCGCTCCGGGAGAGCGTCCGCGCGGTCGCGCCTGGAACGCCGATGACGCTGCAGATTCAGCGCGAGGGCAGGCTGATGTACGTGACGTTCACGTTCGAATAGCCGTCCGGCCCCATTCTTTCGCGCTTGACAAGGCATCGGCGCGAATCATAATCATCCCGTTCCTACGACAGCTTGACTCACCAGGGGAGACGCACGCGCCGTCAACAAACCACACATTCACGGGAGAACTCCATGAAGACGAGAATGGTTTTGCTGGCTGGCCTGGTCGCCGCCGTGCTGACCGCCATGTCGGTCAGCGCCCAGCAGCCGGTGTCGCCTGTAAACGCGGCGATTCCGGAAATGCCGAAACAGACGACCCGTACAGGCAAACACGTCAACCGCGTCATCGACATGTGGCTCAAGAATCAGCCGGTCTATTACGCGCAGATCAGCGGCGGCGGCTACGAAGAAGGCAAGAAGATGGCCGCGACGAAAGCCGACTACATCACCTATGAAATGGAGCATGGCCCGCTCGACTTCAAGGAGCTGCGGGAGTTCATGCGCGGCCTGGTCGAAATGGGCCCGACGCGCACCGGTCACAAAACCCCTGCCGTCGTCGTCACGCTTCCGTTGTCCGGCACCACCGACGCCTTGCGGGCGAATGCATGGATGATCCAGCAGACGCTCGCGGCCGGCGTGCATGGCATCCTGCTGTGCAACGCCGAAAGCCCCGAAGCGGCCCGTCTGATGATCGAAGCTGCGCGGTATCCCTTTGCCCCCCGCGTTGAAGGCCTGGCGCAAGGTACGCGGGGCAATGGATCGCAGGGCTATGCGTCGACCGTATGGGGCGTCAATGCCCAGGAATACATGCGCATCGCCGATCCCTGGCCGATGAACCCTGATGGCGAACTCATATTCGGCTTGAAGATCGAGAACCCACGCGCAGACGCGAACGTCGAAACGTCGGTCCGCGTACCGGGCATCGCCTTCGCGGAATGGGGTCCGGGCGATCACGGCTTCTTCCTCATGGGGCGCCCCGGCACTTACAAGGGCGGCGGCGAGGAGGCAGAGAACATGGCGGCGGTGCGGCGACGTGTGCTCAATGCCACCAAAGCGGCGGGGGTCAAGTTCCTCAATGCCTGCAACGAGAAAACCGTCATCGACCAGCTCAAAGAGGGCGTGATGATCTGCACCGGCGGGGACTCGCCGGCTGCGGACATCGGCCGCAAGTTCAGCAATCGCACCGATCCGTTCTAGTCGGGCAAGGGCCCCGCGCGCGAACACGCGTTCGGGGCCCTTCGTCAGGCAGCCATTTCCTCCCAGACGGCGTCTAACATCGAAACGAGTTTCGCCAGGTTTGGCGTCTATCCCCACATATAGCCCGAGCGCCGTGGGGGTGGTAGGATCGCCTTACGCTTCAGCGTCACTCCGAAAGGCCGGGTTAGACAGTCCTACACGCGATGAAAAGGCCCTACCTGGCGCTCGCTTTCCTCCTGCCGGTCCTGGTCGGCGGTCTCGCCATCGTGGGCGGCGTCCGCGCGGTCGGTCTCGCCGACGCGTACGATGACGCGCCGCAGGGAGCCGCCTCCTTCAAGGTCGCGCGAGGCGCGTTCGTCAGAACGCTGCGGATGAACGGCCTCGTCGAATCCATTCATTTTCATAACGTCGCCGCGCCGCGCCTGGTTGGCGCCACGGGGCCGGGCAGCAATACGCTCATCGTGACCGACCTGACACCCAGCGGCACGCTCGTCAACCCCGGCGACCTGCTCGTGGAATTCGACCGGCAGAATCAGTTGAAGGCCGCCATGGACAAGCGGTCCGAATTCCGCGATTTCGAGGAGCAGATTCGAAAGAAGCGCGCGGAACAGGCACAGATACGGGCGAAGGACGAAGCCGAGCTCTCGGTGGCGGCGAATGCCGTCGACAACGCGCAACTCGAGATGAAGAAAAACGCGTATCTCGGCCGTATCGACATAGAGAAGAACGAGCAGCGGCTGGAAGAGGCGCAGGCGAAGCAGAAGCAACTCAAGGCGACGTTCGATCTGAAGCGGCGAGCCGAGCAGGCCGAGCTGCGCATTCTCGAGATTCAGCGCGATCGCGCCAACCGGGCGTTGAAAGCGGCCGAAGACAACGCGGCGCGAATGGTCGTCAAGTCGCCGATTCCCGGTGTCGTCGTGATGCGTATGGTGTGGCGCGGCAACGGGCAGGTGGAGATTCAGGAAGGTGAGGAAGCGCGCCCGGGCATGCCGATCATGCAGGTCGTGGATCCGTCAGCGATGCAGGTGCGCGTCAAGGTGAATCAAGCCGACGTCCACGTTCTTCAAGCCGGCCAGCCGGCACGAGTGTCGCTCGATGCCTATCCCGATCTGCACTTCACGGGCCGCGTCGAGCAAGTGACCCCGGTGGGCACGACGAGCATGCTGACCAATCGCGTGCGCAACTTCGTCGCCATCATCAGCATTCAAGGCAGCCACCCGAAGCTCATGCCCGACCTCTCGGCAGCCGTCGACGTCGAGCTCGAACGCAAAGAGAACGTCGTCGTCGTGCCGCGCGATGCGGTCATGAAGCAGAACGACGCGTTCAGCGTGCGGGTGCTCGACGGCGGCTCGGCGCGCCCGCGAACCGTCACGCTCGGCGCGATGAACGACTTCGAAGTGATTGTCGCATCCGGTCTCGAGCCGGGAGCGATCGTGCAGCGCCATGTGGCGAAGTAACCGGCGCAACCTCCTCGTCGCTGTCGGCGGACTTGCGATCGTTGCCGCGATTGCTGGTGCGAGCGGCGCATTCGGCCGCGGCGCGGCCGCGGATGTGCCGACGACGATGGTCACGAAGGGCGAGTTCATCGACTACCTACAAGTGCGTGGAGAAGTGAAGGCGGTGCGCTCCGTCCCGCTGACAGTGCCGACCACTGGCGGCGGCGACCTGCAAATCCTCGAGCTCTCGAAGAACGGCATGAACGTCAAGAAAGGCGACGTCGTGGTCCGGTTCGATCCGATGAGCGTGCAGCGAACCCTCAACGATCGCCGCTCGGAGTTCAAGCAGGCCGAAGAGGAAATCGGCAAGACGCGGGCGCAGTACCGCATCCAGGAGCAGCAGACGCAGACCGACGTGACGAAGGCGCGCTACGACGTCAAGCGGGCCGAGCTCGATACGGTGCCGCACGAGTTTCTTCCGCGAATGGAACGCGAACAGAAGATGCTGAAGCTTTCGGACGCAAAGGCGAAGCTGGGCGAGAACGAGCGAAAGCTGGAAGCGCTGAGCGACATCGAAAAAGCCGAGTTGGCGAGCAAGTTGGAGAAACGCGACAAGGCGCGCTTTGATCTGGCGCACGCCGAGCGGCAGCTCGGCGGTCTGGAAATTGTTTCGCCAGTCGACGGCGTGGTGTCCATCATGCCGAACTGGCGCCAGTGCTGTCCCCCGCCCGACTTCAAGTCCGGCGACCGCGCATGGCCGGGACAAGTGATCGCCGAGGTACCCGATCTGTCGACGCTGCGTGTGACTGCGCGCCTGGAAGAAGCCGAACGCGGGCGCATGCAGCCCGGCCAGCGCGCGGTCGTTCGCGCCGACGCGGTGCCCGACAAAGAGCTGGGCGGTAAGATCGAGGACATCAGCGCACTTGCGCGCGTCGATTTTTCCAGCTGGCCGCCTCAGCGCAACTTCAACATGATCGTCGAGCTCGACCAGATGGATCCACGGCTGCGGCCGGGCATGAACACCACCGTCCGCGTGGCCGTCGATCGCGTCGCCGACGTCGTGCTGATCCCGGCGCGTGCAGTCTTCGAGAAGGAAGGCCGCTCAGTCGCGTACGTTCGGACGCGAACCGGCTGGGACGAGCGGCTGGTACAGATTGCGCGGCGGGGGCAGGAACAACACGTGGTGCGCGAGGGCGTGAGACCGGGCGAGCGAGTGGCGCTCAAGGACCCGATTCCGGCCGTGAAGTGATATGACCGACGCAAATCGCAAAAAGCTCGGGTGGTCGCTCGCGGGGGTGGTGGGCGCCGTGCTGATCGTGGCTGTCATCGCCATCGTGCCGATGCAGGGCGTCCAGAACGAGGGCGACATCATTCCGACAGCGCGTGTTGTGGAGGGCGACGTGCCGGTGGTCGTCCACGCGAGCGGAGAGCTCAAGCCGATGCGCGCACAGACTCTCGTTGCGCCGTCGGTCGGGGGCCCCATGCAGATTCTGTCGATCGAGGCGACGGGAACGCCGGTCAAAGCCGGCGACGTCGTGGTCGAGTTCGACAAGAGCGAGCAGGAAGAACGTCTCGAGACGGCAAAGTCGGAGCTGGCGCAGGCGGAACAGGAAATCGTCAAGATGCAGGCCGACGCGGTGGTGCAGCGTGCGCAGGATGAGGTGACGCTGCTGACAGCGCGGTTCGACGTGCGGCGGTCAGAGCTCGACGTGCAGGGCTCTCTGCTCAGCAGCGCCATCGACAAGCAGAAGTTCGTGCTGACGCTCGAAGAAACAAAGGCGCGGCTCACGCAGCTTCAGAACGACCTGCAGTCGAGGGCCGACACCGATCGCGCCTCGCTGGCGGTGCTCGAAGAGAAGCGCAACAAAGCCAGGCTCCAGATGGACAACGCGCAGAAGAACATCGACAACATGACCCTGCGCGCGCCCTTCGACGGTCTCGTGGCGGTGAAAGACAACGACATGAACAACGCCGCGTGGGCAGGCGTCGTCGTGCCGGAGTTTCGCGCTGGCGACACGGTGTACCCCGGACGTCAGGTCGCCGAGGTGCTGCACCAGTCGGGCATCGAGCTCATCGCCAAGGTCAGCGAATACGATCGCGCGCACCTGAACGCCGGTCAAAACGCGGAAGTAAACATCCACGCCGTACAGGGCAAGAGCCTGGCGGCCACCATCAAGTCGGTCGCCGGCGCCAGCCGGCGCGACGTGTGGTCGTGGAACGATCCGACGCGTACCTTCGATGTCAGCTTCGACGTGAAGGGCAACGATCCAGGACGACTGCGCCCGGGTCTTACCACGCAAGTGCTCGTCACTGGTGCGCCAATCAAAGCTGCGCGATACCTGCCGCGCCAGGCGCTCTTCGAACAGGATGGCAAGCCGATCGTGTTCGTCCGCCAGGGCCGCTCGTTCGAGCCCCGCGAGGTGAAGGTGCTGGATCGGACCGAGACGTATGTGGTGGTAGGCGACTTGCCGGTCGGCACGGAAGTGGCGCTGCGCAATCCCCTCGCTGACCAGGCGAAGAGCACGGGAAGCGCCAGCCCGGTTCAGCCACGAGCAGGTTCGTGATCCCGGCAGTTCTGCGCAATCCGAAATCGCAGTTCGGTACCGGTCTTCAGGATCTCGTACTCGGGCTCGAGAACCTCCGCGTCCACAAGCTGCGTTCGCTGCTGACGATGCTCGGCATGATCTTCGGCGTCGCGGCTGTCGTCGCGATGCTGTCGATCGGCGCTGGCGCGCAGCAGCAGGTGATGGCGTTCATCGAGCAATTGGGTGTGCGCAACGTCATCGTCGAGGCGCGCGAGACGACCGAGCCTCAGGCGTTCGGCAAGGTGCGGAGCTCATCCCCCGGCCTCAGCTTCCAGGACTACCGCGTGATCCGCGCGACGATGGAAGGTGTCAGCGCCGCTTCTCCGCGCAAGCGTTTTCAGCCATCAAAGATGCTGCCGAAACCGCAGCGGAGCATGCCGACCGTCTACGGCGTCACTCCGTCGTATATCCCCATCGGAAACCTGCGGCTTACAGGCGGACGTTTTTTCGACGACGGCGAAACCGAGCGGGCCGCGCCCCTGGCGGTGCTCGGCGAAGGTGCCAAGGCGACGCTGTTCGGGCCTGACGAAGCTGTCGGTCAGTACATCAAAGTGAACGATCAGTGGCTGCGGGTCATCGGCGTTGCAGGGCCGCAGATCAGCGCGGAGACGGCGTCACTGGGTGTGCCGGAAGAGGATCGGAACAACCTTATTTACGTTCCGCTCTGGACCGTGATGCTGCGGCTCGAAGACAACTACAGCCGCTTTCGCGACGAAATCGACGGCATCTATCTTCAGCTCGAGCCGGGCATGGACAGCGTGGCCGGCGCCGAGACGATTCGCGGCGTGCTGAACGCGTCGCATCGCAACACGCCGGATTTCAACGTCATCGTGCCGGCCGCATTGCTCGCCGAGCAACGGCGGACTCAGCGGATTTTCGAAGTCGTGATGGTGGCGCTCGCGTCGATCTCGCTCCTGGTCGGCGGCATCGGCATCATGAACATCATGCTCGCCAGCATTCTCGAACGGACGCGCGAGATCGGCGTCCGCCGTGCCCTCGGCGCGCGACGCACCGACATCGTGCGGCAATTCCTGATTGAAACCGTGCTGATCTCATTTGTCGGCGGCACGATCGGCGTGATTGTCGGGGTCGCCATTTCGCGGCTGATTGGCTATTTCGCCGGCTGGTCGACGATCGTCACAGCAAGCTCTATTCTTCTCGCCTTTGTGGTGTCGGTGTCCGTCGGCCTGGTTTTCGGGCTGTACCCGGCGCGACGCGCCGCACGGCTGGATCCAATCGAAGCACTCAGATACGAGTAACCACGTGTTCGACCTGCCAAGATGAACACGCCCTTCATGAAGCGGGCAGCGGTCAGTCAGCGGCGGCGAGCCGCGCGAACTGCCGCTTCAGCACGTTGACCTCTGCCAGGTAGCGGCGAGCCTCATGATCGCCGCATCGCTGGCCGCGTCTGAGCCGAAAACCGCGGCGCGCGAATGCGTTGCCGGTGCCGCTCCCGCAAAGGTGGATGACTGCCGCGAGGTCCTGACGCTGCTGCAGCGAGGCAGTCGCAATGTGGTGACGTCCGAGCGTGCGCGCGACCGTGCGATCCAGCAGCGCTGCGGTCATTTCGACCGCGTGCCCGGGCACCACGCGTGTGTAGAGCCCGTTGAACCAGCACGACTGCGTGTCGTGCCATGGGCCGTCTTCGACCACGACGTGGTCATGGATGCAGTAGCGTCTGGCTTCCGCGAAGGTGCCGTCGGTAATCTGAAACATGCCGACCGCGCTCGAGGCCGGCCGGTACACTTCGAATGGGTTCCAACTTAGCCGCCACCGCCAATAGGTTCGCGCCACGGGGTTGCCGCTACCCTCCACCTGGGCCAGTGAGGCCAGCAGTTCCGGGGTGATAACCGTTGTCGAGTGCGTTTCGAAGAGAGTGCTGTATTCGCGCCAGGTCTGGGCCGGATCCTTAAAGAGGGAGTCGCTGACCGGAAAGAGGACCTCGCTCGGCTTGCGGGCCACTTGAACCATCCAGTTCAGCGCCGCCCACACCGTCACCAGTAACACCATACCGATGACGATCCGGATCGCCGACGGGGCGGCCTGGTACGTCAGGAGCGCGCGTCCGGCCAGGCGCCGGGCGGTCGAGCCACGCGCGCGCCGGCGTCGGGTGTGCGGCGTCCTCCGAGTCGCATCGCGCCAAATGGTCGTCTGGGCCATGATGGGGTACCTCCCCAGTATGCCCGGCCCGCCAGCTTTCGGCCACTCCAGCTTCGCCTCGTCCGAACGACTGCCCTACGGCAGCGCAAACGCAGTCAGCGCGCTCCCGGAGGGCACGAGGAGATGCTGGCGGCCGTCGATCATGTAGGTTGTTCCGCCGGTCGACCGAAGACCCACGCCGAGCTGGTAATGCCACAGATATTTCCCGCTCCGAGAATCCAACGCGATGATGTTGCCCTCGCCGTCCCCTGAGAACACCAGTCCTGACGCCGTCGTCAGCACGCCGGAGGAAGAACCGGTCGCATAGCGGAACTCCCATTTGCGATCTCCGGTCAGCGGGTCGATCGCGCGGAGAGCGCCGTAGCTCTTGAAATCGCGCAGCCGTGTCGTGCCGCCCGATTGGTACTGTTCCCCTTGTCTGAACGGCTCGTTGAAGGTGTAGTAAATGGCGCACGTCTCGCGCGCGTTCACGAAAAACAGACGCTGCGCCGGATCGTACGAGGGCGAGAAGAAGCTCGTCCCTCCGCCATAATCAGGACACGTCCTCGTACCCTCTTCATTGGGCGTATTGCCCGGGAGCAGAATCGGCCGTCCCTCGGGGCTGATTTCCTTCGCCCACGTCTGTGTGATGAACGGCTTTGCCAGAATCATGCGACCGTTCGTCCGATCGAGCGTGTAGAAGAACCCGTTGCGATTGGCAAACAGCAGCGTCTTGCGCGGCTGATTGTTGATCGTCAGATCGGCAAGGACGGGCACCTGAGTGGAGTCCCAGTCGTGCGTGTCGTGGGGCGTGAACTGGAAGTGCCATTTCAGCTGTCCGGTATCGACGTCGAGCGCGACGACCGATCCCGTATACAAGTTGTCGCCTTCGCGGACGGCACTGTAGTAACCGGGACCCGGATTGCCTGTGCCAAAGAACACAAGGTTCTGCTCGGGATCGTAGGTCCCCGTTACCCAGATCGATCCCCCACCCCGCAAATACGCGTCCGTGCCTTTCGGCCACGTCTGGCCACCCGGTTCATCCGGCCCGGCCACTGTATAGAATCGCCAGGCTTTCTTCCCCGTGTTGACGTCGTAGGCCTCGATGAAGCCGCGAATGCCGAACTCGGCGCCCGCCATACCGACGATCACTTTGTCTTTCACGACCAGCGGCGCGACGGTGATCGAATATCCGTGTTTGTAGTTGGCGAGCTCCACATCCCACACGACCGTGCCGGTCTTCGCATCCAGCGCGATGAGATGCGCGTCGCCCGTTCCGAGGAACAGCGTGTCGCCGAGCACCGCCATTCCGCGATTATTTGGTCCGCAACAGCCACGGAAGTCGCCTGGTATTTCCTTGCGATATTGCCAAATCTGCCGTCCGGTTCGCGCATCAATGGCCCACACGTACCCGCCAAAGCCGGTGACATACAGCACGTTGTCGACGAAAATCGGCGTCGACTGGAAATTTGGACCAATACGTGTCTGGAACGTCCACAGCGCCTTGAGCTGATTGACGTTCTGCGGCGTGATTTGCATCAGCGGGCTGTAACGATGCCCGGAGTAGTTCCCGTGATAGATGAGCCACTTCGAGCCGTCGCTCGGAAGGCCGGCCAGCAGATCTTGATTCGTGACCAGAGGTGCGCTCGCCTGCTGTGCCGCGAGCGTGACGGAGCAAATGACCACCATCAATAAAGCGCGCATACGCCTCCTCATCACCTTGACCGAACGTCAAGCCGCACGGCTGGATCCAATCGAAGCGCTCAGATACGAGAAGGTTGGGGTCGCACGCGGGCCCGACTATTGAATTTTGTCGAGCCCTTCCGTCAATTCAATGTAGGTGCCCCACGGATCGGTGAAGAAAGCGATGGCGATGCCCAGCGCCGGCACCGCGCGGTACGGCACCGACAGTTTGACGCCGTTGGCTTCCAGCGTCTTGGTAAATTCCGCCAGGTTCTTCACCTCGAATCCGATGTGATCGAGCGCCCTTCCCTGCGTGCCGACAACCGGCGCCGGCGAGGACGAAAAATTCAGCGCGACGCCCGGCAGCAACGCGGCAGGAAACGCGCCGCCGAGCCGGGACGTCGCACCGAACGTCTTGACATACCACGCCTGCATTTCGCTGTTTGACGGATGGAAGAAGTGCACGTGATGAAGCGCGATTGGAGTGGTCTGGTTCGGCACTTCGACGAGCTCGACCTTGATGTCGTCGGGCGCCTGCACGAACGCGATCGACACGCCGCCGGCCTGCGGCGGGAAGGCAATGTCGTCCTTCACCTGGCGATCGGGCGTCGCCTCCGTAGCCGTGATCATCTGGTAGCCGCCCGCCTTGATCTTATCGATCGTAGCCCGAAGGTTCGGCACCGAAAAGCCGATGTGGTTCACCGTCGTGCCGCGCGTGCCAACGGGTGCGTCCTGAACCTGGCGAAAGAATATCAGGACGTTGGGAAACTTCACGATCTCGAGGTTGTTCGTCCCGACCGTGATCGCCGCGCCGCCCAGGGTATCGACGAAGAATTTCTTCTGGGCGGCGACGTTTGTGGTGTTCAGGTGATGATGGCCGTAGACAACCGGGCCCTCTTTGGCAGCCGTGAGCTGAGCGGACACGTCGGCCGGGCCAGCGAACACCATTCCACAAACAATCAGCAATACGGGAAGGCTTAGCTTCATCGTTGTTGCCTTATTTTGGTACGAAGATGTTCGTCACCCAATAGGTAATGGAGCTGCCGGCATTTGGCACGACCCAGTGCACCGTCTTGATCGGAATGTGATACATCGCGCCGATGACGATCTTCTGCGTGGTGCCGCCTTTGACCGTCTTCTTGCCGTCGGGGCCGTCGACGATCTCGCCGCCGAGCGTCACCGTGCCCTCGCCACTCGTGAACACGAGGAAATGAGAAAAGTTGTCGTGAGTCTCAGGAGCGGCTCCGGGATTCCGCCGCTGAATGCTGGCGGTGTAATGACCGAAATTGCCCAGATTCCCGGGGGTCGTCAGCTTGTCGCCCGCCCAGACGTCAAACGGAGAGGTGCTGAGGGGCTGCGGTGTTCCGCGCCCACCACCTTGCGCCGACAAGGCGACGACGCCCACAACCAGGGCGACGCAGAGAACGAGGTACGAAACGATATGTCTGACCATGTCATTCCTCCAGTTTTGCACGCGGGTTGAAAGAGGCCCATCTTAACCCAGCCGTGGAAAGCCGGCGTGGCTGAATCCTGCGGATCGCGTAGTATCCCTCCATGAAATCCGCGCTCCTTGCTGTCATCGCTGCCACGGCTCTGACCCTGGCGGTTCGTGCGGCGGCGCCGCAGAAGATCGTGTTCACCCGGGTCTTTCCGAATGACGGGCAGATCGGCCTGTTCATCGCCGCTCGGGACGGCAGCGGCGAGCGCCCCCTCCTGTCCACGCGCGACATGGACTACGACCCGGTGTGGTCGCCCGACGGCCAGACGATCGTGTTTACCTCCGACCGCGAAGGCTCGGCGGACTTGTTTCGCGTGAAGCCCGATGGATCGGGGCTCGAGCGCCTCACCGACAGTCCCGCGTATGACGATCAGGCAGCCTTCTCGCCCGACGGCAAGCAGCTCGTGCTGGTGTCGACGCGCGCGGGCGGACGGCCGAATTTGTGGATCCTGGACATCGCGACCCGTCAGGCAAAGGCGTTGACGTCCGGCGAAGGCGGCGACTTCCGGCCATCGTGGTCGCCCGACGGCCGGTCGATTGCGTTTTCATCGAGCCGCGGCAGGTCGATGACGTTCGCCCATGGTCGATGGGAACACCTGCAGTTCGCCGATGTCTATGTCGTTCGTCCCGACGGCAGCGGATTGAAGCAGGTCGGTGAACACGGCAATTTCTGCGGCAGCCCGAAATGGACGGCCGACAGCCGCCATCTCGTGGCCTACTGCATGGACGTGCAGAGAACGCTGGAGACGCGGCGCGCCGTACCTCTCCCCGGAAACGACACGCGCATCGTCTCCATCGATGTCGCGAGCGGCGCGACCACCGACGTGCCGGCCGGCCCTGGCGTGAAGTTCAATCCGTCGATCCTCTCCGGCACAGAGATCGCCTACCTCCGGAAGGACAGCGACGCCGCGGGCATCTATTACACGAGCGGAGCACGCGGGCCACAAGGACAGGTTCGCGCCGCGTCATGGTCACCTGACGGCGCGCGCGTCGTGTTTCATCGCCGCCAGGCGGCGCCGACCACATGGTGGAAGAAGACCTGGAGCCGCAATCCCGAGTTCGACCTGTCGTTGACGAGCATCATGCCCTCCTTCGGGCGCGACGGTGGACGGTTCGTCGTCACCGGCCGGCCACCGGCAGGAGCGATTCTCGGATCGAGCATCGCGATCGCGACTCCAGGATCGAACGACGCTAAAGTCGTGTATCAGGACATGACGCGCAACGTGCTGGCACCGCAGTGGGCGCCGAACGGCGAGAAGATCATTTTTTCTGTCGGTGCATTCAATGCGTTCTACAACGGATTCAACAGCCTCTTTCTGAAACAGGGCGATCGCGCCGAGGGAGGCGCGCAGATCGCGGTGATCAATCCCGACGGCACCGGCTTTCGCGAGCTGACGACCGGGCCGAACAACAGCGCGTTTCCGTCCATGGCCTCCGACGGCAAGCGGTTCGTGTACCGGACATTCGGTCCGGACGGCGATGGCCTGAAGATCATGAACATCGAGACCAACACGGCCGCGATGCTGACGAAGGGGTACGACAACTTTCCGCTCTGGTCGCCGCGCGGCGATCTGATCATGTTCACCAGGCTGGCTCAGGGCGAGTACGACATCTACACGATCAGGCCGGACGGCACCGATCTGAAACGCCTGACGACTTCGCGCGGCAACGACGCTCACCAAGCATGGTCGCCCGATGGCGAGCAGATCGTCGTCGCGTCGTCTCGCATGGGCTTCAAGGACGAAGGCATCTACACCGATGCGCCACAGCCGTACGGCGAGCTGTTCGTGATGCGCTTCGACGGCACCGACGTACGTCAGTTGACCGACAACCAATGGGAAGACGGCACCCCGTCGTGGCAGCCCGGGCCCTGAGTAAAGGGGCCGTCACGACGGGGCTGTAGCAGCCGCTCGCCGACGATTACGACGCTCTGGCGGTCACCGCGGCAGCAAACGGATTCTCGTCCGCCGTCGGGCCATAGACTGACGGCACCGGAATATCCAGCAGCCGCAGATAGACCAGCAGCTGTCCGCGATGGTGATACCAGTGGTTCAGCATGATCGCGCGCGCAAACGCCACCCGCGGCATGGCCATCACTTCGCGCCCGCCGCTCATCAGGCGCCAGGTCGCCCCCATCGCAGCGTCGTCGAAGCCGCCCAGGTGATGCCTCGCCTTGGCAACGCTTGCCACGAGCGCCGGCACAAGCTCGGAGGCTGTGGCTGCTTCCTGCTGCACGAATGCCGGCGGTTCTGGAAGCGTATCTACTGCGCAGATCTCGGCGACGTTGCCGGGCACCGTCGCGACGTGCAGCGCAAGCTGGCCCAGCGACATCGATTTCGGGTGCGGCTTCCACGAGAGATGGGCCTGCGGCACGCGTTCGAGCACGCGCCGGGTCACGAGTGATTCCTGTTCGAGCTCGGCGAGCAATGCGTCAATTATTGTCATGACAAATCTCCCTTATTCGGCGGCGCCGGATTCTGCGGCCTTGCGCACCCGCGCGTGCATCGCCGCCCAGCCAGTGCTCAGCTGCGGCCGGTGATCTTCCGGAAACGGTCCGACCAGCGTGTGCGTGAACGTGATGAGCGACCCGTCTTCAACCTCGGTCAACCGATACATGAGGTTGGAAGTCGCTGCGGTCGACATGAACAGCGGCCCCCAGATTTCGAGCAGCGCAGGTCGCTTGATGCTCTGCACGAAGCCCCAGAGATGGCCGTTCTCGCCGCCAAGGTCGCGGAACCAGCGTCCGCCCGGGCGCGCCTCGAGCACCATCGGCAGCGGCTTGCCGTCGGGCGTCTCGTTCAAACGTCCCATTTGTGCAATCAGCGATGCGAATGTCTTCTCGAGCGAGGCGCGCACCCGGATCTGCTCGGTGATCGTGAATGTCTCGGTTACCGGTGCTGCAGTTGTCATCGTTCCTCCTCTGCGTGTGTTTTGATGCGTCGCAGCTGGCCGCGCCAGTACTGCGCGAACATGCCGCTCCATTCGTGAATCGTGCGAAGTGTCCTCACGTCAATTCGATACAGCGTCCGCCGCCCGTCGCGGCGCATGCGAACCAGCCCCACATCGCGAAGCACCTGCAGGTGCTTCGAGACAGATGGTTGGCCGAGCTCGAGCGCGTCCGCGATTTCCGTGACCGATCGTTCCTCGCCCGCGATGAATTCGAGGATGTGCCGTCGATTCGGTTCGGCGATGGCGTTGAAGGGATCCGAGGTTGTCGAAGCGCGGGCCACTCGCTAGTTATATATTCCGATATGGGAATATGTCAAGCGTGAGGCGCGCCGGCTGCTGCGGAGCTGTGACTTGTATCGATAATCGATTATAGTCGTCACACTTTTTCCTGGAGGCAACATGATTTCTCGTCGACTTCTTGCCTTGGTGGCGACGTTCGCCGCGCTCCTCACTGTTCCTGTTGCCGGCACGCGAAGCACCTTCGTCCCCGACTGGACGTTCAAGGGAAGCACGTTGACCGGGTGGCATGTGCTCGGCGCCGCCGATTGGAAAGCCATCGATGGCGAACTGGTGGGCACACCCAAGTCTGCTGATGGCGGCTGGCTGGTGCTCGACAAATCGTTTCAGGATGTCCAGTTCGGCAGCGACTTCAAGTGCGTCGGAGCGTGCCGCACGGGTGTGCTGCTGCGCGCCGAGAAGACTGCAACCGGAATGAAGGGCGTCTTCCTGTCGCTCGACGCCGGCGAGGTCGGCGGCTATGCCGTCACGCTCGACGCCGCCGGCAAGATATTGACGCGCGAGCGCCTGCGCCCCGGCGGCGGATTGATGCGCATCGCACCATCCGCGGCCGAGCAAGCCGCAGCCGCCGCCGCGCGCGGTGCCGGCGCTGGACGCGGTGCCGGCGCGGGACGGGGTGGGAATGCCGGGCTTAACCAGGACCGCCGTATGTTGCCCTCCGGCGCGATGCTGCCCGACGTGGTGGAGCCTTCCTCCTCCGAACTGAGGCCGAACGATTGGAATGACGTCGATGTCGTCATTGACGCGAACATCTTCCGGCCGTGGGTGAACACGTCGGCCAACGGCGGTGGCGCGGCCGATGACGACCTGGGCACGTTCGGTCCTATCGCGATCTATGTCGGCGGCTCGGGTGAAGTGCGCTTCCGCGACGTCTCGTATCGCGATCTGAGCCTGAAGCGCGTGGTGCCGGAACAGCTGTCATCCAACCACCGCATGCTTCGGCTCAACCCCTTTTATTATTCGTTCGCGTCGGCGGCGGCCGATTTCGATCGCGACGGCAACATGGACATCGTCTCGGGCCCCTTCATCTATCTGGGACCGGATTTCACGAAGGTCCGTGAGTTCTACATGGCGCTCTCCACCAATCCCTCGACGAACTTCTCGTCCAACTGGCTCGAGTTCGCCGGCGATTTTACCGGAGACGGATGGCCTGACGTGCTGCTGGCATCGACCTCCAATACCAGGCTGTATGTGAATCCGAAAGGCGAGCCGAGACGGTGGGATTCGTACCCGGGAGTCGTGCCGCCGGCGCCCAACGTGTCGGAAGTGTCGGCGATGAAGGACATCGACGCCGACGGCAAACCCGATCTCGTGTACGCGAGCGCAGGCGCGATGCGATGGGCGAAGCCCGATCCGGCCAAGCCCAATGGACCGTGGCTTTCGACGCAGGTTGGCGAGCCCGGCACCTACGCGGCGCACGGTATCGGCGCCGGCGACATCAACGGCGATGGGCGTGTCGACATCCTGAATGTCTACGGATGGTGGGAACAGCCCGCGAAGGCCACGACCGAGATGTGGCCGTACCATCCTCAAGCTTTCGGCCGCCAGAACGGCCGAGGAGCGCCCGGCGGTGCCGAGATGTGCGTCTATGACGTCAATGGCGACGGACAGAACGACGTCGTGACGTCGTTGCAGGCGCACATATTCGGGCTCGCGTGGTTCGAGCAGAAGCGCGATGCCGGCGGGAAGATCTCGTTCGTGCGGCACATGATCTCAGATGACTTCGCCTCGAAGAATGCCGGCGGCGTGGTTTTCTCCGAACCCCATGGCTCAGCGTGCGCCGACATGAACGGCGACGGCACCACCGACTTCGTCATCGGCAAACGTTTCTACTCGCACAACGAGAGCTACACCGATCCCGATCCGTACGGCGCGGCGGTGTTGTACGTCTATCGGACTGCTCGCAACAAGCAGGCGCCCGGCGGCGCCGAATTCGTGCCAGAACTGGTGCACAACCAGTCTGGCGCCGGCTCGCAGGTGCTTGCCGTCGATCTGAACAAGGACGGCGTCATGGATCTGGTGACGTCGGGCGAACTGGGCGCCTTTGCGTTTCTAGGTCAACCGCGCGCCAAGAAGTAACCGTCACGATGACGCTGTAGAAGGAGCTCGTGAATGTCTCGCACTGTCTGGCGATTCCGGCGATACCTCGTAGCGGCTGTGGGACTCGTCGCGGTTCTTGCCGCCGTCACGACGACCCTGGCCCAGTCCTCCGGGGGCAAGTGGTGGCATGGATACGGGAATGGCGCAGATAACTCGCGCTACTTCGCGTCGAAACAGATCAACAAGTCCAACGTCAATCAGCTTCAAGTCGCGTGGAGCTACCCTCACGGCGAGACCCTGAGCAGTCCGATTGTCGCCCGCGGCGTGATTTACGGCCGCGGCCGCAACGGATCGATCGTCGCGGTCGACGCGAAGACAGGGCGCGAATTGTGGGTCCGCGAGAACATGAACGGCATGAGCAACCGCGGCATGATGTACTGGGAAAGCCGCGACGGCCGCGATCAGCGCCTCATCTTCCCGATGAACAGCCTGCTGCAGCAGCTGGACGCAAAGACCGGGAAGTCGGTTATGTCGTTCGGCATCAACGGCGCCGTCGACTTACGGATCGGCATCGACGGACGCGACCCCGAGACCATCGGTAGCATCCAGTCGCAGACTCCAGGTGAGGTGTTCGAGAACCTGATCATCGTCGGCAGCGCGCCGGGTGAAGGGTACATGTCGCCGCCCGGCGACATTCGCGCGTACGACGTCCACACCGGCAAGCTCGTCTGGACTTTCCACACGGTGCCGCGCCCGGGCGAGTTCGGCTACGACACGTGGCCGAAAGACGCCTGGAAGTATATCGGCGGTGTGAACAACTGGGGTGAGATGACGGTCGACCCGCAGCGCGGGATCGCCTACATACCGATCGGCTCGCCAACCTACGACTACTACGGCGCCGACCGTACTGGCGCCAACCTCTTTGGCACATCGATCCTCGCGCTCGACGCGCGAACGGGCAAACGCCTCTGGCACTTCCAGATGGCGCACCACGATCTCTGGGATTTCGACAACAACGCCGCGCCGCAGCTCACGAGGATCCGGCACAACGGGCGCGACCGCGATGTCGTCGCCGTCGCCAGCAAGACGGGCTGGCTCTACGTCTTCGATCGTGTCACCGGAGAGCCGATCTGGCCGATCGAAGAGCGACCGGTTCCGCAGACCGACATGCCCGGCGAACAAACCTGGCCGACACAGCCGTATCCGACCAACCCGCCGCCTTTCGCCAAGCAATCGTTAGGCGTCGACGACATCAACCCCTATCTCGAGCCCACGGAGTACGAGCGATTCAAACAACGAGTGCTCGCAGCCAATAACAAAGGGCTGTTCACGCCGATCAACCACACCGACACCGTCCACATTCCGGGGAGCAACGGTGGCGCATTGTACGGCGGCACGGCAGCAGAACCGAACACCGGCGCTGTCTACGTGATCACCCAGGACAATCCCGGTATGCTCCGCCTGCTCAGGCCCGGCGAGATCGAGGCCGCCGATGGTCCATTCACGTCTCCGGGGCAGCGGCTCTACCGGCAGCACTGCCAGCAGTGTCACGGCGCGGATCGTCTGGGAACGGGCGAGGCTGTGCCGCTGGCGTACGCGGACGCAGATCCGGCAAACAACATCGTGGCTGGGGCATCGCGCTTCAGCGCAGTGGAGATCCGCACCATTCTCGAAACGGGCCGGGGCCGCATGCCCGCGTTCCCGCATCTCACGGCCGCCGATGCGGACATTCTGATCAAGTTTCTGACCGCGGTGCCGGGCCCGGCACGCGGTGCTGGTCCGGGAGGCCGCGGCGCAGGACCGGTCCCATCGGGCGCGCCCCCCGAGCTGATTGCCGGGTCCGGTTCGGTGTGGACACGTCCGGAACCGCCAGGCGGGCGCGGTCGCGGTACTTCGCCGCCGTACCCGGAAGGGGTACCTCAGACCGAAAAGCTGGTGATCAACGAATACGGAACGATCGGCAACCGCATGAAGCCGCCGTTCACGACGATCGTGAAGTACGACCTGAACGAGCCGGCCATCAAGTGGCGCATCGGCTTCGGTGACGATCCCACGCTGGTGGCGCGTGGTGTCACTGGCACCGGCGTTCCGCAGATGCGCAACAGCATCATCGTCACCGAGTCGGGCCTGGTGTTCGGCGCCGGGCGTGACAATCAGATCCGGGCGTGGGACAGCGATACCGGTAAACAGTTGTGGTCGTCGCGCTTCGGCGGCAACTTCATCGGGTCCCCGGCGATGTACGAGATGGACGGCCGCACGTACTTGATGGTGCCAGCGGCAGGCACACCACCGCCGCCACCGCCAGGCCGCGGTGGCGCAGTGAACACTCCGGCTGGGGCTCCAATGGGCTGGGTCGCGTATACCCTGCCGCAGAAATAGCGAGGTCACATGGGTAACACGATGATCAATCGACGAACGTTCAGCCAACTCCTCGCCATGTCGCTGGCGGCCGCGGCGACGCCGGCCCTTCCGGCGTGGGCGCAGGGGAAAAAGCGCAATGTCGTGATCGGCCACACCGGCATCACGTGGCCGGGTCGCACCGGAGGCGCCCGCGGCACACCACCGCCTCCGCCCGATCCAGCGCTCAACGAGACGATCTTCAAGGATGTGTCGGAACTCGGGTTCGCCGGTCTCGAGTTGTTCGACTGGCAGATCAACGGGCTCGAGAGTCAGGGCCTGCTCTCCGGATTCGTCGAGAAATACAAGCTGCCGCTTATTTCGAGCTATACAAGCATTCAGCTGACCGATCCGGCCCAGCGCGCAACCACGATCGCAAGCGCGGTTAACGTCGGCAAGATCATGAAGAAGTACGGCGGCAAGACGATTGTCATCGGCCCGAGCGGTCGTGTCGGCGGCGCCAGCTACAACTTCAACGAGCACAAACAGAACATCGTCACCACGCTGAACGAGCTCGGCAAGGCGATTACCGACATCGGCCTCATCGCCGCGCTGCATCAGCACACTGGAACGGCGGTTGAAACGCGCGAAGAGACGTACGCGACGATGGAGGCCGTCGACACGCGCTATGTCAAGTTCGGCCCGGACATCGGCCAGCTGCAGAAAGGCGGCGTCGATCCGGTCGCCGTCGTAAAGCAATTCCTGCCCGTCGTGCAGCACATGCACTTCAAGGATTGGGTCGGCGGTCCGTCCATGGCTGGCTACTGCCCTCTTGGTCTCGGCAAAGTGGATCTCGTCAGCGTCCTTGATTTGATGGAAGGACGCAAGCTCGAGGGCATGATCATGGTCGAGCTCGACGGCGGCGGCCAGATGCCGTACACGCCGCGCGAGGCCGCGCAGATTGCACGCGACTGGCTCGTCGGCCACGGTGTGGGGATGAGGGGGTAGAGAAGGACTGGTTCCTCGTTCCCTGTTCCGATTCCCGGCTGTGAAACACGCTCTAAACGTCAGGATGCGGCGACGCGGGTCGCGATAGCCTGCGCGAGGCGCGAGAGATAGACGCTGCGTGGGATGGCAATGGCACCAAGCGATGCCAGGTGCTCGCTGCACCACTGCACGTCCATCAGTGTCATTCCGCTCGACCGCATGAGATCCACCAGCGCCATGAGCGCGACCTTCGACGCGTCGCGCTCGACGTGAAACATCGACTCGCCGGAGAAGAATCCGTCGATCCGGACGCCGTACAGGCCTCCCGCAAGGCGGCCGCCGCGATCGAACACCTCGATGCTGTGCGCCCAGCCGAGCTCGTGCAGCCGCGTATAGGCCTCGACGATCTCGTCGGTGATCCAGCCACCCTCACGTGACGGGTCGGCGCAGCCCTGCATCACTTGCGTAAAACAGGTATCCACGCGGACGTCGAAGCGCTTCGCGCTTTGCCGCATTGAGCGCGTCACGCGCAGGCCGTCGAGTGGCAGGATGCCGCGCGGATTCGGAGACCACCAGCCAAGCAGCCCCGCCAGCTCCGAGATGCCCATCGGGAACATGCCTCGGCGATACGCGTCAATCACAGTCGACGGTTCGAGATCGGCCTCCAGTTCAACGAGGTCGCCTTCGGGCCACCGTGAGTGAGGCGGGAAACGCCACTGGCTCTTGCCCACCGGTTGCGGTGTCGCGCCCCAACTCGCCATGAGGTGATCTTATCGGCCTGCACGCCGCACATCCATACGTAGGGCCGAAGTTCCTGACCTGAATGAACTTTTCGCCAATCAGCTCCGTCTCTTGCGTGTGCCCTAGAGCCGACCTGAAGGGTCGGCACAACGAGAGTCCTGCAAAGCGAGCACGGCATTAGGTGACGGATCGCTGAGAGAGACATGAGCGACCAGACCAACATCATCGGGCTCCTCGAGAGCGTGCTACGGGACATCCGGTTCACGCTGCGATCGCTGCGCCGAACACCCCTGGTAGCCCTGACGATCGTGTCGACGGTGGCGATTGGCCTCGGGCTGGTGGCCGTGGTCTTCACAATCCTCAATGCATTCGTTTTTCGTGCGGACGAGGTGCGCGACCCGCACGAGCTGTTCGCCGTTGAACGCCAGCGATCCGCCAATGCGCAGCCCGAGACCTTCACGCGCGCGCAGTATGAAACGCTCGTCCGCGAGACGGACGTGTTCTCCGACGCGTTCGCGAGCACGGGTGACGATGAGGCATGGATCGAAGGGCAGAGGCGGGAGGGGCCGCTCGTTACGGGGAATTATTTCCACGTTCTCGGTGTCAGCGCGGCGCTCGGGCGCACGCTCGTACCGTCGGACGACCAGCCCGGTAGCGTGCCGGTCATCGTCCTCAGCCATCGCTCGTGGTCCCTTCATTTTGGCGGCGATCCCGGCGTACTCAACCGCACGATCCGAGTGAACGGAATGCAGTTCCGGATTGTCGGCGTGATGCCTGAGGGTTTTCGGGGACTAGCCGCGCTCGCGGCGCCGGACTACTGGGCGCCGCTCTCGCTCCTTGGCGAGCTCCGTCCTGGGCAACAGGGGGGCGACGGTCCCGCCGGCCTCGACATCGTCGGGCGGCTCAGGCCAGGTTTGTCACGGGGCCAAGCCCTCGCGCAGCTGGTGGTGTGGGACTCACGGCGTGCGGCTGAACGTTCTACCGAGCGGCCTACAGCGAGCCTCGTGCTCGAACCAAGACAGGGCACCGTCCCGTTGTCTACCGACGTCATGCTGCAGTTCTTGCCGCTGTTTTTTGCGTTCGGACTCATCCTTGTGATCGGATGCGCGAATGTCGCCAACCTGCTGCTCGCGCGCGCGGTCGCCCGCCAGCGCGAGATTGGCATCCGGATGGCGGTTGGCGCGTCGCGGCGCCGGATTATCCTGCAGCTGCTCACCGAAAGCCTGCTGCTGTCATTGGTCTCCGCTGCGCTCGCATTCGGCATTTCACGCCTCGTGCTCGCTGGCGTCGTCCACGCAGTGACGACCACTTTCCCGCCAGATATCGGCACCATTCGCCTCGTCGTGCCGCCGGCGGACTGGCGCGTCGTCCTGTTCCTGCTGGCCGGCGCGATAGTCTCCACTCTGTTCTTCGCGGTTGCGCCCGCGTTTCAGGCGACACGCGTGGAGCTGGTGCGGGCGATTCGCGGCGAAGTCGTGCGCAATGGCCCTCCTGGCCGCCCCCGCCATGCGCTCGTCGCGCTGCAGGTCACTGGTGCTGTCGTTCTCCTCATCTGTGCTGCCGTTTTCCTGCGCAGCTCGTGGGAAGCAGCGAAGGTCGACCTCGGCATCCGCATGGCGGGTGTTCTCGAGATGCGCGTCTTGAACGAGCAGAAGCGCGGGGCCATTCTCCAGGTGCTTCGGACCGAGCCCTTGATCGCCTCTGTTGCCGCGTCTTCACCGGCGTGGCTGGGCGGGCGCGCCGCCTTCGCCCAGGGCGCAGGTGGCAAGTCGGCTGTCACGTACCAGTTCGTCTCGCCCGAGTACTTTGGCGTGCACGACATCAATCTCGTGCGCGGGCGAGGCTTCACGCAGAACGAGCGCAGCCCAAGCGTCGCGGTGGCGGTCGTGTCCGAGGGCGTCGCTCGACAGTTGTGGCCCGGTGGGGACGCTGTCGGGCGGGTGCTGCGTGTCGAACCTGACACGACGAAAGCAGCACAGCAGCCCGATGACCCGCCGCTCGCCTCGCGCGCGCTCGTTGTCGTCGGCGTTGCCCGGGACGTCGAAGGTCTTCGGGTCGGCGACGTGAGGTTGCATGGAGCAGGCGTCTACATGCCGATCAGCGCCGACACGGCCAAAACGTCCCTCACGGTGCTCGTGCGCGGCGATTCGGCGCGAGCGCGCACTGCGCTCGTCGATCGGCTGGCGGCGATCGATCCCAATATGGGCGAGGTCTCTTCGTTGGAGACCATCAGGCGCGGCGCTGAGTATCTTCTGGGGATTCCGTTCTGGCTGACGCTGGCACTCGGAACGCTGGCGCTTCTTCTGACGTTGTCGGGACTGTTCAGCGTGCTGTCCTACCTCGTCGAGCAACGCACCAGGGAGATCGGCGTGCGGATGGCGCTTGGCGCGACCAGGGGAAGCATCGGCGTGCTCGTACTGTCGCAGTCCGCTCGCCCCGTCGGCATCGGGGTGTTACTCGGCGGCACCCTGACGGCCGGGATCGGCGCCGCGCTTTTGGCGACGCCTGCGGCAGAGCTGATCGGTTCGGTCGTGCATTTTTTCGATCCGATCGCCTATGCCGCCAGCCTGATGTGCATCCTCACGGCGTGCACATGTGCGGCATTGATTCCGGCGCTGCGCGCAGCACGGATCGATCCGGTCCGCGCGCTCAAGCAGGATTGATCAGCGAACACCGCCCAGAGCCCTCGCCAGCGCATCACCGCTGAAGGGCTTGAGAAGCACATCGAACTCGCCGTCGGTCATGCTGGCCACGGACTCGACGTAGCCGGTGGTCAGGACGATGGGAATCTCGGGATGCCGGCGTCGAATATCGCGTGCCAGTTCCAGGCCGCTGACGCCTCCCGGCATCATGACGTCGGACAGCACGATGTCGATATGGCCTGAGTCGGCGAGCGCGCGCAACGCGGCATCCGCGCCTGCGACGTGCGTCACGGTAAATCCGAGAGAACGCAGGAGCTCGATTGTGAGCGCCGACACTTCTTTGTCGTCTTCGACAAGCAGCGCATGTCCGCGGCGTGTGGCATCGAGGCTCGCAGGCTCGTCTCCGGATTCCACAACGTTGATGACGACGGGGTCGCGGAGTGACCGCGGCAGCAGGAGCGTGACGGTTGTACCGGTCCCAACTTCACTGGCGATCGTGACTCGGCCGGCAGACTGCTGAGCGAAGCCGTACACCTGCGGCAAGCCAAGACCTGAGCCCTTACCGACGTCTTTCGTCGTAAAAAAAGGCTCGAATGCGCGGGCTTGTACTTCAGCGGGCATGCCCTGACCGGTGTCGGAAATCGAGATCCTCACGCAATCGACACGCACGCCGTTCTCGCCTTCGTCCTGCACGTTCTCGGCGCGAATCCGGATGAGTCCGCCGCCCGGCATGGCGTCGCGCGCGTTGAGGCACAGATTGAGGATGGCGAGCTCCATTTCGCCAGCGTCGACGACGACAGGCCAGATGCCGTCAGCGATATCCACCTGCACCTGGATGTGTCCGCCCAGCGATCCGTCCAGCATCGGACGCATCCCCTTCAGGTGCGCCTCCACGTCGATCGATTCCGGATTGACCGGGCGGCGCCGCGAGAAGGCCAGCAGATGCCGCGTCAGTCCGGTGCCACGGGCGACGGCGCGGTGCATCGCCTCGAACACGCGCGGGTTCGGCGGCTGGCCGGCGGTCAGCTCGAGCAACTGAAGGCCGCTGCCGAACACCGCGAGCAGGTTGTTGAAATCATGCGCGATACCGCCAGTGAGCTGCCCCAGTGATTCCATCTTCTGCGTCTGGCGCAGCGCAGCCTCCGCGTTGCGCAGGCGATCCTGATCGCGCAGATGATCGGTGACGTCGTACACGAACTGATAGGCACCGATGCGATTTCCATCTCGATCGCGCAGCGTGTTGAACCGAATCTCGTAGGAACGCCGTTCGCGCGCCGGATCACCGAACTGTTGGATAGCGGTGAACTGCTCGCCGGACAGCGCACGACCCCACGCCGCCTTCACCTCGAGCTGATGGTCGGGCTGCGCCGCGAGCAGATCGAGCATGTTGTCGCCGGCTCTGGGACGAACCCCGTAGATGCGCTCGAACTCGTTGGCCGCGGCTTTGTTGATGGCCAGCAATCGATAGTGAAGGTCCGCGACCAGGACGAAGGCGTCAGTGCCTTCCACGATGTCGGCCAGCAGTTTCTTTTCGGCGAGCGCCTCCGTCACACGGCGCTCCAGTGTTTCATTCAGCTCGCGCAGCGAAGCCTCGGCATTCTTGCGCGCCGTCACGTCGCTGGCAGCGCCAAACCACTCGGTGATGTTGCCGTTTCCATCGAACATCGGAACGGCCCGCAACAGCGTCCACCCGTGCGCTCCGTCGGCACGCCGGATGCGATGCTCCAGCTCGAAGACTTTTTTGGCGGCTGTGGCCTGTTGAATCGCGGCCGTAACCGGCGCCAGGTCGTCCGGGTGAATGTAGTCGCCAAGCCAGGATCCACCAGGACTGCTGGTATCGGCCATGAGGCCCTGCCCTTCGAGCGCGAGCATCTGGGACCAGTCCGGGTTCATCCGGTACAGCGCGTACGAGCTCGCCGCGACGAGCGCGCGGAGACGCCCTTCGCTCTCGCGCAGCGCATGCTCCGCCAGCACCTTCGCGGTCGTCTCCCAGCACGCACAGAACATTCCAGCGACTTTGCCGCTCTCGTCACGCACCGGCGAATAGGAAAATGTGAACCACGTCTGCTCGTCATAGCCCTTGCGGTTCATGACGAGCGGAAGGTCCTCGCGATAGGTGGCCTCTCCGGCCATGGCGGCATCGATCAGAGGGCTGATGTCCGTCCAGATCTCCGACCAGATATCGTAGAAGCGCTTCCCGAGGGCGGCGGGGTGCTTCGCGCCAAGGATCTCGGCGTACGGGTCGTTGTAAAGAAAGCCGAGGTCCTTGCCCCACGCGACAAACATGGGAAACCGTGACTGGAGAAGGAGGCCGACGACCGTTCGCAGCGATGGCGGCCACGATTCCGGGGGTCCAAGCGGCGAGGCGGACCAGTCGCGCGAGCGCATCAGGGCTCCGACGTGGCCGCCGCCGGTCAGAAAGTCGAGAGGGCGGGACACGGGTGAATTGTAAGTGCCCCATGCTGCTGCGGGACACGATCTTCGTCACAGACGTACACATGGCCGACGCCGCCCACGGCATGTTGGGGGGCACTCACGATGGTTCGTAGCCACGGTTTTGTCTGTCGCGAAGACCCTAAGAATCCGGCGGTTTTCCACTGGACTCTGCGGGTACACAGTCTGCACGCTCCGGCACGTGCCTTCTGGGCAAAGCGCGCCTGTGTCACCCGGCCGACACTTTCTGCTGATCGCAGAAAGACTCGCGTTCGCCTTCGGCTTCATCGGGCTGGTGGCGTGGGGCTGGTTTCAGTTCCGGTCGACCACGACGACGCGTCACGACCTGGAGCAGTTCGCAGTCAGCCGGGCCGCCGTCGCGCCGCTGAGCGGATTGTCGATCGACCACTCGCCAGATCAGCTGCTCTGGTCACCGACTCGCATCAACGCCTGGCGCAAGGTGATTGCCGAACCAGGACCGGCGCCACTTGCAGTGCTCAGGATCCCGAAGCTTCGCCTCGAAGCAGCGGTACTGCCCGGCACCGACGATCGCACGCTCGACCGCGGCCTTGGGCACATCGAGTACACGGCGCAACCAGGGACTGACGGGAACTCGGGCATCGCGGGACACCGGGACAGCTTCTTCCGGGCATTGAAGGACATCGCGCCGGATGACCTGATCGAGCTCGAGACGCCGCAGGCAACCGACGTGTATCGAGTCGAACGAACGTGGATCGTCAGCCCGGACGACGTGTCGGTGCTGGATCCGACGCCGATGCGCACGCTGACGCTCGTGACGTGCTATCCGTTCTACTACGTCGGCTCCGCCCCAAAGCGGTTCATCGTTCGTGGGGTACGGATCAGCAGCAAGCCGGTTTCATGGCGGCCAATCGGGAGATCTTCCCGTTCGTCTCACCTCTCGTAACCGATCATGCGGATTCACTAAATGGAGGGGGGCTATGACACGCGTGATGAAGACGGTGGTTTCGATCTTGGGGGTCCTGTGTTTAACGGCTGGCATGGCGGTGGCGCAGACGACCACGTCGTCTAGTCAGACCAAGGCGTTCGAAGTGATCGCAGTCGATGGGAACCTGCTCATCGTCAACCTGCCTGAGGGCACCAGGGAGATCAATGTGCCCGCCGGTTTCATGTTCACCGTCAACGGACAGCAGTTGTCCGTGCAGGAGTTGAAGCCGGGCATGAAAGGGACGGCGACTATCACGACGAAAACGACTGTGACACCGGTCACGGTCACCGAGGTCAAGAGCGGCACGGTCATGCAGTCGAGCGGCTCTTCCATCATCGTGAGGACCGGCGACCAGGTGAAGATGTTCACGCAAGGGGACATCGACAAGCGCGGCGTGAAGATCATGCGGGACGGGCGCCCTGCCACGATTTCGGATTTCCGGCAAGGCGATCAGTTGACGGCAACGATCGTCACCTCCAAGCCGCCGCGCGTCATGACCGAGAAGGAAGTGCAGGCGACTCTCGCAAAAACACAGACGGCTGCGTCGGCGCGTGCGGCCAATGCCGGACCATCGACCCAGTCCTCACAGACGATGGCGCAGAGCCAGTCACAGGCTCCATCGACTGGCTCGGCACGGACGCTGCCGAAGACCGCCAGCTCGTGGCCCCTTCTCGCGCTCGTCAGCGTCCTGTTGCTCGCGCTGGGATGCGCGCTGAACATCGGCCGCCGCTTCGTTCACTAAGGGATCTGAACTCTGGCCGCGCTCGTGTTCCGGGCGAGCGCGGCCTCGGCAATAGCTCATCCGGCTCAAACGCATGGACGCGAAGCGGCCCGCATCATCGCACGCGATCGCAGTCGTGATCTGCCTGGTTGCGTTCGCTGCGCCTCTCGCCGCGCAGGGCATCGAGCTCATGCCATTCGGAGGTTACCGCTTCGGAGGGGACTTTTTCGAGCTCGTCGCCGATCATCCCGCGGACATCGACGGTGCGCCCGCTGTGGGCTTCGTGTTGAACGTTCCGCTGTCTGATGGACTCCAGGTCGAGGCGTTAGTCACCCGTCAGAGTGCCCGTGTAACCCTTCCCACGGGGCCATTGCAGGCAGCGACGCGCTGGCACTTCACCATCGATCACGTGCAGGCCGGAGGGCTGCGGGAGTTCTCCGGCGGACGCGTGCGGCCGTTCCTGACTGGTGTGCTCGGCCTCACGCGCTACGCCGCCGAAGGGACCAACAGCGAGATCCGCTTCACCGCCGGCGCCGGCGGCGGGGTCAAGCTGTTCCCTGTCTCCCATTTCGGATTTCGGCTCGACGGCCGCCTCTACACGACCTTCGTCGATGCCGACATGAGATTCCTCGCCTGCTCCCCCGGCACGTGCATCACAGCGGTGCACGTCGACCTCGTCTGGCAGACCGAGTTCTCGGCAGGCCTGATCGTCAGGCTGCCGTAACGCTTACATATCAGCCCTAATTGCCGTGTAGCGCGCGCTTGATTTTGGCCAGATGGTGCCAGCTGTGCCTGAGCGCGTGGTCCTCGATGAAAAATTGCGTCGTGAGCGGCGCATCGCCGTTCAACGATACGGGCGCCGCACGGTCGAGTTGTTCGTCGGTGAATGCGCGAACGGCCTCGGCGGCCGCACGGCTGTTCCGCCGCAGGAACGCGATGGTCTCGTCCCGCCCGACGGCAGCATGTTCGCTCGCATGTTTCTTGTTGATCCCCGCGACGATGTCCCACGTCACGCCTTCGATGTGCTTCCCCGAGGCAAGCACCGATGCCAGGTCGATCTCGATCGGGTACATGCTCGCGACATGATGAATGATGACGCCTACCTGACGGCCATCAGGCGCGACAGTCGCCCGCCACTGCGCATCCGATAGCGTCTCCGCGAACTGCGCGAGTGTCTCAGCGCCCTGCTCGACCCGCTTAGCCAGTTCCTCTGATCTTGTGCCCATCGTGTCCTCCACGCCCGCGACCATCCGCGGACCTTTTATCATCTGCGATCCGTACGAGAAATCGCGAGATCTTAAGAAAAATTAATCTAGACTAGCGCGCATGATCGCGGCTTTTGCGCTCTCGCTTGCACTCAGCGCGGCACAGTCGGCTGCCGCGCCACCCGCAAGACCCTCGCCACCGGCGATCAGCGAAGCCATGCCCGTCGACGTGCCGCCGGCGACGCCAGAGGCGCTTCGCTACTACACGAGCGGCAACTGGCTGTGGGTGTTCGACCAGGTGGTGTCGATAGCGCTGCTGGCGGCCATCCTGTTCAGCGGCGCGTCTGCGCGGCTGCGCACGTGGGCACAACTGATCGGGCGAAAATGGTTCTTCACGATCGCCGTCTACTTTGCGCTGTTTACGATCGTCACGTCTATCGTCACGCTGCCGCTCACCTACTATGAGGAGTTCGTCCGCCAGCACGACTACGGCCTCTCGAATCAGACACTGCAGAAGTGGTGGACGGACTCGCTGACCGGACTCGCGGTCACCTGCGTGGCGGGCGCGCTGTTTTTATGGGTGCCGTACCTGCTGCTGCGCAGGAGCCCACGGAGATGGTGGCTGTACACCGCCGCCGCCGCGATTCCGTTCATCGTCGTCGCGAATCTCATCGCGCCCATCTGGATCGCCCCGCTCTTCAACAAATTCGAACCGATGCGCGACAAGGCGCTCGAGACGAAGATCCTCGCGCTGGCGGATCGAGCGGGCATCGAAGGTAGCCGGGTGTTCGAGGTCAACAAGAGCGTCGATACGAAAACGCTGAATGCGTATGTGGCGGGCCTCTGGCAGACCAAGCGGATCGTCCTGTGGGACACGATCATCGCGCGCCTGGACGATCGCGAGCTGCTTTTCGTGATGGGCCACGAGATGGGACATTACGTCCTCGGGCACGTCTCGCAACTGGTGGCGCTTTCGTCGCTGCTCATCCTTGTTCTCCTCTACGCGGCCTACAAAACGATGGGCGCGATCGTGGCGCGCTGGGAACACAGGTTCGGGTTCTCCGACATCGGCGATGTGGCGTCGCTGCCGTTGCTGCTGCTCGTCACAAGCGTGTTTTCGCTCGCGATTACGCCGGCGCAACTCGTTCTGACGCGCCATCTCGAGCACGAAGCGGATCGCTTTGGCCTGGAGGTCACGCAGACGAATCACAGCGCGGGGACCGCGTTCGTGAAGTTGCAGCAGGAGGCGCTGGCCAACCCCTGGCCGGGACTGCTGTTCAAGATGTGGCGCGCTCACCATCCGCCGCTCGGCGAGCGCATCGTGTTCAGCAACGACTATCACCCATGGCGAGAAGGCGCGCCGCTGCGCTACGCGGACAAATTCAAGAAGTGACCGAGGGGCGTCTACGGGCGGCATGTCGGCAACCCGATGAATGCGCCGAGTGCGGCACCAAAGCCTCCGGCGTGTAGTTTGGTCTTCGTGCCGACAGAGCCGTCGTCGGCTTCGGCCGTTTTTCCGACAGCCACCACTCCACTCAGAAAGCCCACGGCTCAGCGATGTCCTGATTCGCAGGATCGCGAGCTTCTCATCCAGATCTCACACGATGCTCACCAAACGCTGAAGACTTCGGCGGCTCGGCCGCCTATTCTGCGGTTATGCATGACGTCTTGGGTGCCGGGTTGACATACATAGCACTGCAATATATATATTCCCTACGTATGGACATGAGCAAGGACCTCGTTGCCGCTTCCGCGACGCCGCTCGTGCTCGCCATCCTTGCCGAAGGCGATAGCTACGGCTACGCCATCATCAAGCGAGTGGCCGAGCTGTCAGGCGGGCACCTGCAATGGACCGACGGCATGCTCTATCCGGTTCTGCACCGGCTCGAGCGTCAGGGTTATGTCGCGGCGAAATGGTCCGCGTCCGAGAACGGCCGCAAGCGCAAGTACTACCGGATTACGAAGGAAGGGCGTGCGCAGCTCGCCGCCCAGCGGGAACAGTGGAAGGCCGTGGACGGCACACTGCGGGGAATCTGGATGCAGGCATGCACAGTATGACGACCACTTTTGCCGATCAACCGCTCGAGGACCAAATCGCACAATGGCGCGCGTACTTACGCCGCCGGCAAGCCGTCCACACGCGCGACGTGGAGGAGCTCGAGGGGCATCTGCGCGATCAGTTGACGGCGCTGACCGAGTCGGGCCTGGCCGCGGATGAAGCGTTCCTCGTCGCCGTCAAGCGCATGGGCAACCTCGACGCGCTCTCACGCGAGTTCGCGCGCGCGCACTCCGAGCGGCTGTGGAAGCAGCTGGTCGTTGCGCCCGAAGCCGAGGCGCCGGCAGACACCTCACGGACCGAGATCCTCGTCGTCTTGAGCCTTGCTGTCGCCGCGGGTTTGGCCGTCAAGCTGCCGGCGCTGTTCGGCTTTCCGCTCAGCCCTCAGGAAAATGTGCCGTCTTTCTACTTCCGGAACGCCAGCCTCTTCGTCTTGCCGCTGCTGACGATCTATTTTCTGTGGAAACGTGGGACGGGCATGGCAACCGGTCTTTGGCTCGCCTTGCCGTTCGCGGCCGGGGCTGTTTTCGCCAACGTGTTTCCCTTCCACAATCCAGGACGGCTCGACAACTTCCCGGAGGGCAGCGACACACAGGTGCTCACCGTTTTGCATCTGCCAATCGCGTTGTGGCTGATGGCTGTCGGTGTCGCGTACGTCGGAGGCCGCTGGCTCTCCTCCGGCCGGCGCATGGACTTCGTGCGGTTCTCGGGCGAGCTCGCCATCTACTACGTGCTCATCGCGCTCGGCGGAGGGGTCGTCACCGCCTTTACGTTCATGATGTTCTCCGCGATCGACATGAATCCCGAGTGGTTCGTCGGGCCCTGGCTCATTCCGTGCGGAGCAGCGGGCGCCGTCATCATCGGATCGTGGCTCGTGGAGGCGAAGCAAAGCGTCATCGAGAACATGGCGCCGGTGCTGACCAGGTTGTTCACGCCGCTGTTCACGATTCTGCTGCTCGCGTTTCTGGCGACGATGGCGTGGACGGGCAACCCTATCAACGTGAAGCGGGAAGTACTCATCGGCTTCGATCTGCTGCTGGCGGTCGTCGTCGGGCTGGTGCTCTACGCCGCCTCCGCGCGCGACCCGCAGGCGCCGCCCGACTTTTTTGATGGCTTGCAACTGGTGCTCGTCATCGCCGCGCTCGCGGTAGACGTCGTGGCGCTCGCGGCCATCGCAGCGCGCATCTCCGAGTTCGGCTTCACGCCCAACCGGGTGGCGGCGCTTGGCGAGAATCTCATCCTGCTCGTCAATCTGGCGTGGACGGCGTGGATCTATGCATCGTTTGTCCGTCACCGCGGCTCGTTCGCCGACCTGGAGAAATGGCAGATCGCTTACCTCCCGGTGTACGCCATATGGGCGGCGCTTGTGGTTATCGCGTTCCCGCCACTCTTCGGCTACCGTTGATGCCCGTCCAGCGGTGAACTCCTGAGGCTTCGGGGACGCCAGGGCGTAGTGCACCAGAGGAGGATTCTCATGCGACGTGTGATCGCGCCGCTGTTGCTTGCGCTCGCGGTCGTCAGTCCGCTGTTGGCGCAATCTGCCGCGGCGCCAGGACCAACCACGCGGTATTCACGGTTGTACGTGTTCGGCGACAGCTACTCAGATATCGGCGCCGGGTACATCGACGGCAACGGTCCGACGGCGGTCGCGTATCTCGGCTGGATGATGGGCCTGCAGGTCGCATCGAGCAAGGCGCCCAACGCCGCCGGGAAGAGCCTCGTGTTCGCAGTGAGTGGCGCGGGTACGGGTGAAGGCACGGGACGCCAGGTGAAGGAGGCGCTCCTGGGCTACGGGATGATGAACCAGGTGCGCGACTTCGCCGCACGGATAAAGTCGGGTGAGATCCGGTTTGACCCGCAGACGACGCTCTTCTTTCTCGCCGGCGGGCTCAACGACAGCCGGCAGGAAACCGCGACCACGCTCGCCAATCTCCGGCAGCAACTCCAGATCCTTCGTGAGCTCGGCGCGCGGCACTTCACCATCGCGCTGCTGCCCACGAAGATCCCGCCATTCGCGGCCGTGGGGCTTCGCCTGAATCCCGCCTACGAGCAATTCGTCGGTCAAGAGGCCGCGTCAGGGATCGATCTGTGGCTGAACCACTGGGGCGCCGCGTTCGACGAGGTGATGGAGCATCCGGCGGCTCATGGCATCGTCAACACGACAAGCGCGTGCGCGGGACGGACGATCTTCGATCAGGATCCAACACCGGTGGGCGATCCGGCGGCGTACTTCTTCTACCATGAGGGTCACCCGTCGACGGCAGTGCACCGAATCGTCGGTCAGAAACTGTTCGACGAGATCGCTGCGCGGCCCCAAACGACGCGGTGAGTTCGCCTGAGACGCTTGCGCCTCGCTTGACGCATTACCTGTCGAGCGAGGAGGTAGGCTCATGATCAGCATCAACCGGCGTCAGCATGGCTCGTCAACTTGGCTTCGGCTTCCGGGTCTGATCGCCGCACTTGCCTTGATTGGAACGTCGCCCGCGCTCGCCCAAGTTCGCCAAACGACACTGGGGGAGCTTCGTCACGAGTTGAGTCCCGGCGATTTCATCACACTCGTTCAGACCTCGGGAGAGTCGATCAGCGGCCGATTGGTGGGCTTCGGAGACACCGCTCTCGACATCCGCAGCGAAACTCGGGAGGAGACGGGCAAACAACGCCTGAACGTCACGGTCCCTCTTGACTCGATTCGGTCGCTGGAGCGGCCTCGCGACTCTTCGCGCAACGGGTTGCGGATCGGGGCAAGTATCGGGGGCGGGATGTCTCTCGGGATGTTCATCTACGCAGCGGCGGTGGACTCCAACGAGATCGACGAGTGGGCCCCGATGTATCTGGCGATGGGGGCGCTCTACACCGGCATCGGCGCGCTTGTTGGCTGGGCGATCGACTCCGCGCACTCGAAGCCGCACATCCGATTCAACGCGCCGTCCGCAGGCACGATGAGAATCGGAGTGACTCCTCTCCTCGCACGCCGCAAGGGTATGGCTGTCGTCATGTCTTTCTGACGGCCGTCCTGCGGAGAGCGCAAGGCCACGCGTCTATTGCACGCGAATCGCAGTTTGATACATCTCACCACAAACTGTGGACGACCCTGCGTGCCACAATGGCCGCACACTTCAGCTGTGCCTTCGCGCTTGTAACTCGCTCTCGTGGGGATTCCAGCATGCGCACCTCATTGATACTCGTGCCTCTGCTTGTCGCGTTTCTTGTGCTTGCGCCATCGGAACGGTTGGATGGGCAGGTCACGACGGCCACCTTCTTCGGCCTGGTTCACGATTCGAGCGGAGCGGTTGTGCCTGGCGCGACTGTCCTCGCGACAAATCTGGGGACGGGAGTACCGCGCGAAGCTGTCACGGACGCGCGCGGCGAGTTTGTTCTTTCGGCGCTGCCGAACGGCCCGTACTCAGTCCGCATCGAAATGCCCGGCTTCAAGATCTACACCAACGAGGGAATCATTCTCGGTGCGGGCCAGACCGTGCGTCAGACGTTCGTGCTCGAGCTCGGAACGGTAGCAGAATCCGTCACAGTCGCAGGAGAGGCGCCGCTGATCGAAACGGCCACGTCCAGCGCGTCAGAGACGCTCGGATCCCAGGAAGTGCGCGAGCTGCCGGTCAACCGCCGCAACGTGGCGAATCTGTTGAGTCTCGCGCCGGGCGTCTCCGTCGGCGGATCCGGCGGCGGCATGGTCAGCATGAACGGCGTGGCTGGCGGCGGCACGGCCGTCAGCGTGGACGGGACCGAAGCGAACTCCAACCCCGAGGGGCGCGCCGTCAATCATTACGGCGGCCAGAACCAGATCTCGGTCATGAGCCTCGATTCGGTCGCTGAGGTCCAGATCGTGAAAGGCGTCCTTCCCGCCGAATATGGCGGAGTGGCAGGCGGCCAGGTCAACATGATCAGCCGCTCCGGCACGAACGCCTTCCACGGCACGGCGTTCTACAACCTGCAGAACTTCAAGTGGAACGCGCGCAGCTTTCTGTCGACGACTCCCAAACCTGTCGGCACCTTTAATCAGTACGGCGGCACGCTCGGCGGTCCCATTTTTCGTAACCGGCTTTTCTTCTTTACAACCTACGAAGGCTACCGCGAGAACGTTCAGCTCGATCTCGTCGGCAACACGCCGAATCAGCGGACGCGAGATGCCTTGCTCACCGCCCTGCCGTTTGCGGAGACGAAGATCTGGCTCGACACGTTCCCGATGCCCACTGAAGACATCGTGTCGACGGCCGGCGTGGTCGATCCAAACCGAGGCAGATATCGAGGTCTCGGCTACCGCAGGCGCACCGAGAATCACATCGTTGCGAAGGGAGATCTCTCGGTCAGGAACGGCGCCAATCTGGCCGTGACCTATACCCGGATGAGGCCGTGGACCCTCGTGCCGCGATTCTTTACGAACGGATCGAACGATCAGGATGTGCCCAACGCGCAGGATCGGATTGCCGCACAGTATGTGATGACCGCGGGCCCCTGGGTGTCGGAGAGCCGGTTCGGATGGAATCTCGTCAACCTGGACCGATGGGACGCGTTCTTCAAGGTGATGAATCCCAATCCAAACGCCCCGCCCGAGGTCTCGGCCTTCGCGCAGCGCGTGCCCTTCATCAACATCAGCAATCTGTTCAGCGGGCCCGACGCGGAGATCTTCAACCTGCACAACCACACCTGGAGTTACGACCAGAAAGTCAGCCGTGTGGTCGATCGTCACTTCGTGAAAATGGGATTCCGGTGGATGCGGAGCTCGGGCAACAAGCTGACGGCGCAGAATCCGCAATTCCAGTACGCGTCGCTGGCCGATACGCTGGCGAACATCCCGCTCTCCGTCAACGCGTCGTTCGGGACGCCGTACTACAACGCCAAGCTCGATGAGTGGGGCGGATTCCTTCAGGATGACTGGCGTCTGGGCGGGAACCTCGTCCTCAACCTGGGCGTGCGCTTCGACTATTACCTCCCGATCGTCGTCAGGCCGACCACTGACGTCCCTGCCGAAGCCGTGAACCTGTCGCCCGCGACGGATCTCCACAAACTGGATTTTGGTCCGCAGATCGACCCGCTGCGTCCGTATGACGCGGGCTCCGCCGTCGCGCCGCGACTGGGGTTTGCATGGACGGTCCCTGGCACGAGCGATACGGTGATACGCGGCGGCGTCGGGTTCCTTTATAGCCCCCATACACAAGCGACCGTGCGGCAGATAACGGGAGAGCCGTATGTCTCGTTCCGCCAGATCTGGAATCGGACCGATGCGGCGGCCAAAGGGCTCAGGTTCCCCAATTACAACGGTCCCCTGCGCGACCTCGTCATCGCAGACGGCGGCGGAAGAAAAGCCATCTTTTCGGTCATCGACGAGCCCATCGATGTGCCCAACACTATCCAATCGATGGTGAGCATCCAGCGCGCGCTCGGCCGCTCGCTCGCGATTGAAGCCGGGTATATCCGGACAAACGGCCGCGACTTCCCGCTGCAGCGGCAGTTCGCGCTGGCACGCGACAGGGTGACTGGCGAGATGCCCAATCCGCAGCTCGGCGCACCAGGCGGGTACTACGTCGACAGCTCCCAGACGATGGTCTACAACGGATTGCAGACGTCGGTGCGCAAGCGGTTCTCGAACCACTACTCGTTCGACGCCAACTACACGTTCAGCAAAGGGATGGCCACGCAAGGCGGCGATCTGGCGGTCTACTCGCTCTCGAACGTCAACAACACGCAGGATTTCTGGGATCCCGAATTTGATCGCGGCCCCGTCGTCAACGATCTTCGCCACCGAGTGAACGCGATGTTCATCGGTGAGCTCCCGGAGCTCACCGGGCAGAACAGCCTCGTGCGAGGGGTCGCCGGCGGCTGGCAAATTTCCGGGATTTTCACCACGCGTTCCGGCAATCCTCTTACCATCACGCAGCCCTCAGGCATCGTCAACAGCCGGCCCGATATCGTGCCGGGCGTCGATCTCGTCAATCCAGACTGGAAGGACACGTGCAACGCAACCGGGTGCAGCTACTTGAACCCGGCGGCGTTTGCTGCCGTTCCGGTTGTGACAGCGACCAATGCGACCGTCCGCGCCGGCACGTTCAAAGTAGGTGACGCGCGCAGTCCGGCTGAATGGGATATGAACGCCACGCTTGCGAAGAACTTCCTCCTGGGCGGCAGTCAGAAATTGCAGGTTCGTGCGGACTTCTTCAGCGTGTTCAATAAGAAGAACTGGGGAAGCCCAGTGTCTGCGATCAACGCGTCGGATTTCGGACGGATCACATCGGCCAGCGGAAACCGGACAATGCAGATCGGCGCAAGACTGAGTTTTTGACACCAGACCGCCTGCGCAGCCCACGTCTGTAAACAAATCGTCACGCCTCCGCAACAGAAACGACGCGGCGAGCGAATAGTGTGTCGGCTCCTGGATTACAACCCTCAAGGAGCCGTCATGAAAAAAACGATCGCATGCGTCGCCGCCCTGTCGTGCTTTGCTGCCTCGGACCTGCGAATCTCCGCCCAGTCCACGCCGGCGTGGGGAAACGGTGTGGCACCCTTCGCATTTGCCTTGATCGGGGACATGCCTTATGGGGCGATAAGGGAAGCGCCATTTGGGAATCTCGTTGCCGAGATCAATCACGACAACAGCGTCGATTTCGTCATGCACGCTGGAGATATCAAGGCGGGAAGCGAGCGGTGCGACGACACTCTGATCACCCATCGATTCGCGTTGTACCAGACGTTTCAACGCCCGTTCATTTTCACGCCCGGGGACAACGAGTGGACCGATTGCCACCGCGTGAACAACGGCCAGTACAACCCGCTCGAGCGGCTCAGTTTCCTTCGCTCCGTATTCTTCCCCCAAGTCGGACAGACGACGGGCGGTCAGGCGCTGCCCGTGCGGTCACAGGCAGCGAGCGGGCCGTTCTCTGAGTTCGTCGAGAACGTGATGTTCAAAAAGCAGGGGGTGATGTTCGCTACGGTCCACGTGGTCGGCAGCAACAATGGCCTCGAACCCTGGTTGGGGATCGACCAAACCGACAGCTGCCTCAACCCGCGGGTCGATCGCACCGACGAATTCGAACGGCGTCAGGAGGCGGCGCTCGCATGGCTCGACGACGTCTTCGCCAGCGCTGCGGGCACGAACGGCCTTTTCCTCCTGATTCAGGCGAACCCCTACAATCTGCCGTCAAATCCCCAGACCTGCCCCAGGGGATTCAACGCGTTCCTCGACCACCTCGAGACGCTGGCGCAGCAATACGCTAGACCCGTCGTGCTCGCCCATGGCGACGACCACTTTTTCATGGTGGACCAACCGCTGACAAACCTGCTCTTTTCGCGAGTGCAGACGTACGGTGAAGGGCTCGTTCACTGGGTGAAGGTACACGTGGATCCGAAGTCGAGCGGGGTGTTCAGCATCGAGCAGAAGATTGTCCGATCCAATCTCTAGCTGAATCGCAGCAAGCCGTCGTAGTCGTCTCAACGCCGAGACCGGAGCTATGCCTTCGTTGGGAGACGGAGAGGCACGACAGCGTGAATCGTCGTGCCGCGCCCCCGCTCCGAGTGGATGGAAAGCTGACCGCCGACGACTTTCAACCGCTCCTTCATGCTGGTCAAGCCGAGCCCGGGCCCTTTCATCGCCTCGTGAAGGTGAAAGCCGGCGCCCGAATCCTTGACAGTCAGGTGGATGCTGTTCATTTGACTGTTCAGCGAGACGCGGGCGCATCGCGACACGCTGTGCTTGACGACATTCTGCAAGGCCTCTTGCAACACGCGGTAGAGACACAGGGCGATTTCCCGTGGCAGCGCTTTCGGGATGTTCTCGCAAGAAACGTCAATCGTCACACCATGCCGGTTGGACAACTCTTTACAGAGCCCAGTCACTGCAGCTTTCAGCCCCATGAGCTCCAGCTTTGGCGGGTGAAGGGCGTGCGACAGCGCCTGAATGTCGGACGCAAGATTCACAATCTGTTTGTAAACGTCCCCGATCTCCTGCTGGAGATCGGACGCTGAAGCCGGAGGGCTCTGCTTCAGGCAACCGAGACACACCCCCGCCAGCGCCAGCCGTTGGCTGATGTCATCATGAAGCTCGCGCCCGATTCGGGTCCGTTCTTCTTCGTGCGCTTCAATCAGTTTCTGACTCACGGTGGAAAGCGCCTCTTCGGCCAGCTTCCGCTCGGTGATGTCGACGGCCGTGCCAATGTAACCGGCAAACGACCCGTCTGCGTTGTATCGCGGCACACCCGTTGTCACCACCTTGCGATATTCGCCGTCGTGGCGGCGGAGCAGATGCTCCATCTGAAAAGGCTCACGCTTCTCGAAGGCCTTCGCGTAGATCTCGCGGCATCGCTCCGCTTCGTCCGGGTGGAGGACCTCTGACTGCCGCTGTCCCAACACCGCATCCGATGGCAGTCCCGTGTAATCGAGCCAGGTCTGATTGAGATACGTGATCAGTTTCTCGGCCGTCATCCAGATCATGACCGGAGCGGTATTCGCAATGAGGCGGAAACGTTCTTCGCTTTCGCGCAGGGCCTCGTCCGCGAGGCTTCGCTCGATCAGATCCGCGGCCTGCCGGGCGAGCACGTCGAAGAATGTGAAATCCTCTTCAGTCGGCGTGTGCGGCGTCCGCCAGTGCGTCGAGAGCATGCCGAGAGGCCGGCCCGATCGCGATCGCAGCGGCGTCGATTGCACAGCGCGGATTCCAGAGCGACGATACTCCTGCTGATCCTGCGTGCCGGCCATGAATTCGCACGCCTCGATATCGGCCACAACCACGCGCTCGTTGTCACTGAGCGCCTTGCTGCAGGTGCTCCCCGCTCCGACCTCCACCCGTTGCCAGAATCCCGCGGAGTCAGGGTGAAAGTTCTTCCAGGCGAGGAGCGTCAGTGACGCCTGGTCTGGCGCGAGCATCTGGACGCTGGCACAATCGGACGCCATCAATTCCATCGCCGCACCGAGAATCTGCGCATGCAAGGATTCTGGCGTCGACTCTGAAATCAGGCGTGTGCTGATCGACTGGAGCGTTTGTGCGCGCGCCACTTCGTGTGCCAGCCGTTGCTCGCTCTGCCGCAGCGCGGCCTCAGCCTGTTTGGCCTTCGTGATGTCGCGGGCAATCTTGGAGCATCCGACAATCCTGCCCGCGTGGTCTCGCAACGGCGAGATCGTCAGTGACACATTGATGCGCTCGCCTGCTTTGGTGAACCGGACAGTCTCATAATGTTCGACTCGCTCACCGGCTCGAAGGCGCCGCAGAATGTCACGCTCCTCGTCGTACAAATCCGGAGGGATGATCATCGTGATCGGCTGTCCTATGGCCTCGCGCTCTGTGTATCCGAACATCCGCTCGGCAGCGATGTTCCACGCCGAGATCACACCATCAAGAGTCTTGGCGATGATCGCGTCATCCGAGGACTCCACGATCGCCGCATACCGCAGTCGGATCTCCTCTGCTCGTGGGCGGTTTGTGGGTTCCGCGGCCACGGGATGCCCTGTCATACGCGCCTCACGTCGCCGCGGTTGGCTGCAGAAACAGCGGTGTGCTCCGCACATATGCGCGTGAGCGCCTGATCGTCGTTTGCGTACGGCACCGGATACGCGCACAGAATGTCGACGTCTTGCGCGAGTTCGCCGCAGAGTTGTTCGAGCTGAACCGCCTCCGCCGTTCTGCCGTCTGCCCACAAGCGTCCCGCTCGTTCCCCGCAAAAAGCGATGCGGGGATGTGCTTTCCCGGCCTTGGCAGCGGCCGCACGCACACCGTCGATTGCCTCAAGAAATCGGACGGGGTCAGGAGCGACGTCAGCGTCAAAAGAAAGGCAGGTGCCGCGCTCAATAGCGCCATCAATGTCCGCACCCCGCGTACGCAACTCCTGCAGAAGATGTGTTCGGTGAGATTCCGTCACCAGGACAATCGCTGCATCGGCGGCCTTCAGAGCGGCAGCAATACAGCGCGCAAAGCTATCGACAATAGCTGCGTCATCCGAACAGAAGAGAATCTCGTGACGACGTGGAGCGGGAGCATCGGCAAGGTCGGTGAACGCGAGACTGCTACTCACGAATCGCTGGCCACCGAGTACGGCGTCGATCGCGGACAGCAGATCAGTCCCGGCAGATATCTTCTGAATGTAACCATGGGCGCCCAGACTCAGCGCCTCTCGTACGATATCCGGTGAGGACTCCTGACTCAGGAAGAGAAGTCTTGCGTGAGGGGCGAGCCTGCGGATCTGTTTGGTGACCTCGAACCCATGCAGCTTCGGCAGGTTGATATCAAGCAGAATCACATCCGGCTGCAGTTCTTCGGCCTTCTGAACGGCCTCCAACCCATCCGCCGCCTCGATGGTCTGGAACTCCGCCCGTCGCTGAAGCGCCGTGCAAATGACACGGCGGAACGGCATATGGTCCTCGACGACGAGAATCCTCAGCGACATATGGAGGTGTCCTCTTGCCTTGTCACCCGTCCCATGTGGAATGTCCCATAATCCTATGCCTCGAACGGGCGGCTCGAACGAATCTTTTGCGAGAACGCTCGTAAGACTCCGCCGAGAATCCTCATTATTGACGTGAGAACGCTCGTGGCGTCGTTGCCCGCGCGCAATGTCGCCCGGCACCGGACTCGCTCCGTGCACGCTCAGTCTCGAACGCCACGCTCTGGGCCGGGCGCCCGATGGCGCCAAGTCTGATGATGGAAAACGGGCTACGCTGCCGCGATCGCTCAACTGGAGGACTGCCACATGAAGGGCCTGACCGAACTGATCAAGACGACGCTCATCGGCGGACTGCTCGTCGTTCTGCCGATCTACTTGTCCATGTTGCTGCTGGCGAAGACGCTGGGCGGATTACTCGCGTTGCTGTCGCCGGTGACAGCGGCCATCCCGGCCGACGCGCGGTTCCGGCAGCTCATCGCCATCCTCATCGTGCTCGCCGCCTGCCTGGTGGTCGGGCTCCTGGTTCGAACCAGGCTGGGGTTGCGAGTCAAGAACGCGTTCGAGCGCTCGGTGCTCGAGAAGATCCCCGGTTACACGCTGGTGCGGGGACTCGCCCAACGTGTCTCCGGTGACGAGACAGACAGCGTGTTCCGGCCAGCGTTGGTGGAGTTGGAAGACGCGCTCTCCCCTGCCTTCATCATCGAGGAGCTGGAGGACGGGCGCTACACGGTTCTGGTCCCGTCGGTGCCGACACCAGCGGCGGGCGCGCTGTTCATTCTGCCGCGAGAGCGCGTGCATCCCGTGGACGTGCCGTTCACGCAAGCCGTGAAGGTCATCTCCAAGTGGGGCGTGGGCGCCGGAGCAATGGCCCGCGGCGTGTCGGTCGGCTAAACGCGCGTAACGAGGAAGGCTGTAACAGTTTTTGCGCGCCGTGTTCGAATTCTGAACATCGTCGCGATCCGTGGATGCGTGTGAACATGAGGCGCATCCTGCGCATGAAACTTGCTGTGGGTCTCTGCGTGGATCTCATCCGCGGCAAGACGACGGGAGAACCGATGCGAGGGGCCGCAGAAATGCGCGAACTGGCACTCAGCGCTCTCGCAGCGCTCGAACGCGCAGACCTCGCCGACGTCGCACGGGCACTTCACGACCGGGTGTTCGGGGGCAGCATCAACGCGCTGTTCGAGCCCTACGAAGAGAATGGCGAACTGCGGTGGCGTTTCAAGCCGATGGCAGAACTCCTGTTGCGTGAGCTCAAGCAACTCGCCGCCGCTCAGAACATGCCGGCTGCTGAACGGCGCCGCAGAATCGTATGGACGTTCGACATGGCAGGTTTTTAGGCCCGTCAGACCTCGACAAATCGCTGTTCGTGCAGAATCAGATCGTCGGTGATCTTCCCGGCGAGCATCTCCTCGACCTTCAGCTTCCCGCTCTTCAACACGACGATGTCCATGGCGGCGATGAGCGCGCGATTTCTCAGCGCGGGATCGAAGACCGCAGCTGCCTCCACAAAGAGCAGCGTGGCCAGCGGACGTGCGGCACCCGACAAAAACGGATGGTGACCGAGCGCTTCGTTGAACGTGCTCGCGAGACGCTCGCCGAATTTTGCCAGGTGCTCGAGCGCTTCTGACGGCGTCGACGCGGCCGCTTCCCGGAAGCGACCCATTTCGATGCCTGCGCTCACGGCATCGTCGATCAATTCGGCCTCGAGCGCGAGCAAGGAGCCGAGCATCTCCGGCGCAGTCGCCGCTCCACTGTGCACCTTGAGGGCCGCGACAACCACCTCGTCCATCTGATCCGGTGCATAAAACGCCGCCAGCCCGGCGAGGTCGGGAATTCCCCTCAGCAGGTCGGCGATCGATTTCAAGCGTTGTGTCAGCACCGGCGCCGTCTCTGGCGCGCGCAACACCGCGCGGATGTCCTTCGTATCGCGGTAATCCCAGTACAGATCCGTATCCTTGTCGAACGCCACTTGCCCGCCGGCCGTGCGATCGACGTTTGTCGTCGGTCGCAGACAGGAGAAGACGATCGCCGGTGCGGCCGCCCCGAGATTCTTGTATTGCGCAGGATCTGAGAACGCGTAAAACGTCACCAACTCCTTCAGTCGCCTCTGCAGCGCCTTGGACAGATCCTTGTAAATGGGATCCTTACGGTTGGCCGGCGCTTTGGTCCACGCCTGCAGGAACTCGGGCGGAGCGGCCAACGTGAGCGAAATCAGCGTGTCGCCGATGTCATGTGTGCCCGAATCAGGATCCTTCCCATCCAGCGATTTATCCAGATCCGCCGCCCACTCGCGGAAGCTCCGTGCTCTGGGATCGCCGAATGCGCTTGGGATGTACTTGTTGAGGAGTGGCTCGCACTCCTCGATGAGCTGCGACACTCGCATCCTCCGCACTGCCCGTTCCATGCGATAGGAGTACGTGAACGTGCTGTTCTTCCAGGTCTTCACGCCACCAGCCAGTGCGATCGGCAGGCTTGCCGCCACAGTCAGGGTGCTGTCGCGTCCGCTGCGCGCGCGGAACATGCCTGACCGCTCCGAGTTCTCGTCGGTTGCGTCGAGCGCGTACAACAGCACGCGTCCTCCGTCTTCGATGATCGAGAGCCTCGCGGACGACAACGTCGCGGCAGATTCTGACGAGCGCCCGAACGGCAGCGTCAGCTCAACCGACACGTTGCGGGTGATGTTGTGCGTCAATTCTGCCGTGTGCAGCGTGACGCCATCGGCGCGATTCACGAAGAGGTCGTCGAAATCGCCTGCAATCGCGCGCTGGAACTTTGCAGCAATACCGGGCTTCGCCAGGTCGAACGAGAGGTCCACCAATGCCGTCGTGGCAGGACTGTGCGCGTACCGCGCGGCAAATGAGAATTCCTGCTGTTTCTTCGCCGCGTCCAGCGCCATCGCATAGAAGGTGTCGGCCTTCGCCATGAGTGCCTGGATGGCAGCCTGGATTTGCCGCGCATCCGCGAGGAGCGCCTCCTGTTTGCCAAGAAAATCCGCCAGGCGCTGCTTCAGCAGGTTGTCGAGCCGGTCGAAGCTGGCGTTGTCGACGGCCTCCTTCACGCGATCGATGTGAATCTGCTTGCGAACGAAGTCGAGCAGCTCCTGGAGGGTGTTTCCCTCGAGCAGATCGAGTACGACCCGAGCGGCGGCGCGAGCTTTGAGTGCGAGCTCGGTGTTGTTCACGACGCCGAACGCCGTGCCCACCGCGGCGTCGATCAAGCGGGCGATGGGCGTGCGCTCGAATCCGGCCCTCGCAACCAGGTCTCGCACGAGCTGTTTCACGTGTTCCTCACCGGACGCATTCGCGATGTCCCGGAGAATCGGGATCAGCTCGCTGACCTCGGCGTTCGAAAGCGACAGGATCAGGCTGGTCAACTCGTGGCCACCCGTTGCCAGCACCTTGTCGAATCGTTCGAGCAGGCTAACCACCCGTTGGCGGCCGGTCTCGTAGATGTTCCTAATCTCCTCTGGGCTCAGACCTGCCACATCGTCAAGGGCCTTGCCGCCGAGTTTCATCAACACGCCCGCAAGCTTGTCCTCCAGACTCACATCGCTGTTCACGAACGCCCGAGTTTCGCGCAGCACGTCGATGATCTGGTTCTCGTTGAGGCCGAAGATCGCCGCCACCAGATCTTCCGGATGATGGCCGCGATCGAAGAACGCCGGCAGTTGCGCCTTGATGCCGACACGGGAATCGAGCGCGAAGTTCCACCCCTTCTTCGCCAGCTTATGGAGACGAATACGCAGTGTCTGGCCGTCAGACTCGCGAGCGACAACGACGGCATACTTGCCGGCCGCTTCGAACCCGAGGACGGCGCTTGCGCCCATCTGGACGCGCAATCCGATGTCGCCCTTTAGGGCACCGCCTGGAATCTCTCGCAGCCAGGAGAAGTCATAGCCGGCCTGCACGCCCATTTGTAAGGCGATAGAAGCATCGACTTCAGTGATGAGCCAGGTTCGCGGCGCCAGGTCTTGCGCCGTATCTACCGTTCGCGGCAAGGCCCAGCTGCCGAAGAGGTCCGCAAAGACCTTCACTGCCGGTTCGCGGTCATCGAAGCCGTGCACGACGGCGAACAGGCGGCTCGTCGAGGCTTCGACGCCAAACGATCCGGATGCGCCGGCTCCAAGCGCGATCGAGCCATTCGCCGTTCCCCCCAGATCGTATGAGGCGCGCACGGCGACGTACCTCGTGGCTTCCGGATCGGCGAGCGCGAGCGCGTCGGCCAGCTCCGGTGACGGCGCCACCGCTTTGATGGCGGCGGCGCGATCGATGAACACGCCCACTCCAAACGCCGCCTCCGCATGACCTTTCAAAGTCACGCTGGCCGCCGGGCTGCCGAGGGCGACGGCGCCGTCCGATGTCGCCTTGATGTCGCCGAGGGCGATCGCGCCAGGCGGGAACGGCAGCGCGGGATTTTGCAGCGCCTTCATGAGAAGAGGCGCGCCCGGCGCCGCGAGTTCGAGCGAGACGTCGGCGTGGTCCGCCAGAAATTTTCGCTTCAGCGCGAATCTTGAACCGATCGCAGGCATGGCAACTTCCTTTGTGGGCAATTCAAGCTCGGATTCGCCGGCCGATGGGTTTCTGCGTCGCAGCGTAGAGGCGGAACGTAGTCTACGCTCGAGCAAAATTGGTCCGCCAGAACCTTGCACGGTTTCTTTTCGACGACCAGAACGTGCGCACCGCTGAGTGTCGGAGCGCGCGAAACGTTCGATTTCCTGAAACCCAACGTTACACCTTTCGTAGGGATCGCGGCATGGTTCAAAGCAGTGGCGACACTGGGAACCCCGAGGTTGGAGGTCGACAATGAGCATTCGCGACAACGTGTGGGGAACAGGAAAAAAAGTGTCGCAGGAAGAGGTCGCCGAACTGACGAACCAGTTCTACGTCACGCTGCGTGCGTCCTTTGCGCAAATCAAAAGAGACGGCGACGCCAAGATCAGGAACCAGGAAGCCTTCAACCGCGTCAGGGCGCTGCTGGAGCCTGCTCAGGGCGAAGACTCCATCCAGAACTGGACGAACGCGTACGAGATCGAGCAACTGCTCGTACATCTCCTGGACGATGACACCGTCGAGACGGAACTGGCGGTTCGGATTCTCGAGGCGCGCTCAATCCTGCGCCCGGAACTGGCTGCCATGTACGACGCGCGCCTGGAGGAAATTCAGAACCCGCCGGCCGGAGGACAGAACGCGGATCCGCAGACCGCCTCTATGCGGCGGCGCAGGCTGCTGGCGCGACTCGTGAACGATCTCCAATGGCGCTACATCGTCAACGAAGCCACTCGTCGTTACTCCAAGCTGATAACGAAGCGGACCGCCACTTTGTCCGTGACCGCGCTGATTTTTTTCGTTGTCGGCATTTTGATGCTCGCCACAAAGCAGTTTCATTATGGCGATCTTCAACTGCTCTGGGTCGCAGGTCTGGCTGGCACGTGGGGCGCTACGTTCAGCATGCTGGCGACCGTGAAGAGCCGTCTAGGGGAGAGCCAATTCGACGACTTGAAGTTGATGAAGGCGGGATCGGTGCTGCTGTCCCGCGCTGCGATCGGCGCCGGCGCCGCCTGCATTCTGTTTTTCTTTCTGTTGTCCGGTCTTCTTGCGGGCTCTGCTTTTCCTTCGTTGGCCGAATCACGCAACGGACGGCAGAACCCTGTGGACGCCACCGCTGCATCGACACGAGCGTTGACGACTCCGGCGGCTGGCGCAAACCGTCAGCAAAGTACGCCAACGTCTGAGAGCCCCGCGCTCGCGTCGGCCGAAAGTATGCCCCCGGAGATGCCGCCGGCAAGCGATCCGGACAGCCCGGCGCCGTTGATCGTTGATGAGGCAAGTGTCCTGGCGCCTATGGAGATTGCCCTGCTGATCGTCTGGTGTTTCATCGCAGGTTTTTCTGAACAGTTGATTCCGGGGTTGCTGGCCACGACCGAAGCGCGGGCGGGCAGCCCGGCACCCTCGACGACGGACCGATTCAGGCCGACCGTGGGAGCGACGCAGGTTCCGCCGCCGGCGGCACCGCAGCCGAACACGCCTCCGCCACAGGCTCAATCCGAATCGAAGGAAACGGCTGGTAAGTCTGACCAGGAACAAACAAAGGAAGCGGCGGCTTAGTGCAGCTCCTGCGACGCGTCGAGGTTCGCCCAGAGCACGGCGCCGACGAGCAGTAGAGCCGTCATCGGAATGAATGGCGCGTCGTAGCTACCGGTACGATCGACGATGTAGCCGTAGAGGACCGAGCCCGTAAGTCCGCCGATCTGCGCGGATGTGTTCATCAGGCCCACCACTGCGCCGGCGCGCGGCCCACCGATGTCGAGGCATACCCCAAACACACCGGACTGTTGGAAGGTGATTGCGCCGTAGGTCAGGGCGAGGAACACCACCGTGAGGAGCTGGTGTTGCGTGAGCATGGACGCAACTGTAAACGCCGCCGCGGCCGTCAGCGCAGCGGCGCCGATGACTCGTCGGCCGCGCTTCAAACCCAGCCGCCGCACCAGGACGTCGCTCGCGGCGCCCCCCGCGAGGTTGGCGCAGGCGGCGACTACGTACGGGAGCGCCGAAAGCATCAGGTTGGCCTCGGTGAATCCCCGGCCCCGTACGAGGAACGTGTGGAACCACGTCTGGAAAAAGTTGTAGACGTAGACGTAGCAGAACGCGAGCCCCAGTAGGGCCCACACAGTCCGGGATCGAGAGGCCACGCGCCATGGGAACCCATGCCCCACGGAGGCGGGCGCGTGCGGTGACGGCGAAACGAGTCCCCGTTTTTCTTCAGGCGAATCGCGGAACCACGCGTACCAGACCGCCGCCCAGACCAGACCGGCCACGCCGAATACGTAGAACGACATTCGCCAGCCGTAGCGCATCTGAATAGGCACCACGAGCAGAGGCGCGATGGCGCCGCCCACCTGGCTGGCCATCAGGGTCACGCCGGATATCGTGGCGCGCTGCCGCGGCGGGAACCACCGAGACACCACCACTGCCGAATTCGGAAACGCGCCGGCTTCGCCCGCCCCGAACAGGAACCTGACGAACAATAACGGGTAAAAGCTCGTCATGGCGCCTGTCAGCGCGGTGAATGCCGACCACCACACCACGATGCGCGTGAGCACGCGCCGCGGACCGAGGCGGTCGCCCAGCATGCCTGTCGGAATTTCGAAAAGACAATAGGCGAGGGTGAACATCCCCGTCACCCATCCCCACCCGATGGGGTCGATTCGCAGGTCCTCCTGCATGCGCGGTCCGGCCACCGAGATGCAGATCCGATCGAGATACGTGATGGCGAACAGCAGGACGAGCAGACCGACGACACCGCGACGGTCGCTCGACACACTCGGCAAGATGGCCGATTGTGACACACCCAGCTCGCACGAGGCGTCGAGGCTCGACAACGACGGGCTCGTCGTCACGCGCAAAGCGGGAACCTTCGGCGCGTCAAACTGTGGCGCGTGCCTTAGTCGAAGATACTGGTGCGGGAGCACCCACGGAGATGCGTACGCGCTCGCTCGTATTGATGATGAGTGTTCTTGTCGTTCTTGTCTGCTATCCAACGGCTACGATCCTCGCCCAGGCTCAAACGGCGACCGTTCGTGTTCTGGTCCGTGCCTCGGAAAAGCCTGTCGAAGACGCAGAAGTCGTCGTGGCGGGCACAACACATCGGACCGGCGCTGATGGTACGACGACGATCCTCCGACGGTCGATGCCTGGGCGCCGCTCGAAGGCCGCAACATCAACGGAGGGATTCGCGTTCGATTTTGACAAGAACGAAAGCCCCAACATCAGGGAACGGTTGCCCAGGACCTGTCGGGATTGTAAGTGGCCGTGTTCCGAGCCATGGCATCCGTTCCAGGGCCGAGGTCTTTCTCGTGGATGACGCCGTCCTGATTCACGACAAACGTCATCACGCCGGTCGTGTCGTATTGAGCCGGCCATGCAATCAGCGCGAAGCCTCCCGACATGTGACTGTTGACGATGTAGGACCTGGCTCCTCCGGCTGCTGCGGATCCCTGCGCCGTCAGAATTCTGTAGTAGTAGCCGTTGAAAGGTGACGGCTGAGCGCCATCGCCGCCGAGCGCGCGCCTTTCCTCTGCCGCTTGCGCTACCAGGTCGCCGAGCGGGCTTCTTTTTTGACCATGCGCTGTCGGCCAGTACAGACCGTTCTGCTTGCCCTCGTTGCTCCGGAACTTCTGGGCGTACGCACCCGGCTGATTGCCGTCGTGTCCCTGCTCTGCATAGCGGTGCTGCGCCGTCACGTACGCGTGTATCGTGTCGATGGTCGCCAACTCATTGCGGCCGATCCGTCGCGCAATGACCTCCTCCCTCCCTGCCGCGGTGTCGAAGCGCCATCCACTCCCGTCTTTGACGATCGGCACCGGGAATGGCCACTCCTCGTTGCCGATCACCAGCGTCTTTCGGTCAACGCCATCGTCGGTGAGGTGCCACTGTTCGGCGGCGGCAACCGCGAACACTCTGCGATTCATGCGCGAGGTGACCGGATCGCCGGTCGCGAGCAGTTCCTTGCCTTCCTGGCCGAAAATCGCGAGCAGTGCGTCGACGTCTCCCTTCTTGACGGTTTCGACGAGCGTCCTGGCCGCGTCTTCGGCTGACCGGAAGGTCCGATGTTGAACCGACTGCGCAGCGACTATAGATCCCAACACGAGAGCCCAGCACGTGACCCTGATCATCTCGACCCCTTTCGAACTACCGCCGGCGTCCGCCGCCCGAGCGCGCGCCGCTGCTGCTGCTGCGGCTTCGCTGACCGCGAGAGCTGGCCGACTGTTGCGAGGCGCCACTCGAGTAACCGGAAAACGCATCGGAACCGCCGCCGCTTCTCGGAGTGGCGGACTGACTTCTGCTGCCGTCTCCGTAGCCTCGAGCCTCAGTACTTCCGGTGCGATTCGCACGCGCGGTCTCTGACGTCGCACTTCGGGTTGAAGCGGTCTGCGCCGAGGCGCGTTCTGTCTGAGAGCTCCGCTCTGTCTGAGTGCTCCGCTCTGTCTGAGTGCTCCGCTCTGTCTGAGTGCTCCGCTCTGTCTGAGTGCTCCGCTCTGTTCGCTGCCCCTGCGAAGTGGGGCGGGTTTCCTGCCGCGTCTCCTGGCGCTCGGTACGCTGTCCCTGCGTCGATTCGCGGCGGTCGGTTCGTTCTTCCGATCGATTTTCCAGCCGGTCGCTCCGCTCCTCGACGAGATCTTCTCGGTGATCCATCCAGTCTTCGCGGGCGTCTTCACGGTGGTCGTAGTAGTTGTCCCAGGCGTCGTTGTACATGTAGGCAGCGCCGTGCCAACCGTACGGCCCGTAGTAGTAGCCGTTATTCATGGTCGCGCCGATGACAACGCCGGCAGTGAACCCAATCAGACCTGCCGCAATCGCCATCTCGGCATCGTTGTCGTCTTCCTCGACGATCACGGTGGTGTTCGAGGGAGCCTGCGTGTAGACGACCTGAGTGTTGTATTGCGGCACGTAGACAATCTGCGGATTGGCGGGCTCGATGACGATCACTTCCTGTCCGGAGTCGGTCTTTCTGGTCTCGACGTCCTGCTGCGGAGTGCTCTTCAGAGTGCCGATGTTCTTCGCCTGTTGCCGCAGTTTCTGAATGCTGGCAAAGACCGCGGCGCGATCGGTTTTGAACGCCTGGCCGAGGAGCGTGGTCCACGCAATCTGCTGGGCCATCTTCGCAACGACTTGAGGAAACAGTGTCAAGGCCACGAGGCTTGGATCGAACCCGGCCTTCACCGCGGCGTCCTGCAGCGCAGTCCCTTTGAGCTTCCCGTTCGACTGCAGCCATTTGTCGAGCTCGGTGACCTTCTGGGGATCGGCCGCACTCATCAGAATCTGGGCGAGCAACGGATCCGGGTAAAGAGCGATCGGTGCGAGCATTTGATCGAGCGTGCCCGTCGGGTACGGCGCCGGTTGTGCGCGTTGCGCGCTGGCTGGCGGCTGCTCTTTGGGCGAACCGCAGGCCACGAGCAACACCAGCGTCGCGGTTATCAAACGGTACGGCCAACATTGGCTGCGCATAGGATCCTCCCGCTCTCGGCAACGCGGCATGAGCCGCCTTCGGATTCACAGCATCTGCCGTGCCGCCCTCCGCGGCGCCTGTTGCCGAGTACAAATCGCCTAATAGGAGAGAATTGTCGGTTTCGGCTGGGGCAGAAACGCAGCCACCCACGGCCCCTTGTGGGCGGACTCCCAAATACCGGAGGATGCGCGGTCTCCGTAGGAGTGCGTCGCAACAAAAACGCAGTGGCACGGCTCCTGCTCGACAGCGGAGGTCAGTGGCCACCTCGCGCTTTTTCCACCAGTTCTTCGAGGACCGCAACCGCGCGCGCGCGCAAGTTACGATATTTCGTGGGCGCGCTCACAGAGTGCGGTTTTTCTCGATCATCTTTCTCACCGGGGCTCTGCTAGGCGCAGGACTTCCGGCGGCTGCGCAGGAAACTGCGTCACCGCCACAGGATGAACCGAGACCCGCACCGGACGGCAAGGAGGAAAAGCTGACCTGTGAAGGCTGCCCGCCGCGCCGTGTCGGCATGTCGTTCCTGCAGACGACCGGCATCAATGTGGCTTACGGTCTGGGGAACCTGGCGCGTGGCCAAGTCACCGCCCGCATTACCCCAAAGACGTGGTGGGCGAACATGCAGCAGGGGCTGGTGTGGGATCTGGATGACTTCACGGTCAATCAGATCGGCCATCCGTATCAGGGCAGCAATTATTTCAACGCGGGGCGCGCCAACGGTCTGTCGTTCTACGAGTCGGCTGCGGTGACCGCCTTCGGCAGCGCCACGTGGGAGTTCTTCGGCGAAACAAACCACGGCTCTCTGAACGACTTCATCAACACCACGCTCGGCGGTATCACGCTCGGCGAGATGTTCCATCGAGCCGGGTGGCTGATTCGAAATACGCGCGCGACGGGCAAGCGCCGCCTCTGGAGCGAAATCGGCGCCGCGGCCGTCGATCCCATTACCGCTGCCAATCGCTTTGCGAGCGGCGACTCGTCACGGGTCACCGATAAGCCGTCGGATCTCGTTCCCTCTTCTCTCTCCAGCGTGGCGTCGACGGGCGTCCTCTGGCGCGGGTCGCAGTCGAGCGCATTCAACGTGGCGGGCGATCCATTCCTCGAAGTGGATCTTTACTATGGCGACACGAACATCGGGCGCAGCCGCACGCCGTACGACGCGTTCTGGATACGGATGCGTTTCGGCGGCGGCGGCGCGTTCAGCGAAGCGCGAGTGCGCGGCCGCCTGTTCGGACAGCCGATCCGCGGCGGCCCGCTTCAGTTCTCCGTGATCCAGACGTACAACTATCAGACCAACGACGCCTACTCGACAGGCTCACAGGCGATTGACGCGGCGCTCGGCACCACACTTACCGTGTCACCGCGGACGAAGTTCTGGGTTCTGGGATGGGGCGGGTTGACTGTACTCGGGGCGGTCGACTCGCTGCCCCTCGGCCTTACCGAAAAACCCGAGGAGAAGGAACCGAGCGCCGGCCAGGGCGTGTCTGAAGGACCGCGGTATTACGACTACGGTCCGGGTTCGGACTTTGGCGGCCTGGCCCGGCTGACGCGCGATGGCCGCGAAACGGCGATGTTCTTCTATGTTGGGCGGCAGATCTATTCGCTCGACGGCGTGCGCACGAACCATTTCCTGCAACATGCGCGCGTCGACCTGCTCTTCCCGTTGCGCGGATCGCTGGGCCTCGGCGCGTCGGCGGAATACTTCCACCGGCGCAGCTACTACCAGGACGCCAGCCGCAGCATCAGGACCTATCACTACCCACAATTGCGCGCGTACTTCACATGGCGGCGATGATGAAGAAATTCGGAATGTGCGTCCTGCTCGCATGGTTGATCCCCGCGCCGTTGCTCGCGCAGGACGCGCAGGCACCCTCGCCGCTCTGGTTCGTCGTGGGCGGTGCGTTCGGCACTCTTCGTGGCCACTGCCAGGACTGCGGGCAGAACTTTCCTTTCCGCCACGGCGGCGCCCTGGTCGGCAATGCGGGCTACCGTGTCAATTCGAGACTCGATCTCGGGGCCGATCTGTTCTGGATGCAATGGCGGAACGACAGCGGCCGCATCCGGGCGACGGCGATCGACGCCGTCGCGCAGTTCCGGCCGTGGGAGTCGAAGGGCTTCTTCGTGAAGGGCGGCGCGGGCATGGCATTCGTCCGTAACTGGGTACCTGTGACCGGGCCGAATCCGGAGAATTCCAAGGCGCTCGCAGTGATGTTCGGCGCTGGCTGGGAAGTCCCCGTGAAAGGCCGATTCGGCGCGCAGTTCTTCGGGATGCAGCACATAGGCGCACTCGGCGACCTCCAGACGGCCAACGGCGCTATTGCAGACGTCACCGCCAACTTCTGGTCACTCGGAGCCGCCATCGTCGTGCGATGAGATTGCCGCGCGCGATGATGTCTCCCTTCGATTGCATCTTCACCGCGTCTCGCGCACTCGCGCAGTACGACATCACCCTGACTCCAGCGCCCTGAAGAAATCCGTACCGAGCTGTCAGCGAGCCCTATATGATTCCTGGCCTCGTGGCGGAAAAGCCGTTCGGGCGGATCCTGCTGTTTGCGGGATCCACTCCTTCTCACCGCTAGAGCCGCCGACGGTCGATGCTGGGGCGCCGCTCGAAGGCCGCAACATCAACGGAGGGCTTCATTGATGGCCATGGCAAAGAAATCATCCTCCAGCAAGCCGCTGACTGGACGCGTGGCCCTCGTCGCGGGAGCGACGCGAGGCGCCGGCCGCGGCATCGCTCGGGCGCTCGGCGAAGCCGGCGCGACGGTCTACTGCACGGGTCGAAGCGTCAAAGGCAAGCCGTCGCCGTACGGCCGGCCAGAGACGATTGACGAGACCGCGGCGATGATCAAGGCCGCCGGCGGCACAGCGATCGCGCTTCGCGTCGATCACACGAACGAGAATGAAGTGAAGGCGCTGTTCCGGCGCATCATGCGCGCCCACAAGCGCATCGATGTCGTGGTCGACAGCGTGGCCGGCGACGATCCGCTGATGGGCGCGTACGGCCTTCTCTGGCAGGCAGAGTTGAAGACCGCGGACGCGATTTTTCGGCAGGGGCTCACGTCGCGCATCATCACGGCGAAGTACGCGACACTCGCGATGATGCCCGCCAAACGCGGACTCATCGTCGAAGTGACGGAGAACGACATGATCGGCGGCGGCGGGAATCCGATGTCGCAGGCGGTCAAGATGTCGCAGAAGGTGCTTCCGCTCCTCTGGGCCGCCGAGCTCGCGTCACATGGCATCGTCGTCATGGCCATCACGCCAGGTTTCCTGCGCTCGGAAACCATGCTGCAGCACTTCGGCGTCACGGAAGACAACTGGCGCGAGGCCGGCAAGAAGGATCCGAACTTCCTGCAATCGGAATCGCCGTTGTTCGTGGGACGCGCGGTCGCCGCGCTCGCGGCGGACCCGAAGGTGCAGGACCGCACCGGAATGCTCTACAGCTCCTGGGAACTCGGACGCGACTACGGATTCTGCGACTACGACGGCCGGCGTCCCGATTGGGGACGACACAAGATTGATTTCTCGGTCCTCCCGCCGGCGTGGATCGATGTCTTCCGCACTGGCACGAACCTGGAGATGAAGTGGTTGACGACGCTCGCAGCGCGGACCAGAAAGTTCAGGGCAAAGATCCCGTCGTAACCCGGAGTCGCATGGGTCACGTCCGGCAGCCACCTACCGGACGTGACGTGGTATCGCGAGTCGTTTCTGTCTGAACAACTGTCGTCACATCGGCTGTGTCGAGTTGTCGGGCAAGACCAGCCGAATGAGCATGGAGACTGGACCGAGGCGCAATTCATCTCCATCTCCGAGCGCCGCGCGGCCGCTGATTTTTTCACCTCGCACGTACGTCCCGTTCTGACTGCCCAGGTCTTCGACCGTCACATTCGCGCCGTCGACGCTGATGCGCGCGTGGCGGCGCGAGACGCCCGGCACGTCAAAACGAATGGTGGCGTCGAGCGCACGGCCCAGGATCGTGTGCCCTCCCGCAACGGGGATGCTTCTATTTCCCCAGATCACCCACGCATTTCGAGGCTCCACGGACGTGTGCGGCGCATCCGTTCCCGCCACCGGCGCGCAAAACCCGTAGCCAAAACGCCGCACGGTCCGTATGAACCGCGGCTGATCCGCGGAGTCCTGCAGCACCTGGCGAATTTCGGCCACCAGAATCGTCAGGCTTCCATCCGAGACGAACGTATCCGGCCACAAGAGCTGGTGCAGCTCGGCCTTCGAAAACGCCCGCTCGTGATGCTCGACCAGGAGTCTTAGAAGTTCGAACGCCTTTGGCGAGAGAGAGACCGGGTCCCCAGCGTGCAACAGCACACGGCGATCGGCATCAAGGGTCCACGCGCCAAAGTTGAAACGCAAAACTAACGGAATCCTAATCGCTCGCTAACGACCTGACAACCCGCGCCATTTTCCAATGGATCCACCTATGTCGAAGTGGTGGATGGTCGTCGCGGTCGCGGTTATGATGGTAAAAACAGCTGATGCAGGCGAGGCCTCGCATCCACTGACCATCGACCTCCAGATGAGAAGCGACGCTCGGGTTCCTGCGCATGTCCTGGATCAATCTCAAGATGAAGTGACACGGATTTTCGCCGATGCCGGATTGACAGTGCGCTGGACCGAGACGACGCCGCGATTTACCGTGCACATCGTCCCGCAAGTCCTCGGCTACGCGAGGGCATTGTCACCGGTGATGGGCGTGGCGCTCCGCAGACCCAACGGTTCTCAGGCGCAGGTGTTTTTCAGGCAGGTGCAGGACTTCGCCCGTACTTTCCACATAGACCTGAGCACGATGCTCGCATACGTCATCGCACACGAAATTGGTCACCTTCTCCTGCCGGGCGGTGCGCATTCTCCGACGGGCGTGATGCAGGCGGGCTGGGACAAGGCGCTGGTCCACGATGCAGCCCGAGGATCGCTGACGTTCACCGAGGCGCAAGCGGCGCGGATTCGGGCATCTCGCTGACCCGCAACGAAATCGCCGCTGCCAACGTCTAAGTGATCTACGGCATACGTGTCTCCAACGATGGCGTTACAAAACGGCGAGCGGCTCGGGGCTTATGAGATTGTGGGCCTGCTGGGTCACGGTGCCATGGGCGAGGTGTACCGCGCGCGCGATACTCGCCTTGGACGAGACGTCGCCGTCAAGGTCCTCCCGGCAGCGTTCGCCAACGATCCCGATCGTCTCGTGCGCATTGAGCGCGAAGCGCGGCTCATCTCGCACGTCAACCATCCCAACATCTGCACGCTCTTCGACATCGTCGATCGAGAGCACGCTCCGGTCCTGATTCTGGAGCTCATCGAGGGGGAAACGCTTCAGCAGCGTCTCTTCAGGGGCCCGATGCCGCTGCGCGAGGCATTGCGGAGCGCCTCTGGCATAGCGGCTGCCCTCGAGGCCGCGCATCGCAAAGGGATCATCCATCGCGATTTGAAGCCGTCAAACATCAAGATCACTGCTGCCGGCACGATCAAGGTGCTCGACTTTGGCGTGGCGAAGCTCGCGCACGATTCCGGATCCGACGCCGGCGCTCCGGATCTCACGCTCACGCTTGGAGGCACGAAAGAAGGCGTGCTGGTCGGGACCGTTGCTTACGTCAGTCCCGAACAAGCCATGGGCGACCGGGTTGATGGACGGAGCGACATCTGGGCATTCGGGTGCCTGTTGTACGAGATGCTGACGGCCAAGCGGGCGTTTCCTGGCGTCGCCGTGGCCGACACCCTGGGAGCCGTCATGCGAGGCGAACCTGACTGGAACGCGTTGCCCGGCAACACGCCGCCAGAGCTCCAAAGATTGTTGCGGCGGTGCCTCGAGAAGGATCGCGGGCGCCGGCTCGCCGACATTGCCGATGCTCGCCTCGATATCGAAGATCTGATGGCCAGGCCCTTGGATGCTGTGCCGAGCTTCGCTGCTGACAAAACCAAAACCGCGGCGTCATCGCGTCAAGGGCGTTGGATCGTTGCTCTCGCATTCGTCGCAGGCATTGTTGTCGCGACGTTGATGGCACGTCTGATGTTCAATCGGCAGGCAGAAACGGTCACTAACGATCTCGTTACTCCTCCATCTGTTTCCATGCTCTCCGCTGAACCCCCCAGGGACAAGTCGCCAGTAGCGCCCGCCGAACCGCAGCCATCTTCTCCGCCTCCGGCCGCAACGCCTCGACCGGCCGCGGTCACTCCTGCGCCGCCGTTGCCGGTGTCCGTCAATCTGCCTGCCGGCGTGCGATGGGCCCCTGCCGTCGTAGACGGCGTACCTAACACCATCCTTGCCATCTCGCCAGACGGCCGCCGCGTAGTCTTCAGCGCACGCACAGACGAGGGGACGTCGCTTTGGATTCGATCGCTCTCGATCGACGATGCCAGACAATTGCCTGGCACCGAAGGGGGCGTTTCGCCGTTCTGGTCACTCGACGGCACGTCAATTGGATTCTTTGCCGATCGAAAACTGAAGCAGTTCGATGTCGGCGGGGCCGCAGCGCCGACGATTCTGGACGATGTTCGGACGCAGCGCGGCGGCACATGGGGTCCGGATAACACGATCGTGTTTTCGCTGTTCTCCGGCGCGCTCAGACGCATTTCCGCAAAAGGCGGTCCGGTTACCTCTCTCGAACATCCCGACGACGACGCTGCGCACGTGCGTCCACATTTTTTGGCCGGCACCCGACAGCTCCTGTATCGCGTGACGTCGAGAAACGGCCGGAGCAATTCGTACTACGTCACGGCGCTGGATTCAGCTGACAGAACACTCATCGGGAGATTTGATTCCGGCAATGTCACCTATTCCCGCGGCCACCTGCTCTTCATGCAGAACCACACGTTGATGGCGCAGCCGTTCGATGCCGACAAGCAGACAATCACCGGACCGCCGCGTGCGCTCGCGAGCGGCGTCCTTCTCTCGACTGGTTCACCACCGGTGTTCGGTGTGTTCTCGGCGTCGCAGACGGGCACAATCGTGTACTTGTCGGAAGGAGGCGGCTACAACGACCCGATGACCGTGCTGTCGAACTGGGCTGACAGCCCTACGGGTCGATGACGCACACGCCGCCACCAGATTCGTCAGCTGCGCCCGTTTAAGCAGCGCGCACAGCTTCAGACCGCGCCGCCAGTATCGGCGAGGCGCGTGCGCGGCTTGTTGTCGGACCGAGAACCTTCCAGATCTCGCTCCGCGATCTTCCCCAGCAGCTCGGTGAGAATCGACGGCGAAAGAGGCTTCGTGAAATGGCTGTCGCACCCGGCGTCCCGTGCTTTGCGCCGGTCCTCTTCCTGTCCCCAGCCGGTGACTGCCGCGATGTGCACGTGACTGAATTGCGGCAGCGCTCGCACAGCTTGCGCCACAGCATAGCCATTCATGCCCGGCAGCCCTATGTCCAGACAGATCACGTCTGGCTCGAATCCGGTGACCGCGGTGATCGCGCTCGCGCCATCGTGGACCACCCGCGTGATATGACCGAGGTGTGACACCGCCAATTCCATCATCTCCGCTGCGTCGACATTGTCTTCGACGATCAGCACGCGAAGGCGCCGTGTTGTCGCAGCCGCCGGTGCCTGGATGGCCACGGCCATCTCGGGTTGCACCGCGCGCATCGGGAGACGGATTTCAACTTCGGTTCCTTGTCCCACGCCCGCACTTCGAATGTCGATTTGACCGTTGTGCATCTCCACCAACCGCCGCGCCAACGTCAGCCCGATGCCCAGCCCGCCGATCGATCGCTCGAGCACCGGCTCGCCCTGGTGGAACATCTCGAAGACTCGCGGCAGCACATCGGCCGGGATGCCCACACCGGTATCCCGGATACGCACGATCGCGACATCGGATTGCTGGCCGGCGCTGAACCAGATGCGCCCATCCCGAGGCGTGAACTTCACCGCATTGTTGAGCACGTTCGCGAACACCTGTCCGAGCCGTACGCCGTCACCATCGATAGAGATTGGCTGCGCGGGCAGCTGCAGGTCGAGCGTGTGGCCAGACGCGGTGGCGAGCGGTGTGATGGATTCGACCGCCGTCGCCATCAAGCGCGCGAGGTCGAGCGATTCACGGCGCAGTTGAATTTTACCGGCAGTGATGCGGGAGACGTCGAGGAGGTCATCGACGAGCCGTACGAGCTGTCTGACCTGACGCTCGATGACGTCGCGCGCCCGTTCCCCGGTCGCCTGAGGAGCATCGCCCTTCAGCATTTCGAGCGCAAACCGTATTGGGGCGAGTGGATTCCGAAGCTCGTGGGCGAGCGTTGCCAGAAATTCGTCCTTGCGCTGATCCGCTTCCAGCAGTTGGGCCGTCCGGTCACGAACCCGTAATTCCAGTTCTCGATTCAATGCATCGGTATCGTCCTTGGCTCTTCTGAGAATCTCGATGAGGTTCTCATTCGCAAACCGCAACCTCAGGGAGGATTCGATCGCCAGATGAAATCGCCATGTCGTGATGATCGTCGCGGCGGTAAACAGAGCTCCCAAAAATCCCATGATCAGGTGCTCTTCATCGCCCTGCGTAGCGATACGCCAGGATGTCACGAGGCCAGTCGGGAGAAGAAACGTGAGAAACGCCTCTGGCCTCGCCGCGAGAAGAGAGGCACTCCCCAGCATGACGCCGCCGATCACGAACACCAGGAGAACGTCGTTCATGGCCGAGCCCGACCGATAGAGCGCAATCACTCCCGCGCCCCATCCAGCGGCCCCCAATGCAGTTCCGACGACGAATGCGGTATTCCACTTCCCGTTCGCGATCCGGGCCGATGGGGCGCGCCAATACCGTTGGGCGAGCGCGTACCTCCCGAGCGAAACGACAAGCATGAAGAGGAGCCATGGCACGATGACCGCGTGCGACACCACGTCCCAGTGCGCATACACCAACAGCGTGGAGATGATGACGGTGATGGCTACCCCGGTATTGGCGTTCTCGTACAGCAGACGAGTCTCTACCGCGCGCGTCTGGGGTTCAGGGTCTTCGCTCAGAGTGCCCCGCAAGATGCCGGACTCAGCAGCAGCGGCTGACGTCGTGGTCGACTCAGAGTGCCGGCGGGAGAGGCGCCCGGGTTCATTCATGGTGACTCAAGACGAAGGGCACGTTGCGGCCGGCGGCGACCGCGGGCCGCGGTTTGTCCGACCAGCTTCGATCGTAAGCGATTGCGTGTGGATTTGATTCGAGATGACGTGAGACTGTGCAATGTCAGGTCCACACCTACACCACTCCGAGGAAAACGTCAGAAGTGCCGGTTCGCTAGAATTGTTCGGTCATGCCGAATCCCGAGAGTGCCCTGCGCTGCAAAGACCTGGTAAAGCGCTACGGCGACACCGTGGCTGTCGCCGGCCTGGATCTGGAAGTGTGGCGCGGGGAGTGCCTTGGAATGCTCGGCCCAAACGGAGCCGGCAAAACCACCACTGTCGAGATCTTCGAAGGCTTGAGAGCTCCCGATTCCGGTCTGGTCGAGGTGCTCGGCGAGCCCTGGCGCGGCAACGGGTTGGCCTTGCGTGCGCGCCTGGGCATTCAGCTCCAGGAGACGAAGTTCTCCGACAAACTGCGGGTCAGCGAAGTCGTGATTCTTTTCCGCAGTTTTTACCCGCGTGGCCTGGACGTCGCGGACGTGCTCGCGATGGTCGGGCTCGAGGAAAAAGCCGCCGCGCACGTGAGAACGCTGTCAGGAGGACAGAAGCAACGGCTCTCGCTCGCGTGCGCGTTGGTCGGCGATCCGGAAGTACTTTTCCTGGACGAGCCAACGACCGGCCTCGATCCTCAAGCGCGCCATCAGACATGGGAGATCGTCGAAGGACTCAAGGCGCGCGGGCGCACGGTACTGCTGACCACTCACTACATGGAGGAAGCCGCGCGGCTTTGCGATCGCGTCGCAGTCGTGGACTACGGAAAAGTGATCGCGCTCGGCACGCCGCGCGAGCTGATTGCCTCGCTCGGCGCCGAACACGTCATCGAATTTGCGGTTGGCGAACAGCCCGAAGCCGCAGGTCTGGATAGCCTCCTCCGCGCGCTGCCCAGTGTGGAGGGCCTGGCGCATGACGGTGTGCACTGGCGGCTCACCGTCCGGGAAGTGCATCGAGCGGTTCCTGCGCTGCTCGCGGCTCTCGCGGAACGCGGCGCAGAACCGATGCATCTCGCGACGCACCACGCCACTCTCGAAGACGTCTTCATGAACCTGACGGGACGGAGGCTACGGGATGGCTAAGCCCAGTACAGCATATAGAGTGCGGGGGCCGCTTGCTGAGCTGACGCTGGCTCGCATACGAGAGCTCACTCGCGAGCCGGAAGCGTTGTTCTGGGTGTTCGTGTTCCCCATTCTCCTAACCGCCATTCTCGGGCTCGCCTTCCGCAGCCGCCCGCCCGAGGCGTTGCCAGTGGCTGTCGTGGAGGGCCCGCTCGCCGGCGCGCGTCTCGCCGCGCTTGCGAAAGAACCCGACCTCAAGCCGAGCATTGTCAGTGCGGAGGAAGCGCGACAGGCGCTCGTCCGAGGGCGCGTCGTCCTTGTCGTATCGTCCGGCGCGACGCCCGAGTACTCGTACGACCCCACTCAGCCTGAGAGCCGGGCTGCCCGGCTCGCCGTCGATGCTGCGTTACAGCGGGCGGCAGGGCGTGCCGATGCGTTCACCGCGGGAAGCGCGCAAGTGACCGAGCCGGGTTCCCGGTACGTCGACTTTCTGGTCCCTGGCCTGCTCGGGATGAACTTGATGGGCACTGGAATGTGGGGCATCGGCTTTTCGTTGGTAGTCGCGCGAAACGGCAATCTTCTGAAGCGACTGGTCGCGGCGCCCGTCCGGAAGAGCCATCTGCTTGGCGCGCAACTTACGTCACGGCTGATCTTCCTGATTCCGGAAGCCGGAGCATTGCTGCTTTTTGCGCGCTTTGTGCTCGGCGTGCCGTTTCGAGGTTCTCTGTTTCTCCTCGCGGCAATTTCGCTCCTTGGCGCCCTCGCCTTCAGCGGCTTGGGACTGCTCGTCGCCGCGCGACCGCGCACGATAGAAGGCGTGTCCGGCCTCATGAATCTGGCCATGGTGCCGATGTGGATTTTCTCCGGCATCTTTTTTTCGACCGAACGTTTTCCGACGGCGATCCAACCGTTCGTGCAGGCGCTGCCGCTGACCGCGCTCAACGATGCGCTGCGCGGCGTCATGCTTCAGGGCATCGGCTTCATCCCGTTGCTCCCAGAATTCGCGGTGCTGGCGGTGTGGGGAACGATTAGTTTTTTGCTGGCGTTGAAGTTCTTTCGCTGGCAATGACGTCGTAATTTGCCGAAACGCGTGCGCTAGTTCGCTTGGCCGAGCGGAACACCGATGTTGTACCAGCAGTTCACGGCCTCTCCCTGCTTCTTCGCGGGCGAGAACGTCCAGCGTGTCACCGCCGCGACGACCGCCTCGTCCGACGAGCGCCCCAGCCTCGATCCACGGAGCAGACTGACGCGGAACGGATGACCGGTCCGCGAAACGAGCACACGAACGACGACGACGTCATTCTTCGGGCGAGCCGGAAGATTGGCCGGTAGCTGCGGCTCAACGCGGGTAGCGATCTGTGGCGGTTCGTCAACATCGCTCCGTTCGAAGAAGCGGCCGATGGGTGCCGCGGGCGCTTCCGCCACCTGTGCCGGTGGCCTCGCCGACACGGGCGCGGGTGTTTCCACTGCCGGAGTAGAAGCAGGGGCGACAAGGGGTGCGGCGCGCTGATCGGATGATTTTTCCTGACGAACAGCCCGCCTGTTCCCCGCCGCGGCCGGCGGTTTTGGCTTTGACGGAGGCGCCGCCTTCGACGGGGCAATTTCTGGTGCGCGATTCTCGGCGACCACCTTCTCCGCCGAACGAGTTTCTGATGGTGTCGCAGCGCTCTCGGCCGCTGTCACACTTTCCACGACTGGCGTCGCCGGGACTGGCTGTCCGTCAGGAGCCGCCTGCTGAGACCACTCGAACCCGAACCGCCGGGCACCCTCAGCTGCGCCTATCGCAACGACGATCACGGCGGCCGCCTTGAGAAACACGGTTGCGCGACTACGGCGCCGAGGGGGAGGAGGAGCGGGAGCCGATGCGACCGGGCGGCTGATGGCGGGCGCGGGATTCGCGCCTTTTGCGAGATGGGCTTTCGCGGTCAGGTCCGCGACTGCTTTGGCGGTCTCCGATCTGGAGACTTCGGTCTGGATCGCGTTCACGGTCTGGATCGTGTTCACGTTGACGGCGGGAGTAGGCATCGCGACCGTCGTCTTGATGACAACAGGCACTTTCTGCTCGACTGCAGGTCCCTGCTGTACAGCGGCCGTTGCCGAATCGTCCGAATGCTCGGGAACGGTCGCGTTGCCGAGTACTGAGGCGAAAGCCTGTTGACAGGACTTGCAGAGCTCGCCCTCGCCTGAGGGACCGCCGCAGCTCTGGCAGCGAGCGACCGGAGAACCGGTTTCCATTTCCCGCCGCTCCTGCAACGACAGTTGGCGGCCGCAGCACGGACAGAAATGCCCTGGAGTCAGCGGGTCAGTTCGACACTCGACGCACTTCACAGTTCCTCCCAAGGCTCCCCACGGGAGCACCTGGGTTGAACAGCAATGGATCTGCCAGCTTCTACCGTCTGCTTTTCTACAGCGGTTCTGTGCAGTTATTTGAGCCGACGCCCGTGGCGCCTACATGAAGTTGTCATTCCTTCGCGATGGACCAAGGCACACGCCGCCGCTCACGGGTTACGAATGTGGGCTCATCATTTCGATTCTGTCAGGCGTAAAATCGGACGCTGTCGCTTTCTGAGTTACTTCGCCCTCCTTTGTATCCATGGCGAGGCAGAATCGCCTGATGATCACCCGCTGCTGACGCGAGGGGCGCAGCCGCCCTAGGTGACCCGCGAAGGCGAGCGAACTCCTCCCAGCCCATCACCGTCGCCCTCACCCGTACAGGCACACTTTGTCTGTTGCTTAAGTCGTCTCGCGCGTGTACACTCTGCGCGCTAAAGTCAGTATTAAACCTGTACACACAAGCGATTTAGAAAGTCAGTTAACGACTCTAACGTAAATTGTCGCGGATATTGGTGTGTGTGCGGTCATGCGCCCGGCCGCCTAGTCGATGGTTCCCCGCGGGCTCAAGTTCGGGGGGCCGACCCGGGAGGATTCATGAGGATTCATGCGCGCGTCGCCGCCGTGATCACCGGCTGCACTCTGTCGTTTTGGGCGGCGCCGGTCCGACTTGCAACTGCGCAGAGCCCCTCGCCAATTCCAACTAACACTGTCGTTGTCATCGAGCGGCCAATCAGCACCGAGGGACTGTCTGTCGCCGTCACGGCATATGTCGAGGTGGTCGGTTCAGAGCCCGAGACGCCGGCGGGATCAGTCGATTTCTTCGATGCAGACGAGCTGCTAGCGACGGCATCACTCGAGACCCTCCAGCAGCGGACTGGCGCAACGATTCGGGTCAACCTGCCGACAGGCGTCCACCCCATCATCGCGAAGTACCGCGGGGATCAGAAATTCGCGTTCAGCATTTCTACGCCCCCTGTTCCGCTCGAAGTGGTCCCGCTTCAACCCGCGCCCTGAGAAACAAACTTCGCCAGGTTTGAAGAGAGTGGTCGTCCGAATAGAGGTCCGCTATGACAACAACTTCACGCCAGGTAATCCGCTCGTTAGCCGTTGCGTCGCTTCTTGGGATGGCAGCCATGGCAGTGGCACGCCCTGCCTACGCGCAATTCGGCTATCAGGAACTCCACAGTTTCGAGTACGGCGTGGAAAATCCCGAACGAGGGGTCGTTGATGGCGGCGACGGTTATCTGTATGGCACGAAATCATCGGGCGGACACAAGGAGTCAGGAGTTGTTTTTCGAATCGAGAAAGCCACCAAAACTCTCGCCATCCTGTATACCTTCGACTATCAGCAACCCCTGAACGGTTACACGCCCTATTCCGGGCTGACGGATGGCGGCGACGGTTTTCTCTACGGATCGACCTATCAGGGTGGAGTCTACGGTCGCGGAACTATTTTTAAGCTCGAGAAATCGACGGGCACTCTCACGACCATTCATTCGTTGAACGACACCGCTCCCTTTAAGGAGGGGGCGAATCCCTTCAGGACACTTACGCTTGCCGCCGACGGGTATTTCTACGGGACGACTACCAGCGGCGGAACCTACGGCAATGGCACAGTGTTCAGGATTTCTCCCACCACTGAAGCATGGACCACTCTCTATGCGTTCAACGGACCATCAGGTGGTCCTTATAACACGCAGCAAGACGATGGACCGGTGGATGGGGGCGATGGCTTCATTTACGGCACCACCCAATATGGAGGCGCGGCCAGCTTCGGGGCCGTCTACAAAATCGATCAGGCTACGGGCGCGTTCACGACTTTGTACAACTTCACCAGCCAAACGAATCCGCTTGGCGTTGAAGACGGCGGCAACGGATATCTTTACGGGACAACGCAGATAGGCGGTACGTCGGGGTTAGGCACCCTCTACAAGTTATCCAAATCAACGGGCGCGTTCACCCTGTTGCACTCATTCACGGGCGGGATCGGATATTACCCACTCTCGGCTCTAACAAGCGGGTCAGACGGATACCTCTACGGAACGACGCAGTATGGCGGGTCCCTTGGTGGAGGAACAATCTTCAAGGTCAACACGACCACTGATGTTGTGGCAGTTGTCCATTCATTTCAGAGTACAACGGAGGGTCAGCAGTCACGCCGGCTTACTGTCAGTGGCAACAACCTGTACGGCGCGGCGGAGTACGGCGGTGCATCGCAGCGTGGGACGGTTTACGGAGTAGAAAAAACGACGGGAGCGACGACGGTCTATGCATCGTTCGGCCGCGAACCGCGTGGGGTTGTCAAAGAACTCGTCGACGCGGGAAACGGGTACCTGTACGGCGTCACCGAAACCGGCGGAGTGGGCTACGGGGTGCTCTTCAAGGTTTCGAAGGCTTCCGGAAGCCGAACGGCAGTGCACGAGTTCAACACTCTCGGTGGCGTCGGTACTTTCGGTTACTACCCCACCACTCTCATACGCGGAGAGGACGGGTATCTCTATGGGGAGACCTCTTACGGCGGCCAAATCGGGTATGGGACCCTCTTTAGGGTGGCGATCGCCAACGACGCGCTTTCCGTGCTCCGTCCCTACGCGTTAAGCGAAGGCTACTATCGAGTTAACTCGCGGCTCTCGCTCGGGGGCGGATTCCTTTACGGTACGTCATTTTACGGCGGCACCATTGGCTATGGCGCGCTCTACCAGGTCAATAAAGTTACAGGCGCGACGACGATCCTCTACAACTTCTCCTCATTTAACTACGCGAGCGACATCGTCGACGGCGCCAATGGCTACCTCTATGGAACGACGCAGGGTGGAGGGCAAAACGGCTGCGGCGCACTGTACAAACTGAACGCCAGTAACCCAGGCGCCGTAACAGTGCTTCATTCCTTCAGCTGCTCCGGTGTTGAAGCATATTACCCGATGAGCCTGATGGACGGCGGGGACGGGTTTATCTATGTCACAGCAGTCTATGGTGGAAGCGGCGGTCGGGGAGCCGTCTTCAAGCTGGAGAAAAGCACGGACACATTCTCGACTTTCTACTCATTCCTCAACAACCCTTCACAGGGGCAATATCCGTACGGACGTCTACTTCTCGGCCGGGACGGCCATCTGTACGGGACCACTCAGTCTGGCGGAGCGTACGGCTATGGCACGGCGTACGTGCTCGACAGAACCACCGGTGCCTTTGGTCTGTATCACAGCTTCAGTCGATCAGCCGGAGAGGGCGTCTACCCACTGGCGGGTCTTTCTCAAGGGGTCTCACCCGACGATACGATTTACGGGGTTACGCAACAAGGCGGGAGTCTTGGTGGCGGCGCGATCTTCGCGTTCGATACCGGCATGCTTGGGCAGGCGATCACGGTCACGAATACACCGCCGGCAAGTTCTGTCTACCTGAGTAGTTTCTTCGTCTCCGCAACCGGAGGAGGATCCGGAAATCCTGTTGTCATCACGGCATCTGGCGCGTGTAGCGGCAGCGGCAGCAACAACGCCACCATTTCGATGCAGAGTGGAACCGGCGTGTGCACGGTAGCGTTCAACCAGCCGGGCGGACCAAATTACAACCCAGCGCCAACCGTTGTGAGCACGACCAACGCAGTGAAGCGGGGCGCGTCCCTTAGTGCGCCGAACCCGAGTTATACGTACGACGGAACCCCGAAGGCCCTCACCGGGGTGACAACGAGCCCTGCGAATCTGGTGGTCGACATCACCTACAACAACGCAACCTACGTGTCGACGTCCGCGCCGCCGACGAACGTCGGCAGCTATACGGCGACGCTGACCATCAACGACTTGAATTACCAGGGGACATTTTTCCGCACCTTGACCATCAATAAGGCTACGGGTTCTGTGTCGTTGAGCAACCTCAACCAGACGTATACGGGAAGCCCCTTGACGCCCACGGCCACGACAACGCCAGCCGGCTTGGCGGTGACGTGGAACCAAACCCCGACAAATGTTGGCAGCTACTCGGTCACCGCGACCATCAACGACACGAACTACCAGGGGTCGGCGGTCGGCACGCTCGTGATCGCTAAAGCTACCGCTACCGTCACGCTCAGCAACCTGGTGCAGACGTACAACGGCTCGCAGCGACCCGTCACTGTCGCTACAAGCCCAACCGGATTGTCGGTCAGCACGATATACACCGGAGTCGGTGGGACGTCGTACGGCCCGAGCGGCGCAGCACCGACGAACGCCGGAAGCTACACCGCGACCGCCACAGTGAATAGTTCGAACTACCAGGGCTCGGCGACCGACACACTCGTTGTGGCCAAGGCGCCGGCGACATTGACGCTGAGCAATCTCAGCCAAACCTACAGCGGTGGATCGCGCGTCGTCCCGGTAACGTCGAGCCCGTCCTCGTTGAGTGGTATCACGGTTACCTACGACGCATCGACGACGCCGCCGATCAACGCGGGGAGTTATGCAGTCGTGGCAAGCCTGACGAATACGAACTACAGCGCGCCCAATGCATCAGGGACGCTCGTCGTCATCAAGGCGAACGCGACGATAACACTGAGCAATCTCACGCAAACCTACACCGGCAGTGCGCTTTCGCCCACGGCCACAACTTCGCCGTTCGGTTTGGGAATCAGCTGGACGAATGCGCCGCAGACCGGCGCGGGCAGTTATGCCGTCACCGCGACAATCACTGACGCGAATTATCAAGGCACCGCGAACGGCACGTTCCTCATCCAGAAGGCAACGGCAAGCGTGATTTTGGGTAACTTGACGCAACCTTACACGGGTAGCGCGCTCTCGCCCACCGCCACCACGACGCCGCCCGGGTTGGGAATCACCTGGACGAACGCGCCGCAGACCGCCGCGGGCAGCTATGGCGTCACCGCGACAGTCAACGACTCGAATTATCAGGGCAGCGTGAACGGCACGTTCGTCATCCAAAAGGCAATGGCAAGCGTGGGCCTGAGTAATCTGACACAAACCTACACGGGGAGTGCGCTCACACCCACCGCCACCACGACGCCGCCCGGTCTGGGAATCACCTGGACGAATGCGCCGCAGACTGCCGCGGGCAGCTATAGCGTCACCGCCACAATCAACGACTCGAATTACCAGGGCACCGCGAACGGTACGTTCCTCATCGAAAAGGCAACGGCAAGCGTGGTCCTGAGTAATTTGACGCAAACCTACACGGGTAGCGCGCTCTCGCCCACCGCCACGACGACGCCGCCCGGTTTGGGAATCAGTTGGACGAACGCGCCGCAGACCGCTGCGGGCAGCTATGGCGTGACTGCGACGATCAGCGACGCGAATTACCAGGGCACCGCGAATGGCACCTTCCTCATCGAGAAGGCAACCGCGAACGTGGTCCTGAGCAATCTGACCCAACCCTACACGGGCAGTGCGCTCTCACCCACGGCTACAACGACGCCCCCCGGTCTGGCAATCAGCGTGACGAATGCGCCACAGACCGCTCCGGGCAGCTATGGCGTCACCGCCACAGTCAGCGACTCGAATTATCAGGGCACGGCGAACGGTACGTTCCTCATCGAAAAGGCAACGGCAAGCGTGGTCCTGAGTAATTTGACGCAAACCTACACGGGTAGCGCGCTCTCGCCCACCGCCACGACGACGCCGCCCGGTTTGGCAATCACCTGGACGAATGCGCCGCAGACCGCTGCGGGCAGCTATAGCGTCACCGCCACAATCAACGACGCGAATTACCAGGGCACCACGAACGGCACGTTCCTCATCGAAAAGGCAACGGCAAGCGTGGTCCTGAGTAATTTGACGCAAACCTACACAGGTAGCGCGCTCTCGCCCACCGCCACGACGACGCCGCCCGGTTTGGGAATCAGTTGGACGAACGCGCCGCAGACCGCTGCGGGCAGCTATGGCGTGACCGCGACGATCAGCGACGCGAATTACCAGGGCACCGCGAATGGCACCTTCCTCATCGAGAAGGCAACCGCGAACGTGGTCCTGAGCAATCTGACCCAACCCTACACCGGTGGCGCGCTGTCTCCTGCGGCAACGACAACTCCGGCAGGTTTGGGGGTCACCTTGACGAATGCACCGCAGACCGCTCCGGGGAGCTATGGAATCACCGCGACAATCAACGACCCGAACTATCAAGGCACGGCCAACGGCACCTTCCTCATCGCGAAGGCAACCGCGACTATCGTCTTGAGCAATCTCACCCAAACCTATACTGGCAGTACGCTCTCGCCCACGGCCACGACGACGCCGTCGGGTCTGGGGATCACGTGGACCAACGCACCCCAGACGAATGCGGGAAGCTATGCCATCACGGCAACTGTGAACGACGCAAACTACCAAGGCACGGCAAACGCGACGTTTCTCATCCAAAAGGCCACGGCAAGCGTGGTCCTGAGTAATCTGGCGCAAACCTACACGGGGAGTCCGCTGACTCCTACAGTGAGCACGACGCCGCCGGGTCTGGCGATCGCGTGGACGAATGCGCCGCAAACCGCCGCGGGAAGCTATCAGGTTGCCGCGACAGTCAACGACCTCAACTACCAGGGGACAGCGAGCGGCACATTCACGGTGGCGCATACGTGGTCGAACGTGCTGCAACCAATCGATCTGGACAACAGTTCAATCTTCAAACTGGGTAGTACTGTGCCCGTCAAGTTCCAATTGACGGGTGGCAGCGCACCTGTCACCAACCTCGCTGCCCAAATCTTCGTCGCGAAGTTGTCCAACAACGTTGTTGGTGACGAACTCGAAGCGGTTTCCACATCCGCTGCTGACGTCGGCAACACCTTCCGCTATTCCGACGGTCAGTACATATTCAACTTGAGCACGAAGTCCCTCTCGCAGGGGACATGGCAGATACGCATCGATTTGAAGGACGGTGTGACCCATTCGGTACTGATCTCAATCAAGAAGTGACCCTGGACTGCGATCACCTGCGTTTCTAAAGGTGATAGCACGTTCATGGAGGCAATATATCGACGGTTCTGTGCAGTTGTTGAGCGCACCAACGTGCGCTCATGATTTCGATTCTGTTGTTGGCAGGGGCATTTCGTTACAGATCTGCAGACCCTGCATTTCGCACAAAGGACACGCTCGCCGGAGAGAAGCCTCAGTTCACGCGATCGTAGACGCTGCGGGACTTGGTCGCGCCGGTCGTCGACTCACTCGTCATGACCTTCCCGTCGGCGCTGATTGTGGTCCTGAAATTGGTGGTCATGCCGTTCGCTGACGTGCTGCCTTCAAGTGTGTTGGGCCCCGTTCTCTTCGCCCGAAACCTCATGACGACCTTGCCCGAGGAATAGACTGGAACCTCCGCGCCGTCGAGCTTGGTGGTGTACGTCATCAACATCTTGGTCCCGTTCCCGAAGTCCATTTCGACGTCGACCTTCACTCCATCGCCGACCTGGGTGATCGTCTGCACCTGATGCGACTTGTCACCCGCGACGCCGATCGGCCTCATCCGCCACGTCCCGAGGAAACTGTCGGCTGCCGACAACGGCAGCGTCGCTGAAAGAACGAACACGGCGGCAAGAATCGGTTTCACACGTTCCTCCTTCTGCAGAGCTGGAGTTTCGAGTTCCTTTGATTCTAGCGATCCAGCTACGGAATTACGACTGACCAACAACCCGGAAGAGCCTCAGCGGCAGCATCGCATTGAAGAAAATGGGCGTAAGATCCGGCTGCTGCACGAAACGCCATGACTCTCTTGACGATCTTCGCCATTCTGGCCGTGACGTTCTTTCTCGCCGAACGGCTATGGCCGCGGCGTTCACAGCCGATATTGCGTCGCGGTGTCTTCACGGACGCGCTGTACATTCCGCTCCAGTACGCATTCCGCGTGGCCGTCAGCTTCACGGCTGCTGCCCTGCTGACGCAGATCGGTCGTCGCTTTTTTCCAGGACGGGTCGATCTGCTTGCCGGGCAGCCGATCTGGCTGCAAGCCACGGTGGTCATCGTCACGCTCGACTTCCTTTTCTATGTCATGCACGTCCTGAAGCACCGCTGGACCTGGTGGTGGCGCCTCCACGAGACCCACCACAGCTCCGAGCAGCTCGACTTTCTGGCGAGCGCGCGCTTCCATCCCCTCGAGAAGCTGCTCGATCGGATGATCTTCCTGCTTCCTCTCACCGTGATGGGTGCCGACGACCCGGCGCTGCTGATCTGGTCGACGATGGATGCCTTCTTCGGGATGTTGAACCACTCGAACGTCAAATGGCGCCTGGGCAAACCGCTTATTTACGTATTCGTGGGTCCGGAAATGCATCTTTGGCACCACGCGCTCGACCGCGAGCACCGCGACTGCAACTTCGGCAACAACCTGTCGATCTTCGACTGGGTGTTCGGCACAGCGTACGTCCCTGCGGAGTCGCCTGCGGCGTTCGGCATCGACGACCGGCCCTATCCGCACGACAACATCGTCCGCCAGTTCTTATACGCATTCCGGCGGTCGCCGTCAGGCCCGGTCTGAGCGCTTACGCCTCGCAACAGATACGAGCGACCCGTTCGATCTGCTCGTTGGTCAGTTCTGGATACATCGGCAGCGATAGCACCTCAGTCGCCAGGCGCTCGGCCACCGGAAATTGCCCCTGCACGTAGCCAAGATGATTGAGCGCCGCGTGCAGATGAAGCGGCGTCGGGTAGTGAATTCCACAGGCGATGTTCGCCTCGTCCAATGCGCGCTGGAGCGCCGTACGCCTCTGCGAGCGGACCACATGGAGATGAAACACATGTGTGCCGTAACCGGCCACCTGGGGTAACTCGACGTCGGCGGCGGCAAGATACCGCGCGTAGGCGCCGGCGATTTCGCGGCGACGCTGGTTCCAGCCGCCAAGATATTTGAGTTTGACCCGCAACACGGCCGCCTGCACCGTGTCCAGACGGCTGTTGCCGCCCGGCACGAGATGTTCGTTCTTCGTGCGCTGCCCGTAGTTGCGGAGCAGCCTGACGCGCTCTGCCACGTCGCTGCGATCGGTCACCACGGCGCCGCCATCTCCATACGCACCCAGATTCTTGGCAGGATAGAAGCTGAATGCCGCGGCGTCGCCGAGCGCGGCGCACGACCGCCCCTTGTAGTGAGCGCCGTGCGCCTGACATGCGTCCGACACCACGGCAAGACCTCTTCGCGTGGCCAGTTCGAGAATCGGGCCCATGTCGGCGGACTGGCCATACAGATGCACCGGCACGATAGCCCGCGTCCGAGGCGTCACGGCGCGCTCGACTAGTTCGACGTCGATTGTGTAGAAACGCGGATCGACATCAACGAGCACGGGGACGGCGCCGCACGCCATCACCGATAGTGCTGTCGCGATAAATGTATGTGCGCAGGTGACAACTTCGTCTCCAGGCCCGACACCCGCGGCCACGAGGGCGAGGTGAAGGGCATCGGTGCCTGACGCGACGCCGATCGCATGCCGCGCGCCACAGTACTCGGCGAATTCCCGCTCGAAGCACTCGACCTCCTCGCCAAGGATGAAGTCCGCGCGTTCGAGCACTCGAGCCAGCGCACTATCCACCTCGCGCCGAAGCGCCGTGTGCTGCGCCGCCAGGTCGACCAACGGAATTCGCTCCTGGCTCTTCACGGCGCTCTTCGAACTCCCTTGTCCCGACATTAGCGTCGCAGCCCGAGGCCCAGAAGGACGATTGGACGCAGAATGCTCCACCAGCCGGTCACCGGAGCCATGCGTGTATAGGACGACCCACGCGGAGGATAGAGCTTCGTCACGCCAACTTCTTTAACGCTGTACCCAAGACGGATGGCTTTGTAATACAAGTACGGCTCCATCTCGTACGCGTCGAGCCACGGCTGCTCGACGTCGATGCGCGGATCGTCCAGCAGCGACAAGCGGAAGGCCCGGAACCCGTTGGTACTGTCGGTGACTCGGCGGCCCGTCACGGCCGACAGCAGCGAGGGGTGGACATATTGCGTCGCGACCCGACGGTGCAATGGCATCGTGTTGAAGCGACCGTCAGACAGATAACGCGATCCTTGAACGAAGTCGCAACCTTCTCGAATTGGCTGCAGGAGCCTGGGAATCTCTTCGGGGCGATCCTTGTCGTTGCCGGCAACCACGACCAGCACGTCGAAGCCGTTCGCGCGCGCGAACTTGATGGCCGTGCGGATCGCGGCGCCGACGCCCCGTCGCGTGGCATGGCTCACGACGATGACGCCGCGACGGGCAGCTTCGCTTGCCGTGGCGTCTGCCGACCCATCGTCGACGACAAGGATGGCGTCGACGTCAGGCCGATGCAAACGGTCGATCACGGTTCCGATCCGATCGGCCTCGTTGAATGCCACGATTGACGCAATCGTGCGCACGGCTACCGAAGGCTCCTGACCCGACTTCCGTTTTTCTGATACACCACGCCGCACTCCTGGCACTTCGCGCGGCCATCGACGAAGGCCAGCGCGCCGGCACACCGGCACACGTTTCCGGCAGCGCGTCCGGGCACGCCAGCCCACAACGCATGGTCGGGAACGTTCGTGGTGACGACAGATCCGGCAGCGACCATCGCGAAACGGCCGATCCTGATGCCGCACAGCACGGTCGCGTTGGCGCCAATAGTCGCGCCGGTGCCAATACGCGTCTTGAGCAGCCAGCGTCGACTGCGATAACGGGCCGCCACCAGCGGGGATCTTCGCGATCGGGGACGCAGGTCATTAGTGAAAGTGGCGTTCGGACCGAGAAACGCCCCGTCGCCCACTTCGACCCCCTCCCATATCGAGACGCCGTTCTTGATGGTCACGCCGTGGCCAATCCGTACGCCCGATTCGACGAAGCAATGATCCCCGATCACGCAGTCGCGGCCGATACGCGCGCCCTTCATCACATGAGCGAAGGCCCAGATACGTGTGCCTGCGCCGACCAACGCCGTTTCCACAAGCGCGGTGGGATGCTGAAAGAACGGAGGCCGGTGCGTCAGGCTGGGACGCATACGGAAGCACCGCCCGCTCCGATTGACGCGTTGATGGCCTCGAGGGTTTTCAGCACGCCCAGGGCAAAGGGTCCATCGCTTCGGATCGCCCTGCCCTGTTGCACCGCCTCGAGGAAGTGGGTGTTCTGAATCTTGAGCGGTTCCTCTGGCGCAACGCGTGGAATCACGACGTCTCCGTCCCGCGCCAACAGGTGAAACTGCCCGTAGTCCTGGTAATACGGTTCACGCACCACGCCCTTGTCATAGATCTGGACCGGCCCTGTCGAGGACAGGTCGTCCCAGACAATCATCCTGCGATCGCCCACGACAGCAATTTCCCGACACTTCCTGGGATCCAACCAGCTCGCCTGAATCTGCGCGACGACATCCTGCGGAAACCGCAGTGTGACGAAAGCCAGATCTTCGATACCCGGTTGCAAGAACGCAGCGCCCGTGGCGGACACGGAAAGCGGCAGGCATCCCAACAGGAAAGCGAAGATGGAGACATCGTGCGAAACCAGATCGTACACGCAGTTCACGTCGGCGCGGATCGGGCCGTCGTTCGTGCGCAGCGCCCGGAGATAGTACAGCCGCCCGACATGGCCGGCATCAGTCAGGGTTTTCAACATCACGATGCCAGGGTTGAACAGGAAGACGTGTCCGGTCATCAACACGAGCGACCGAGCGCCCGCCAGGGCGATCAGAGCCTGCGCCTGCCGTACGTCTGTGCATAGCGGCTTCTCGCACAGCACGTGCTTGCCGGCCTCGAGCGCATCGCGTGTCACCTGGTAATGCAAGGCGGTCGGTACCGCCACAACGACGGCTTCGACATCGCGACGACGGAGCAGCTCGCGATGGTCCGGAACGCACTCGATGTGAGGGTATTGAGTGATCACCGCAGCGCGCCTCATCGGATCTGGATCGGCGGCGGACGTGACAACGGAGCCAGACAGCTGCGAAAACACCCGAATGTGGTTCGGACCCCAATGGCCACACCCGATGACGCCAACGCGGAGATCGCTCATCTAGCCGGATTCGCCGTAACGCCACGATCGTCGCCGGCCAACAGGGCCAGCTCGACACCCTTGACGGAAAGCGGAAGAAGCAGGAGGACCGCAGGCATCATCATGCGAAAGCCGTAGCTGTTAATGTGGGCTACCGCGACCAGGGGCAAGAGATAGACCGCGGCCAGCGTCAGCAGGAGCCGCTCCCAGAACATGCGAGGACGGCCACCGCCAAACCACAAATAGAGAACGACTCCGGTCCACATGAAGAGCCAGTGCGCTCGCACGCGGTACCTGGGGTCGAGGAAGGTAGGAATGCCGACGGCGAACGCCGCCCGAGCGCTGTAGAACCTGACGGTCTCGGCCAACCAGTGGAAGGCTGGAACACCTGGCTTGCCCTCCGCGTCAGGCAGCTGCCACCCTGCCGGCCGCAGCACCGCCCAGACACCGATGTCTCCAGTCACGGCGTAGTTGCGCAGAGGTAAGAGCGAACAGACGATCGCGAATGCGGCGATGAAGGCGGCGGCGAGCTTCAACCGGTGAAATCGCTGCGGGTGCCACGGGTGAAGGACGATCACACTCGCGATTGCGGGACCGAAGAAAACTGCATTGGGACGTGTCAGCGCACACAGCCCGCATACGGCACCAGCGAGCACGAACCAGGGAAGCCGGCGGGCCGACTCTGCCTTCAGCACTGTCCAGAGCAGAACAGCGATCAAGGGAACAAGAAGGTTTTCGCTGAGAAGATGAAACGTGTTGAAGCGAAACATGTCGAAGGCCAGGAACACGACCAGCGCCACCGTGAGAAGCAGCGCTCCCGGCAGCGAGAATCGTTGCCTGAACAGAATCGCCGTCGTGAGTGTCGCGCAGACCAGCAGAATGCCCTGGACGAAGTAGACCGCACCCGATCGAACGCCAAGCACCGCATAGGTCAATGCGACGAAATATACGTAGCCGAAACCACCAGGCCTCGAGTAGTCACGCTGGACTGCAGGCATCGTCAAACCCTCGTCGAGCACGTTGACCGCCATCTGGTGGTAAACCAGCCAGTCTTCGCCACGCGAGGTCGTCTCATCGACGTCATTCGTCAATGGGAAGAGCCCGATGAGCCTGGGAGCGTAAATCGGCAGGATCAGAAGCGACGCGATGATCAGGACCGCCCAGAGCGGAAGCGATCGCCGGAACTGCATGACCTCGCAAACAGGCCGCGAGGAGGCCTGAACCGTCACCAATGTGCGGAGCATATCGAGAACGCAGCTTTATGACCAGCGTCTGATCGGCGGATTGTGCCGTTCTGCCTGCCTTTGGTTGATCCGATTCAGCGGACATCTACACTGGATTCGTTCCTCGCCGCACGACGGTCTACGGGGTGAGCAATTTCTACTTCAGAGTTATCGGGGTTCGATTGCTGGAATTGAAGGGGTCCGCCTTCGCGGCTGGGTAATCATCGCATCGTGACCATTCTGGCCGCCCGGTCCCGAGGCGCGCACGAAGCGTTCGTCGAGGTCGCGCGTTGTTACCGATGAGCCGCGCCTGTCCCGCCACCTCTACTCGATGATGGTGACTTTCTTTCTCGGATTCGGAATGTTAACGATGACTTCCGTCACGTTCGGATAGCGGTTCTCGCCTTCATCGAAGATGGGCGAGAACTCCCCCGTGTTCAAGCTGACCCGAACGATGTACTGGCCCTCGGGAACGCCGGTGATGTCGATCCACTGGCCGACGAGCTGCTTGTAGTACCAGTCGCCCCATCCGGAGGTGATGCCGTTATCGTGGCAGTCGTAGCCGTTGCTCTTGCCGCCGCCTTCGTATTTGAACGAGTCCTCGAAACAAAACCCTTGCTTCGTGCCCGCGACTACAACGTCACCCTGGAGGTTGACCAGTTCATAGATCGAGAAGTTGTTGATGTGGTAATGCCCGTGGCACGCGTGGAACACGAAGTAGGGCGCGTACGGGTTATTCGGGTCGCTGCGATCGCCCACCACCAGATCGCCGTCGCCGCGATTCATGAGGACCGTGTCGAATCGCAGAAGACGCCTGTAGCCGGTGCCGCCAACCGCGCCCTCGGGAATGGCGCAGTCGGTCGGTTCAAAATAGCGATCGACGATCTCCATCTGGGCCGTGAAGCGTTGCGGGTCCATGACTATGTCCGGCCGGCCGCCGTTGTTGTAGATGGGAAAGTCGCGTGCGACGCTGGTGCGCTGGGCCGTACCGGCTGCGGGCACAAGTAGCGCCGCGGAGGCCATGAGCAAGCAAAGCAGATTTCTTCGTGAGTAGCGCATCTGTCGTCTCCCTGGTCCGTTCGAACGGAAGGTCCCAATGGCGAGGCCGCTTACACGCACGCGGGACGTTGGATTGGCCTGTTCACCGGCGCTAGTGTCTCAGGGCCTGAGAGAACGTGTCAATTGCGAGGCAGGGATTCGCTCCCATTCGCGAGGAGCCAAGGCGCCAAGCGTTGAGTCGAGGCGACTCGCGAATGGGGACGATGGGATACCGTGTGACCGCACGGTCCATGATTGTGCCACTCCAGGCGTTCGTCGACGTTACTTGTGATGCCTACCTAGTGTCGTGCGGAGTCAGCGTCACTACGCCCCTGTTGTCGATGACAAATTAAGAGTGCGATAGACCTCAGTGCGTTGGATCGTCATCGACGATCGGCTGACTGCGGGACCTCCGCACGAGTCGCGAAGCTCCAATGGTTCTTTGCCCGCTCGAGGATGCTGTCGAGGTCCTCAGCGAGCAGGTAACGCCTTCGAATCAAATCCATCGCCGAGCGTCGAATTCGTTGAAGGTAGTCATCAACGCCTCGATATCGCTCCTCGAGAGATAAGCGAGGATCAGCATTGGCTTGCCGCGTCGCCGTGGTCCGCGCGAACGGAATGTACGACCCCAGGAGTTGGTAGATGTCCTGCGGGTTGCCGACCAATGGATCGCGGAAATTCCAACCAGTGGTGGTCGCCAGCGGCACCGCGAGCTCCGGGTCGCGAATGCCGGCGAGGTCATTTCCATCGCGATCGACTTGCGGCACGAGATACGGAAGCGGAATCACCTTGCCGGCGACCGTGCGCGCTGGCCCCACAATCCCCCGCGCGTCGGTGACACCCTTAAGCGTAGGAAACTGGATCGCGTCAATCCTGACCAGCGTGCGATCGCTGAGGCGCGGGTATTGGCTAGACGGCGGCGGAGTCCCGGCCGCAGCCCACTCGTGCCAAGCGCGAAGCAGCGCCCGCATGACATTGTTCTGCGGCGTCGGATTGTTCAACTGCTGCCCACCGCTTCGCGCCGCAGGGTTGACCGCGCCGGACACAGGCAGAGTCCGAACGGGTGGAAACGGCGCGACGATGTGCTGGGTCCCTGCCAAGAGATACATCCTGACGTTGTCCGGCAGCTCGAGATCCCGTTTGCCATCAATCGTCGTGTGCGTGAGCGCCGCGGCGCGGCCGCCTCCCCAGTATTCGACTGGGGTGTTCGTATAGAAAATTTTCGGGCGCTGATCCGGCCGATAGCGCGCTTGCATGTTGCCGCGCGTACCGTCGACATCGACCTGCTCGACGTCCGCAAACGGAAACTGCGTCGCCGTGAACAACTCGGCGAGCGTCGATGTCGCAAACCGCTCGTTGAAACCGAGGCGCGCGGCGCCAGCGATATGGATCCACATGGCGTCGAACACGCGGCGATCGCGCTCGTCGACGTTGAATCCCTCGTACAGAAACTGCCGGAGGAATCGTCCCGCCTGCGACACGCCGAACGCATACGCGCGTTGCCCGTGGATCGGCAGGTCCGATCGGTAGCGGAACGCCGCCGCGGCATCACGAATCGCGGCGAGTCCCACGCCCGCGACGAGCGCGCCGGCCGCGCGGTAGGTCACGCGATAGTACCGTCCAGGCTCGAATCCCGTTTCGAGGCGCAGCTGGGGGAGATTGCCGGGCCCGACGACGAAACGCCAGCGCTCGCGTGGAATCACTTCGCCCTTGTCCCAGAAGCGATCGCGAACGGTGAGCACATCCGTCGGGCTCTCCCTGTTGGCGGGCAGGTAGATCACCGGTGGACGGCCCGCGGGATCGTCGACGAGAAACGCTTCGGTCACCCGCTGGTTGAGCATGATCTCGACGCTGAGCCGATCGTCGGACTCCGCTGGCAGCCGTGCAGGCGGCGCGTCGATCCTGAGCAGTGGGACGGGGACGTCGATCTCCCATCCGATCCACACCAGAGTGTAGCCGTCGCGCATGAGCAGCCCGTCACCGAAATCAGCGTCGTTGGTCGGATCGCTGCTGGGAGCAGCACGATTGAACCTTCCCAACAGGCCCCGTCGGCCGCGGTTCGCGGCCTCGAACAGCAGGACCCCGTTGCCTTTCGATGGGTCCGTCGGGCGAAGCACATAGAGATCGGAAGAGAAGCGCACGCGACCTTCTGAATTACGCGGGGCATGGTTCAGATCAACTATGCCGATGTTGTGAGGATCGACAGGATCCAACGCAAACTCAATCCGACCGACGAGCCTTTCGTAAGGCCCCGTGGCTCCGAAGGGCTGCCCGCCTGCGACTGCCGTTCGAGACGTCACGCTGACGCTCGTCACTTCTGCAGACGTCGAGTACGGATGCACGAGGAGGCACAGAACGACGAAGATGAACCTTCGCATTGGAATCTCCCGAGGGCATCAATAGCGGCCATTACGCGGCTCGCCGAGCCCCCCGGTACCTTCAGCGAGAAATGGGTCCTAAAACTACAAAGAGGCCGACGCCGGCGGCCTAATTCTTCGGCACCAGCCGCCTCAACTCGTCCAGCCAGTTCTGGACCAGCACAACATGTGTGATTGGCGGCTGCGGCAGGTCTCTCTGCTGGATCATCAGGAACCGGCGCCCGTCCGGCGCGACGTCGTAGGTTCTGCCGCCCGTGCCGCCAGGGTACCGCGCACCCATGGCCTGCCACAGCACGCGCGGTTTCCCCGCGGTGAACACCTCGCCCAGCTTCACGTCCACCACCATCATCCGCATCATCGGCCCCGGACCCGGCGCCCGGTAGAACAGCTCTCGTCCGTTGCGCGCCCACACAGGTTGCCCACCACCGTCGGTCGATACCAGCTCCCGTCGCCCCGAACCTGGGAACGGCTGCACGTAGACCTCCGCTCGGCCAGATTGGTTGGACTCGTACGCGAGGTACCGGCCATTGAAAGAGAGCTCCGCGGACGGTTCATCGGCGGCGCTCACCAGGAACGGCGCGGCGGCGACCGCGGAGTCGCCGAGTGTCAACGCCCAAATGTCGCGATTGACGGATGCCGTCGATCCGAGTCGCTGTAGGAATACCAACGTGCGCCCATCAGGCGACCATGAACTGGGAAACTGAAGCCGGTGCGACGACTGCGAGCTGGCATCACTACGGGTGAGCCGTTCGGCCTCTCCGCTGCCATCGGCGCGGATCCAGTACAGATCTCCGTCGACGCCAGTGAAGGTGAGGCGCTCTCCATCCGGGTGCCACGCCACAAAGCGGCGTTCTGGAGCGCTGCGGATGGCGGGCGAGCCCCATTCCGACGATGTGAGGAGCTGGAATGACTGCCGCGTCACATCGAATATCCCGATCCCCTCGAGAGAAGGAAGCGCAATGCGGCGTGCGTCCGGCGATATCCGAGGACGACCTGAGACGCTGCGCGTCGGAATGCCGGCCTCGGTCTCGGCGCCATTCCGATCCACCCACACGGCGATGTACTCGCCCTCGGGTGCGACACCGCCCGGCAGGTACGCCAACGTGCCGTTCGGAGCGACGCTGAACTGAGCCGCGCCCGAATTGCCGATCGTGAACCGGCTGTTCACGTCCTGCATGACGCCTTCGACGACGCCAACCGGTTTGCCGGTGAGCTCCAGCCGCGTCACTTCGAACGGCTGCGCCAGCAGCGTGCCCATGCGGGCGTAGACGATATGGCCGCTCGTCGCGTATCGCGCGTCGGCGGCGCCCTCCACCAGCAACTTCTGCTCACCGGTGATGAGCGACCGGACAGCCACTTGCGTGTCATCCCATCCGCCGGGAGATCGCTGGATGGTGAACAGCACGGCGCTGCCGTCCGGCAGCACCTGCGGGAGACGGTGGCCAAGCTCACCATGTGAGAAATCAGGTGTCGTCAACACTTCCGGCGTGCCGCCTGCGTCGGCCACTTGCCACAGACCACCGCCACCGTGGTTCGCAAAGATGATGCGACCCTTCGGCCCCCAGCTGATACCCGCTGGGAGCGCCGTCCGACACAACGTAACGACCGGACCTCCTGCGATGGGGACTTTCTTCAGCTCGCCGGACTGCAGAGTGTCCGAGCCTGCCTGCCAAAAGCCGACCCACTGCCCATCGGGCGAGAAGAACGGGCTTTCGGCCCACTCCGTTCCCTCGATCGGCGTCGCCTGCAATCGATCCATTCTCCGCAGATACAACTGCCACACTTGCGCCCTCGATGCGGAAATGCTCGCCGTCGGTGGCCGCGCTGCGTCCTTCGGGCCGTCGGGCAGTTCACCGACAAACGCGAGCGACTGGCCGTCCGGTGACAACGCGATGGCCAACCGAAAAGGCTGTGCGTTGGGAAGTGCCAGCGTGCGGGCGATCTGGCTCGCCGGCGACACGCCAACGAGGACACGCGCAACTGCGCGGGGCGGCTCCTGCGCCAGGCGCCACGGGCCAAGCGCGGAAAGCGCTGCCGCCGCCACGACGGCGAACGCAGAAGCGATCAGCAACCGCCAATTCAACGGACGTGTGAGCGCCGCTGGTGTTCCGACATCGGCGTGAGCAACGCGCGCATCCTCAATGGCGATGCGCAGGCTTCCGGCGTCCGGCCAGCGGCGGCGCTGCTCCTTGTGCAGGCAGTGCCGCAGCAGCGTCCGCATTTGCTGCGGCGTGGTGGACGGCAGCAGACCGAAGTCGGGTTGGCCCCGAACGATCAGCGCCAACGTGTCGGTCGTACTGTCTCCCTTGAATGGCACCCTGCCGGTGAGCATTTCGTACAGGACGCACCCGAAAGCCCAGATGTCGGTGGTCCTCGTCACCGGATTTCCCTTCGCCTGCTCCGGCGACATGTAGGCGGCAGAGCCGAGGACGGTCCCAGTGGCGGTGATTGCTGGCGTGATGATCGGAGAGACCGGGGAATCGTGACGGGCGATGTCGACGCCTCGTTCGCGAGGGTTCTCTGGAGCGGCAACGGTGGCGAGGCCGAAATCGAGCACCTTGACCGTGCCGTCATCGCGTACTTTGATGTTGCCTGGTTTCAGATCGCGATGAACGATCCCCTGCTGATGAGCGGCGTCAAGCGCCTCGGCGATCTGCTGCGCGATCGCCAACGCTTCTTCGACCGCCAGCGGGCCGGTAGTCAGCTTCTCGGCTAGCGTCAGGCCTTCGACGAGTTCCAGCACGAGACCGAAAGCAGAGCCCGTGCGGCCATCGAGCGCCTCGAACCCGTAGATGGCGCCGACGTTGGGATGGTTGAGGGCGGCTAGCGCCTGCGCCTCGCGGCGGAACCGCGCAACCCATTCAGGATCTGCCGCGACGTCGGGCGGCAGGATCTTGATCGCCACCTGGCGGCCGAGCACCGTGTCCGTGGCGCGATAGACCGCCCCCATGCCGCCCGCGCCGAGCAGCGACTCCACCCGATACGGACCGAACTGCGCCCCAATCATGACCGGCGTATCATCGTCAATCAGGTCGGCAATCGCCTCGTCGACCGGCCAATCGATCACGATCGGTTGGTCGACATGGGCCAGCATCGATTCCACCTGACGCCGCAGGTCCGAATCGTCGGCACAGGCCTCGCGGACGAACGACAGTCGCTCGGCGGGCTCGAGGAGGACAGCGGCCTCGAATACGGCGGTCACGCGCTCCCCGTGGTCGTTCATGACGCTTATCTTGCGCAGTCTCCCTAAACGTTTAGCGAAAAGTAAGCGCCAAAAGAACAACAGAGCGTAACACTAGGATGCCTCGTTCCTCAGACGTAACGGCACTGCTTAAAGCATGGCGCGGCGGCGACCAGACGGCGCTTGAGCGCCTGACGCCGCTCGTCTACGATCACCTCCGCAGGCTCGCACGGCAATACGTCCGGAAGGAGCGGCCGGGCGCGCGCGCGGATGCGACCTCGCTCGTGCACGAAGCGTACGTGCGGCTGATGGATGCCCGCACGGTGGACTGGCAGGACCGCGCTCACTTTTTCGCGCTCTCCTCGACGATGATGCGGCGAATTATCGTCGATGCCGCCCGCGCCCGCGCCTCCGCGAAGCGCGGCGGCGACCTGCAAAAGGTCGAGGAGACCACGGCTTTCACGTTGGACTCGCTGCCTGCCACCGGCACGAATCGCGCCGCCGAAATCTGTGCGCTCAACGACGCGTTGGACGCGCTTGCCAAACGGGAGCCGCGCCGGACGAAAGTAATTGAGTTGCGGTATTTCGGCGGGCTGAGCGTCGAGGAAACGGCTGAAGTGCTTGGTGTCTCTCCGCAGACCGTGTTGCGCGACTGGAAGCTGGCGCGCGCGTGGCTCGCCCTGGAATTAGGAACTCACGAGGATCGTAGTTCGACACCGCATTCGAGGTTTCGCGCGAAACCCGCGTTCTACTGACAGAGGATCCAGTTTGCGCCTTGACAAAGCACCCGCTGTCAGCCGTGTCTATGGCTTCGCCGCTCGCGCCGAGCTCCACAGCGCCCACCCCGGATTAACCCGGGTCGGATAGAGCGCCAGCATCTGATCGTAGAGTTCTTGCGCGGTCTTCGTCGTGCCCGCGAGCCGGTCGAAGTCACGGATGTACTTTCGCGTCTCTTCGATAATCCGTGGACTGTCGTCGTTCTCTGGCCGCTTATGTGAAGCGATCACTGCGCGTGGGCTGAGCGACTCGATCTTGTCAAGGGCGGCGATCCACTCCTGTCGGTTCTGCGCGCTCGACTCGACCAGATACAGGTGGACGTCGTTGTACGCCGCGTCGCCCGCGACGACGAGCCCGATCGAGGGGACATGCAAGCAGGTCGTGTAATCCGTGTCGGTATGACCGAGCTCCACGACGACCACGTCGCGCCCCTCCAGATCGATCACATTTCCTTTGAGCTCCTCGGCCATCACCAGCTTCTCGGGAATCTGACCCGGAAATCCCGCCCCCCACGCGGCGAGGCCCTGTGGCGACGCATTCCCTTGCATCACTTGGATTGTGCTGGGCGTCGCCACGACTCTGGCCTGCGGAAATCGCTCGAGAATAGTTCCAACGCCAAACCAATGGTCTCCGTGCCCATGCGTAATGTAGATGGTCGTCAGGTCCTTCTTCTTGGAGACGACCCAATCTGCGAGAGCGCTGGCCTGCTCGACGGTCATGAACGCGTCCACCAGGAGAGCATCGCGGTCCCCGTAGATGAGGGTCGACGCCATCGCCTGGAAATACGTCTCTCGCACACCTGCAGGCCGATCGCGCACAGCGATGGGGATGCCCGGCGTCACGAATACGTCCCACTTCAAGGGCTCTGAGCTCATAGCTAAACGCTACGGAACTCGCGCATCCGCCTCAAGGACGAAAAAGCCGCGAATCCGGCCACCGCGCTCTACGCGTTTTGGGTGGGGTATAGTGCTCGGTCATGCATCGCGTGGGCCTCGTGGTCGCCGGCGATTTTCAGATCATGAGCTGCGCCGCGGTGGCGGCATTCGATGTCGCCAACATCTTCGCCGGCAAACCGTTCTACAAAGTC